>Ga0255203_1000001_pt1 | contig 421275 bp, 466 predicted proteins | sample Miss_Colum_RepB__2_FD_183618 | JGI IMG/M metagenome (GOLD analysis project Ga0255203, IMG submission 183618) | Freshwater microbial communities from Mississippi River, Louisiana, United States - Miss_Colum_RepB_8h | ecosystem: Environmental > Aquatic > Freshwater > River | place: USA...
CAGGAAGGGAGGTGGGCAGAACGGAAACTAAAGGGGTTCTCGGAGGTGAAGGAGGTACTGGAGAAGATGCTTCAGGAGCGGTATGCCCCCCGTACACAGACTCTTACACATAACTCTTGACACGACCGTTCCTGGCCCCCTGGTGGTGGACCTTGAAGCCCCCGTAGTCCACCGTGGCCCGGCCCACGTGGAGGTCCCCCGTGCAGTAGGGGACGAAGACGTGGGTCCAGCCGAAGAAGGGGTTGGCCACGCTCATCCGGTTGTAAATGCCCTGGGCGAGGTAAAGCTCCTGCACGTCCACCCGCTTGCGGTAGGTGCGGCTTTCCGGGCCGCAGGTGGCTTGGTCCCAGCAGGCCCCGCCCCCCTGGAAGTCAATGACCACCTTTCTGGGGTCCCCGGGGCTCACGTAGAAGCGGTAAGGGGAGCCGTCCGCGCAGACCCCACCGGGCACCTCCACCGCCTTCCAGAAGGCCTCGAGGCCCTGGGCCAGGGCCAGGGCGAAAAGGAGGACCAGCGCGATAAGCCGCTTCATTTGTACCCTCCACAGCCAAGCTACCGCAGGGCCTTGCACCGGGTCAAGAAAAAGCCCGGGGGGCCTGAACCCCCCGGGCCCCTCTAGGGGGCTTAAAGGCCCGCCCCGATCTCCACCTGCGGGTTGGGCCGGCCGCCCTCCTCCTCGGCCTCCCGGGCCTCAATCTTGCCCTTGATGCGCTTGAGGCGGAAGGTGTCCTCCCGTTCCCGCTGCTCCAGGACCTGCTGGATGAAGCGGATCTGGGCGCGGATCCCCGGGATCACCACCTGCTCCAGGGCGTTCACCCGCCGCGTGGTCTTCTTGATCTCCTCCCCGATCTTCTTCAGGCGGGTCTCGGTGTTGGCCACCCGGATCAGGGCCTCGGCGTAGCGGCGGAAGGCCCGGCTGGCCTCGAGGGTGTAGGCCGGGGTCCCCACCGGGGAAAGGAGGGCCCCGTCGGGGAAGGTGGCCTTGAGCCTCGGCACCTTGCTCCCCCAGACGTTCTCCACCTCCGCCTCCACCCCCTCGAGGGGCGGGACCCCAAGGGCCGCCCCCGCCACCACCTCCGGCCCGTCAAAGGCCTGGGCCAGGAGGAGGGCGGCGTAGGCCTCCTTGGCCGCCTGGTCCAGGGCCTTCCTGGCCTCCATGGCCTCCCGCACCAGGCCGAAGAACTCGGCCACCAGGGCGTCCCGCTTCTTCTTGAGGAGGTCCACCCCCTTCTGCGCCAGGCGGAGCTGCCCCCGCCTCTGCAGAAGGTTCATCCGGGTGGGGCTCACCTGGCTCATCTACCCTCCCTTAGTCCAGGGCCTGGGGCGCGCCCCAGATCTCCTCCAGCTTCTGGCCGTAGTACTTGCCGATGTGGTCCTTGGAGATGCGCTTGAGCTCGCCCTGGGGCAGCATGGAGAGGAGGGCCCAGGCGATCTGCAGGCTCTCCTCAATGGAGCGGTTCTGCTGCCCCTGGTTGATGAAGAACCGTTCAAAGGCGTCGGCGAACTGGAGGTAACGGCGGTCGTTCTCCGTGAGGGCGTCCTCGCCGATGATGGCCACGAGCTTCCGGATGTCCACCCCGTTGGCGTAGGCGGAGTAGAGCTGGTCGGAGACCTGCTTGTGGTCCTCCCGGGTCTTGCCCTTGCCCACGCCGTTGTTCATGAGCCGGGAGAGGGAGGGCAAGGGGTCAATGGGCGGGTAGATGCCCTTGCGGTGGAGCTCCCGGGAGAGCTGGATCTGCCCCTCGGTGATGTAGCCCGTGAGGTCGGGGATGGGGTGGGTGCGGTCGTCGTCGGGCATGGAGAGGATGGGGATCTGGGTCACGCTCCCCTTCTTCCCCTCCACCACCCCGGCGCGCTCGTAGATGGTGGCCAGGTCGGTGTACATGTAGCCGGGGTAACCGCGGCGGCCCGGGATCTCCTCGCGGGCGGCCCCGATCTCCCGCAAGGCCTCGCAGTAGTTGGTCATGTCCGTGAGGATGACGAGGACGTGGTAGTCGTGCTCAAAGGCCAGGTACTCGGCCACGGTGAGGGCCATGCGGGGGGTGAGGATGCGCTCAATGGTGGGGTCGTCCGCCTTGTTCAGGAAGAGGACGGAGCGGCTCAGGGCCCCGGTGCGCTCAAACTCCTGGATGAAGTAGGAGAGCTCCCGCTGCGTGATCCCCATGGCGGCGAAGACCACGGCGAAGGGCTCCTCCTTCTCCCCCTCCCCGGAGAGGTCGGGGCGCACCGTGGCCTGGCGGGCGATCTGGGCGGCGATCTCGTTGGCGGGAAGCCCCGAGCCGGAGAAGATGGGAAGCTTCTGCCCCCGGACCAGGGTGTTCATCACGTCAATGGTGGAGATGCCCGTCTGGATGAACTGCTCCGGCTTCCTCCGGGCCACGGGGTTTAAGGGAAGGCCGGTGATGGGGAGCCGCTTCTCCGGGGTGATGGGCGGCAGGCCGTCTATGGGCTTGCCGATGCCGTTGAAGCGGCGGCCCAGCATCTCCTTGGAGACCCCAAGCCGGGCCACGTCCTCCACCAGGCTCACGCTGGTCGTGGCCAGGTCCAGCCCAGTGGTTTCCTCAAACACCTGGATGACGGCGTACTCCTCGGAGACCTCAATCACCTGGCCGCCGCGGACCCGGCCCGTGCCGTCCTTGATGTCCACGATGGCCCCGTAGGCCAGGTCCTTGGCGTTCTCCACGAAGAGAAGAGGCCCCGAGATGTAGGTGATGCCCGTGTACTCCTTCTTCAGAAGGTCCATCTCTCCCCCTTTAGGCCAGGGCCTTGAAGGCCCCCTGGATCTCCTTCATGGCCTCCTCAAAGTAGGCGGGGAACTCCTCCTCGCTCACGTAGCGGGCGCGGCCGATGCGCTCCAGAACGGGGAGCTGCAGGATCTCGTCTATGGAAACCCCCCGCTTGATGGCCGCCTCCGCCTCCTTGTAGAAGGCGAGGATCATCTTCATGATCCCGTAGGCCTTCTTCATGGAGCAGTAGGCGTCCACCTCGTGGTAGGCGTTCTGCTGCAGGAAGTCCTCGCGGATGATCCGGCCCACCTCAATGACGAGGCGCTCGGCGTCCTGGAGGGCGTCCGGCCCCACGAGCTGGACGATCTCCTGGAGGCCCGCCTCCCGCTGCAAAAGCTCGGAGATGGCGTCGCGGAGCTCGGGGTAGTCCTCGGCCACGTTCTCCCGGTACCAGGGGTCAAGGGCGGAGGTGAAGAGGCTGTAGGAGCCGTTCCAGTTGATGGCGGGGAAGTGGCGGCGGAAGGCCAGGGAGGCGTCAAGCCGCCAGAAGGCCCCCACGATCCTCAAGGTGGACTGGGTCACGGGCTCGGACATGTCGCCGCCCGGCGGGGAGACGGCCCCCACGATGGTCACCGCCCCCTCCTCGCCGCCCAGGGTGATGACCTTGCCCGCCCGCTCGTAGAAGGCGGCGAGCCTGGCGGCGAGGTAGGGCGGGTAGCCCTCCTCGGCGGGCATCTCCTCGAGGCGGCTAGAGATCTCGCGCAAAGCCTCGGCCCAGCGGCTCGTGGAGTCGGCCATGAGGGCCACGGAGAAGCCCTGGTCGCGGAAGTACTCGGCGATGGTCACGCCCACGTAGATGCTGGCCTCGCGGGCGGCCACGGGCATGTTGGAGGTGTTGGCGATGAGGACGGTGCGGTGCATCAAGGGCCCCCCCGTCTTGGGGTCGGTGAGCTCGGGGAACTCCACGAGCACGTCGGTCATCTCGTTCCCCCGCTCCCCGCAGCCCACGTAGACCACCACGTCGGCGTTGGACCACTTGGCCAGGGACTGCTGGGTCACGGTCTTGCCGCTGCCGAAGGGCCCAGGGATGGCGGCGGTGCCCCCCATGGCCACGGGGAAGAGGACGTCCAGGATGCGCATCCCCGTGAGGAAGGGGGTGTTGGGGTCAAGCTTCCTTTGCACGGGCCTCGCCCGGCGAACGGGCCAGGTGTGGTACATCTTGAGCTCGGTGCCGTCCTCGAGGACCACCACCGGCTCCTCCACGGTGTACTCCCCGGCGGGCTTCACCTCCTTGACCCGGCCCCGCACGTCCGGGGGTACCAGGATCTTGTGGGTGAAGCCGAACTCGGGCACCGTGCCCAGGACCATACCCCCCCGCACCTCGTCCCCGGGCTTGACCATGGGCGTCCAGGCCCACTTCTTCTCCCGGTCCAGGGCGTGGACCACCACGCCCCGGGTGATGTAGATCCCCGTCTTCTCCCGGATGCGCTCCAGGGGGCGCTGGATGCCGTCGTAGATGCCGTTCAGCATCCCGGGGCCGAGCTCCACCGCCAAGGGAAGCCCCGTGGAGACCACGGGCTCCCCCACCTTTAGGCCCGAGGTGTCCTCGTAGACCTGGACGAAGGCCGTGTCCCCGTCCAGGCGGATGATCTCGCCCACGAGGCCCTCTTCGCCCACCTTGCAGATGTCGTACATGCGGGCCCCGAGCATGCCCTTGGCGATCACCGCCGGGCCCGCGATCTTCTGGATCACCCCTTGGATCATCGTCCCTCCATTCTACAGCTTGATGTCAAAGCCGATGGTCTTCCTCACCAGCTCCCGCATGTAGCCTTCCACGTCGTGCCCCTGGAAGGCCTCCTTCAGCCCCGCGATGGGCAGGAGCACGGGGAGGTCCCTGCCCCGCATGAGGCGCTCCACCGCCCGCTCGGGGTCGGGGAGGAGCGCCTCGTCCACGGCCACCAGGGCGTAGCCGCCCCGCTCCACGAGGGTTTCCAGGAGGCTTTGGGCCTCCTCCGCCGAAGAGGCCCCGTAGCCCTCGAGGCCCGCGAGCCGGAACCCCTGGGCGGTCTCGGGATCGGCGATCACCGCCATCCTCACGGGCACACCACCTCCTCCTCCACCTGGGCGCGGGGAAGGCCGAAGTAGGCCCTCCGGGCGAGGAGCCTAAGGCGCACGGCCTCCCACTCCCGCTCCTTCACGTAGGCGAGGACAAGCCCCACCCCCAAGGGGTCCTGCACCCCCTTCTTCGCCTCCTTGAGGAGGACGCACCGAAGCCCCCGCTCCAAAGCCTTCAGGTCCCGAACCCCGGAAAGCCCGGAAAAGGGGGTGCCGGAAAGCTCGTCCAATACGGCGTAGTCCCCCTCCATGAGCCGGGCGAACCGGACCCGGTCCACGAACCGCCCCCCCTTGAGGAAGAAGGCGTCCGGGGCCAACCCCGAGCCTTGAAGCTTGAAGGCGGTGCGCAGGTTCTCCGCGTCCACCTCCAGGGCCAGGTAGTCCCGCAAAGCGGGCTGGTCCAGCCCCTTGGCCGCCTTGGCCACGTCCTCAAAGAAGCGCTTGGCGAGGAGGGCCTCCACCCGGGCGAGGTCCTGCGTCTCCCGCAGGACCGCCCTCAAGGCGCGGGCCAAGGGGTGGCCGGGCACGGCGAGCACCTGGGCCATCCCCGCGGGGTCCTGGGCCTCGTAGGCCTGGCGCCAAACCTCCTCCCGTAGGGTCCCGGGGAGGAGGAGAACCTCCTCAAAGGGGCGGCCCGTGGCCTTGGCCCGGAGGAGGGCCTGGAGGTTGTGGAGGTCGTTCCGCAGGAGGAGGAGCCGCACCGCCTCCCGCGCCTCCCCGGTGACGAGCCGCGGCAGGTCCCCGACCAGCTTGGCCTGGGTGCGGAGCACGGCCCGGTCCACGTCGGGAAGGCCCTGCCCCGCAAGCTCCCCGCCGTAAACCGTCTCCGAGAGGAGGCGGAGGAAGTCGGCGAAGGAGAGGTCCAGGGCCTCCTGGAAGAAGCTCTCCTTGAGGAGGGTCCCCCTCCGCACCCGCACCCGGGCGTTGAGGTAGGCGAAGTCGTCCGCCATCGTCTAGCCCCAAAGCGCCTGGGCCACCTTGGAGGAAAGGGCGTCCCAGGCGCGGTCAAGCCGGGCGAGGAGGCTGTTTTCCACCTGGGTCTTGCCCTCGGCCCCCACGGCCCGGACCCCCAGGCGAAGGGCGGGCTCGGCCTGGAGCTCCACTCCCCGCTCCCTGGCCAGGGCCTCGAGGTGGGGAAGGTCCTCCGGGTTGGCCACCAGGGCCTTGGCCCCGGGGAGGGCCTCCAGGGCCTCCAGGGCCAGTTTCCTCACCACCTCGGGCCACTCCGGCTTCTGGGGAAGGGCCTCCAGGGCCTCCCGGACCCGGCGCCGGACCTCCTCCAACACCTCCCCGCGGGCCTGGGTCCGGGCCGTGGCCACGAGGAGCTCCCCGGCGCTCTCCGCCCGGCGGAGGGCGGCCCGGTACTGGGCCTCGAGGGCCCGCTCCCGGGCCTGGAGGAGGGCCTTGGCCTTCTCCTCCGCTTCCCGCTTGACGGCCTCGGCCTTGGCCTCGGCCTCCTGGAGGAGGGCCTGGATCTCGGCCTCCACCTCCTGGCTCAGAATGGCTTCCAGTTTGGACATTTCCCCTCCCTATCGGGAAGGGGCCCCACCCCCAAGGAGGGCGGGGCCCCTGGACCGCCCTAGAGCCTGCCGTTGAGGATGAAGGCGATGAGGAGACCGAAGATCACCAGGGTCTCGGGCAGGAGCAGGAAGATGAGGGCGGTACCGAAGTTGCTCCGGTCCTCGGCGATGGCCCCCACGCCCGCCGCGCCGATCCGGGCCTGGGCCACGCCCGTGCCCAGGGCCGCCAGGCCCACGGCCAAGCCCATGCCCACGGCAATGAGGCCACGGTCCAGGCCGCCGGAGGCCGCCGCCTCCTCCGCCGCGAAAGCCAACGCGCCGAAAACCGCCAGAAGAACCGTCACCAGTAGCTTCTTCATCCCACTTCCCTCCTTTACTGCGCCTCACGGACGCTTTTGAACGGCCGGTAGGGCCTGCCGTTCTCCTCGTAGAAACCGAACTTGGTGAAGAACTCCACCCAAAGCAAACGGATGGGCTGGAGCATGTGCCCCAGGGTGGTGAGGAGGAGGATCAAGAGGTGCAAGACCCCCGCCACCAGAAGGCCCAGGAGCACCCCAAGAAGCCCAAGCCGCTCGGCGAGGGCGAACCCCACGTCGGTGAGGAGGCCGGCGAGGATCCCGCCCGCCGCCCCCACGGCGTAGATACGGATGTGGGAGAGGATGTGCCCCGCCTGGGTGAAGATCTCCGGGATCATGAGCCAGATCCGGCTCATGAGGACCGCGAGCAGGAAGACGCCGAAGCCCAGGTACATGAGCCCCTGGAGCCAGCCCGCCTGGAGGTTGCCGAGGTACGAGGCGGCGAGGGCCAGGACGCCCACGAGGCCGCCCAGGTACCCCACCCCCTCCCAGAAGTGGGCCATGTGGCGGTGCTTGAGGCCCAGGTAGGCCCGCAAGGCCAGGCCGAAGAACACCAGGACCACGCCGAAGGCCACGGAGAGGAGGATGAGGAGGTTGGCGGTCTTGGCGGTGTCAATCCTGTGGATGAGGATGGGGATGAGCCCGGGGTGCTCCGGGGTGCCGAAGACCCCGAGGTGCTCCAGGAAGGTGCCGAAGAACTCCCCGTAGATCACGCCCCAGACCACCGTCCAGAAGACCATCCAGTTCAGGATGTGGACCAGCTTGCCGATGACCTGGGGCTTGAGTTTGAGGGCGAAGAGGTCAATGACCAGGGGCTCGTTCCGCTTCACGTACCCGGAAAGCCACCGCCCCACCAGGTAGAAGAGGAGGGCGTAGCCGATGTCCCCCACGATCATCCCGAACCAGAAGGGGAAGAAGACGGGGACCACGGGGGTGGGGTCAAAGGTCCCGTACTTGGGGGTGTTCAGGAAGCTCACCAGGAGCTCAAAGGGCTTGGCCCAAGGGGGGTTGTCCAGGACCACGGGGATCCGGTCCGCCTCGTGGTGCTCGTCCACGGGCTCAAAGGCGTAGACCACGCTCTCCTTGTGCCGGGCGAGGGCCTCCTCCACCTTGGGCTTGGCCTTCACGGGGACGTAGCCCAGGAGGGCGAAGCCGAAGCGGCCCGAGGCCAGCTCCTCCAGGGCCTTAAGCCGGGCCACCTCGTCCTGGGCCCGGGTCCAGAGGCTCTGGAGGGTGGAGGCGCTCTCCCGGGCGAGCTTGGCCAGGTGCTGGCGCACCTCGGAAAGCTCCCGCGGGGCCGCCTCGGCCCGCTCCTTGAGCCTCCTCGCCGCCTCGGAGAGGGGAAGCTCCCCCAAGGCCCCAGGAAGCCTAAGCTCCGCCACCCCCGCCCGGGAAAGGGCCGCCTTGGCCTGGTCCACCTCCTTGCGGTGGACCACCACCAGGGCCGCCACCCCGCCCGCGTAGGCCTCGTGGGCCAGGAGGTAGCGGTCCTCCAGGGCCTTCCTCAGGGCCTCCTCCACCAGGGGGAGCTCCTTCTCGGTGAGGAGGAAGGGGATCACGCGGAGGAAGGGGCTTTTGTCCAGGCCGTGGGCCAGGGCGGCGAGCCGCTCCAGGGGCTCGAGGTAGGCCTGGGCCAGGGCGAGCTCCTCCTCCAGCTCCTGCTTTTGGCGGGTGAGGCCCTCGGCGTGGGCCTGGATGGGGGAAAGGGCCTTCTCGGCCGCCTCCAGCCCCTCGGGGAAGGGCCTTGCGGGCTCCGCCTCCAAGCCCAAAAGGCTCAGGGTGTGCTCGGCGCCCGCCGAGACCGCCTCCCACCGCCTTAGCTCCGCCCGCTCCTCGGGGGAGAGCTGGTAGGCGGAAAGGGCCTCGGGGCGGAGCGTCTCCAGGTGGACCACCCCCGCCTGCTGGAGGCTTTGGAGAAGCTCCTTGGCCCGGCCCTTGGGCCCGGCCAGGACCAGCTTCTCCATGGGGGCGATCACGGCAGGACCTCCTTCAGGACCAGGGCCACGGCCTCGTCCAGCCGGGCCATGGCCTTCTCCCGCACCGCCTTGGCCTCGGCCTCGGCCCGCTCCCGGTACCGGGCGAGGAGGGCCTCGGTCTCCGCCCGCTCCCGCTCCCGGTACTGGGCCTCCAAGGCCTTGGCCTTGGCCTCGGCCTCCTCCAGAAGGGCCTTGGCCTCGGCCTCGGCCCGCTTGACCCGCTCCTCGGCCTCCTTCTTGGCGGCCTCGAGGCGCTCCAGGAGCTGCTTCTCCTTCTCCGCCAGGCTCTTGATAAGTCCCAGGCCTCCCATTGCCCCTCCAGCTCGTGAAATGGCGTTCAAGACCAACCCGCCGGTCATGGTACCGGCTCTCCAGGCCCGCGTCAACCGACCCCGCCTAAGTATACTTAGGCGGTGAGGATTCAGGTCAACGCCAAGGGCGCGGCGCGGCTCCTTTCCCGCCACCTCTGGGTCTTTCGCCGGGACGTGGTTTCGGGGCCGGAAACCCCGGGGCTCTACCCCGTCTACTGGGGGCGGCGCTTCCTCGCCCTCGCCCTCTACAACCCCCACACCGACCTCGCGGTGCGGGCCTACCGCTTCGCCCCCGCGGAGGACCCCGTGGCGGCCCTTCTGGAGAACCTGGCCCAGGCCCTGGCCCGACGGGAAGCCGTCCTCCGCCAGGACCCCGAGGGCGGCTACCGCCTGGTCCACGCGGAGGGGGACCTCCTGCCGGGCCTCGTGGTGGACTACTACGCCGGGCACGCCGTGGTCCAGGCCACGGCCCACGCCTGGGAAGGCCTCCTCCCCCAGGTGGCGGAGGCGCTGAGGCCCCACGTCCAGAGCGTCCTGGCCAAGAACGACGCCCGGACGCGGGAGCTGGAGGGCCTCCCCCTCTACGTCCGCCCCCTCCTCGGGGAGGTGCCGGAGCGGGTCCAGGTGCAAGAGGGGCGGGTGCGCTACCTGGTGGACCTGAGGGCGGGGCAGAAGACGGGGGCCTACCTGGACCAGCGGGAAAACCGCCTCTACATGGAGAGGTTCCGGGGCGAGCGGGCCCTGGACGTCTTCAGCTACGCGGGGGGGTTCGCCCTCCACCTCGCCTTGGGCTTCCGGGAGGTGGTCGCCGTGGACTCCTCGGCGGAGGCCCTGCGCCGGGCCGAGGAGAACGCCCGGCTCAACGGCCTCGGGAACGTCCGGGTCCTCGAGGCCAACGCCTTTGACCTCCTGCGCCGCCTGGAGAAGGAGGGGGAGCGGTTTGACCTCGTGGTCCTGGACCCCCCTGCCTTCGCCAAAGGGAAAAAGGACGTGGAACGGGCCTACCGGGCCTACAAGGAGGTGAACCTCAGGGCCATCAAGCTCCTCAAGGAGGGCGGGATCCTGGCCACGGCGAGCTGCAGCCACCACATGACCGAGCCCCTCTTCTACGCCATGGTGGCCGAGGCCGCCCAGGACGCCCACCGCCTCCTCCGGGTGGTGGAGAAACGGGGCCAGCCCTTTGACCACCCCGTCCTCCTCAACCACCCGGAGACCCACTACCTCAAGTTCGCCGTCTTCCAGGTCCTCTAAACTGGAGGCGTGGAGAAGGACCTCCTGGATAAGCTGGGGCAGCATCTGGTCTGGCGCATGGGCCGGGCCGAGGACGAGGACGTCTTGGTGGTGCGGGTAGGGCTGGCCTCGGCCACGCCCAGGTTCCGGGAACTCCCCAGGCTCCTCAACCTCCCCGAGGCGGAGATGCGCCGCCTGGTGCAGGAAGGCCGGGTCCGGGTGGAGTGGGTGGAGGAATGAGGCTCGCCCTGCCCCTCCGCCCCGAGGTCCTTTCCGCCCTTCCCCTTGAGCTCCGCCTGGAGGCGGAAAGGCTAGAGGGGACCTTCCGCCACGAGAACCCCGTCCTCGGCACCCTAGACCTGCCCTTCGCCGCCCGGCTGGAAGGGGAGCGGGTCCGGCCCATCCCCCTGCCTCCCCCCTCCTTGGAGGTGGAAGGGTGGCTCCGGCCCACGGGGCTGGAGCTGGAGGTGCGCCTCCGCCTCCCCCCGGGGCGGACCTGGGGGGAAAGGGCCTTCGCCAGGATCTTGGAGGCCCTCTTCGCCAAGGCCCTGGAGGAAAGCCTTCCCGCGGGAGCGCGGCCTCCGTTATAGTGGGCCTGAAGAAGCAGGAGGTGGCGTATGGTGGAGGTTCGGTATCTCGGCCACTCGGCGGTCCTCCTCACGGACGGCAAGACGCGGATCGTCATAGACCCCTTCCTCACCGGAAACCCCATGGCCGCCCTCGGGGTGGGGGAGGTCCAGGCGGACCTCATCCTGGTCACCCACGCCCACGGGGACCACTTCGGGGACAGCGTGGCCCTCTCCAAGAAGGGAGGCGTGGTGGTCTCCACCTTTGAGATCGCCACCTACGCCGAGAAGCACGGGGCGAAGAGCGTCCCCATGAACCTGGGGGGCACCTACCGCTTTGAGGGCGGCTGGCTCAAGTGGGTGCCCGCCTGGCACTCCAGTAGCTTCCCCGACGGCACCTACGGTGGCATGCCCATGGGCGTGGTGGTGGAGCTTGGGGGCAAGCGCATCTACCACGCCGGGGACACCGCCCTCTTCTCCGACATGCGCCTCATCGGGGAGATGGGCCTGGACCTCGCCCTCCTCCCCATCGGCGACCACTTCACCATGGGCCCCGAGGACGCCCTGAAGGCCCTGGAGCTCCTCAGGCCCAAGAAGGTGGTGCCCATCCACTACAACACCTTCCCCCCCATCCGCCAAGACGGGGAGGCCTTCGCCCAACGGGCCAGGGAGAAGGGCGTGGAGGGGCATGCCCTAAAGCCGGGAGAGGTTCTCCGCCTTGACTAGGAGGGACTTCCGGCTGGAGATGCTTTTGGGCCTGGGCCAGACGGCCCAGGTCCACCTGGCCCGGGCCCCCGACGGGACGCGGGTGGCCCTGAAGATCCCGAAGAAGGAGGTCCGCCAAGACCCTAGGCTTGCGGAGCGGTTCGCCCGGGAGGTGTCCTTCAGCCTCTCCCTCCGCCATCCCCACCTGGTCCGGGGCCTGGCGGGGGTGCCCTTCGGGGAGGGGGCCTTCCTCGCCCTGGAGTACTTTCCCGAAGGGACCCTGGAGGACCGCCTCCGCCAAGGCCCCCTGCCCTGGGAGGAGGCGGTAAAGGCCCTCCTCCACGTGGGGGAGGCCCTGGGCTTTCTCCACGAACGCGGGCTCCTCCACCAGGACGTCAAGCCCTCCAACGTCTTCGTGGGCCAAGGGGTCTACAAGCTCGGCGACCTCGGCACCCTGCGCCGGGTGGACGACCCAAGCGCGGAGTACGCCGGAAGCCCCCATTACCTCGCCCCCGAGCTCTTCCTGGGGGCGAGGCCAAGCCCGGCCTCGGACGCCTACGCCTTCGGGGTCTTGGCCTACGAGGTCCTCACCGGCAGGCGGCCCTTCCAAGGGGAGGACCTGGAGGCCCTGAGGATGGCCCACCTCCTCACCCCCCCGCCCCGGACCCCCCTCCCCCCTCCTCTGGACCGGGCCCTGAGGCGGCTCCTCGCCAAGCGCCCCGAGGACCGGCTCGGCCTTAAGGCGTTTCTCCGCGTCCTCGCCGAGGCCTCGAGGCCAAACCCCTCACGGAGGTAACCCATGGAACCGGTCTGGTACCCCGACGCGCGCGCCCAAGAAACCTGGCTTGGCCGCTTCATGGCCGAGCTCGGCTTCCAGGACTACGAGGCCTTCCACCGCTACAGCGTGGAGGAGGCCGAGGCCTTCTACCACGCCTTCTTCACCCGGCTCGGCGTGCCCTGGCGGGCCCCGTACACCCGGGTGGTGGAAGGCCACTTCCCCTTCCCCCGCTTCTTCGTGGGGGGAAGGCTCAACCTGGTGGAGGCCTGCCTGCGCCACGACCCCACCCGGCCCGCCCTCGTCCACGAGACGGAGGACGGCCACGTCCGGAGCCTCACCTACGGGGAGGCCCGCCGGGAGGTGGAAAGGCTCGCAGGGGGCCTCCGGGCCCTCGGGGTGGGGCGGGGAGACCGGGTGGGGCTATGGCTTCCCATGGGCCTCGAGGCGGCCTTGGCCCTCCTCGCCGTGGCCCACCTCGGGGGGATCGCCGTCCCCATCTTCTCGGGCTACGGGGCGGAGGCCGCCGCCCTCCGCCTCAAGGACGCCGAGGCCAAGCTCCTCATCGTCCAAGACGGCTTCCTTCGCCGGGGACGCCGGGTGGAGCTCCTCCCCGAGGCCCGGAAGGCCAGGGCCATGGCGGGGACGGAAAAGGTGGCCGTGGTCCGCCGCCTCGGCCTCCCCCTGGAGGAGGAGGCGGACCTCGCCGCCCTCGCCGGCCCCCTCTCGCCGCCGGAGGAGATGGAGAGCATGGACCCCTTCATGCTCATCTACACCTCCGGGACCACGGGCCGCCCCAAGGGCACGGTCCACTACCACGCGGGCTTTCCCTTGAAGGCCGCCCTGGACCTCGCCCTCCTCTTTGACCTGAGGGAGGAGGACCGCCTCTTCTGGTTCACCGACCTCGGCTGGATGATGGGGCCCTGGGCCATCCTGGGAGGCCTCATCCTCGGGGCCACCGTCTTCCTCTACGACGGGGCGCCGGACCATCCGGGCCCGGACCGCCTCTGGCGCATGGTGGCGGCCCACCGCCTCACCCACTTAGGCCTCTCCCCCACCCTGGTGCGGGCCCTCATCCCCTTTGGGGAAGCCCCCGTGGAGGCCCACGACCTCTCCTCCCTCCGGGTCCTCGGCTCCACGGGAGAGCCCTGGAACCTCGAGCCCTACCTCTGGTTCTTCCGGGTGGTGGGCAAGGAGCGGCTTCCCATCGTGAACTACTCGGGGGGCACCGAGGTCTCGGGGGGCATCCTGGGGAACGTCCTGGTGAGGCCCATCAAGCCCATGGGGTTCAACACCGCCGTGCCCGGCATGAAGGCCGCCGTCTTGGACGAGGAGGGGAGGCCCGTGGTGGGCAAGGTGGGGGAGCTCGCCGTCCTCGCCCCCTGGCCCGGGATGACCAAGGGCTTCTGGCGGGACGAGGCCCGGTACCTGGAGACCTACTTCCAGAAGGTGCCCGGGGTCTGGGTCCACGGGGACTTCGCCCTCCTGGACGAGGAGGGGCACTTCTTCCTCCTCGGCCGCTCCGACGACACCCTGAAGGTGGCGGGAAAGCGGGTGGGCCCCGCCGAGGTGGAGACGGCGGCCATGGCCCATCCCGCCCTGCGGGAGTGCGCCGCCATCGGTGTGCCCCACCCGGTGAAGGGGGAGGCCATCGTCCTCTTCGCCGTGCTGAAGCCGGGCTTCGCCCCCTCGGAGGCCCTGGCCGAGGAGGTGGCGGAGCGGGTGGCCGAGGCCTTGGGGAAGCCCCTCAGGCCGGAGCGGGTCCTCTTCGTCCCCGACCTGCCCAAGACGCGCAACGCCAAGGTGATGCGCCGGGTGGTGCGGGCCGCCTTCCTGGGCCAGGACCCCGGGGACCTCTCCGCCTTGGAGAACCCGGAGGCGGTGGCGGCCATCAAGCGGACCCGGGAGGGTTAAAGGGCCCCCGCCCGCCGCTCCAAAGCCCCTTTACGGGTAGGCCCAGCAAAGCCCCGGCGAAGAGGAAGAGGGCCACCCCCCCGGCCCCGCCCAGGAGGAGGGGAAGCAGCGCCTCCTTGGGCCCGGAGGCGGGGAAGGCGTTCTCGAGGCCCAACCCGGGGAGCGCCGCCAAAAGCCCCGCCGGGAGGACGCGGAGAAGGTATCCAGGGGCGTACCCCACCCCAACCCCCTCCCGCCGCAGAAGGGCCAGGTAGAGGAAAAGCCCCACCCAGCCCGCCAGGGCCGTGGAGAGGTTGAGGAGGAAAAGCCCGGCGTCCCGCAAAAGCCAGTAGCCCAGGGTGTTCAGGAGGAAGACGAGGGCGCTGGCCGTGACCGCCTCCCGCACCCGGCCGAGGGCGTAAAGCCCGCGGAGGAAGAGGGTGTTCACCCCCCAGGGGAGGACGGCGAGCCCCAAGGCGGCGAGCACCTCGGCGCTGTAGGCCCGGTTCTCCGGGGTGAGGGGGCCGAAGAGGCCGAAGAGGAGGACCACCACGAAGGGGGCGAGGCCCGTGAGGAGGCCGCCGAGAAGGGCCAAGACCAGGGCCAGGCGCTCAAAGGGGCCCCGGAGAAAGCGCCCTAGGTCCTCCCCCCTTAGGGTACTCATACGGGGAAAGAGGGCGATGGCGGGGCTCGTGGCGAAGAGGCCCAGGACCATCTGGAAGACCACCTCGGCGTTGTAGAACCCCGTGACCGCCGCAGGGGGGTAGCGGGTGAGGATGTTGGTGAGGACCAGGTTCAAAAACTGCCGGAGGGAGGTGGTGAAGGCGAAGGGCCCCATGCGGAGGAGGGCGGGGAGGAAGGCGGGGTGCCAGCGCCACTCCAGGCGGAAGCCCCGGAGGAAGGGAAGCTGCACCAAAGCCTGGATAAGTCCCCCAAGGCTCACGGAGAGGCCCAAAGCCGTGGGGTCCCCAGGATAGAGGGCCATGAGGAGGATGGCCACCAGGTTGAAGGCAACGGGCCCGAGGGCGTAGGGCAGAAAGCGCTCCTCCGCCTGGAGGAGGGCGGAGAAGAGGGCCGCCATGGAGATGCCGAGGAGGAAGGGGAGGAGGAGCCGGGTGAGGTAGACCACCTCCTGGAAAGCCTCAGGGGCCCTTAGGTGGCTTTCCTCCGCCACCAAAAGCCCCGCCACCCAGGGAGCGAGGAGGTAGCCCAGGCCCAGGACAAGGAGGTTCACCCCGAAGAGGAAGGCGGCGAAGCGGCGGGCGAAGGCCTGGGCCTCTTCAGGAGGGAGGCTCTTAAGAAGGGGGATGAGGGCGTTCTGCACCGCCCCTTCCGCCAGGAGCTCCCTGAGGAGGTTCGGCACCCGGTAGGCCACGTTGAAGGCGTCCTTGAGGGCGTCGGGGTAGAGGGCGTTGAAGACCGCCTGGCGGACGAGGCCCAGGACCCTCGAGGCCAGGGTCCCCCCCATGACCAGGAGGACCGCCCTAAGCATGGGCGCCCAAAGCCTCCTGGAAGGCCTCCAGGAAGTTCGCCTGGTTCACCACGGTGAGGCCGTGAAGGGCGGAAAGCTCCTTGGCCCGGGCCCTGTCCATGCCGAGGAGAACCAAAAAGCTCTCCTTCTGGGAGAGGCCCAGGACCTTCTTCAACCCGGCGTACTTGGCGATGTGGGCCTGGAACTCCCCGGTCTTGGCCTCAAACCAGTAGAACCGCTCCCCCACCCGCACCAAGACGTCCAGCTCCATGGCCTCCCCCCCGGGCAGGGTCACCTGGTAGCCCACGGCCACCTCGTGGGGCAGGTTTTTGGAGCGCAGGTACTTCCTGAGCCGCTCGGCCACGTACCGCTCCAGCCAGCCCCCGGTGAGGAAGTTCTGGACCCAGCCCTCGGTGCTGGCCTTGGCCCTGAGGAGCCGGTCCTCGCTCTTGTAGCGGTAGGAGGTGAGGAGGGCGTACTGCTTGAGCAGGGTGCAGAACTGGGTGGAGTTGGCGATCTCCTCGGGGGAGGCCTCGGCCAAGGAGAGCTCAAACTGCCGCTTGGTGGAGAGGCTCTGCTTGAGCCTCTCGTAAAGCCTCTCCAGGCTCGGGTACCGGTCCCCGAGGAAGAGGGCGAGCCGGTTCAGGACCCGTTCCCGCTCCTCCTCCCCCTCCTCAGGCCTCCGCACCACCTGGACGCCAAGGCCCTTAAGCCACTCCTCCAAGCTCGGGGCCTTCCTCGGCCTCGGGAGTGGGGCTGGGGCCTCCCGGAGGAGGCGCCACATCTCCTGGGCCAGGGCGAAAAAGCGTTCCCGCAAGGGGTCGGGGGTGGCCTCGAGGCCCGGCGGGAGGAGCCCCGAGCGCAAGGTCTCCAAGAGATGGAGCTCCAAAGCCTCCCTGAGGGCTCTTCGGGTGGCCTCCAGGTTCTCCCCTTCCACCCGCAGGCCGAACTCGGCGAGCTCCCCCACGTAGCGGCCCGGGGACACGAGGTCGTACCGGGCCTTGGCCATGGTCTCTTCCAGGTAGCGGGTGAGCACCCCCATGCCTCCAAGTCTACGCTACGCCCACTCCACCCGGCTTCCCCAAGGGTGCTTCCGGACCCTAAGCCGGGCGGGGAAGCGCTCGGCCAAAGCCTCCACGTGGGTCACCACGCCCACGAGCCGCCCCCGGGTGGGGAGGCTTTCCAGGATGCCCGCCACCAGCTCCAGGGCCTCGGGGTCCAGGGTGCCGAAGCCCTCGTCCAGGAAGAGGGCCTCCAGCTTGCCCCGGGAAAGCTCCTCCGAGAGGGCGAGGGCCAGGGCAAGGCTCGCGAGGAAGCTCTCCCCGCCCGAGAGGGTCCGGACCTGGCGGGCGGTGGCCTCGGCCCAGAGGTCCACCACCAGGTACTCGTCCCCTTGGGCCGCGAAGCGGTACCGCCCCCCGGAGAGGGTGTAGAGAAGTTCGCTCGCCCGCTCCACCAGGCTCCGCTGCTTGAGGCCGAGGAGGTAGGCGGGGAAGTTGTGGGCCTGGAGGTCCAGGGCGAGCTTCTCCCAAAGGGCGAGCTCGGCCACGAGGCGGGCGAGCGCCCCCTCCACCTCCCGGCGGCGGGCGAGGTCCTTCCGGAGCCTTTCCACCCGGTCTTCCAGGGCCCCTTCCTCCTTGCGCTTCTCCTCCAGACGGCCCTCCAGCTCGGCAAGCGCCTTCCTCAGGGCCTCCACCCGCCCCTGGGCCTCCTCCAGGGTGGGGGCGGGCCCAGAAAGGGGGGGAAGGCTTCTCCAGGCGGCCTCCGCCTCCGCGAGGTCTTTGCGGAAGGCCTCGAGCTCCGCCCGAAGCGCCTCCCGCTCCCCCGGGGAGAGGGCGAGGCCTTGGGCCTCCGCCTCGGGCATGAGGCCCCGGGTGGCCGCCTCCGCCTCGGCCAGGGCCTTGGCCTGCTCCTCCTTGCGGGCCCTCAAGGCGGAAAGCTCCGCCCTAAGGGCCCCCGCCTCCTCCCTAAGGCGGGCGTCCTCGGCGGCAAGCCCCTTGAGCCGCTCCACCTCCTCCTTCAGGCGCCTCAGGTAAGGCCCCACCCCCAGGCCCCCCGTCTTGGCCTCCAGGTGGCGGCGAAGCCCAGCGGCGAGCCTCCCCGCCTCCTCCTCCAGGGCAAGGCGCCGGGCCTCGGCCGCCTCCAGCCTCGAGGCCAGGTCCTCCCGGCTGGCCCCGCCCCGGGCCTCGGCCTCCCGCGCCCGCAAGGCCGCCACCTCCCGCTCCAGGGCCCGGGCCTCCCCCCGGAGGGCCTGGTACCGGTCCCGGAGGTCCTGAAGCCGGGCCTCGGCCGCCTCCAAGGCCCCTTTGAGCGCCTCGGGATCCCCGGGCCGGGGCTCCACCTCGAGGGCCCGGAGGCGGGCGGCGAGGTCCCCGGCCTCCGCCTCCAGGCGGGCGAGGCGCCGGGCGAGGGCCTGGGCCTCCTCCTCCAGGGCCCGCCGCGCCCCGGCGAGGTCGGGGACCTCGGGCAAGGGGGGGAGGGCGTGGACCACCCCCCCGCAGAGGGGGCAGGGCTTGCCCGGCTCCAGGAGGTCGTGGTAGGCGAGGAGGCCGAGCCTCCGCTCCTCCCGAAGGAGGGCCTCCCGCCTCCGGTCCAGGTCCTCCTGGGCCTTCTCCAGGGCCTTCCGCTCGGCCTCCAGGGCCTTCAGGGCCTGGGAGAGGGCGTGGGCCTCCGCCTCCTTGAGCCTCAGGGCGAGGGCGTCCCGGGCCTCCCGCGCCTCCTTTCCCTCCGCCTCCAGGCGGGCAAGGGCCTCCCCCACCTCCGCCAAAGCGGCCTCCTTCGCCCTCAAGGCCTCCCAGGCCTCCGCCCAGGCCCTCAGGCGCAAAAGCTCCGCCCCGAGGGCCTCCAGGGCCTTCAGGACCTCCTCCAGGCGCGCCTGGGCCGTGGCGGGGTCGGGACCCGAGGCGGGGGCCTTCCCTGCGGGCGCCCGGGCGAGGAGGGCCTCGAAGGCCTTTAGGTCCTGGGCCTCGGCGTAGGCCGCCTGGGCTCGCTCCAGGGCCTCCGGAGAGAAGCCGAGGGCCTCGCGCCTCGCCTCCAGGGCCCGAAGCCTCCCCTCAGCCTCCTCCAGGGCCTTTTCCGTGGCCTGGAGGGCGGCCCGCTTCTTTTGGTAGTCCCGCCAAAGGGGCAGGGCCCGCTCCGCCTCCTCCGCCCGGGAAAGCCGCTCCTCCACCCGGGCCATCTCCTCCGCCCGGGCCTTTAAGGCCTCGAGGCGGGCCGCCAAAGCCTGGCGCCGCCTCAGGTCCTCAAGCAGGGCCTCCGCCTCGGCCAGGGCCTTCCTCACCCCCCTGGCCTCCTCCTCCAGGCGGGCGGCCTCCGCGCGGGAGGCGGCAAGCGCCCGCTCCAGCTCCTCAAGCGCCTCCGGGGTGGCCGCGGAAAGCCCGTTGAGCTCCCCCTCCAGCCTCCCCTTCTCCTCCAGGAGGAGGCCCCGCCTCTCCGCCGCCTTCTGCCTGGCCCGCTCCAGGCGGGAGAGCTCAAAGAGCTCCAGAAGGAGCTGGCGCCTTTCCTTCGGCTCCCCCTTGAGGAAGCGGTCAAACTCCCCCTGGGGGAGGAGGAGGGCCCGGGTGAAGGCCTCGTAGTCCAGGCCCACGAGGTCGGCCAAGGCCCGGTTGACCGCCTCGAGGGTGGGCAGGTCCAGAAGCCGCTCCCCCCCCTCCAGCAGGTAGACCCGGGCGTCCCCCCGCTTCTCGCTCCGGGACCGCTCCACCCGGTAGACCCGCTCCCCTACCCGGAAGGTGAGGCTCACCCAGGCCTTGGCCGCGGCGGGGTGCTTGAGGGTGCCCACCTGGCGCCCCACCCGGGGCACCTGGCCGTAGAGGGCAAAGGCGATGGCGTCCAAAAGGGTGCTCTTCCCGCTCCCCGTGGGCCCGGTGATGGCGAAGAGCTCCACGTCGGAGAAGTCCACCGCCTGGCGCTCCCGGTAGGGGCCGAACCCCTCCAGCTCAAGCCGTAAGGGCCTCACCCTCCACCTCCGCCAGCACCTCAGCGAAGCGCTCCAGCAGGGCCTCCTCCTTCCTTCCCCGCTCCTCCAGGTAGCGGGCGTAGCCCTCCACGAAGCCGAGGTCCTGCACCTCCTCCCGCCTCCCCTCCCCAGCCTGGAGCGGGGCGCCCTCCACGGCGAGGAGGTGGGGGAGGGCCCGGAAAAGGTTCTCCTTGACCTGGGGGGAAAGCCTCCCCTCCACCACCAGGCGCAGGTAGCCGGGAAAGCGCTCCAACTCGCCCATCCTCCCGTCCAGCTCCTCGGGCCGCAGGCGGTAGGTCCTGAGGGGCTTCCCCCACCGCCCCGGGATGGGGTGGACCCGGGGCGGCCCCGAGGGGGGAAGCTCCACGAGGAGCGCCCCCCGCTCCGCCCCCTCCCCCTCGCCAAAGTCCAGCTGCACCAGGCTTCCCGGGTACCAGGCCACGGGGGCCTCGCTCACCTGCTGTTGCCGGTGGACGTGGCCCAGGGCGAGGTAGCGGACCTCCAAAGGCAGGCTCGCCCGGGGGACGGCGTAGCTTCCCACCAGGTGGAAGACGAACTCCCCTCCCCCGGGCCTCGCCCCCTCCACGGCGAAGTGGCCCAGGAGAAGAGGGCTTTTGAGGTTGTCCAGCACCCGGCGCAGGGCCTCGGCGTAGGTGCGGTGCAGGACCTCGTCCTCCTGGAAGAGGCGCCGGACGAGGAGGCGCTCGGAAACGAAGGGCAGAAGCCCCGCCCGCACCCCGCCCACCTCCACCACCCCTCCCTCCTCGGCGAAGAGGAGGCGGCCCCGGACCCGGGCCCCCGCAAGCCCGAGAAGGGGGGCGAGGGCCTCGAGGCGCTCTTTGGGGTCGTGGTTGCCGGCGATGACCAGGGCCGGGACCCCAAGGGCCTTGAGCTCCATGAAGAACTCCACCGCGCAAGCCTCGGCCTCCGCCGAAACCTGGGGCCGGTCAAACAGGTCCCCGGAGACCACCACCAGGTCCACCCGCTCGGACCGGACCAGGCCCAGAAGGTCCCGGAGGGCGGCGGCGATCTCCGGGGTCCGGTCCACCCCCTTGAGGAGCTTGCCCAGGTGCCAGTCGGCGGTGTGGAGAAGGCGCATGGCCCCATCTTACGCGCCCCTAGTGGGGGTGGGCGTGATCCCCGCCCTCTCCCTTCCCCCCGGCGAGCAGAAAGGCGGCGAAGAGGGTGGAGAGGGGGACCGCGAGCACGAGCCCCAAGGACCCGAGGAGCATGCCCACGAGCTCGGCGGCGAAGGGCTCGGTGTTGAGGAGGAAGCGCAGGGGCGTGGGGTCCCGGGTGAGGAGGAGGAAGAGGGGAAGGCTTCCCGCGGCGTAGGCCAGGACCAGGGTGTTCACCAGGCTCCCCAGGTGGTCGTACCCCACCTCCATGGCCCGCCGGTAAAGGCGCCAGGGGGGGTCCTGGGGGTCGGCGTGGGCCAGGGCCTGGACCACGCTGGCCTGGGTCACGGTCACGTCGGCCAAGGCCCCGAGGGCCCCCACGGCGAGCCCCGCCAGGTAGAGCCCCAAAAGGTCCACGCCCCCCCACTGGTGGAGGAGGAGGGCCTCCTCGGAGGCAAGCCCCGTGAAGCCCATGGCCTGGGCGAAGAACCGCCCCAAGAGGAGGACGAGGAGGACCGCGGCCAGGGTGGCCCCCAAGGCGGCGGTGGTCTTGCGGCCGAGGCCGTGGACGAAGTAGACGCTGAGGACGAGGACCCCGAGGCTTCCGAGGAAGGCGTGGAGCAAGGGATCCCCCCCGGCGGCGATCCGGGGGACGACGACGTAGACCAGGAGGAGCAAGCCGAAGAGGGTCCCCAAAAGCCCCCTAAGCCCCTTGCCCCGGCCGAGCCCCACCGCCCCCAGGGCGAAGAGAAGGGCCAAGGCGGCGAGCCAGGGCATCCGGTCGGGCTCGGTGACGTAGGCCCGCTCCCCCTCCAGGTAGACCACCACCCGGTCCCCCACCCCAAACCCCTCCCCGCCCACCGGCAGGAGGGCCTCCAGGGTCCTGCCCTCCACCCTCACCTGCGCAAGGCCCGCCCCCGGGTCCAGGGCAAGGATCCTGCCCAAGGCGTAGCGGCCTTCCTGGGCCAAGGCGGGCAGGCCCAAAAGGAAAAGGAACAAGAGAAGCCGCACGCCCTCACTCTACAGGCAGGAGATGAAAACGCGTTATCGCCTGGGGTAGGCTGAAGGCATGGAGCGGTCCACCCGCCAGCGCCGCGCCATCCGGAGGGTCCTCCTGGAGACCCGGCGCCCCCTCTCCCCTCGGGAGATCCTGGAGCTCGCCCGCAAGCAGGTCCCCTCCCTGGGCCTGGCCACGGTCTACCGCAACCTGCGGGCCCTGGTGGAGGAGGGCGCCGTGGTGCCCGTGGCCCTGCCGGGGGAGCCCCTGCGGTACGAGGCGGCAGGCGCCGGGCACCACCACCACTTCCTCTGCCGGGGGTGCGGCCGGGCCTTTGAGCTCCCAGGCTGCCGCCTCGAGGCCCACCTGGACCTTCCCCCCGGGTTTTCGGCCGAGGACCACGAGGTGGTGGTCTACGGGCGCTGCCCCGACTGCGCCTGAGCGCCCCAAAGCCAACGCTTAGTCCCAGGGAGGGTAGAGGTGCTTGGGCCCGGTCCAGCGCACCTCTTCCAGGGCCCCGTCAAAGCGCAGGAGAGCGGCGAGCCGGGCCCGGGAGTAGACCCGGTAGGGCTCCCGGGGGATGAAGGCCGTGACGATGTCCACGTGCCGCGGGGTGCTGTACTCCAGGACCACGTGCAGGGGCAGCCGCAACCGGGGAGGAAAGACCATGTACCCCAGAACGAGCATCCGCTCGTCCTCGGGGTAGATGGCGAGCTCCCGCCCCCAGAGGAGGGCGGAGAGGATGTCCTGCTCCCGGAACCCCTCCTGGAGCATGTGCTTGGCGGCGTGGGGGCCCAGGCGGTAGCGCCCCTCCCGGATGTGGGGCAGAAGGTCCTCCAAGCGGCGGAGCCTGGGCATAAGACCTCCCCGGGGCCAGTCTACCGCCACCGGCCCCGGGGCGAAGGTGGCCTGGAGCTCAGGCGGGCTCTATAAGGCCGTAGTTGCCGTCCTTCCTCCGGTAGATGACGTTGATCTCGTCGGTCTTGGCGTTGCGGAAGACGAAGAAGCTGTGGCCCAGGGCCTCCATCTGGAAGGCGGCCTCCTCGGGGTCCATGGGCTTCATCTCAAAGCGCTTGACGCGGACGATCCTGGGGCCTTCCTCTTCCTCGGGCTTGCGCAGGGCCTCGAGGTCCCGCACCTCGGGAGGCGGGGGGCCCTGGTAGGAGTGGCGCTTGCCCACGTAGCGCCGCTCCCTGAAGCGCTTCACCTGGGTTTCCAGGCGGTCCACCGCCCGGTCTATGGCGGCGTAGAGGTCGGCGTCCTCCTCCTCCACGCGCACGAGGCCGCCCGGGAGGTCCACCTGGATCTCCGCCCGGGCCTTCTTCTCCACGTGGGGGCTTCCCGCCAGGGAAAGGACCACCTTGGCCATGAGCTCCCCGTCCTGGTAGCGGTCCAGGCGGGCGAGCTTCTTCTCCACGTAGTCCCGGATGGCGTCCGTGATCTCCAGGTTGCGCCCGATGAGCTTGTAGATGTTCATCCTTCCTCCTTTCCGCCCCGGGGAGGGCCTTCCCGTACCCTTATGCTACCACCCTCCGCGGGACGCTCGTCCCGCACCACCTGGCCGGCCTTCAAGACCACGACCCGGGCGGGGTAGGCCTCCAGAAGCTCCCGGCTGTGGGTGGCCACCACCACCGTGGCCCCCCGCTGGTGGGCCTGCTTCAGGATCTCCAGCACGGCGAGGGCGTTGGCCGGGTCCAGGTTGCCCGTGGGCTCGTCGGCGAGGACCACGGGCGGGTCCAGGAGGAGGGCCCGGGCGATGGCCACCCGCTGGGCCTCCCCCACGGAAAGCTCCTCGGGAAAGGCCCGCTTCTTGTGGGAGAGCCCCACCCGGCGGAGGGCGGTGGTGATCCTCTCCGGCCACTCCCTGCGGGGGACCCCCTGGACCTGGAGGACGAAGGCCAGGTTCTCCTCCACGGTCATGTCGGAAAGGAGGCGGTGGTCCTGGAAGACCATGCCGATCCTGCGGCGGTGGTAGGCCACCTGGTCGCCCCGGAGGTGCTTCAGGTTCTGGCCGGCGAAGTACACGGCCCCCTGGGTGGCCACGAGCCGCCTCAGAATCAGGGCGAGGAGGGTGGACTTGCCCGCCCCCGAGTGGCCCACCACGTAGACGAACTCGCCCTTCTTGATCTCCAGGTTCACGTTGTAGAGGGCCTTGGTCTTGGTGCGGGGGTACTCCAGGCCCACCCGGTGGAAGGCGATCATGCCCCCACTATACGCACCTTCCTCTCAGGAAAAGGCGCTATAGTGGGGCTCAGGTGAGGGAGAAGATGAAGCGACGCGCGTGGTTCATGGTAGGGCTCGGGGCGCTCCTCGCCCTGGTGTACGCCCAGCTTCCCCGGCCTCAGGCGGAGACCTTCCTGCAGAACCCCAACGGCCAGGCCCTCCTGGAGGTCTACCAGAGGATCCAACAGGACTACCTGGAGCCCCTCTCCAAGGAGAAGCTGGACAAGCTCCTGGAAGGGGCCATCGGCGGGATGGTCCAGGCCCTCGAGGACCCCTTCACCAGCTACTCCCCGCCCCAGCGCTCCACCCTGCGCCAAGAGGACCTAAGGGGCGAGTTCTTCGGCATCGGGGCCACCCTCTCGGCCGCGAACCCCGACGGCACGGGAGCGCGGATTGAGGGGGTCATGAAGGGGCTTCCCGCCCAGCGGGCGGGCCTCAGGGCCGGGGACGTGATTTTGGAGGTGGACGGGGAGGACGTGACCAAGCTCCCCCTCCTGGACATCGTGGCGAAGATCCGGGGGCGGGAGGGAACCAAGGTCACCCTGAAGGTGCGGCGGGAAGGCGTGCCCGCCCCCCTGGTCTTTGAGCTCGTGCGCGAGCGGGTGGAGATCATCTCCGTGTCCACCGCCAAGGTGGGGGACGTGGGCTACGTGGCCCTGGAAACCTTCGCCAACTTCAAGGTGGAGGACCAGCTGAAGCGGGCCATAGAAGAGCTCAAGGCCCAGGGCGTGAAGAAGCTGATCTTTGACCTGAGGGACAACGGCGGAGGGCTCCTGGACCAGGGGTGCGCCGTGGCCAGCGCCTTCCTCAAGGAGGGCCCCATCGTCTACACCCGCACCAAGAACCTCACCCGCGTCTGGTGCGAGGCCACGGGCCAAACCCTCTGGGACGGGCCCATGGTGGTCCTGGTGAACGGCAACTCCGCTTCGGCGAGCGAGATCGTGGCCGGGGCCCTCCAGGACTACGGCCGGGCCAAGGTCATCGGGGAGAAGACCTTCGGCAAGGGCGTGGGCCAGACCCCCTACACCCTGGCGAACGGCGGGGAGCTCACCCTGGTCACCTTTGAGTGGCTCACCCCCAAGCGCCGCTCCATCAACAAGGAGGGGATCACCCCGGACATCGTGGTGAAGGACACCCGCTTCCCCACGCCCTTCTCCCTGCAAGGGGCGGGGGCGCCGCCGGGGGCGGAGATCGCCGTGACCCTGAACGGCAAGACCGTCAAGGTGAAGGCGGACGCGGAAGGCAAGTTCTCCTACGCCGAGCCGCAGCGGCAGAGGCCTCTTCCCGAGGACCGGGGCCAGGCGGTTCTGGACCTGGAGAACGACGCCATCCTCAAGCGGGCCCTGGAGGAGCTAAACCGCTAGGCGCCACACGATCCTGGGGGGCCTAAACCCGAGGGCCCCCCAGGTTCTCTTCCAGGAAACGGAGAAGGGCGATGCAGTAGGTGGTGAAAAAGTTCTTCTCGGCAAGGTCTTTTCTTTTCAGGCGGCATTCCCGGTAGTCCCTCCACTTCCGCCAGACGTTCTCCAACGCCCCCCAAGGAACCTCTACCCGCTTCTCCCCGCTCTGAAGCGCCAACCCCTTCGCCTTGTCCACCTCAAGCACGACAAACTCCCGCCTCTTCAGGCGACCGGGGTTTTTCTCCGCAGCCTTGGACCAGTTCGGCACCCGCACGCCAGGGCGAAGGAGGGCTATGAGTTCCCGCTTGACCTCCGCAAAGGTTTCCCCCATGCAACCATTATGGGGGCTTCGGCAGAGGCCGCAACAGCCCTCTTAGGCCCAGGGAGCCCCTTGAGAACCCTTTGCCGGGGCCCCCATGCCGGCTTGCCCCGGCGTGGGGCGGTATTACTTCACCACCGCCCCGGGCGGCACCTCCCCCTCCACCGTCACCAGGGCCAAGGCCTCCCCCTCCTGGGCGGCGAGGATCATCCCCTGGCTCTCAATGCCCCGGAGCTTGGCGGGCTTGAGGTTCGCCACCAGGACCACCTTCTTGCCCACGAGCTCCTCGGGCCGGTACCACTTGGCGATCCCCGAGACCACGGTGCGCTCCTCGTTCCCCAGGGAGAGCCTGAGGACCAAAAGCCGGTCGGCGTTCGGGTGCTTCTCCGCCGCCAAAACCTCCGCCACCCTGAGCTCCACCTTGGCGAAGTCCTCTATGCCGATCCAGGCCTCTTCCTTGGGCTTGGCCTCCACCTTGGCCTCCTTTTTGGGGAAAAGGACGGGGGCTTCCTCGGGGATGGGGCGGGGCTCGGCCAGGCCCCAGCGCTCGGCCTCCTCGAGGCGCACCTCCTCCTTAAGCCCCAGGGCCCGCCTGAGCTCCGCCATCTTGTCGGGCATAGCCGGGGTGAGGAGGATGGAGGCGATCCTCAGGCCCTCCACCACCCGGTAGAGCACGGCCCGGGCCTCCTCCGGCTCCTTCTTGAAAAGCTCCCAGGGCTTCTTCTCGTTGATGTAGCGGTTCAAGGCCTTGACGTAGGCCATGGCCTCCTCGAGGGCCACGTGGAACTTGAGCTCCCGCACCAAAGGCCTGAGCCTCCCGGCAAGCCCCGTCCCCTCGGCGAGCTCCTCCCCCGCCACGGGTTCGGGGATGCGGCCCTCGGCGAAACGGAAGAGCATGGCCCGGGTCCTTTGCACCAGGTTGCCCAGGTCGTCGGCGAGGTCGGCCTCGTACCGGGTCCTTAGGGCCTCCTCGCTCACCGGGGTGTCCTGGCCGTAGGGGATCTCCCTAAGGAGGTAATAGCGCAGGGCGTCCCGGCCGTACTTTTCCAGAAGGGCGAAGGGGTCCACCACGTTCCCCAGGGTCTTGGACATCTTGCGCCCGTCCGGCCCCAGCAAAAACCCTCCCACGTTCAGGTGGCGGTACATGGGGATCCCCGCCGCCTTCAGCATGGTGGGCCAGAAGACGGCGTGGGGCTTAAGGATGTCCTTGCCGATGAGGTGCCAGGCGTGGGGCCAGAAGGTCCGGTAGGCCTCCCCCTCGGGGTAGTCCAGGGCGGAGACGTAGTTCAGGAGGGCGTCAAACCAGACGTAGGTCACGTGGTTCTCGTCCCAGGGGAGGGGGATGCCCCAGGGGACGCGGGATTTTGGCCTGGAGATGGAGAGGTCCCCGATGGGCTCGGCGAGCATGGCCAGGACCTCGTTCCGGTAGCCCTCGGGGCGGATGAGGTCGGGATTTTCCTGGATGTACTCCTGGAGCCAGGGGCGGTACTTCTCCATGCGGAAGAAGTAGTTCCCCTCCTTCCGCCTTTCCACGGGCCTTCCGTGGATGGGGCAAAGCCCCTCCACGAGCTCCTTCTCCGTGTAAAAGCGCTCGCAGGAGACGCAGTAGAGGCCCTCGTACTCCCCGTAGTAGATGTCCCCGGCCTCGTAGACCTTCTTTAGGACGAGCTGCACCACCTTCTTGTGCCTTTCCTCCGTGGTGCGGATGAAGTCGTCGTAGGCGATGCCGAGGAGGTCCCAGGCCCTTTTGAAGCGCCCGGAGACCCGGTCCACGAAGGCCTTGGGGTCCTCTCCCGCCGCCTGGGCCGCCCGGTAGACCGTCTCCCCGTGCTCGTCGGTACCGGTGAGGAAGAAGGTGCGGTAGCCGTCCAGGCGGTGCCACCGGGCCAGAAAGTCCGCCACCACCGTGGTGTAGGCGTGGCCCAGGTGCGGCTCGGCGTTCACGTAGTAGATGGGGGTGGTCACGTAGAAGACCTTTTCCATGCGCCCTCCCTAAAAAAAACCGGGGCACGCGCCCCGGGCGGGGAAGCCTCCCCGCCCTAGGACCGGGGCATGCCCTTCATGGCCTCCATTCTACGGCAGAAGCTCCTCCACCCCAAAAGGCCCCGCCACCAGGGCCCGGGTGGCCATCCCCACGAAGAGCCCCGTCTCCACCACCCCGGGGATCTCCAAGAGGGCCCGGTGCAGGCCCAAGGGGTCCCCGATGGGGCCGAAGCGGCAGTCGGCGATGAGGTGGCCGCCGTCGGTGAAGTAGAACTCGTCCCCGTCCATGCGGAGCTCGGGCTCCCCCCCGAGGTCGGCGATGGCCTTGAGGGTCGCCCGGTAGCCGAAGGGGACGATCTCCACCGGCACCGGGCCCCGGCCGAGGACGGGCACCTTCTTGGTGTGGTCGGCGATGACGATGAACTCCTTGGCCACGCGCTCCACGATCTTCTCCCGGAGGAGGGCCCCGCCCATGCCCTTGATGAGGGCAAGGCCCGGGGCGATCTCGTCCGCCCCGTCTATGGCCAGGTCCACCCCCTCAGGGGGAAGGTCCACGAGGGGGATCCCCTCCCGCTTGGCGAGCTCCTCGGTGGCCCTCGAGGTGGGCACCCCCACCACGCCCTTCAGCTCCCCCTCCCTAAGGCGCCGGGCGAGCTCGAGGACGGCGTAGCGGGCCGTGGAGCCCGTGCCCAGGCCCACCACCATCCCGTCCTGGACGTAGGCGATGGCGGCGTGGGCCGCCTCCTTCTTGTAGCTCTCCAGGGGGCGCTCCATCAGGCCCCCCTGAGCGCCTTCAGGGCCTCGGCCACCTCGAGGGCGTGCCCCTCGGGGGAGACCTTGCGCCAGACCTTGGCGATGCGGCCCTCGGGGTCTATGAGGAAGGTCTGGCGGAGCACCCCCTCCACCTCCTTGCCGTAAAGGTTCTTCTTCCCCCAGGCCCCGTAGGCCCCGATGACCTTCCGCTCGGGGTCGGCGAGGAGGGGAAAGTTCAGGCCGTACTTCTCGGCGAAGCGCTTGTGGCTTTCCACGTCGTCCGCCGAGACCCCGAGGACCACCGCGTCCAGGGCCTTGAGGCTTCCCATCTGGTCCCGGAAGCCGCAGGCCTCCTTGGTGCACCCGGGGGTGTCGTCCTTGGGGTAGAAGTAAAGGACCACCCACCGCCCCCGGTAGTCGGAGAGGCGGTGGGTGCGGCCCTCCTGGTCAGGCAGGGCGAAGTCCGGCGCGAGCGTGCCCACTTCCATGGCGGGCATTATACCCCTTTCCCCGCGCCTTCCCCGCCCTTAGCGGGCCTACCGGGGCTCCCCCGGCCAGTCGCCCACCACGCCGGGGGCGGCCCACTCCATGGTGAGGAGCTCGTTAAGGGTCGCCTTGCGCCCGGCGGGGATGCGCACCACCCCCTTGCGGTCCTTGATGGGGCCGGTGAAGGGGTCAAAGGTGGGGTTCGGGCGCTTCATCGCCCCAAGAAGGGACATGATCCGGTCGTAGACCGGAACCTTCTTGCCCTCCACGCTCATCTGGGCGGCCTTCAGCAGGGGAACGTGCTTGGGGTTGATGGGGACGCCGTAGTCCGCCCCCATCTCCACGGCCCCGTGCTGGAGGAGCCAGAAGTAGTCCACGTTCTCCAGGTTCTTGGGGGTGTAGACCCCTTCCTTCACCTTCTTGAGGAAGTCAATGTAGATGACGTCCCAGTGGACGATCTGGCCCGAGACCACGTGGTCGGGGGCGAACTTGAGCATGGGGGTGTAGTGGCCGAAGGAATAGGCCCCCTTGCGGGCGGCGGTCTGGATCACCGTGGGGGTGTCCTCGGTGAAGGCGAAGACGTCCGCCCCTTGGGCGAGGAGGGCCTCCGTGGCCTCCCGGGCCTTGGCCGGGTCGTACCAGGCGTTGATCCAGCGCACCAGCACCTGGGCGTCGGGCCGGACGGCCCGCACCCCGAGGGCGAAGGCGTTGATGTGCCGCTTCACCTCGGGGATGGGGAAGGCGGCCACGTACCCCACCTTGCCCGTCTTGGTGAGGGCCCCGGCGGCGAGGCCGTTCAGGTAGTAGACCTGGTAGAAGTCGGCCATGTAGGTGGCCACGTTGGGGGCCCGCTTGATGCCCGTGGCGTGGGCGAAGATGACGTCCGGGTACTTCTTGGCGGCCTCGAGGACCCCGTCCATGTACCCGAAGCTGGTCGCGAAGATGACCCGGCACCCCTCCCGCACGAACCGGTCAATGACCGGCACCACCTGGGCTTCGGGAACGCTCTCCACGTACCGGGTCTCAAGCCACGGGAGGGCCGCCTCCGCCTTCTTCCGGCCCACGTCGTGGGCGTAGGTCCAGCCCGCGTCCCCCACCGGGCCCACGTAGATGAAACAGGCCTTGAGCTTTTCCCCCTGCCCTAGGGCGAGGCCCAGGGCGGCGAGAACCCCGAGAACGAGTCGTTGCATGGCTACCTCCCCCGCTCAAAGGGCTGGCCCAGGGCCTTGGGGGCCCGGGACCGGCCCGAGAGCGCCAGGACCAGGATAACCAGAAGGTAGGGCATGGCGGCAAAGGCCTCGCTCGGTATAGGTACACTGCCCTGGAGGCGGAACTGCAGGAAGAAGAGGAGGCCGAAGAAATAGGCCCCAAGGAGGGCCCGAAGAGGATGCCAGGCGGCGAGGATCACCAAGGCGATGGCCACCCAGCCGAGCCCGGCGGTCATCCCGTCCGTCCAGCTCGGCCGGTAGGCCAGGGAGAGGTAGGCCCCCGCGAGGCCGATGAGCCCCCCTCCCAGGCCCAGGGCCAGGTACCGCACCCCGTCCACGCTCACCCCGAAGAGGTCCACCGCCTTGGGGTTCTCCCCGGCGCTCCGCAGGAAAAGCCCCGTCCGGGTGCGGGTGAGGAAGAGGTGGACGAGGAGGGCGAGGGCCGCCCCCAAGAGGGCGAACCCTCCCTCGGGCAAGGGGTGGGCGAGGGGCAGCCCCTCGTAGCGCTTGCCCAGAAGCCCCGAGGCCCCAAGCCCCAAGGCGGCCACCGCGAGCCCCGCCACGAACTGGTTGGCCCGCAAGGTGACGGCGAAGAGGCCCAGGAAAAGCCCCGAGAGCGCCCCCACCCCGAGGGCGGCGAGGACCCCGGGTAGGGGGCCGTAGGCCTGGGCGGCGGCGAAGGCGGTGAGGGCGGCCAGGGCCATCATCCCCTCCACCCCGAGGTTCACCACCCCGCTCCGCTCGGCGAGAAGCGCCCCCAGCCCCGCGAGCAGGATAGGCGTTCCGAAAAGGACCGCGCGCAACAAGGCCTCTTCCATCAGCGCCTCCAGACCAGGCGGTGGCGGCTTGCGGCCTCGGCCCCGATCAAGGCCAAAAGCAGGAGGCCGCTCGTCACGTCCACCACGCGAAAGGGCATGGAGAAGGCGAGCTTCAACGCGTCCCCACCGGCGAGGACCACCCCCAGGAGGGGGGCGGTGAGGAGGACGTAACCCGGCCCACCGCGGGCGAGCCAGGCCACGAGGATGGCCGTGAAGCCGTAGCCCAAGGACACCTGGGCGGGCTCCAGGAGCTTGTGGTGGATCCCCGCCACCTCCCCCACCCCGGCAAACCCCGCCAAAGCGCCCGAGATCAGGCCCACCCGGAGGAGGAGGCGGCCCGCGTCCAGGCCCAGGTACCAGGCGGCGAGGGGGTTCTCCCCCAGAACCCGCCACTCAAAGCCCCAGGGGGTCCGGAAGAGGAGGACGTGGAGGACCAGGGCGGCCACCGCCCCGAGGAGGAGGGTGGGCCAGTGGACCAGGGTGCCGGGAAGCACGGGAAGCCGCGCCGCCTCGGGAAAGGGGTCGGTGTAGAGGAAGCCGAAGGCCGTCCGCCCCTTCCAGGGACCCGCCACCAAGTAGACCACCAGGTAGTAGGCGAGGTAGTTCTGCATGAGGGTGACGAGGATCTCGCTCGCCCCGAAGCGCGCCCGAAGCCAGGCGGCAAGGCCCGCCCACACCCCCCCCAAGGCCCCCCCGAGGAAGAACATCAAAGGCAGGGTCCAGGGCCCGGGAGGGAGGAAGAGGGCGGCGTAGGTGGCCCCCACGGCCCCAAGGAGGAGCTGCCCCTCGGCCCCGATGTTGAAGAAGCCCACCCGGAAGGCCAAAGCCAACCCCGAGCCGATGAGGAGGAGGGGGATGGCCCTCCGGGCCACCTCGGCGAGGCCCAGGGGGTCCCCCAGGACCGAGAGGAAGACCCGGTAGGCCTCCAGGGGCGCCACCCCGTAGGCCCGGAAGAGGACCCCCAAGGCCATGAGGGCCATCCCCACGAAGAGGGCATAGGCCCCCACGACCTTGAGGGGCCGGGGCGCGGGGTCCACCTCCACCCTCACGCCCGACCCCCCGTCATCATGGCCCCCAGGCGCTCCAATCCCACCCCCTCCCGCGGCAAGGGCCCCACCAGCCGCCCCTGGTAGAGGGCCGCCACCCGGTGGGAGAGGGCCAGGATCTCGTCCAGGTCCTCGCTCACAAGGAGGACGGCCGCCCCGCCCTTGGCCAGGTCCAGGAGGAGGCGGTGGACCTCCTCCGCCGCCCCCACGTCCACGCCGTAGGTGGGGTGCATGGCCAAAACCAGCCTGGCCCCCTCCCCGAGCTCCCGGGCCAGGATCACCTTCTGCACGTTCCCCCCGGAGAGGAAGCGGACGGGGGTCCTGGGGGAAGGCGTTTGGATCCCGAAGCGGCGGATGAGCTCCGAGGCCTTTTCCTCCATGGCCCTACGGGAGAGCAAACCCCGCCGGGCGAAGCGGGCGTAGCGGCGCAGGGCCAGGTTCTCCGCCACGCTCATCGTCCCCACCACCCCCATGGCCCGGTCCTCGGGGATGTGGGCCACCCCCAAGGCGTGGAGGCGGGCGGGGTCCCGGGGCAAGGGGGCGCCCAGGAACCGCACCTCCCCCCGGTAGGGCCTAAGCCCCGCCAAGGCCTCCACGAGCTCCTTCTGCCCGCTTCCCGCCACCCCGGCCACGCCGAGGATCTCCCCTTCCCAGAGCACGAAGCTCACCCCCTGGACCGGGACCCCCCGGCGGGGCACGAAGAGGTCCCGCACCTCCAGAAGGGGCCTCTTCCCCGGAGGGAAGCCGAGGCGGGGAGGCTCCACCTCCCGCCCCACCATGAGGCGCACGAGGAGGTCCCGGTCCGCCTTCTCCCTCGGCACCTCCCCCACCTTTCTCCCCCCCCGGAGGACGGCGATGCGGTCCGCCACCCGGAGCACCTCGTCCAGCTTGTGGCTGATGAAGATCACCGCGAGGCCCATGGCCTTGTAGCGGGCGATCTCCTGGAAAAGGCCCTCCGCCTCCTGGGGGGTGAGGACGCTGGTGGGCTCGTCCAGGATCAGGACCTTGGGCTTGGCGAGAAGGGCCCTGAGGATCTCCACCCGCTGCTTCTCCCCGGCGGAGAGGAGGTGGACGGGCGCCTCCAGGTCCACCCCCAGAGGGTGCCCCGCCAGCAGGGCCTTGAGCCTGCGGACGAGGGCCCTTCGGGGAAGCAGGAAGGGCAGGTCCAGCCCCAGGGCCAGGTTCTCGGCCACGGTGTGGGCCTCAATGAGCTCGGGGTGCTGGGGCACGAGGGCGATGCCCAGGGCCTGGGCCGCCTTGGGGGAGGGGATCTGGACGGGGCGCCCCTCCAGGAGGATCCGCCCCTCGTCCGGCGCGTAAAGGCCGTAGAGGAGGCTCACCAGGGTGGTCTTCCCCGCCCCGTTCTCCCCCAGGAGGGCGAGGACCTCCCCGGCCCGCACCTCGAGGCTGATGCGGTCGTTGGCCACCACCGGGCCGAAGCGTTTCGTGATGTTCTCCAGCCGCAGCATCCGCCCCCGGAGGAGGATACCACGCCTACGGGAGGTCGGCCCTGCGGTTGGCGTTGAGGTAGACCCGCTCCCCAAACCGGGCCACCACCTCCTCGGCGGCCACATACGTGGCCCCCAAAGCCTCCACCACCCGCCCCAGGCGGAAGTCCCCCTCCCGGATCTGCCGCTCCACCTGGGGCAGGCAGTCCTTGTGGTAAAGGGCCATGAGGGGCTCGAGGTGGCCCTCGGGGCTGTAGACCGCCACCACGGGGTAGGGGGAGGCGCGGGCCTGCTCGTAGAGGAAGTCCCAAAAGCCCCGGGTGAGGAAGGGAAGGTCCGTGGCCGCCACCGCCACCCAGGGGAAGCGGGCGTGGGCGAGGGCGGAGTGGAGGCCGGAGAGGCTATCCGCCCCCGGGAGGAGGTCGGGGTAGACGGGGACGCCGAAGCCCACGTAGGGGCGGTTGGCCACGATGAAGCGCTCCTCCGCCCCCCTAAGGCTCTCCAAGACCCAGAGGAGGAGGGGCTTCCCCCGGTAGACGAAAAGGGCCTTGTCCTCCCCAAAGCGCCTCGAGGCCCCTCCCGCGAGGACCGCTCCCGAGTACACGCCCCCAGTCTAAAGCCTTTCGGCAAGCCTCTCTGCGAGGAGAGGCGCGTAGAGAAAGCCCGTGGAGCCGAGCCCGGTGAGGGCGAACCCCCCCTCCACGGGGAAGAGAAAGGAGGAAAGCCTAAAGCGCACCCCCCGCCAAAGGGAGGCCACCCGGGGGCGGTAGCCCACAAGGGCCTCGGCCCCTTGGAGAAGCCACTCCACCTCCCCTTCCGTGGGCGGCGGGAGGCGGTAGCCCTCCTCCCCCGGGAGGTAGCTTCCCCCTAAGGCCGCCCCCGCCAAGTAGACCCGGTAGCTCACGGCCCGGGGAAAGTAGTCCAAGAGGGTGAGGACGAGCCCCGGGACGTGCCGCCCCTCCAGGCCCAAAAGGTGCGCCCCCCGGCCCCCCCCGGCGTAGACCAGAACCTCCCCCCTGACCCGCCCGCCGCCCTCGAGGACCAGCCAGGGAGGCTCCCAGGCGAGGACCCGGCCCCTTAGAAGGGGAAGCCCCTCGGCGAGGCGCGCCAAAAGGGGCCTCGGCTCCAGCCAAAAGGCCTCCTCCAGAAGCACCCCCTCCTTCTCCCAGCGGTGCTTGAGCCGGGAAAGCCTCCCCGCCACCTTGGGCCGGTCCTCCTCGGGCACGGGGCGGAAGACCCCGAGGTGGAGGGGGACGAAGCGGCCGTAAAAGGCGAGGGCCGCCGCCAAGGCCCTTTCCCCCTCCTCCGCCAGGGTGAAGCGCCTCCCCCTAAGGGGGTTCACCAGGGCCACGGGAGGGCGGCTCGCCTCCCCCAGGGCCTCGGCCACCACCAGGACCTTCCGGCCCCTTTCCCAAAGGAGGCGGGCCAGGGTGAGCCCCGCCACCCCGGCCCCCAGGACCACCACCTCGGCTTCCCGGAGCATGCCCTAAAACCGGTACCCCTCCCCCTCCTTCCGGCAAAGCCCCCGGGCAGCAAGCCCTTCCAAAAGCCTTTCCGCCTCCTCCTCAGGCAAAAAGGCCGAGAGGTCCCCCGGGCGCAAAACCCCGCCCCGCCGCCAGGCCTCCCGCATGGCCAGGCGCTCCAACGCCGCCAAGGAAGGCCCCCGGGAAAGAAGCCCCTCCTGCCAACGGGCAAGGCCCAAGTAGCCCAGGGCCCCACCCCCCAGGGCCAGGAAGAACCCAAGCCCCGTGAAGCGGAAGGTGGCGAAGAGGAGGAGGAAGAGGGCCAAGGCCACGCCCAGGGGGAGGATGGACCGCATCCCTCACCCCCTAGGCCACGGGCAGGGGGATGGGGGCCGGGGCCTCCGCCCCCACCACCTCCCCGAAGAGGAGGTGGGGCGTGGCCTGCTTGATCTCCACCTGGTAGAGGCCCGGCACCGGGGCCTGGGAAGCGGGGACGAGCACGGGGTGGTTCCCCCGGTCGTGCCCCTGGACGAAGCCCTCCTCCTTGGCCTCGCCCCGGACCAACACCTCCACCGTCTTCCCCACCCACTCCAGGTTCCTGCGGTAGCTCCACTCCTTCTGCTTCTCAATGAGGCGCATCAGGCGCTCCACCTTCACCTCCCGGGGCAGGTCCTGGAAGTGCTTGTAGGCGGGGGTGCCGGGGCGGGGCGAGTAGATGAACATGTAGGCCTGGTCGTACCCCACCTCGTCGTAGAGGGAAAGGGTCTCCTGGAAGTCCTCCTCCGTCTCCCCGGGGAAGCCCACGATGATGTCGGTGGAAAGCACGGCATCGGGGAGGGCCTCGCGGATCTTCCGGATCCTCTCCAAATAGTGTGCCCGGCGGTACTCCCGGGCCATGCGGCGGAGCACCCGGTCGGAGCCCGACTGCACGGGCAGGTGGATGTAGCGGCAGATGGCGGGGGTTTCGGCGATGGCCTCAATGATGTCGTCGGTGAAGTTCACCGGGTGGCTGGTGAGGAAGCGCACCCGGGGGATGCCCATCCCGCCCACCATGCGGAGGAGCTCGGCGAAGGAGGGGAAGCCCGGCTGGTCCTTGCCGTAGGAGTTGACGTTCTGGCCGAGGAGGGTGACCTCCACCACCCCCGCCTGCTTCAGGAGCTCAATCTCCTTAAGGATGAGGTCGGGGTGGCGGGAGACCTCGGGGCCGCGGGTGGTGGGGACGATGCAGTAGGTGCAGTGGTGGTTGCACCCCCGGATGATGGTCACGTGGGCGGAAAGCGCCCCCTTGGGAGGCGGGGGAATGTAGTCCAGGACGTCCTCTCGGAAGGTGAGGTCCCAGAACCTCTCGTTCGCCTTCAGGGCCTCGGGCAAGGAGGTGAGGGCCCCGGGGCCCAAGAGGACGTCCACCCCGAACTTCTTCGCCATCTGCTGGCCCTCGTCCAGCTGGGCCAGGCACCCCATCATCCCGATGAGGAGGCCCCGACGCTCCTTCTCCTTGCGGAGCTGGCCCAGGAGGGAGCGCACCTTCTCCACGGGCTTGCCCCGCACGGCGCAGGTGTTCACCAGGACGAAGTCCGCCTCCTCCACCGAGTCCACGAGCTCCCACCCGAGGCTCACGAGCTCGCTCGCCACCAGGTGGGAGTCGTACTCGTTCATCTGGCAGCCGTAGGTGATGATGTGCGCACGCATAGCACCTCCCGGGCGACCGGGGGGATCCCGGGCCCATCCTTCCCAGGATAGCAGGAAGGGGTAGCATGGGGGCATGCGCCTCCGCTTTCGGGAGAAGGGGCCCTACGTCCTGGACCTTCCGGAGGGGACCCCCTTCCGGTGGAACGGGGAGGAAAGGCGCCTAGAGCGGGCCAAGCTCGCCCTCTGCCGCTGCGGCCGGTCCCGGGAGAAGCCCTTCTGCGACGGGAGCCACAAGGAGGCGGGCTTCCTTGCGGAGAAGGGGGAGTTGGAGGTTCAGTAGAGGAACTCCCGGATCTCGTACCGGGAGGCCCTGAGGCCGAGGCGACGCACCGCCTGGGCCCACCTTTGGAGTTCCCCCTCGAGGTCCTCCAAGGGAGCAAGGCCGAGGGCGGCGTACGGGGTGCCGGGGTCCTCCCGGAAGGGGGAGAGGTAGACCACGTCCCCTCTCCCCAAGGGAAGCTCCGCGAGGAGGGCGAGGCTTTCCCGGAAGTGGGCCTCGGCGAAGGCCTTTCCCCCCGCCCCCACCATGAGGATCACCCCCACGGAAAGCCCCGCCGCCTTCAACGCCCGGACCAGGGGCAGGACCTCCTTGGGGTGGCCGGGCTTCCGGAGGAGGGCGAGGAGGGGGGCGTGCCCCGTCTCCAGGCCGATGTAGACCCGCCGGAGGCCCATACCCCCAAGCCTTTCCCACCAGGAAGGGGCTTTCTTCAGGCCGGTGAAGAGGTCCAGAAACCCCATCACGGGCTCCCCGGGGAAGTGGGCCCGCACGAGCTCCAGGAGGGGAAGAAGGGGCTCGGAGAGGGCGAGGGCGTTCCCGTCCGCGAGGAAGACCCCGCGCCTAAGAAGCCTGCCCCGCCCGAGCAGGGCCAAGACGGCCTGGATGTGCTCCCGGAAAGCCTCGGGGGTTCGCTTCTGGAAGGGGCGGTCCTGGTAGAAGCTGCAGAAGGCGCAGCGGTTCCAGGTGCATCCCGTGGTGGCCTGTAGGACCACGGAGAGGTAGGCGTCGGGGGGAAGGATGCTCACGGGCCAGGCGTAGGCCCTGCGGTAGGGCGTGGGGTCCAGGAGGCCCTCGGGGGTCCAGCGGAGCACCTCCTCCCGCCTCCTTTCGTCCCGCAGGTGGGCCTCGGCCAGGTCCAGGACCTCCTGGTAGACCCCAAGGGCCTCCTCGGGGGCAAGCCTTCTCCGCCTCCTCTCCCCTTCCCGGTAGCGGAGGTGGAGGCTCCCGTCCAGGGCGCGCTTGTAGGTCTTCCCCTCGCGGAAGTAGTGGTAGGGCCTTCCCTCCCGGTCAAAGGAAAGGACCCGCCTCCCCAGGGAAAGGACCGTGGCCTCGGGCCGGAGGAGCTCCATAGGGCTAGAATAAGCCCCGTGGCCGTCGCCGCCCTCAAGGCCCTCCTTCCCCCCGAACGCCTAAGGCGCCTCACCCCCCTGGGCGGGTTTGAGGCCCGGGTCTACACGGACGGCGAACGGGTTTACAAGGTCTACCGCAAGGAGGAGGCCCACCTGGCGGGCCTCGAGGCCCGCCGCATGGCCCGGGCGGGCTTCGGGAGCCTGGTCCTCGCCGTGATCCAGGGAGCGGAGGGGGGCGTCCTCGTCACCCGCCGCTTCCCCGGAAGGCCCTTCGCCCCCGAGGCCTTCACCTCCAAAACCCTCGCCGCCCTCTCCCACCTCTTCCTCGCCCTCCACCGCCTGCCCGAGCCGGGGAAGGTCACCCAAGAGGAACTCCTTTCCCGCCTGGAACGCTTCGCCGAGAGCCTCCACGACCAGCCGGAAGCCCTCTCCCTGGTCCAGGCCCTGAAGCGGGAGGTGGGCCTCGCCGCCGGGGTGGAACGCCGCTTCTGCCACCGGGACGCCTGGGCAGGAAACCTCCTCCTCAAAGCGCCGGAGGCGGAAGGCCCCGAGGTCTTCCTGGTGGACTGGGCCCGCGCCGGGGGGGACGACCCGGCGCGGGACCTCGCCCTCCTGAAGACGGGAAGCCTAGACCTCCTGGGGGAGGAGGCCGCCCGGGCCGCCCTCTTCCGCATGGCCCGCCTCTACCCCAAGGAGGTCCGGGAGCGCCTCGCCTTCTACGTCCCCCTCACTTACCTCCACGACCTCCACTGGTTCCGCACCAAGGAGCCCCAAGGCTTCCCGCAGGCCCTGGAGGAAAAGCTCCCCAAGGCCCTCGCCTTCTTCCGGGACTTCTTCCCCCGAAGGGGGGCGTGGTAGGCTCTTGCCGATGAGGATCACCCTGGTGGACCACCCCCTGGTCCAGCACAAGCTGGCCCACCTCAGGGACAAGCGCACGGGCCCCAAGGACTTCCGCGAGCTCGCCGAAGAGGTCGCCATGCTCATGGCCTACGAGGCCATGCGGGACCTGGAGCTGGAGGAGACCACGGTGGAGACCCCCATCGCCCCCGCCCGGGTCAAGGTGCTCTCCGGGAAAAAGCTCGCCCTGGTGGCCATCCTGCGGGCGGGGCTCGTGATGGTGGAGGGGATTTTGAAGCTCGTCCCCCACGCCCGGGTGGGGCACATCGGCCTCTACCGGGACCCCGAGTCCTTAAACCCCGTGCAGTACTACATCAAGCTCCCCCCGGACATCGCCGAGCGCCGGGCCTTCCTCCTGGACCCCATGCTGGCCACGGGAGGAAGCGCAAGCCTCGCCCTCTCCCTCCTCAAGGAACGGGGGGCCACCGGGGTCAAGCTCATGGCCATCCTCGCCGCCCCCGAGGGCCTGGAGCGCATCGCCAAGGACCACCCCGACACCGAGGTGGTGGTGGCGGCCATAGACGAGCGCCTCAACGACCACGGCTACATCGTCCCCGGCCTCGGCGACGCCGGGGACCGGATCTATGGCACCAAGTGACCTGCTGGAGTTCCTCCACCGCCTGGGCGTGGCCAACCCCTACGGGCGGGGCTGGCTCACCGTCCTCCTCGTCTTTTTCCTGGCCCTCCTCTTCACCTGGCGCTTCCTGCCCCACGTGCGCCGCTTCGCCCTGAAGGTGGGCTGGGCCGACCTGCCCAACGAGCGCAGGCTCAACCGGGAGCCCCTCCCCAACGCCGGGGGGCTCGCCCTCTACGCCGGGGTGGTGCTCGCCCTGGTGGTGGCGGCCTTCCTCCGGCCCATCCTGGTGGAGCAGGTGCTCATCCAGGTCCTCGCCATCCTCCTGGGGGGAGCCTGGCTCGTGCTTGTGGGCTTCATTGACGACCAGTTCGGCCTTCCTCCCCTCTTCCGCCTCTTCGTCCAGACGCTTTCCGCCCTCCTCCTCGTGGCCGTGGGGGTGCGGTTTGAGGCCGCCTTCGGCACCCCCTTGGACCCCGCCTTGGGACTCTTCCTCACCTGGCTTTGGGTCGTGGGCATCACCAATGCCCTCAACCTCATGGACGGCCTGGACGGCCTCGCCGGGGGGATCGCCTTCATCAGCGCCATGAGCCTCCTCTTCGTCTCCGCCCAGTTCCCCTACTGGGCGGCAGGGACGCTGGTGCTTTCCGCCCTGGCGGGGGCCTCCTTGGGCTTCCTCCGGCACAACCTCCACCCAAGCCGCATCATCCTGGGGGACGCGGGGGCCTACTTCCTGGGCTACACCTTGGCCGCCACCGCCCTCCTCGGCAACCTCAAGCTCACCACCTTCCTGGGCCTCCTCCCCCCGGCGCTCTTCCTCCTCCTCCCCATCCTGGACACCACCCAGGTGGTGGTGCGGAGGCTCCTCAGGGGGCAGAACCCCCTCTCCACCCCCGGCAAGGACCACATCCACCACCGCCTCCTGGCCCGGGGGCTTTCCCAAAGGCGGGTGGCCTTCCTCCTCTGGGGGGCGGCCCTCCTCTTCAACCTCCTCGCCATGGTCTACCTGGGAATGCCCTGGGAGGCCATCCTGACGAGCCTTCTCGCCACCGCCCTGGGCCTCGCCTGGGTCACCTACCGGAGGCTTAGGGCGCTATGGAGGGGGGAATGAAACGCGTGGTCCTCGCCTTCGGCACGCGGCCCGAGGCCACCAAGATGGCCCCCGTGTACCTGGCCCTCAGGGGGATCCCGGGCCTGAAGCCCCTCGTCCTCCTCACGGGCCAGCACCGGGAGCAACTGCGGCAGGCCTTAAGCCTCTTCGGGATCCAAGAGGACCGAAACCTGGACGTGATGCAGGAGCGCCAGGCCCTCCCCGACCTCGCGGCCCGCATCCTCCCCCAGGCGGCCCGGGCCCTCAAGGAGATGGGGGCGGACTACGTCCTCGTCCACGGGGACACCCTCACCACCTTCGCCGTGGCCTGGGCGGCCTTTCTGGAGGGGATCCCCGTGGGCCACGTGGAGGCGGGCCTAAGGAGCGGCAACCTCAAGGAGCCCTTCCCCGAGGAGGCGAACCGCCGCCTCACCGACGTCCTCACCGACCTGGACTTCGCCCCCACCCCCCTCGCCAAGGCGAACCTCCTTAAGGAGGGGAAGCGGGAGGAGGGGATCCTGGTCACGGGCCAGACCGGGGTGGACGCGGTGCTCCTCGCCGCGAAGCTCGGTCGGCTTCCCGAGGGGCTGCCCGAAGGGCCCTACGTGACCGTGACCATGCACCGCCGGGAGAACTGGCCCCTCCTTTCCGACCTCGCCCAGGCCCTCAAAAGGGTGGCCGAGGCCTTCCCCCACCTCACCTTCGTCTACCCGGTGCACCTGAACCCTGTGGTGCGGGAGGCGGTCTTCCCGGTGCTCAAAGGGGTGAGGAACTTCGTGCTCCTGGACCCCCTGGAGTACGGCTCCATGGCCGCCCTCATGAGGGCGAGCCTCCTCCTCGTCACCGACTCCGGGGGGCTCCAGGAGGAGGGGGCGGCCCTGGGGGTGCCCGTGGTGGTCCTGAGGAACGTCACGGAGAGGCCCGAAGGGCTTAAGGCCGGGATCCTAAAGCTCGCGGGCACCGACCCCGAAGGGGTCTACCGCGTGGTGAAGGGGCTTTTGGAAAACCCGGAGGAGCTTTCCCGCATGCGGAAGGCCAAGAACCCCTACGGGGACGGAAAGGCGGGGCTCAGGGTGGCGCGAGGGGTGGCCTGGCGGCTCGGCCTCGGGCCTAGGCCTGAGGACTGGCGTCCCTAGGCCAGGGGCGGAGGAGCTGGAAGGCCCCCACGGCGAGGAGGGCCAGCCCCAGGACGAGCGCCGCCCTCCGCCCCCCCAGGGCCTCAAAGAGGAAGCCCGTAAGGTAGGCGCCCAAGGGCCCCGTGCCCAGCATCACCAGGCTGTAGACGGCCATGACCCGGCCCCGAAGCCGGTCGGGCACGGAGAGCTGGACCAGGGTGTTGGCGTTGATGAGGACGGAGATCATCCCGAAGCCCCCCACGGCGAGGAAGAGCGGCACGAGGCCGGGAAGCTTCAGGGCGAGGCCCAGGTGGGCCAGGGCCAGGGCGAAGAGGCCGAGGACGAGGCGCCAGGGCCTGGGCCTGCCGGTGAAGGCCATGATCAAGGCGGCGAGGATCGCCCCCACGCCCACGCTGGAGAGGAGGAAGCCGTACCCCGTGGCGGAAAGGCCGAGGACGAGGCGGGCGTAGGCCGGCACCAGGGTCTGGAAGTTCATGCCCAAAAGGGTGGCGAAGAGGATCAAGCCCACCACCCGCCGCACCACGGGGTGCCCCAGGACGAACCGGATCCCCTCCAGGGCCTCCGTCCACCAGCGTCCCTGGACGACCCCGTTCCCCTCGCCTCGAGGCAGGCGGGAGAGCACCCAGAGGATGGGCAGGAAGGACAGGGCGTTGGCGAGGTAAGCGGCCCCCACGCCGTAGAAGGCGATGAGGAAGCCCGCGACGGCGGGCCCCACGAGGCGGCTCGTGTTGAAGCCGAAGGAGTTCAAGGCGATGGCCCCGGGGTAGCGCTCCTTCCCCGCGAGCTCCACGGTGAAGCTCTGGCGCACGGGCTGGTCCATGGCGTTCAGGGCCCCGTAGAGGAAGGCGAAGAGGAGGACGTGCCCGTACCGCACCCAGCCCGTGTAGACCAAGAAGGCCATGGCCAGGGCGAGGAGGGTCATCCCCCCCTGGGTGAAGCGGAGGAGGTCCCGCTTGGGGTAGCGGTCGGCCAGGACCCCGGCGGGCAGGGAAAAGAGGAGGGAGGGCAGAAACTGGAGGGCCACCACGAGGCCGAGCCGCTCGGCGCTTCCCGTAAGGAGCAAGACGAGCCAGCCCTGGGCCGCGGCCTGCATCCAGGTGCCCATCTGGGAGGCGAAGAGGGCGAGCCAGTAGCTCCGGTACCCGGGGTCTTTGAGAAGGGCGAGCGCCAGCACCCCTCCATGCTAACCCTGACTGACCGGTCATTACACCCCCGCGCCCCACCCGCCCCTATACTGAGGCGTGTTCCAGCACGGGATCTTCCTCTTCCGCCTGGCGGGGATCCCCGTCCACCTGGACCTCTCCTTCCTCCTCGTCCTCCCCTTGTGGGCCCTATACATCGGGCGGAACCTGCCCCACTACTTCGCCCTCCTCGGCCTCCCCCAGGACCCCCGCCTCCTCCAGGGCCCCTACCCCTTCCTCCTCGGCCTCCTCGCCGCCACGGGCCTCTTCCTCTCCGTCCTCCTCCACGAGGTCGGCCACGCCCTGGCGGCGAGGCGGTACGGGGTGGCGACCCGGCGGATCACCCTCTGGCTCCTGGGCGGCGTGGCCCAGATGGAAAGGATCCCCAGGGAGCCTATGAAGGAGCTCGTCATCGCCCTGGCGGGGCCTCTGGTGAGCCTCCTCCTCTTCCTCCTCTTCCGGACCCTCCCCTGGGAGGCGGGGGCCTTGGGCTTCCTCGGCCGCTACCTCGCCCTGGTGAACCTGGGCCTCGCCCTCTTCAACCTCCTCCCCGCCCTGCCCCTGGACGGCGGGAGGGTCTACCGGGCGCTCCTCGCCCTGAGGAAGCCTTACCTCCAGGCCACGCGCCAGGCCGTGGCCCTGAGCCAGGCCCTGGCCTGGGCCCTCGGCCTCTTCGGCCTCCTCGTCCTGAACCCCCTCCTCGTCCTCATCGCCTTCTTCGTCTACATGGCCTCGAGGGCCGACGCCGAGGCCACCCTCCTGGCCCAGGCCCTGGAGGGCCTAAAGGTGAAGGACCTGATGACCCCAAACCCCATCGTCCTCCCCCCGGACCTGCCCGTGGGGGAGGCCCTGGCCCTGGCCCTGCGCCACAAGGTCTCCGGCTTTCCCGTGGTGGCGGAGGGCCGCATCCTGGGGGTGGTGGGCCTCGAGGGCCTGGAGGGGGCGAACCCCCTGGACCCCGTGGCCCGCCACCTCCTTCCCCCCCTCCTCCTCTCCCCCGAGGAGGACGCCCTTACCGCCCTGGAGCGCATGGCGGAACGCGGGTACGCCCGGGCGCTGGTGGTGGAGGGGGACCGGCTTCTCGGCGTCCTCAGCAAGACCGACCTCCTCCGCGCCTTCCAGGTGCGGCTTCTGGGACTTTCCCACCTTGACAGGCCTAAGGGGCCCGAATAACCTGGGGGTGCAAAACTATGCGGAGGTGATGCGGATGAAGCGAGCCCTAGCCCTATTCGCCCTCTTGGCCTTAGGCGTGAGCGTGGCGCAGAAGCCCAAGGTGGCCATCGGCACCGGGAGCACCGGGGGCGTCTAAGCGGGTCTCCACGGGGGCCCCGGGCTCGGGGACGGAGGTGGAGGCCCTTTTGGTCCTCGAGGCCGCGGGCCTTTCCCCCAAGGACTTCGCCAAGCAGGAGCGCCTCGGGGCCCAGGAGAGCGCAAGCGCCCTCTCCGAGGGGAACATTGACGCCTTCTTCTGGTCCGGGGGGCTCCCCACGGGGGCCATCGTGGAGCTCGCCGCCACCCTCGCCCGCAAGGGGGACCGGATCCAGCTCGTCCCCCTTCCTCCCCAGAGCACCCCGGTCCAGGTCTTCCAGCGCCGCTTCCCCGGCGTCTCCGCCCCCGGGGTGATCCCCAAGGAGGTCTACGGCACCCGCAACGACACCCCCACCCTCTCCTTCTGGAACTTCTTCATCTGCCCCGCCTCCCTGCCCGAGGAGGCGGCCTACGCCCTCACCAAGGCCACCTTTGAGAACCTCGAGGCCCTGCGCCAGGCGGTGCCCGCCGCCCGGAACACCACCCTGGAGAACGCCGTCCGCTTCGTGGGCGGGGCCATCCCCTACCACGAGGGGGCGCTCCGCTACTTCCGCGAGGCGGGCGCCCTGAAGTGAGGCTCCCCTTCCGCCCCCTCCCCCTGGGCCTTCTGGCCCTGGGGGGGCTTCTTCTTCTGCGCCTCGTGGCCGTGGAGGGCGAGGGGGCGAGGAGGCTCCTCGTCCTCTTCCCCTGGAGCCGGGGGGAGGTGGCCTTCGTGAACTCGGTGACGGGCAGGCCGGTGCGCCTCCTCTTCTACCCCCTTTGGGACTTCCGGGGCTTCCGCGCCCTCACCGACCCGGAGACGGAGGCCTACTACACCGGGGGGGAGTACGCCTGGAACGAGGTCCTGGCCCAAGAAAGGCGAAGGGAACTCGTCTACTGCTCGGAGGTGGGCCTTTCCCTCGCCTTGGGCCCGTGGCGCTTTTGGGCGGAGGGAGGCTGCCTCAGGGCGCGCCTTCTCTGGCCGCCCTGAAGCGGGCGAAGCGCCACCAGCGCACCTTGGGCACCCCGAGGATCAGGACCTCGAGCCACCCCACGGGGCGGAAGCCCAGGGCCTCGAGGCTCCTCCGGGCGGGGAGGTTTTCCGGCCGGACCTCGGCGTACACCTCCTCCCACCCCCTCCCCAGGGCCACCAAAGCGTGGCGGATGAGGCCCCGTCCCCGGTACTCCGGGCGCACAAAGGCCCCGTAGGCCCAGGGCAGGGGCTCCGGGAGGAAGCCCCAGGGGAGGTGGGGCGGGGGTGGGGTGCCCGGAGGGCGGAGGAAGAGGTGGCCCGCGTACCGCCCCTCCACCCGGAGGACCACCCCGGGGTGGCCGAGGGCCAGGTAGCCCTCGAGGGTCCGGGCCAGGGGATAGACCCGGCCGTCGGCCCAGACCTCCTCGGGAAGCCCGAGGGGTAGGCCCTTCTCCAGCCGCTCCACCGTTACGGAGGGCCCCAAGGCGAGGGGGGGCCACCCCCCCTCGCGGCGGTAGACGAGGTAGCGCCTAAGCCTGAGGGGCGCCTTCTCCCAAAGCCCCATCTACCGCAGGACCTGGGGCACCACCCGGAGGGTGAGGGTCCGGCCTTGCCGCCAGACCTTGAGGGTCACCGCCTCGCCGGGCTTCTTGGCGTAGAGGACCTGGCGGAGCTGGGCGATGGAGGTGAGGGGCACCCCGTCCGCCTCCAGGAGCACGTCCCCGTCCACCCCCACCTGGAGGGCCTCCCCCGTGGGCAGCTGGATGTAGGCAAAGCGGGTGGGGGGCTTGAGGCCCGCCTTCTGGGCGGGGCTATTCCGCTCCACCTCCTGGACCATGAGGCCGGTGTCGGGGAGGCCATACTGCTGGCGGAGCCTCTCCGGGTAGAAGGAGAGGGGAATGATGGAAACCCCAAGCCGGGGCCGGCTCCGCACGATCTCCTCGGCGGTGAGGATCTTCCCCGCCCGCATCTCGGGGAGGTACTGCTTCACCAGGTTGATGGGCAAGGCGAACCCCACCCCGGCGAACTGGGCCGCGCCGAACTGGCCCGTGGGGGTGAGGATGGCGGTGTTGATGCCGATGACCTCGCCCCGGGAGTTGAGGAGGGGCCCCCCGGAGTTGCCGGGGTTGATGGCGGCGTCCGTCTGGATCACCTGGGGCACGAGGCCCGACTCGTCCCCGATCGCCCCCGGGTTCTCCCGGATGGCGGAGACGATCCCCTGGGTCACGGTGAACTCCAGCCCGAAGGGGTTCCCCATGGCGATGGCCTTCTGCCCCACCCGAATCTGGTCGGAGTCCCCCAGGACCAAGGGCACCAGGCGCTCCTTGGGGGCGTCCACCTTGAGGAGGGCCACGTCCAGGGGCGGGGCCGCCCCCACCAGCCGGGCCTGGTACTCCTTGGGGTCGTTGTGGAACTTCACCGTGATCCGGTCCGCCCCCTCCACCACGTGGTAGTTGGTGAAGATGTACCCCTCCTTGTCAATGACGAAGCCCGAGCCCGTGCCCCGCTGGGGCGGCACCTGGAGGAAGGGGGCGAAGAACTCAAACCCCGGGGGAAGCTGGACGCTTTGCGGCCGGGTGACCACGGAGACGTAGACCACCCCGTCCCCGTAGCGCTCCACGATCTCCACGGTGTTCCGCTCGTACTCCAAAAGCCCCTCGTCGGCGGCCTTGGCCGCCTGGGAGCTTGGGGCCTGGCCGTTGGAGACCCCCCACCAGAGCACCGCCCCCGCCATCAGGGAGAGCACCAGAAAGCCCACAAAGGAACGTCCCAGGTTCATGCCACACCTCCCAGTTCCACCCTACGCCCCCCCGGTTAGCCCGCCATTAGACGAAGACCACGGTGCGGTTCTCGTGGACCAGGATCCGGTCCTCCAGGTGCCAGCGCACCGCCCGGGCCAAGACGGTGCGTTCCAGCTCCCGCCCAAGGCGCTTCATCTCCCGCACCGAGTGGCGGTGGGAGACCCGCACCACGTCCTGCTCAATGATGGGGCCCTGGTCCAGCTCCTCGGTGACGTAGTGGGCCGTGGCCCCGATGAGCTTCACGCCCCGCTCGTAGGCCTGGCGGTAGGGGTCGGCCCCGGCGAAGGCGGGAAGGAAGGAGTGGTGGATGTTGATGATGCGCATGGGGAAGCGCTCCACGAAGCCGGGGGAGAGGATCTGCATGTAGCGGGCGAGGACCACAAGCTCCACCCCCTCCGCCTCCAAAAGGGCGAGGATCCTCTCCTCCGCCTCCTCCTTCCTGCCCTTCTCCACGGGCACGTGGTGGTAGGGGATGCCGAAGCGCTCCACCTCCTCCCGGTGGTCGGGGTGGTTGGAGATGACCAGGCGGAGCTCCATGGGAAGCTCTCCCACCCGGTAGCGCCAAAGGAGCTCCAAGAGGGCGTGGGCGGGCTTGGAGACGAGGATGGCCGTCCGCTTCCTCTCGGAGGCGTAAGCCAGGCGCCACTGCATCTGGAAGCGGCTCGCCACCACCTCCTGGAAGGCCCTTTCCAGGGCGGGGCGGGCCAGGTCCAGGTGGGAGGCGGTGAAGGCCACCCGCATGAAGAAGGTCCCCCCCTCGGGGTCGGTGGAGTGCTGCTGCAGATCGGTGATGTTGGCCCCATGGGCGTAGAGGAAACCGCTCACGGCGGCCACGATGCCGGGCCGGTCCGGACAGGTGACGAGAAGCCTCGCCTCCTCCATGGGGGCTACTATATCCCCATGGAGGCGCGCACCACGGACCTCTCCGACCTTTACCCGGAGGGCGAGGCCCTCCCCATGGTCTTCAAAAGCTTCGGCGGAAGAGCCCGTTTCGCCGGGCGGGTCAGGACCCTCAGGGTCTTTGAGGACAACGCCCTGGTGCGGAAGGTCCTGGAGGAAGAGGGCGCAGGCCAGGTCCTCTTCGTGGACGGGGGCGGCTCTTTGCGCACCGCCCTCCTCGGGGGCAACCTGGCCCGCCTGGCCTGGGAAAAGGGGTGGGCCGGGGTGGTGGTCCACGGGGCGGTGCGGGACACGGAGGAGCTTAGGGAGGTGCCCATCGGCCTCCTCGCCCTCGCCGCCACCCCCAAAAAAAGCGCCAAGGAGGGCAAGGGGGAGGTGGACGTGCCCCTTAAGGTTCTCGGGGTAGAGGTGCTTCCGGGAAGCTTTCTTCTTGCGGACGAGGACGGGCTTCTCCTCCTCCCCGAGCCCCCGAGCGGCGTCCGAAGCGGCGGATGAGGTCCTCCTCCTTGAGGGCAAGGAGGACGGGCCTTCCGTGGGGGCAGGCCCAGGGGGTCTCGCAGGCGAGGAGGGCGTCCAGGAGGGCCTGGCCTTGGGCCTCTCCCAGGGGGTGGCCCGCTTTGACGGCGGGGAGGCAGGCGAGGCGGGCGAGGAGGGCCTTGAGGCTTCTCCCCTCCCCGCGCAAGGCCTCCTTGAAGACCTCGGGGAGGAGAAGGGGGTAGGGGTGGAGGAAGGCGGGGGCCATGAGGAGCCGCACCCTCCCGGGGCCGAAGGGCTCCCAGCGGAAAAGCGCCGCCAAAGCCTCCTGCCCCGCCTCCAAAAGGGCTTCCTCCTCGGGGGCCAAGGGGACGAGGAGGGGCCGGGGGAGGGGCTTCGGCCCCTCGGCGACCCGCTTGAGGAGGTCCTCGTAGAGGATGCGCTCGTGGGCGGCGTGCTGGTCCACCACGTAGAGGGTGTCCCCCGCCTCGGCGAGGAGGTAGCTCTCCCGGAACTGGGCGAGGAAGCGGAGGCGGGGCAGGCCCGAGGCCGTGGGGGGGCTTAAGGGCTGGAGGGGCTTGGGCTCGGGGAGGGCCCGGGCCAGGTTCTCCCGCCGGAAGAGGGCGAGGAGGGCCTCCTCCACCAGGGCCTCCACCTCCTCAGAAAGGACCACCTCCTCCTTCCTCGCGTCCAGGCGCAGGCGAAAGGCCTCCTGGGGGAGGAAGAGGTTCAGGACGCCCACGGGGTAGTGCCCCTCCGGCAGAAGCTCCCGGTAGGCGCGGCGCACCCGCCGGAGAAGCCCCTCGGGGAAGGCCACCGGCCTCCCGTTCACCGCGAGGAAGAGCCGGTCCGGCCGGGTGCGGCTCACCTCCGGCCGGGAGACGAGGCCCTGGACCTCGAGGCCCCCCGCCCCGTAGGCCAGGGGAAGGAGCCGCTTGGCCAGGAGGCGGCCGAAGGCGAGGCGGGCCGCCTCCTCAAGCCCCGCCCCCGGGAAGAGGAGCCGGGCCTCCCCTTCCGCGAAAAGGGCCAGGGCGAGGCGAGGGTGGTGGAGGAGGTAGCGCTTTAGGAGCTCCAAGACCCCCCGGACCTCCCCCTTGGGGTCCCGCCCCTCCCCGAGGAAAAGCCCCTCCACCTCCACCCGGGTCCCCGGGGGGGCGGGGACGGGGCGCACCTCCACCCGCTCCCCTTCCGCGAGGAGGAGCCCGCCGCCGAGCTGCCCTCGAGGCCGGGAGCGGATCCTGAGCCTGGCCGCCTGCCTTAGGGCGTAGAGGGCCTGGCCGCGGAAGCCCAGGGTGCGGATGCCCTCAAGGTCCTGGAGCTTGCTCGTGGCGTAGGGCTCCACGGCGAGGGGGAGGTCTTCCAGGGGGATCCCCTCCCCGTCGTCCTCCACCACAAGCCGCTTAAGCCCCCCGCCCCAAAGCTCCACCCGCACCCTCCTGGCCCCAGCGTCCAGGGCGTTTTCCAGAAGCTCCCGCACGGCGTCCTTCACCGTAAGGAGCACCTCGCCCCGGGCGAGGAGGCCCCTAAGCTCCGGAGGGAGGGGGCGGATCACCCCTTCATGCTACCCAGGGGGAGGCCCAGGGCCAAGGCCTTGAGCTCGTGGAGGAACCTCAGGGCCTCGAGGGGGGTGAGGCGGTCGGGGTCTAAGGCGAGGAGGCGCTCCAAGACCTCCTCCAGGGCGCCCTCCCGCCTCGCGGCCATGGCGCTGAGGAGGGCGCGGGCCCGCTCCACCACCTCCTTGGGCAGGCCCGCCATCTCCGCCACCTCCACCCCGTAGCTCTTGGAGGCGGGCCCGGGGAGGACCTGGTGGTAGAAGACGAGCCCCCCCTCCTCCTCCTTGGCGGCCACGTGCAGGTTCTTGAGCCGGGGAAGGGCGAGGGCGGTGAGCTCAAAGTAGTGGGTGGCGAAGAGGGTGTAGCACCGCCGCTCGTGCAGGGCCTCGGCGAGGGCGGTGGCGATGGCCACCCCGTCCAGGCTGCTCGTGCCCCGGCCCACCTCGTCCAGGAGGACGAGGCTACGTTCGGTGGCCTCCTTGAGCACCAGGGCCACCTCCTCCATCTCCACCATGAAGGTGCTCTTCCCCCCGGCGAGGTCGTCCGAGGCCCCGATCCTCGTGTAGATCCCGTCAAAGAGGGGAAGCTCCGCCTCCTCGGCGGGCACGAAGCTCCCGATCTGGGCGAGGAGGGCGATGAGGGCGGTCTGGCGGAGGAAGGTGGACTTCCCCGCCATGTTGGGCCCGGTGACGAGGACGAGCTCGTGGGCCATCTCCAGGTCGTTGGGGACGAAGGCGGTGCGGCGCTCCACCACCGGGTGGCGCCCCGCCCTGATCCGAAGCCTTTCCCCGAAGCGGGGCCGGGTGTAGCCGTGGCGCACCGCCACCTCGGCGAGGGCGGCGTAGACGTCAAGCTCGGCGAGGATCCTCGCCGCCTCCCTTAGGGCCTCCGCCTCCTTCCTCGCCCGCTCCCTAAGGGCAAGGAAGACCTCCTCCTCGCGCCTTTTGATCAGGGCCTCGAGGCGGTAGAGCTCCCGCTCCCTTTCCTTCATCTCCGGCAGGGTGTAGCGCTGCCGGTCCTTGAGGGTCTGGACGGGGCGGTACTCCTGGGGCACCTTCTCGTAGTAGGGCCGGGTCACCTCCAGGTAGTAGCCGAAGACGGCGTTGTACCCCACCTTGAGGGTGGGGATGCCCGTCCTCTCCTTCTCCCGGGCCTCGAGGTCCAGGAAGTAGGCCACCCCCTCGGCGTGGGCCCGCCTCAAGGCGTCCAGGTCCGGGTCGTACCCCTCCCGGATGAGCCCCCCCTCGGAGACCTTGAGGGGCGGGTCCTCCACCAAAGCCGCCCTAAGCTCCTCCAAAAGGCCGGAGAGGTCGGGAAGCCCCACCTCCTCCCCCAGAAGGCCCTTAAGCTCGGGGAGGATCTCCAGGCTCCGCCTTAGGGCGGCAAGGTCCCTGGGGCTTGCCCGGGAAAGCTCCAGCCTCGTGGCCAGGCGCTCCAGGTCGGCGAGGCGGAAGAGGAGGCGCCTCACCCCCTCGCGTAGGGCCCCCTCCCGCACGAAGCGCTCCACCCGGTCAAGCCTCGCCTCCAAGGGCCCCCTTTCCAGAAGGGGGTGGCGGAGCCAGGCCTGGAGGAGCCTTCTTCCGGGGGCGGTTCGCGTCTCGTCCAGAACGCCAAAGAGGGTGTCCTGGCCCCGCAAGGGTTCAAAGACCTCGAGGGCCTTCAGGCTCGCCTCCGGTAGGCGCACGAAGGCCCCGGGGTCGTAGAGGCGGAAAGGGCGCACGCTCAAGGCCCCCCCCTGGGTGGCCCGGGCGTAGGCAAGGAGCGCCCCCTGGGCCCGCCTCAGGGCCAAAGGACCCTCCCCCTGGGGCTCAAAGGGGGCCTCGGAGAGCATCACGGGAAAGCGCTTCCGGAACTCGGCCACGAAGGCCTCGTTCTCCCGTAGCTCCGGGGCCAAAAGGACCTCGGCGGGCCGGTGGCGGAAAAGCTCGTCGTACAGGGCACTTTTGCTCTTGAGGAGGGTCCCCTTGAACTCCCCCGTGGAGACGTCCAGAAAGGCCAGACCCCACCCGTCCCCGGTGGCGATGGCGGCCAGGTAGTTGGCCTCCCGGGGGAGGAGGGCCTCCTGGGTGAGGGTCCCCGGGGTGAGGAGCTGGGTCACCTCCCGACGCACCAGGCCTTCCGCCTCCTCGGCAGGCTCCACCTGGTCGGCCACCGCCAGGCGGAAGCCCATCTTAAGAAGCCTTTCGGCGTAGGCGTCAAAGGCCCTTATGGGGATCCCCGCCATGGGGGTGGTGAAGTCCTTGCTGGTCTTGTGGGTGAGGACGAGGCCAAGCGCGCGGGCGAGGCGCTCGGCGTCCTCCCCGAAGCACTCGTAGAAGTCCCCCACCTGGAAGAGGAGGAGGTAGTCCGGGTAGCGGTCGCGGAGCTCCACGTACTGCTGCAGAAGAGGGGGAAGTGGACCTGGGCCTTCGCCCTTGAGCATGCCTTCCATCTTAACTCCGCCATACCCCCCCATTAGCGCTTTCTCCTAGCCCCTTAAACGGGGGCTAAAAACCCCCTAACCCCCACTTGACATGGGTGTTGTTTGCCACCTAGATTAGGGGCAACCGGAAAGTGGGGACAAACGTCCCCCCGGACCCTTGGAGGGAGGGATAAGGTATGGAAAGCGTCAGCCGGCGAACCGCCCTGAAGCTCATGGGCCTAGGGGCAGCGCTTTTGGCCGCGGGAAGCCGAGGCTTCGCCCAGCAAGCCCCCACGGCCGACCAGTTGGTGAAGGGGAAAAACCCCAAGCTCTTGGTTCTCTCCCAACGCCCCATCGTTTTGGAAACTCCTTATGACCTCTTGGTCAGCCAGCCCGAGCGCACCCCTAAGGAGATCCTCTACATCCGCAACAACGTGGACCTCCCCGGCTACAACACCGTGGAGGGGGCCAGCCTGGACGGGTGGAAGGTGGAGGTGGGGGGACTGGTGGACAAACCCTTCACCTTTGAGGCCAAGGAGCTCCTCGAGCTTCCCCAGCACGAGGTGACCATGGTCCTCCAGTGCTCCGGCAACGGGCGTTCCCTCTTCCAGCCCCGCACCTCGGGCAACCCCTGGAAACGGGGTGGGGTGGGGAACGTCACCTTCCGTGGGGTGCGCCTTAAGGACCTTCTAGAGGCCAAAGGGGTGAAGCTCGGTGAAAAGGCCCTCTACATCACCGCCCACGCCAGCCGTCAGGGCAACGCCCCGGAGTTCGTGCGCTCCGTGCCCATCCACGCCCTTGGGCATGCCCTTCTGGCCCTTTCCATGAACGGGGAACCCCTACCCGCGGTGCACGGGGGGCCCATCCGCCTGGTCTTCCCTGGCTACTTCGGGGTGAACAACGTGAAGTGGGTGCAGAAGATTGAGTTCACCGAGGCGGAGAACACCACCGCCGAGCAGATGCCCCGCTACCGGGTGCCCGCCATCCCCAACGCCAACATTCCCTTCCTCCCCCAGGAGCCGGGCAAGACCTACCCCTACAGCTTCACCAACTCCCGCCCCAACTGGCTCGTGGCCATCAACAGCTTCATCTTCGCCCCCTTGGAGGGCCAGACCGTGGAAGGCCCCTACGTGCGGGTGGAGGGGGTGGCCTTCAACGACGGCATCGTGCCCTTGGTGAGCGTAGAGGTCTCCGCCAACGGGGGCCGCACCTGGCAGCAGGCCAGGCTGGAACGCCAGGAGAAGAGCTTCGGCTGGGTTCGCTGGCAGGCCACCTTGTACCTGCGCCCTGGGGAACACGAGGTCATGGCCCGGGCCTGGGACGCCGTGGGCCGCAGCCAGCCCCTGGACGGCAACATCGCCTGGAACGAACGGGGTTACGAGTACAACGGGGTCATGCGGGTCAAGTTCACCGTGGCCTAAAGGGCTTGGCCCCGGCCTTAGGGCCGGGGCCTTTGTGGGCCAGCTCCCTATACCCAGCTAGGGTACGCCCCACACTGAGACCTGAGATGAAGCGCATCCTTTTACCCCCAGCCCTTCTCCTGGGCCTTGGCGCCCTCCTGGCCCTGAGCCAGACCACCCTCCCCGAGGGCCCGGGCAAGGAGCTGGTGCTGGCCAAGTGCCAAACCTGCCACGACATCGGCTTTGTCGCTAGGGAGAGGCTCTCCCGGGAAAGGTGGGACGTGGTCCTGAGCGAGATGGTCATGCGGGGACTCCAGGTCACCCCCGAGGAGCGCGGCCGCATCCTGGACTACCTGGCCACCTACCTGGGCACGGAACCCCCGCCAGCCACGCCCCCAGCCCAGGAGACCCCTGCCCCCAAAACGGGAGCCCAGGTCTACGCCAACTGCCAGGGCTGCCACGGACCCCAGGGCGAGGGCAACCCTCCCACCTTCCCGCCCCTCAAGGGCCATGTGGAAAAGCTCCTGCGGGCGGAAGGCGGGAGGGCTTACCTTCTTGCGGTGGTGCTCTACGGGGTCCAGGGGCCCATGAAGGTCCTAGGCCAGGAGTACAACAACGTGATGCCCGGCTTCTCCTGGCTTTCCGACGAGGAGCTGGCCCTGGTGCTGAACCACCTGGCCGCCTGGGGCGCCCCCGAGGGCTTCCGTCCCTACAAGCCGGAGGAGGTGCAGGCGGCGAGGGCCAAACCCCTCACCCCCGAGGAGGTTCTGAAGCTCCGCCAAGGCCTCAAACTGCCATGAAGGGGCAGGTGGTCTCCCTCCACCTCGGCTTAGGCTCCGGCCTCCCCAAGCCGCGGGTGGAGGCCTTGGAGCTCGTGGCGGGCTTTGGGGCCAAGGGGGATCGGCACGCCGGCAAAGACCCCGACCGGGCGGTCTTGGTGGCGGGGCTTTCCGCCTACGAGAAGGCGCAAGGGGCGGGGATCCCCCTCCCCTACGGGGCCCTAGGGGAAAACCTCCTCCTGGACCTGGACCCCCACGCCCTTCCCCCGGGGGCGCGGCTTAGGGTGGGGGAGGCCCTCTTGGAGCTTTCCCAGGTGTGCCCCGTCTGCAAGAGCCTCTCCCAGTTTGACCTCCGCCTGCCCAAGCTCCTCTACGGGGGCCGGGGGGTGTACGCCCGGGTCCTCGAGGGCGGGGTGGTGCGGGTGGGGGACCCGGTCCTCGTCCTCGCCCCGGCCCGCTGAAGAAGTAAGGAAAAACCCCCGGGGAGGCCTCCCCGGGGGGCGTCCTTTCGGGCTACACCCCCACGAGCCCCGGCACCCGGTAGGCGAAGTAGGCGGGCCTTTCCCCTTTAGGCTCGTTCAGGACCTCAATCCGGCCCTCGAGGCCCGCCTCCACCACCTTGAGCTCCTTGAGGTAGTCCATGAAGCTTTCAGCGTCACTAAAGCCCGTGTCCACCCGGTAGCCCTGGGCCTCCTTGAGGACGGTGAAGCCGTCGCCGCCGTTGGCGATGAAGTTGTTCACCACCACACGGTAGGTGGCCTCGAGGTCCAGGGGCACATACCCCTTCTCCGTCTTCACCTCCACCCGCACCACCCGGCTCCCCGCGGGGCGGGAGAGGTCAAAGGCGTAGCGGAGGCCCGAAACCTGGAGGAAGCGCCCCGCGGTGTTCTCCCACTGGGAGACCCCGTTCTCCAGGGCGGCCAAGATCTCCTTGCCCTTGAGGTCCATCACCACCAGGGTGTTCCCGAAGGGCAGGACCTCGTAGACCTTGCCCACGGTGATGGGGCCTTTGGGGATGGAGGCCCGGATGCCGCCGCCGTTTTGCAGGGCGATCTGGGTCCCGGCGTTTCTCGTCTTCCAGAGCATCCCATCCGTGATGAGGTTCCCCAGGTTGCTCTCCCGCCTGCGCACCACAGCCCTTTCCCCCACGAGGTCCACCTTGGCCTCGGCGATCACCTGCTGCATCAAGGCCATCACCGGCTGGGCGTAGGCGAGGAGGGCCTCCTTGGCGAAGAAGTCCTCGGGGGCGGCCTCGGGGGTCATGAGGAGGGCCTCCCCCTTGTAGGCGAGAAGCTCCCCCTTGGCGTCAAAGGTGACCTCCAAGAGGCCCACCACCTTCCCCCACTCCCAGGCCTGGACCACCAGGACGTCCTTCCCCTCGGGGTTCTTCACCACCGTGGGGTAGGGTCCAGCCGGGGAAAGCTCCTTGTGGGGGAAGCTCCCCAAGAGGGTGTGGGAGTGGCCGCCCACGATCACCTGGACCCCCACGAGCCTCCGGGCGAGCTTCAGGTCCTCGCCGTAGCCCAGGTGGGAGAGGACCACGATCTTGTTGACCCCCTTGGCGAGGAGCTCGTAGACCGCCTTCTGGGCGGACTCATAGGGGTCCAGGAAGGCCACGGTGGGCCCGGGGTTGGAGATCTCCCTGGTGTCCGGGGTGGTGAGGCCGATGATCCCCACCCGCTCCCCGCCCACCACGACCACGGCGTAAGGGGCGAAGAGGCCCTTGAGCCTCGGCTCCCGGCTTGCGTCCACGTTGGCGGAGACCACCTTAAACCTCGCCCCCTTGAGGAAGTCCGCCAAGGGCCCGGGGCCCAGGTCAAACTCGTGGTTCCCCAGGGCCATCGCCCGGTAGCGGAGCCGGTGCATGAAGTACCGGTCCGCCAGGCCCCGGTACTGGTTGAAGTAGAGGGTGCCCTGGAAGACGTCCCCGGCGTCCAGGAAGAGGGGGTTTTTCGCCCGGGCCCAGACGCGGTCAAAAAGGGCCACGCGCCGGGCCACGCCCCCCACGGGGGTCTTCTCGCCGGAGAGGGTGAGCTCCACGGGCTCCAGGTGGGCGTGGGTGTCGTTGGTGTGGACCAGGGTCAGGGTGAACCCCCCCTGGGCCAGGGCCCGCCCGAGCCCCGCAAGCCCCCCTAGGGCCATACCCGCCTGCAACACTTCCCGCCGTTTCACGGCTTCACCTCCCGCTCCAGTCTACCACCCCCGCCGTGCCCGCATAAACAAGGCGTGAAGGCTTTATTGGCAATTTGATCCGTCCAAGCTTGACATCTGACCGCATTTGTCGGTACACTCCGCAGCAAGGTCCGGGTAAAACGGCGAAAGCCCGGGACCTAAAAGGAATGGGAGGCGAACATGGGTTACACAAAGGCCGAGATTTTAAAAGCGCTTAAGGGGGAAAACGTCAAGTTCTTGCGCCTGCAGATCACGGACATCCTGGGCGTGGTCAAGAACGTGGAGGTGCCCGAGTCCCAGTTTGAGAAGGCCCTGGACGGGGAGATCATGTTTGACGGCTCCTCCATTGAGGGCTTCACCCGGATTGAGGAGTCGGACATGCTCCTAAGGCCCGACTACAACACCTTCGTCATCCTCCCCGACCTGGTGGAAGACCCAAAGCGGGGCCGGGTGGCGCGGCTCATCTGCGACGTCTACTACCCCGACGGCCGCCCCTTTGAAGGGGACCCCCGCTACGTCCTCAAGCGGCAGATTGAAAGGCTCAAGAAGCTCGGGTTTGACAACCTGTACGCCGGCCCCGAGCCCGAGTTCTTCCTCTTCCTCAGGACCCCGGAGGGCCTGCCCACCACCGAGACCCACGACCGGGCGGGCTACTTTGACCTGGCCCCCATAGACAAGGGGGAGGAGGCGCGCCGCGACATGGTGAACGCCCTGGTGGCCATGGGCTTTGAGATTGAGGCGGCCCACCACGAGGTGGCCCCGGGGCAGCACGAGATTGACTTCAAGTACGCCGACGCCCTCACCACCGCCGACAACATCGCCACCTTCAAGTGGGTGGTGAAGCGGATCGCCCTGAACCACGGCCTCCACGCCACCTTCCTGCCCAAGCCCATCCGGGGCATCAACGGCAGCGGCATGCACACCCACCTCTCCCTCTTCAAGGACGGGGAGAACGCCTTCTATGACCCCAACGCCGAGTACCAGCTCTCCCAGACCGCCCTCCACTTCATCGCTGGGCTCCTGGAGCACGCCGCCGGGATGGTGGCCGTCACCAACCCCTTGGTGAACTCCTACAAGCGCCTCACCCCCGGGTACGAGGCCCCCACCAACATCGCCTGGTCCGCCTCCAACCGCTCCGCCATGATCCGGATCCCGGCGCGCCGGGGCGTGGGCACCCGGGCGGAGCTCAGGATGCCCGACCCCTCCTGCAACCCCTACCTGGCCCTGGCGGTGATGGCGGCCGCGGGCGCGGACGGGATTGAGCGGAAGCTCCTCCCGCCCCCGCCCATCCAGCGGAACATCTACCAGATGACCGTGCGGGAGCGGCGCAAGCACAAGATCCGGGAGCTCCCCGGGACCCTCCGGGAGGCCCTCGAGGCCCTGAGGAAGGACCCCGTGATCCGGGAGGCCCTGGGCGAGCACGTCTACACCCACTTCCTCCAGGCCAAGCAGATGGAGTGGGACGACTACCGGGTCACGGTCCACCAGTGGGAGCTGGACCGGTACCTGGCCACCTACTAGGCCGCCTGGGGTCAGGGCGCTTATCCTTGCGCCCTGACCCGTTGGTCACGCATAAACCTCAAGGAAAGGCGTTGACAAGACGCCCAGCCCCCCCTATAGAATGGGGCCGCAACGCACGTAGCGTTCGGAGGTGAGGTATGAGGAAAATCGGCTTTCTGGTAGCGGGTGTAGCGGCCTTGGGCTTGGCCCTGGCCCAGTCCAACGTCATCAAGATCGCCACCATGTCCCCCCTCTCCGGGCCCCAGGCGGCCCTGGGCGAGCAGATCAAGCTGGGGGCGGAGCTCGCCGTGGAGGAGGCGAAGGAGCGGTTCAAGGCCCTGGGCTTTGAGCTCGTCCTCGTCCCCTACGACGACCAGGCCAACCCCGACGTGGGCGTGGCCAACGCCAACCGGATGATCAACGACCCCGACATCCTCGGCCTGGTGGGCACCCTGAACTCCGGCGTGGCCATCCCCGCCAGCGAGGTGCTGGCCCGGGTGAACCTGGTCATGGTCTCCCCCGCCAACACCAACCCCGTGGTCACGGACCGGAAGCTGCCCAACGTGAACCGGATCGTGGGCCGGGACGACGTCCAGGGCCCCGCCGCCGCGGAGTTCGTCTACAACGACCTGAAGCTCCGCCGCGTCTTCGTCATCCACGACAAGACCGCCTACGGCCAGGGCCTGGCCGAGGAGTTCCGCAAGCGCTTTGAGGCCCTGGGCGGCCGGGTGGTGGCCTTCATCGGCACCGAGGAGCAGTCCAACTTCGTGCCCATCATCAACCAGATCCGGGCCCAGAACCCGCAGCTCGTCTACTTCGGCGGCATCTACAGCCAGATCGGCCCCTTCACCAAGCAGCTCCGGGAGCGGGGCCTGCGCATGCCCCTCATGAGCGGCGACGGGCTGGACTCCAGCGAGTTTGAGCGCCTGGCGGGCTCCCAGAACGCCAAGGGGGCCTACTACACCACGGTGGCCGGCCCCGTCTCCGCCTTCCCCCAGGCCAAGGCCCTGGCGGAGCGCTTCAAGGCCAAGTACGGGAAGGACATTGAGGGCTTCGGCATCTACGCCTACGACGCCGCCCGCGTGATCCTCGCCGCCCTGGAGAACGCCATCAAGGCCAACGGGGGCAAGAAGCCCACCCGGGCCCAGGTGGCCCAGGAGGTGCGCAAGGTGAAGCTCGAGGGCATCACCGGCACCATTGAGTTTGACAGCAAGGGCGACATCCAGAAGGCGAAGTACTTCGTGATGCAGGTGGCCGGCACCGGAAACTGGGCCGACAACAAGCTCATCAAGGTCATTGAGGTGGCGGCGCCGCAGAAGTAGGCCCCTAAGGGCCTGAGCCTAAAGGGGGTGGCTCCAAAAGGAGCCACCCCCTCGGCGGGAAAAAGGAGGCGGCCTTGCTAGAGCAGATCCTGGTCCTGCTACCCCAGGTGCTCTTTGACGGCTTCATCCTGGGCTTCATCTACGCCATGATCGCCCTGGGGTACACCATGGTCTATGGCGTCTTGGAGCTCATCAACTTCGCCCACTCCGAGATCTTCATGATCGGGGCCGTGGCCGGGGTGGAGGTCTTCCGCTACCTCGCCCCCCTGATCCCCAACGGCTACCTCCTCCTCCTGGTGGCCGTGGTGGTGGGGGCGGCGGTGGCGGGCCTCACCGCCATCCTGGTGGAGCGCATGGCCTACCGGCCCCTCCGCCGCCGGGGCACCACCAACCGCCTCGTGCCCCTGGTGACGGCCATCGGGGTGAGCTTCTTCCTCCAGGACCTGGTGCGGCTCATTGAGGGCCTCTGGCACAACGAGTTCTTCCTGCGCATGCGCACCATACCGGACCTCGAGGGCTCCTTCACCCTCTTCGGGGGCGCCATCTTCATCCAGACCAAGTCGGTGATCGTCATCGTGGTCTCCGTGCTCATGCTCTGGGGGCTCACCTACCTGGTGAACCGCACCAAGCTGGGGATGGCCATCCGGGCCGTGGCCCAGGACCTCTCCACGGCGAGCCTCATGGGCATCAACCCCGACCTGATCATCTCCCGCACCTTCCTCATCGGCGGCGCCTTGGGCGGGGTGGCCGGGGTCCTCTTCGCCCTCATCTACACCACCATCAACCCCTACGTGGGCTTCCTCCCCGGCATCAAGGCCTTCACCGCGGCGGTCCTGGGCGGGATCGGCAACATCCCCGGGGCCATGCTCGGGGGCCTCGTCCTGGGGCAGCTGGAGAACTTCTTCGGCACCTACCTGCCCATCCTCACCGCCGGCAACTTCGGGACGGAGTACAAGGACGTGGTGGCCTTCCTCATCCTCATCTTCATCCTCCTCTTCCGGCCCCAAGGCCTCCTGGGCCAGATGGTTAAGGAGAAGGTATGAGCCTGCTCTCCCTCGCCCTAAGCCTCGTCTTCCTCGCCCTCTCCTTCCTCGCCCCCAACACCCTCACCGCCTTCCTGGGCCTGGGGGCCCTGGGGGTGGCCGCCTTCGCCCGGCTCGAGCCCCGGGTACGGACGTTGAACCTCGCCCTCCTCACCCTGGCCTTCACCCTCTTCCTGCGGAACTCCGGCAACACCCTGGGGCTCATCGGCCTCGTGGGGATCCTCGTGGCCCTCACGACCCTCCCCCGGATCCCGCGCGGGATCCGGGTGGCCCTGGGCCTCGCCATCCTCCTCCTCTCCGTGCCCATCGCCGGGTTCGCCAACACCTTCATCTTTGAGCTCGGCATCCAGATCGGCATCTTCGCCGCCATGTCCCTGGGCCTCAACGTGGTGGTGGGGATGGCGGGGCTTCTGGACCTGGGTTACGCCGCCTTCTTCGCCGTGGGCGCCTACACCTGGGCCATCTTCGGCTCCCCCCAGGCGGGGAAGTTCCTCCAGGGCAACTTTCCCCTGCCCGGCGAGTACATGTACCTCTTCATGCTCATCGCCGTGGTCACCACGGCCATCACCGGCCTCCTCATCGGCCTCCCCGCCCTAAGGCTCCGGGGGGACTACCTGGCCATCGTCACCCTGGGCCTCGGCGAGGTGGTGCGCATCCTGGCCAACAACCTGGACCACCCCATCAACATCACCAACGGACCCCAGGGGATCACCCCCGTGGGCCGTCCCCCCATTGACTGGTTCCGCAGCCTCATGGGGGCCCTGGGGGTGCGCCTGGACGAGACCACGGACTACCAGCTCTTCTTCTACCTCCTCGTCCTGGCGATGATCGGCCTCGTGGTCCTGGCCAACGTCAACCTGGCCAACTCCCGCTTCGGCCGCGCCTGGGTGGCCATCCGCGAGGACGAGATCGCCGCCCAGGCCATGGGCATCCCCCTCCTGCCCACCAAGCTCATCGCCTTCATGACCGGGGCGGCCTTTTCCGGGGTGATGGGGGTGATCTACGGGGCCCAGCGCACCTTCGTCTCCCCCGAGTCCTTCACCCTCCTGGCCTCCATCACCATCCTGGCCATGGTGATCCTGGGCGGGATGGGCTCCATCCCCGGGGCCATCCTGGGGGCGGCCGCCCTCACCATCCTCAACCTGGACATCCTCAAGACCTTTAGCGAGTTCGTCCGCACCAGCCTCCCCTGGATCCCGAGCCAGGTGGACCCCGCGAAGTACGAGAGGCTGGTCTTCGGGCTTATCCTCGTCTTGATGATGATCTACCGGCCCCAAGGCCTGATCCCCGAGGCCCGCCACCGGGCCGAGCTGGAGGAGGAGGCATGAGGGTCCTCGAGGTCCAAGGGGTCACCAAGCGCTTCGGCGGGCTCGTGGCCGTGAACCAGGTGAGCCTGGAGGTGAACGAGGGGGAGATCTTCTCCGTCATCGGTCCGAACGGGGCGGGCAAGACCACCTTCTTCAACCTCCTCACGGGGATCTACACCCCGGACGAGGGCCGGATCCTCTTCCTCGGCCAGGACATCACGGGCTCCACCCCCGACAAGGCGGCCAAGCTCGGCATCGGGCGCACCTTCCAGAACATCCGCCTCTTCGGGGCCATGACCGTCCTGGAGAACATCCTGGTGGGGCGGCACATCCACACCCGCGTCCCCTACCTGCACGCCCTCCTCCGCACCCCCCTCGCCCGAAAGGAGGAGAGAAAGGCCCTGGAGGAGGCCTTGAGCCTCTTGGAGTACGTGGGCCTCCTGCACCGCAAGGACGAGCTCGCCCGCAACCTCCCCTACGGCGAGCAGAGGAAGCTGGAGATCGCCCGCGCCCTCGCCCTCAAGCCCAAGCTCCTCCTCCTGGACGAGCCCGCCGCGGGCATGAACCCCAAGGAGACGGAGGCCCTGCAGGAGTTCATCCTGAAAATCCGCAGCGAGATGGGGCTCACCATCCTCCTCATTGAGCACGACATGCGCCTCGTGATGCGCATCTCCGACCGGATCGCCGTGCTGGACTACGGCTCCAAGATCGCCGAAGGCAAGCCCGAGGAGGTGCGGACCAACCCCCGGGTCATCGAGGCCTACCTGGGCCGGGGGGCCGCGGGAGGTGCCGCATGAGCCTCCTGGAGCTCAAAAACGTCCACACCTACTACGGGCACATCCACGCCCTGAAGGGCATCTCCCTCACGGTGGAGGAGGGGGAGATCGTCACCCTCATCGGCTCCAACGGCGCCGGGAAGACCACCACCCTGCGCACCATCAGCGGCTTGGTGAAGCCGAGGCAGGGGGAGGTCCTCTTCCAGGGCAGGCCCATCCACCGCCTCCCCGCCCACGAGATCGTGGCCCTCGGGGTGGGGCACGTCCCCGAGGGGCGGCGGATCTTCCCCCGGCTCACGGTGGAAGAGAACCTGGAGATCGGGGCCTACCTGGAAAACGACCGCAAGGTGATCCAGGAGCGGAAAGAGCAGGTCTACCAGCTCTTTCCCCGGCTCTACGAGCGCCGCCAGCAGAAGGGGGGGACGCTTTCGGGCGGGGAGCAGCAGATGCTCGCCATCGGCCGGGCCCTGATGCAAAACCCGAGGATCCTCCTCATGGACGAGCCCTCCATGGGCCTCGCCCCCGTTCTGGTGGACTTCATCTTTGAGATCGTCCAGAAGCTCAACCAGGAGGGGCGGACGATCCTCCTCGTGGAGCAGAACGCCCGCCTCGCCCTCCAGGTCGCCCACCGGGGGTACGTCCTCGCCACGGGGGAGATCATCCTCTATGGGCCCGCTAGGGAGCTCGCGGAAAACCCCGAGGTGCAGAAGGCCTACCTGGGGGAGGGGTAGGGCCTTGCCCGACCCCATCCCTCCCGATATACTCGGGGCAGAAACACCCTTGAAGGGGGGTCAACGATGAAAAAGTGGCTTTTGCTCCTAAGCTTCATGGCCTTTGCGCCGGCTTTAGGCCAACGTCTCGTGGTCGCCCAAGGAACCGACCCCATCACCCTGGACGCCCCCCTGGCCCAGGACTCCCCTTCCGCCACCGTCGTCACCCACATCAGCGAAACCCTGTTCGAGCTTACTCCCGAGGGGCGCATCGTACCCCACCTGGCGGAGAGCTACGCCTTCAGCGATGGCGGCCGAACCCTCACCCTGCGCCTGCGGAGGGGTATAGCCTTCCACGACGGCACCCCCTTCAACGCCGAGGCAGTGAAGTTCAACCTGGAGCGCTTCGTAAGCCGGGAACTGGCGAGCCCCTTCGCCTTCCTCCTTTCCGAGCTGGAGCGGGTGGAGGTGGTTGATCCCTATACCGTCCGCCTCCGGCTTAAGAACCCCTTTGCCCCCATCCTCGCCCACCTGACCCACAGCTCCACGGCCATCCAAAGCCCCACGGCAATCCAACGCCTGGGGGCCCAGTACCGGGACAACCCCGTGGGCACCGGTCCCTACCGCTTCCAGGCTTGGCAGAAAGGGCAGTTCGTGGACCTGGTCCGCAACGAGAACTACTGGGGGGAGAAGCCTTCCATCCCCCAGGTGCGCTTCATCCCCGTTCCCGAAGGGACCACGCGGGTGGCCTTGGTGGAGACGGGCCAAGCGCACGTGGCCGTGCGCATCCCTCCTCAAGACATCCCCCGGCTCCAGGCCAATCCGGCGGTGGAGGTGGTGCGCACCCCCAGCCTCCGGACGATTTACATCTACTTCAACACCCAACGCCCGCCCTTTAACGACGTCCGGGTAAGGCAAGCCTTCAACCATGCGGTCAACAAGGAGGAAATCCTCCAGTTCGTCCTGGGCGGTATCGGCCGGATCTCCGACGCCCCCATCGCCCCCGGGATCTTTGGCTACACCAGCGTTGGCCGTTACGAGTACAACCCCCAGCGGGCCCAGGAGCTCCTGCGGCAAGCCGGGGTAAGCACCCCCCTGCGCATCACCCTTCACTGCCCCACGGGCCGCTACTTCCAGGACATCCAGGTCTGTGAGGCCATCCAAGGGCAGCTCCGCCGGATAGGGGTGGAGGCCACCATCCAGACCCTGGAGTGGGGGGCCTACCTTCAGGAAACCCAGCGGCCTCTCAGGGAGAACCGCATCCAGATGGCCATGCTAGGCTGGGGCACGGTAACGGGGGATGCGGACTACGGGCTCTATCCCCTCTTCCACTCCAGCCAGTGGGCCCCCGGGTTCAACCGGGCCTTCTACAAGAACGTTGAGGTAGACAAGCTCCTGGCCCAAGCCCGCATCTCCACCCTGCCCCAGGGGCGGCAACAGCTTTACCGGGAGGCCATGATCCGCATCTTCCGGGATGCCCCCTGGCTCTTCCTCCACTCGGAGGTGCAGGTGACGGCCGTGCGCCGCGAGGTTCAGGGCTTCCTCGTGCACCCCACGGAGCGGTATCTGGCCTACAAGGCCCGGTTCCGCTAGGGCAGGCCCTAGGAGCCGCCGCCCCGTGGGTATTCCCACGGGGCTATTTCCGAGGTGGAGATGCTCACCTATCTCCTACGCCGCATCCTCATCGCCGTGCCCACCCTGTTGGGTGTGGTTCTCCTGGTCTTCCTCATGGTCCGTCTGGCCCCCGGGGACCCCGCCATCCTCCTGGCCGGGGAGTTCGCCACCCCGGAGACCCTGGAGGCCATCCGCACCCGTTACGGTCTGGACCGGCCCTTGCCCGAGCAGTTTGCCCTTTACTTGGGGGCCCTCCTACAGGGGGACCTGGGGGAGTCGGCCCGGAGCCGCAGGCCTGTGCTGGAGGAACTCAAGACCTACTTCCCCAACACGGTGGTGCTGGCCACAGCGGCCATCCTGGTGGCCCTGGCCACCGGCATACCCTTGGGCATCCTCGCGGCCTTGCGGCAGGGAAGCTGGCTGGACCTCGGGGTGATGGTCCTCGCCCTTCTCGGGGTCTCCATGCCCGTCTTCTGGTTTGGTCTACTGGCCATCTTGATCTTCTCCGTGGAGCTGGGCTGGTTCCCCGTGGCCGGCAAGGGAACCCTCGCCCACCTGGTCCTGCCCGCGGTCACTTTAGGGATCAACGCCACCGCCCTCCTCGCCCGGATGACCCGGGGCACCCTGGTAGAGGTTCTCTCCCAGGACTACATCCGCACCGCCCGGGCCAAAGGCCTGGCCGAGCGGGTGGTGATCTTCAAGCACGCGCTGAGGAACGCCCTGATCCCCGTGGTCACGGTGGCGGGCCTGGAATTCGGCAGCCTCCTGGCCGGGGCCGTGATCACCGAGACCATCTTCGCCTGGCCGGGCCTCGGGCAACTTCTGGTGGGGTCCATCCTCTCCCGGGACTACCCCGTGGTCCAGGGCGCGGTACTCCTCGTAGCCTTCACCTTTACCTTGGTCAACCTTATGGTGGACCTCCTTTACGCCTGGATTGATCCGAGGGTGCGCTATGACTAGGCCTTGGCGCCGCTTTTGGAAAAACCGCCTGTCCCAGGCCGGCCTCCTCCTCCTTGGCCTTTACCTTCTCGGAGCCCTCTTTGCCCCCTTCCTGGCCCCCTATTCCCCCTACACGCAAGACCTGCGCTCCGCCTACGTGCCTCCCCTCGCCGGAATAAGCCTAAGGGGCCCCCAAGGGGAATGGGGCCTCTACGTAAGCCCCGTCTACCGGCATCCACTGGAAGGCGTCCAGGTCCGGTGGGAGGAAAAGTATCCGGTGCGCTTCCTGGTTCGGGGAGAGGCCTGGTCCTGGCTCGGCATCGAAGGGAACCTCCACCTCTTCGGGGTGGAAGGCCCCGCAAGGCTCTACCTCTTAGGCACCGACGAGCAGGGGCGGGACCTGTTTTCCCGCATCCTCTACGGCATTCCCGTCTCCCTCACCATCGGCTTGGTGGCCGTAGGGATAGGCCTACTGGTGGGCGTTCCCTTGGGCGCCCTCTCCGCCTACTTCGGCGGCTGGATAGACCTCCTGGTGCAGCGGCTGGTGGATGTGATGCTGGCCTTCCCTGGGATCCTTCTGGCCATTGTGCTGGTGGCCATCCTGGGGCCGGGCTTGGGCAACGCCATGGTGGCCGTGGGCATCGCCGCCATCCCCATCTACGCCCGCCTGGTGCGGGGGGTCGTTCTCTCCCTGAAGGCGTTGGACTACGTGGAGGCGGCCAGGGCCTTGGGCGCAAGCCACGGCCGCATCCTCCTCCGCCACCTCCTGCCCAACGCCCTGGGTCCCCTCCTCATCCAGACCAGCCTGCAGATGGCGGTGGCCATTCTCTTCGCCGCCGGGCTCGGCTTCCTGGGCCTTGGGGCTAGGCCTCCGGAGCCGGAATGGGGCCTCATGCTGGCCCGGGGCCGGGAATACCTAGCCGTGGCTCCCCACGTGGCCACCTTTCCCGGACTTGCCATCGTGGGCCTCGTCCTCGCCTTCAACCTCCTGGGAGACGGCCTCCGGGACGCCCTGGACCCCAGGAGCCGCTAAAGGGAACCTCAACGGAAGGCGAGGGGCGAAGGGGTATCATGGGGCCATGAGGAAAGGTCTTCTCGCGGCGCTCCTCCTCCTTTCCGCCTGCCAGGTGCTGGAAGGCTCGGGCTACCGGGTGACCGAGGTGCAGTTCCTCTTCCCCGAGGCCACGGAGCGCTGGACCTACTTCTACGGCGAGCCCCGGGTGGTGGAGCTGGACGGGCGTCCCCTCCGCCTCGAGGCCCCCCAGGGGGAGAACCTCTGGGCCTTCCCCGGGGCGCTTTGGGTGGAGGGAAGCCCGGTGTTGCGGGCCACCTACCCCTCGAGGCCCCCGGTGGCCGAGGCGGTCCGCGGGGTCTCGGGGAGCCTCCTCCAGGTGCGCGCCCAAGCCCCCCTCCTCGCCACCTGGCTTTACGACGGGGTGGGCTGGGTGCGGCTCACGGGAAGCCTGAGGGAGGGGGAGGAGCGGACCCTGGTGCAGCCGGCGAACTACCAGACCCCGAGGCTTTTCCCCCTCACGGAGGAGGAGTCCGCCGTGGTCCTGCGCGAGGTCCTGGCCCGGAGGGGGGGGAAGCCCGTGGTGGTCTTTGAGCTCCGGGAACCCCCCCTGCCCCCTCTCCGCCTAAGCCCCGCCCCCGACGCCTACCGCATCGCCCGCCTCCAGGTCCAGTACGGGCTTAGGCTGGAGCCGGTCATGCCCCCGGCCCCCATCTTCCGCGTCCTCGGCCAAGGCACCCAGGCGGCCTACCAGGAGGAGGCCCCCCTCGCCCTCCTCGCCAACGACCCCACGAGCTTCAACCGCCTCTGGGCCCTGGCGGTGGGCAACCAGCTCCCCCGCCCCGCCGCCCCCGCGGTGGACTTCCGCAACCGGAGCGTGGCCGCCTTCTTCTGGGGCCTGAAGCCCACGGGGGGGTACGGCCTCAAGGTCGTGGGGGTCACCTACGCCGGGGAGAGGGCCCGGGTGGTCCTGAGCCTCGGCGCGCCCAAGCCCGGGGCCATCACCACCCAGGCCCTCACCAGCCCCTACGTGGTTTTGGAGCTCCAGAAGGTGCGCCGCGTGGTCTTCGCCGACACCTCAGGGAAGGTCCTCGCCGAGGCCCGCGACTAAACGCTCCCTGAGCCTCCCCACCAGGTACAGGGAGCCCGTGGCCAAAACCGGAAGCCCGTCCTCCCTCGCCCTCGCCAAGGCGTCCTCCAGGGCCTCCCAGGGGTCCTCAAAGAAGGGGGTCCCGAGCTCCCCGCCCAAGGCCCCTTCCCCCGCCCGGGCGTAGCGGACGCTTCGCGCCTTGGGGAGGAGGTGGGCGAGGACGCCCTTCACGTCCTTCCGGGGAAAGGCGCCAAAGACCAGGTGGTAGGCGGAAAACTCCCGGGCCAGGGCCTCCGCCGCCGGAGGGTTGTGGGCCCCGTCCAAATAGACCTCCACCCCCTTAAGGAGGAAGCGCTCCATGCGCCCCGGGTGCCGCGCCTCCCGAAGCCCCCGGGCAATGGCCGCCTCGGGAAGGCCCAAAAGCCTCAGGGCGGCGGCGGCCAGGCGGGCGTTTTCCTCCTGGTAGGCCCCCCTGAGGCCGGGCGGGGCGGGAAGGGCGAAGAGGGGGTCCTCGGGGTCCAGGACGTAAAGGGGCGCCCCCCGTTCTTCCGCCACCTTGCGGGCCACCTCCAGCCCCACCCCCCTCGCCCCCGTGACCACCGGCACCCCAGGGCGGAAGGCCCCCGCCTTCTCCCGGGCCACGGCCTCGAGGGTACCCCCCAGGGCCTCGAGGTGGTCCTCCCCCACGTTGGTGAGCACGGTGAGGGCCACGCGGGAAAGGGCGTTCGTCGCGTCCTTCTCCCCCCCTACCCCCGCCTCCACCGCGGCCAGCGCCACCCCCCTCTCCCGGAAGTGGAGGAAGGCGAGGGCGGTGGCCAGGTCAAAGAAGCCCGGGGGCTCCTCCCAGGCCTCCTCCCTCGCCCAGGCCACGAACCGGACCACCGCCTCCCGGGGGACGGGCCCCAGGTGGGTGCGGATCCTCTCTCGGAAGTCCACGAGGTGGGGGCTGGTGTAGGCCCCGTAGGCGAGGCCCGCGGCGCGGAAGGCGGCCTCGAGGTAGGCCACCACGCTCCCCTTCCCGTTGGTCCCCAGGACGTGGACCGCAAGGAAGCCCGCCTCCGGGTGGCCGAGCCGGGCGAGGAGGGCCCGCACCCTATGGGTCCCCCGCTCCCCCGTGCGCCGCCTCGCGTAGAGCCAGGCCAAAGCCTCCTCGTAGGTCACTCACGCCTCCTGGAACTGGAGCCGGTACAAGGCGGCGTAGTAGCCGCCCTTGGCCAGAAGCTCCTCGTGGCTCCCCTCCTCCACGAGCCTCCCCTTGCGGAAGACGAGGATGCGGTCCACGTGGCGGATGGTGGAGAGGCGGTGGGCGATGATGAGGGAGGTCCTCCCTTCCATGGCCTTGTAAAGGGCCTCCTGGAGGCGCTTCTCCGTCTCCGAGTCCACGCTGGCCGTGGCCTCGTCCAGGATGAGGAGGATGTCGGGGCTCGCGAGAAGAGCCCGCACCAGGGCGAGGAGCTGCTTCTCCCCCGTGGAAAGCCCCGCCCCCCGCTCCCCGAGGACCGTCTGGTAGCCCTTGGGCAGGCGCAGGATGAACTCGTGGGCCCCGAGGAAGCGGGACACCTCCTCCACCCGCTCCGGGGGAACGCTGGGGTCAAAGAGGCGCAGGTTGTCCAGGACGGTCCCCGAGAAGAGGAAAGGCTCCTGCAGGACGATGCCCACGTGGCGGCGCAGCTCCTCCTGCCGGTAGCGCCGCACGTCCACCCCGTCCAAGAAGACGCACCCCCTCTGGGGGTCGTAGAAGCGGGCGATGAGGCTCACCACGCTGGTCTTCCCCGCCCCCGTGGCCCCCACCAGGGCCACCTTCTCCCCGGGGCGGACGCGGAAGGAAACGCCCTTGAGCACCCAGTCCTTCTCCGTGGGCTCCACCCCCTTGGGGGTGTAGGCGAGCCAGACGTCCCGGAACTCCACCTCCCCCCGGAAGCTGCGGATGGGCGTGGGGTCCTCGGGGTCCTTGAGCTCCTCCTCCGTGTCCAGGACGCCGAAGATCCGCTCGGCGCTCGCCATGGCCCCCTGGAAGAGGTTGAACTTGTCCGAGAGGTCCTGGAGGGGCTGGAAGAGCTGGCGGGTGTAGTCCACGAAGGCCACGAGAAGCCCCAAGGAGACGGCGCCCCGCACCACCTCCCCGCCCCCGTAGTAGACCAGGCTGGCCACGGCGAAGTCCCCCAGGAAGCCCACCACGGGGAAGAAGAGGGCGAACCAGCGGATGATCTCCACCCAAGCCCGGAAGAGGTCGCGGTTGAGCCGGTCAAACTTCTCCTCCCGCTCCCTTTCCTTGACGAAAAGCTGGATCGTCTCCACCCCGGAGAGGTTCTCCTGGAGGGCGGCGTTGACCCGGGCAAGCCTCAGGCGCATCTCCCGATAAGCGGAGCGCATCCCGAGCCGCACCCAGGTGGTGACGGCGAGGAGGACCGGGGCCACCAGGAGGACCACCAGGGTGAGCTTGGGGCTCAAAAACAGCATGAAGCCGAGGAGGCCCACCAGGGTGAAGAGGTCGGCGATCACCCCCACGAGCCCGCCGGTGATGAACTGGTTGATGGCGTCCACGTCGGAGGTGACCCGGGTCATGAGCCGGCCCACGGGGTTTCGGTCGTAGAAGCCCGGGTGGAGGCGCATGAGCTTGGCGAAAAGGTCGCTTCTGAGGTCAAAGAGGACCCGCTGCCCCACCCACTGGATGAGGTAGGTCTCGCCGTAGGTGGCGGCGAAGTGGACCGCGCGCACGGCGAGGAAGCCCAGGCTGATCCAAAGGAGGAGGTGGAAGCGCTCGGCAAGGGGCCTGGGCTCCGTGGGCACCAAGGCCAGGTCAATGGCCCACTTGAAGAAGAGGGGGGTGGCGGCGGCGGCCAGGGTGACCACCAGGAGGAAAAGGAGGGCGAGGACGACCTGGAGGCGGTAGGGCCAGACGTAGCGCAGGATGCGGGCGAAGAGGGCCCGGTCAAAGGCCTTGCTGTAGGTGTCCTCCGTCACGCCTCCACCTCCTTCTGCAGGCGGTCCATCTCCGCGTAGAGGCCTCCGGCCTGAAGGAGGCTCTCGTGGGTCCCCTCCTCCACGATCCTCCCCTCGTCCAGGACGATGATCCAGTCGGCGTGGCGGAGGGCCGCGGTGCGGTGGGAGATGAGGAGGGTGGTCTGCTTGCCGAGCACCGTTTTCAGCCCCTGGAGGATCCGGGCCTCCGTCTCGGCGTCCACGGCGCTTAAGGCGTCGTCCAGGATGAGGATCTTGGGCCTTTTGGCCAGGGCCCGGGCCAGGGCCACCCGCTGCCGCTGGCCGCCGGAGAGGGTGATGCCCCGCTCCCCGAGGACCGTCTCGTACCCCTTGGGAAAGGCGAGGATCTCCTCGTGGATCCCGGCGAGCCGGGCCGCCCACTCCACCCGCTCGCGGTCCACCTCGTCCAGGCCGAAGGCGATGTTCTCCAAAATCGTCTCGCTGAAGAGGAAGGGCTCCTGGGGAGCGACCCCCACGGCCTTGCGGAGGACGGCCAAGGGAATGCGCCTCGCCTCGTGCCCGCCCACGTAGACCCGGCCCTCGCTCGGGTCCAAAAGCCTGGGGACGAGGGCGGCGAGGAGGCTCTTGCCCGAGCCCGTGCGCCCGGTGATGCCCAAGGTCATCCCTTCGGGGATCGTGAGGGTGAGGCCCCTAAGGAGCCAGCGCCCGTCCCGCTTGAGCCCCACCCCCTCAAAGCGCACCTCCCCGGAGAGGTCCTCGAGGGCGAGGGGCAGGGGGTCCTCGTCCCGGATGGCGGGCTTCTCGTCCAGAAGCTCAAAGAGGCGCCTTAGGCTCGTGAGCCCCCGCTGGTACAGGGCCATGACCCAGCCGAGGCCCAGGATGGGCCAGGTGAGCTGGGCCAGGTAGGCGTTGAACTGGACGAGCTCCCCCACGCTCAACTCCCCCCGGACCACCATGGCGCCCCCGGCCCAGAGGACGGTGAGGAAGGCGAAGCCCATCAAGAAGCCGAGGAGGGCGTGGAGGGGGCCCTCCACCCGAGCCAGGGCCAGGCTCTTCTCCACGTAGAGGCGGTTCAGGTCCTGGAACCAGGCCACCATCCGCCGCTCCAGGGCGTACCCCTTGACCACCCGGATGCCGCTGAAGGCCTCCTGGGCCAGGGTGCTGATCCGGTCAAAGACCTCCTGGGCCTCCCGGTAGCGACGGTCAATGAGCCGCAGGAGGAAGCGCATGGCGAGGAAGATGCCGGGGAGGATGAGGGTGAGGTAGAAGGCGAGGCGGGCGTTCACGGCGTACATGGAGAGAAAGGCGAGGAGGACCAAAAAGGAGAGGCGGCTTCCCATGAGGATCCCCGGGCCCACCATCTCCCTCACGGCGGAGAGGTCGGTGTTCAGGCGGTTCATCAGGTCCCCCACCCGGTGCTTGTGGTAGAAGTCCCGGTCCAAGGTGAGGAGGTGGTGGAGGAGGTCCCGCCTCAGGTCGTACTCCACCTGGCGGCTCGCCACCACGGCGAGCCGCCGCATCGCGTAGGAGAGGAGGCCGGAAAGGGCGGCGGAGGCCACGATGGCGAGGGCGTAGACCCCGAAGCCCCTCCCCGCCTGGACCGCGTCCACGGCCAGGCGGAGGAAGTAGGGGGTGAGGACGAAGAAAAAGATGGAGGCGAGGCCCGCGAGCACCGCCCACAGGTACCTCCAGCGGTACCGGCCCACGTAGGGCCAGAGGCGGCGGAGAAGGGGTGCCGCTGACCGACCGGTCATGCCCTCTAGTGTACAAGAAGGGGCCGCCTCCTGCGGCCCCTTCCCCAAGCCCGCAGGCGGCTACTCCCGGGCCTCGAGGGGGACGTAGGGCACGTCCAGCTCCCCCACGTACTTGGCCCCGGGGCGGAGGAGGCGGTTGTCCAGCTCCTGGTACTCCAGGATGTGCCCCACCCAGCCCGAGATCCGGGCCACGGCGAAGATGGGGGTGAAGAACTCCAGGCTGAAGCCCAGGTCGGAGTAGACCACCCCGGAGTAGAAGTCCACGTTGGGGTAGATGCCCCTGGGGTTCAGGACCTTCCCCGCCTCCTCCTCCACGATCTTCAGGATCTGGTACTCCTTGGAGTGGCCGTGCTTCTCCGCCACCAACCGGGCGAGCTTTTCCAGGACCCCGGCCCTGGGGTCAAAGGCCTTGTAGACCCGGTGGCCCATGCCCATGATGCGCTCCTTCTTGGCCAGCTTCTCCCGCACCCACTCCCGGGCCCGCTCGGGGGTGCCGATCTCCTGGATCATGCGCATCACGGCCTCGTTGGCCCCGCCGTGGCGCGGCCCCTTCAGGGAGGCCACGGCGGCGGTGATGGCCGAGTAGAGGTCGGTCTCCGTGGAGAAGGCGGCGATGGCGGTGAAGGTGCTGGCGTTGAAGCCGTGCTCGGCGTGGAGGATGAGGGCCGCGTCCATGAGGCGGGCCTGCTCGGGGGAGGGCTCCACCCCGTTCGCCATGTAGAGGAAGTTGGCGGCGTGGGAGAGGTCCTCCCGGGGAGGGATGGGCTCCTTGCCCTCCTTGAGGCGCTTGTTGGCGGCCACGATGGTGGCGAACTTGGCGATGAGGTCAAGCCCCTTCTCGTAGAGGGCCTCCCGGGAGATGTCCCCCTCGGTGGGGTCCAGCATCCCGAACTCGGAGACCGCCGTGCGCAGGAAGCTCATGGGGTGGGCGGAGACGGGGTAGCGCTTGAAGGACTCCAGAAGGTGGGCGGGCAGGGCGCGGCGCCGGGCGAGGGCGGCCGAGAACTCCTCCAGCTCCTGCCTTCGCGGCAGTCTCCCGTGGAGGAGGAGGAAGGTGGTTTCCTCAAAGCTGCTCTTCTCCGCCAGCTCCTGGATGGGAATGCCGTAGTAGTAGAGCTTCCCCTGCTGGCCGTCAATGTAGCACATCCGGCTTTCCGTGAAGAGAACGCCTTCCAGACCGCGTGCCACTTCCATGCTGCCTCCTTGTCCGCACCCCAGGGGTGCACCGAGTGCATCATACCCCTTCGCCCGCGGGGAGGAGTAGCCTCAGCCCAGGCCGCAGAAGGCCTCGTAGTCCACGAGCTCCCTCTGGGTGGGCTCGTCCCCGCAGACGGGGCAACGGGGGTTGCGCCGCACCGTGAGCTTGCGGAAGCCGGCCTCGAGGGCGTCGTAGAGCAGGAGGTGTCCCGCCAGGGGCTTACCGATCCCCAAAAGAACCTTGAGGGCCTCGGCGGCCATCAGGCTCCCCACCACCGCCGGCAGAACCCCGAAGACCCCAGCCTCGGCGCAGGAGGGCACCGCCCCGGGCGGGGGCGGCTTGGGGAAGAGGCAGCGGTAGCACGGCCCCATCTCCCCATGGAGGGTGGGGTGGTGGAAGACGGCCACCTGGCCGTCAAACTGGTAGATGGCCCCAAAGACCAGGGGCTTGCCGAGGAGGACGGCGGCGTCGTTCACCAGGTAGCGGGTGGGGAAGTTGTCCGAGGCGTCCACCACGAGGTCGTAGGGCCTGAGGATCTCCAGGGCGTTCTCCGAGGTGAGGCGCACCGGGTAGGCCTCCACCCGGACCAGGGGGTTCAGGGCCTGGAGCCGCTTCTGGGCCACCAGGGCCTTGGGCTCGCCCACGTCCTCGGTGGTGTAGAGCACCTGGCGGTGGAGGTTGGACACCTCCACCCGGTCCATCTCCACCACCCCCACCCGCCCCACCCCGGCCGCCACCAGGTACTGGAGGACGGGGACCCCGAGCCCTCCGGCCCCCACCACCACCACCGAGGCCCGTTTCAGCCGCTCCTGCCCCTCAGGGCCCACCTGGGGCAGGATCATCTGCCGGTGGTACCGGTCAAGCTCCTCCTTCGTCCAGCGCATACCCTCTCTTGCCCTTCTGGCCTGGGAAGCCTTCCTTCGGGACCCCCATGCGGCCTCATACCCTTTCTTCCGGTTTCCTTCGCCCGACTGGCCCAGGGAAGCTCCCTAGGGACCTTTTGCCGGGGCCCCCATGCTGGCGCAAGCCAGCATGGGGTGGTATCACGCCCCCTCCTTGGCCAGGGCGGCAAGCCAGAGCCCCTCGCCCCGGAAGACCGCCTCCTCCCCGGGCTCCAAAAGGAGGGTGGCGGGCGGCCGCAAGACCTCCTCCTTAAGCCGGGCCTCCCCCTCGAGGAGGGTGAGGAGGGTGGGGCCCTCCGCCCGCACCCAAAGCTTCCCCGCCAAGGGGTAGCGCAAAAGGTCAAAGAAGGGGGTGGAAAGGAGCCTCTCCCCGCCCAAGACCGGCTCGGGCGGGGGCAGGGTGAGGGGGGTGGGCTCCAGGATGGCCACGTCCAGGGCCTTCTCCAGGTGGAGCTCCCGCGGCCTGCCGTAGTCGTAGAGGCGGTAGGTGAGGTCCGAGGGGGTCTGGACCTCGTAGACCCGGACCCCCGGGCCCAGGGCGTGGATCGTCCCCGCGGGCAGGTAGAGGACCTGGCCCGGCTCCACCCGGACGCGGCGCAGCACCTCCTCCAGGGTCCCGGCCAAGGCCCTTTCCCGAAGCTCCTCCCGGCTCACGGGGCGGGCCAGGCCGTAGACCAGCTCCCCCGGGGAGAGGACGTACCAGGCCTCGTACTTCCCCGGCTTCCCCTCCACCCGGAGGGCGTACTCGTGGGGCGGGTGGACCTGGACGGAAAGCCAGTCCGCGGGGTCAAGGAGCTTCACGAGCAGGGGGGCCTCGGCAAGCCAGACCTCCCCGATCCCGGGGCCGAAGCCGAGGCCGCTTCCCCCCCAGATCCGCGCCACGGGTTTGGGCTCCAACCGCCTCACGGGCTTAGCATAAGGGATATGCGCGACCTGGACCGCGAGGAGACCTACCTTGTAGACCGCACGGGGCTCGCCCTGGAGCTTAGGGACCTGGTGGGCACGGGCCCCGTCCCCGGGGAGGCCTACCCGGGGCCCCACGCCGCCTTGGGCTACGGGGAGGGGCAGTTCGCCGCCCTCCTCTCCGGCCTCCCCGACTGGGGGGAGGAGGGGACCCTCTTCCTCCTCGAGGGAGGGTACGACCTGGGGGAGGCGGCGGGGATGGCCCTCCTGGCGGAGACGGGGCGGGCCAGGGTGGTGCGGGTGGGCTTCCGGCCCGGGGTGGAGGTCCACATCCCCCCAAGCCCCCTCGCCCCCTACCGCTACCTCCGCTTCCTCCTCCTGGCCACGGGCCGGGAGGAGGTGCTCCGCTCCGTGGACGAGGCCCTCCTGGAGGAAAGGCGCCGCTTGGGCCCCGAGGTGCCCGTGGAGGAGAACCCGGCCAAGTTCCTGGCCTACACCCTCCTGGAGCGCCTCCCCCTCTTCTATAGCCCCCTCTTCCGGCCCCTGGAGGGGGCGGTGCAGACCCTCTTCGCCCGCGTGGCCAAAAGCCTCTCCCTAACCCCGCCCCCGAGCGCCCTGGAGTTCTTCCTCGTGGGCCTCGAGGCCCGCCACGAGCAAGGGGACCCCCTGGCGGCGGTCCTCCTGGGCCCGGGGGAGGAGGCGGCCTTGGCCAAGGAGATCCTGGAGTCCCGCGTGGACGCCTTGGCCGAGGTCCCCGCCACGGGGGCCAACCGCCTCGCCCAGGTCATGGCCCTCTGGTACCGGATGGCCTGGACCGCCTACTACCTCGCCCTCCTCTACGGAGTGGACCCCGGGGACCACGGGCTTCTGGAGCGCCTCCGGGAGGTCACCTAGGCCGTGCGCCCGCCCCCCTTCCCCAAGCCCGCCCACCCCGAGGAGGCCCTGGCCCTGCAGCGGGCCCTGGCGAAAAAGGTGCGGCTTGCGGGAAGCCTAGAGGGGGTGCGGCGGATCGCCGCCCTGGACGCCTCCCACAAGCGGGGCCGGCCCCTCGTGGCCGTGGCCCTCCTCTACGACCTGGAAAAAGGCCCCCTCCACGTGGCCACCGCCCTCCTCCCCGAGGAGGCCCTCTTCCCCTACGTCCCCGGCCTCCTCTCCTTCCGCGAGGCCCCGGCCTACCTGGAGGCCCTCGCCGCCCTTCCCGAGGCCCCGGAGGCCCTCCTGGTGGACGGCCAGGGGGTGGCCCACCCCCGGGGCCTGGGGATCGCGAGCCACCTGGGGGTCCACCTGGACCTTCCCAGCGTGGGCGTGGCCAAGCGCCTCCTCTACGGCAGGCCCGAAGCCCCCTTGCCCGAGGAAAAGGGGGCGGCGGTGCGCCTCCTCGCCCCGGACGGCCGCCCGCTGGGCTACGTCTACCGGAGCCGCACGGGGGTGAAGCCCCTCTACGTCTCCCCCGGGCACCGGGTGGGCCTCGAGGAGGCCCTCCGCTTCGTGCGCCGCCTGCCCACCCGCTTCCGCCTCCCCGAGCCCCTCCGCCTCGCCCACCTGGAGGCGGGCCGGGCCCTCAAGGCCTTAGACTAGGCCCCGTGAGCGCAGCCCAGCCCAACCCCGTCTACCGGGCCTCCTGGCGCCTGGCCCGCTTCCTCCTCCGCCTTCTCTTCCACTACCGGGTGGAAGGCGCGGAGAAGGTCCCGGCCGAAGGCCCCGTGATCCTGGCGGCGAACCACCTCTCCATCCTGGACCCCATCGTCGTCGGGGCGGGGATCCGGCGCCCCGTGAGCTTCATGGCCCGGGCGGACGTCTTCCGCCTGCCCTTCCTCTCCTGGCTCCTCCCCCGGCTCTACGCCATCCCCGTGGAGCGGGGAAGCGGGGACTTAAGCGCCGTGAAGGGCGCCATCCGCGCCCTGGAGCGGGGCATGGCCTTCGGCATCTTCCCGGAAGGCACCCGGAGCCGCACCGGAAAGCTCCAGCCCTTCAAGACCGGGGTGGCGGCCATCGCCCTGCGCACGGGAAGCCCCGTGGTCCCCGTGGCCGTGGTGGGCACGGAGGAAGCCTGGCCCGTGGGGAAGAAGCTCTTCCGCCCCTGCCGCCCCGTGCGGGTGATCTACGGGGACCCCATACCGGTTCCCAGGAAGTCCAAGGTTTCCCACCGGGAGCTGGAAGCGCTCACCCGGGAGATTGAGGCCCGGGTACGGGATCTTCTGCCCCCCCGGTACTGGGGGAGCTAATACTTCCGCTAAAGTACATAGCTGCGGATTTTTATAGAAAAGAGACCAGACCTTGAGAAGTACCCTTAAGCGTGATATATTCCGCCCGGAAGGGCAAAGAAGCGAGGAGGTGAGAGATGGCTGCGAAGAAGACGGTGACCAAAGCGGATCTGGTGGACCAGGTGGCCCAGGCCACCGGGCTCAAGAAGAAGGACGTGAAGGCCATGGTGGACGCCCTGCTGGCCAAGGTGGAGGAGGCCTTGGCCAACGGGAGCAAGGTCCAGCTCACGGGCTTCGGCACCTTTGAGGTGCGCAAGCGCAAGGCCCGCACCGGGGTGAAGCCGGGCACCAAGGAGAAGATCAAGATCCCCGCCACCCAGTATCCCGCCTTCAAGCCCGGCAAGGCCCTGAAGGATAAGGTCAAGAAGTAAGCGGCCCTTCCGCCGGGGGGGGCGCTAGCCCCCCCGGTTGCCCTTTTCCATCTCCGCCTTGAGGGCGGCGAGGGGCTCCTGCCAGTCCTCCCCCAGGGTGAGGAGGCGGTAGGGCTTGCCCAGGCGCCGGGCCGCCTTGCGCATGAGGCCCGGGATGGGGGGGCAGGCGTAGGAGACCACCAGGGCGAGGCCCTTGACCCGGCCGAGCCGCCCCAGGTAGTGGATCGCCCCCACGAGCTCCCGGTCCGTGGGCAGGTCCACGGGGAGAAGCCGGTCCGCCTCCTCCCGAAGCCGCTCGGGGGGGAGGTCGGGGAAGTAGGCCTCGAGGCCGTGGGCCCTCAGGGCCGCCTCCACCTCCCGGCGGAAGGCGGGCTCCTCCAGGAGGTAGGGCTGGGCCACGACCCCCACGCTCCCCTGGGGCGTGGGGAGGGGCGGGGGGGGCTTGAGGAGCCTCCGGGTACGGTCCAAGGCCCGGCCCACGAGCATGGGGTTGCGGACGAGGAGCTGGCCCACCTCTCCCGCCCGGCCCAAAACCCGCTCGGAGAGCTCCGCCGGGACCTTGAGCACCGGGGGCAGGCCGGGGAAGTAGCGGAGGAGGGCGGCCTCCAGGTCCAAAAGCCAGGGGCACTGCCCTCCGCCCCGCTCCGACTCCACCCCGCCCTGCAGGTCGGGAAGGAGGAGGTAGTCCACCCCCGCTTCCTTCAGGGCCTCCACCTGGGCGAGGAGGCGCTGCACGGGAAGGCAGAAGGGGAGGTCGGAGGGAGGCGGCGCGGCCTCCACCACCTCCACGCCCAGGGCCTCGAGGTAGGCCCGCCAGAAGTCCAGGTAGCGGCGGGAGAGGAAGCCGTGGACCAAGCCGACGCGCATACCGCCTTATCCTACGCCAAGCCCGCGGAGGAGGGCGAGGAGGGCCCGCTGGCCCTCCAGGAGGCTACTCGGCAGGACCCACTCCCCCGGGGTGTGGGCCCCCCCGCCCCGGTACACCCCGAAGCCCAAGGCGGGGATGCCCCGCTCAATGGCGGCGCTGGCGTCGGTGGAGCCGGGAAGCCACTGGGGCCTTTCCCCCACCTCCGCCAAAGCCCTTTCCGCCGCCTGAAGGAGGCGGGGCGTGGCGGTCCGGCCTGCAGGCCGCCTGCCCAAGACCTCGAGGGCAAGCCCGACCCGGTGGGCCCGTGCGGCCTCGGCGAAGGCCGCCTCCACCCCTTGGAGCAGGGCGGCCAGGGCCGCCTCCTCCAGGGCCCGGACCTCCAGGAGGCAGGCCGCCTCCTGGGGGAGGGCGTTCACCGCCTGGCCGCCCTCGAGGCCGCTCGCGTTCACGCTCGCGTCCTCCCGCCCCTCCACCAGGGCGCGGACGCGGCAAAGCCCCTCCGCCAGGGCGAAGACGGGGTGGGGAAGCCGCCTGTCCCCCCAGGCATGACCCCCGGGCCCCTGGAGCCGGACCCGAAGGCGCACGGAGCCCAGGGCCCGGTCCACCACCCCGGGCAGGTACCCGTCCACGGCCACCACCACCTCGGGGGAGAGGGCCTCCACCAACGCCCGCGCCCCCTTGAGGTTGCCGAGGCCCTCCTCCCCCACGGTGAAGCCCCGCACCACCCCGGGAAGCTCGGGGAGGGAGAGGAGGACGGCCACCCCGCTCGTGTTGTCCCCCACCCCCGGGGCGTAGAGCCGCTCGCCCACCCGCCTCGGGGGCTTCGGGGGGAGGACGGTGTCCAGGTGGGCCAGGAGGAGGACCTTCCCCTCCCCGGCCCAGACGTTGCCGAGGCCGTCCCTCCGGGCCCCGGGGAGCCTCGAGGCCACGTACTCCCCCCTCGCCTCCTCCCCCGCAAGGGGGGCGAGCTCCAGGAGGTAGCGCCGCGGGTCCTCCACCCTCACTCTTCGGGCCTCGCCAACCCCTCCCGGATGGCGTAAAGGGCCGCCTGGGTCCGGTTGTTGAGGTGAAGCTTCTGGAAAATTTCCGAAAGGCGGTTGCGCACCGTCTTCTCGGAAAGCTGGAGCTCGGCGGCGATCTCCTGGTTGGTGTACCCCTGGGCCACCAGCCTCAGGATCTGGACCTCGCGCTCGGAAAGCTCGGCGTGGAGGGGCTGGCTGGCCTCCTTCTTGGCGCGGAAGTCCTGGATGATGTGCCCGGCAAGCTCCGCGTCCAGAAGCACCTCCCCTGCGTGGACGCGGCGGATGGCGTCCACCAGCTCCCTCGCGTCCACGTCCTTGAGGAGGTAGCCCCGGGCCCCCGCCTTCACCGCCTCAAAGACGTAGGCGTCCTGGCGGTACATGGTGAGCATGATGACCTTGGCCTGGGGCCACTCCTTGAGGATGGCCTGGGTGGCCTGCACCCCGTCCAGGCCCGGCATCTGGATGTCCATGAGGATCACGTCGGGCTTGGTCTCCAGGGCGTGGCGCATGGCCTCCCATCCGTCCTTGGCCTCCCCCACCACCCGGAAGTCCCCCTCGGCCTCCAGGAGGCTTTTCAGCCCCTGGCGGAAAAGGGCGTGGTCGTCCGCCAGAAGAACCCGGATCACCCTTCCATCATAGCGCCAAAGGGGCTAGGGTAGAGGCGTGCTGACCTTTCGCGTGGAGAAACTGGTGCCCGGGGGGTACGGCCTGGGCCGCACCGAAAGGGGGGTGGTCCTGGTGAAGGGGGCCCTCCCCGGGGAGCTGGTGCGGGGGGAGCCCAAGCGGAAAAAGGGCGCCCTCTTCCTGGAAGCCCCGGAGATCCTCGAGGCCCACCCCGGCCGCTACCCCGAGCCCCTACCCCCTTCCGCCGACCTCCCCCTGGCCTACGAGACCCAGCTCCCCCTGAAGGAGGCCCTGGTGAGGGACGCCCTGGAGCGGGTCGCCAAGCTGGAGGCCCCCTTGGCCCCCATCCGCCCCTCCCCCAGGCCCCTCGCCTACCGCACCGCCGCCCAGTACGCCCGCCACCCCCTGGGAGGGCTCGCCTACCGCCTGCCGGAAAGCCACGAGCTCCACCGCCTGGAGAAGGACCCCCTCCTCGCCGAGCCCTTGGCCTGGGCCTTTGACGTCCTCAAGCTCTGGCCCCTCCCCGTGGAGGAGGTGGCCCTTAGGGGAAGCCTCCTCGAGGGCAAGGTCCTCCTCGGCCTCGTCGGCGGGGTCCCCGAGGCCCTGAAGCGCCCCGCCAAGGCCCTGGTGCAGGAGGGCTTCGCCGGGGTGGTCTGGGCCGAGCCCTCCCCCAAGGGCCGCTTCCGGGGCCGGGTTACGCCCCTCGCCGGGGAGCGCACCCTTCTTGAGGCCTTCGGCCCGCTCAAGGCCACGGTGAGCGTGGAAAGCTTCAGCCAGGTGAACCCCCTGGCGGCGGGGGCCCTCTTGGAGGAGGCCCGCACGCTGGTCTTTGGGGGAAGGCGGGCCCTGGAGCTTTACGCCGGATCGGGCCTCTTCTCCCTCCTTCTCTCCCCCCGCTACGAGGAGGTGGTGGCGGTGGAGATCAGCAAGGAGGCGGTGCGCCGGGGGGAGATGGACCGGAAGCGCCTCGGGGCAGAAAACGTCCGCTTCCTCCGCATGGACGCCCGCAAGGCCGAGGCCCTGGGTGCCTTTGACCTCGTGGTGGTGGACCCGCCCCGGGCGGGCCTTCCCCCCGAGGTGCGGGCCTACCTCCTTAGGGCCCGGCCCCGGGAGATCCTCTACGTGTCCTGCGACCCGGCCACCTGGGCGCGGGACGTGGGGGCCCTGGTCCAGGGGGGCTACCGCCTCGCCTTCGCCCGCCCCTACGACTTCTTCCCCTTCACCCACCACGTGGAGGTCCTCTCCCTGCTCCGCCTTTAGCCGGCCCGGGGTATCCTGGAAGGCAAAGGAGCCCCCATGGTCCTCATCCTGAACGGCCCCAACCTGAACCTTCTGGGCAGGCGGGAACCCGAGGTCTACGGGCGCACCACCCTGGAGGAGCTCGAGGCCCTCTGCGAGGCCTGGGGGGCGGAGCTCGGCCTCGGGGTGGTCTTCCGGCAGACGAACTACGAAGGCCAGCTCATTGAGTGGGTGCAGCAGGCCCACCAGGAGGGGTTCTTGGCCATCGTCCTCAACCCCGGGGCGCTCACCCACTACTCCTACGCCCTCCTGGACGCCATCCGTGCCCAACCCCTCCCCGTGGTGGAGGTCCACCTCACCAACCTCCACGCCCGGGAGGAGTTCCGCCGCCACTCCGTGACCGCTCCGGCCTGCCGGGGGATCGTCTCCGGCTTCGGGCCCCTCTCCTACAAGCTCGCCCTGGTCTACCTGGCGGAAACCCTGGAGGTAGGGGGCGAAGGTTTCTGAATTTCTTCCCGTTTATTCGCAAAGCCCCCCGGTGCTATAATGGAAGACGGCGTCTAAACGCCTTCTAGGAGCGCTATGGCCCAGGTACTGCCTGTAGAAATCACCGAGGAGCTCAAGCAGAGCTTCATCAACTACGCCATGTCCGTCATCGTGGACCGGGCCCTGCCCGACGTGCGGGACGGGCTCAAGCCGGTCCAGAGGCGGATCCTCTTCGGCGCCTACCAGGAAGGGGTCCTGCCGGGGCGCAAGCACGTGAAGAGCGCCAAGATCGTGGGCGAGGTCATGGGCAAGTACCACCCCCACGGGGACGCCGCCATCTACGACGCCCTGGTGCGCATGGCCCAGCCCTGGAACCTCCGCTACCCCCTCATTGACGGCCAGGGGAACTTCGGCTCCATAGACGGCGACCCCCCGGCGGCCCAGCGCTACACCGAGGCCAGGCTTTCCCCCATCGGGGCGGAGATGCTTTTGGACATTGACAAGGACACGGTGGACTTCCGCCCCAACTACGACGGCTCCCTCAAGGAGCCCGAGGTCCTGCCCGCCGCCATACCCAACCTCCTGGTGAACGGGGCGAGCGGCATCGCCGTGGGCATGGCCACGAGCCTCCCGCCCCACAACCTCTCCGAGGTGGTGGACGCCCTGGTGGCCATGATCGAAAACCCCGCCATCACCCTGGAAGAGGTCATGCGCCACCTCCCCGGCCCCGACTTCCCCACCGGGGGGAAGCTCTCCAAGAAGGGCATCAAGGAGGCCTACGCCACCGGGCGGGGAAGCCTTAAGGTGCGGGCCAAGGTGCGGGTGGAGGAGAAGGGGCAGAGGCCCGTCCTGGTGGTGACGGAGATCCCCTACCAGGTGAACAAGGCGAGCCTCATCGCCCAGATCGCCGCCCTGGTCAAGGCCAAGAAGATTGAGGACATCGTGGGCCTCCGGGACGAGTCCGACCGGCAGGGCCTGAGGATCGCCATTGAGCTCAAGCGGGGCGCCAACCCCCAGGTGGTCCTGAACCAGCTCTACAAGCACACCGCCCTCCAGACCTCCTTCACGGTGAACCTCCTCGCCATCGTGGACGGGGAGCCCAAGGTCCTCTCCCTCCTGGACCTGATGCGCCACTACCTGGACCACCGCAAGGAGGTGGTGCGCCGCCGGAGCCTCTTTGAGCTCAGGAAGGCGGAGGAGCGGGCCCACGTCCTGGAAGGCCTCCTCATCGCCCTGGACCACATTGACGAGGTCATCGCCCTGATCCGCGGCTCCGAGGACGCCCCCAAGGCCCGCATCGCCCTCATGGAACGCTTCGGCCTCTCCGAGGCCCAGGCCCAGGCCATCCTGGACATGCGCCTCCAGCGCCTCGTGGCCTTGGAACGGGAGAAGCTTTTGGAGGAGTACCGGGGGCTCATGGAGGAGATCGCCCGCCTGAAGGCGATCCTCGAGGACGAGGCCCGCCTCCTCGCCGAGGTCAAGGCCGACCTCCTCCGGGTCAAGGAGAAGTACGGGGACGCGCGGCGCACCCTCATCACCGAGTTTGAGGAGACCTTCAACCCCGAGGACCTGATTGAGGACGAGCCCATGGTCATCACCCTCACGGCCCAGGGCTTCCTCAAGCGCCTCCCCCTGGAGAGCTACCGGGCCCAGGGCCGGGGGGGGAAGGGCCTTTTGGCGGGCAGGACCAAGGAGGAAGACGAGGCCACCCACGTCTTCGTGGCCGACGCCCACGACGACCTCCTCCTCTTCACGAACCGGGGCCGGGTCTACCGCCTCAAGGTCTACGAGCTTCCCGAGATGGGCCGCCAGGCCCGGGGCGTCCACGTGAAAAGCCTCCTCCCCCTCGCCGAGGACGAGGAGGTGGCGGCCCTCCTCTCCGTGCGGGGCCTGGACCAGGAAGGCTACCTGGTCTTCGCCACCGAGCGGGGCCTCGTCAAGCGCACCGCCCTCAAGGAGTACCAGAACCTGGGCCAGGCGGGCCTCATCGCCATAAGGCTCCAGGAGGGGGACCGCCTGGTGGGGGTCGCCCTCTCCGATCCCGAGGACGAGGCCATCCTGGCCACCCAAGAGGGCCAGGCCATCCGCTTCCCCCTGGAGGAGGTGCGGGCCACGGGCCGGGACACCCAAGGGGTGATCGGCGTCCGCTTCAAGAAGCCCGAGGACCGCGTGGTCTCCCTGGTGGTGGTGAAGCCCGGGGAGATGGTGGACCTCCTCTCCGTGAGCACCCGGGGCTACGGCAAGCGCACCCCCCTTTCCGAGTACCCCCTCCAGGGCCGGGGCGGGATGGGGGTCATCACCTACGCCGTCTCCACCAAGGTGGGGAGGCTCGCCGCCCTGCTCAAGGTCCGGGGCGGGGAGGACCTCCTGGTCCTCTCCCGTAGGGGCCTCGCCATCCGCACCCCCGTGGCCGAGATCCGGCAGTACTCCCGGGCCACCGCCGGCGTCAGGGTGATGAACCTCCCGGAGGACGACGAGGTGGCGAGCGCCTTCGTGGTGGAGGAGGAAAAGTGATGGAAGAGGTCGTGCTCATCACGGTGCCGAGCGAGGAGGTGGCGAGGACCATCGCCAAGGCCCTGGTGGAGGAGCGCTTGGCCGCCTGCGTGAACATCGTCCCCGGCCTCACCTCCATCTACCGCTGGCAGGGGGAGGTGGTGGAAGACCAGGAGCTTCTCCTCCTCGTCAAGACCACCACCCACGCCTTCCCTAAGCTCAAGGAAAGGGTCAAGGCCCTCCACCCCTACACCGTGCCCGAGATCGTGGCCCTGCCCATCGCCGAGGGGAACCGGGAGTACCTGGACTGGCTTCGGGAGAACACGGGATGACCCCGGACATGCTGGGCTTCCTCCGGGCCCTCCACCAAGAGGGAGCCCGGTTCTTGGTCATCGGGGGGTACGCCCTGGCCTTCTTCGGAAGGCCTCGCTTCACCAAGGACCTGGACCTCTGGGTGGACGCGGAGGAAGCCCCCAGGGTCCTCGCCGCCATCCGCCGCTTCTTCGGGGGGGATGACCTGGGCCTCACCGTGGAGGACCTGGCAAGCCCCGGCGTGGTCCAGCTGGGCTACGCCCCCAACCGCATAGACCTGGTGATCCTGGAAACGCCCCCCTTTGACGAGGCCTTCGTCCGGGCCCTGAAGCACGAGGTGGAAGGGGTCCAAGTCTACGTGGTCCACCCCGAAGACTTCAAGGCCCTCAAGCGAGCCTTTGGGCGGCCCGTGGACCTCAGGGACTTGGAGGAGCTGGAATGAGGGAGATCCGGCCCGTGGCCCGCAGGTTCCCCCTGGACGCGCCCCCCGACGACCGGGCGGAGTGGCGGGAGGTGCCCCTAGAGGAAAGGCTTCGCGCCGTTTGGGAGATGGCCCTTTTTTGGGCGAGGCTTAGGCTCGCCGAGGCGGAAGGGCGGGGGGAGAGGGCGAAGATCGCCATCCACCGCCTCCTCCCCGTGGCGAAGAAGCGCCCTCTAGGGAAGGGGTAGCCCGGCGCGATTTTTGCAACCCTAAGGTTTACAAAATCCCCGCCCCCGTGCTAGCCTGGGGGTAAGGAGGTTCGGCATGACCCAGGTGCGCGAGACCGTGAGCTTCAAGGCGGGGGACGTCATCCTCTACCCCGGGGTGCCGGGGCCGAGGGACCGGGCCTACCGGGTCCTCGAGGGCCTGGTGCGCCTGGAAGCGGTGGACGAGGAGGGGAACGCCCTCACCCTCCGCCTCGTCCGCCCCGGGGGCTTCTTCGGCGAGGAGGCCCTCTTCGGCCAGGAGCGCATCTACTTCGCCGAGGCCGCCACGGACGTCCGCCTCGAGCCCCTGCCGGAAAACCCCGACCCCGAGCTCCTCAAGGACCTCGCCCAGCACCTCTCCCAGGGCCTGGCCGAGGCCTACCGCCGGATTGAGCGCCTCGCCACCCAGCGCCTCAAGAACCGCATGGCCGCGGCCCTCCTGGAGCTTTCGGAGACCCCCTTGGCCCACGAGGAGGAGGGCAAGGTGGTGCTCAAGGCCACCCACGACGAGCTGGCGGCCGCGGTGGGGAGCGTCCGGGAAACGGTGACCAAGGTCATCGGGGAGCTCGCCCGAGAAGGGTACATCCGCTCCGGGTACGGGAAGATCCAGCTTCTGGACCTCAAGGGGCTCAAGGAGCTCGCCGAAAGCCGGGGCCAGGGGCGCTAGGCCTTTTATAGACTGGAGGGGATGCGGCTCCGCCAGCGCCTCATCACCGGTCTCGTCACGCTGCTTCCCCTCATTGTCACCCTCTACCTCTTAGGGTGGGTCTACACCTATTCCGGGGCCTACATCCAGGCCTTCCTGCGGCTCTTCGGCCTCGAGGTGCCCCGGGCCTACCAGCCCCTCCTTCCCTTCGTGGGCCTCTTCCTCGCCGCGGTCCTGGTCTATTTGGTGGGGACCCTGGCGGAAAACTACCTGGGGAAGCGCCTCATCGTCTCCCTGGAGCGCTCCCTTCTCCTCCTCCCCATCGTCCGGGACATCTACAAGGCCGTCCAGCAGATCGCCCACACCCTCTTCGGCCACCAGGAGGTGAAGTTCAGCCGGGCGGCGGTGATCGAGTACCCGAGGCGGGGGGTTTACGCCCTCTGCTTCGTGGTGCAAAGCGTCGGGGGGAGGCTTCCCCCCTTGCCCGAGGGCTACACCGCCGTCCTCGTGCCCACAAGCCCGGTGCCCGCAAGCGGCATGGTGGTCCTGGTCCCCTCGGAGGAGGTCCTCCCCCTGGAGATCAGCGTGGAGGAGGCCCTCAAGTACGTGGTCTCCGCGGGCTTCCTCCTCCCGGAAAAACCCCAAGGCCCCTTAACCTCCCTCCCACAAAGGGCGGAGCGGCCGTCCTAGAATGAGGGCGTGAAGCGCCGCCTCGTCCTCCTCCTGGGGCTTTGCGGCCTGGCCCTCGCGGCCCTGCCGCCCCTCCTCGGCCAGGCCCTGCCCCCGGGGACGGAGCTCAGGCTCCTCTCCCCCGACCTCAAGACCCTCTTCGCCGCCTGGCGCCTCGAGGGGAACCGCCTCCTCCCCCTCTCCCCGCCCCTCGCCCCCCGCCCCGGGACGGAGGTGCGCCTCCTCCTCTCCGTGCCCGGGAAGAAGCCCCAGGTCCTCCCCGGCGTGGCGGCGGAGGGGGACGTGCTCCTCCTTTTGGGGAAGGAGCGGGTAAGCCTGGTCCGGCTCCTCCAAGAGGCCTACGGCGTGGCCCTTCCGGGGAGGCTTTGGCCATGAAGCGGATCCTCCTCATAGAGGACGACCCCGAGGTGGCCCGGCTCGTGGAGGCCGAGCTTAAGGAGGCCGGCTTCCAGGTGGACTGGGCCAAGACGGGGATGGAGGGGCTGATCCGGCACCGGGAGGGCAAGCCCGACCTCGTGGTCCTGGACCTCGGCCTCCCCGACCTGGACGGGGCGGAGGTGGCGCGAAGGATCCGGGCCACGGACGACACCCCCATCCTCGTCCTCACGGCCCAGGACGCGGTGGACCGCAAGGTGAGCCTCCTCACGGGCGGGGCCGACGACTACCTGGTGAAGCCCTTCCACCCGGCGGAGCTCCTGGCCCGCATCCAGGTGCAGCTTAGGCACAAGGAGGGGAGCGAGGTCCTCGCCGTGGGCCAGCTGGAGCTCTACCCCGGGAAGCGCCAGGTCTTCTTCCGGGAGCGGGAGGTCCGCCTCTCCCCCAAGGAGTTTGACCTCCTCCACCTCCTCATGAGCCGGCCCGGACGGGTCTTCCCCCGCCCCGAGATTGAGGAAAGGGTCTGGGGCAGGCCCTTGGGCAAGGACTCCAACGTCCTGGACGTTCACATGGCCAACCTCCGGGCCAAGCTCCGGGAGGCGGGGGCCTACGGGTACCTGCGCACGGTCCGGGGCGTGGGCTACGCCGTGCGGCCGGGAAGGAGGGAGGAGGAGGGCTAGGTGCTCTCCTTCCGCGCCCGGCTCTTCCTGGCCTTCGCCCTTTTGTGGCTCCTTTTCCTGGGCGGGGCCTGGTACCTGGCGGGACGCAGCGTGGACCAGGCCCTGAAAAGGCGCCTCGAGGCCACCCTCGCCCAGGACGCCCTCCGGGCGGCCGAGGCCTACCGGAAGGGCCAGGCGGGCGCCCTCCTCACCACGGGCGGGGTTTACCTGCACCTCTACGCCCAAGACGGCACCCCCCTCGCCCTCACCCGGCCCGACCACCGCCTCCCCCCAGAGAGGCTCCGCCGGGCGGGGCCCACCCCGGAGGTCCTCTGGGAAGAGGGCTTCGCCGCCGCCCTCGTGGCCACGCCCCTGGGCCTCCTCGTCCTCACCGCGGAGACGAGCCCCATTGAGGCCGCCCTCGAGGCCCTCCGGGAAGCCCTCCTCCGCGCCTTCCTCCTCCTCTTCCCCCTGGGCCTGGCTTTGGTCTACCTCACGGCCCGCCTCGCCGCCCGGCCCCTGGAGGCCGTGGCCCGGGAGATCACGCGCCGAAGCCCAGACCGCCTGGACCCCGTGCCCCACCGCCTGCCCAAGGACGAGTTCGGGCGCATGGTGGAGGCGGTGAACGCCCTGCTCCAGGCCCTGAAGGAGGCCAAGGAGCGGGAGCGGGCCTTCCTCGCCGAGGCCAGCCACGAGCTCAGGACCCCCCTCACCGTCCTCCTGGGCCACCTGGACCGCCTGGGGCGGAACCCCATGGACCTCGAGGCCCTCCGCACCGCCCGGGCCACCGCCGAGCGGATGCGCCGCCTGGTGGAGGACCTGCTGGCCCTGGCCCGGGGGGAGGTGGAGCGGAACCTCAACCTCCACATCGTGGACCTGGGGGAGGTGGCCCGGGAGGCGGCCCTGGAGTACGGGGTGGCGGCCGAGGCGGAAAGCGCCGAGGTCCTCGGGGACCCCGACCGCCTCCTCCAGCTCCTTCGCAACCTCGTCGCCAACGCCGTCCGGGCGGCGGGGAAGGAGGGCGTGCGGGTGCGGGTGCGCCGGGAAGCCGACCACGCCCTCCTGGAGGTGGAGGACTCGGGGCCCGGGATCCCCGAGGACCTCCTCCCCCGCCTCTTCCAGCGCTTCGCCCGGGGGCCCGGAGGGGGCACGGGGCTTGGGCTTGCCATCGCCCACGCCATCGCCAAGGCCCACGGCGGGGAGATCGCCGTGGAAAGCCGCCCCGGGCGCACGGTCTTCAGGGTGCGGTTGCCCCTTTTGGAGGAGGAGGCCTAAGGAGGGCCCGGAGGGATGTCCAGAAAGAAGCTGCGTTTCAGAGCCTTCACCAAGAAAGCGTCACCCTTCTTCCTCACCAGGTAGCAGGATCCAAATGCGCTTGAGGGGTATTTCCGCCTGAATATCGTCGGGAAGCCTTTCGTAGTTGGCGAGTAGGGCCTGAATGAGGTCGTTGGCGTCCCAAAGCCTTATCTCAAAGAAGGACTGCGCCTTCTCCTTCTCGGCGGCCCCCTTAAATCCACCCCAGGAAACAAAAAGCCCCACGCGGGCGTTCAGCTTGCCCATGGCGCCGCGAAGCTGGTTGAGCTCGGGGCCACCCACGGGAGCATCCCCCGACTTCACCTGTACGGCGAGCCTAGGCTCGTCAAACCCCAGGGGACCCCGCCCCGCCAGAATGTCCACACCCCCATCGGGTCCCTCGGGAGAACGGTAAGTGAAGTACCCCTCGGCTTGAAGAATCGCCTCCACGAGATAAGCCAAGCGGTGCCCTTTAAACTTGCGCGCAATGTGTTGCCGGATCAAATCCAGGGCGTACTCCTCCAAGTCCGCTGGATAGCCTTCTCCCTCTTTCTTTTCTTCGTTCTTGATTTTTTCGGGGGACTTGCCCTCGAGGAGGCGCACGACGCGTTCCTCGGCGTTGTTGCGCTGAATGCGGCACACGGTCATAAACGCCCCCAGGGAGTAGAGGATGTCCCTGTCAATCCTGTCCCGAGGTATTTCCTTGAACCACTCCACGGGGCGGGTGTGTTTGGCCCCTTCAGGGTTATTAGGGTTGTAAACGTAAGGACCCTTTACGCGCCCAAAATAAACGACGGGCCGCCGCTTGGAGGGCAGGGCAACCAAATCGCCCTGCTGCATCTCGCGGACAAAAGGCCAGATTTGACTGAGCCAGCTGAGAAGGGCTTTACGTTGAATCTCGGGATAGGTCTCCTCCAAGAGATTGTAAAGTTCCTCCCGAGTTTGCACCTGAGAGAGGTCGGGCAAGTCGTCCCATCCAATGACCGCAACCCTGTTATTCAGGGCAAACTCTTCCTGCTCACCGCGTTTCCCCGCCCGCACCAACCAAAGCGCCATGCCTCCCACCTCCCCCCAAGATATTCTCTTCGCCGGGAAGCGAAGCCTCCCGAGGCAAACCGGGTCCTATGGAAGTATATTGAGCGCAAATGCGCGTGGCCCTCTTCATCACCTGCCTGGCGGACCAGTTCTACGCCGAGGCCGGGGTGGCGGCGGTGAGGCTCCTAAGGGCCCTGGGGGTGGAGGTGGACTTCCCCGAGGGCCAGACCTGCTGCGGCCAGCCCGCCTTCAACGCCGGGTACTGGGACGAGGCGAGGCCCCTCGCCAAAAGGACCCTGGAGGTCTTTGAGGAGGCGGAGTACGTGGTCCTGCCCTCGGGAAGCTGCACCAGCATGGTGAAGAACCACTACCCCGAGCTCCTTCCCGGAAACCGGGAGGCTTTGGCGATGGCGGAGAAGACCTACGAGCTCTCCCAGTTTCTGGTGCGGGTCCTCGGGGTGGAGAAGCTCGGGGAGGGGCTTAAAGGGAGGAGGGTGGCCTACCACCACGGCTGCCACGCCCTAAGGGAACTCGGGGTGCGGGAGGAGCCCCTTCTCCTCCTGCAAAACGCCGGGGCCGAGGTCCTCCCCTGGGAGGCCTGGGAGGAGTGCTGCGGCTTCGGGGGGCTTTTCTCGGTGAAGCTCCCCGAGGTCTCCCTGGCCATGGCGGACCGGAAGCTCGCCACCTTGCCCAAGGCCGAGGTCCTCACCTCCACGGACGCGGGCTGCCTCCTCCACCTCGCGGGGCGCCTGGGCAAGAAGGGCGAGAACCTCAGGGTGGCCCCCCTCGCCACCCTGCTCTGGGAGGCGTATGCGGGCTAAGGCGAAGCTCTACCCCAAGGAAGCGGCAAGGCTCATCCGGGAAAAGCCCGGGGTGCGGGAGGCGGTCACCGGGGCCACCCTCCACTTTGAAAGGAACCGCCTCAAGGCCTACGCCGAGGTCCCCATTGAGGCGTGGCGGGAACGGGCCAAGGCGGTGAAGGACCACGTCCTCACCCACCTGGACCACTACCTGGAGCTCGCGGAAAGGCGCCTTCGGGAAAACGGCGTCCAGGTGCACTGGGCCGAGACCCCGGAGGACGCCCACCGGGTCTTAAGGGAGGTGGTGGCCCGGCACGGGGTGAAGCGGGCGGTGAAGGCCAAGAGCATGCTCACCGAGGAGCTCGGGGTGAACCCCCTCCTCGAGGCCCTGGGGGTGGAGGTCTACGAGACGGACCTCGGGGAGTACCTGATCCAGCTTCTGGGCGAGCCCCCGAGCCACATCGTGGGCCCCGCCATCCACCTCTCCTTGGAGGAGATCCAGAGGCTCTTCCACCAGCGCTTCGGCACCCCTTTGGACGCCCCCCCTGAGGCCCTGGCCCAGGTGGCCCGCAAGGTGCTACGGGAGGCCTTCCTCACCGCCGAGCTCGGCATCAGCGGGGCCAACTTCCTGGTGGCGGAAACCGGCACCCTGGCCCTCATGGAGAACGAGGGGAACATAAGGCTTTCCACCTCCCTCCCCAGGGTCCACGTGGCCTTCGTGGGGATAGAGAAGCTTCTTCCCCGCTTCGCCGACCTCGCCCTCTTCCTCCCCCTCGCCGCCCGGGCGGCCACGGGGCAGCGCCTTTCCACCTTCGTCTCCCTCATCCAGGGCCCCGCCAGGGAGGGGGAGGAGGGCCCCCTGGAGGTCCACGTGGTCCTGGTGGACCACGGGCGCACCGCCCTCCTCCATGACCCCGAGGCCTGGGAGACCCTGAGGTGCCTCCGCTGCGGGGCCTGCCTCAACGCCTGCCCCGTCTACCGCCAGACCGGGGGGCACCCCTACGGCTACGTCTACTCCGGCCCCATCGGGGCGGTCCTGGACCCCGGGCTCCTCACCCTGGAGGAGGCCTACCCCCTGCCCTACGCCTCCACCCTCTGCGGGGCCTGCCTGGAGGCCTGCCCGGTGAAGATCCCCATCCCCAAGCTCCTCCTCACCTGGCGGCACCGGGCGGTGGAGGAGGGCCTCACCCCCTCGTGGGAGCACGGGGCCATGCGGGCCTTCCGCAAGGTCATGGAAAGCCCCGCCCTCTACCGCCTCTTCTCCAAGGGCTTAAGGGGCCTTCCCCTCCCCCAGGACCTCCTCCCCCTCCTTAAGGCCTGGACGGAGGGCAGGGGCCCCCTGAAGCCAAGCCCCAAGCCCTTCCACGAGCTCTGGAAGGAGGTGGAGCGTGGAGGCTAGGACCAGGATCCTCGCCCGGGTGCAGCGGGCCCTAAAGGAGCGCCCCAAGGCCCTCCTCCCCGAGCACCCCCACACCCCCCTTCACGAGGACCCCGTGGACCTCCTCCTGAGGCGCCTTCAGGAAAACGGGGCCGAGGCCACGAGGCTTCCCCGGGAAGAGGCCAAAGCCTTCGCCCAACGCCTCGCCGAGGGGCTTCCCGGGGCCGCCTTCGGCAAGACCCTCCCCCAGGACCTCAGGCCCCCCCTCCCCGAGCTGCCCCCGGAGGAGGCCCCCTTGGGGGTCTCCTGGGCCCTCTTCGCCGTGGCGGAGACGGGGAGCGTGGCCCTCTCCAGCGAGGACGGGCGCAAGGCCCACCTCCTCCCCCCTACCCACCTGGTCTTCGTGGAGGCGAACCGGGTCTACGGCACCCTCCTCGAGGCCCTCCAGGACCTCCAAACCCTGCCCAGGGCCCTGGGCCTCCACTCCGGCCCCTCCAAGAGCGCCGACATCGGCCAGGTAATGGTCAAAGGGGTGCACGGGCCCGGGAGGCTCGTGGTGGTCGTCCTGGAGTGAGCTCACTCCAGGCGGTAGGCGGGGGGGATGGCGAGGGCGCGGAGGTTGAGCCTAAAGCCCCCCTCCTCCCGCACCACCACGGGCCACCAGACGAAGCTCGCCCGCCCCGCGATCCTCTCCACGGGGATCGGGCCGAAGGTGCGGGAGTCCTCCGAGCCCCCTAGGGTGCGGTTGTCCCCCATGACGAAGTAGTACCCCGGCTTCAGCTTGATCCGCCCCACCTCGCAGACCTCCCCAAGCTCGCTTCGGGCCAAAGTCTCCTGCGAGGGGGGGAGGAGCATCTCCTTGAGGGGCCGGAGGTAGGCGGGAAGAAGCTCCACCGGGAAATCCCCTTGCTGGGTGACGATCCGGGTGAGGCGCCCCCCCTCGTAGCACACCCCGGGGAAGGAGTCGGGCCAGGGGGTGATCCGGTCCGTGATGTGGGTCTCCGCCAAGGGCTTCCCGTTCACGTAAACCACCCCCCGGTCCACGTAGACCTCGTCCCCGGGGACGGCCACGATGCGCTTGATGAAGAAGGCCCGGAAGGAGAAGCCCAAAACGGGGAAGCGGGCCGTGGAGAAGGGGGTGCCCTCCGGGGGCTTGAGGATGGCGATCTCCCCCCGCCGCCACTCCATGAACCCCAGGCGGACGAGCCAGGTCTCCCACTTGGGCACCAGGACCCGCTCGCCGTTCCTCAAGGTGGGGTACATGCTCTGCCCCACCACCCCCACCGTGGTGAAGACGAAGGTGGTGACCAAAAAGGCCACCAGGAGGGCCTCCCCCACCTGGCGGAACCACTCCTTGAACAAGTAGTCCCAAAAGGCCTTCATACCTCCCCCACTCTACTCTCCAGAAAGCGCTTGGCCGCCTTCCTGCCCGCCTCCACCGCCTCCTCGAGGCGGAGGAAGTCCTGCACCGCAACCTCCCCGAGCTCGGGCCTCAGGTAGACCTCGGGGGCGTAGAGGGCCATGCGGCTTGCCGTGAGGTGGTGCTGCATCAGGTCCACCGCCCTGAGGGCGAGGCCCAAAACCCCCTCGGGGGGCTTTTCCACGCTCCGCTCCGGGGTCACGTCCACGGCCCAGACCTCCTCCGCCCCCAAGAACCTGGCCGCGTCCACGGGCAGGTTGTCCAGGACCCCGCCGTCAAAGAGGAGGAGGCCCTCCCGCCGCACCGGCCTGAGGAGGAGGGGGTGGGCCGCCGAGGCCAAGACCGCGCTCACCAGGTCGCCCTGGAAGAGGTAGACCACCCGCCCGCTCCGCACCTCCACCGCCGTGACCACGAGCCTGCGCTTGAGGTCGGCGAAATCCTGGGGCAGGTGCTCGGCGAGGTACCGCCTGAGCCGCCCCCGGGAGAAGAGGGCCTCCCGAAAGGAGAAGCCCAAAATCCCGAGCCAGGGGGTGTTCCGGGCGATCTCCAGGATCTCCTGAGGGCTTCTTCCCGCGGCGAAAAGCGCCCCCACGATGGCCCCCATGCTCGCCCCGGCCACCACCTCAAAGTCCAGCCCCGCCTCCACGAAGACCTCCAGGGCGCCGATGTGGGCGAACCCCCTCGCCCCGCCTCCGGAAAGCACGAGGCCGCGCATGGGCCCATGGTACCCGGGTTTTCTGAGGGTATAGTGGGGGCGGTGAGCCTGGTGGGCAAAACCCTCTCGGGCCGCTACCGGGTGGTGCGGCCCCTGGCCCGCGGGGCCCTGGCCCGGGTCTACCTGGCCTTTGACCCCTTCGGCACCCCCTACGCCCTCAAGCTCTTCCCCCCGAAGGCCCGCCCCCGCCGGGACCGGGAGCTTTGGGTGGGGCGAAGGCTCGCCCACCCCAACCTCAACCCCGTCCTCGAGGCCCTGGACCTGGAGGAAGGCCCCGCCCTCCTCCTGGCCTACGCCCCGGGGGAGGAGCTCGGCCGCTGGATGGGGAAAAGCCCCGCGTTTTCCCAGGCGATGCGGGTCTTCCACCAGCTCCTCCTCGCCCTCGCCCACATGCACGAAAAGGGCCTGGTCCACCGGGACGTGAAGCCCGAGAACATCCTGGTGAACGCCGGGGAGGCCCGCCTCCTGGACTTTGACCTCTCGGGCCCCGCCCAGGAGCGTTTCCAAAAGCCCCTTCTCCTGGGCACCCCCGCCTACCTCGCCCCCGAGCTCCTCCGGGGCCTGCCCTCGGGCCCCGAGGCCGACGTCTACGCCGCCGGGATCATCCTCTACTGGATGCTCACCGGGGAGCACCCCTTCGCCGACCCCTCGGGCCAGGTCTCCCTGGACCCCGACCGGGGACCCCATCCGCCCGTGGCGGGGCTCGGCGAGGAGGCCGCCCTTTACCTGGAACGCCTCCTCGCCCCCGACCCCAAGGCGCGCTTCCCCACGGCCCAGGAGGCCCTGAAGGCCTTCCCCTTTTAGCGCCATGCCCTCCTGCCTGCTCCTCTCCACCCTCTTGGGCTCGGCCCTTTTCGCGGGCCTGGGCGAGGTGGCGGTGGGGCGGCTTCTGGTGGAAGGAGGGCACCGGGCCCTGATCCTGGGCCCCGCGGGGGCCTACCTCCTGGAGGGGGAGGCCAACTCCGCCCTCTACGGCCTGGCCCGAAGGCCCGGGGGGTACCTGGCGGTGGGCCACCTAGGGGAGCGCCTCCTCCGGGTCACCTTGGACGCCGAGGGCCGCCCCCTCGCGGCCCTGGTGGGCGGCCAAGGCATCCTCTGGGGGACCGACGGCCGCTTCGCCTGGGGGGGCCACCTGGGGCCCCAGGGCTGGCAGGCGTTGGTCCTAGAGGGGACGCGGGCCCACCGCCTCCCCCTGCCCGCGGAGGGGTACGCCTACGGCGGGCTCTACCGCGCGGGGGTCCTCTTTCTGGTGGGCCGCGTGGCCAGCCCCGGGGGGTTTGACGCCTTCTTCCTCGGCCTCAAAGACGGCTACGCCCAGGGCTACCAAAGCGGCTTCCCGGGGAACGACTACCTCCGCTTCCTGGGCGAGCGGGGAGCGGTGGGGCGCCTGGAGGTGGAAGGGGACTCGGAGGGCCTAGTTCTGGACTGGCCCGGACTTCTTCGGGGAAAGGCCCGCCTCCTGCGCCGCCCCGGCTTTGACTACCTCAGGGCCTGGCAGGGGGCGTACCTCGTGGGGGAGGCGGAGGTGGCGGGCGTCCTCCAGGGCCTCTGGCTCGGGCCCAAAGGAGCCCGCCACGGGGGAGGCCCAGGGGCTTCCCTCCGGGCCCTAGACCCTCCCTGGGCGTACGGGTACTCCTACCGGGCCCTCTTCCAGGGGGAGGGGCTTTTCCTGGACCTCGAGGCCGAGGCGGGGGAGCCCATTCCCTACCGCACGGAACCCCTCACCCTCCCCAAAAGGCCCTGGACCCTCAAGGCCTCGCCCCTTCCCCTCTCCTGGTATCCGGCCTCCTTCCGGAAGATCCCCCCACCCGGCAAGAGGCCCTGCCCCAGGCCCTAGCGGGCGAAGGCCCCCTGGGCGAGAAAGGCGAGGATCCCCTCCGCCAGGCCCTGGGCTACCCGTTCCCGGTAGGCCGCCTCGGCGAGCCTCCGCCCCTCGGCAGGGTGGTCCCCGAAGCCGATCTCCACCAGGACCGCCGGCACCTTGGCGTAGCGGAGAACGAAGAAGTCGCCGGGGAAACTCCCCCGGTAGGGGCTTCCCGTGGCCTGGGAGAGCTTCCGGCCCAGGGTCTCCGCCAGGCGCTGGCTGTAGCGCTGGTTCGCCTGGGCCACGATGTCCGTGAGGATCCGCTCCGCCACGCTCTTGGCCTCCTCGGTGAGGCGCCGGCCCAGCTCCCCGCCGCCGTTTTCCCGGATCACCTGGGCCACGACCCTCGGGTCCTGCGCCCGGCCGAAGTAGTAGGCCTCCACCCCTTGGGCGGTGCGGGTGGGGGAGGCGTTCACGTGGATGGAGATGAAGAGGTTCACCCGGGAGCTGTCCGCCATGGCCGCCCGCCGGGAAAGGTCCTCCCGCTTGTCGGGGGAGAGGTGCATGTCCTTGTCCCGGGTGAGGCGGACCTCAATCCCCTCCTTCTCCAGGAGGCGCTTGAGGCGGAGGGCCACGTCCAGGACCACCTCCTTTTCCACCACGTGCCCCACCATCCCCGGGTCCACCCCGCCGTGCCCCGGGTCCAGGAGGACCACGGGCTTAGGGGGGTCGGGGGGCTTGGGCTTCGGCGGCGGAGGGGGGGCGGTGGCCTTTTGCGCGAGGCTCAGGTCCAAGACCAGGCGCTCGGGGTCCTTGTAGCGGGAAACGGTCACCTCCACCGGCCCCTTGGTGCGGATGAGGACCCGGACCCCTTCCTTCTCCGGAAGGGTCTGGACCGAGGCCACCTCCTTGGAGTTCACCACCTCCTCCGTGGGCGGGGCCTTGAGGCCCAAGAGCACCACCACGAGGAGGTTCTCCCCCCGCTCCAGGGTGTAGCGCACCGCCTCCGAGGGCAGGTCAAAGACGACCCGGGTGAAGCCCTCCTGGACCCCCACCCGGGGAAAGGCCCAAGCCCAGGCCCAAAGCCAGAGGAAGAGGAGAAGGAAGCGCATCTACGCCCCATTCTAGCCGTCCGGATGAGGGCCTGGTAAAATCCGGCTCATGACGAAGAAGGTCGTGGTCCACCAGATCGTGGGGCACCGCTTCCTGGGCGTGAACGAGCAGGGGGACAAGGTGATGATTGACGGGGACCAGCCCTCCACCGGACCCCGCCCCATGGAGCTCCTCCTCATGGCCCTCGGGGCCTGCACCGCCTACGACGTGGTGGACATCATGCGCAAGAAAAAGCAGCCCCTCGCCCGCTACCGGGTGGAGGTGGAGGGGGAAAGGGCCGAGACCCACCCCAGGCGCTACACCCGCATCACCGTGACCCACATCGCCTCGGGGCCGGGCGTGACCCTCGAGGCCCTGGAGCGGGCCGTCCACCTCTCCCACACCAAGTACTGCTCCGTCTCGGCCACCCTCAACGCCGAGATCACCACCCGGGTCGTCCTGGAGCCCTGGGAGGGGGAGGAAGGAGAGGGCTGATGCTCCTCGCGGTGGACATCGGCAACACCTCCACCGCCTTAGGGCTCTTCTCCGGGGAAGAACTCATCGCCCACTTCCGCATCCACACCGACCGGATGCGGATGGAAAGCGAGTACCGGGTCATCCTGAAAAACCTCTTCGCCCTGGAGGACCTCCCGCCCCCCAAGGCCGCCCTCCTCGCAAGCGTGGTCCCCCCCGTGGAGCGGGAAATGAAGCGGGCCATTGAACGGCTCTTCGGGGTGGAGGCCCGGGTGGTGGAGGCGGCGGACACGGGCCTCGAGGTCCTCATAGACAACCCCAGGGAGGCCGGGGCCGACCGCCTGGTGAACGCCGTGGGCGCCCTGGCCTACCCGAGCCCCACGGGGCGCTACATCGTGGTGGACTTCGGCACCGCCACCACCTTTGACCTGGTGGAGGCGCCCAACCGCTACCTGGGCGGGGCCATCGCCATCGGCCCCCAGACCGCGGCGGACGCCCTGGCCCAACGGACCGCCAAGCTCCCCCGCATAGACCTCACCCCGCCCAAGGCCGCGGTGGGGAAGAACACCCTCGAGGCCCTCCGCTCCGGCCTCGTCCTGGGGTACGCCGCCCTGGTGGAGGGGATGGTGCGCCGCTTCAAGGAGGAGGCCGGGGAGGCCCTGGTGATCGCCACGGGGGGGTTCGCCGAGACCCTTAGGCCCCTCTGCCCCTGCTTTGACGTGGTGGACGAGGACCTCACCCTCAAGGGGCTTCTCCGCATCCACCTGGGGCGAGGGTGAACCAGTAAACCCACCTCCCCTCCTCCTCCAAGAGGGCGTACCGCCACCCCTCCACCCGGTAGCACCCCAGGTCGCGCCAGACCCCGGGCCTCTCCCGGAGGAAGACCCTTAAGGGCGTACCCTCCCGGTGGGCGAGGAGAAGGCGCAGGTTCCCCCCCACGGGCTCCTGGTCCCCCCGTTTTCCCTCGCCCATATAGAGGATGCGGCCGTCCGGGAGGAAGCGGTTGCGGTAGCCCGACTCCCCCCGATCCACCAAAAGGCTCCGCCTCCCGATCCCCTTTCGCGTCCGGTGGTAGCCGAGAACCTCGCTCCAGGTCAAGCTTGACACTCGCCGCACGCCCGATTATCATCCTAAGTGCCCGGTCGGACGCCCCCGACCCGGCAACAACCCAAGGCCCCGTGGTGTAGTTGGTTAACACACCCGCCTGTCACGTGGGAGATCGCGGGTTCGAGTCCCGTCGGGGCCGCCACGCCGAGGTAGCTCAGTTGGTAGAGCATGCGACTGAAAATCGCAGTGTCGGCGGTTCGATTCCGCCCCTCGGCACCAAGGACGAGCCTGGCGCCCGCTCCAAAGTGAGCGGGCGTTTTGCTTTGGTGGGTTGCTAAACTGGGCGGGAAGGGGGCGACGCGCGTCACGCCTACGCTTCCCTCCCCCCTTGGAGGCGAGGGTATGAGGCGGTAGGGGTTCGCCGGGGCCTGGACGTCCGCAAGGACCCCAGGCCCTACCCCTGGGTTTACCCACCAAGCCTAGCGGCGCCGGTCTGTGCTAGGCTAAAGCAAGATACTAACCATTCCAGAACTATGTGAGGAGCGAAGCAATCTATTGCGTACTGATACCTATTCTTCCCCTCTTGACAGTATTGACGACCCCTCCTAAAGTGAAAGCCAAGCAGACGGGGCCGACCCCCCGGAAGCGGAAGAAAAGGAGGGATGAAGATGAAGAAGCTGATCGCGCGTGTGTTGGTTCTTCTCGGCAGCTTGATCGCTCTCGGGCTTGCGGCTGGAGCAAGTGCTCGCTGGGAATAGGAAGGAGGCCAGCTAAGCTGGCCTCCTTTTTCTTGCACCGGGGAAGGGGGATTTGCTACACTCAGGCCACCATGGCCTTTAAACGCTTGGAGCTTCCCCCGCCGCGGGTGCTCCTTTTGGTCCTTTCGGCCTTCCTGGGCTTCCTGGCCCTGGAGGGTTTCTTGCTTTGGGCCTACAGAAGTGCGCCCCTCCGCTTGAGCCTCCTGGACCTGCTCTTCTGGGGGGCGCTTATGCTTTGGAGCGTATCCGTTCGCGTCCCCCTTCCCTTAAGCGCCAGCATGAGCCAGTTTTTTATCTTTGCCCTGGCTTTGGTAGCGTTAACATCCCCATGGGTACCACCCCTTCTCAGCTTTTTGCTTCAGTGGCGCCGAAAAGTCTGGTACAAGGAGCTCTTTAATAGCTCCCAGAATGCTTTGGCCACCGCCCTGGCGGCCCTGGTTTGGCAGTTCTTTCAGCAGAACCCCCTATATCTCGGCTCGTGGGACCTTTCCGCCGGGGTAGGCATCGCCGCGGCCTCCCTGGCCTTCTTCCTAGCCAACACCACCCTGGTAACCACCGCCATCCACCTAGCCAACGACGTTCCCTGGCATGAAGCGTGGCGGAAAAACTTCAGCTGGCTTGCCCTCAGCTACCTCCTCCTCTCCCCCATCGCCCTCCTCCTCGCCCGGGCGTACGAAACGCCCCTCCTGGGGAACTGGGGTGGGTGGACGGTGCTCTTCTTCCTCATCCCCCTCTACTACAGCCGCTTCTACTGGGACGAGAAGGTGCGCCTGGAGCAGGCCTTTGACACCACCTTGGAGCTTCTGATGAACGCCCTCGAGGCCAAGGACCCCATGACCCGCCTCCACTCCGAACGGGTGGCGGACATCGCCCGCGACCTGGCCCGCAAGGTCAAGGACGGGAACGAGGCCTACGCCCAGGCCATCTACCGGGCGGCCAGGCTCCACGACATCGGCAAGATCGCCATCCCCGAGGCCGTCCTCCTCAAGCCCGGATCCCTCACCCCCGAGGAGTTCGCCCTCATCCAAAGCCACACCACCAAGGGGGCCGAGCTCCTCTCTCCGGCGCGGAAGGTGGCCTTTGACCAGCTCGTCTACAACGTCATCCTGCACCACCACGAGCGCTGGGACGGGCGGGGCTACCCCAAGCGGCTCGCCGGGCACGAGATCCCCGAGGAGGCCCGCATCGTGGGCCTGGCGGACGCTTACGAGGCCATGACCGCGGGGCGGCCCTACCGCAAGGCCAAGACCCCCGAGGAAGCGCTGAGGGAGGTCCAGGAGCTTTCCGGCCACCAGTTTGACCCCCGGTTGGTGGAAGCCTTCACCGAGCTTTGGGCGCAGAACCCCATCTGGCGCGACCGCCACGCCTATCTGGCGGCAAAGGAGGGATCGGTATCACGCTCTACCTTCTCGCAGCCCTCTTCGGCCTCGGCCTCGCCCTCGCCCTCGGAGCCCGGCCCAAGGACCTCGGAGGAATAGAGCTCAGGGCGGCCTGGGCCTTCTTTCTGGCCGCCCTCTTGGAAGGGGGGTTGGCCTACGGGACCTACCGGGGCCTCTTCGCCCCGGAGGTGGCCGGCCCCTTGGCCAAGCTTCTGGTCCTCCTCCTGGTGGGCTACGGCCTTTACCAGAACCGCCACCTCAAAAGCCTCTACCTGGTCCTTCTCGGCCTCCTCCTCAACGCCCTCGTCATCTTCGCCAACGGGGGGCACATGCCCGTGAGCCCCACCGCCCTCCACCGGGCGGGCATCGGGGAGTTCGCGGACCTCCTCCGGGACAAAGGGGACGCGGTCCACGCGCTTCTGGACGAGAAGACCCGCCTCCCCTTCCTGGGGGACGTCATCCCCCTGCCTCCCCTGAGGAAGGTCGTGAGCCCGGGGGACCTCTTCATCCTCTTGGGGATCGTCGGCGTGGTGGTGGAGGGGGCCCTCAAGGGCGGGGTCCGCCTGCGGCGGAGGGCCCTCGCCCTCCGCCTCCTCCTTTACCTCGCCTTCGTCCTCGCCCTCCTCGCCCTGCGCGGGTAAGGCGGGGTGTAGTGTATATTCCCCAAGGGGCTATACCCCTGACCGGGAGGAAGCATGGCGTACCGGATCTGCTTGATTGAGGGCGACGGCATCGGGCACGAGGTCATCCCCGCGGCGCGGAGGGTGCTGGAGGCCACCGGCCTCCCCCTGGAGTTCGTGGAGGCGGAGGCGGGCTGGGAGACCTTTGAGAGAAGAGGGACCTCCGTCCCCGAGGAGACGGTGGAGAAGATCCTGTCCTGCCACGCCACCCTCTTCGGGGCCGCCACCAGCCCCACCCGTAAAGTGCCGGGCTTCTTCGGGGCGATCCGCTACCTCAGGCGCAGGCTGGACCTCTACGCCAACGTCCGCCCCGCCAAGAGCCGCCCCGTCCCGGGAAGCCGCCCCGGCGTGGACCTGGTCATCGTCCGGGAGAACACCGAAGGGCTTTACGTGGAGCAGGAAAGGCGCTACCTGGACGTGGCCATCGCCGACGCCGTCATCTCCAAGAAGGCCAGCGAGCGCATCGGCCGGGCCGCCTTAAGGATCGCCGAGGGCCGGCCCCGCAAAACCCTTCACATCGCCCACAAGGCCAACGTCCTCCCCCTCACCCAGGGGCTCTTCCTGGACACGGTCAAGGAGGTGGCCAAGGACTTCCCCCTGGTGAACGTGCAGGACATCATCGTGGACAACTGCGCCATGCAGCTCGTCATGCGTCCCGAGCGCTTTGACGTCATCGTCACCACCAACCTCCTGGGGGACATCCTCTCCGACCTCGCCGCGGGGCTCGTGGGGGGCCTGGGCCTCGCCCCCTCGGGCAACATCGGGGACACCACCGCGGTCTTTGAGCCCGTCCACGGCTCCGCCCCCGACATCGCCGGCAAGGGCATCGCCAACCCCACGGCGGCCATCCTCTCCGCGGCCATGATGCTGGACTACCTGGGGGAGAAGGAGGCGGCCAAGCGGGTGGAGAAGGCGGTGGACCTGGTGCTGGAGCGGGGGCCCAGGACCCCCGACCTGGGCGGGGACGCCACCACGGAAGCCTTCACCGAGGCCGTGGTGGAGGCGCTCAAGAGCCTGTAGGCGGGAAAGGCTTCCTGGCCCCCAAGGGGGGCCAGGAAGCCTTTTTAGGGGGTTGCCAGATGAAGAAAAAGCGTTATGCTAAGCCCTAGGGATTCGCAGTTGGCCTTCCCGAAGGCGCCGGTATAAGGAGGGGGTGTGTTCAAAAGCCTTAGCCAGCTCTTCCGACCCAGGGTTGAGGCCCTGGGCTTGGAGATCGGGGCCTCCGCCCTGAAGCTCGTGGAGGTGTCCGGGAACCCCCCTGCCCTCAAGGCCCTGGCCTCCCGCCCCACCCCGCCCGGCCTCCTGATGGAGGGAATGGTGGCCGAGCCCGCCGCGCTGGCCCAGGAGATCAAGGAGCTTCTCCTCGAGGCCCGCACCCGCAAGCGCTACGTGGTCACCGCCCTCTCCAACCTGGCGGTCATCCTCCGCCCCATCCAGGTCCCCAAGATGCCCCTCAAGGAGATGGAGGAGGCGGTGCGCTGGGAGGCGGAGCGCTACATTCCCTTCCCCATTGACGAGGTGGTCCTGGACTTCGCCCCCCTGACCCCCCTCTCCGAGGTGCAGGAGGGGGAGCAGGTCCAGGTGATGGTGGCGGCGGCGCGGCAGGAGGCGGTGGCGGGGGTCCTCGAGGCCCTGAGGGGGGCGGGGCTCGTCCCCGTGGTGCTGGACGTGAAGCCCTTCGCCGGGCTTTACCCTCTGGAGGCCAGGCTTGCGGAGGAGCCCGACCGGGTCTTCCTCGCCCTGGACATCGGGGCCGAGAGCACGAGCCTCGTCCTGCTCCGGGGGGACAAGCCCCTGGCGGTGCGCGTCCTCACCCTCTCGGGCAAGGACTTCACCGAGGCCATCGCCCGAAGCTTCAACCTGGACCTCCTCGCCGCCGAGGAGGTGAAGCGGACCTACGGGATGGCCACCCTCCCCACCGAGGACGAGGAGCTCCTCCTGGACTTTGACGCCGAGCGGGAGCGCTACAGCCCGGGGCGCATCTACGACGCCATCCGCCCGGTGCTGGTGGAGCTCACCCAGGAGCTCCGCCGTAGCCTGGAGTTCTTCCGCATCCAGCTGGAGGAGGCCTCGCCCGAGGTGGGCTACCTCCTGGGCGGGGGGAGCAAGCTCAGGGGGCTCGCCTCCCTCCTCACCGACACCCTGGGGGTGAACTTTGAGCCCGTCAACCCCTGGGAGGCGGTGGCGGTGGACCCCAAGCGCTTTGAGTCGGAGCAACTCCAGGAGATCGGGCCGGAGTTCGCCGTAGCCCTGGGCTTGGCGTTGAGGGGGGTGGAGCCCCTTGATTAGGCTGAACCTTCTCCCCAAAAACCTCCGGCGCCGGGTGGAGCCGGGCTGGTGGCGCCTCCTCGCCCTCCTCTTCGCCCTCGTGGTCCTCGGGGTCTTGGGGCTCGTCCACTACACCGCCTACACCGAGCTCTCCCTGGCCAAGGCGGAGCGGGACCAGCTCCAGGCGGAGGTGGAGGCCTTGAGGCCCTTCATCGCCGAGCTCGGCCGCCTGCAGGAGGAGCGTAAGGCCCTCGAGGCCCTCCTCGCCATCCGGGAAGGCCTGGAGAAAAACGCCGTGCCCTGGTCCCAGTACCTGGCCGCCTTCATCAACCAGATCCCCAGGGCGGGGGGGCGCCTCGAGGTGGCCCTCCGCTCGGTGAGCGCCCGCGCCCTCTCGGAAGAGGAGGCCGCCCGCCTGGCCCAGGAAGGCACCTACGACGGCAAGCGGATCCGGGTGGAGTTCGCCCTCCAGGGGGAGGCCCTGAGCCGGGAGGCCCTGGTCCGGTTCATCCGGGCCTTTGAGACCTCCCCCCGGTTCGGCATTGAGTTCCAGGGGGCCTCCCTGGACGAGGGCCGGGGGCTTTACACCTTCAGCGCCCGCGTGGGCGTGACGGGGGGTGAAAGCGGTGCTCGCTAGGCTGGGACAGCGGGAGTGGGCCCTCCTGGCCATGGTCCTCACCGCCCTCCTGGGGCTCCTCTGGTACTACCTGCTCATCGTGCCCACGAGGCAGGAGATCGCCACCGTCCGGCAGGAGATTGACCGCCTCACCATAGAGCGCAACCGCGGGCTCCAGGCCCGCCGGGCCCTTCCCGAGCTCCGCGCCACCATCGCCGCCCTTCAGGCCCAAAGGCTCGCCTTCCTCCGGGCCCTGCCCCGGGAGGAAAGGCTCGCCGAGGTCCTCTCCGAGGTGCTCCAGGACGCGGAGGCGAGCGGGGTGGTGGTCCGAAGCTTCACCCGAAGCCGCACCTCGGCCCCGGTGCCCGAGGTGCGGGCCGTGAACCTGGCCCTGGCCCTCGAGGCCCCCTTCCCCGAAACCTACGCCTACCTGCGGCGCCTGGAGGACCTCTCCCGCTTCAGCACCCTTTCCGGCCTCAACCTGAGCGTCCAGAGCCAGGAAGCGAACCCCACCCTCGCCACCAGCCTCACCTTGACCGTCTACGTGCTGGCCCAGGGGGTGGAGGCGGAAACGGGAGGGAGCACCCCATGAAGAACGCCTGGCAACGCCTGAAGGAAGCCTGGGCCAACCTGCCCAGGTCCACCAAGCTCCTCCTGGCGGCCCTCCTTCTCGTGGGGAACGTGGCCCTTTGGTACGTGGGCCTCTACCTCCCGGCCCAGGTGGCGGAAGCGCCCACCCCGGTCCCCTCCACGCAGGTCATCGAGGCCCCCCCGATCCCGCCCCTCGCCTCCCAGGAAGAGGCCAAGCCACAGGCCGAAGCCCCGGCCCAAGAGGAGGCCCAGGCGCCCGCTTCTTCCCAAGAGGAGGCCCAGGCGCCCCCGCCTGCCCCCGTGGCCCGGGCCGAGCCCCCGCCCCCGAACCCCTTCGTCCCCCTGGTGGTGGAAACCCCACCCCCACCTCCGGCCTCCGCCTCCCGCCCCACGCCCGTCCCCGAGGGGCCCGCCGTCCGGGTCCAGACCCCCGCCCAAGCCCCCCAGGCGGCCCCCGCCACCCGGCCCATCCCCGGGACCTCCGGCGCCCTCCCGGCGCCCAAGATCCTCTCCCCCGCGCTGTCCGCCCCCCTGCCCCAGGCCAGGGAGACGCCGCCCAAGGTCGCCGTGCCCACGGCGCTCGTGGAGGCCCCCCTCCCCGGGCCCGAGGAAAAGGGGGCGGAGAAGGCCCCCACCCCGGCCTCGCCGCTGGAGCGCCTGGTGGCGGAAAAGGGCCTCCGCCTCTCGGGGACCCTGCTCGGCCCCGTGAGCGTGGCCATCCTGGAGAGCAAGGAGGGCTACCTCGTCGTCCCGGCGGGAAGCCCCATCCCCGGCACGGAGGCCGTGGTGCGCCAGGTGGAGGAAGGAAGCGTGACCCTGGCCTTGAAGGAGGAAACCTTGAGCCTGTCCCTCGTCCAAGCTGGAGGTGGCCAATGAAGAGCGCGTGGATCCGTGCGGCCGTGATCGCCCTCGCAGGGCTAGGGGCTTTTGCCCTTGCGGGGAGCTTTCCCGAGGAGCCCCGCTTCCAGGCCCCGGTGAACCTCAAGGTCTCGGAATCCCAGGTCAAGGCGGGCCAGACCCTGCCCCTGGACGTGGTCCTCGAGGCCCTGGCAAGGAGCGTGGGGCTTCAGCCCCTCATCTACCGGGCCTACGACCCAAGCGGGGACCCCGCCAAGGCCCAGCCCCCCCTGCCCAACATCAAGCTGGACTTCCAGGGCAAGCCCTTCCGGGAGGTCTGGGACCTCCTCTTCGCCACCTACGGCAACCAGTACAGCCTGGACTACCTCTTCCTGCCCCCCGACGTGGTGGTGGTGGCCCCCACCCAGGTGATCACCGCCCTGGTGGACGCCCCGAGCCGCACGGGGGCCATGGAGCGTAGGCCCTACATCGTGGGCATCCCCGAGATCGCCTACAAGCGCACGGAGACGGACGCCCAGGGCCAGCCCCGCACGGTCGTCAACATTGAGGGCGCCAAGGCCTGGGTCCAGAACGACCTCCTCCCCTTCCTCTCCCGGGAGGCCGCGGGGCTCAACGTGAACTGGATCGTGGTGGAGGAGGGCGGGAGGCTCAAGGCCGTTCTCTCCGTTCTCGCCACCCCCGAGCAGCACGCCCGCTTCTCCGACATTCTGCAGCGGGCCGGGATTGACTTCCGCCCCCTCCCCGCCCTGGCCCAGCCCAAGCCCCGGGTGGAGAAGACCTACACCCTCACCTACGCCACCTTCCCCGAACTCCTCGCCTTCCTCCAGTCCCGCCTCCCCGAGGCCCAGATCAGCGTGGTCCCCACCAACCCCCAAAGGGCCATCGTCCTCGCCACCGAGGAGGACCACGCCCGCTTGAGCGAGCTTCTAAAGACGGCCGACGTCCCCAAGACCGTCCGCCGGGTCTACGCCCTGCAGAACCTCACCTTCGCTGAGGCCCAGGAGCGCCTAAAGCCCCTCCTGGAGAAGGACCTCAAGGGGGCCCGCCTGGAAAGCCTCCCCGGCAACCCCAAGGCCCTCCTCCTCGAGGCCCCCGAGGCGGAGCACGCCCTCTTCGCCGAGATCCTGAAGGCCCTGGACGTCCCCCCCCAGGCCCCCCAAGCCCCCCAGGAGGCCACCTTGCGGCGCCTCTACCCCCTGCGCTACGCCAACGCCGAGCAGGTGGCCCCCTTCCTCGCCCGGGAGGTGCCGGGGATCGTGGTCCAGACCGTTCCCGGCCAGCCCGTCCTCTCGGTGCGGGGCACGGAGAAGCAGCTCGCCGAGGTGGAAAGCCTCCTCGCCCAGATTGACCGGGCCCCCGAGCAAGGCCCTCCCGTGTTCCAGCGGGCCTACCAGCTCTCCAACGCCAAGGCGGTGGAGCTCGCCCAGGTGCTCCAGGAGGCGCTCAAGGCCCGGCAGGCCCAAAACCAGGGCCAGCAGAACCAGGCCCTCCCCACCCGGGAGGCCACGGTGGTGGCCGACCCCAGGACCAACACCCTCATCGTCACCGGCACCCAGGAGGACCTCGCCCTGGTGGAGGGCCTCATCCCCAAGCTGGACCAGCCCGTGCCCCAGGTTTCCTTGCGGGTGCGCATCCAGGAGGTCCAGTCCAACCTGACCCGTAGCCTCGGCCTCAAGTGGAACAGCATCGCCGGCGGCAACGTGGCGGCCAGCATCCTGGACTCGGGCCTTTCCCTCATCTTTGACTCCACGCGAAGCCTCGCCGCCCTCAACATCATGGCCACCCTGGACGCCCTGCAGCAACAGGGCCTCTCCCGGGCCCTCCGGGACGTGAACCAGACCGTCCTCAACAACCAGACCGCCCGCCTGCAGTCCGGCGAGACCTTCTTCATCCGGCGGGTGGTGAACGACCAGGTGGAACGGGTCCCCTTTGACGTGGGGCTCATCGTGGAGGTCACGCCCCAGATCACCGCCGACGGCCAGATCCTCCTCAACATCAAGGCCGAGATCTCGGGGAACGTCCAGCGCAACCCCGTGGACGGGGACGTGGACCGCTTCACCAAGCAGGTGGTGACCACCACCCTCAGGGTCAAAGACGGGGAGACCGTGGTCCTCGGGGGCCTCACCTCCCAGGAGTCCAACCAGAGCCAGCAGGGGGTGCCCCTCCTCATGGACATCCCCCTGATCGGCGAACTCTTCAAGCAGCGGACGAACGAGAGCACCGACAAGGAGCTTTTGGTGGTGATCACCGCCGACATCCTCAAGGAGACGGCCTCGGCGAACCCCTAAGAGGCCGGGCGTTCCGCAAGGGGGGCCCGTGGGCCCCCCTTTGGCCTACAATGTCCCCATGCGGTTTCTCACGGCAGGCGAGTCCCACGGGCCCGAGCTTCTCGCCATCATTGAAGGGCTTCCCGCCGGGCTTCCCCTCAGCGAGGAGGACATCAACCCCTGGCTGGAGAAGCGGCAGAAGGGCTACGGCCGGGGCCGGCGCATGGTCATTGAGCGCGACCGGGTGGAGTTCCGCGCCGGGGTGAGGGGCGGGCGCACCACGGGCGCCCCCGTGGCCCTGGCCATCAAGAACGCCGACTTCAAGAACTGGGCCGAGATCATGGACCCCGCCCCGGGGAACTGGCCCAGGAAACGGGCCCTGACCGCGGCCAGGCCGGGCCACGCCGACCTCGCCGGGGGCATGAAGTACGGGCACAAGGACCTGAGGGACGTGCTAGAAAGGGCGAGCGCCCGGGAGACGGCCATGCGGGTGGCCGTGGGGGCCGTGGCCCTGAAGCTCCTCTCCCTCCTCGGGGTGGAGGGGGTGGGGTACGTCCCGGGGATGGCGGGGGTGTGGGCCAAGGTGCCCTTCTCTTGGGACCTGGTGCCCCGCATTGAGGAAAGCCCCCTGCGCATGACCGACCCCGAGGCGGAGGCCGAGGCGATCCGCCGCATTGACCAGGCCAAGGCCGAGGGGGACACCCTGGGCGGGATCATTGAGGCCCGCTTCCGGGGGCTCGTGCCGGGGCTTGGGAGCCACGTCCACTGGGACCGGAAGCTGGACGGGAGGCTGGCCCAGATGGCCCTCTCCATCCCGGCGGTGAAGGGGGTGGAGATCGGCCCCGCCTTTGAAAACGCCATGAAGCGGGGCTCCGAGGTGCACGACGCCATCTACTGGAGCCCGGAGCGGGGCTTCTACCGGAAGACCAACCGGGCAGGGGGGCTGGAAGGGGGCATGACCACGGGGGAGGAGCTCGTGGTCCGGGCCGCCCTCAAGCCCATCGCCACCCTGATGAAGCCCCTTCCCACCGTGGACGTGGTGACCCACGAGCCCAAGGACGCCGCCAGGGAGAGAAGCGACACCACGGCGGTGCCCGCGGCGAGCGTCATCCTCTGCGCCCTCTCGGCCATCGTCCTGGCCCAGGCCTACCTGGAGAAGTTCGGGGGGGACACCATGGAGGAGATCCAGGAACGGGTGGAGCGCTACCGGGAGCGGGTGCGGGCCTACTGAGCCCGGCCCAGGTAGGATGGGAGGATGGCCCGCCTCGAGGTTCCCCGTCCCGCCACCTTCGTCACCCTCACCGGGTTCATGGGGGTGGGGAAAAGCCGCATCGGGCGGGAGCTCGCCCGGGCGCTCATGCTCCACTTCATTGACCTGGACCGCTACATTGAGCGGCGCACCGGGATCTCCATCCCCGACATCTTCCGCCACCTCGGGGAGGAGGCCTTCCGCAGGATGGAGAAGGAAGCGGTGCGGGAGCTCGTGGGAAAGGACTACCTGGTCCTCTCCCTGGGCGGGGGAACCTTCATGGACCCGGAAAGCCAAAAGGCCCTCCTCGGCCGCGGGCCCGTGGTGGCCCTATGGGCGAGCCCCGAGACCATCCTGGAAAGGGCCATGCGCAAGCCCGGGGAAAGGCCCCTCCTCCAGGTGGAAAACCCCCTGGAGAGGATCCGGACCCTCCTCGAGGCCCGGGCCCCCGTCTACCGCAAGGCCCACATCCACGTCTCCACCGACGGGCGTCGCGTGGAGGAAGTGGTGGAGGAGATCGTAGAGAAGCTCTGGCGCCATGCAGAGGCTAGAGGTGCGTGAACCCGTCCCCTACCCCATCCTCGTGGGGGAAGGGGTCCTGAAGGAGGTCCCCCCGCTTGCGGGCCCCGCCGCCCTCCTCTTTGACCGGAGGGTGGAGGGCTTCGCCCAGGAGGTGGCGAAGGCCCTGGGCGTGCGCCACCTCCTGGGGCTCCCCGGGGGAGAGGCGGCGAAGTCCTTGGAGGTCTACGGGAAGGTCCTGTCCTGGCTTGCGGAAAAGGGGCTTCCCCGGAACGCCACCCTTCTCGTGGTGGGGGGCGGGACCCTCACGGACCTGGGCGGCTTCGTGGCCGCCACCTACCTCCGGGGGGTGGCCTACCTCGCCTTCCCCACCACCACCTTGGCCATCGTGGACGCGAGCGTGGGGGGGAAGACCGGGATCAACCTGCCCGAGGGGAAGAACCTGGTGGGGGCCTTCCACTTCCCCCAAGGGGTCTACGCCGAGCTTAGGGCGCTTAAGACCCTTCCCCTCCCCACCTTCAAGGAGGGCCTGGTGGAGGCCTTCAAGCACGGGCTCATCGCCGGGGACGAGGCCCTTCTCAAGGTGGAGGACCTCACGCCGCAAAGCCCCCGCCTCGAGGCCTTCTTGGCCAGGGCGGTGGCGGTGAAGGTGCGGGTCACCGAGGAAGACCCCCTGGAGAAGGGAAAAAGGCGCCTTTTAAACCTCGGCCACACCCTGGGCCACGCCCTGGAGGCCCAAACCCGCCACGCCCTCCCCCACGGGATGGCCGTGGCCTACGGCCTCCTCTACGCCGCCCTTCTGGGAAGGGCCCTCGGGGGCGAGGACCTTTTGCCCCCCGTGCGCCGCCTCCTCCTCTGGCTCTCCCCCCCTCCCCTGCCGCCTTTGGCCTTTGAAGACCTCCTCCCCTACCTCCTCCGGGACAAGAAGAAGGTCTCGGAAAGCCTCCACTGGGTGGTGCCCCTGGCCCCGGGGAGGCTTGTGGTGCGCCCCTTGCCCGAAGGCCTCCTCCGGGAGGCCTTCGCCGCCTGGCGGGAGGAGCTTAAAGGGCTTGGCCTCCTCCGCTAGGCGCCCGCAACCTGGAACCCCGGCGCAAGCCGGCACGGGGTGGCCTCAAAGCCCCACCCCCACGGGCCTCAGCACCCCGCGCTTGGCCTTGCCGAAGTCCAGGGGGAACTCCCCCGCCGCCGTCTTCAGGACCACGAGGGCCAGGGGGTGGTCCTCCCCCTCCCAGGCCACCCCCTCCCCCGTGGCGAAGGCCAGGGCCCTGGGGTCTTCCGGGGTAAGGGCGAGGCGGGGAAGCCCCTCGGGCCAAGGGAGGGTGGCCCCGAAGGCGAGGGCGAGGGCCCTCGCGGGGAGGAAGCGGCCCTTCTGCACCTTGCCCAGGTAGAGGCCCGGGGCAGGGGCCTTGAGGCCCAAGAGGGTGGGAAGCCCCTCGGGGAGGAGGTAGAGGTGGCCTGCCCGGTCAAGGACGGGGCCTTCCAAGGTAAGCCCCGCCTCCTCCAAAAAGCCCCTAAAGGCCCGCAGGGCCTCCTGGGAGAGGGGGGAAGGGCGTTCCAGGCGCGGCGTGCTCCAGGCCCCCCCCTCCTTGCGGAAGCGGGCGAGGAAGTGGCCCTCCCCCTCGAGGCGGTGGGGCCAGAGCCTCGCGGTCTTAAGGAGCTCCGGGTTCCCCTCCCCCCACTCCGGCACCCCCGGGGCGAAAAGGGGGTGGAGGCGGGCGTCCTCGAGGCGGAACTCCGGGTGCGCCTTGAGGAAGTGGGCCACCACCCCCTCGTTCTCCTCGGGGGCGAAGGTGCAGGTGGAGTAGACCAACACCCCCCCAGGCCCCAGGAGCCTCGAGGCCTGGGCCAGGAGGGCCTTCTGCACCTCCGCCATCCTCTTGGGCGCCGAGGGCCCCCAGTGGCGCGCGGCCTCCCTGTCCTTGCGGAACATCCCCTCCCCCGAGCAGGGGGCGTCCAGGAGGACCCGGTGGAAGTAGGTCCCGAAGGCCTCGGCCAGGGCCCTGGGAGGGGCCTGGGTCACGGCGAGGGGGGCCCCCCAGCGCTCCACGTTCTCCAGAAGGCCCCGCACCCGTTTGCCGTCCACCTCGTTGGCCAAAAGAAGCCCCTTCCCCCCCATGCGGGCGGCGAGGTGGGTGGTCTTGCCCCCCGGGGCCGCCGCGAGGTCCAAGACCCTTTCCCCGGGCTTCGGGTCCAGGAGGACCCCCACCGCCTGGGCGCTCGGCTCCTGGATGTAGTAGAGCCCGGCGTAGAAGAAGGGGTGGGGGCCGGGCCTGGCCTCCTCGGGGTAGTAAAACCCCTCCTGGCACCAGGGAATGGGCCGTAGGGGCCAGGGGGAGATCCTCTGAAAGGCCTCGGGGGGAAGCTTCAGGGTGTTCACCCGGAGGCCGTAGGTGCGCTTCCCCTCCGTGAGGGCCTTGAGGAAGGCGGGAAACTCCTCGCCCAGAAGCTCGGCCATGCGGGAAAGGAAGGCCTTGGGCAGCACCCGTGTACCCTAGCACGGAAGGCCCGAAGGCCTCAAGGGATACCATGGGCCCATGATCGTCGCCCTGGGGGCCGACCTGGTGGAGATCGCCCGCGTGGAAAGGCTCCTTTCCCGCCACGGGGAGAGGGCCTTGAGGCGGCTTTTTCACGAGGAGGAGGTGGCCTACGCCCTCGCCCGCCAAAACCCTTTCCCGAGCCTCGCCGCCCGCCTTGCGGCCAAGGAGGCCTTCCAGAAGTGCTGGCCGGAAAGCCTCTCCTGGAAGGAGGTCTGGGTGGGGATGGAAGGGAAAAGGCCCGCCCTTCGCTTCGCCCCCCGAATAGAAGCCCGCATGGCGGAGGAAGGGCTTTTCGCCCACCTCTCCCTAAGCCACGAGCGGAGCCACGCCTTGGCGGTGGTGGTCCTCGAGGCTAGGGCACGAGGCGGAGGATGAAGGCGTAGCGGTAGACCTCTCCCCTTCCCGCCGCCAAAGCCCCCCGGACCATGTTCCAAAGCACCAAGGCCAAAAGGGCGAGGGCTAAGGGATACACAACAACAATCCCCACCACGGTGAGGGCCAGGAGGAAAAGCCCCAGCCCGTAAAGGGTGTAGCTGATCTGGCCGTTCAAGGACTCCTTGGCATGGGCCTGGACGAAGGGGGTCTTGGGCCCCAAGAAGAGGATGGCGAGAGGGAGGAGGACCTGGCCGATGAGGAGGAAGTACCCCACCAAAGGGGCCAGGTGGGCCACCGCCGCCCAGGTCCGCTCCTCCGGGGAAGGGATCACCAGGCCACCTCCTCCACCTCTTCCCGGATGCGGATGGGCCCCTGCTTCTCCGGCCTCAGGCCCGTCTTGTCCTGATAAAAGGCCCGGATGGCGGCGAAGTCCCGGCGGATGTCCCCGGTCGGGTAGAGGTAGCCCCCGATGCCCACCTCCTTCCGCCGGAAGTCGGCGTACCCCAGGGCGATGGGCACCCCCGCCTTCAGGGCCATGTAGTAAAACCCGGTGCGCCAGTAGGGGGCCTTGCCCCGGGTCCCCTCCGGGGTGATGAGGATGGCGATCTCCTCCTCCCGGCGGAAGATCTCCGCCACCTGGTCCACGAGGCCCTCCCGCCGGGAACGGTCCACGGGGATGCCCCCTAAGGCCCGCATGAGGTGGCCGAGGGGGGGCTTGAAGAGCTCCTTCTTGCCCAGCCAGCGGGCGCGGATGCGGGCCCCCCAAAGGGCCAAAAGGCCCACCACGAAGTCCCAGTTGGAGGTGTGGGGGGCGCCGATGAGGACGTACTTCCGCGAGGGAGGGGGCGCGACCTTAAGCTCCCAGCCGAAAAGCCTCAGGAGAAAGCGGGCGAGCTTCTGCATGCCTCCTAGGAGTATACCGCGTGTGGTACACTAAAGGGTAACGCCGGGTGGGGCCTTCCCCACCCCTTTTCGTGGAGGGCGCATGCACAAGGTGGTCATCGTGGGCAGGCCCAACGTGGGCAAATCCAGCCTCTTCAACCGCCTCCTCAAGAAGCGGAGCGCGGTGGTGGCGGACGTGCCCGGGGTCACCCGCGACCTTAAAGAGGGCGTGGTGGAAACCGACCGGGGCCGGTTCCTCCTGGTGGACACGGGGGGGCTCTGGTCCGGGGACAAGTGGGAGAAGAAGATCCAGGAGAAGGTGGACCGGGCCCTGGAGGACGCCGAGGTGGTGCTCTTCGCCGTGGACGGGCGGGCCGAGCTCACCCAGGCGGACTACGAGGTGGCCGAGTACCTGCGGAGGAAGGGGAAGCCCGTGATCCTCGTGGCCACCAAGGTGGACGACCCCAAGCACGAGCTCTACCTGGGCCCCCTCTACGGCCTCGGCTTCGGCGACCCCATCCCCACCTCCAGCGAGCACGCGAGGGGGCTGGAGGAGCTCCTCGAGGCCATCTGGGAGAGGCTTCCCGTACGCCAGATAGAGACCGAGCCCGAGGTGGCGGGCATCCGGCTCGCCATCGTGGGCCGGCCCAACGCCGGGAAGTCCAGCCTCTTGAACGCCATCCTGGGGGAGGAGCGGGTCATCGTCTCCGAGGAGCCGGGCACCACCCGGGACGCCATTGACGTGGAGTTCTTCTTCGGCGGCCAGCGCTTCGTCCTCGTGGACACCGCCGGGATCCGCAAGCGGCCCGAAAACCTCGTGGAGGAGCTCGCCATCCGGCGGAGCCTTAGGGCCATGGACGAGGCGGACGTGGTCCTCCTCGTGGTGGACCCCTTCCAGGTGGGGGACCGGGAGCTCAAGCTCGCCAACGAGGCCCTGGACCGGGGCAAGCCCGTCCTTTTGGTCATCACCAAGTGGGACCTGGTGGACAAGGAGGACGCCCCCAAGATGCGGCGCCTCCTCCGGGAAAAGCTCGCCCACCTGGACCACCTCCCCCGGGTCTTCACCTCCGCCCTGACGCGGCAGAACCTGGACCGGATCTTCCGGGAGGCGGTGCGCCTTCACGAACTCAACCAGACCCGCGTCCCCACCGCCGAGCTCAACCGCTGGGTGGCGGTCTGGACGAGCCGCGTGCAGATGCCGAACTTCAAGGGCAAGCCCCTCAAGATCCTCTACGCCACCCAGCCCGAGGTGGCCCCGCCCACCTTCGTCTTCTTCGTGAACCACCCGGAGTTCGTCACCCGGGCCTTTGAGAACTACCTGAAAAACCGCATCGGCGAGGACCTGGGCCTAAGAGAGGTGCCCTTCCGCCTGGTCTTCCGGGGAAGGAGGGAGGAGTAGCGCCATCCCCTCCACCGCCCCCGTCCGCAAGGAGAGGTGGGCCAGGGGGGTGAGGGGGGTGGGCTCGGGGTTCACCTCCACCAGGTAGGCCCCCGAGGCGAAGGCGATCCGGCCCAAGGAGGCCGCGGGCTCCACCTCGGCGCTGGTGCCCACCACCAAGGCGAAGTCGGCCTCGGCGAAGGCCCTTTCCGCCCTCTCCCAAGCCCCTTCCGGCAGAAACTCCCCGAACCAGACCACATCGGGCCGGGCCCGGTGGCCGCAGGCCGGGCAGAAGGGGGGCGGGGCGAAGGCCTCCGGCAAGGGAAACCGCTTCCCGCAGGCCTCGCACCGGGCCCTGAGGAGGTTGCCGTGGAGCTCCACCAGGTTCTGGCTTCCCGCGAGGGCGTGAAGGCCGTCCACGTTCTGGGTGACGAGGAGGAAGCTTCCCCCCCGGGAGAGGATGCGCCTCTCCAGCTCCACTAGGGCGTAGTGGGCCGGGTTGGGCTTGGCCTCCCGCACCTTCTGGATGCGCCAGGCGTACCAGGCCCAGACCTTCTCCGGGTCCCGGGCGTAGGCCTCGGGGGTGGCGTAGTCCAGGGGGTTGAAGTTTTTCCAAAGCCCCTCGGCGTCCCGGAAGGTGGGGATGCCGGAGGGCTTGGAGATGCCCGCCCCCGTGAGGACCGCCACCCGCCTCGCCTCCTCCAGGCGCTTCCGGGCTTCCTCCAACCGCTCCATGGCCCCATCGTATCCTTAACCCATGAGGCTCTTCACCCCCGAGGCCATGCGGGAGGCGGACCGGAAGGCCGTGGAGCGGGGCTACCCGAGCCTCCTTCTCATGGAGTGGGCGGGGATGAAGGCGGCGAGGGTCTACCTGGAGCTCTTCGGCAAGGCCCCCGCCCTCGTCCTCGCGGGCAAGGGGAATAACGGCGGGGACGGCCTCGTCCTCGCCCGCCACCTCCTCCTGGAGGGGGTAGGGGTGCGGGTCTATGCCGCAGGGGGCCAAACCGGGGACGCCCTCCTCGCCCTCCAGGCCCTCCTCGCCCACGGGGTGGAGGTAAGGCCCCTGGAGGAGGCTTCCTTCCGGGAGGGGGAGGTGGTGGTGGACGCCCTCTTCGGCACCGGTCTTAAAGGGCCCCTCACGGACTTTTACGCCGAACTCGTGGAGCGGGTGAACCGGGCAGGCCTCCCCGTCCTCGCCCTGGACCTCCCCTCGGGCCTCCCCTTTAGCCCCCACGTGCGGGCCACGGCCACCGTGGCCTTCGCCGCCCTCAAGACCCCGCACCTTTTCCAGAGGGAGGCCTGCGGGAAGCTTTACCTGGCGGAGATCGGCCTGCCCAAGCCCCTCCTGGAAAGGGAGGACCTCCCCGAGGTGGCAAGTCCCGAGGCCCTAAGGCCCCTCCTCCCCAGGCGCCCCCTCACCGCCCACAAGGGAAGCGTGGGCCGGGTGGGGGTCTTAGGGGGGTACCAGGGGGAGGACCTCCGCTACGCCGGGGCGCCCCTCCTCGCCGCCCTTGGGGCCTACCGCATGGGGGCGGGGCTCGTGCACCTGGTGGCGCCGGAGGGCACGCCTCTAGAGCCCCTCGAGGCCGTCTTCCACCCCGTCCCCTCCCCTGCCCTTCCCCCCCTCAAGGCGGAGGCCCTGGCCGTGGGGATGGGCGGGGGGCCCTGGGGGAGGGCGTGGGCCCTAAAGGCCCTGGAGGCCCGCCTTCCCACCGTCTTGGACGCGGACGCCCTCCACCCGGAGGTGGCCGAGGCCTACCGGAAGGCGGGCGTCCCCGCCGTCCTTACCCCCCACGCGGGGGAGGCGGGGAGGCTCCTTGGGATTTCCCCTGAGGAAGTGGCCAAAGACCCCCTGGGGGCGGCCCGGGCCTTGGCGGAGCGGACGGGGCTTGCCGTGGTCCTCAAGGGGAACCCCACGGTGGTGGCGGAAGGGGAAAGGCTTTCCGTGAACCCCACGGGAAACCCCGCCCTGGCCACAGGGGGGACGGGGGACGTGCTTTCAGGGGCCATCGCCGCCCTCTTGGCCGCGGGGCTTAGGCCTTTTGACGCGGCCAGGCTTGGGGTCTTTCTCCACGGCCTCGCCGGGGACCTCCTGGCCGAGGAGAAGGGGGTGGGGCTCCTCGCCCGGGAGGTGGCGGAGGCCCTCCCCCGGGCAAGGAGGCTCCTCCAGGAGGGAAGGGTGCCCCCGGCCTTCTTCCCGCGGTAGCCTGGTATATTCGGGTGGGGTTTTGCCCGGCGCCATGGACCTCCCCCGCCTCTACGTCCCCGCCACCCTGGCCAACCTGGGCTCGGGCTTTGACGCCTTGGGGGTGGCCCTGGACCTCTACCTCGAGGTGGAGGCCCACCCCGCCCCGGAGGACGCCTTCCTCTACGAGGGGGAAGGCCATGTGGAGGGTACAGACAACCTGATCCACGAGGGGTACCGGGCCGGGATGCGGGCCCTGGGGCTAGAGCCCTTCCCCTTGCGGGTGCGGGCCTTCAACCCCATCCCCCTGGCCCGGGGCATGGGAAGCTCCTCCGCCGCCTTAGTGGCCGGGGTGGCCCTGGCGGACCGGCTTTCCGGGGGGAGGCTTGGGCGGGAGGGGGTCTTCCGGGTGGCGGCGGGGCTCGAGGGCCATCCCGACAACGTGGCCCCGGCGGTCTACGGGGGCTTCGTGGCCGCCCTGAGCGACCCCCCCTTGGCCATCCCCCTGCCGAGGCCCGAAGGGGTGCGCTTCGTCCTGGCCGTCCCCCCCTACGAGGTCCCCACCCCCTTGGCCCGGGAGGCCCTGCCCCGGGAGGTGCCCCTGGAGGACGCCATCTACAACCTGGCAAGAAGCGCCCTCTGGCCCGCGGCGCTTTCCTCGGGGAGGCTCGAGGCCCTGAGGGAGGCCTGCCGCGACCGGCTCCACCAGCCCCACCGGGCCCACCTCATGCCCGGGGTCCTGGAGGCGATAGAAGGCGCGCTAGAGGCCGGGGCCCTGGCGGCCTTCGTGGGCGGGGCGGGGCCCACCCTGGCCGCCCTGGCGCGCGCCGGGGAGGAAGCCCCCGTGATCCGGGCCCTTTCCGCCTACCGGGGCCCGGAAGGGCGCACGCTGGTATTGGGCATAGGGGAGGGATACTTTTGGAAGGAGACCTGAAGGCCATCCCCCTGACCGAGGTCCTGGAGCTGGTCCACGCCCATAGGCGCTCCGGGGTCCTGGAGGTGCGCACCGGGCCCCTTCCCCTCACCCTCCGCTTCGCCCTGGGGGAGGTGGTGGGGGCGAGCATCCTGGACTGGGAAGGGCCGGACGCCCTCTTCGCCTTCCCCCTCCACCCGGAGGAGGGAGTCTTCCGCTTCGTGCCCAAGAGGCCCCCGGAGGCGGCCCAGGCCCTGATGCCCTTTTCCGTCCTCCTCGGGGAGTGGGCCCGGGTGAACGACGAGTGGGACCGGTTCCGCACCCTCATTGACTCCCCGAGCCGGGTCCTCGAGGCCATCCGCCCCGGGGAGCCCTACGGCGCCTTCCTCGGAGGGAAAAGCGTGCGGGCCGCGGCCAAGGCCTGGGGCGTTCCCCTCATCATCGCCATGGAGCGGGCCTACATGGGGGTGCGGGAAGGCGACCTCTACCCCCTCCGCCGCTACAGCTGGTTCGCCCTCCGCATCCGGCACGTGGGGAGGAAGACCAAGACCCTGGAGGAGTTCGGCCACCTCGCCGCCCTCCTGGACGGCTCCCGCAACCTGGGGGAGATCGTGGCCGAAGGGGTCCCCCTCGGCTTGGTGCGCCGCTACCTCATCCGGGCCCTGGCCCAGGAAGAGCTAACCCCCCCGGGACGGGGGTGGCTCCTCAGGGACCTGCTTTGGGAAGCCGAGAAGGAGGCCGAATAGCCTACTTCTTCTTCCGGGGCCGGTACTTGCCGTAGGTGCCGCGCCAGATCTTGCCGCGCCGGGTCCTGCGGTCGCCCTTGCCCATACGCCCTCCTTAGGCGCTGAGGCCGCCGCCAATGAGGGGCGCCCCCGCGGCCTCGAGCAGCTGACGGACCTTGCGCATCAGCCGGGACTTCCTGCGGGCAGCGGCGTTCTTGTGCAGGGTGGAGCCCTTCGCCGCCTTGTCAATGAGGCTTTCGGCCTTGCGCATGATCTTCAGGGCCTCTTCCGCCTTGCCCTCCTGGGCCAGCTGGATGGCCTTCTTGCTGAGGGTCTTGATGGCCGACTTCTTGGCCTTGTTGCGGAGCCGGCGCTTCAGGGACTGCCGGTGCCGCTTAAGGGCGGAAAGGTTCCTCTTGGGCTTCTTCTGCGCCATCGTTCTCCCCTTTGGCCCCCCTCGGGGGCAAACCAGGGCCCAGTGTAGCACACCCTGCGCCTAAGGGGCAAACTTGGTGGTCACCCAGTCGTAGCGCACCTGGCCCTTGGCCCCCTGGAGCTCAAAGCGGAGAAGGTACGCCCCGGGGCTCACGCCGAAGCGCACCTCGTCCTGGAAGGCGCCGCCGTAGGTCCGCTCGCCCACCTTGCGGCCGTCCCGCAACAGGACGACCCTGAGCCTCCCCTCCTCCAGCCTCCCCGAGACCTTCACCTTCAAGGCGTCGTAGAGGCCCGTGACCCGGACGGGGTACTCCGCCTCCCCCGTGTACTTCCAGTAGAAGACGGGGAGGAAGGGGGGGTAGCCCACGGCCAGGCCGTACCGCTCGGCGTACCAGTAGAGGCCCAGGGCCGCCAGGGCCAGAAAGAGCAGGGTCCGCATTGGCCTAAGTATACTTGGGCACATGGCGGGCACCGGCCACACCCCGGAAGAGGCCCTGGCCCTCCTCAAGCGGGGGGCCGAGGAGATCGTCCCCGAGGAAGAGCTTCTCGCCAAGCTCAAGGAGGGGCGGCCCCTCACGGTCAAGCTCGGAGCCGACCCCACGAGGCCCGACCTGCACCTGGGCCACGCGGTGGTCCTGAGGAAGATGCGCCAGTTCCAGGAGCTCGGCCACAAGGTGGTCCTCATCATCGGCGACTTCACCGGGATGATCGGGGACCCTTCGGGCCGTTCCAAGACCCGGCCCCCCCTCACCCTGGAGGAGACCCGGGAGAACGCCAAGACCTACGTGGCCCAGGCGGGGAAGATCCTCAGGCAGGAGCCCCACCTCTTTGAGCTCCGCTACAACTCCGAGTGGCTGGAGGGCCTCACCTTCAAGGAGGTGGTGCGCCTCACCTCCCTCATGACCGTGGCCCAGATGCTGGAAAGGGAGGACTTCAAGAAGCGGTACGAGGCGGGGATTCCCATCTCCCTGCACGAGCTTTTGTACCCCTTCGCCCAGGCCTACGACTCCGTGGCCATAAGGGCCGACGTGGAAATGGGGGGCACGGACCAGCGCTTCAACCTCCTGGTGGGCCGGGAGGTGCAACGGGCCTACGGGCAAAGCCCCCAGGTCTGCTTCCTCATGCCCCTTCTCGTGGGCCTTGACGGGCGGGAGAAGATGAGCAAGAGCCTGGACAACTACATCGGCCTCACCGAGCCCCCGGAGGCGATGTTCAAGAAGCTCATGCGGGTGCCGGACCCTCTCCTCCCGAGCTACTTCCGGCTTCTCACGGACCTGGAGGAGGAGGAAATAGAGGCCCTCCTAAAGGCGGGCCCCGTCCCCGCCCACCGGGTCCTCGCCCGCCTCCTCACCGCGGCCTACGCCCTGCCCCAGATCCCCCCCCGGATAGACCGGGCCTTTTACGAAAGCCTCGGCTACGCCTGGGAGGCCTTCGGGCGGGACAAGGAGGCGGGCCCCGAGGAGGTAAGGAGGGCGGAAGCCCGCTACGACGAGGTGGCCAAAGGGGGAATCCCCGAGGAGATCCCCGAGGTCACCATCCCCGCCTCGGAGCTGAAGGAAGGCCGGATCTGGGTGGCGAGGCTTTTTACCTTAGCGGGCCTCACCCCCTCCAACGCCGAGGCGAGGAGGCTCATCCAGAACCGGGGCCTGAGGCTGGACGGGGAGGTCCTCACCGACCCCATGCTCCAGGTGGACCTCTCCCGGCCCCGCATCCTGCAGCGGGGCAAGGACCGCTTCGTGCGGGTGCGGCTTTCGGACTGAAGCCACCCCTTCTTGGGGCCCCCGCCGAGGCGAAAGCCCCGGCGGGGTATTTAGCCCCCCTCCATGGGCCTTAGGGGCACCTCGTGCCCGGTGGCGTAGAGGGTCTCCCCTTCCGCCTCGAGGCGGAGCCTGGGAAGGGGAAACCGGGGGGGGCCGTAGACGGCCTTTCCCCCAAGCAGGGGGTCAAAGGCCCCGAAGTGGCAGGGGCAGCCCAAAAAGGGCCTCTCGTAGCGGAAGTTGTAGAGGAGGGAGGCCGCCTCGGGGTCGGGGACGAAGTTCACCGTGCACCCCTGGTGGGTGCAGATGCGGCTTAAGGCCAGGTAGTGCTCCTCCCCCACGGAAAGCCCCCCGGGAGCGGGCTCGGGAAGGCGGAGGAGGAAGGCCTTGAGCTCCCCCAGGGGAAGGGGGTAGAGGAAGGGCCTCGCCTGCCACACCCCAAGCTCCCCGAGCCGGGCCACGGCCACCCTGGGCCCCGCCTTCCAGGTCGGCGTCCCCGCCTCGGGTCGGGGACGGAAGCGGAGGTTGTAGGTGCGCACCCCGAACCAGGCGAAAAACCCCCCGGCCACCGCCACGGGAAGGTAGAAGACGAGGTCGCGCCGCTTCATGGCTAGAGGCTTCCCAGGTAGCCCAAAAGGGCCTCAAGCTCCTCCTCGGAAAGGGGAACGGCGGGCATCGTCCCCCGGCCCTGGAGGACGATCTCCCGCACCGCTTCAGGCACCTTCAGGATGGGGTTCCCCTTAAGCCTTGGGCCCACGCCCCCTTCCCCCTGAAGGCCGTGGCAGGCAGCGCAACGGGCTTCGTAGACGCTCCTCCCGTCCTTTCCCCCTTGGGCTTGGGCTTTGGCCATGGCGATGAGGGCCTCCACCCGCTCTTTGGCCTCGCCCCCGGCCTCCAGGTACTTCTCCCAGGCGGCGATGGCCTCCTGCATCCGCCCTTCCTGGAAGTAGAGGTTCCCCAGGAAAAGCCACCCTTCGGCGGCCTCGGGGTCGGCGCCCTGGGCGATTTCCAGGAAAATCCTCGCCTCCTCGGGCCTCCCCCCCATGAAGAGGAGGATCCCCACCCGGCGCACCGCCTCCACGTTCTTGGGGTCTTTCTTCAGGACCTCCAGGTAGGCCTCCGCCGCCTGGTCAAAGGCCTGGAGCTCGTAGGCCCTGCGGCCCCAGGCGAGGAGGTCCTCCACCTCTCCCGTGCGCCTGGCCTTGTCGGCGAGGGCTTTGAGCTCCCGGGCTTCCTGGCGCTGGGTCACGGTGGTCTCCCCGGGCAGGCGGGGCAGGGTGTAGCGCCAAAGGCCCACCCCGAGGAGGACCACGGCCCCCAGGACCAGGGCCACGGGCCAGGGGCGGAAGGGCCGGGGGGCGGGAGGACGGTAGCCCTCCAAAAGCCTTTCCACCTCCACCATGCGGGCGAGGGCCCGCTTCTTTTCCTCTCCCTCTAGGGCCTCCACCTCCTCCTTGAGGACCTCTAGCTCCCTAAGGAGCTCCTCCCGCCTTGGGGGCTCGGGGAAGGGCTCCTTGGGGCCGAGGAGGGGCCTTAGGGCGAGGAGGAGGCCGAGGAGAAAGAGGGCGAGGAAGAACAGGGTGGCCATCATCTCGGGGGCTCCTTAAGGCGGCGCTCCGCCTCCTCCAAGAGCTCCTTGGGAAGCGGCTTGGGCCGGAAGTAGGCGAAGAGGCCGAGGCCGAGGAGGAGAAGCCCCAAGACGGGGAGCACCCAGACCCAAAGGGTCACCCCCCGCCTCGGGGGCGCGTAGAGGATCCACTCCCCGTACCGCTCCACGAAGAAGGCCTTGATCTCCTCCTCCGTCTTCCCCTCCTGAAGCATCTCGGCGATGATCCGGCGCATCTCCACCGCCACCCCCGAGTTGCTCTCCGCCGCCGACTCCCCCTGGCAGACGGGGCAGCGGAGCTCCCGGGCGATGCGGAAGACCTCCGGGGGAAGGTCTGGGGGCGGCGCTTCCTGGGCCAGGGCGGGAAGAAGAAAGGCCATGAGCAGAACAACCCACCTCATCGCAACGCCTCCTCCAGGTAACGCGCCAGGGTGGCCTCGTCAATGGCCCCGGCGTGCCGCGCGAGGACCCGGCCCTCCCGGTCAATGAAGAAGGTCTCGGGCACCCCGTACATCCCGTAGTCCACGCCCACCCGGCCCCGGGGATCGTAGACCTGGGGGAAGGTGAGGCCGAACTGGGCGATAAACCTCAGGGCCTCCTCCTGCTTGTCCTGGGTGTTCACCCCCACGAAGAGGACCTCCTCCCGGTGGCGGCGCCAGGAGGCCTCCAAAATGGGGGCCTCCTCGTAGCAGGCGGGGTAGCACCAGCTCGCCCAGAAGTTGAGGACGATGGGCCTCTTGCCCAGGTGGTCGGCGAGGCGGAAGGCCTCCCCCCACTCCGCCCGGTAGGGGGGAAGGAGGGGGAGGGTGAAGTCGGGGGCGGGCCTCCGCTCCTTGGCCAGGACGGAGGGGAGCTCCTCGGGGTTCCGCTGCATCCCCCACCAGAAAAGCCCTCCCAGGGCCAATACCACGAGGAGCCAGAGCCACCCCCTCACGCCGGGCTCACCCCCCTAGCTTCCTCCGGCCTCGCCGCGGGCCAGAGGATGTAAAGGGTGCCCAGGGCCATGAGCCCCCCCGCCACCCACATCCAGAAGACCAAGGGGGTGACGATGAGCCTTAGGGAGGCCCACTCCCCCTTTTCCCGGTCAAAGTCCATGAGGAGGAAGTAGTAGTCGTTCCCCGGGGTGTAAATGACCTTGGGGGCGGGAAGGGGGCTATTCATCTGGGGGTAGAAGTGGAGCCTGGGCCTGACCTCCCCGAAGCGGTCGGTCTCTAGAAGGGCCTCCACGGCGAAGCGCCGCCCCTCGTCCAAGGCCCGCACCCCCTGGAAGGTCATGCGCACGCCCCCCACCTCCCAGGCCTCTCCCCGGTAGAGGGTCTTCTCGCTCTCCAGGCGGTAGGTCTGGCTGAAGGCGATGGCAAGCCCCATGAGGGCCACGGCGAAGTGGACCACGAGGCTTCCCACCCGCCTGCGGTTCGCCAAGAAGCCCCAGGGGGAAAGCCCCGCCCGCACCCGGGCCAAAACCCCCTCCCGCGCCAGGAGGTAGATGGCGGCGGCGTTGTAGAGGAAGAGCCCCAAGGCGAAGGAGGCCCCCAAGGTGTAGCCCCGGAGGAGGCCGAATAGGGTCCCCAAGGCGAGGGCGAGGAGAAGGACGAGGAGGTTCCGCAAAACCTCCCCCCGGGCCCTGCGCCAGGGGAGGAGGGGCCCCACCCCCATGAGGAGGAGGATCCCCGCCCCCAGGGGGGCGGAAACCTGGTTGAAGAAGGGGGCCCCCACGCTCACCTTGGCCCCGGTGAAGGCCTCCACAAGAAGGGGGTAGAAGGTGCCGAGGACGACCACGAGGGCCCAGCCCGCGAAGAAGAAGGCCCCGAGGAGAAGCGCCCCCTCCCGGGAGAGGGGGTGGAAAAGGGCGGTGTCCCGCACCTCCCGGGAGACCCGGGAGAGGAGGCCGAGGCCAAGGCCCGTGGCAAAGAGGAAGAAGCCGAGGAAGGCAGGCCCCACGGGGCCCTCGGCGAAGGCGTGGACCGACTGGATGACCCCGCTTCGGGTGAGGAAGGTGCCGAGAAGGGTGGCGGCGAAGGCCAGGGTCACGAAGGCAAAGTTCCAGGTCTTGAAGGCCCCCCGGGTCTGCTGGACGAAGGCCGTGTGGAGGAAGGCCGTGGCGAGGAGCCAGGGGATGAAGCTGGCGTTCTCCACCGGGTCCCAGGCCCAGTACCCGCCCCAGCCCAGGACCTCGTAGCTCCACCACATCCCCGCCACCTTCCCCGCGGTGAGGAAGCCCCAGGCGATGAGGGTCCACCACCTGGTCTCCTCCACCCAGGTCTGGTAGCGCCGGGTGGCCATGGCCGCCACCGCGTAGGCGTAGGGCACGCTCAGGCCCACGAAACCCAGGTACATGAGGACGGGGTGGACGGCCATCATCCAGTGGTTCTGGAGGAGGGGGTTCGGGCCCACGCCGTCGGGAGGCGGGTCGGGCAGGGTCTCAAAGGGGCTCGCGATGGTGGCCATGACCCCGAAGAAGAAGACCTGGATGCCGAAGAGCACGGCGAGGACCAGGGAGGCCCGCCAGGGGTCCAAGGGCTTGCGGCTGGCGAGCAGGGTGTAGAGGGTCTGGAGGAGGCCCCAGAGGAGGATGCTGCCCTCGAGGGCCGCCCACGGGGTCACCAGGGTCACCCAGAGGGGGTCCTTGGTGGAGTGGTTCCTCGCCACGTAGGCCAGGCTGAAGTCGTGGACGAGAAGGGCCCACTCCAAGGCGAGGAAGGCGGCAAGCGCAGCGAGGAAGGCAGGAAACACGAGGGCCCGCGCCCCCCTTAGGAAGCGCCCGTCCCCCTGGAGGTAGGCGAGGAGGGCGAGGCCCAGGCCCAGGAGGCTAAAGGCCAGGGCCAGGCTCACGCCGAGGTTGCCGAGAAGGGCCGGGGTCATTGGGCCTCCTCAATGAGCTTGCGCACCTCCTCCGGGGTCCAGCCTTCCTTGGGGGGCTGGTAGGTCTCCGAGTGCTTCACCAAGAGGTTGGTGCCCTGGAAGACCCCTTCTTGGAAGCGGCCCTCCACCACCACCCCCTGCCCCTCCTTGAACATGCCCGGGGGCGTGCCCTTGTGGAAGACGGGCACCTCCGCCACCCCGTCCGTGAGGACGAAGCGGAGCTCCAGGCGGTCCTTGTCGTACTGGACGGTTCCGGGCTTCACCAGCCCCCCGAGGCGGACGGGGCGGTTCTGGTACCTGGCCTGGTCCTGGAGGTACTCCGAAGGGGTGAGGAAGTAGACCAGGTTCCGCCCAAGCCCCCCGAAGACCATGTACCCCAAAGCGCCCAGGATGACCAGAATGCCGAGGAGGTACTTCCCCTTCACCGCGCCCTCCCGTACCGCCAGAAGAGGTAGGCCAGGTAGCCGAAGACGGCGAGGTAGGTGAGGACGTAGACCCAGGTGACGAAGACCCCCATCACGCCTCCTCCTTCGCTTCCTCCAGGGCCGCCACCAGGCCGCGGAAGCGGACGAAGCCCAGGTACAGAAGCGTGAAGACGGCGAGGTGGAAGAGGAGGACCTGGAGCATCTCCGGGGCCATGTGGATCTTGCCCGTGGTGAGGTCAATGGACTGGGTCTGGTGCAGGCTCCGCCACCACTTGACCGACATGTAGCTTATGGGCACGTTGAGGAAGCCCAAAACGCCCACGGCCGCCGCCGCCTTGCGGCGAAGCTCGGGGTCCTCAATGGCCCCCCGCAGGAGGAAGTAGCCCACGTAGACGGCGAAGAGGATGGCCGTGGTGGTGAGCCTGGGCTCCCAGGTCCAGTAGACCCCCCAGGTGGGCCGGGCCCAGAGCATTCCCGTCACCAGGGCGAGGCCCATGAAGACGAGGCCGATCTCGGCGCTTGCGGCGGCGACCCGGTCGTGCCGCGGGTCCTGGCGGAAGAGGTAAAGAAGGGAGTAGAGGAAGGTGACGAAAAAGGCCAGGTACCCCACCCAGGCGGTGGGAACGTGCAGGTACATGATCCGGACCAAATACCCCTGGTTGGCGTCCGGGGGCGCGGCGAGGGCGAGGTAGAGCCCCAGGGGAAGGAGCAACACCCCAAGCCCCAGGAAGGCCCAGGTGAGGCCGTCGGGGCGGGAAAGCAGCGCGGTCTTCTGCATCGGTCAAACCTCCTTCAGCACCTAGGATAGCCAAGGGAAAGTGAAGTTTCTGTAAACCCCCCTACCCCTCCATGACCAGGGGGAAGAGGAGGGCGCTCGCGGTGACGTAGACCAGGTCAAAGACGAGGAGCAGCTGCCACCAAGGGGCCACCTCCCCCAAGGGAAGCCCCTCGGCGACCCCCGCCGTGGCCCGCACCGAGGCCAGGACCACGGGGACCACCAGGGAGAAGAGGAGAAGGGGAAGGAGGACCTCCCGCCCCCTCAGGCGGCTCAAAAGCCCGGCGTAGAAGGTGGCCACGCTGGCGTAGCCCAGGCTTCCCAGGGCGAGGGTGAGGAAGAGGGCCCCCCCGCGTTCCAAGGGCACGTGGAAGAACCCCGCGGCCCCAAAGAGGGCGAGGAGGGCCAAGGGCAAAAGGACGAGGAGCTGAAAGAGGAGCTTGCCGAAGTAGACCCACTCCTTGCTCCCGGGAACGAGAAGGAGGTCGTCCAGCGTCCCCTCCTCCGTCTCCCGGCCGAAGGCCCGGGTGGCGAGGAGGGTGGAGAGGAAGGCCAGGGCCACCCAAAGGACCCCGGGGGCCGCCCGGCGGAGCGCCCCCTCCTCCGGGCCCAGGGCCAGGGCCATGACGAAGAGGTTGACGAAGAGAAAGGCCAGGGCCGAGAGGACCCCGAGGCGGTCCCGGACCTCGAGGCGGAGGTCCCTAAGGGCCAAAAGCCAGACCCGCCTCACGCCGCCCCCAGCCACACCGCCCGGTCGGCCACCGCCTCGGCCAGGGCCCGGTCGTGGGTGGCGAGGACCACCCCGGCGCCCTTCCGGGCCTCCTCCAAGACCTCCAGAAGGAGCCTCCGCCCCTCCTGGTCCAAGGCCGTCTCCGGCTCGTCCAAAAGCCAGAGGTCGGGCCTCAGGAGGAGGAGGCGGGCGAGGGCGAGGCGCTTCTTCATCCCGCTGGAGAAGGCGGCGAGGGGAAGGTCCGGGGGAAGGGCGAAGCGGGCCAAGGCCGCCTCCCAGTCCCCTTGCGCCCCGTGGAAACCCAGGTCAAAGAGGAGGTGCTCCCGGGCGGTGAGGTGGCGGTGGAAGGCCGGGGGGTTGGGGAGGAAGAGGGGCCTTCCCCTTCGCTCCACCCGGCCCCGGGTGGGCCTTATAAGCCCCGCCATGAGGCGGAGGAGGGTGGTCTTGCCCGAGCCGTTCGGGCCCAAGAGGGCCACCACCTCTCCCCGCTTTAGGGCAAGGCTCAGATCGCGGAGGACCCAGTCGCGGCCAAAGCGCTTGGAAACGGCCTCGAGGCGCAAGAGCATGCCTTCACCAGTCTAGGCGAAGCCTCCGGGGACAAAGGTCCTAGAGGTACCTCTGGAGCCACTCGGGGGTGATCCGCAGGAAGAAGGTGTTGAGGGCCGTGAAGGTGCCGGTGAAGAGCAGAACCCCCACGAGGACCAGGACCACGCCCGCCAGGACCTCCACGTAGTGGGAGATCCGGCCGGCGCGCCTAAGCCACCCCTTGATCCGGTCGGCGAAGAGGGCCACCACGAAGAAGGGCACGGCGAGGCCCAGGATGTAGGCCAGGAGGAACCCCACCCCGCCCCCCACGGCGGTGAGGGTCAGGATGGCCCCGAGGATCGGGCCGATGCACGGGGTCCAGCCCAGGGCCAGGGTGGCCCCAAGGAGGAAGGCCCCCAAGGGGCGGGAGGTCTCCCCCTCGTAGCGGAGGGAAACCCCCCACCTGGGCCTCAGGCCCAGCATGTAGAGGCCGAAGAGGACGAGGACCACCCCTCCGACGCGGGCCAGGGTCTGGCGGTGCTCAAAGAGGAGCCCCCCGAGGAGGGTGAAGGGCAGGCCCAGGAGGAAGAAGACCGCCCCAAAGCCCAGGATGAAGAAGAGGGCGTTGAAGAGGGGGCGCCCCCTCTCCCCCCCCAGGTAGAAGAGGTAGGTGGGGACGAGGGGCAAGACGCAGGGGGAGAGGAAGGAGAGCACCCCCGCTAAAAAGGCCGCCGTCAAGGAAAGCGACATACCCCCATCCTAAGGCAGGGTGAGCCAGGGGAAGCGGCGCTTGGCCTCGGGGTCCAGCTCCAGAAGCTCCCGGGCGGGCATCCGGATCTGGGGGAGGGTCTTCTGGTTCACGGGGGTGCCGGCGTCAACGATCCCGTTCATGTAGAGGAGGAAGGCCACGAGGTGGTAGACCTCCTCGTCCGTCAGCGTCCCACCCTGGCCAAAGGGCATGGCCCGGCGGATGTAGTCAAAGAGCGTGGTGGCGTAGGGCCAGTAGTTGCCGATGGCGTACTCCACGGGCTCCGTGTCCGGGGTGATGGGGAAAGGCTCGGAGACCAGGCGGTTGAAGGGATACCCCTCCCCGTTCTCCCCGTGGCAGGAAGCGCACTTCTGGGCGTAGATCCTTTGGCCCTCCTCCACCCTCCCCTCCCCGGGGGGAAGGCCGCGGCCGTCGGGCAGGACCACGGGCCTAAGGTCGTACTGGCGGGCGAGCTCCTCGGAGATGGGCGTGCCCAGGCCGTAACGCGCGGCCAAGGCGAGGCCCAAGGCGGCGAGGAGGGCCCCCCAGGCGAGGGCGCGCCTAAACATCCAACACCTCCCCACCGCACCCCCCCACGGGGCCGACCGGGCCGAAGGCCCCTTGGCCCAGGGGGCGGTCGCCGTTCACCACCCTGCCGTCCGGCAGGATCCGCCAAGCCTGGATGGCGTTGTAGTGGTAGCGGTTGTTCCGGCTCCAGCGCCGGAAGAACTCCTCCCGGGTGGGCTGGGTGTTCCCCTTCTCGTCCCAGGCCCGGCTCCAGAGGACCACCTCCTTGCCGTCCCAGTACCACGGGAGCTTGAAGCGGACGAAGGCGTAGGGCTCCACGGGGGGCTCGAGGACAGCCTTTCGCCAGGTCCTGCCCTCGTCAAAGGAAACCTCCACCTTGGCGATGCGGCCGAAGCCGCTCCAGGCGAGGCCCCGGATCTCGTGGAAGCCGGGCTGGACCCGCTGGCCCCCGGAGGGGTAGGTGATGATGGACTGGGGCTCCATGACCCAGGTGAAGGCGAGGACCCGCCCGTCCGCCGTGACGTCCGTGTACTCGCTGGTCTCGTCCTTGGCCATGGCGGGCAGGTCCGTGACCAGGATGCGCCTGAGCCACTTCACCTGGATGCTCCCCTCCCACCCCGGCACCACCAAACGCACGGGATAGCCCTGCTCCGGCCGAAGCGCCTCCCCGTTTTGCGCGTAGGCCACGAGGACGTCCTCCATGGCCTTCTCCAGGGGGAGGGAACGGGTGTACATGGCGGCGTCCATCCCCTCGGGGATGAGCCACCTGGCCCCGGGCTTCACCCCCGCTTCCTTCAAGAGGAGGGCGAGGGGCACCCCGGTCCAGCTGGCGTTGGAGGCGAGGCCGCGGCTGCGGGTGGCGGTGAGCTCGGGGTCCGGGGGGTTGCGGTAGCCGTTTTGCCCGTTCCCGGCGCACTCAATGAAGTAGGTGCGGGTCACGGAGGGGAAGCGCTTCAGGTCCTCCAGGGTGAGGACCAGAGGCCTTTCCACCATCCCGTGGATCACCAGGCGGTAGTGCCTGGGGTCCACCTGCGGGGCCCCGGCGTGGTGCCGCTCAAAGTGGAGGCCGTTTGGAGTGATGACCCCTTCCAGCTTCTCCAGGGGGGCGAAGCTCGCCCCCGAGTGGCGGGTGCGGAGGTTGGGGGAGATGTAGCGCACCACCCCGGCCTCAAAGGGGCTCCGCTCCCCGTACTCGGCGAGGGGCGCCCCTAAGGTCTTGGTGGGGGCGAAGGTCTCCTCCGTCCAGGGAAGCCCTTGGGCCTTGGCCTTGAGGAGGCCCAAAAGCCCCCCCGCGCCTAGAATCCGGAAAAACCTCCTTCGGTCCATATACCCTCCTAACGTATGCCCTTCCCGCAAGGGAACCCCCCGCCCCTTTTAGGGGCGGGGGGAAAAGCCCTTAGGCCGGGCCGAACATGTCGTTCCAGAGGCCCAAAGCCCAGCCGATGGCCGCCTCGCCGTTCGCCTTGGAGCGCTGGTTGTCCACCTGGCTTTGCGCCTTGATGCGCTTCTCCGCCTCGTCCCAGGAGTAGTTGGCGGAGACCCAGATGGCCTCTTCGGAGTCCACGAAGGAGTAGCAGATGTTGGTGGGAAGCTCCGGCGGGATCTCGGCGAGGGGCTTGCCCTTGAGCCTCTCCGTGAGGTGGCGGGCCACGATGGTGCCGGAAACGTAGGCGATCATGCCGCTTTTGGGGTAGGGGGTGTTCCCGGTGATGTCCCCGACCAGATAGACCCGGTCGTCGGCCTCGGAGAGGAAGTAGGGGATGCGGACGTTGGCCCACCGCTCCCCAAGCCCCGCCTGGCGCACGATCTCCGCCGCCTTCATGGGGGGGATGACGTTGGCCAGGGTGAAGGGGTAGTCCCCAAGCTCCGTCCGCACCACCTTCTTCTCGTAGTCCAGGCCGGTGATGCGCATGTTGGGTTGGTACTCCAGGTAGTCCTTGTAAAGCTCGTTGTAGGCGGCGAGGAACCCGGGGGCCTTGGCGAGGGGCTGGGGGTTGGCGTCCAGGACGATGACCTTCCCCTTCACCCCCTTGGTCTTGAGCCGCCAGGCCAGCATGGCCGCCCGCTCGTAAGGCCCAGGGGGGCAGCGGTAGGGAGGCGGGGGGATGTACATGACGAGCTCGCCCCCGGTCTCGTCAAACCGGTCCAGCATGCGGCGGAGGGCGATGTGCTCAAAGGGCTTGAAGCCCACGGGCAGGAAGTGCTTGGCCTCCTCGTAGCCGGGGATGGCCTCGTACATGTAGTCAATGCCGGGGGCGAGGACCAGGAAGTCGTAGGCCAGGTACCCCCCCGTGGTGCGCACCAGGCGGCGGTCCCGGTTGATCTCCAGGACCTTTTCCTGGACGAAGATGACCCCGTCCTTGACCACGTTGGTGTAGTCAAAGACGAGCCACTCCAAAGGCTTCACCCCGGCGAGGAAGAGGTTGGACATGGGGCAGGACATGAAGATGGGCTTCTGCTCAACGAGCACCACCTCCACCCCGGGGTTCTGCTGCTTGACCTTGCGGGCCACCGTGGTCCCGCCCCAGCCGCCCCCCACCACCACCACCCGGGGGGCCCGGGAGCGGGGCAGGAGGGTGGGAGGGCTCGCGTAGAACTCCTGGGCGAAGCCCTTGCCCAGGGTGCCGGCCGCCGCCAAGGCGGCCCCCGCCTTCAACAGGTCCCTGCGCTTCACCTTGGCCATACCTCAACCTCCTTCTTATTGCCCAGGGCGGTAAGGCTTCCCGCCCACGGACTCCAGCACCTCGCTCATCACCTGCCGGGCCTCCTGGAGCATCCCCACCGCCTCCGAGCCCGGGACGCCGGGCATGATGGTCATGAGCATGGGCTCAATGGCCCCCACCAGGACGTCCTCCCCCATGGGCATGGCGAAGAAGCGGCAAGGGGCGGCGAACCCCCCGGCGGGCTGGGTGAGGAACATGATGCGGGCCCACTCGCTCTTGCAGGGCATGATCACCGTGACCGGGCCCACCTGCACGTGGGGCAGGAGGTTCAGGCCCCTCGAGGTGAGCTCCGTCTCCACCAGGAGGACCACCTCCTCCACGCTGGCCTGGGGGACCCGGTAGAGGAGGGCGGGCATCAGGCCGCTTTGCGGGTCCGGCATCACGGCGGGGGCCACACGGCGCACCAGGCCGAGCCTTCCCAAGGCCGCCTGGAGCCTGAGGCCGAGGTCCCGCACCGCCCCCTCGTAGACCCCGAGCATCCCGAAAAGGAGGTGGGGGTCAAAGGTGCCCACCAGGTAGCGCTCCCCCTCCCCCGTCACGAAGACGGTGGGCGGGAGGACGATGGCCGCCATGGGGTTCTTGCTCACGGCGGCCACGCTCCCCTTCTCCGGCTTCAGGACGAGGAGCCGGTACTCGGGGAAGCCCGGGCCCGTCACCTGGCGGACCTGCTCGCCCAGGTTCAAGACCCGGTCCACCTGCAGGCCCGCCGCCTCGAGGGCCTTAAGGGCCCTCGCCTCCACGTCCTCCAAGGAACCCTCCACCTCCACCACCAGGGCCTGGGCCAAGGCCAGGCCCAGCGCCGCGAGAACCGCCACCAGGATCCTTTTCATGCTCCCTCCACCGGAAGGCCGGCGTCCAGCCAGCCCTTGAAGCCGTGGGCGATGTTCTTGGCGTTCTTGTAGCCTTTGGCCTGCAGAAACGCCGCCACCACCGCGGAAACGCTCCCCGAGTTGCAGTAAACGAGGATCAAGGCCTCCTTGTCCCGGGGAAGCTCCCCCAGGCGGTCCGGGACCTCCCCGGCGTAGATGTGCACCGAGCCCGGGATGTACCCCTTCTTGCGCTCCTCCTCCGTGCGCACGTCCAGGATGAAGGGCTCAAAGAGGAGGAGGTCGGAGGCCTCCGTGGGGTAGACGAGGTAGCCCGCCGGGGGCACCGCCTTGAGGAAGCGGCCGAAGGCCTCGGTCCAGTCCTCCCCCGCCCCGCCCTGCCCCCGGGCCAGGGCGAGGAAGGGGAGAAGGGCCAAGAGGTCCCGCCGGCGCATGGCTACCTCGTGAAGAAGGGAAGCTCCAGGAAGGAGTGCCCCGCCTTGGTGGCCTCGGCCAGGATGTAGGTGGTGAGGGCGATGTGGACCTCCGAGTAGAACTCGGGTTTGGGGATGCCGATGGACTCGTAGCAGAAGTCAATCCGGTCCTCAAAGGTGTAGAGGCGGTCCTCCTCAAAGCGGTAGGCGGGCCACTCGTTGCCGAGGCCCTCCTTGGGGCTCCTCACCGGGGAAAGCCGCACCCTCTGGCCGGCGTAGCGCTCGTGGCAGACGGCGCAGCTCATGTCCCGGGGCCCGGCGCGGGTGTACCAGAGCTCCCGCCCCAGGTTGTACATGGCGATCTCCTGGGGGTGCTTGGGCACCACCTGGATCTTGGCCTTGCTGGAGAAGGAGGCGATGAAGGTGGTGATGGCCCGCACCTCGTCCCGCTTGATCTCCTCGGGCTTGAAGCCCTGGACCCGCTGCATGCAGGTGTAGACCCTACTCTCCAGGTCCTCCACCCGCCCCGTGTCGGGGAAGTACTTGGGCAAGACGGCGTAGACCCCTTCCAGAACCCCCTTGCCCAGGCCGAAGTCGCACTCCTCGAGGGTCTTGCCCGAGGGCCCTTTCCGGTAAAAGAGCTCCTTCCCCTCCTCCACGAAGAGGTCGCCGGGGAGGATGCCGAAGGTCTCAAGGTACATCTCCCGCTGGCGCATGGCCTCCTCAAAGGGGTCCAGGGGCTTGCTTTGCTGCGTGTAGGCCACAAGCCCCCCAAGCGCCCCCAGGGCCACCCCGGCCAGCAAGATCAGACGCTTCTTCCGCACGCTCACGGCTCACCTCCGGTTAATGGGGGACTCAGGGGAGAGGAGGTAGGCCACCAGGTCGGCCGTCTCCTCGGGGGTGAAGTACCCGTGCACCCCGCCCCGGTACATGAGGGAGCAGGGGACAAAGGCCCAGGCGTTGTAGATCTTCTCGTAGGTGTAGCGCACCACCGCCTCCGACAGGCCGCGCTGGCCGTAGCCCGTGAGGCTCGGCCCCATGGTCCCGTAGGCGACCTCCCGGGGGTCCCCTTGGTGGCAGGCGTAGCAGTTGCCCCGCTTGGGGTCGGTGAAGACCTTCTCCCCGTTCTTCCAGTCGCCCATGAGCTTCCCCGAGGCGGGGTACTTGATGAGGGCCCTTTGCTCCGCGAGGAAGGCCGGGACAAGTTCGGGGGGAAGCTTGTCCCGGTACTGCGTACAGAGGGCCTGGGCCTTGTCCTGGGAGAGCATCACCTGGGCGAAGGCCTCGCCCCCCGTCTGGATGGCGGCCTCGAGGCGGGCCCTAAACGGCCCCACCTGGGAAAGCCCGAGGCCTAAGGCCAAAAACCCCAAGGCCAGAAACGCCTTTCGCTTCATCCCGTCACCTCCGGCATGCGGTAGTTGCGCCCGATGACCTTGACGTTGGGCTCGGGCCGGACGCGCACCCGGCCCACGGACCGCAAGTACTCGGCGAGAACCTCGTAGATGGGCTTGGGCTCGTACCCCGGCTTGGCCTCCCCCACCCGCTGCAGCCTCCCCCCGTAGGCGGCGGCCAAGTAGCGGCGGTTCGGGTCCAAGGGCCTGCCCCCCACCTCCACCTCCCGGATCCTTTCCCCGGTGGGGGCATCGGGGTCCAGGACGTAGCGGAGGCCAAAGACCCGGCTCACGTCCCCGCCCTGCTGGTAGAAGGGGTCCGGGGTGAAGACGTTGCTTGCGATGTCCTCCAGGACCGCCTTGATCTGCGCTCCCCGGAGGTAGAAGAGGTAGAGCTCGGGGTAGGTGAAGCCGGTGTAGGCGTAGAGGTGGTCCCAGGTGATGGCCTGCCCCGGGAGGATGGTGGTCCCCCAGCGCACCGCCGGGCTGAAGACCACCTCCACCTCGGGGTAAATGGCCTTCACCGCCTCCCCCACAAGCTGGTCCCAGGTGGAGTACAGGGTGTCCCGCTTGTAGAGGAGGGTCTCGGAGACCGCCAAGGGGGTGAAGAGGTGGTCCTGGTGGGGAGCGAGCTGGGCCTTGAGGAAGGCCTCCACGTCCTCGGCCTTGGGCAGGTGCTCCGCGAGAACGGGGAGCACCCGCACCCGGAGGTTGGCGATGCCCCCCTTCCAAAGCTTCAGGTCCACCCGCATCAGGGCCTTCCCGGCGGCGCTCCCCGCCACGATCCAGGTCTTCCCCACCCGCCAGGGCCTGGGGGTGAGGTCGTGGGTGTGGCCGGAGAGGATGAGGTCAATCCCCCGGATCCGCTCCGCCAAGGCGGCGTCCAGCTGCATCCCGTTGTGGGAGAGGAGGACCACGGCGTTCGCCCCCTCGGCGCGGGCCTTGTCCACCGCCTCCTGCAGCCTCCTCTCGTCCAGGGCGAAGGAGAGCCCCTCGGTAAAGGATTCGGGGTGGGAAACCTTGACGTAGGGGTAGCTCGCCCCCACCACCGCCAGGGCGTAGGGCCCCACCCGGTGGATCCGGTAGGCGGGGAAGAGGGGGTCGCCGAAGAGGTCGTCCACGATGTTGTAGGAGAGGAACTCTCCCCGGAAGAGCCCAAGGAGCTCCTCCACCCGCTCCCGCCCCAGGGTCCACTCCCAGTGGGAGACCATGTGGTCCACCCCCACGAGGTTCTGCCACCGCACCACGGCCTCGCCCCGGGTGAGGAGGGAAAGCCCGGAGTTGGTCCAGGTGTCCCCGCCGTCCAGGACCAAGGCCTTACCCCCCTCGGCCTCCACCCGGGCCTTCTGGTCGCGGATGAGGGCGGTGAGGGCGCCCATCCCCCCTATGGGCCCGAAGGTCCGGGCGAGCTCCACGAAGTCCACGTAGGAGAGGAGGTAGGCGAGGGGCGTGCCCCGCTCCACGCCGTAGTAGCGGAGGATGGCCTCCCCCGTGAGGTAGCCCGGGCGGCCCATGAGGGGCTTGGGGGCGATGAGGTTCGGGGGCTCCATGAAGTAGTGGGGGAAGGCTTGGCCGTGGAGGTCGGAGAAGTAGAGGAGGGTGGCGTCCCCGTAGGGGGGGAGGTCGTAAAGGGACCTGGGGTCCTCCAGGGCCCGGGCCCACCCCCTAGGCCCCAGGACCGCCAAAGCGGAAAGAAGCTGAAGGAGCTCCCTGCGGTTCATTTGGACCCCACCGCCGGCTTGGTGTTGAAGTCGCTCTCGGGGTCCAGGAGGTAGGCCACCACGTCGGCGATCTCCTCGGGGGTGAGAAGGCCCTGGGCCCCGAAGCGGTACATGACGGTGCAGGGGAAGTAGGCCCAGGAGTTGTAGATCACCTCGTAGGTGTAGCGCTGCACCGCCTCCGACTGGCCCCGCTTGAGGCCGTACTTCTCCAGGCTCGGGCCCACGTCGCCCCCCAGGTGTTCGGGGGAGCCAAAGTGGCAGGAGAAGCAGTTGGCCTTCCGCAGGTCGTTGAAGATGGCCCCGCCCTTCCTCCAGTCCCCCATGAGCTTCCCGGAAGCGGGGTACTTGATCAGGACGCGCTGCTCTTCCAGGAACTTGGGGAGGAGGTCGGCGGGGAGGCGGTTCCGGTGGATGGAGCAGAGGGCCTGGTCGGGCCTTTGGCCCACGAAAACCTCGGCGTAGGCCTTGCCTCCGGTCTCAATCCGCTTAAGCTCCTCCTCGGTGAAGTAGCGCTGGGCCAGGGCGAAGGCCAAGGCCAGGACAAAAAGGGCTACGAGAACCTTCCGCATGCTCCCTCCTCACCGCACGAAGGCGGGCCACTCCTCCACCACGGCCCCGTTTGCGTGGTAGGCCAGGTAGAGCTCCAGGGCGAGGATGGGCTGGGAGTAAAGGGCGGGCTGAGGGTGGGCGATGTTGCCGTAGCAGGCCCGGATCCGGTCCTGCATGGTCCAGGTCTGGTCGTTGGAGTAGCGGTAGGCGGGCCAGTGGGTCCAGGACTTGTCCTTGCCCAGGACGTCGGCGTAGGGCAGGACCCCGGCGCGCCGGCCCACGTAGCTCACGTGGCAGGTGGCGCACCCCACGTCCCGGGCCCCCGAGCGGGCCCAGAAGAGCTTCTCCCCGAGGGCGTAAAGCTCCCGCTCCTCCGGGAAGAGGAGGCGCACCTGGATTTTGTGCCCCGTGGACTTGCTGGCGATGTAGAAGGCGACGGCCACCACCTCGTCCCGCTTCACCTCTTCGGGCTTGAAGCCCTGGACCCGGGTCATGCAGGTGACGATGCGGCTGTCCAGGTCCTCAACCCGGTTCGTGTCCAGGAAGTAGCGGGGAAGCCTCGCCGCCGCCCCCTCCAAGACCCCCTTCCCCAGGCCGAAGTCGCACTCGGCCATGGTCTTTCCCGAGGGCCCCTTCCGGTGGAAGAGCTCCTCCCCCTGCATGACCACGAGCTCGGTGGGGAGGATGCCCGCGGTGCTCAGGAGAAGCTCCTTCTGCCGCTTGGCCTCCTCCCTAGGGTCCACGTCGCCCTGGGCCAAGGCAACCCCCAGGAGGAGGGCGGCGAATAAAACCAGGCCTCGGCGCATAATCCCCAAACCTCCCTTCCATACCTTCCATAAGGTCATAAGGTGCCCGGGGACCCCCGGGCACCCCCTTTAGACCAGCTCCAGCTTGACCGAAGCCTCGCCCGTGTCCCCGTCCGTGTCCTTGAGCTTGATGGTGAAGGTCCCCGCCTTCTCCGCCTTGAACTTAAAGGCGTAGAGGGGGTTGGCGCTGGTGGAGGGCCCGGGCCGGGCCTCCGCCACCTTCTCCCCCTCAAAGTAGACCTCCACCAGGTTGATGTACTTGGCGGGGATCAGCTTCCCCTCGGCGTCGCGGCGGGTGCCGGGCTCGTTGGGGTGCTGGGCCACCACCTGAAGCCGGAACTCCTCGCCCGCCTTGGGCTTGGCGGGGTTTAGGCGCGCGATGGTCCTAAAAGGCATGCCGCACCTCCCTTAACCGCAGCCCCCCACGGTGACGCGGGTGCTCGCCGAGGCCAGAAGAAGCTTCCCGTCCTGGGTCTCCACCACCGCCCGGATGGCCGTGGTCTCCGCCAAGCGAACCCGGGTGGCGTAGTAGGGCTCCGCCTTCATGGGCATGAAGGCCAAGATGTGCGGGGTGGGGTTCTTGTCGGCGAAGAGGTGGATGGCCTTCACCTGCTCCTTGGGCAGGGCCACCTCCACCTCGGCGGGCACGTTGGCCCCGCTTTCGGCAATGGCCGGCATGTTGAGCTTCACCGCGTCCGAGGGGGTAAGGTCCTTAAAGCCTTTGCCGAAGACCTCCTTGAGCGCCTGCTCCAGGTGCTCCAGGTCCTCGCCCTCGAGGCCCTGGGCCCTCGCGGGAAGCCCGGAGAGGGCCAGGGCCCCTAGGGCCGCGCCGGTCGCCTTGAGAAACGTTCGCCTATCCACACGCACCTCCTTTGGCGCACACCTGGCGGAGCTCCTTGAGGAACTCCGCCCGGGGCCGGCTGCCGAAGAGCCGGCCCACCTCTTCCCACGCCCCCGCATTGGGGACGAGGAAGACGAAGGTCGGGGTGCCCGGCACCCGGTAGCGCCGGGCGAGCTCCTGGCCCTCGGGGGTGTCCACGCTCACCGAGGCCACCACAAAGCGGGCCTCCAGGAGGCGGCTCACCCCGGGGTCGGAGAGGACGAAGGTGTTCATCTGCTGGCAGTAGGGGCAGTGCTCGCTGTGGAAGTAGACCATCACCATCCGCCCGTGGGCCTGGGCGAGGGCAAGGGCCTCCGGGTAGGGATACCAGCGGCCGAAGTCGGGGAGGGCCCAGGCCCACAGCAGGAGGGCCGAGAGGAGGAGTGTGTACACCTTCCGCATACGGTACACCGCCAGGGTACCCCACGAGGACATTTGTACCTTACCACACCCCCCTAGAGCATTCAAGGCCCCCCGTGGAGCCCCGGCCGCCTACCTTAAGGCCCGCTTAACCCCTTCCCCTTGACGCCGCCCAGGGCGGGCCTCTACCCTATACCCCGGAGGGTAAGCATGAAACGGACGCTCATGGCTTTCTTGCTGCTCGGCGGCCTGGCCCTGGCCCAGGCGGACGGCGCCAAGATCTACGCCCAGTGCGCGGGGTGCCACCAGCAAAACGGCCAAGGCATCCCCGGGGCCTTCCCGCCCCTCGCGGGCCACGTGGCGGAGATCCTCGCCAAGGAAGGCGGTAGGGAGTACCTCATCCTGGTCCTTCTCTACGGCCTCCAGGGCCAGATTGAGGTCAAGGGCATGAAGTACAACGGCGTCATGTCCTCCTTCGCCCAGCTCAAGGACGAGGAGATCGCCGCCGTCCTCAACCACATCGCCACCGCCTGGGGCGACGCCAAGAAGGTCAAGGGCTTCAAGCCCTTCACCGCCGAGGAGGTGAAGAAGCTCCGGGCCAAGAAGCTCACCCCCCAGCAGGTGCTGGCAGAGCGGAAGAAGCTCGGCCTGAAGTAACCCCACCCCATGCTGGCCCAGGCCGGCGTGGGGACCCCGGTAAAGGGGCCTGGGCGCTTCCCCGGGCCCTTCCGGTTTAATGGGAGGGTGCTGGAGCTTTCCCTGGAAAAGGCCTTCTCCGGGTTCCGCCTCTCTGTGGCCCTCTCCGTGGCCGAGGGCGAGACCCTGGCCCTCCTCGGACCCTCGGGAAGCGGGAAGAGCACCCTGCTCAGGCTCGTGGCCGGGCTCCTCAGGCCCGATAGGGGCTTCGTGCGCTTCCTGGGCGAGGACCTCACCCCCCTTCCCCCGGAAAGGCGGAAAGTGGGCTTCCTCTTCCAGGACTACGCCCTCTTCCCCCACCTCACCGTGGAGGAAAACGTCGCCTTCGGCCTTGTGGAGGCCCGCTGGCCAAGGGAGGCGAGAGAGGGGCGGGTGCGGGAGCTCCTCAAGCGCATGGAGCTCACCCCCCACGCCAGGAAGCGCCCCCAGGAGCTTTCCGGGGGCGAGCAACAGAGGGTGGCCCTGGCCCGGGCCCTGGCCCCTAGGCCCAGGCTCCTCCTCCTGGACGAGCCCTTAGGGGCCCTGGACCTGAGGCTTCGGGAAGAGCTCCTCTTCTTCCTGCGCCGGACGCTCAAGGAGGAAGGGGTCACCACCCTCCTCGTGACCCACGACCAGGGGGAGGCCTTCCTCCTCGCCCACCGGGTGGCCCTTCTGCGGGAGGGGCGCCTGGTCCAGGTGGGCCGGCCCGAGGAGGTCTACGCCCGCCCCAAGGACCCATGGGCCGCCCGCTTCCTGGGGCACAAGAACCTCCTCTCCCCCGGGGAAAGCCAGGCCTTAGGGCTTCCCCCAAAGGCCCACCTCCTCCCCCCAAGGGCCCTCGCCCTCGGGGGGAGCCTGGAAGGGGTGGTGGAGGAGCGGCTCTTTTTCGGGCCACGGGTGGGGCTTTGGGTGCGGGTAGGGGGGGTCAGGCTCTACCTCGAGGCCCCCGAGGGCCCGGAAGAGGGCGCCCCCATAGCCCTCCGCCTGGACCCCGCCCAGGCGGTACCCTTGGAGGGATGAGGCGCTTCGCCCTCCTCTTGGGCGGCCCCCTCCTGGCCACGGAGGCCTTGAAGGAAAGGCTTAGGGGCTACCGCCTCCTGGCGGCGGACTCCGGGGGGCGGCACGCCTTGGCCTTAGGGCTTACCCCGGAGCTTTGGCTTGGGGACTTTGACTCAAGCCCCCCTTGGCTCCAGGAGGCCCTTTCCGCGCCCAAGGAGGTCCTTCCCCGGGAGAAGGACCTCACGGACGGGGAGGCCCTCCTCCGGAAGGCCCTGGAGCTTGGGGCGGAGGAGGTGCTCCTCCTGGGCGCCCTGGGGGGGCGGCTGGACCACACCCTGGTCCACCTGGAACTCGCCTTCCTCCTCGCGCAGAAGGGGGTGCGGGTGGAGCTCACGGACGGGCTCACCCGGGCCTTCCCCCTCCTCCCCGGCCTCCACGCCTTTCCCCTGAGGCCCGGCACCCCCTTCAGCCTCCTCCCCTTCCCCGAGGCCACCCTGGGGGTGGAGGGGGCCCGGTGGGACCTTCCCCCCACGGCCCTCAAGGCCACCAGCCGCACCCTGGAAAACGAGGCCCTGGGGCCCATCCGGGTGCGGCTGGAGGCGGGGCGGGCCCTCCTCTACCTCTTTTAGCCCAAGGGGGTGTGCCCCAGGCCCTCGAGGACGGCCCAGACCCGCCCGCTCCAGAGGTCCTCCGGTCCGAGGAAGAGCTGGACCCGCTCGGCCACGGCCCGGGCCCCGGGGGCGAGGGCCAAGGCGGCGTGGTAGGGCTGGGCCAGGTCCAAAGGCGGGCGGGGCGTGTTCAGGAGGAGGAGGTCCACCCGGAGGACCAAGGCCCGCACCTCCTCGGGGCGGAGGGCCACCCGGCCCCGGAGGGGGGCGGGGAGGCGGGCGAGGAAGGCGTCCCCTTCGGCGTAGCTCGGGGCGGCCACGTGGACCTCGCCGAGGCCCCGGAGGAAGGGGGCGAGTTCAAAGCGGAGGGGCCCAAGCCACAGGGCCCGGGCCCCGGGGAAGCGCTGGGCGAGGAGCCGCTCCAGGGCCACGCCTTCCGTGTACTGGCCGAGAAGCCCCCCGCCCGCAGGAACGAGGAGGTCCACCCGCCTGGCCTTTTCGGCCTCGGCCTCGAGGCGGACCCCCTCGGGCGCGGAAGCGGCCTCCTCCAGGACCGCCCCGGCGAAGCCGAGCCCCTTGAGGCAGGGGAGGAAGGCCTCCCACCCCTCCTCCATGGCCACGGGGTGGAGGAAGAGGGGCAGGCGGGCTCTGGTCACCTGGGCGAGGAGGAGGTCAAAGAAGCCGCCCCCGCCCCGGTGGAGGTAGAGGAGGGGGCGGGGGGTGGAGGCAAGCGCCCTCATGCCGGCTTAAGCTCCGCGTACTTGAGGGAAAGGCGCTTGAGCCCAAACCCCTCAAAGTGGACCGTGACCTCGTCCCCCTGGGCCGCCACCACGGTGCCGGGGCCGAAGCGGGGGTGGACCACCCGCTCCCCGCCCCGGAAGGCCCCGGGCCTCGGGCGATGGGGGGGCGGGGAGGGCGGGCGCCGGTAGGGGTCGTACACCTCGTAAAGCCCCTCCTCCACCTCCTCCAGGAAGCGGCTCGGCCGGGCGGGCTCCCGCCTGCCGTAGACCTCCCGCTCCTCGGCGTGGGAGAGGTAGAGCCTCTCCTGGGCCCGGGTGATGCCCACGTAGAAGAGGCGGCGCTCCTCCTCCAGGCCCTCGAGGGTGCTCACGGAGTTGCGGTGGGGCAGAAGCCCCTCCTCCACCCCCACGAGGAAGACCACGGGGAACTCCAGCCCCTTGGCGTTGTGCAGGGTCATGAGGGCGACCCTCCCCTCCGCCTCGGCGGGCTCCTCCGCCTTGGCGGTGAGGGCCACCCGGTCCAGGAAGTCCTGCAGGTCCTCCGCCTCCTTGGCCGCCCTGAGGAGCTCCTCCACGTTCTCCAGGCGGTCCTCGGCGTCCTCGGGGTAGGCCTCCCGGAGGTAGGCGGGGTAGTCGGTGGCCTCGAGGAGGTGGCGGAAGAAGGCCTCGGCGGGGCCGAAGACCAGGTCCTGAAGCTCCTCCACCAGGGCCACGAAGTGCCTCAGGGGCTCGGGGCGGGAAAAGGTCCTGGCCGCCTCCTTCAGGGCCTCCCAGGGAGGAAGCCCCTTCTCCTGGGCGAGGAGCTGCACCCTGGCCCAGGTGGCCGGGCCGATGCCCCGAGGGGGGGTGTTCAGGACCCGCTTCAGGCTCACGGCGTCCAGGGGGTTGAGGGCGAGGCGGGCGTAGGCCAGGAGGTCCTTGACCTCGGCCCTTTCAAAGAACCCCACGCCGCCCACCACCCGCGCCGGGATCCCCCGCCCCGCCAACGCCTGTTCCAGAAGGCGGCTTTGGGCGTTGGTGCGGTAGAGGACGGCGTACCGGTCCCAGGGGGGGCCGAGCCGGGCGATCTCCTCGGCCACGAAGCGGGCCTCCTCCCGGGCGTCCTCCGCCCGGTAGAGGCGCACGGGCTCCCCGCCCCGCTTCACCGGGCGCAGGGCCTTCTCCAGGCGGAGGGCGTTCTTCACGATCACGGCGTTGGCGAAGCGGAGGATGGCCTCGGTGGAGCGGTAGTTCTCCTCCAAGCGGTAGACCCGGGCCTCGGGGTAGTCCCGGGTGAAGTCCAGGATGTTCTTGATGTCCGCCGCCCGGAAGGAGTAGATCCCCTGGTCGGGGTCGCCCACGGCCATGAGGTTGGCCTCCTCCCCGGCGAGAAGCCGGGTGAAGCGGTACTGGACGGGGCTCGTGTCCTGGTACTCGTCCACGTGGATGAAGCGGGCCCGCTTGCGCACGAGCCTGAGGACCTCCTCGTCCTCCTCTAAAAGCCTCAGGGCGTAGAGGAGGATGTCCCCGAAGTCCAAGGCCCCCTGGGCCTTAAGGGCCTCCTGGTAGCGCACCAGGACGTCCCCAAGCCTTCCCCGGGAAAGCCCGGCGTAGTACTCGGGAAGCTCGCCGAGGAGGGCCTTAAGGCCCACGCCCCGGTTCTTCGCCCGGTCCAAAAGGGCCTTGATGGGGCCGGGCCGGGCCGAGAGGGCGAGCTCCTTCAGGACCTCCTTGAGGAGGGCGGTCTGGTCGTCCTCGTCGTAGACCACGAAGCCGGGCCTGAGGCCCACCCGCTCCCCGTAGACGCGGAGGATCCTCAAGGCGGCGGCGTGGAAGGTGGAGACCCAGACCTCCCCCGCCCCCGGGACCAGCCCCCGGAGGCGCTCCCGCATCTCCTCGGCGGCCTTGTTGGTGAAGGTGACGGCCAGGATCTCCGAGGGGAAGACCCCCCGGCGGGCGACGAGGTAGGCCACCCGGTGGACCACGGTGCGGGTCTTCCCGCTCCCCGCCCCGGCCACCACCAGGGCGGGCCCCTCAAAGTGGAGGACCGCCTGGCGCTGGGCCTCGTTGAGGGGGGCTAGGAGGGCGTCGCTCACGGGGAGAGTCTACCACGCGCGGGGTAGACTTTAGGGCATGGAGCTTGTGGCCACGCAGGACGGCTTCGTAGGGGAGATGGCCCGGGGCTTCACCTTCCAGGCCCTGGGGGAGGTGGCGGCGGGCTTCGGGAAGCGCCTCCAGGCGGAGGGGATCCCTCGGGTGGTGGTGGGGCACGACGCCCGCTTCCTTGCCCGGGAGATGGCGGAGCACGCCGCCGGGGTGCTCGGGGGGCTCGGCCTCGAGGTCCACCTCCTCCAGGGCCCCGCCCCCCTGCCCCTCTTCGGCTTCGCCCTCCGGGCGAAGGAGGCCGCAGGGCTCTACCTCACGGGAAGCCGCAGGCCCTTCGCCTTCCAAGGGGTGAAGCTCCGCCTGGGCCCGGGGAGGCCCCTCCCCGGGAAGGAGGTGGCCCCCGCACCCCCCCCTCCCCCGGGACCCTTCGCCCCGCTGGAGGCGCGCCGGGACTACCTGGACCACCTCCGGAAGAGCGCCCAGGGCCTCGCCCTCAAGCGGGGCGTGGTCTACCTGGACGCCATGGGCGGGGCGGGCGGCGGGATCCTGGGCCAGGTTCTGAAGCGCCTCGAGGCCCCCGTGGAGCTCAGGGAGCTCCACCCCCTTCCCCACCCCCTCTTCTACGGGGTGGCCCCGGACCCGAGGCCGGAGCACCTCAGGACCCTCCGCCTCCTTCTCCGCGAGGCCAAGCCCCCCGCCTTGGGCCTCGCCCTGGACGGGGACGCCGACCGGCTCGGGGTCTACCTCCCCGGGGGGGAGGCCCTCCCTGGGGACCAGGCCCTGGCCCGCCTCCGGGAGGCGGCCCAGGGCCGGGAGGTGGAGGCCCTGGGGGAGGGGGCCTACCGCTTCCCCTGGCACCTGGAGGAGCCCGACCCCTTCCTCGCCGCCCTCCTCCTCATGGGGGTGCTCCTGTGAAGGCCCTCCTGCCCGGCCTTTACCTCCTTCCCGTCCCCATCCCCTACCCCCTGAAGACGGTCAACCTCTACCTCCTCCAGGGGGCGGGGGAGGTGGCCCTCGTGGACACCGCCCTCGGCACCCGGGCCGCCCGGGGGGCCTTGGAGCTCCATCTGGCGGAGCTCGGCCTCTGCTTCCAGGACGTGAAGACTATCCTCCTCACCCACCACCACCCCGACCACTACGGCCTCTCCGGCTTCTTTGAGGGCCTGGGGGCCAGGGTCTTCCTCCACGAGGAGGAGTTCGCCCGGGGCCATCGCTTCTGGCGGGAGCCCGAGGCCTTCGCCGAGGCCTCTTGGCGGCTCTTCCTGGACCACGGCACCCCGGAAGGCGCCCTCCAGGGCATCCGGGAGACGGTGGAGAAGACGAGGGAGCGGGTCCACCCGCCGCAAAACCCCCTCCCCCTGAGGGACGGGGAGGCGCTGGAGGTGGCGGGGAAGCGGCTTAGGGTCCTCTGGACCCCGGGGCACGCGGACGGGCACGCGGCCTTCTACCTGGAGGAGGAGGGGGTGCTCCTCGCAGGGGACGCCCTCCTGGAAAAGGTCTCCCCCAACGTGGGCCTCTGGGCCTACACCCGGGAAAACCCCCTCAAGGACTTCCTCCGCTCCCTGGACCGCCTGGCGGACCTGGGGGCCAGGGTGGCCTACGCCGGCCACTTCGGGCCCATCGCGGACGTGCGGCAAAGGGCGGAGGAGCTCAAGGCCCACCACCAGGCCCGCCTCGAGGCCCTCCTCGCCCTCCTGGACGGACCCAAAACCGCCTGGGAGCTCTCCCTCCACCTCTTTCCCCAGGAGCTGGACCCGGCGGGCCGGCGCTTCGCCTTCGCCGAGACCCTGGCCCACCTGGAGTACCTCCGGGAGGAGGGGGCGGTGGGGCGGGGGGGCCCGCCCTACCGGTACTTCCGGCGCTAAGGCCCCTAGCCCTGGCCGGGCTTGCCCCGGGGCGGAGTCCGGGGGTAAGCTTTGACCCGGTTCAAGGAGGTGCCATGAAGCCCTGGTACGCCCACTACGATCCCGGGGTCCCCAAGGAGGCCCCCGCGCCCCGGCTCCTTCCCGAGGCCCTGGCGGAGACGGCCCGCCGCTTCCCCAAGAAGGTGGCCCTGGAGTTCCTCGGGCGAAGGCTCACCTACGCGGCCCTCTGGCGCGAGGTGGAGGCCTTCGCCAAGGGCCTACAGGAGGCGGGGCTAAAGCCCGGGGACCGGGTGGCCCTCATGCTCCCCAACTCTCCCCAGTTCGTCATCGCCTTCTACGGCACCCTCCTCGCCGGGGGCGTGGGGGTGAACACCAACCCCATGTACACCCCACGGGAGCTTCACCACCAGCTCAGGGACGCCGGGGCCCGGTTCCTGGTGATCCTGGACCAGCTCCTCCCCCGCTACCTGGAGGTGAAGGGGGAGGTGCCCGTGGAGAAGGTGGTGCGCACGGGGATCCAGGACTACCTCCCCTTCCCCAAGAACCTCCTCTACCCCCTCCTTCTCAGGCGGAAAGGGGAAGCCCCCAAGGCCCTCGAGGGCCTCCCCTGGCGGGCCTTCCTCAGGCCCGGAACGCCCCGCCCCGTGCCCCTGGACCTGGACGACCTCGCCCTCCTCCAGTACACCGGGGGCACCACGGGCCTCGCCAAGGGGGCGATGCTCACCCACAGGAACCTCTCCGCCAACGCCCTCCAGGTGCGGGCCTGGATCCCCGACTTCAGGGAGGGGGAGGAGGTGGTCCTCGGGGCCATCCCCTTCTTCCACGTCTACGGGATGACCGTGGCCATGAACCTGGCCCTCCTGGGCGGGGCGAAGCTCGTCCTCCTCCCCAGGCCCGAGATCAAGGCCATCGTGGAGGCCATTGAAAAACACCAGGTCACCCTCTTCCCCGGCGTCCCCACCCTCTACGTGGCCTTCAACAACTTCCCCGGCATAGAAAGGCGGGACCTCAAGAGCGTCCGGGCCTGCATCTCCGGCTCGGCGCCCCTCCCTTTGGAGGTGGCCGAGCGCTTTGAGAGGCTCACCGGGGCCAAGCTGGTGGAGGGCTACGGCCTCACGGAGGCGAGCCCCGTGACCCACTGCAACCCCCTTTACGGCGAAAGGCGCCTGGGGAGCGTGGGCCTCCCCTTCCCCGGCGTGGACGCCAAGGTGGTGGACGAGGAAGGAAAGGAACTCCCCCCAGGCGAGGTGGGCGAACTCGCCGTCAAAGGCCCCAACGTCATGAAAGGCTACTGGAACCGCCCCGAAGAAACCCAAAAAACCCTCAAAGACGGCTGGCTCTTCACCGGCGACCTCGCCAAAATGGACGAAGACGGCTACTTCTACATCGTGGACCGCAAAAAAGACATGATCATCGCCGGCGGCTACAACATCTACCCCAGGGAGGTGGAAGAAGTCCTCTACCAGCACGAGGCCGTCCAGGAAGCCGCCGTGGTGGGCGTCCCAGACCCCTACCGCGGCGAAACCGTGGCCGCCTTCCTCGTCCTCAAACCCGAGTACCAAGGCAAGGTCTCGGAAAAGGACATAGAACGCTTCTGCCGCCAAAACCTCGCCGCCTACAAGGTCCCCCGCATCATCCAGTTCCGCGAAAGCCTCCCCAAGTCCAGCGTGGGGAAGATCCTCAAGCGGGAGCTGCAAAAGGAAGTGGCGGCGAAGCGGTAGAATGCCCCCATGGGCAAGGTCTACAAGAAGGTGGAGCTCGTGGGGACGAGCGAGGAGGGCCTCGAGGCCGCCATCCAGGCCGCCTTGGCGCGGGCGCGGAAGACCCTGCGCCACCTGGACTGGTTTGAGGTGAAGGAGATCCGGGGCACCATCGGCGAGGCGGGGGTGAAGGAGTACCAGGTGGTCCTGGAGGTGGGGTTCCGCTTGGAAGAGACTTAGCCAAAGAGAAGCAATAGACTTGACAACATTAGACTCACACCCCCACCCTGAAGGTGGGAGGTGAGGCCTATGAGCGCCACCGGGCTGGAGGTCTTTGACCGGACCCTCCACAAGACCCACGCCTGGCTCAAGGCGATCATGGAGGAGCTCGGCACCGAGGACCGCCACAAGGCCTACCTGGCCCTGAGGGCGGTGCTGCACGCCCTGCGCGACCGGCTCACCGTGGAGGAGGTGGCCCAGCTCGCCGCCCAGCTCCCCATGCTGGTGCGGGGCCTCTACTACGAGGGCTGGGACCCCACGGGCAAACCCCTGAAGGAGCGGCACAAGGAGGCCTTCCTGGCCCACGTGGCCGAAGAGCTCAAAACCCCTTCCGGCCCCGCCGTGGACCCGGAGGCCGCCACCCGGGCCGTCTTCAAGGTCCTTTCCCGGGAGATCTCCCAAGGGGAGCTGGAGGACGTTCTAGGCCTCCTGCCCAAGGAGCTGCGGGCCCTCTGGCCCCAAGGCTAAGCGCCCACCCTTTAAGCCCTCCGAGAGCCCGCGCCTAAAATCCCCTCTTTGGGGCCCCCACCGTGGCGAAAGCCACGGTGGGGTCCTTAGTCCAGGACGAAGCGGTCCTCCGTCTCGTGCAGGCGCACCCGGTGGACGATGCGCTGGTCCTGGCCCCCTTCCCCATCCGTCATGGCCACCACGGTGACGTAAGGCCTCAGGGGGCTTTTCAGCACCTTCTTGGTGAGGGTCTCCTCCACCTGGAAAATCCCGGCGGAGTTGTTCATGGTCACCTGGATCTCCACCGGCACCTTCTCCCCCTTGAGGATCCGCACCTCGTCCACGGCCAAGGCGCTGATGGAGTGGATGTCTATGCTCCCAAGCTGGAAGGCCTTCCTGCCCCGGCCCTTGGTGATGTCGGTCCCGTCCGCCACGGCCGTGATCCCCGCCTCAATGGTGAGGGGCTCCGGGGAGAGGTCGTGGCTGTAGATGCCGTGGAGGATCAGGGCCCGGATGGCGGTGCGCTGCTCGGGATCGGGGTAGAGCTTGTCCAGGATGCGGTTCAGGATGGGAAGGGCGAGGACCACCCCGAAGGCCTCGTGCCCGAAGCGGTGGACCTGGTTGCCCAGGTCGTGGAGCATGGTGGAGAGGAGCACGACCACGTAGGCGTCCTCCAGCTCCCCGGCCCCCGACTCCACCGTGTCCAGCCGGACCCCCGCCTCCGAGAGGAGGGCGAGGATGGCCACGCTGGCCGCCCCGGTGAGGAGGGCGTGAACCCGGCCGTGGTCGTTGTACCCCAGCTTGCGCATGGTGAGGTAGTTGGCCATGTTCCACCCGGAGCGGGCCTCGGGGTCCTGGACGAGCATCTCGTAGGCCCTGAGGGCCTTGGGAAAGTCCTTGAGCCGCTCCCGGATGGCCTGGTCGGCCTCCGAGTAAAGCTTGGCCTTGGGGCTCGCTACGTGGAACACGCGTTCCTGCATCCTCCGCCCACCTTACCCCATCCGGGAGGAAAGGGCTTCGGCCCTACTCGCCCTTGAAGCTCGGGGGGCGTTTCTCCAGGAAGGCCCGCACCCCCTCCTTCATGTCCTCGGTGGCGGCGGCGTAGCCGAAGAGGTCGGCCTCGATTTCCAGGGCCTCGGCCAGGTCCAGGCCCTCGCCCCGGACCACGCTCTCCTTGGCCAGGGCCAAGGCGATGGGGGCGTTCTTCAAGATCTTTTGGGCGAGCTTCTTGGCCTCCTCCAGGGCGTCCTCCGCCACCCGGTTCACGAGCCCGAGGAAAAGGGCCTCCTCCGCGTCCACGTGCCGCCCGGTGAAGATGAGGTCCAAGGCCCTCCCCCGGCCGATGAGGCGGGGCAGGCGCTGGGTGCCTCCGAAGCCGGGGATGAGGCCGAGGCCCACCTCGGGGAGGCCCAGCTTGGCGGTCTTGGCCGCCACCCGGAGGTCGCAGGCCAGGGCGAGCTCCAGGCCCCCGCCCAGGGCGTAGCCGTTGATGGCGGCGATGGTGGGGACGGGGAGGGCGGCGATCTCGGCGAAGACCCGCTGGCCGAAGAGGGCGTACTCCCGGCCCATGAAGGGGTCCTTGATGGCCGCGATCTCCTTCAGGTCGGCCCCTGCGGCGAAGGCCTTCCCTTCCCCGGTGAAGATGACCGCCCGGACCTCGGGGTCCTGCTGGACCAGCTCGGGGATCTCGGCGAGCTCCTCCAGGAGGCTCTGGGAGAGGGCGTTTAGGGCCTCGGGCCGCTTCAGGGTCACGAGGGCGATGCCCTCCTCCACCTCGTAGCTGAGGTGCTCAAACTCCGGGATCTCCAGGACGAACTCGTGTTCGTGCTCGTGCTCCATAGTTCAAACCTCCAGGACGGCCTCGAGGGCCACCTCCACCATACGCCGAACGCCCTCTTGGAGCACCTCAGGGGGAGCGAGCTCCGGATCGCCGATGCGGTTGGAGACGGCCAGGATGGCCCCCGTCCGCACCCCCCGCATCCTTCCGAGGAGGAAGAGGGCGCTGGCCTCCATCTCAAAGGCGAGGACGCCGTAGCGGGCCCAGGCCCGGGCCTCCTCGGGGGTGGTGGCGTAGAAGGCGTCCTCGCTGGCCACGAGCCCCACCCGGTGGGGGTAGCCCAAGGCCTCCGCCCGGCGCCAGAGGGCCCGGAAGACCTCGGGGTCGGGCACCGGGGCGTAGGGGCGCCCCTCCAGGTACTGCCGGGTGGTGCCGTCCAAGGGCACGGCCCCCTGGGCCACGATGAGCTCCCCCGGGGCGAGGTCCGAAGAAGCGGCCCCCGCCGTCCCCACCCGGACGAGGACCCGGGCGCCAAGCCGGACCAGCTCCTCCACCACGATGGCCGCCGAGGGGGTGCCCATCCCCGTGGTCTGGACGGAGACGGGCACGCCCTTGTAAAGGCCCGTGTACCCCCAAAGCCCCCGGTGGTCGTTGTACCGCCTGGGGTTTTGCAAAAAGGTCTTGGCGATCCACTCGGCCCGGCCCGGATCCCCGGGAAGAAGGACGCGCTCCGCCACGTCCCCGGGGTGGGCGCGCACGTGGATGGGGCTCATACCGCCAACATACTACAGCCTGAGGGCGGGAAGGCCCTCCACCAGGGCCTCGTCGTGGGTGGCGAGGAGGAGGGCCGCCCCCTCCTCCCGGGCCAGGGCCCGGAGGAGGGCCAACACCTCCCGGGCCTGGCGGCGGTCCAGGCTCGCCGTGGGCTCGTCGGCGAGGAGGAGCCGGGGCCTCAGGTAGAGGGCCCGGGCCACGGCCACCCGCTGCCTCTCCCCCCCGGAGAGGCGCTGGGGCAGGAGGTGGGCCTTCTCCTTGAGGCCGAGGGCCTCCAGGAGGGCCCACGCCCGCCCCCGGTCCACCCGGCCCGCCAGGTACCCGGGGACGAGGACGTTCTCCAAGGCGGTGAGCTCGGGGAGGAGGAAGTGGTGCTGGAAGACGAGGCCCAGAAAGGAAAGCCGCCTCCGGGCGAGGCGCGCCTCGGGGACCCCCCGGATCGCCTCCCCCTCCCAGTAGACCTCCCCCTCCTGGAAGGGGAGGAGGCCCGCCACCAGGTGGAGGAGGGTGGTCTTGCCGCTCCCCGAAGGCCCGAGAAGGGCGAGGGCCTCCCCCGGGCCCAGGGCGAAGGAGAGGCCGCGGAAAAGGAGGCCGTTGCCGTAGCTGTAGCCGAGGCCTCGAGCCTCGAGGACCGGGCGCACCCTCTCATCCTCTAGGCAAAAGATGAAGTTTCCGTTAGACTCTTGGCGGTGAAGGGAAGCCCCCTGTTCCACGGCCTGGCCCCGGAGGAGGTGGACCTGGCCCTGAGCTACTTCCAGCGGCGCCTTTACCCTCAGGGGAAGCCCATCTTTTACCAGGGGGACCTGGGGCAGGCCCTCTACCTGGTGGCCTCGGGGAAGGTCCGCCTCTTCCGCACCCACCTCGGGGGCCAGGAAAGGACCCTGGCCCTCCTTGGGCCGGGGGAGCTTTTCGGGGAGATGAGCCTCCTGGACGAGGGGGAGAGGAGCGCCAGCGCCGTGGCCGTGGAGGACACCGAGCTCCTCGCCCTCTTCCGCGAGGACTACCTGGCCCTGATCCGGCGCCTCCCCCTGGTGGCCCACAACCTGGCCGCCCTCCTCGCCCGGCGCCTCCGGGAGGCCGACTTGGAGCTTGACCTCCTCTCCTTTGAGGAGGCCCGGAACCGGGTGGCCTACGCCCTCCTCAAGCTCCTCCGCCAGGGGCTCGGCCCCCTCTTCCAGATCCGCCACCACGAGCTCGCCGCCCTGGCGGGGACCAGCCGGGAAACCGTCTCCCGGGTCCTCCACGCCCTGGCCGAGGAGGGGGTGGTCAGGCTCGGCCCCGGGACGGTGGAGGTGCGGGAAGCGGCGCTTCTTGAGGAGATCGCCTTCGGGCTTGCCTAGGAGGAAGCGGTGCGCCTGCGCGTGGACGTGATCCCAGGGGAACACCTCGCCTACCCGGACGTGGTGCTGGTGGTGGACGTGATCCGGGCCACCACCACGGCGGCGGCCTTCCTGGAGGCGGGGGCCGAGGCCCTGTACTGGACGCCAAGCCTGGAGAGCGCCCTCGCCTTCAAGGACGAGGACGTGGTCCTGGCCGGGGAAACGGGGGGGCTGAAGCCGCCCCGGTTTGACCTGGGCAACAGCCCCCGGGAAGCCCTCTCGGCCCAGGTGGCGGGACGGGTGGTGGTCATGAGCACCACCAACGGCACCAAGGCGGCCCACGCCGCCGCCCGCACGGCCAAGCACGTCCTCCTGGCCTCCCTCTACAACGCCCACGCGGCGGCCCGCCTGGCGAGGGAGCTTGCCACGGAGGAGGTGGCCATCCTCTGCGCCGGAAAGGAAGGGCGGGCGGGCCTGGACGACCTCTACACCGCCGGGGTCCTGGCCGAGTACCTGGGGTTCCTGGGGGAGGTGGAGCCGGAGGACGGCGCCCGGGTCGCCCTCGCGGTGAAGCGGGCCTACCCCGACCCCCTGGAGGCCCTCTCCCTCTCCGCCGCCGCCCTGGCCCTCAAGCAGGTGGGCCTCGAGGCCGACGTCCCCTTCTGCGCCCAGGTGGCCAAAAGCGCCGCCGTCCCCGTCCTCCGGGGCCGGGTGGGCGAGGCCCTCATCTTCAAGCGGGCCTGAGCCTCCAGGCTCCACAAAAGCTGCCCACGGGGGGAAGCCCTTTTGGTGGGCTTAGCGGGCGGCGAGGCGGGCGTGGAAGCCCAGGCCGAGGAGGATGGGGTCCAGTTCCGGCGCCAAGGCCACGGGGAGAGGCAGGGGGAGGTCGGCGAGGGCCAGGGCCTCGGGCTCGGGGGAGAGGACGAAGAGGGGCACTCCCCTGGCCTTGAGGCCCTCCAGGGCGGGGATGAGGCCGGCCAAGACCCCGTCCCGCCCCACCAGGACCAGGAGGGGGAGGCCGGCGGGGAAAAGCTCCTCGAGGGCGGCCACCCCCTCGGCGCGGAGGCCCGCCTCCTTGAGGCGCAAGGCGGCCTCCAGGGCCACGGGATAGGCGAAGCCCGGCCCCAGGACGAAGAGGCCCTCCCCCACCTCCAGGCCCTCCTCCCCCTCCAGGGCCCGCGCCATGGCCTCCGGCAGGGCAGGAAGGGCCTCCCGCAGGCGGGGCTCCTCCAGGAGGTGGGCGGCAAGCTGGGCCGTGGCCGCAAGCCCGGCGAGGAAGCCCGCGCCCTCCGCCCCGCCCAGGTGGAGGGGGAGGACCGCCTCGGCCGCCCCGGCCAAGGGGCTCTCCTCCCGGCCCACGAAGGCCAGGGTCAGGGCGCCCTCCCCCCGGTAGGCCCGCACCAGTTCCTCCGCGCCCGCCCCCTCCCCAGCGAGGTCGTAGGCGAGGAGGAGGCTCGGAAAAGGCGCCTTGGGCCTCGCCCCGTAGAGGGCAAAGAGGGGGAGGGCCAAGGGGAGGACGGGCCAGAGGAGGCGGGCCTCGAGGAGGTGCTTGGCGTAGAGGGCGGCGAGGCCTCCCCGCCCCCGGGCCGCGGCCAGGACGAGGGCCGGGTTCCTGCGGCGGAGGAAGCGGGCGAGGCTTCGCACCTCGGGCGCGTTCTCCTTGAGGAGGCGTTCCACCACCCCCGGGGCTTCCGCGGTCCAGGAGGCCATGGGGCCATGATAGCAAGGCCCACCCCCGCCCTAGGCCCTACCCCCATCCCCCGAGGGGGTGGTATACTTCCACGGATGGACCGCATCGTCATCCGGGGCGCTCGGGAGCACAACCTGAAGAACATCAGCCTGGAGCTTCCCCGGGGCAAGTTCATCGTCATCACCGGGGTTTCCGGCTCGGGGAAAAGCACCTTGGCCTTTGACACCATCTACGCCGAGGGGCAGAGGCGCTACGTGGAAAGCCTCTCCAGCTACGCCCGGCAGTTTCTGGGCGTGATGGACAAGCCCGAGGTGGAGAGCATTGAGGGGCTTTCCCCGGCCATCTCCATTGACCAGAAGACCACGAGCCACAACCCCCGCTCCACCGTGGGCACCGTCACGGAGATCCACGACTACCTCCGCCTCCTCTTCGCCCGCGTGGGGCAGGCCTTCTGCCCCGAGTGCGGCCGTCCCATTGAGAAGCAGTCGGCGAGCGAGATCACCGACCGCCTCCTCAAGCGCCCCCCCGGCACCCGGGCCATCCTCATGGCCCCCCTGGTGCGGGGAAGGAAGGGGGAGTACAGGAAGCTCTTCCAGCAGCTCCTGAAGGAAGGCTACGCCCGGGTGCGGGTGGACGGGGTCATCTACCTCCTGGAGGAGGCCCAAGGCCTCAGCCTGGAGAAGTACGAGAAGCACGACATTGACCTGGTGATTGACCGGGTGGTCCTGAAGGAGGAGGAGCGCCCCCGCATCGCCGAGGCGGTGGAGCTCGCCCTGCTTCGGGGGGAAGGCCTTCTTCGGGTCCTCTACCCGGACACCGGGGAAGAGGAGCTCTTCTCGGAGAAGTTCGCCTGCCCCGAGCACGGCTCGGTCCTGGAGGAGCTGGAGCCCCGCATCTTCTCCTTCAACAGCCCCTACGGGGCCTGCCCCGCCTGCTCCGGCCTCGGCTACCGCCAGGAGTTTGACCCCGAGCTCGTGGTGAACCCCGAGCTCTCCCTGGCCGAGGGGGCCATCCTCCCCTGGTCCCGGGGGCGGGACACGGGGAGGAGCTACCTCTGGGACCGCCTTAGGGCCTTGGCCGAGCACCTGGGCTTTGACCTCAAGACCCCCTTCAAGGACCTGCCGGAGGAGGCGAAGCGCGCCGTCCTCTACGGCCTTCCCGAGCCCTTTGAGGTGGTCTTCCGCCGGGGCGGCAAGGAAACCTTCCGGGTGGAGGTGCGGTACGAGGGGGTGATCCCCTGGCTGGAGAAGCGCTACCAGGAGTCCGACTCCGAGGGGGTGCGGGAGGCCCTGGAGGGCTTCATGTCCTTAAGGCCCTGCCCCGCCTGCGGGGGCACCCGGTACAAGCGGGAGGTCCTCTCGGTGAAGGTGGCGGGGAGGAACATCGCCGAGGTCTCCGCCCTCCCCGTGCGGGAGGCCCTGGCGTTCTTCCAGGGCCTGGAGAAGACCCTTCCCCCCTTCCAGGCCCAGATCGCCCGGCCCATCCTCAGGGAGATCGTGGAGCGGCTCGGCTTCCTGGTGGACGTGGGCCTGGACTACCTCACCCTGGACCGGGCGGCCAACACCCTCTCCGGAGGCGAGGCCCAGAGGATCCGGCTCGCGACCCAGGTGGGCTCGGGCCTCACCGGGGTCCTCTACGTGCTGGACGAGCCCAGCATCGGCCTCCACCCCCGGGACAACCAGCGCCTCATCCGCACCCTCAAAAGGCTCCGCGACCTGGGCAACACCCTCATCGTGGTGGAACACGACGAGGAGACCATGCGGGCCGCCGACTGGATCGTGGACATGGGTCCGGGGGCGGGGATCCACGGGGGGGAGGTGGTGGCCCAGGGCACCCTGGAGGACATCCTCAAAAGCCCGCAAAGCCTCACCGGGGCCTACCTCAGGGGGGAAAAGAGGATCCCCGTGCCCAAGGAGCGCCGCAAGGGGAACGGCAAGTGGCTCGTCCTCAAGGGGGCGCGGGCGCACAACCTGAAGAACGTCACCTTGAGGATCCCCCTGGGCCGCTTCGTGGCCATCACCGGCCCCTCGGGCTCGGGGAAGAGCACCCTGGTCCACGACGTCCTCTACGCCGCCCTGGCCCAAAGGCTCATGCGGGCCAAGACGACCCCCGGGCCCTACGAGGCCCTGGAGGGGGTGGAGCACCTGGACAAGGTCATTGAGATTGACCAGTCCCCCATCGGCCGCACCCCCCGGTCCAACCCCGCCACCTACACCGGGGTCTTTGACGAGATCCGCGACCTCTTCGCCAAGACCCCGGAGGCCAGGAAGCGGGGGTACGGCCCAGGCCGCTTCTCCTTCAACGTCAAGGGCGGGCGGTGCGAGGCCTGCGGCGGGGACGGGACGGTGAAGATTGAGATGCTCTTCCTCCCCGACCTCTACGTCCCCTGCGAGGTCTGCAAGGGCAAGCGCTACAACAAGGAGACCCTGGAGGTCAAGCTCAGGGGGAAGAGCATCGCCGACGTTCTGGACATGACGGTGGAGGAGGCCCTGGACTTCTTCCAGAACGTCCCCTCCATCGCCCGGAAGCTCCAGCTCATGGTGGACGTGGGCCTGGGGTACATGAAGCTGGGCCAGCCCTCCCCCACCCTCTCCGGGGGGGAGGCCCAGAGGATCAAGCTCGCCACGGAGCTCGGCCGCAAGGCCACGGGCCGCACCCTCTACATCCTGGACGAGCCCACCACGGGCCTGCACTTTGACGACGTGGCGAAGCTCCTCTCGGTCCTCCACCGGTTGGTGGACGCGGGCAACACCGTGGTGGTCATTGAGCACAACCTGGACGTGGTGAAGACCGCGGACTGGGTGATTGACCTGGGCCCCGAGGGCGGGGACCGGGGCGGGGAGATCGTGGCCGAGGGCACCCCCGAGGAGGTGGCCCTCACGGGGAGCCCCACGGGGGCCTTCCTCGCCCGGATCCCCGAGATCGCCGCCCGGATCGGGGTGGCGGCGGACTAAACCCCACGCGGGCTCGCGCCCGCGTGGGGGCCCCGGGTGCCCGCGCGTCAGAACCCGGGAAGGACCCTCTGGGCGAGGTAAAGGAGCCCCGCCAAGAGGGCGAGGCTCAGGCCCCAGAGGAGGAGGGCCGTCCTCGAGGCCCGGGCCGCCCGCTCCGCCTCCCAAAAGGTGCGGGGGCGGACCCGTTGCAGGAGGAAGGTGGCCACCCCCGCCAGGTTCACGCTGGCCACGTTCACCGCGAAGAGGAGTACGGCCCCAAAGGCCTTTTCCGGGTAGCCTGCCCCCGAAAGAAGCCCGGCGGCGGTCAAGGGGGGGAGGAGGGCCACGGCCACCATCACCCCCACCAACGCGGCCGGGGCCCCGGTGGTGAACCCCAAGGCCCCCGCCACCCCGGCGGCCAGGGCCACCGCCACGTCCTCGAGGCCCGGCCTCGTCCTCGGGGCAAGCTCAGGAGCAGAGGGGTCCACGGGGAGGAAAAACCCCAAGGCCAGGGAGAGCCCGCTCGCCAGGGCCACGCCCAAAAGCAAGGTCCTAAAGGCCTTGCGGAAGAGGTCCAGATCCCCTAGGGCGGAGCCCAGGGCCAAGGCCATGGCGGGCCCGAGCAGGGGAGCGATCACCATGGCCCCGATGACCAAGGCGGCGCTCCCCTTCACCAGGCCCACGGCCGCCACCAGGGTGGCCAGGGCCACCAGGGCGAGGTAGACGCCGCCCGCCTCGCTGGCCTCGGAAAGCTCCTGGTAAAGCTCCTCCCGGCCCACGCGCTCAGGCGAGGGCTTCTCCTCGGGGGGCTTGGCCTCCTCCGGGGGAGGCACCACCGCCTCCACGGGGAGGACGGCCAGGCGCAGCGCCTTCCCAAAGCGGTTCTGTAAGGCGTCGCTCACGGGCTCCACCTGGCCCGCCTCCAAGAAGACGTGGTAGAGGACCTCGCCCCCCTCCCGGCTCCTCCAGGCGGCCCAGGGCCCCGCCTCCGCCAGGAGGGCGGCCACCGCCTCCTCGTCCTTCTCGGGCACGGCGAAGAGGAGGACGCGGAGGGGCATCTCAGACGAGGGCCGCCTCGGGGCGGGGAAGGGGCGGGTTCAGGCCGGAAAGCCAGGCGGAGAAGGCCTCGAGGCCCCTCCGGTACATGGCCTGGCGCTTCTCCTTCTTGCCCATCCTCCCCTCCACCGGGGGCACCAGGCCCCAGTTGGCGTACATGGGCTGGAAGCCCTCCGGGTTCGCCGTGGCCAGGTAGCGCACAAGCCCCCCCAGCATACTCTCCTCCGGGGGCGCCACGGGGGGAAGCCCCAGGGCCTTCCGCGCGGCGTTGAGCCCGGCGAGGAAGCCCGTGGCGGCGCTCTCCAGGTACCCCTCCACCCCGGCCAACACCCCGGCGGCGTAAAGCCCCTCCGCCTCCCTGAACTCCAGGGTCTCGCCAAGGAGCCTCGGGGCGTTTAGGTAGGTGTTCCGGTGCATCACCCCGTAGCGGACGATCTCGGCGTTTTCCAGGCCGGGGATCATCTGGATGAGGCGCTTCTGCTCGGGCCACTTGAGCCCCGTCTGGAACCCCACCAGGCTCCACATCCGCCCCGCCTTGTCCTCCTGGCGGAGCTGGACCACGGCGAAGGGCTCCTTCCCCGTGCGGGGGTCCACGAGCCCCACGGGCTTCATGGGGCCAAAGAGCAGGGTCTGGTAGCCCCTCCGGGCGAGCTCCTCCACGGGGACGCAGGCCTCAAAGAACTCCAGCTTCTCCCAGTCGTGGGGGGTGTGGCGCTGGGCCTCGAGGAGGGCCTGGTGGAAGCGCCGGTACTCCTCCTCGGTCATGGGGCAGTTGAGGTAGTCGGCGCTCTGGCCGTAGCGGCCCGCGCGGAAGCACTTCGTGAGGTCAATGCTCTCGTAGAGGACGATGGGGCTTGCGGCGTCGTAGTAGGCGAGGAAGTGGTCGCCAAAGCGCCGCTTCAGGGCCTCGGCCAGGGCCTCGGAGGTCAAAGGCCCCGTGGCGAGCACGGTGATCCCAGGGGGGATCTCCCGCACCTCCTCCCGCACCACCTCGAGGAGGGGGTGGCCCGTGAGCCTTTCCGTGATGTAGCCGCTGAACTCCTCCCGGTCCACGGCCAAGGCCCCCCCGGCGGGCACTCGGGCGAGGTCCGCCGCCTCCATGACGAGGCTTCCCGCCCGGCGCATCTCCGCCTGGAGAAGCCCCTTGGCGTTGGTCTCCCCTTCCCCGCCCAGGGAGTTGGAGCAGACGATCTCGGCGAAGCGGTCCGTCCCGTGGGCCGGGGTCATCCGCTTGGGGCGCATCTCAAAAAGGCGCACGGGAACGCCCAGGCGCAAGAGGGTCCAGGCGGCCTCGCTCCCCGCGAGGCCCGCCCCCACCACGTTCACCCGTTCCATCCTTTAGATGGTAGCACCGGAAAGGCCTAGGGGAAAGTGGACTATAATGGCCTCCGTGGTGCGGCACCGGTTCCGGGTGGAGGAGGACTTCTACACCCAGGCCCATCCCGGCCCGGAGGACGTGCTCCTCCTGGTGGAGGTGAGCCTCTCCACCGAGGCCTGGGACCGGGAGAAGAAGCTTCCTCTCTACGCCCGGGCAGGCCTCCCCGAGGTCTGGCGCCTCACCCGGGAGGGCCTCGAGGTCCACCGGGACCCCGAGGGGGGCCGCTTCCTTGTGGCCAGAGGCGAAACGATCGCCCCCCTCCTCCTGCCCCAGGCGGAGTTCCCCTTCCAGCCCCCCCTATGAGCCTCGCCAAGCGCATCGTCCCCTGCCTGGACGTCCACGCGGGCCGCGTGGTCAAGGGGGTGAACTTCGTGAACCTAAGGGACGCCGGGGACCCCGTGGAGGCGGCCCGGGCCTACGACGAGGCGGGGGCCGACGAGCTCGTCTTCCTGGACATCTCCGCCACCCACGAGGAACGGGCCATCCTCCTGGACGTGGTGGCGAGGGTGGCGGAACGGGTCTTCATCCCCCTCACCGTGGGCGGGGGGGTGCGCTCCTTGGAGGACGCGAGGAAGCTCCTCCTTTCGGGGGCCGACAAGGTGAGCGTGAACTCCGCCGCGGTGAGGCGGCCCGAGCTCATCCGGGAGCTTGCCGATCACTTCGGCGCCCAGGCGGTGGTCCTGGCCATAGACGCCAGGTGGCGGGGGGACTTCCCCGAGGTCCACGTGGCGGGGGGGCGCGTGCCCACGGGCCTCCACGCCGTGGAGTGGGCGGTGAAGGGGGTGGAGCTTGGGGCCGGGGAGATCCTCCTCACCAGCATGGACCGGGACGGGACCAAGGAGGGGTACGACCTCAGGCTCACCCGCATGGTGGCCGAGGCGGTGGGGGTCCCGGTGATCGCCAGCGGCGGGGCCGGGCGGATGGAGCACTTCCTCGAGGCCTTCCAGGCCGGGGCCGAGGCCGCCTTGGCCGCAAGCGTCTTCCACTTTGGCGAGATCCCCATTCCCAAGCTTAAGCGCTACCTCGCGGAAAAAGGCGTCCACGTGCGGCTAGACTAGGGGCATGGACCTTTCCGCCGTCCGCTTTGACGAAAAGGGCCTCGTCCCCGTGGTGGTCCAAGACGCCCGCACCGGGGAGGTCCTCACCCTGGCCTACGCCAACCGGGAGGCTTTGGAGGAGACCCTAAGGACCCGGCGGAGCACCTTCTTTAGCCGAAGCCGCCAGGCGCTTTGGCGCAAGGGGGAGACCTCGGGGCACACCCAGGAGGTGGTGGAGGTTCTTTTGGACTGCGACGGGGACGCCGTGGTCTACCGGGTCCTCCCCCAAGGCCCCGCCTGCCACACGGGGGAGAGGACCTGCTTCCACCGGGCCCTCCTTGAAGGGGAGAAGGACCTCGGCTTCGTGGTGGGCCAGGTCTACGCCACCATCAAGGAGCGCCTAAGGACCCTCCCCGAGGGAAGCTACGTGGCCCGGATGCACCAAGCAGGCCTGGACCGGATCCTAAAGAAGATCGGGGAGGAAGCGGGGGAGGTGATCCTCGCCGCCAAGAACCAAAACCCCGAGGAGCTTCGCCACGAAGCGGCGGACCTCCTCTTCCACCTCCTCCTCACCCTGGCGGAGCTCGGCCTCACCCCCGAGGACCTGGCGAAGACCCTCTGGGAGCGGCACCGGCCGCGAAGCCCTTATGATGGAAGCCATGGAAATTGAACGCCGGCTGGTCCTCGAGGTCGTCCGGGTCACGGAGCAAGCGGCCCTGGCCGCGAGCCGCTTCGCGGGCAAGGGGGACAAGGAAGCGGTGGACGAAGCGGGCACCCAGGCCATGCGCCGGGTGCTGAACGAACTCCCCATAAGGGGCACCGTGGTCATCGGCGAGGGGGAGATGGACGAGGCCCCCATGCTCTACATCGGGGAGGTGCTGGGCCAGGGGGGGCTAGAGGTGGACATCGCCGTGGACCCCGTGGAGGGCACCACCACCGCCGCCAAGGGCCTGCCCAACGCCGTGACCGTGATCGCCCTAAGCGAAAAGGGCGGGCTCTTCCACGCCCCCGACATGTACATGGAAAAGCTCATCGTCCCCCCGCCCGCCGCCGGCCTCGTGGACCTCACCTGGCCCGTCTCCGCCAACCTCAAGGCCCTGGCCCTCGCCCTCCAGCGCTCCGTGGAGGACCTGGTGGTGGTGGTCCTGGACCGCCCCCGGCACGAAAGGCTCATCCGGGAGATCCGGGAAGCGGGGGCCCGGGTCAAGCTCATCTCCGACGGGGACGTGATCGCCGCCCTGGCCGCCGCCATCCGCGGCACCGGGGTCCACGCGGTGATGGGCATCGGCGGGGCCCCGGAAGGGGTTTTGGCCGCCGCCGCCTTAAAGTGCCTGGGCGGGGAGATCCAGGCCCGCTTCGTCCCGCAAAACGAGGAGGAAAGGGAGCGCCTAAAGGCCATGGGCGGGGACGAGCACCGCATCTACAAGACCGAGGACCTCGCCCCCGGGAAGGAGATCGTCTTCGCCGCCACCGGGATCACCGACGGGGACATCCTGGAGGGCGTGCGCTTCTTCGGGGGCGGGGCCAGGACCCACTCCATCGTCATGGGCCACGCCACACGGGTGGTGCGCTTCATAGACTCCATCCACCTCTTTGAGACGGGCGCCCGGGTCACCATCCGGGTCTAAACGGGGAGGCCCCTGGGGGCGCTTGGGCCGTAAGAACGCAGGGGGCGAAACGCCCAAGCGCCCCGGCGGCCGCCACGTGGGGGCCTCTTCCCCAAGGACATCCGCCCCGGGGCTTTCGGCGTAGGCTTGGGGCATGGAGTTCGGCGTGCCCAGAGAACGGTCGGGCGGGGAGATCCCGGAAAGGCGGGTGCCCCTCACGCCCCAGGGGGTGCGGGAGCTCGTCGCCTCGGGGCACCGGGTCTACGTGGAGCGGGGCGCGGGGGAAGGGGCGGGCTTTCCCGACGAGGCCTACGAGGAAGCGGGGGCCAGGCTCGTGGGCCGGGAGGAGGCCTTCGGCCGCCCCCAGGTGGTGCTCAAGGTGGCCCGCCCCACCCTCGAGGAGGTGGGGCTCATGCGCAAAAACGCCGTTCTCATGGCCTTCCTCCACCTGGCGGTGGCGGAAAGCCCCCTCGTGGAGGCCATGGCCCAAAAGGGCCTCACCGCCATCGGCTACGAGCTGGTGGGCGAGGAGGGCCGCCGCCCCGTCCTGAAGGCCATGAGCGAGATCGCCGGGCGCATGGCCCCCCAGCTCGCCGGGCGGCTCCTCGAGGCCCCCCAGGGCCCGGGCATCCTCCTCTCCGGCCTGGTGGGCATCCCCCCGGCGGACGTGGTCGTCCTGGGGGCGGGGGTCCTGGGCCGGGCGGCGGCGCGGGCCTTTCTGGGCGCGGGGGCCTCGGTCCACCTCCTGGACCGGGCCCTTCCCCCGCTGGAGGAGGCCGCCCGGGAGGCCCCGGGGGCCATCACCGCCCTCGTCACCCAGGACCGCCTGGAGCGGTACGTGGCCTTCGCCGACGTCCTGGTGGGGGCGGTGGCCGTCCCTGGGGAGCGCACCCCCCTTCTCCTCACCCGCGGCCTCCTCGCCCGCATGCGCCCCGGAAGCGTCCTCCTGGACTTCTCCATAGACCAGGGGGGCGTCTCGGAAACCAGCCGCCCTGGGGTCTACCAGGAGATGGGCGTCACCCACTTCTGCCTCCCCAACGTCCCCGCCCTCGTCCCCCGCACCGCAAGCCACGCCCTCACCCTCACCCTCCTCCCCTACCTGCTCCGGATCCAGGAAGACCCCCTGGCCCTTCCCGGGCTCCGCCAGGGGGCCTACCTCCTCTTCGGCGAGAAAGGAGGCCACCTAGAATGAGCTACCGCAAGAAGCTCACCTCCCCCGAGGACGCCGTGGGCCTGATCCGCTCGGGGATGCGGGTCTTCGTCTCCGGCAACGCCGCCACCCCCACGCCCCTCCTCAAGGCCCTCGCCGCCCGCAAGGACGAGCTGGAAAACGTGGAGCTCGTCCACCTCCTGCAGATGGGGGAAGACCCCTTCGCCTCTTTGGAGATGGAGGGGCACTTCCGAAGGCGCTCCCTCTTCGTGGGCCCCGCCGACCGGGAGGCGGTGAACCAGGGCCGGGCCGACTACGTGCCCGTCATGCTCCACCAGGTGCCCTGGCTCTTCAAGCGGGGCATCCTCCCCTTGGACGCCGCCATCGTCCAGGTCTCCCCGCCCGACGAGCACGGCTTCTGCTCCTTGGGGGTGGAGGTGATCGCCACGAAGGCCGCGGTGGAGGCCGCCCCCATCGTCATCGCCATGGTGAACCCCAGAATGCCGAGGACCCTGGGGGACACCTTCGTCCACGTCTCCCGCTTCACCGCCATCGTGGAGGTGGACTGGCCCCTGCCCGAGCTCAAGCGGGAGGGGTTTGGCGAGGTGGAGCGGAGGATCGGGGAGCACGTGGCGGGCCTCATTGAGGACGGGGCCACCCTGCAGATGGGCATCGGGGCCATCCCCGACGCGGTCTTGGCGAGCCTGGAGGGCCGGAGGGACCTCGGGGTCCACACGGAGATGATCTCGGACGGGGTCCTCGAGGCCTGGGAAAAGGGCCTCATCACCGGGGCGAAAAAGTCCCTCCACCCCGGGAAGATCGTGGGCACCTTCGTCCTGGGCTCGGAGAGGCTCTACCGCTTCGTCCACGACAACCCCCTCTTTGAGCTCCACCCCGCCGACTACGTGAACGACCCCTTCGTCATCGCCCAAAACCGCAAGATGGTGGCCATCAACTCGGCCATTGAGGTGGACCTCACGGGCCAGGTGGTGGCGGACTCCATCGGCACCCGGATCTACTCCGGCTTCGGCGGCCAGCTGGACTTCATCCGGGGGGCGGCGCGGAGCGAGGGGGGGAAGCCCATCATCGCCCTGCCCTCCACCGCCAAGGGCCAAAGCCGCATCGTCCCCTTCCTCAAGCCGGGCGCGGGGGTGGTCACCACCCGGGCCGACGTGCACTACGTGGTCACCGAGTGGGGCGTGGCCGAGCTCTTCGGCCGCTCCCTAAGGGAAAGGGCCAAAGCCCTCATCGCCATCGCCCACCCGGACTTCCGCGAGGCCCTCCTCCAGGGCGCCTGGGAGCGGGGCCTCCTCCCCCGGGGCTACCCCGGCGTGGACCTGAAGGGGCTGGAGGAAAAGCGCGGGAGGCCGTAATCCCACCCCATGCTGGCCCAAGCCAGCATGGGGGCCCCGGCAAAAGGTCCCTGGGAAGCCTCCCTGGGCCAGTCGGACGAAGGAACCCGGAAGGGTATAAAGTGGTCCCGTGACCGACACCCACGCCCACCTGGACTTCCTGGAACCGGAGGAGCTCGCCGAGGCCGCCGCCCACCTCCCAAAGCTTCGGGCCGTGCTCACCCTGGGGGTGGACCCGGGCCGCTGGGAGAAGACCCTAAGCCTGGCCCAGGGAAACGTCTACGCCGCAGTGGGCCTCCACCCCACGAGCGCCCACCTCCTCTCCCCCGAGGTGGAGGAGGCCCTCCGCCACTACGCCCGAAGCGAGCGGGTGCGGGCCATCGGGGAGACGGGGCTGGACTACTACTGGACCCCGGAGACCAGGGCCGCCCAGCTCAAGGCCCTGGACTTCCAGGCGGCTTTGGCGGAGGCCCTCGGCCTTCCCCTGGTCCTCCACGTGCGGAGCAAGGACGGCAAGGCCGAGGAGGACCTCGCCGCCTGGCTCCTCCTCCACCGGCCCAAGCGGGCCGTGCTCCACGCCTTCTCCGGCCACCCCGCCCTGGAAGCGGCGGGCCTGGAGGTGGGGGCCTACTTCAGCTTCGCCGGGCCCCTCACCTACAGGAAAAACGCCGCCCTGCGCGAGGCCGCGGCCCGGCTCCCCGAGGACAGGCTTCTGGTGGAGACCGACACCCCCTTCCTTCCCCCGGAGCCCTTCCGGGGCAAGCGGAACCGCCCCCACTACGTGCGCTTTACCCTGGAGAAACTCGCGGAAGCGCGGGGCCTTCCCTTCGCCGAGGCGGAGGCCCTCACCGACCGGAACGCCCGGGTATGCTTTGGCTGGCCATGAGGCGTTTCCTCGTTCTGCTCTGGCTCCTCTCCCTGGCCCTGGCGGCGCCCCGCCTCGTGGTGGAGCCCGAGGACGGGGTCAAGCCCCTCCTGGACCTCATCGCCTCCGCCCGGGAGGAGATCCTGGTCAAGATGTACCTCTGGACCCCAAGCCGCATGGACGTGGTGGAGGCCCTGGGGGAGGCGGCGAGGCGAGGGGTGCGGGTGCGGGTCCTCCTGGAGCGGGAGCCCTCGGGGGGGCGGGTGGACCTCGAGGTCTTCCAGGCCCTTAAAGCGCGGGGGGTGGAGGTCAGGCTCACCACGCCCTTCCGCTTCGTCTTCGTGCACGAAAAAAGCCTGGTGGTGGACCGCAAGCGGGCCTGGGTGGGCACCATGAACCTCACGGGAAGCTCCTTCGCCGCCAACCGCGAGTACGCCCTCATCCTGGACGACCCCGCGCAGGTGGCCGAGATCGCCAAGGTCTTTGAGGCCGACTGGGAAGGGGAAAGGCTGGACCTCTCCCAAGCCCTGCTCGTCTGGGCGCCAAGCCGCGTCCTGGGCGGGGTGAAGGAGGGGAACGCCCGGGAAACCCTCCTCGCCCTCATCCGGGGGGCCCAAAGGGAGCTTTTCCTGGAGCACCAGGCCATGGCCGACCCCGAGGTGGAGGCCGCCCTGAAGGAGGCCCTGGGCCGGGGGGTGCGGGTGCGCCTTCTGGGGAGCCCTAAGGAGCCCGGGGACACCTACTTCCTCGCGGGGGCCCTGAGGCTCAAGGAGGCGGGGGCCCTGGTGCGCTTCCTCCCCGACCCCTACGTCCACGCCAAGGTCCTGGTGCGGGACGGCGAAGAGGCCCTTTTGGGAAGCCTCAACCTGAGCGCCAACTCCATCCAGGCCAACCGGGAGCTTGCCGTGCGCTTCACCGCCCGGGAGGCCCCCGAGGCCTTTAGAAGGCTCCTTTTCGTGATGGAGGGGGACTGGGAAAAGGCCCTTCCGGAAAACCCCTTCGCCCTCCCCCCGGTGGAGGGGGTAATCCCCTGGCAGGAGGCCCCCCGGTACTTCGGCCGCGTGGCCACGGTGGAGGGGGTGATCCAGGCGGTGGAGGACCGGGGCACGGTGGCCTTCCTCAAGTTCGGCCCGGGGGAAAGCGACCTCCGGCTGGTGGCTTTCCCGAGAAGCTACGGCCTCTTCGCCCAGCCTTTCCCCCAGAGTTACCTGGGCAAGAAGGTGCGGGCCAGGGGGCGGATCGTCCTCTACGCCGGCTACTACGAGATCGTCCTGGAAGGCCCGGAGAACCTGGAGGTGCTGGATGGAGGCCCTTAAGGCCCTGGGCTACGAGGTGAGCCCCATAGAGGGGGGCGTCTACGGGGAAAAGCGGCGGGGCGGGGTGGTCTACCAGGTCTTCTACGCGGAAAAGGGCGACCTCCGCCTGAGGCGCAAGCGCTTCCTCAAGGAGGAGGCGAGGCCCCTCGCCCTCGCCGGGGTGGCGGGGCAGTGGGCCGCCCGGTGGGAGGTGGAGGAGAACTTCTTCGCCGTGGCGGGCCCCGAGGAGCTCCCCCATTTGGTCCTCGCCTTTGAGCGGCTTGACCCTCCGGGGGAAAACCCCTAAACTTAGGCCCAACATGCGCCCTCGCCTTGGCAACAACGACCGCTAAGGGGGGCAAGGCCTGGCCCCCCCGGCTCTCCTTGGCCGGGGGGGCCAAGGCTTAAGAAGGGGGCACGCCATGCGGGTACTGGTACGGGACCTCAAAGCGCACGTCGGCCAAGAGGTGGAGCTTCTGGGCTTTCTCCACTGGCGCAGGGACCTGGGGAGGATCCAGTTCCTCCTCCTCAGGGACCGAAGCGGCGTCGTCCAGGTGGTCACCGGGGGGCTCAAGCTCCCCTTACCCGAGTCCGCCCTAAGGGTGCGGGGCCTGGTGGTGGAAAACGCCAAGGCCCCGGGGGGCCTCGAGGTCCAGGCCAAGGAGGTGGAGGTCCTCTCCCCGGCCCTCGAGCCCACCCCGGTGGAGATCCCCAAAGAGGAGTGGCGGGCGAACCCCGACACCCTCCTGGAGTACCGCTACGTCACCCTAAGGGGGGAGAAGGCCCGCGCCCCCCTCAAGGTCCAGGCCGCCCTGGTGCGGGGCTTCCGCCGCTACTTGGACCGGCAGGACTTCACGGAAATCTTCACCCCCAAGGTGGTGCGGGCCGGGGCCGAAGGGGGAAGCGGGCTTTTCGGGGTGGACTACTTTGAAAAAAGGGCCTACCTCGCCCAGTCCCCCCAGCTTTACAAGCAGATCATGGTGGGGGTCTTTGAACGGGTCTACGAGGTGGCCCCGGTGTGGCGCATGGAGGAGCACCACACGAGCCGCCACCTGAACGAGTACCTCTCCCTGGACGTGGAGATGGGCTTCATCGCGGACGAGGAGGACCTGATGCGGCTGGAGGAAGCCCTCCTCGCCGAGATGCTGGAGGAGGCCCTGAACACGGCCGGGGACGAGATCCGCCTCCTGGGGGCCACGTGGCCCTCCTTCCCCCAGGACATCCCCCGCCTCACCCACGCCGAGGCCAAAAGGATCCTCAAAGAGGAGCTCGGCTACCCCGTGGGCCAGGACCTCTCCGAGGAGGCGGAACGCCTCCTCGGAGAGTACGCCAAGGAACGCTGGGGCTCGGACTGGCTCTTCGTCACCCGCTACCCCCGTTCCGTCCGCCCCTTCTACACCTACCCCGAGGAGGACGGCACCACGAGGAGCTTTGACCTCCTCTTCCGCGGCCTGGAGATCACCTCGGGGGGCCAGCGCATCCACCGCTACGAGGAGCTCTTGGAAAGCCTAAAGGCCAAGGGCATGGACCCCGAGGCCTTCCATGGGTACCTGGAGGTCTTCAAGTACGGCATGCCCCCCCACGGGGGCTTCGCCATCGGGGCCGAGCGCCTCACCCAGAAGCTTTTGGGCCTCCCCAACGTGCGCTACGCCCGCGCCTTCCCCCGGGACCGGCACCGGCTCACGCCCTAAAGCAAAGCGCCCCGGGCTTCCCGGGGCGCGCCCCTTTTACCCCATGCTGGCTTGCGCCAGCATGGGGGTCCCAGCAAAGGGTTCTCAAGGGGGCCGGGCGAAGGAAACAAGGCATCAGCCCTAGAAGCGGTCCATGAGGATCGCCCGCTTGACCTCTTCTATGAGCTGGGTCACGGGGATGTCCCGGGGGCAGGCCTCGGTGCAGTTGTAGGCGGTGCGGCACCGCCAGACCCCGCCCCCCGAGCCCAGAACCTGGAAACGCTCCCTCTTGCCCCGGTCGCGGGAGTCAAAGATAAAGCGGTGGGCCTGGACGATGGCGGCGGGACCGATGTAGGTGCCGTTCACCCAGAAGACGGGGCAGCTCGTGGTGCAGCTTGCGCAGAGGATGCACTTGGTGCCCTGGTCAAACCGCTCCCTTTCCTCGGGGGACTGGAGCCTCTCCCGCTGGGGCGGGGGCTCGTCGTTGATGAGGTAGGGCTTCACCGCCCGGTAGGCGGCGAAGAAGGGCTCCATGTCCACGATGAGGTCCTTCTCCACCGGGAGGCCCCGGATGGGCTCCACGGTGATCACGTTCCCCAGATCCCGGACCAGGGTCTTGCAGGCCAGGCGGTTCCTGCCGTTGATGAGCATGGCGTCGGACCCGCAGATGCCGTGGCCGCAGCTCCTTCGGAAGGCTAAGGAGCCGTCCTGGTACCACTTGACCTTGTGCAGGAGGTCCAGGACCCGGTCCCAGGGCTCGGCCTCCACCTGGTAGGTCTCCCAGCGGGGCTTCTTGTCCTTGGCGGGGTCAAAGCGGAGGACCTTCAGCGTGACCTGCATGCCTCCCTCCTAGTAGGTCCGGGGCTTGGGCTCAAAGCGGCCCAGGACCACGGGCTTGTAGCGGAAGCAAACCTTGCCGTCTTCCACCTTGTAGGCCAGGGTGTGCTTGAGCCAGTTCTCGTCGTCCCGCTCGGGGTAGTCCTCCCGGGCGTGGGCCCCGCGGGACTCGGTGCGGTTTAGGGCGGAGTGGACCAGGGCCTCGGAGACCTCGAGGAGGTAACCGAGCTCCAAAGCCTCCACGAGCTCGGTGTTGTAGGCGTCCCCCTTGTCGTCAATGGAGATCCGCTTGTACCGGTCCATGAGCTCCTTGAGGATCTCCACCTGCTTTTTAAGAAGCTCCCCGGTGCGGAAGACGGAGGCGTTGTCCATCATGGACTGCTGCAGCTCGGCCCTAAGGGCCGCCACCTTCTCCTTACCGGTGGAGTTCTTGATGCGCTCAATGCGCTCCCGGCTCTCCCCGAGGTGCTCCTCGGTGAGCTCGTGGTAGTCGGCGTCCCGGGCGAAGCGGGCGGCGTGGATCCCGGCCCGGCGTCCGAAGACCACGAGGTCCCCCAAGGAGTTCGTCCCCAGGCGGTTCGCCCCGTGGAGGCTCACGCAGGCGGCCTCCCCGGCGGCGTAGAGCCCGGGGACCACGGTGTTCTTCTCGTCCTTGATCACCTGGCCCCAGAGGGTGGTGGGGATCCCCCCCATGGCGTAGTGGGCCGTGGGCATCACCGGCACGGGCTCCTTCAGGGGGTCCACCCCCAGGTAGATGCGGCTGAACTCGGTGATGTCCGGGAGCTTCTTCTCAATGATCTCGGGGGGCAGGTGGGTGAGGTCCAGGAGGACGTGGTCCTTCTTGGGGCCGCAACCCCGCCCCTCCCGCACCTCCAGGTACATGGCCCGGGAGACGAGGTCCCTTGGGGCAAGGTCCTTGATGGTGGGGGCGTAGCGCTCCATGAACCGCTCCCCGAGGGCGTTCCGGAGGATCCCCCCCTCGCCCCGGGCCCCCTCGGTGAGGAGGATGCCCAGGGGGTAAAGGCCCGTGGGGTGGAACTGGTAGAACTCCATGTCCTCGAGGGGAAGCCCCTTGCGGTAGAGGATGGCCTGCAGGTCCCCGGTGAGGGTGTAGGCGTTGGAGGTCACCTTGTAGATCCGCCCGAACCCCCCGGAGGCGATGACGATGGCCTTGGCCTCAAAGAGGTGGAGCTCCCCGGTGGCGAGCTCCAGGGCCACCAGGCCCTTGGCCACCCCGTCCTCAATGATGACGTCGGTGACGTGGAACTCGTTGTAGAAGGTGATGTTGTGCTTGACGCACTGCTGGTAGAGGGTCTGGAGGATCATGTGCCCGGTGCGGTCGGCGGCGTGGGCCGCCCGGTGCACCGGGGCCTTGCCCCACTCCTTGGTGTGCCCCCCGAAGCGGCGCTGGGCGATCTTGCCGTTCGGGAGCCGGTCAAAGGGGAGGCCCATGTGCTCCAGCTCAATCACCGCCTCAATCACTTCCTTGGCGAAGACCTCGGCGGCGTCCTGGTCCGTGAGGTAGTCCCCCCCCTTGACCGTGTCAAACATGTGCCATTCCCAGTGGTCCTCCTCCACGTTGCCGAGGGCGGCCCCTATCCCCCCCTGGGCCGCCCCGGTGTGGCTCCGCGTGGGGTAGAGCTTGGAGACCACCGCCACGTCCGCGCCTTCCTTGGCCGCGTAGAGGGCGGCCGTGAGGCCCGCCCCGCCCGCACCCACCACGATGACCTCGTGCCTGTGCGCCATACTAGTTCACCCCGAAGTCGTGGTTAAAGAGGGAAAGGCTCCCCAGGAAGAAGAGAAAGGCCAAAAGGCTGTAGACCACCACCTTGGTCCAGAAGCGCTTCATGGGATCCCGCACCCAGTCGTCCAGCACGTAGCGCAGCCCGTTCCCCCCGTGGAGGAGCGCCAGGGCCAGGATCAGCCAGTCGTAGACCTTCCAGGTGGTCTGGGAAAGTCTCTTGGCCACGTAGTCGTAGTCAATGGAGTTGAGGTCCACGAGGACGGCGTTCATCCACATGTGGCCGATGAGCAAGAAGACGAGCACCACCCCGGAGACGCGCATGAAGACCCACCAGTAGAGCTCCAGGTTGGTGCTGGCCTCGAGCCGGGCCTCCTGGTACCTTTTGGACTTAATCGCCATGGCTCCCTCCGAGGATCCCGCCCCCGATCTTGACGAGGAAGGGCAGGTAGAAGACCACGAAAAGGACCCAGGCCGCGTACCAAAGCTGCTTCTGGTAGCGCACGCCCCAGGAAGTGAAGTCCATGAGGATGATGCGGAGGCCGTTGAACCCGTGGTACAGCACCCCGGCGATCAGGACGAGGAGGCCGAGCTGGAACACGGGTTGGTGGTAGAACTTCATGAAGGCGTTGGACACCTCGGGCCCCCACATGGCGCTGGCGATGTTGAGGACGTGAAGGACGAGGAAGACCAGGATCCCGATCCCCGAGATGCGGTGCAGGTAGAACGCCCACTGCCCTTCGCTTCCCCTGTACATGCTTCCCTCCAGCCGGAGGCCATCATATCACTTTTTCCTCATCCCCCTCGGTATCCTCCGGCACACCCGCCCCCCTGTTACAGGAGGGGGGTATAAAGCGCTGATCCCATGGGAAGAAACGCCCACCGCCCCTTCCCCAGGCGCCCCCGGGCAAACCCCCCGCAAAGCCCCCCACGCCCCACGCGGGCTTTCCCGCTCTCCGACGGGGTCTTGACAGGGGGGGGAGGGGGGGGCATAATGGGGGGCGTGCCGTAGGGGGGATACCCCGGGGGGCACGGAAAGGAGGTGGTCTTGGTGGAACTCTTCGGCTTCGGTCCTCACCTGATGGTGGACGGCTACGAGGCGAACCCCGATCGCCTGCGGGACGCGGAGCTCATCCGCCGGGTTCTCAACGAGCTCCCTGAGGAGATGGAGATGACCAAGGTCCTTCCCCCCTTCGTCTACAGCTACGGGCCCGGGGGCGAGGACGGGGTGACCGGCGTGGTCATCATCGCCGAAAGCCACATCGCCATCCACACCTTCCCCAAGAAGCGCTTCCTTTCCGTGGACATCTTCTCCTGCAAGGCCTTTGACATGGCGAAGGCCCTGAAGAAGCTCGCCGAGGTCTTTGAGATCCGGCGCTACGAGACCTACATGATCAACCGGGGCAAGGAGTTCCCCAAGGACCCCGAGCTCGCCCGCCAGATCGTCCTGGGCGAGCGGGAGTACCTGGAAGCCCGGGTGGGCTGAAGCCGCCCTCCTCTGGTCCCGGGAGCCCCCCGGGGCCTTTCATGTTTCCTTCATGCGCCTTCCCTAGCTTGAGGAGTGGAGGCGTCTATGATGCGGAACGTTCTGGCCCTTCTCGCGGTGCTTTGGAGCCTAGCGCTGGCGCAGCAGTACCGGGGTCTGGCCCTGGGCACCGCCTACCCCGAGATCGGGGTCCAGCCCGGGGAGAGCGTGAGCCTCACCCTCACCCTGAAAAGCTACGGCCTCCCCCCCGGGGTGGTGCGCCTCTCCGTGCCCGAGGTCCCGGCGGGGTGGCAGGCGGTGCTCACCGGGGGCGGCCGCCTGGTGCGGGCCGTCTACCTGAACCCCGACCAGGAAGCAAGCCTCACCCTCCGCCTCCAGCCGCCCAAGGAGGTCAAGGAGGGCACCTACCGCTTCCTCGTCCGCGCCGAGGGCCTCGGCCAGACGGCGAGCCTGCCCATCACCCTCATGGTGGGGCAGGGGCTCCCCAAACGGCTTTCCCTCGAGGCGGAGCTCCCCGTCCTCAAAGGCCCCCCCACGAGCTCCTTCCGCTACCGGGTGACCCTTAGGAACGAGTCCGACCAGGATCTCCTGGTTTCCCTGGAGTACCAGGCGCCCCAGGGCTTCCAGGTGACCTTCACCCCCGCTTTCTCCAGCCAGCAGGTGACGAGCCTCCCCGTCAAGGCCGGGGAGAGCCGGGACCTGGACGTGGAGGTCTCCCTGCCCGAGGACACGCCCGCCGGGGCCTACGGGGTGACCCTCCGAGCGGTGGCGGGGGATGCCCGGGCGGACTTGGCCCTGACCCTCGAGGTCACCGGCCGCCCCGAGGTGCGCCTCAGCACCAAGGAGGGGCGGCTTTCCGGCTCGGTCACCGCCGGGCGGGAAAACGCCGTGAAGCTCGTGGTGAAGAACGAGGGGAGCGCCCCCGCCAAGAACCTCTCCTTCAGCGCCTTTGAGCCCTCGGGCTGGGAGGTGAAGTTTGAGCCGGAGAGGCTGGAGGTCCTGGAGCCGGGGAAGGAGGCGGAGGTCACCGCCCGCATCAAGCCCTCCTCCAAGGCGGTGGCGGGGGACTACATGGTGACCCTTAGGGTCTCCGGGGACGAGGGGGTGAGCGAGAGCCTGGACTACCGGGCCACCGTGGTCACCTCCACCCTCTGGGGCCTCGTGGGCGTGGCCCTCGTGGCGGTGGCCGTCCTCGTTTTGGGCTTCGCCGTGAACCGCTTCGGCCGGAGGTAGGATGACGGTCATCCAGACCCATGGCCTCACCAAGCGGTACGGCCGGGTGGTGGCCGTGGAGGACCTGAACCTCTCGGTGCGGGAGGGAGAGGTCTACGGCCTTTTGGGCCCCAACGGCTCCGGCAAGACCACCACCATCCTCATGCTTCTCGGGCTCACCGAGCCCACCTCGGGGGAGGCCCGGGTCCTGGGGTTTGACCCCATGCGGGAGCCCCTCAAGGTCAAGTCCCGGGTGGGCTACCTGCCCGACCAGGTGGGGTTCTACGGGGAGCTTTCCGCCTGGGAGAACCTGCGCTACACCACGAGGCTCCTGGGCCTTCCCGACAAGGAGGCGGAGGCCCGGATTGAGGAGGTCCTAAAGCGCATGGGGCTCTGGGAGGTCAGGGACCGGAAGGTCGCCGCCTTCAGCCGGGGGATGCGCCAGCGCCTGGGCCTCGCCGAGGTCCTCCTCAAAAGGCCCAAGGTGGCCATCCTGGACGAGCCCACCCTGGGCCTGGACCCCGAGGCCGCCCGGGAGTTCCTGGACCTCATCAAGGGCCTCAAGGCGGAGGGGATCACCGTCCTCCTCTCCAGCCACCTCCTCCACCAGGTGCAGGAGGTCTGCGACCGGGTGGGCCTCTTCCACAAGGGGCGGCTCGCCCTCGAGGGCACGGTGGCCGAGCTCGCCCACCGGGTCCTGGGGGGGCAGTACGAGATCCTCCTGGAGGGCGCCCCCGGCCTGGAGGGGGCCCTCGAGGCCGTGGAGGGCGTGAGCCGGGTGGAGGCCGAAGGGGGCCGCTACCGGGTCCTCGCCACCCGGGACCTCCGCCCCGAGCTCGCCCGGCTCGTGGTGGAACGGGGCCCCCTCTACGCCCTGAGCCTGCGCCAGCCCAGCCTGGACGAGATCTACGCCCACTACTTCAAGGAGGTGGCCCATGCGGCGTGAAGGCTCGCCTTGGACCGGGCTATGGGCCGTCTTCTTCAAGGAGATGGCCGACCACCTCACCGGCCTCAGGATGCGGATCCTGGAGGTCCTCATCCTCCTCTCCGCCCTGGGGGCCCTCTACACGGGAAGCCAGGCCCTGCGCCAGACGGTGGGGGAGGACCCCTTCCTCTACCTCAAGCTCCTCACCACGGCCCAGGACCCCCTGCCCTCCTTCGTGGGCTTCCTCTCCTTCTTCATCCCCCTGGCCGCCATCGCCTTGGCCTTTGACGCGGTGAACGGGGAGTACGCCCGGGGGACGCTCTCCCGGGTCCTCTCCCAGCCCATCTACCGGGACGCCCTCCTCTTCGGCAAGTTCCTGGCGGGCCTCGGCACCCTGGCCCTCCTCCTCTTCGCCCTCTTCCTCATGGTGGTGGGCCTGGGCCTCCTCAGGCTGGGGGTGCCGCCGGGAAGCGAGGAGGTGGGGCGGGCCTTCTTCTTCCTCCTCGCCACCTTGGGCTACGCCGGGGTCTGGCTCGCCCTGGGCCTCCTCTTCTCCGTCCTCTTCCGCCAGCCCGCCACCGCCGCCCTGGCCGCCTTAGGGGTCTGGCTCTTCTTCGCCGTCTTCTACCCCATCCTCACCGACCTCGCGGCCACGGCCCTCCTCCTCCGGGCCGACCCCTTTGACCCGGAGAGCCAGCTCAGGCAGGCCCAGCTCGCCCTCTGGATCTCCCGCCTCTCCCCCAACACCCTCTACGCCGAGGCCCTCACCGCCCTCCTCAACCCGGCGGTCCGCTCCTTGGGCCCCATCCTCATCACCCAGCTGGAGGGCGCCGTCCTGGGCACGCCCCTTCCCCTCTCCCAGAGCGTCCTCCTGGTCTGGCCCCAGATCACGGGGCTCCTCGCCCTCACCCTCCTCCTCTTCACCGGGGCCTACGTGGCCTTCCAGCGGCAGGAAGTGCGGGCGTGAGGCCGTGGCGTGTCCCCTACCCCTCCAGCCACTCCGTGGCGTAGCCGCTCGTCTTGGGGATGATGCAGAGGAACTCCACCGGCTCCTCCCCCTCGTTCACGTAGGCGTGGGGGGTGCCGGCGGGGATGAAGACCGCCTGCCCCGCCGCCACCTCCCGCACCTCGTCCCCCAAGGTCACCTTCATCCGCCCGGAGAGGACGTACTGCTCGTGCTCCAGGGTGGGGTGGCGGTGCTTGGGGATGCGCCCCCCGGGCAGGAGGGTGAACTTGCGGAGGATGAAGTGGGGGGCCCCGTCCTCCGGACCGATGAGCACCTGGATGAAGGCCTTCTCCCCCCGCTCCACGGGGCGGGCCTCCACGCTTGCGGCCTGCTTCACCACGGGCTTCATCCCGCCCATTCTAGCAGGATGGCCTCCACGTCCTCGTCGGTCACCTCGCCGAAGTCCAGGTAGTAGGCCCCCACGGCGGCGAAGTCCTGGGGGACGGAAAGGGCCACCACCTCCGCCCGGGCCTTAAGCCGCTCCACCGCCTCCGGGCTCGCCACGGGCACGGCCACCACCACGCGCCTCGGCCCCTCCTGGAAGACCACGGAGAGGGCCGCCTCCATGCTCGCCCCCGTGGCCACCCCGTCGTCCACCAGCACCACGTCCCGACCCTTGCGGGCCGCCTTGGGCCGCACCCTCCGGTAACGCTCCGCCCGCTTACGGAGGACGTCCCGTTGCCGGGCCGCCTCCCGCTCCAGGTAGCTTTGGTCGGCGTACCGCAGGGCGTAGGGCATGAGGACGAGCTCCCCTCCCTCCCCCACGGCCCCCAGGGCGAACTCCGGGTTTCCCGGGGCGCCCACCTTGCGCACCAGGACCACGTCCAGCTCCCCGCCCAGGCGCCTCGCCACCTCGTCGGCCACCACCACCCCGCCCCGGGGCAGGCCCAGGACCACGGGCGCCTCGAGGCCCAAGGGGGCCAAGGCCTCGGCGAGGAGCGCCCCGGCGTGCCTGCGGTCGCGAAAGCGCATACCCCCATGGTACACCCGGGAGGTCTTGAACCCGGTACAAAGCCTCTGGTAGCCTAAAGGCAAAGGAGGCAAGAGATGGACCAGGTGCGCGAGAAACCGTGGCTGGCCCACTACGACCCCGGCGTTCCGCCGGAGATCCAGGTCCCCGACATTCCCCTCTGGCGGTTCCTGGAGGAAAGCGCCCGCCGCTTCCCCCAAAACGTCGCCCTGGAGTTTCTGGGGAAGACCCTCAGCTACCAGGAGCTATGGGGCCTCGCCCGCCGCTTCGCCCAGGGGCTTAAGGACCTGGGGGTGCGGCCCGGGGACCGGGTGGCCATCATGCTCCCCAACTCTCCCCAGTTCGTCATCGCCTTCTACGGCACCCTCCTCGCCGGGGGCGTGGGGGTGAACGTCAACCCCCTCTACACGCCCAGGGAACTCCGCCACCAGCTTGCGGATGCGGGGGCGGAGACCCTGGTGATCCTGGACCACCTCCTCCCCCGCTACCTGGAGGTGGAAAAGGAGGTCCCGGTGAAGCGGGTGGTGGTCACGGGGATCAAGGACTTCCTCCCCTTCCCCAAGAACCTCCTCTACCCCCTGAAGGCCAAGCGGGACGGCCTTCCCCTGGGCTTCCCCAAGCGGGAGGGCTTCCACGCCTTCGCCGAACTCCTCAAGCGCCCCCCCGCCGAGCCCCACGTCCCCGACCCCGAGGACCTCGCCCTCCTCCAGTACACCGGGGGCACCACGGGCCTCTCCAAGGGGGCGATGCTCACCCACAGAAACCTCGTGGCCAACGTCCTCCAGATTGACGCCTGGGACCCCACCTCCAAGGACCTCGTGGGCAAGGGGGTCATGCTCGGGGCCCTGCCCTTCTTCCACGTCTACGGGATGACCGTGGCCATGAACTACGGCCTCTTCTCGGGCTACAAGATCGTCCTCCTCCCCAGGCCCGAGATCAAGGCCATCGTGGAGGCCATTGAAAAACACCAGGTCACCCACTTCCCCGGCGTCCCCACCCTCTACGTGGCCTTCAACAACTTCCCCGGCATAGAAAAACGGAACGTCAAGAGCATCCGCATCTGCCTCTCCGGAGCGGCCCCCCTGCCCGTGGAGGTGGCCAAGCGCTTTGAAGAGCTCACCGGGGCGAGGCTCATTGAGGGGTACGGGCTCTCCGAGGCGAGCCCCGTAACCCACTCCAACCCCGTCCTCGGCCTCATCAAGAAGGGCTCCATCGGCATGCCCTTCCCCGGCGTGGACGCCAAGGTGGTGGACGAGGAAGGAAAGGAACTCCCCCCAGGCGAGGTGGGCGAACTCGCCGTCAAAGGCCCCAACGTCATGAAAGGCTACTGGAACCGCCCCGAAGAAACCCAAAAAACCCTCAAAGACGGCTGGCTCTTCACCGGCGACCTCGCCAAAATGGACGAAGACGGCTACTTCTACATCGTGGACCGCAAAAAAGACATGATCATCGCCGGCGGCTACAACATCTACCCCAGGGAAGTGGAAGAAGTCCTCTACCAGCACGAGGCCGTCCAGGAAGCCGCCGTGGTGGGCGTCCCAGACCCCTACCGCGGGGAAACCGTGGCCGCCTTCCTCGTCCTCAAACCCGAGTACCAAGGCAAGGTCTCGGAAAAGGACATAGAGCGCTTCTGCCGCCAAAACCTCGCCGCCTACAAGGTCCCCCGCATCATCCAGTTCCGCGAAAGCCTCCCCAAGTCCAGCGTGGGGAAGATCCTGAGGAGGGAGCTTAGGGAGGAGTTCGCCAAAAAGCAGGGCTAGGCCCGAAGGAAAAGCGCCCCGGGGAAGCCCCCGGGACGCTTCCCGCGCCAGGGCTTAACGCTTGGAGTACTGGGGCGCGCGGCGGGCCTTGTGCTTGCCGTACTTCTTCCGCTCCACCACGCGGGCGTCCCGGGTGAGGAAGCCCAGAGGCTTGAGCTTCGCCCGGTAGTCGGGGTTGTACTGGACGAGGGCGCGGGCGATGCCCAGCTTGATGGCGTCAATCTGGCCGCTCTTCCCCCCGCCCCGCACGGTGATGTAGGCGTCAAAGTGGCCCAGGGCGTCCACCGCCCGCAAAGGCTCCAGGGCGGCCACCGCGCGCACCAGGCCCTGGAAGTACTCGTTGAAGTCCTGGCCGTTCACGGTGACCTTGCCGTTGCCGGGCCTGAGGAAGACCCTGGCCACCGCCTCCTTGCGCCTTCCGGTGCCGTAATACTGCTCCATCGCTAGACCTCCAGCTTCTCCGGCCTCTGGGCCTGGTGGGGATGGTCCGGGCCGGCGTAGACCTTGAGCCGCTTGAAGAGCCTGCGGCCCAAAGGCCCCTTGGGCAGCATCCCCTTCACCGCGTGCTCCAGCACCCGCTCGGGGTGGGTGGCCAGCATCTTCTCCAAGGGGATCTTCTTAAGCCCCCCAGGGTAGCCGCTGTAACGGGTGTAGATCTTCTGCTCCAGCTTCTTCCCGGTGACGCGGATCTTGTCGGCGTTGACCACCACCACGAAGTCCCCCATGGCCACGTTGGGGGTCCAGTCGGGGCGGTGCTTGCCCCGAAGGAGGGTGGCGATCTTCGTGGCAAGCCGCCCCAAGGTCTTGCCCTCCGCGTCAATGAGAACCCAGCGGGGTTCCACTTGTTTCGGCACGTACGTCTTCACCAGGGCCCTCCTTTGTTCTTGACGGGGGATCGGGGGACCCCGCAAGAACGCCAAAGAGGACTTTACCACATCCCCCTGGCCCCGCGCCAGATGTGGTAGGCTGAAGACCCGTGAACGGGAGCGCCGACGCGGGTCCCAGGCCCAGAAAGTACGTCTTTATCACGGGCGGCGTGGTTTCCAGCCTAGGCAAGGGGATCCTCACCTCCTCCCTCGGGGCCCTCCTCCGGGCCCGGGGGTACCGGGTGACGGCCATCAAGATAGACCCCTACGTCAACGTGGACGCGGGGACGATGCGCCCCTACGAACACGGGGAGGTCTTCGTCACCGCAGACGGGGCCGAAACCGACCTGGACATCGGCCACTACGAGCGCTTCTTGGACATGGACCTCTCCCGGGGGAACAACCTCACCACGGGGCAGGTCTACCTCTCGGTGATCCAGAAGGAGCGCCGGGGAGAGTACCTCTCCCAGACGGTCCAGGTCATCCCCCACATCACCGACGAGATCAAGGAGCGGATCCGCAAGGTGGCCGAGGAGCAGAAGGCGGAGATCGTGGTGGTGGAGGTGGGGGGAACGGTGGGGGACATTGAGAGCCTCCCCTTCCTCGAGGCCATCCGCCAGTTCCGCTTTGACGAGGGGGAGGGGAACACCCTCTACCTGCACCTCACCCTGGTCCCCTACCTGGAGACCAGCGAGGAGTTCAAGACCAAGCCCACCCAGCACTCCGTGGCCACCCTGCGGGGCGTGGGGATCCAGCCCGACATCCTGGTCCTCCGCTCCGCCCGGCCCGTGCCCGAGGAGGTGCGGAGGAAGGTCGCCCTCTTCACCAACGTCCGCCCGGGCCACGTCTTCTCCAGCCCCACCGTGGAGCACCTCTACGAGGTCCCCCTGCTCCTGGAGGAGCAGGGCCTGGGCCGTGCGGTGGAGCGGGCCTTGGGCCTCGAGGCGGTGATCCCCAACCTCTCCTTCTGGCAGGAGGCGGTCCGGGTCCTCAAGCACCCCGAGCGCACCGTCAAGATCGCCATCGCCGGGAAGTACGTGAAGATGCCGGACGCCTACCTCTCCCTCCTGGAGGCCTTGCGCCACGCGGGGATCAAGAACCGGGCCCGGGTGGAGGTGAAGTGGGTGGACGCGGAAAGCCTCGAGGCGGCGGACCTGGACGAGGCCTTCCGGGACGTCTCCGGCATCCTGGTCCCGGGGGGGTTTGGCGTGCGGGGCATTGAGGGCAAGGTGCGGGCGGCCCAGTACGCCAGGGAGCGGAAAATCCCTTACCTCGGGATCTGCCTCGGCCTCCAGATCGCCGTGATTGAGTTTGCCCGCAACGTGGCGGGCCTCAAGGGGGCGAACTCCACCGAGTTTGACCCCCACACCCCCCACCCGGTGATTGACCTCATGCCCGAGCAGCTGGAGGTGGAGGGCCTAGGGGGGACCATGCGCCTTGGGGACTGGCCCATGCGCATCAAGCCCGGCACCCTCCTCCACCGCCTTTACGGCAAGGAGGAGGTGCTGGAGCGCCACCGCCACCGCTACGAGGTGAACCCCCTCTACGTGGATGGGCTGGAGCGGGCGGGCCTCGTGGTTTCCGCCACCACCCCGGGGATGCGGGGCCGGGGGGCGGGGCTCGTGGAGGCCATTGAGCTCAAGGACCACCCCTTCTTCCTCGGCCTCCAGAGCCACCCCGAGTTCAAGAGCCGCCCCATGCGCCCTTCCCCGCCCTTCGTGGGCTTCGTGGAGGCGGCGCTGGCCTACCAGGAAAGGGCCTAGAGCAGGGTCTGGGCGAACTGGCGGGCCACCCGGCCGGAGAAGCCCCGCTCCAGGGCGAAGCGCAGGGCCCTCCCCTCCTCCTCGGGGGTCAGGGACCGCCCCAGGTGGTGGGCCACGGCCTTCAGGTAGAGGGCCTTGTCCAGGGGCGGGAAGGTGAGGACGAGGCCGAAGCGCTCGGAAAGGGCCAGGGTGTCCTGGAGGGCGTCCCAGGCCTCGGGGGCCTCCCCGGGCAAGGGGTTTTCCCCGAGGCGGCGCACCAGGTGGCGGCGGTTGGAGGTGGCGAGGAGGAGGACGTTCTCGGGGGGGCCCTCGAGGCTCCCCTCCAGGAGGGCCTTGAGGTGGTGGAAGGCCTCGTCCTCGGGGTCCAAGGAGAGGTCGTCCAAAAAGAGCAGGTAGCGGTGGGGCAAGGAGGCGAGCTGCTCCAAAAGCGCTCCCAGGCGGGGCAAGGCCCCCTTTTCCACCTCCACCATGCGGGCCCCGGGCAGGTGGAGGAGGCTCTTGGCGGCGGTGCTCTTCCCCGTGCCCCGGGCCCCGTAGAGGAGGGTGTGGAGGGCGGGCTTGCCGGAGAGGAAGCGCCGGGCGTTGGCCTCGAGGGCCTCCCGCTGGGCCTCGTAGCCCACGAGCTCGTCCCGCCGGGGCAGGCGCAGGGCGCGCAGGGGGTGGACCTCCCCGTCAAAGCGGAAGGCCCGGTAGAGGGCGAAGGGCCAGGGCCCGTGGGCCCGCAAGGCCTCCACCACGCCCTCGGGGTCCCGGCGAAGAAGCGCCTGGAGAAGGGCTTCCTCCGCGGGGTGGGGGGGCCTCAGCCCCAAGGCGCCCAAGGGCCAGGTCCGGCGCCTGGCCTCCAGCTCCCGGTGAAGCCTGTCCAGATCCCAGCGGATGAGGTCCAGAAGGCCCGGCGTGGGCTTTAAGGCCCGGAAGGCCCAGGGGGCCCGGAGAAGGGCCTGGGCGAAGGCGTACCCCCAGGGCTCCCCTTCGGGCAGGTCCAGCGGCAAAAGGGCCTCGGGGTTCTCGGGCACCCGCACCATGCCGCCCATGATACCCCCCGATAAGGAAACCCCCCGGTTTCCCGGGGGGCGCGTTGGTGGGCCGCACAGGACTCGAACCTGTAACCCACCGATTAAGAGTCGGTTGCTCTACCAGTTGAGCTAGCGGCCCAAACGCCAAAGAAAAGTCTAGCCCCTCCCCTTGAAGTTGTCAAGGCGAAGGCCCCGCTTTGGGAAAGTTTTCCCGAGGTGGCTTGACCGGGCCGGGCACAGCCTGTATAATCCCAGGAACAACGTGCATTCTTTTACCCCCACCCACCCCCAAGCAAAAGGAGCCCGAAGATGAGCTGGAAGGACGCCTACCCGGACATCCCCCTAGGTCGGGACGCCTGCGGCATCATCGCCATGGCGGAAAAGAGCGGCAAGCCCTCCCACCGCGTGGTGCGGAGGACCCTGGAGAGCCTCTACCGCATGGCCCACCGCGCGGGGGCCATCCGGGGCGAGGGGGACGGCACGGGAATCCAAACCGACATCCCCCGGGAGCTATGGGCGCTCTTCCTGGAACAGGCGGGCCTGGACCCGGGCCTGGCCCATAACCCCCGCTTCTTCGTGGGCCACTTCTTCGTGCCCAAGAAGGAGGCGGGCAGGCTCCAGGAGTTTGAGGACCTCCTGCGGCGGGAAGGGCAACGGCTCGGCGTCCGCCCCGTCCTCTTCCGACGGGGAGAGGTGGTGAGCGAGGTCCTCGGCCCCGTGGGGCGGCGCACGGAGCCCCTCTTCCTCCAGGTGGCGGGGCTCTCCCCGGACGGGGACGCCCCCCTGTGGGAGCTGGGCCTGAGGCTCGAGGCCAGCTTCCCCGTGCACGTGGTCTCCCTGTCCACCCACAGCGTGGTCTACAAGGTGCGGGGGGCGGCGGAGCTTCTCAAGCGCTACTACCCCGAGCTCTCCCGCCCCGAGTTCAAAAGCCGCATCGCCTTGGGCCACAACCGCTACTCCACCAACACCCTCTCCACCTTTGAGCAGGTCCAACCCTTCGGCCTCATCGGCCACAACGGCGAGATCAACACCATTGAGCGCCTGAGGCGGGAGATGGACTTCCTGGGCATCCCCCGGACCGGGGGCTCGGACTCCCAGGACCTGAACCGCATGCTGGAGGGGCTCATCTACCGCTACGGCCTCACCCTCCCCGAGGCCATGGACCTGGTCTTCCCCCCCGTCTTGGGGGAGATCAAGGCCCTGCCCGAGGACCTTCAGGACCTTTACATGGCCCTGCGCCAGCGCTTCGGACCCTTGGCCCAGGGCCCCGCGGCCATCGTGAGCCGCCACGGGGACGAGGCGGTCTTCGCCACCGACGCCATGGGCCTACGGCCCCTCTGGCAGTTTGAAACCCCCTACGAGCTCGTTTTCTCCTCCGAGCGCGGGGTCTTCAGCGCCGAGGAGTTCGTCTCCGAGCCCAAGCCCCTGGCCCCCGGGGAGAAGGTCTACCTCCGCCTCACCCCCGAAGGGGCCAAGGTGCTCCCCTTTGACCGCCACCAGCGGCAGGTCCTGGAGAGGGTCGCCGCCCGCACGCCCGTGGAGGGGTACCGGGTCCACCTGACGGGCCCCCTCCGCCAGGCCCCGCCCCCTTTGGCGGGGGGAAGCGGGGTGGAGGTGGAGGAGAAGCCCGCCCCGCCCCCCCTGGGCCTGGAGCGGGCCTTCGGCTGGGACCGCTGGGACCAGGCCTACCTCGAGGCCCTGGCCAAGACGGGGAACGAGCCCATCGGCTCCCTGGGCTACGACGGGCCCCTCGCCGCCCTCAATCCGGAAAAGCCCAACCTCTCCGAGTTCTTCAAGGAGACGGTGGCGGTGGTGACCAACCCCGCCATTGACCGGGAGCGGGAGGTGGAGCACTTCTCCACCCGCACCCTCCTGGGCCGCCGCCCCCTGCCCGACGGGCGGGGCGGAGGGAGGGTGGAGGAGCTCCTCCTCCCCATCGTCCTGGAGGAGGACCAGGCCCTGGCGGAGGCCTTCGGCACCCTGACCCTCTCCGAGGTGCGGGCCCGCTTTAGGACCAAGACCCTCGTCCCCCAGTTCACCGTGGAGGAAGGGCTTTTGGCCGGGCTAAAGCGCCTGGAGGAGGAAGCGGTGAAGGCCGTGGAGGAAGGGGCCGAGGTCCTCATCCTCTCCGACCGGGAGGCCTTCCAGGGAGGCGTGTGGATTGACGTGGGCCTCGCCGTGGCCGCGGTGAACCGGGCCCTCATGAAGCGGGACGCCGAGGGGGTGGCCCTGAGGCGGCGCACCTCGCTCCTCGTCCACTCCGGGGGCGTGCGGAACCTCCACGACGTGGCCTTCCTCCTGGGCCTCGGCGCCGAGGCCGTGGCCCCCTGGCTCATGGAGGAGAAGGCCCGGGCCCTGGAGGGGAGGAAGGGGCTCGCCGGGGTCCTCGAGGCCCTGAAGAAGGGGCTGGAGAAGGTCATCTCCACCATGGGGATCCACGAGCTAAGGGGCTACGGCCGGATCTTCAGCGCCATCGGCCTCAAGCCCGAGCTCGCCGAGTACTTCGGCACCCGCAACTTCCTGGGCTCGGAGAAGGCGGGGTACGGCTTTTTGGAGCTGGAGCGGACCCTCTTGGAGCGGGAGGGGTTCCTCCGGGCGGAAAAGGTCATGCCCGCCAAGGACTTCCGCTTCAACCCCAGGATCTACAAGGCGGCCCAGGAGGTGGCCTCGGGGAAGGCCCCCTACGCCCACTTCCAGGAGAAAGTGCGCGCCTTAGAGCGGGAAAACCCCGTGGCGGCCAGGCAGCTATTGGAGGTGCGCTTCCCCGAAAGGAGCGACGTGGCCCCGGAGGAGGTGGACCTCTCCGTGGGGGCCCACTCCCTGCCCTTCGTCATCAGCGCCATGAGCTTTGGCTCCCAGGGGGAGGCCTCCTTCCGCGCCTACGCCGAAGCCGCCAAGCGCCTCAACATGCTCTGCATCAACGGGGAGGGCGGGGAGATCCCCGACATGCTGGGCAAGTACACCCCCTGGCGGGGCCAGCAGGTGGCCTCGGGCCGCTTCGGGGTCCACGCCTACATGCTGAACTCGGCGAGCGTCATTGAGATCAAGATCGGCCAGGGGGCGAAGCCCGGGGAAGGGGGGCACCTCCCCGGCAAGAAGGTCTCCCCCAAGGTGGCGGCCGCCCGGAACGCCGTCCCCGGGGTGGACCTCATCAGCCCCTCCAACAACCACGACCTCTACTCCATTGAGGACCTGGCCCAGCTCATTGAGGAGCTGAAGACGGTGAACCCCAAGGCCCTCGTCTCGGTGAAGGTGCCCGTGATCCCGGGCATCGGCACCATCGCCGTGGGCATCGCCAAGGCGGGGGCGGACGTCATCACCCTCTCCGGGTTTGAGGGGGGGACGGGGGCGGCCAGGCTCCACGCCCTGAAGTACGCGGGGCTTCCCGTGGAGCTCGGCGTGCGCCGGGTCCACCGCGCCCTGGTGCGGGCGGGGCTTAGGGACAAGGTGGAGATCTGGGCGGACGGGGGCCTCAAGACCGCCTACGACGTGCTGCGCATGGTCCTCCTGGGGGCCGACCGGGTGGGCATGGCCACCATGGCCATGGTGGCCATCGGCTGCACCATCTGCCGCGGTTGCCAGCTGGACACCTGCCACGTGGGCATCACCACCCAGATTGAGACGGTGGAGGAGGCCATGGCCCACGGCCTCAAGCGCTTCGTCCCCCAGGACCTGGACCGGGCGGTGGAACAGCTCACCCGCTTCTTCGGGGCCATGGGGGAGGCCTTGAGGGAACTCGTGGCCGCCCTGGGGGCCCGCTCCTTGCAGGAGCTTCGCGGCCGCTCGGACCTCCTCTACCAGAGGGACCACCTGGAGGAGCTGGACCTCAGCTACTTCTTCGCCCCCGTGGAAGAGCCCGAGTGGCTTAAGGACACCTCCGCCCACGTCCTCAGGAAGCCCCTAAACCAGCTCACCCGCACCATCACCGAGGTGGTCATGGCCGCCTACGCCGAGGGCAGCAAGCGCCTCGTCTTCCAGGAAGGCCCCGTGGACTCCACCGACCGGGCGCTTGGGGCCCACCTCGCCGGGGAGATCGCGAGGCGGCGCCTCTACGGCAAAGGGTTTGACGCGGAGGTGGAGCTCCGCTTTGACGCGGGGAGCGTCGCCGGCAATGGCCTTGCCGCCTTCAACGTGGAGGGGATGAAGGTGGTGGTGGAAGGCGGGGCCCAGGACGGGGTGGCCAAGAGCGCCTTCGGCGGCACCGTGGCCGTCCTCAAGGGGAAGAACCCCTTCGGCGCCTACGTGGACGGCTCGGTGGGCAAGAGCTTCGCCTACGGGGCCATCGGGGGGCTTCTCATCGTGGAGGGGGTGGCGGACAGCCGCTTCTGCATCCGCCTCTCCGGGGCCGACGTGATCCTGGGCGGGGAGCCCGAGCGCCCCTTGCGGGACGACCTCGGCAACCTCGCCGCCCGGGCCCAGGCCAAGGGCTTCGCCTTTGAGTACATGACGCGGGGACGGGCCCTGGTCCTCGGGGACCCCGGGCCCTGGATCTGCTCGGGCATGACCGGGGGGAGGGTCTACCTGCGCCACTGGCCGGAGATGGGCCTCACGGAGGAGGCCATGAAGCGCCGGCTGGCCAAGGGGGCCAAGGTGGCGGTGAAGCCCCTGGACGCCAGGGGCGTGGAGGACGTGCGGGAGCTCCTTTCCGCCTACATCCGGGTGCTCCGGGAGGCCAAGCGGGAGGAGAAGGCGAAGCGGCTGGAAAAGCTCCTGGAGAACCCGGCGGAGCACTTCCGCATGGTGGAACCCGTGAGCCAGCAGGTGGACCAGGGGGTGAGCACGGAGTAATACCACCCCATGCTGGCTTGCGCCAGCATGGGGGCCCCGGCAAAGGGTTCTCAAGGGGCTCCCTTGGGCTAGCTCACAGCAGGGTGGGGCTTTTGGGGTCCTCACACGAGCTTTTCCTCTACCGCCCAGCGGACCAGCTCGGCCCGGCTCATCAGGCCGGGCTTTTCCATCGCCTCCTTGAGGGGGCCCGCGTCCCCTGCCTGGACGGGAAGGGCCCGGGACAGGTACATTTGTCCCGTGGACCCCGGGGAGCTTCTGGACCTCCTCAAGCGCCGTACGGGCTTCACCGAGGCCCACGCCGCCCTCCTTAGGGAGCTCGGCGAGGTCATGGTCCCCATCGCCCACGAGGTGGCCCTGGCCTTTTACGACTACCTGGGGCGGGACCCGGAGCTCGGCGCCATCCTTCACGCCGAGCCGGGGCGGGTGGAGAGGCTCTACCGGACCTTTGCCCGCTGGTACGGCGAGCTCTTCTCGGGGGTCTACGACCGGGCCTATGCCGAAAGGAGGCGGCGCATCGGCCTGGTGCACGCCCGGCTCGGCATCGGCCCCCGGGCCATGATCCCCGCCATGGGCATCGTGCAGGAGCTCTCCTTGGAGCACATGCGCATGGCCCTCAGGGGACACGAGGTCTACAGCGCCGTGGAGGCCTTTGAGAAGCTCGTGGCCATGGAGGTGGCCCTGATTGAGGAGAGCTACCTCGAGGCCCTCTCCTTAGGCCTTTCCCTGGGGCACCGGGACCTCACCCAAGCCCTCAAGGAGGGGGCCTCGGCCCTCCTCTCCCGGGCCTAGGGCTCCTTGGCCAGGTCGTTGAAGCGCACGTGCTGGGCGTGGAACTGGAGCTCCACGGTCCCCGTGGGGCCGTTGCGCTGCTTGCCCACGATGATCTCGGCGATCCCCGCCTTCTCCGAGTGGGGGTTGTAGTACTCGTCCCGGTAGATGAACATCACCAGGTCGGCGTCCTGTTCAATGGAGCCCGACTCCCTGAGGTCGGAGAGCATGGGGCGCTTGTTGGGCCGCGCCTCCACCGCCCGGGAGAGCTGGCTTAAGGCGATCACCGGCACGCCGAGCTCCCGGGCCAAGGCCTTGAGCCCCCTGGAGATGGCGGCGATCTCCTGCTGCCGGTTCTCCCCCTTCTGCCCCCCTCCGGGCCCCGACATGAGCTGGAGGTAGTCTATGATGATCAGGCCCACGTTGTGCTGGCTCCTGAGCCTCCGGGCCCGGGCGCGGAGTTCCATGAGGGTCAGGTCGGGGGTGTCGTCAATGAAGATGGGGGCCTCGGAAAGCCGGCCCGCCACGTCCACGAGGCGGGAGAAGTCCCGGTCGGAAAGCTGGCCGAGCCGGACCCGGTTCATGTCAATGCGGGCCTCGGAGCACATCATCCGGAGGACGAGCTGGGCCGCGGGCATCTCCAGGGAGTAGATCCCCACCCCCACCCCCTCCTTGAGGGCGGCGTGCTGGGCGATGGTGAGGGCGAAGGCGGTCTTCCCCATGGCGGGGCGGGCGGCGATGATGTTCAGGGAGCCGGGGGCGAGGGTGCCGATGAGCTGGTCCAGCTCCTTGAAGCCCGTGCGCACCCCGGCGGTCTCCCCCTTGTTCTGGAAGAGGGCCTCAATGTGCTCAAAGGTCTCGTGGACGAGCTCCCGCATGGAGCGGGCCTCCACCTCCGTCTGGGCCAGGGCCACCTCCAGGATCCGCTTCCCCGCCTGGTCCAGGATCTCGTCCAGGCTTCCCGCCTCCTCGTAGGCGAGGCGCATGGCCTCCCCGGCCGCCTGGATGAGCCTGCGCAGGGTCCACTTCTCCGCCACGATGCGGGCGTAGTGCTCGGCGTAAGCGGCGGTGGGGGTGGCCTCGGAAAGCTGCATCAGGTAGCTGATCCCCCCCACCCCGTCCAGCTCCCCCCGGCGGGAAAGCTCCTCGGCGAGGGTCACCAGGTCCACGGGGCTGCCCTCGGCCCTCAGGCCCTGCATGGCGGCGTAGATCTTGCGGTGGGCCTCGGCGTAGAAGGCCTCGGGGGTGGGGAGCAGGCCCTCAATCTCGTCCAGGACTTGATAGTCCAGGAGGATCGCCCCCAGGACGCTCTGCTCCGCCTCGAGGCTGTGGGGGGGGATACGGCCTTCCATAAGCCTCCCCAGGTTAAGCCCGCCTCCCCTCCTTCCGCCAGAGGCCTTTCCTTGTGGGAAGGATTGGCTCTTTTCCGCTTCTCAGGGGAGGGGCCTAAGCTCTAAGGCGTGCGCTGGCTCCTTCTCCTCCTCCTCCTTGCCGCCTGCCGGGCCCAGGGCCTGCCCGAGCCCTACGCCACCCTGGAAAGGGGCGGGAAGGAAGCCCTCCGCCAGGTGGCCCTCGAGGCCCAGGGGTACGCGGGCCTCCTCGCGGGCTGGCTCCTGGTGGGCGAGGAAGACCTTCCCCTCGCCGAACGGGCGGAGTACGCCTGGCGCTACGCCCTCTTCCTGGAAGAGGTGCGGGCCTTTGAGCCGGGCTGGGAGGCGGAGGCGGCCTGGCGGGTGGCGGCGCCCCTCCTGGAGGCGGCGGAAGACGCGAGGGCCTTCTCCGCCTGGGCGAGGCTTCTCCCCGAGGAGGAGGCCGTCCAGGCCCTTCTGCGCCTCGGCCAGGGGGAGAGGCTCTGGGAGGCCCTCTTCCGCGGCCGGGCGTACGAACCCCTCCTAAAGGCCCTCCCCGAGGGGGAAAGGCCCGACCTCCGCGCCCAGGCCCTCTACCGCCTGGGGCGCTACGAGGAGGCCCTTCCCCACTACCGGGCCTGGGCGGAAGCGGACCCGAGGGGCTACCTGGGCCTGGGCTACGCCCTCTGGCGGCTCGGGAGGCGGGAGGAGGCCCTTCAGGCCTTCGCCCGCTACGACCACCCGGAAAGCCGCCTGGCCCAAGGCCGCCTCCTGGAGGGGATGGGGCGGGTGGAGGAGGCCCTTGCCCGCTACCTGGCGAGCACCCCGGAGGGGCTTTGGCGGGCCACGGCCCTGCTTGAGCGCCTGGGGCGGAAGGAGGAGGCCCTAGGGGTCTACCTCCGCCTCGCCCAAGGGGAAAGCCCCTACGCCGACGACGCCGCCCTTCGCGCCTACCTCCTCGCCGGGGAGCTCGGGAATGGAGAGGCGCGGCAAGAGGCCTACGCCCGCCTCGAGGGGGGCCTGGGCCTCCTCGTGGGCAAGAGGCCAAGCCCGCCCCCCCAGGCCCTCGAGGCCCCCCCGGCCCCGCTTACCCCCCTGGTGGAGGCCCTGGTCCGGGCGGGCAAGGCGGCCTGGGCCCGGGGGGAGGTGCGCTACGCCCTCTGGCGGCGCCCAAAGGACTGGCCCGCCCTCGTCCCTCTCCTCTACCGCCTGGGGGCCTATAGGGAGGGGATCCGGGCCGCCTGGCCCACGGCCCTCGCCTACCCGCGGGCCTACCGGGAGTGGGTGGAGGGCTACGCGGGGAAGGAGGGGCTGGACCCCGACCTCCTCTTCGCCCTCCTCCACGTGGAAAGCCGCTTTGACCCTAAGGCGGTGAGCCCCACGGGGGCCTTGGGCCTCGCCCAGTTCCTACGGAGCACCTGGGCGGACGTGGCGCGGATGCTGGGAGAACCCCCCGCCGACCCCTTTGACCCGGAAAGCGCCATCCGCTACGCCGCCCGCTACCTCCGCTGGCTCATGGAGCGGTGCGCCGCCTTTTCCGGCGTGGAGCGGCTCGCCTGCGCCGTCACCGCCTACAACGGGGGCATCGGCTACACCCTAAGGGGCATCGCCCGGGAGGGGGGTCTCTACGCCTTCCTCCGCTTCCAAGAGCGGGACGAGCCCCGGGAGTACCTCGCCAAGGTGCTCTCCGCCTACGCCGCCTACAAGGCTATTCCTTAGCGGCGCGCTCCCTCTCCGTCCAGGCGATGAGGGGCTTCAGGGCGAAGGGGGCGAAGAGGGTCGTGAAGACCACCATGAAGAGGACGATGGCGTACTCCTCCTCGTTCACCGCCCCCGCCTTGAGGCCCAAGGCGGCCACGATGAGGCCCACCTCCCCCCGGGGGGCCATGCCCACCCCCACGGTGAGGGCGCTCCGCACCCCTTGGGTGAGGGCGCCGAGGAAGCCGCCCAGGACCTTGCCCAGGATGGCGATGACCGTAACCACCGTCCCCGCCACCAGCACCACGGGGCTCGCCAAGGCGGAAAGCTCCAGCCTCACCCCCACCATGGCGAAGAAAATGGGGGCGAGGAAGCTCTCTATGGCGAAGATGGGCTCCTCCAGACGGTACTTTTCCCGCACCTCGGAGAGAAGCATTCCCCCGAGGAAGGCCCCCACGATGGGGGCGAGGCCGATGCTGGCCGCCAGGGCCGCCATCCCCACGCCCAAGGCGAGGGCGAAGCCCAAGGGGCTCCCCACGGGAAGCCGCTCCAGGGGGAGGCGGGCGATGAGGGTGGAGAGGAAGACGGCAAGCCCCACGAAGACCACGGAGAGGACGATAAGCCGGGTGATGGCCCCCACCTCCACCTGGCCCGTCTCCGCCACGCCGTTCACCACCGCAAGGACGATGAGGCCCAGGACATCGTCAATCACCGCCGCCCCCAGGATGATCCGGGAATAGGGGCGGGAAAGAACCCCGAGCTCCTGGAGGACCCTCGCGGTTATACCTACGCTAGTGGCCACCAAGGCGGTGCCGAGGAAGAGGGCGGGGAGGGTTTCAAACCCGATCTCTAGGCCGTAGAGGTACCCCCCTAGGAAGGGCAGGGCCACCCCCAAAACGGCCACCAAAAAGGCCTCCTTCCCCACCGCCAGGATGTCCTTAAGCCTGGTCTCCAAGCCCACCATGAAGAGGAGGAAGACGGCCCCGAGCTCCGCCAGAAACTCCAGGATCTCCCCCTCGTGCACCAGGCCGAGGAGGGCCGGCCCCACCAGCACCCCCGCCAGCACCTCCCCGATGACCACGGGCTGGTTCAGGCGCTTGAAGATAAAGGCCATCACCTGGGCCGCGAGAAGGAGATAGAAGATCTCCAACAGGTGTTCCGCGCCGTGCATCAACCCCTCCCTAGGATGAGCTTCAAAAAGTCGCTCCGGGTGAGGATGCCCACCACCTTGCCCTCCTCGTCCACCACCGGGAGGTGGCGTAGGTCGGTCGTGAGGACCACCTTAAGGGCCTTGCCCAGGGGGTCCTCGGGATGGACCTTGGGGATCTCCGTGCGCATCACCGCCTTCACGGGGGTGCGCTGGTAGCGCCGGTAGATCTCCGCCAGGGCGTCCTCGTCCACCCACTCCCCGAAAAGCTGCAAGGCCTCCACGTCGGAGAAGGGGACGTTCTCCGGGTGGGGCAGAAGCTCCTCCACCTGGACCACGCCGAGCAGCCTCCCCTCCCCGTCCACCACGGGGAAGCCCCCGTAGCGGGTCTCCAGGATCCTGCGGGCGGCCTCCTCCAAAGTGGCCTCCGGCCCCAGGACCACGGGGTCTTGGGTCATCAGGTCCTTGACCTTCATGGGCCCCAGTCTACCAGCGCCACCTTCGGGGAAGGAACGCCCGCACCGCCGCCACGCCGAAGACGAACCCGCCGAGGTGGGCCCAGAAGGCGATGCCCGGCACGCCCAAAAGCCCCTGCACCAGCTGGAGGAAGGCCCAGTACCCCAGGTAAAAGCCCGCGGGCAGGGCCAGGGTGAAGGGCAGGACGAACCAGACCAGGGTGATCACGTAGGCCCGGGGGAAGAGGACGTAATAGGCCCCAAGGACAGCGGAGACCGCCCCGCTCGCCCCGATCATGGGCACGGTGGAGGCGGGCATGAACAGGGCCTGGGCCAGGGCCGCCGCCACCCCGCCGAGGAGGTAGAAGAGGAGGAACCGCTCCCCTCCCATCCGGTCCTCCACGTTGTCCCCGAACACCCACAGGAACCACATGTTGGAGAGGAGGTGGAAAAGCCCCCCGTGGAGGAACATGCTGGTGAGGATCCGGTAACCCTCGCCCAGGGGGTCTTGGAAGAAAAGGGCGGGGACGAAGCCCATCTTGGCCACCACCTGGGTGGGCCCAAGAAGGAGCTCCAGGAGAAAGGCGGCCACGTTCAGGACCACCAGGGACCGGACCACCAGGGCGGGGCGGCGCGCGGGGTTGATGTCGTGCAGGGGGATCATCGCGGCGGACCCTGGCGGTAGGGCAGGGGCACGTACTGGACGCTGGGCCTCTGGCCTTGGGCTTGAGGGTAGAGCTCCATGAGCTCGTAGACCTCTATAGGCATCTCCGTGGATACGGGAAGCCCCAGGCTCCGGGCCTGCTCCACGTCAATGGGGTAGTCGTGGGTCCAGGTGCCCTGGGAGAGAAGGGTGGCCACCTCCTCCGCCTTCTCCTCGGGCATGTGCTTCTTGAGGAGGTTCTTCACCGTGGTCTTCACCTGCCTAAGGGCCTTCTCCGCCACGTCGGCGAGGATCAGGGTCTGGTCGTCAATCTCGGAAAGGGGCTTCTTCTCCAGGACCTTGACGATGCTCGCCGCCGGGTACTGGCCGAGCTGGGGGTCCACGGGGCCCAAGACGGCGTTCTCGTCCATGACGATCTCATCGGCGGCGAGGGCGATGAGCGTCCCCCCGGACATGGCATAGTGGGGCACGAAGACCGTCACCTTGGCGGGGTGGCGGAGGAGGGCCTCGGCGATCTGCTCCGCCGCAAGAACGAGGCCACCTGGGGTGTGGAGGATGAGGTCTATGGGCACGTTCTTGTCCGTGAGGCGGATGGCCCTCAGGACCTGCTCCGAGTCGTCAATGTTGATGTAGCGGGAGATGGGGATCCCCAGAAAGCTCACCGCCTCCTGGCGGTGGATGAGGGTGATGACCCGGCTTTTCCGCTTCCTTTCCAGCTCGGCGATCTTTCGGGTCCTGGCCCCGAGGAGCCACTGCTGCTGGAAGTAGGGGGAGAGGACGGAGAGGATGAAGAAGAGCCAAAAGAGCTGGAAAAAGATGTCCATGCCTCACCTCCGGCAAGGTCATTTTACAGGGCTTCCTTCAGCCCTCTTCGCCCTCTTCCTGGGGCGCGCCTCCGGGTAGAGGGCCTGGGCGATCTCGGGGGCGTAGCGGATGAGGAGGGCCCCCAAGGGAATGGAGACCAGGACCAGGAGCACGGCCACCTGGGCCACCAGGGGGTAGCCCTGGCCTAAGGCCAAGGCCCCAAGCACCAGGTTGAACTCGCCCCGGGGCACGAGGTAGAGGGCGCTGTAGAGCCGCCGCTTCCGGCCGAGGCCCGCCCTCGCCCCGCCCAGGTGGTTCAGGGGGAGCTTGAGAAGGAGGCCCAGGAGGACAAGCCCCACCGCCCAGGGGGTAAGCCCACGAAGGAGGCCTAGGGCCTCCGCCCCCACCACGAGGAAGAAGAGGGCCACCCCCAGGTCCCGCACCGGCCCGAAGAGGTGCTCAAACCTCTCCCTGAGGCCAAGCCCCGCGGCGATGACCCCGGAGAGGAAGGCCCCCACCCCCTCCGAGGCCCCCACGGCGTGGAAGAGGAGGGCGGTGCCCGCGGTGAAGGCGGCCCCGAGGAGGAGGACGAGCTCGTCGGAAAGCCCCTCCATGAAGCGGACGAGCCTCGGGCCCAGGAAGCGGGCGAAGAGGAAGTAGGCGAGGGCCAAGGCCACCCCCCCGAGGAAGCCCGCAGGCCCCTGGCCGCCCAGGAGGGCAAGGAGGAGGGCGATGACGAGGTCCTCCAGGACCAAGACCCCGAGGACCACCTCGCTTTCGGGGTTGGCGGCGCGGCGCAGGTCAATGATGAGCTTGACGATGACGGCGCTGGAGCTGATGTAGATCACCCCGGCGAGGAGGAGGGCCCCCCTCAGGTCCAGCCCGGCGAGGAGGCCGAGGAGGAAGCCCAGGGGGAGGGCCAGGGCGTCAAAAAACCCCGCCCGCAGGGCCTTCCCCGAAAGCTCCCGAAGCCGGTCCGGGCCGAACTCCAGCCCCACGGAGAAGAGGAGGAGCAAAAGCCCCAAGGAGGGGAGGGGCTCCAGATCCTCCACGGGAAGCCTCTCCCCCACCACAAGCCCCGTGAGGAGGTAGACGGGGAGGGGAGGGAAGCCGAAGCGGTGCACCAGGGCCGCACCCAGGGCCAGAAGCCCCGCGGCCAGGGCGAAGGCCTCGAGGGAAGGGTGCATCAGAAGCTCCCCTTCAGGGCCTCCACCGCCTCCCGGCTCCCCGCCACCACCAGGGTGTCCCCCACCTCTAAGACCACGTCCGGGCCGGGGTGGGGGATGAGGGGGGCCCCGGGCCGGTCCACCGCGAGGAGGTGGGCCCCCGGGGGCAGGGCGAGGTCCCCGACCCTCTTCCCCGCAAGCTTAGAGCCGGGAAGAACCTTGACCCACTCAATCACCTTGGCCCCCAGCTTGCTCCGCGTGTCCCCCACGGCCTCGGGGTGGAAGAGGACCCCGGCCAGGATGGCCCCAAGCTCCCTCGCCTCCTCGTCCGTGAGGTCCAGGGCCACGGTGGGCTCGTCCTCCTCGCCCGCCTCAAAGTACTGGAGCTCCCGCTTGCCGGAGCTATGCACCACGATGACGATCCGGTCCCCGCTCTTCACCGTGATGGTGTACTTGCGCCCCACGCCGGGAAGAACCACTTCCTCTACCTTCATCCTGCCCTCCTCGGGGAGAACTGCACCGCCAGGGTGCGCCCGGCCGCGAGGGCCAGGATCCCCAGGCCCCAGAAGAAGACGTCCATACCGGAAAGCCGCGCCTCATACAGGAGGAGAAGCAGCTCCCGCAGGGCCAGGGCGATCCCGATCTCCAGGAGGATCTCCAGGCGCACCCGTTCCACCTCAAAGTACTCCACGAAGGCCCGGACGAGCTCCAAGACGATCACCAGGGAGAGAACGTTGGTGATAAGCTCCTTGAGCCCCAGGCGCACCGTGGGCTCCGTGAGGGTGAGGCCGAGCTCCAAGAAGGTGCGCCAGGTCCCCACGAAAAGGCCCACGAGGAGGGCCACCACCACGAGGTTGAACACGAGGCGGATGGCCCTCCGGTAGGCTTGGAGCAAAAGGTCCTGGCTCACGCTAGAGGAGGAGGTTAAAGACCCGTTCCGCCCGTTCATGGTGCTCCGTCTGGGGGTTCTTGAGGGCGGGGTCCAGCTCCTTGAGCACCCGGGCGTAGGCCACCACCAGGGCCCCGGCGAGCTCGGGAAGGAGGTTCCGTACGTCCTCGGCGACCTCGAGGTCCAAAGGCGGCAAGGCCGCCAAGGCGTCCAGCACGGGCTTGAGCTCCAGGGCGGTGTCCATGCGGCGGAACTCCTGCAACGTCTCCTGAAGCCCCTTGGCGATGGGCAGGTCGGGCTCAAAGATGAGGTCGCGCCCGTTGTACTTGGCGTTCCGCTCCGCCACCGCCAGGAGGTCGTAGAGCTTGTTGCGCAGGAAGTCGGAAACCCGCTTGAGGTCGTTCTTGTCCACGTCCAGGCCCGCGGCCTGGCGGAAGAGCCTTTCAAACTCGGCCACCTTCATCAACATGGGCCACCTCCGGGGAACAGGCTAACAATTGCGCCAATCTATGTCAAGTATTCTCAGCAGCTAGATTTTAGCTTTCCTGAATGGGTATCCGCACGGGAGGTTCCTCGGGCCGCTTCTCCCGGGGGATCCGCACCTCCAGCACCCCCTTGGCGAGCCTCGCCTCAATCCCCTCCTTCTTGGCGTCCTTGGGGAGGAGGTAGGCCCGGTAGATCCGGCCGTAGACGATCTCGGCGAGGTGCTTGGCGCGCTTCTCCTCCCGCTTCTCCCCCTCAATGACCAGCTGGTCCCCCTCGAGGCGCACCTCCAGGTTCTCCGGGCCAAGCCCCGGCACCTCCACCCTAAGGAGGTAGTGGTCCTCGTGCTCGGAAAGCTCGGAAAGGGGTTCCAAAACCTCGCCTACGTCCTGGAAAGCCTTCTCCAGGGCTTCCTCCACCGCCTTGCGCACGCGGGAGCGGCCAAAAGGCCAAAGCTTCTCCAACATGGTTCACCTCCCTTCTAGGTAGGGCCTGAGCCTTTCCTCCAGAACCCGCCTGGGGCTCGCGCCCACCCAGGTGGCCACGGGCGCACCCCGGCGGAAGAGGACCAGGGTGGGCACGCTCCGCACCCCGTACCGGGCGGCCAGGCCCGGGTGCTCGTCCACATTCACCTTCACCACCTTGAGCCTGCCGGCGTGGTCTCGGGCGAGCTCCTCCAAGATGGGGCTCACCAGGCGGCAGGGGCCGCACCAGGGGGCGAAGAAGTCCACCAGGGTCAAAGGAGCCCCCGCCACCTCCTGGGCGAAGCCCTTTTCGTCCGCTTCCACCACCCAGGGCAAGGGGGTTTTGCAGGCCCCGCACACCGGCACCTGCCCGGGCGGAGGGGTGCCCAGGCGGTTTTTGGCCCCGCATTTGGGGCAGGTCACCACCATAGGTACCCCCTCCGCTCCAGGAAGCGCCGGGCAAGCTCCGGGAAGCGCATGGCCCGCCTCCCTTATTCCTGCCAGGTCCCCTTCAAAAGCTTCTCCGTCTCCTCCTTGTGCCGGGTTTCCTCGGAGATGATCTCCTGGAGGTCGTTGGCGAGGCCGTAGTCCCCATAGGCCTCGGCCTGCTTCATCCTTTCCACGTAGCGGGCGATGGTCTCCTTCTCCGCCTGGAGCACCGCCTCCAGCATGGCCCGGGGCGTGGCGGCCTCGGGCACGGGGGCGGGCTGCGTGGTGGGCTTCCCGCCCAGGGCGGCGATCTTGTCCGCCAGGAACTGGGCGTGGCGGAGCTCGTCCTGGATCTCCGCCAGGAAGAACTCCTTGAGCTCGCCCCTATGAATGCCCGAGACCGTGGCGGCGTAGGTCACGTACTGGATGATGGCCTGGTACTCGTGGGCCAGATCCTGGTTGAGGCCTTGGATGAGGGTTTCCTTGTCCATGCTCACCTCCCGCAAGCTGGGCTTGCCTTTCCATTTTACCCAAAAGGTTTTTAAAGAACCCGCCCCAGGGAAGCCCGGGGCGGGGCCCGCCTCAGCGAACGTTCCCGGTCTCCAGCTTCCTCGCCCTGAGGTCCAGAAGGCTGTACTCGCCCTCCGAGAGGTCGCCGGGCACCACCACCCAGCTCGCCCCCAGCATCTCGTGCTTCTGGCCCTTACCGGCCACGAGAACCAGGAGGGGGTTGTGGGTCTTGATGAGGTGGGCCACCTCGTGGGAGCCCTGCTCGTTCAGGCCCTTGTGGTAGGGCATGGTGTGGAAGAGGAAGATCTTGGGGTAGTCCTTGAGCTCCCAAAGGGCCTTAAGGCGGTACTCGGCGACCCAGGCGGGGTAGCGCAACGCCTCGTGCTCCTCGGGCTCGCCCTCGTCGGCGATCTCCCCGCCCACGCCCGCCACCAGATAGGGCCCCCGCCAGAAGGTGAAGGTCTCGTGGACGTTGCGCATCTCGGGGTGGACGAGCTCCACGTTCGCCGCCTCCCGCAGGTACTCCCAGATGGGGGCGTCCTGGGGACCGGGGACGTAGGCCGTGGGCAGGTGGGCCTCGGAGAGGATGCGGAAGAAGGCGGCGTAGTCCCGGCTTTTCGCCGCCTTGGGCATCAGGTTGCCGATGAGGGCGATGGCGTCCGCCCCGGTGTCGGGGGCCAGCTTGACGAACTTCTCCAGCGCCTCCAGGTCCCCCATGGGGTTGGAGGTGGCGAGGATGTACCTTACCGTGCGCCGCATAGCCTCACCTCCTTACTCCACCTGCACCTGGATCTTCTTCGGCTTCGTGGCCTCGGCCCGCGGCACCAGGAGGTGAAGCACCCCGTGGCGGAAGCGGGCCTGGACCTTGGAGAGGTCGTAGGTGCTGGGCACGTTGAAGCTCCGGACGAAGGTGCCGTAGGTGCCCTCCAGCCGGTGGTAAGCGGCGTTCTCCTTGCGTTCAAAGGGCCTCTCCGCCTTCACGGAGAGCACCCCCTCCTCGGCCACCACCTCCACCTTCTCGGGCTCCACGCCCGGCAGGTAGACCAGGAGGTGGAGGCCCTCCTCGTCCTCCCACACGTCCACCGGCGGGGCGTAGACCCTAGGCCCCTGCTGGGGCGCGCCGAAGGCCCTAACCAGCCTCTCCTGCAGCTCCTCAAGCTCCTTGAAGGGATCAAACCGCATCATGCCACCTCACCTCCTTCACCACCTCAAGAGCGCGGCCATGCCCCCGCGCTCAAGAAGCCTGTTTTCGGCCTCGCCGCGCACGAACTCCAGCTTGGTGGCGTAGCCCACGGCCAAGGAAGCGAGCACCGCGGCGAGGGGTTTTTTCTCGGGGCTTTCGCAGTAGGCCAAGGCCTGGGCCTCGTCGGCGAAGGCGAAGTCCTGGCAGAGGTAGACCTCCTGCTCCAGGTGCCAGGGAAGGACCCAGACCTCCACCCGGCCCTCCTGCACCCGGGCGAGGACCTCGGGACCGAAGGCGGCCTTGGGGTAGGCCTCCTCCAGCCTCTCCAGGAGCTTGACCTCCTCCCGGCGCTCCACCTCCTCCAGGACCGGCTCCAAGCGCTTCAGCACCTCGCCGGGGCTCGCCCCGGGGTGGGGCAGGGAGGGAAGCTCCGCCACCACCCGCTCCCGCAGGCGCTTGGGCAGGTGGCCCAGAAAGAGCTTGGTGTGCTCCTCGGGGCCCATGAGGACGAGCCGGGTGAAGCCCCGGGCCTCGCTGAGCCTTTCCAGCTCGTGGGCGAGGGCTTTGTAAAACCGCTCCTCCCAGGCCTCGAGGCGCTTGGCGAAGAGGTCCTGGCCCGCCCCGCCCCGGGCGATGCCCCCCAGGTTGAAGCGGCGCCCGGGGGCGTCCAGGGAGAGGCGGCGCCAGGCCTCGGTGTCCAGGGCCAGGAAGGCGTCGTGGACTTCCTCAATCTCCCCCAGGAAGACCTCAAAGACGCGCCACCTCTCCCGATCCACGTAGACGATGCCGTAGCGCTCGTACTCGTCCAGGGCGTAGACCAGGGGGAGGAGGAAGGGCTCGCCCCAGTGGGCGAGGACGCCGTCCACCAGGTACCGCCCCGCCTTCTCGTCCAGGAAGGCGGTTTTGACGCTATTCACCAGGGGAAGCTCCACCTGGAGAGGGAGGACCTCAAAGAGGTCCTCCCCGGCGAAGAAGACGGCGGTCCTGGCCTCGAGGACCTGGTTTTGCAGCACCTCCAGGACCCTTTCCGAAAGGTCCCCCGGGACCTCGAGGGCCTTGATGGCGTCCTTGGCCCGGAGAGCGTAGGCCCTCCCGGCGTTTTCCGGCTTGGCCGGGTTGACGTCCACGTAGAGGGAGAGGACGGGCCCCTCCTTGGCGCCGATGAGTTCGCGGATACGATGGATCTCCTCCTTTCCGATCATAGACCACCTCCTATAAGCATCACCGCCTTGCGCACGGCCTCCTGGTTGAGCCTTTCCTCCTGGCCGAGCCGGGTGAAGAGGGCCTCGAGCTCGGGGTCGGGGAAGGTGCTCTCCAGGTAGTAGGCCCGGTCCAGCCCCTCCTCGGAGAGGAGGCGGAGGAGGGTCTCCCACCCCCCCTCCTCGGGCTTCGGGGCGGGGGGCAGGGAAGCCCCCCGCCGCCTCAGGGCCTCCGCCAAGGCCTCGGCGTGGGCCCGCTCCCGCCTCGCCACCTCCAGGAGGAGGGCCCGCACGTGGGGGTAGGGCACCCCCTGGGCCGCCCCCTCCGCCCGGAGGGCGTCCAGAAGCTCGTCCTGGTAGGCCCTCTGCAGCACCTTTACCGGGTCCATACCCCCTCCTCAGGCCTCCACCCGGGCGGGGACGGCAAACACGAGGCCCGCGGGCCCCACGTCCACCTGCACGCGGTCCCCCTCCTTGACCTCGCCGGCCAGGATCTTCTGGGCGAGGGGCGTCTCCAGCTCCCGCTGGATGACCCGCCGCAAGGGCCTTGCCCCGAAGACGGGGTCGTAGCCCCTTTCCGCCAGGAAGTCCTTGGCGGCCTCGGTGAGCTCCAGGGAGATGCGCTTCTCGGCGAGGCGGGCCCGGAGGTAGGAGAGCTGGATCTCCACGATCTGGCGGATCTGCTCCTTGGTGAGGGGCCGGAAGACCACGATCTCGTCCAGGCGGTTCAGGAACTCGGGGCGGAAGTGCTGCTGCAAGACCTTAAAGACCTCGTCCCGGATCCTCTCGTAGGGCCAGCCCTTCTGGAGGCCCTCGAGGATCAAGGGGCTCCCCAGGTTGGAGGTGAGGATGATGACGGTGTTGCGGAAGTCCACGGTGCGGCCGTGGCTGTCGGTGAGGCGGCCGTCGTCCAGGATCTGGAGGAGGATGTTGAAGACGTCGGGGTGGGCCTTCTCAATCTCGTCAAAGAGGATGACCGAGTAGGGCCTCCTCCGCACCGCCTCGGTGAGCTGCCCCCCCTCCTCGTAGCCCACGTAGCCGGGCGGGGCCCCGATGAGGCGGGAGACGGCGTGCTTCTCCATGTACTCCGTCATGTCAATGCGGATCATGGCCTCCTCGGTGTCAAAGAGGGTGGCGGCCAGGGTCTTGGCGAGCTCCGTCTTCCCCACCCCCGTGGGCCCGAGGAAGAGGAAGCTTCCGATGGGCCGGTTCGGGTCCTTTAGGCCGGCCCTCGCCCGGCGGATGGCGTCGGCCACGGCCCTTATGGCCTCGTCCTGCCCCACCACCCGCTTGTGGAGCTCCTCCTCAAGCCTCAAAAGCTTCTCCCTCTCCCCTTCCAGGAGCTTGGACACAGGGATCCCGGTCCAGCGGGAGACGATCTCGGCGATGTCCTCCTCGGTGACCTCGAGGCGGACGAAGCGGGCGCCCCGGAGCTTTTCCGAAAGGGCCTCCACCTCGGCCTCCAGCTTGGGAAGCTCCCCGTAGCGGAGCTCGGCGGCCCGGTTCAGGTCGTACTGCCGCTCGGCGAGCTCAATCTCCCGCCTGACCTCGTCCAGGCGGTGCTGGGCCTCGCGGAGCTTCCTCAGGATCTCCCGCTCCCTCTCCCACTCGGCCCGGAGCTTGGCGATCTCCTCCGTGAGCTTGGCGATCTCGGCCTCAATGGCCTTGAGGCGCTCCTGGGAGTCCGGGTCCTTCTCCTTCTTCAGGGCCTCCCGCTCAATCTCCAGCTGGAGCTTCTTGCGCTCCAGGGCGTCAATCTCCTCGGGAGCGCTCTCCAGGGCCATGCGCAGGCGGGCCGCCGCCTCGTCAATGAGGTCAATGGCCTTGTCGGGAAGGCGCCTTTCCGTGATGTACCGGTGGGAGAGGGTGGCGGCGGCGATGATGGCGCTGTCGGAGATGCGCACCCCGTGGTGGACCTCGTACTTCTCCTTGAGGCCCCGGAGGATGGAGATGGTCTCCTCCACCGTGGGCTCGTCCACGTACACGGGCTGGAAGCGGCGCTCCAGGGCGGGGTCCTTCTCAATCTCCCGGTACTCGTCCAGGGTGGTGGCCCCGATGAGCCTGAGCTCCCCCCGGGCCAGGGCGGGCTTCAGCATGTTGCCCGCGTCCACGGCGCCCTCGGCCTTGCCTGCCCCCACCACGGTGTGGAGCTCGTCAATGAAGAGGATGACTTCCCCTTGGGACTGGACCACCTCCTGGATCACCGCCTTCAAGCGCTCCTCAAACTCGCCCCGGTACTTGGCCCCGGCGAGGAGGGAGCCCATCTGCAAGGAGACGATCCGCTTGCCCTTGAGGCCTTCGGGCACGTCCCCCTTGACGATGCGCTGGGCCAGGCCCTCCACGATGGCCGTCTTCCCCACGCCGGGCTCGCCGATGAGCACCGGGTTGTTCTTGGTGCGCCGGAGGAGGATCTGGATCACCCGCCGGATCTCCTCGTCCCGGCCGATCACGGGGTCCAGCTTCCCCTCGGCGGCAAGCCGCGTGAGGTCAATGCCGTACTGCTCCAAAGCGTTGTAGGTGCTTTCCGCGTGTTCCGTCTGCACGGTTCTCCCTCCCCTCAGTTCCTTGAGCGCCCCCTTCAGGGCCTCCAGGCCCGGAAGCCCCGGCGTGGCCTCCGCCAAGGCCAGGACCAGGGTGTCCACCGCCACGTAGCGGTCCTTGAGCTCCTCCATCAGGGCCTCGGCCCGGTTCAAGGCCCCGGAGAGGCGGCTCGTGAGGTACTGGCCCACCTCGGCCCCTTCCACCTTGGGCAGGCGGGCAAGCTCCCGCTCCTGGAGCTCTTTAAGGGCCTTGGGGTCGGCCCCCGCCTTCTCCAAGAGGCGCCAGGCGAGGCTTCTCTCGTCCTTCAGGAGGACAGCCCAGAGGTGGGGCAGGTCTATGGCCTGGTGCTTCATCCTTTGCGCCAGGACCTGCGCCTGGGCCAGGGCTTCGCGGGCGGCTTGGGTCCAGCGTTCCAGGTTCATCCTTGCCTCCTATGCGTTAGCATATCACCTGTAAAGGGAACGCCCGGGGAAGAATGTCCTAAGTGCGCTCCAGGATCTCCACCACCAGGGCCGCCCCGATGAGGTTGGCCCCGAGGTCCTTGCGGATGCGTTCGGCCTTGGCCATCCTCAGGAGGTCCTCCTCCCGGAAGTACCAGGCCCCGCCCACCTCCAAAGGCTCCACGAAGCCGATCTCCACGTAGGCCCGCACGGCCGCCAGGGAAAGGCCGTACTCGGAGAGGGCCTCGAGGGAAAGCCAACCGCTACGCGCGAGCATAGTAGGCCTCCGCGAGCTTCTTCCAGAGGGCCTCTTCCTCGGGGGTGAGGCGCTCGGGGATGGTGATCCGCACCTCCAGGTAGAGGTCGCCCCGGCCCGCGGGCCCGGGGAAGCCCTTGCCCTTAAGCCGGAGCTTCCTCCCCGCCTGGGTCCTTGGGGGGACGGCGACCTCCACGGGGCCCTCCAGGGTCATGGCCCGCACCTTCCCCCCCACCACGGCGATGGGGGCGGGGACGTCCAGGGTGGCGTAGAGGTCCTGGCCCTCGAGGCGGAAGACGGGGTGGGGAAGGAGGCGCACCACGAGGAGGAGGTCCCCAGGGGGGTTCCCCTGCCCCCCCATCCCCGGGACCCGGATCACGCTCCCCTCCCGCACCCCGGGCGGGATGCGGACGGAAACGCGCCTACCCGCCACCTCCACCACCCTCTCCCCGCCGTGGAAGGCCTCCTCCAGGGTGAGGGGCAGCTCGGCCCTGAGGTCCCGCCCCTTGCGGCTCCGCCGCCCGAAGCCGCCGAAGAGGCCGGGGCCGAAGAGCTCCTGGAAGAACTCGGAGAAGTCCTCCACGTCAAACCCGGAGAAATCGTACCCCCCGGGAGGCGGCGGGGGCGGGGCCTCGGTGGTGCCGTAGGTGTCGTAGATCCGGCGCTTCTCGGGGTCGGAGAGGACGGCGTAGGCCTCGTTGATCTCCTTGAACTTCTCCTCCGCCTCGGGGCTTTTGTTGACGTCCGGGTGGTACTGGCGGGCCAGGCGCTTGTAGGCCCGCTTGATCTCCTCCTGGGTGGCGTTTCTCGGCACCCCGAGGATGGCGTAGTAGTCCTTCTTGGCCGCCATAGGCTACTCCAGGTCCGCCTCTTCCCGCTTCTCCTCGCCCACGGCCACCCGGGCCGGGCGCACCAGGGCCTCGCCCATGCGGAAGCCCCGCTGGAAGACCTTGGCCACCTTCCCCGGCTCCCCCGGGAGGAGGCCCACGGCCTCGTGGTACCTGGGGTCAAAGGCCTCCCCTTCCCCGGGCACCTCCTCCACGCCGAGGCCAGCCAGGATGCGGAAGAAACCGTCCCGGATAGCTCTAACCCCCTGGCGGATGCTCTCAGGGCTCGCCTCGGCGAACTCCAAAGCCCGGTCCAGGTCGTCAAGGACGGGAAGGAGCGCCCTCAGGGCCTTGAGCACGCCCTCCCGCTCCCGCGCCTTGAGCTCCTCCTCCATGCGCTTGCGGTAGTTGTCAAAGTCGGCGAGGAGGCGGAGGTACTTGTCCTTGAGGCCCTTCAGCTCCTCCTCCGCCGCCTTCAGGCGCTCCTCCAGGGCCTGGGCCTCCTGGCCCACGGCCTCCAGGTCCTTCTCCAGGGTGTTCTCGTGGTTCCGCTCCTCCATGGGCCCTCCTTGGGGGGAGGCCCCGCCCAAAGGGGCGGGGCCCCGGCCTTGCGCCTCAGTCCGCGGGCTTGTAGTCGGCGTCAATCACGTCGTCCGGCCCCTTGCCCGAAGCCGCCTGGGCGCCCTTCTCGTACTCCTCCACCGCCTTAAGGAGCTCCTCCGTGGCCGCCTTGAGCTCGGGGTCGGGGGCGTCCCGCTCCACGAGCTCCTTGGCCTTCCCTATGGCGGCCTCGAGGCGGGCCCTGGCCTCCGGGGCCCCCTGCCTCTCCTGCAGGACCCTTTCCGCCTGGACGCGGGCCGAGTCCAGGGCGTTCTTGAGCTCGGCGTGCTCCCTGCGGCGGCGGTCCTCCTCGGCGTGGCGCTTCGCCTCCTCAATGATCCGCTGGATCTCCTCCTCGGAGAGGGTGGTGGTGTTCTGGATGGTGATGGAGGCCTCGCGCCCGGTGGACCTCTCCTTGGCGGTCACGTGGAGGATGCCGTTGGCGTCAATGTCAAAGCAGACCTCAATCTGGGGGACGCCCGCGGGCATGGGGGGGATGCCCTCCAGGCGGAAGCGGCCCAGGCTCTTGTTGTCCTGGGCCATGGGGCGCTCGCCCTGGAGGACATGGATCTCCACGGCGGTCTGGTTGTGCTCGGCGGTGGTGAAGATCTCGCACTTGCGGGTGGGGATGGTGGTGTTCCGGGGGATGAGGACGGTCATCACCCCGCCCTTGGTCTCCACGCCCAGGGAGAGGGGGGTGACGTCCAGAAGGACCACGTCCCGGACCTCCCCCATGAGCACCCCGGCCTGGATGGCGGCCCCCATGGCCACCACCTCGTCGGGGTTCACGGAGCGGTTGGGCTCCTTGCCCAGAAGCTCCCTCACCACCTGCTGCACCGCGGGCACCCGGGTGGCCCCGCCCACGAGGATCACCTCGTCAATCTGGGCGGGGGTGAGGCCCGCGTCCTTCAAGGCCTGCTCCACGGGGCCCCTGAGGCGCTTGAGGAGGGGCTGGATCAGCTCCTCAAACTTGGCCCGGGTGAGCTTCTTCTCCAGGTGGAGGGGGGTCTTGCTCGCGGGGTCCAAGGCGATGAAGGGCAGGCTGATGGTGGTCTCCAGGGTGCTGGAGAGCTCAATCTTGGCCTTCTCCGCCGCCTCAATGAGCCGTTGCAGGGCCTGGCGGTCGGCCTTGAGGTCCACGCCGTGCTCCTTCTTGAACTCCTCGGCGAGCCAGTTGACGATGGCGTGGTCCATGTCCGACCCGCCCAGGTGGGTGTCCCCGGAGGTGGCCTTCACCTCAAAGACCCCCTCGCCGATCTCCAGGATGGTGACGTCAAAGGTCCCGCCTCCCAGGTCAAAGACGAGGACGGTCTCGTTCCCCTTCTTGTCCAGGCCGTAGGCCAAAGCGGCGGCGGTGGGCTCGTTGATGATGCGCAAGACCTCAAGCCCCGCGATCCTGCCGGCGTTGGCCGTGGCCTCCCGCTGGGCGTTGTTGAAGTAGGCGGGCACGGTGATCACCGCCTTGGTGATCTTTTCCCCGAGCTTCTTGGAGGCGTCCTCCACCAGCTTGCGGAGGATCATGGCGCTGATCTCCTCGGGGGTGTAGAGCTTGCCCTTGACCTCCACCCGCACGCCCCCGTCCGGCCCGGGGACCACCTTGTAGGGGACCCGCTTGGCCTCCTCCTGGACCTCCTCAAAGCGGCGGCCGATGAAGCGCTTGATCTCAAAGATCGTCCCCTCGGGGTTCAGGACCGCCTGGCGCTTGGCCATGCGGCCCACCAGGGTCTCCCCGTCGCGGAAGGCCACCACGCTCGGGGTGACCCTTTCCCCTTCCGCGTTTTCCAGCACCACGGGCTTGCCGCCCTCCAGGACGGCGATCACGCTGTTGGTGGTGCCCAGGTCAATGCCCACTGCCTTGGCCATACGTCTTCACCTCGCCTCCCAGGCTAACGCACATGCCGCATTTTTGTCAAGGGAGTTGAGTATGATTTTGTCATGGTCGGTTGGTGAGGCGGCCTACCCTTTTTCCCTCCCCCCGGTGTACCTTGAAGGAAGACATGCCTCGAGCCCCCTTTAGCCTTCTCGCCCTGGTCCTGGGCCTCGCCTTCCTGGCCTGGGCCTTCAGCCTCGCGGGCACCGTGGGCGCCCCAAGCGGGACGGTGAACTACACGACCTTCCTGGAGGACCTCAAGGCGGGCCGGGTCAAGGAGGTGGTGGTGCGCGCCGGGGACACCCGGATCCAGGGGGTCCTGGAGGACGGCTCCGCCTTCACCACCTACGCGGCGAGCCCTCCGGACAACGCCACCCTCGAGGGCTGGATGGCCCGGGGGGTGAGCGTCCGGGTGGAGCCCCCCCAGGGCCAAAACGCCCTCGGCTTCCTCTGGCCCCTCCTCCTCGTGGGCCTCCTCATCGGCGCCCTCTACTACTTCTCCCGCAACGGCCGGGCCGGGCCTTCGGACTCCGCCTTCAGCTTCACCAAAAGCCGGGCCCGGGTCCTCACCGAGGCCCCCAAGGTCACCTTCAAGGACGTGGCCGGGGCGGAGGAGGCCAAGGAGGAACTCAAGGAGATCGTGGAGTTCCTCAAAAACCCCAGCCGCTTCCACGAGATGGGCGCCCGCATCCCCAAGGGTGTCCTCCTGGTGGGGCCCCCGGGGGTGGGCAAGACCCACCTGGCCCGGGCCGTGGCCGGGGAGGCCCGGGTGCCCTTCATCACCGCCTCGGGCTCCGACTTCGTGGAGATGTTCGTGGGGGTAGGGGCGGCGAGGGTCCGGGACCTCTTTGAGACCGCCAAGCGCCACGCCCCCTGCATCGTCTTCATTGACGAGATTGACGCCGTGGGGAGGAAGCGGGGAAGCGGGGTGGGGGGCGGGAACGACGAGCGGGAGCAGACCCTGAACCAGCTCCTCGTGGAGATGGACGGCTTTGAGAAGGACACGGCCATCGTGGTCATGGCCGCCACCAACCGCCCCGACATCCTGGACCCCGCCCTGCTCCGCCCCGGGCGCTTTGACCGGCAGATCGCCATAGACGCCCCCGACGTCAAGGGCCGGGAGCAGATCCTCAGGATCCACGCCCGGGGCAAGCCCCTGGCGGAGGACGTGGACCTGGCCCTCCTCGCCAAGCGCACCCCGGGCTTCGTGGGGGCGGACCTGGAGAACCTCCTGAACGAAGCCGCCCTCCTCGCCGCCCGGGAGGGGCGGAGGAAGATCACCATGAAGGACCTGGAGGAGGCCGCCGACCGGGTGATGATGGGCCCGGCCAAGAAAAGCCTCGTCCTCTCCCCCCGCGACCGCAGGATCACCGCCTACCACGAGGCGGGGCACGCCCTGGCGGCCCACTTCCTGGAGCACGCCGACGGGGTGCACAAGGTGACCATCGTGCCCCGGGGAAGGGCCTTGGGCTTCATGATGCCCAGGCGGGAGGACATGCTCCACTGGTCCAGAAAGCGCCTTTTGGACCAGATCGCCGTGGCCCTGGCGGGGCGGGCGGCGGAGGAGATCGTCTTTGACGACGTGACCACGGGGGCGGAGAACGACTTCCGCCAGGCCACGGAGCTCGCCCGCCGCATGATCACCGAGTGGGGGATGCACCCCGAGTTCGGCCCCGTGGCCTACGCGGTGCGGGAGGACACCTACCTGGGCGGCTACGACGTGCGCCAGTACTCGGAGGAGACCGCCAAGCGCATTGACGAGGCGGTGCGCCGCCTCATTGAGGAGCAGTACCAGAGGGTGAAGGCCCTTCTCCTGGAAAAGCGGGAGGTCCTGGAGCGGGTGGCGGAGACCCTCCTGGAGCGGGAGACCCTCACCGCCGAGGAGTTCCAACGGGTGGTGGAGGGGCTCCCCTTGGAGGCCCCCGAGGAGGCCCGGGAGGAGCGGGAGCCCCCCCGGGTGGTGCCCAAGGTGAAGCCGGGGGGCGCCCTGGGCGGGGCCTGAGGCCCCGGCGAGGGCCACGGGAAGGCCCCACGCGGGCTTGCGCCCGCGTGGGGCGGTATCAGAGGGGGTCGTCCTGGAGGACGAGGGTCTTGAGGTAGAGGCTTTCAGGGATGTGGAGGCTCCAGGGGTGGTCCTCGGGCTGGTAGGTCACCCGGTGGACCCGGAGCCTGCGGCCGAGGTCGGCGGCGGCCCGGCGGGCCACCTCCAAGAGGTCCTCCAGGCGGAGGTGGTAGCTACAGGAGGAAAGCCACAAAAACCCCTCCTCCGCGAGGAGCCGCAAGGCTTCCCGGACGAGGTCCACCAGGTGGCGCTTCATGGCGGGAAGCTCCTCCGGGCGCTTCACCAGGGTGGGGGGGTCCAGGAGGACGTGGTGGAAGGGCCCCTCCAGGCCCCGGAGGGTGGGGAGGGCCTCCCCGTGGCGGATGTCCACCCGGAGGCCCAGGCGCAGGGCCGCCTGGTCCAGGACACCCAAGGCCTCGAGGTCCTTGTCCACCGCGAGGGCGTACGCCCCCTTGCGGGCCGCCCTCAGGGCGAACCCCCCCACGTAGCTGTACACGTCCAGGACCCGCTCCCCGGGACGCACCATGGCCTCAAAGAGGCGGCGGTTCTCCCGCTGGTCCAGGTAGTACCCCGTCTTCTGGGCGAGGGCGAGGGGGATGGGGAAGCGGAGGCCGTCCTCCTCCACCTCGAGGACCTCCGGCACCTCCCCGTAAACCACCCCCACCCTTTCGGGAAGGCCCTCCTGCCGCCGGGCCTCCACGTCGCTCCGCTCGTAGACCCCTTTGGGGGCCACCACCTCCAAGAGGGCGGGAAGCCACACCTCCCGCAGGGCCTCCATGCCCCGGGAGCGGACCTGGAGGACCAGGACCTCCCCAAAGCGGTCCACCACGAGGCCGGGAAGCCCGTCCGCCTCCCCGTGGACAAGGCGGTGGCTCTCCCCCAGGCCTTGCCTGCGCCGGAGCGCCCGGGCGAACCGCCCCTGGAAGAAGGCGCGGTTCAGGGGCCCCGGGTCAAAGCGGAAGGCCCGAAAGGGCACCCGGCTCCGGGGGTCGTAGTAGCCCACGGCCAAAAAGTGCCCCTCCGCGTCCACGGCCTCCGCCACCCCCACCCCCTCGGGCGGGGCGGCGATCTCGTCCCGGTAGAGGTTCGGGTAGAAGTTGCGGAGCTTCCGCTCCTTGCCCGCCTTGACCACAAGCCTCAGCACAGGCCCCAGCATACGCCTGCTATAGTGGAGCCATGAACCGGAAGCGATGGCTCGCCCTCGCCCTCTTCCTCGGCGTGGCCCTTCTGGTGGTGGGGCTGGGCCGGCTCACGGCGAGCCCCCCCGCCCAAGGCCCCTGGCGGGAGACCACCCTCTACGGCCAGGGGGAGAAGGTCCTGCTTCTGGAGCTTCTCGGCGAGATCCCCTCGGGCAAGGCCCTGGAGCGCTTCCTCTCCCAGGTGCGCCAGGCCCGGGAGGACGAGGGGGTGCGGGCCGTGGTCCTCTACGTGGAAAGCCCCGGGGGCGGGGTCACGGAGACCGAGGCCCTGCACCGCGCCCTCCGCGCCCTGGCCCAGGAGAAGCCCCTGGTGGCCAGCCTCGGAAGGGTGGCGGCGAGCGGCGGCTACTACGTGGCCACCGCCGCCCGGGAGATCCTCGTCCCCCCCACGGCGGTGACCGGCTCCATCGGGGTGGTGGGCTACCTGCCCCAGGTGGGGGAGCTTTTGGCCAAGGTGGGCGTCCGGGTGGAGGTGCTCAAGGAGGGGCGGCTCAAGGACATGGCCTCGCCCCTCAGGCCCCTCACCCCGGAGGAGCGGGAGGTGGTCCAAGGCCTTCTGCGCGAGGCCTACGAGCTTTTCGTCCAGCGGGTGGCGGAGGGGCGGGGGATGCCCCGGGAGAAGGTCCTCGCCCTCGCCGACGGGCGCATCTACTCGGGGAAGCAGGCCGTGGCCCTGGGCCTCGCCGACCGGGAGGGCTACCTGGAGGACGCCGCCCGAAGGGCCGCGGAGCTTGCGGGCCTTAAGGCCTTCCGCCTCGTGCGCTACACCAGGCCCAAAGGCCTCCTGGAGGGGCTTTGGGGCGAGGAGGTTCCCTGGGCCCAGGGCCTTCTCCAGGCGCGCTTTCGCGTAGAATACCGCTACCTTGGAGGTGGCCTGTGGTGATCGCAAGCCCTTGGCGAAGGCTCGTGGCCTCCCTGGTGGACAGCCTCGTCCTCCTCCCCCTAAGCCTCCTCCTCATGGCCCTGGCGGGGGTGGACCCCCTGGGCCCCACCACCTGGGTCCAGGACCTCCTCTTCCAGTGGATCCCCGGCTGGACCTACTACACCGCCTTCACCGCCCTCTACGGGGCCACCCCGGGCAAGATGGCCTTGGGCCTCAAGGTGGTGCGAACGGACGAGCGGCCCGTGGACTGGCTCACCGCCTTCATGCGGGAGGTGGTGGGCAAGACCCTCTCCACCCTTCCCCTGGGGCTCGGCTACCTCTGGGCCTTCTTCCACCCCAGGCGCCAGGCCTGGCACGACCTCATCGCCGACACCCTGGTGGTGCGGGCCTCGAGGCCGGGCTAGGTGCCCCGCCGCGGCGAAAGGGCCTTCCTTCGGCCGTCCTAGCGAAACCAAAGAGGGCAGGCCGGCCTGGGGTAGCCTAAAAGATCCGCTTGCCCAAGAGGCTTAGCGCCAGGCCCACCAGCATCTCGGCGGTGCGGTTGCGCTCGTCCAGGATGGGGTTCACCTCCACCAGGTCCAGGCTCTGCACCCGGCCCGACTCGGCCAGGATCTCCATGAGGAGGTGGGCCTCCCGGTAGGTGAGCCCCCCGGGCACCGGGGTCCCCACCCCGGGGGCGAGGGTGGGGTCCAGGACGTCGGCGTCCAGGGAGACGTGGAGGGGGAGGCCCTGGAGGTGCTTTAGAACCTCCTCGGCGATCCGGGCCACGCCGAGGCGGTCCACCTCGTGCATGGTGTAGACCCGGACCCCCGCCTCCTTAAGGAGGCGCTTCTCCCCGGGGTCCAGGCTCCGCACCCCCACCAGGACCACGTCCTTGGGGTCCACGGCCCGGAAGACCTCCGTGAGCCGGGGATGGCCCAGGCCCGAGAGGACGGCGAGGGGCATGCCGTGGACGTTGCCGCTCGGCGAGGTCTCGGGGGTGTTGAAGTCGGCGTGGGCGTCCACCCAGACCACGCCCACCCGCCGGCCCCGGGCGGCCCCCGCCACGGAGCCCATGCTCAAGGAGTGGTCCCCGCCCAAGACGATGGGGAAAACCCCCTCGGGCAGGGCCGCAAGGCGCTCCTTTAGGACGAGGGCCGCGGCCCGGATCTCCTCCAGGTAGGCGAGGCCCCGCCCCCTTCGCCTCGAGGCCCGGGCCAGGGAGACGGGTACGTCCCCCAGGTCCTCCACGGTGTAGCCCAGATCCTCCAGCTGCTCCAGAAGCCGGGCGTACCGCAGGGCGGACGGCCCCATGTCCACGCCCCGCCGGTTCGCCCCCAGGTCCATGGGCACGCCCACCACGGCCACGCGTTCCATGGGGGGCATGGTAGCAGAAACGTCCATGCGGGGCTTGGGAAGTTTATGCGCCCTAGAGCACCACTAGGGCCACCTCCTGCCCCTCGGGGAGGAGGAAGGCCCGGACCCCGTCCGTGCCGAAGATGACGTAGGGCACCCGCCAGCGGGCCTCCTTGATGTCCCTCGGGCTCGGAAGGGCGGGGCCTTTGGGGTGGGAGTGGTAGATGGCAAGCAGGGAAAGCCCCTCCCGCTCAAGCGCCTTGAGGGCCTTGAGGAGGGCCAGGGGGTCCGCCAGGTAGGCGGTGAGGGGGCTCGGGTGGACGTTGGGCAGGGGGATGACCCGCTCCACCTCGCGCCTGCCCGCCCAGAGCCCCACCCCCTCCTTGGGGGCCTCCCTCAGGAGGTGGGCCCGGGTCTCCTCCAGAAGGCCTCGAGGCACGTAGAGCACAAGGCCATGATACCCGCCGGGACAACCGCCCCGCCCCCCGGCGTATACTATGGGCACCGAAGGAGGCGCCATGATCCGAACCGTCGCCCTGGTGGGGCACGCGGGAAGCGGGAAAACCACCCTCACGGAGGCCCTACTTTACAAGACCGGGGCCAAGGAGCGCCGGGGCCGGGTGGAGGAGGGCACCACCACCACGGACTACACCCCCGAGGCCAAGCTCCACCGCACCACGGTGCGCACCGGGGTGGCCCCTCTCCTCTTTCGGGGCCACCGCGTCTTCCTCCTGGACGCCCCGGGCTACGGGGACTTCGTGGGGGAGATCCGGGGGGCCTTGGAGGCCGCGGACGCCGCCTTGGTGGCCGTGTCCGCGGAGGCCGGGGTGCAGGTGGGCACGGAAAGGGCCTGGACCGTGGCGGAGAGGCTCGGCCTCCCCCGGATGGTGGTGGTCACCAAGCTGGACAAGGGCGGGGACTACTACGCCCTCCTGGAGGACCTGAGGAGCACCCTGGGCCCCATCCTCCCCATAGACCTGCCCCTCTACGAAGGGGGGAAGTGGGTGGGGCTTATTGACGTCTTCCACGGCAAGGCCTACCGCTACGAGAACGGGGAGGAAAGGGAGGCGGAGGTCCCCCCGGAGGAAAGGGAGAGGGTGCAGCGCTTCCGCCAGGAGGTCCTCGAGGCCATCGTGGAGACGGACGAGGGCCTCTTGGAGAAGTACCTGGAAGGGGAGGAGGTCACGGGAGAAGCCCTGGAGAAGGCCTTCCACGAGGCGGTGCGGCGGGGCCTCCTCTACCCCGTGGCCCTGGCTTCCGGGGAGAGGGAGATCGGGGTCCTGCCCCTTCTGGAACTGATCCTGGAGGCCCTCCCCTCCCCCACGGAGCGCTTCGGGGATGGTCCCCCCTTGGCCAAGGTCTTCAAGGTCCAGGTGGACCCCTTTATGGGCCAGGTGGCCTACCTGCGCCTCTACCGGGGAAGGCTTAAGCCCGGGGACAGCCTCCAAAGCGAGGCCGGGCAGGTGCGCCTCCCCCACCTCTACGTGCCCATGGGGAAGGACCTCTTGGAGGTGGAGGAGGCGGAGGCGGGGTTCGTCCTGGGCGTCCCCAAGGCGGAAGGCCTCCACCGGGGGATGGTCCTTTGGCAAGGGGAGAAGCCGGAAAGCGAAGAGGTGCCCTTCGCCCGCCTGCCCGACCCCAACGTCCCCGTGGCCCTCCACCCCAAGGGGCGCACGGACGAGGCCAGGCTGGGCGAGGCCCTGAGGAAGCTCCTCGAGGAGGACCCGAGCCTGAAGCTAGAGCGCCAGGAGGAGACGGGGGAGCTCCTCCTTTGGGGCCACGGGGAGCTCCACCTCGCCACCGCCAAGGAACGCCTCCAGGACTACGGGGTGGAGGTGGAGTTCTCCGTGCCCAAGGTGCCCTACCGGGAGACCATCAAGAAGGTGGCCGAGGGCCAGGGCAAGTACAAGAAGCAGACCGGGGGGCACGGCCAGTACGGGGACGTGTGGCTCAGGCTGGAGCCCGCAAGCGAGTACGGCTTTGAGTGGCGCATCACCGGGGGGGTCATCCCCAGCAAGTACCAGGAGGCCATAGAGGAGGGGATCAAGGAGGCGGCCAAGAAGGGGGTGCTGGCGGGCTTTCCGGTGATGGGCTTCAAGGCCATCGTCTACAACGGCTCCTACCACGAGGTGGACTCCTCGGACCTCGCCTTTCAGATCGCCGCAAGCCTGGCCTTCAAGAAGGTGATGGCCGAGGCGCACCCCGTGCTTCTAGAGCCCATCTACCGCCTCAAGGTCCTCGCCCCTCAGGAGCGGGTGGGGGACGTCCTCTCCGACCTCCAGGCCCGGCGGGGGCGGATTTTGGGCATGGAGCAGGAGGGGGCCTTGAGCGTGGTCCACGCCGAGGTGCCCCTCGCCGAGGTCCTGGAGTACTACAAGGCCCTCCCCGGCCTCACCGGGGGGGCGGGGGCCTACACCCTGGAGTTCAGCCACTACGCCGAGGTCCCCCCGCACCTCGCCCAGCGGATCGTCCAGGAGAGGGCCCAGGAGGGCTAGATGGCCTTGGACCGGCTTCGGGAAGCCCTGGGGGAAGCCCTCTTCGGCCAAGAGGAGGTCATAGAGGCCCTCCTCGCCGTCCTCCTCGCCCGGGGGCACGCCCTCTTGGAAGGGATGCCGGGCCTGGGCAAGACCCTCCTCGCGGAGAGCCTGGCCCGGGCGAGCGGCCTCGCCTACAAGCGCATCCAGTTCACCCCGGACCTCCTCCCCCAGGACCTCACGGGAAGCGAGGTCTACCGGGAGGGGCGCTTCGTCTTCGTCCCAGGACCCATCTTCGCCCAGGTGGTCCTGGCGGACGAGATCAACCGGGCGCCCCCCAAGGTGCAGTCGGCCCTCCTCGAGGCCATGCAGGAAAGGGCGGTGACCGCAGGGGGCGTGCGCCACCCCTTGCCCGAGCCCTTCTTCGTCATCGCCACGCAAAACCCCCTGGAGCTGGAGGGCACCTACCCCCTGCCCGAGGCCCAGCTGGACCGCTTCACCGCCAAGATCCCCTTCCGCCCCCCGAGGCGGGAGGTGTGGCTCAGGATCCTCACCGAGGAACCCAAGGCCCCTGAGCCGGTGGAGGTGGACCTCCTCAAGGCCCAGGAGGAGGCGAAGGAGGTGCGGGTGGCCAAGGAAGCCCTGGAGGCCATCACCCACGTGGCCTTCCTCACCCAGGAGGACCAGCGCCTCCGCATGGGGCTTTCCCCCCGCGGGGCCAAAGCGTGGCTTTCCCTCGCCCGGGCCCTCGCCTACCTGCGGGGGAAGCCCTTCGTGGACTGGAAGGAGCTTAAGGACGCCGCCTTCCTCGCCCTCCCCCACCGCCTCTTCCTCACGGAGGAGGCCCTTTACGCGGGGGAAAGCGCCGAGGGCGTGCTGAAGGAGGCTTTGAGGAAAGGAGGGATCCCGTGAGGTGGGTGCGGTTTTTCCACGAGGTGGGCCTCGAGGACGTCCCCCTGGTGGGGGGGAAGAACGCCTCCCTGGGGGAGATGATCCGGGAGCTCTCCCCCTTAGGGGTCAGGGTGCCCGAGGGCTTCGCCACCACCAGCGAGGCGTATTGGCACTTTCTGGAGCATAACGGCCTGAAAGAGGCCATCGCCCGGGAACTGGGGGAGCTGGACCCGGAGGACCCCAAGGCCCTGCAAAGGGTAAGCCGCCGCCTGCGGAACCTGATCCTGAAGGGCGAATACCCCCAAGACCTCCGGGAGGAGATCCTCGAGGCCTACCGCAGGCTTTCCGAGGAGGCGGGGGAGGAGGAGATCCCCGTGGCCGTGCGGAGTAGCGCCACCGCCGAGGACCTCCCCACGGCGAGCTTCGCCGGACAGCAGGAAAGCTTTCTCTACGTCCAGGGGGAAGCGGACCTCCTCCTCCACGTGAAGCGGGCCATGGCGAGCCTCTTCACGGCGCGGGCCATCAGCTACCGGGCCCACATGGGCTTTGACCACCTCAAGGTGGCCCTCTCCGTGGGGGTCCAGCGCATGGTGCGGGCGGACGACGCCGCAAGCGGGGTCATCTTCACCTTGGACCCCGACACCGGCCACCGGGGCTTCGTCTACCTCACGGCCATCTACGGCCTGGGCGAGAACATCGTCCAGGGCCGGGTGATTCCGGACGGCTACTACGTGCACAAGGAGACCTTCCGTGAGGGCTTCCGGGCCGTGGTCTACAGAAGGCTCGGCGCCAAGGAGCTCACCCTGGCCTTTGACCCCAGGGAGGGAAGGCTCAAGAACCGCCCCACGCCCCTCTACCTGCGAAACCGCTTCGCCCTAAGGGACGAGGAGGTCCTCCTCCTTGCCGACTGGGCCATGAAGATTGAGGACCACTACTCCAAGAAGCGGGGTAGCCCCACCCCCATGGACATTGAGTGGGCCAAGGACGGCCCCACGGGGGAGCTCTTCGTCCTCCAGGCCCGGCCCGAGACCGTCCACTCGCAAAAGACCCCGGTCCTCCGCGTCTTCCGCCTCCTCAAGCGGGGCGAGGTCCTGGCCGAGGGCCTCGCCGTGGGGGAGGCCATCGCCATGGGGCGGGCCCGCGTCCTCAAGGACCCGAAGGAGATGGACCGCTTCCAGGAGGGGGAGGTCCTGGTCACCGAGACCACCAACCCCGACTGGGAGCCCATCATGAAGAAGGCGGCGGCCATCGTCACCGAAAGGGGCGGGCGCACCTCCCACGCGGCCATCGTGGCCCGGGAGCTGGGGGTGCCCGCGGTGGTGGGGGCGGTGGGGGCCACGCGGAGCGTCCCCGAGGGGGAGGAGGTCACGGTCTCCTGCGCCGAGGGGGAGCGGGGCGTGGTCTACCGTGGGAGGCTCCCCTTTGAGGTGGAGGAGATCCGCCCCGAAACCCTGCCCAGGACCCGGACCCGGATCCTGGTGAACGTGGGCACCCCGGAGGAGGCCCTGAGGACGAGCCTCCTTCCCACGGACGGGGTGGGGCTTTTGCGCATGGAGTTCGTCTTCGCGAGCCACGTGCGTGTCCACCCCCTGGCCCTCACCCGGTTTGAAACCCTGCCCAAGGAGGTGCGCCGCCAGGTGGAGGAGGTCACCGAGGCCTACCCCGACAAGCGGGCCTACTTCGTGGAGACCTTAAGCCAGGGCATCGGCCTCATCGCCGCCGCCTTCTATCCGAGGCCCGTTCTCCTCCGCTTCTCCGACTTCAAGACCAACGAGTACGCCCGCCTCCTCGGGGGGCACCTCTTTGAGCCCAAGGAGGAAAACCCCATGCTGGGGTGGCGGGGGGCGAGCCGCTACTACCACCCGGACTACAAGGAGGGCTTCCTCCTGGAGGTGGCCGCGGTGAGGCGGGTTAGGGAGGAGATGGGCCTCAAGAACCTCATGGTCATGGTCCCCTTCTGCCGCACCCCGGAGGAGGGGGAGAAGGTCTTGGAGGTGATGGCCGAAGGGGGGCTTAGGCGGGGAGAGGGGGGCCTCGAGGTCCACGTGATGGCGGAGATCCCCTCCAACGTCCTCGAGGCCGAGGCCTTCGCCGAGCTCTTTGACGGCTTCTCCATCGGCTCCAACGACCTCACCCAGCTCGCTTTGGGCCTGGACCGGGACTCGGAAAGGGTGGCCCACCTCTTTGACGAGCGGCGGGAGACGGTGAAGCGCCTCGCGGCCATGCTCATTGAGAAGGCCCACGCCAAGGGGAAGAAGGTGGGCATCTGCGGCCAGGCTCCTTCCGACTACCCCGAGTTCGCCGCCTTCCTGGTGGAACGGGGCATAGACTCCCTAAGCCTCAACCCCGATGCCCTCCTGCGCACGGTGCGGGAGGTGGCCGAGGTGGAAAGGAGGCTCGGGATCGGGTAGCCTGGGGCATGGTCCGCGAGCCCTTCAACGCCCTGAGCCACGCCCTCGGGGTGCCCCTCGCCCTCCTCGGAGGCCTCCTTCTCCTCCTCCTGGCCCCCAGGGAGGCCTGGCCCGCCCTTCTCGCCTTCGGCCTCACCATGGCCCTGATGTTCGGGGCGAGCGCCCTCTACCACACCCTCAAGGCGGAAGACCGCCTCCTGGCCTGGCTCAGGAGGCTGGACCACGCCGCCATCTTCCTCTTCATCGCGGGGAGCTACACCCCCTTCCTGGCCGAGGGGCTGGAGGGGGGCGATAAGGCCCTGGCCCTCGCCCTCGTGTGGGGGCTCGCCCTCCTCGGGGTGGGCTTCCGCCTCCTCTACCTCAAGGCCCCAAGGTGGCTCTACACCCTGGCCTACCTGGCCCTGGGGTGGCTTTCCCTCTTCTTCTTGCCGAGGCTTCACCTTCCCCTTCCCACCCTCGCCCTCATGGCCCTCTCCGGCCTCTCCTACACCTTGGGGGCCTGGGTCTACGGAACCAAGCGCCCCGACCCCTGGCCCGGGCGGGTGGGCTTCCACGGGGTGTGGCACGTCCTCGTCCTCCTGGGAAGCCTCTTTATGTACCTGGCGGTCTTGAGCCTCTACACCTAGCTTTCTCATGAGAAAGTAAGTACCATGGGAGGCATGGAGCCGCCCCTGATCCTCATCGTGGAGGACGAGAAGGACATCGCCCGCTTCATTGAGCTTGAGCTCCAGGCCGAGGGCTACCGCACCGAGGTGGCCCACGACGGGATCACCGGGCTTTCCAAGTTCCGGGAGGTGAGCCCCAACCTGGTGATCCTGGACCTGATGCTCCCCGTGATGGACGGGATTGAGGTGGCCAAGCGCATCCGCAAGACCTCCAACGTCCCCATCCTCATCCTCACCGCCAAGGACCGCGTGGAGGACAAGGTGGCGGGCCTGGACGCGGGGGCCGACGACTACCTGGTGAAGCCCTTCTCCATAGAAGAGCTCCTCGCCCGGGTCAGGGCCCACCTCCGCCGGGTCACCCCGGCCATCACCGGGGAGATCCGGGTGGCGGACCTCATCATCAACCTCGAGGGCCGGGAGGTCTTCCGGGGAAACCGCCGCATTGAACTCTCCAACAAGGAGTTTGAGCTTCTGGAGCTCCTCGCCAAAAACCCCGGCAAGGTCTTCAGCCGCTACGAGATTGAGGAGAAGGTCTGGCCCGGCTACCAAGGGGGAAGCAACGTGGTGGACGTCTACATCGGCTACCTGCGCAAGAAGCTGGAGGCGGGGGGGGAGCGCCGCCTCATCCACACGGTGCGGGGCGTGGGGTACGTCCTCAGGGAGGACTGAGCCCAAGCCTAGCCTCCCGGCATGACCCTTAGGACCCGGATCACCCTCCTCACGGCGGGGCTCCTCCTCGTGGCCTTTTTGGTCCTCGGCTTCGCCCTGGAGGGGCTCCTTCGGAACTTCCTCTACGGGAGCCTGCGCACCGACCTGAAGGAGGCGGCCAACCAGGTGGTGCGCCTCCTCAACCTGGGGGGGCAGGCCCTCCTCGAGGCCGGCCTCCCCCCGAGCCTCTACGCCGAGGTCCAGCTCCTCCCCGAGGAGGACCCGGCCCTCCTCGCCCGGGAGGGCGGGATCAGCCTGCAGAAAAGCCCCGCCCTGGGAAGCCAGCGCCTCCTCCTCCAGGAGGAGGCCTACCGGGAGCTCCTCAAGCGGGGAGAGGTGTGGGCCTACGCGGAGCTCCCCCGTGAGGGCCACCCCCTGCGGCTTCTCGTCTACGCCCGGAAGGTGGAGGTCAACCTCTCGGGCTCGGTGTGGAAGGGCGCCCTCCTCGTGGGCCGGCCCACGGAGGACCTGGAGGCCACCCTAAGCCAGTTCGCCCGCATCTACGCGGGCACGGCCCTCTTCGTCCTCCTCCTCTCCCTCTTCCTCGCCCGCAGCCTCGTGGCCCGGGCCCTGGAGCCCTTGGAGTGGGCGGCGCGCAAGGCCGAGGCCATGAGCGCCCGCCCCGAGCCCTTACCGGAGCCGGAAACCCGGGACGAGGTGGCCGCCCTGGTCAAGGCCCTGAACGGGATGCTCACCCGCCTGCAGGAGGCCTTTGAGGCCCAGACCCGCTTCCTCCAGGACGCCTCCCACGAGCTCAGGACCCCCATCACCGCCATCCTGGGGCACGTGGGCTACCTGCTCCGGCGCACCCCCCTCACCGAGGCCCAGCGGGAGAGCCTCGAGGTGGTGAAGCGGGAGGCGGAGCGCATGGGTAAGCTCGTCTCCGACCTCCTGGACCTCTCGCAAAGCGGCGCCTGGAGGATCCGCCCTGTGCCTGTGCGGGTCTTGGACCTCCTGGAAGAGGTGCGGGAGGAGTTCGCCAAAAGCTTTGACGGGGAGATCCTGGTGGAGGCCCCCGAGGACCTCTACGTCCTGGGGGACCCCGACCGGCTCCACCAGGTCATGGCCAACCTGGTCTCCAACGCCCTCAAGGCGGGGGCCCGGCACGTGTGGCTTAGGGCCTTTGACCTAGGGGACAAGGCGGTGGTCCGGGTGGAGGACGACGGGGAGGGGATCCCCGAGGAGCACCTCCCCCACCTCTTTGAGCGCTTCTACCGGGTGGACAAGGCCCGGGACCGGGAACGGGGCGGGTCGGGCCTCGGCCTCGCCATCGTGAAGGCCATCCTCGAGGCCCACGGGGGGGAGGTCTGGGTGGAGAGCCAGGTGGGCAAGGGGACGGCCTTCAGCTTTTCCCTTCCCGCAAGCGGGCCACCGCCTCCTCCACGCTGATCTCCCCCCGCCTTAGGGCCTCCAGGACCTCGAGGCGGTCCTTCCCCTCGTCCTCCTCGTACCCCAGGGCCTTCAGGAGGGCGTCCAGCCGGGCCCGCACCGTGGGGTAGGAAACCCCCAGGATGCGCTCCACCTCCTTCAGGTTCCCCCGGGTCTTCACGAAAAGCCGCAGGAAGTCCAGGTGCTCCTTGGGGAGGAGGGCGAACTCGTTCAAGGCGAAGCGCCCGTTAAAACCCCAGCCCCGAGGGGTGCCGGGAACCCAGGAAGGGGGCCCCCAAAAGGGCGAACAGGAAGAGGGCGTAGGCCCCGAGGAGGAGGCCCGCCCGAAGAAGGCCCCGCAGCCGCTCGTCCAGAAGGAAGTAGAGGGTGAGGAGAAGCCAGCCCAGGACCACCGAAACCTCCTTGGGGTCCGGGCTCAGAGGGCTCCCGAAGTAGCCGAAGGCCCAGGCCATGCCGCTCGCAAGCCCCAGGGTGGCCGCCACGTACCCCACCCGGAGGTAACCCCGCTCAAGCCGCCTCAGGCTCCAAAGGGGGGCGGCGGCCACGGCCCGCTCGGGGGCCAGGCGGAGCCTCAGGTCCTGGAGGGCGCACATCGCCCCCGCCCCCACCCCCACGCTCAGGGCGAGGTAGGCCACGAGGAAGGCCCCGGCGTGGAAGAGGGTGAGGAGGAGGGGCAGGTCTCCCCCGGGGTGGGGTAGGGACCGGAGGGCGAAGAGGGCGAGGAGGAGGGCCAAAAAGGCCAGGTACCGGCCCAGGGGCCTAAGCCGGGGCCGGTCCCAAAGGGTCTTTCCCCGGAGGGCGAGGAGCCCCCCCAGGACCAAGGCCACCTGGGCGGGCCCGGCGAAGGGCCCTTCGGCCAGGGCGTGGAAGAGGGCCCCAAGGAGGAGGAAGGCCCCGCCCCAGGAAAGCCCCGCGGGGAGAAAGACCCCAAAGGCCACCCCCACCACCCCGAGAAAGGCCAGGGCCAGGGTCATGTCCGGGAAAGCCGGTAGAGGAGGCAGTCCTCCGGGCAGGGAGGCCCCCCCACCCGGTCCAGGGCGCGGCGCTTCAGCCCCAGGATGAAGGGGTGGGCCAGACGCCCCGCCGCCTTTTCCAGCTCCACAGGCCCGGCCTCCGGCTGGGCCTTGGCCGCCTGGACCCGGGCCCAGGCCTCGAGGGCCCGGATGGCCTCCCGCACCCGGTGGCCCGCGTACCACTCCATGTAGTCCCCTAAGGCCTTCTCAATGAGGGCTTCCACCTTGGGGATCTCCCCCGCGCGGGCCCTTAGGTTCCGGTCCACCACCCGCTTGAGGTCGTCCAGGTTGTAGAGGTAGGCGTGGGGGAGGTCCCCCACCCGGGGGTCAATGTTCCGGGGAAGGGCGATGTCTATGAGGAAAAGGGGCTTGGCCCGCTTGGGCAGGTCCTCGGGGCCCACCAGGTAGTGGGGGGCGGCGGCCGAGGCCACCACCAGGTCCGCCTGGCGCAAGACCTGGGGAAGGGCGGGAAGGCCAAAGGCCTCGCCGCCAAAGCGCTCCGCCAGGGCCTGGGCCTTTTCCTCCGTCCGGTTCACGACCAGGATCCGCCCCACCCCGTGGGCCTTCAGGTGGGTGAGGAAAAGCTCCGCCATCTCCCCCGCCCCCAGCACGGCCACGGAAAGCCCGGAAAGGTCCCCGTAGACGGCGAGGGCCAGGTCCAAGGCGGCGTAGGCCACGCTCACCGCCCCCATGCCGATGCCCGTCTCGCTCCGGGCCCGCTTGCCCAAGGCGATGGCCGACTGAAAGGCCTTCTCCAGAAGGCTTTCCGTGGCGCCCTGCCTCCTGGCCAGGAAGAGGGCCTCCCGCACCTGGCCCAGGATCTGGGCCTCCCCCACCACCAGGGAGTCCAGCCCGGCGGCCACCCGGTAGAGGTGGCGCAGGGCCTCCACCCCCTCCTTCACGTAGAGGTGCCGGGGGGCCACCCCCCTTGAGAGGAGGAAGGCCCTGGCCTTCTCGGGGCTTCCCACCCCGTAGAGCTCCGTGCGGTTGCAGGTGGAGAGGACCACCCCCTTGCCCAGGGCGGAAAGGGCGGCGGGGAGGGCCACCACGGGGTCCAAGGCGGCCCGCTCCCGCACCTCCAGGGGGGCGGTCTTGTGGGAGAGGCCCACCAGGTAGAGGGGCAAGGCCATACGCTTCCCTGAGTATAGGCCACCGGGGTAGGGACGTTTGCCCTACCGCCCGAGGGCCCGGAGAAGGGCGGCAAAAAGCCCTTCTAGCCCCGGGCTTTCCGCCTCCACCACGGGAAAGCCAAGCCTCCGGGCCTCCTCCCCGGTGCTCGGGCCGATGGCGGCCGCCTTGGGGCGCTTAGCGGTCCAGCGGGCGAAGGCCCGCACCCCGCTCGGGCTGAAGAAGGCCACCACCTCCGCCCGCTCCAAGAGGGCCACCTCCTCGGGAGCGAGGGCCCTTTCCCGGGTGGCGTAGACCGGAAGGCGCACCACCTCCACCCCCCGCGCCCTAAGCCCTTCCTCCAGGTCCCGCCCCGCCAGGTCCCCGGCCACGAAGAGGACCCTTTGCGCCTGGGGAAAGCTTTGGGCCAGGTCCTTGGCCGTGGCCCGTGGGGGCAGGAAGGCCGGGGGAAGCCCCCCTGCCCTCAGGACCCCCGCCGTGCCCTCCCCCACGGCCGCCACCTTTAGGAAGGGGCGGCCCGCCTCCTCCCAGGCAAGGAGGAGGCGCCTCGCCCCCTCCTTGGAGGTCACGGCCACGTAGTCCCACCCCTCCTTGAGCTTTTCGGAGAGGAGGGCGCGGGCGGGAAGGTCCACCTGCTCCAAAAGGGCCACCTCCGCCGCCTCTATCCCGAGGGCGGCGAGCCTCGCAAGGAGCGCCCTATCCTTCCCCCTCGTGAGGAGCACCACGGCCCTTGAGCACCTTCTGGAAAAGCTTCATGGCGGCCAGGGCCCGGGGAAAGCCGAGGAAGAGGGCGGACTGCAGGATGGTCTCCCGCACCTCCCGTTCCGTGGCCCCCACCCTCAAGGCCCCCTCCAGGTGGGTGGCGAGCTCCTTGGGGCTCCCCAGAGCGATGAGGGCGGTGATGGCGAGAAGCTCCCGGGTCTTCAGGTCCAGGCCCGGCCTCGCCAGGACCTCCTCGTAGGCGAAGTCCCGGATGTAGCGGAAGAGGTCCTCGTCCACCGCCTTGAGGCTCTCCTCAATGGCCTCGGCCTTCTCCCCCCAGATGGCGGCCCGGACGCTCATGGGAGGTAGTCTAGCACCCTTTCCAGCCGGGGAAGGGCCTTGGGGTTCTCCCCAAGGGGGTCAAAGAGGAGGGCCCGCATCCCCACGGCCTCCGCCCCCAAAAGGTCCGCCTCCGCGTCCCCCACGTGCACCGCCTCCTCCGGGGAAACCCCGAGGGCCTCCAGGGCCTCCCGGAAGAGCCTCGGGTCGGGCTTGGCGTAGCCGGAGAGGGCGCTCACCGAGAGGTGATCAAAGTAGCGCCCAAGGCCCACCACCTCCAGGATCTCCGGCAGGGTGGCGTCCCAGTTGGAGACCACGGCCAGGGGGTACCCCTTCGCCTTAAGGGCCTTCAGGGTGGCCTCCGCCCCGGGGACGAGGGGCCAGGTGGCGGGGTCCTTCCAGCGGGCCACAAGCTCCCGGGAAAGGGCCTCGGCGTGGTCCTCGAGGCCCATCCCCACGAGGAGCCTCCGGTGGAACTCCCGCCAAAGGCCCAAGGCGGTCTCCAGGTCCCGGGCCTTCAGGTGGTTTTCCTCGTAGAAGCGGAAGGCCTCGAGGGCCGCCTTGCGCACATCCCCCCTCGGCCTCAGGCCCCGCGCCTCCAAAAGGGGCAGGAGCCAGAAGCGGGGGCTCGCCAGGATCAGGGTGTTCCCCACGTCAAAGGTCAGGGCCCGGACCATGGCCTCAGTCTATACCGCTTCTAACCCAAGCCTAACCCCCTCCCGCTACACTGCGTCAGGGAGGTGGGACCATGAAAGGATGGCTTTTCGCGGCGGCGCTCTTCGCCCTCACGGCCCTGGCCCAGACCTTCCAGGTGGTCTCCGGGGAGGCCCGCTACCGGGTGCGGGAGGAGCTTTTGCAGGTGGGCCTCACCGACGCCGTGGGCACCACTAAGGCGGTGCGGGGGGAGGTCCGGCTGCAAGACGGCCGGGTAAGCGGGGAGTTCGTGGTGGACCTGAGGGAGCTCAAAAGCGACCAGGCCCGGCGGGACAACTACCTGCGCCAAAGAACCCTAGAGACGGACCGCTATCCCTTCGCCACCTTCCGGCCCAAGGAGGTGAGGGGCCTCCCGAACCCCCTGCCCCGGCAAGGCAAGGTGCCCATCCAGGTGGTCGGGGACCTCACCATCAAAGAGACGACGGCGGAGGTGGTCTGGGAAGGGGAGGCGGAGTTCCAGGGCGACGAGGTGCGGGTCTTTTTGCGGACGGAGTTTCCCTTTGAGAAGTTCGGCCTCGCCCAACCCCGGGTCTCCGTGGTCCTGAGCTTGGAAAACCGGATCCGCCTGGAGGTGGAGCTCGTCCTAAGGAGGCAATGATGCAAAGACGGGCGGTATTCGGCCTCTTCCTCCTCCCCTTGGCCCGGGGCCAAGGAACCTGCGCCCCCACCCCCGCCCTCACCCAGGGCCCCTACTACCTCCGGGACGTGCCCCAAAGGGAAGACCTGAGGGAGGGGCTTCCTGGGGTGCCCTTGCGCCTCCTCCTTCGCGTGCGGGACCGGGCCTGCAGGCCCCTACAGGGCGCCCGGGTGGACCTCTGGCACACCGACGCCCTCGGCCGCTACTCCGGGGTCAACGCCCCCGGGACCTTCTGCCGGGGCTGGCAGGCCACGGACGAACGGGGAGAGGTGGCCTTCCTCACCCTCTTTCCCGGCTGGTACCCGAGCCGCACCCCCCACCTGCACCTGCGGGTGGAAGCGGGAGGGCGGGTCTTCGCCACCCAGCTCTTCTTCCCCGAGGAGGTCCAGCGCCAGGTCTACGCCCTCCCGCCCTACCGGGAAAGGGGGATGCCCCGGGTGAACAACCGGCAGGACGGCCTCTTCCGGGCGGACCTTCTCCTCCGCCTGGAACGGGAAGGGGAGGCGTACCGGGGGGCCTTCGTCCTCACCCTGCCCGGCTGAGGCTACGCTTGGACCACGGCGTCCCCGTCAGCAGGTCCACCGGAAGCCCCAGTAGAGCTTCTAAGTAATCGCGCAGGTCCACGATCTCCCACCCTAGGGGGCGTTCTAGCGCTACCAGGATATCCACGTCGCTTACGGGGGTGGCCTCCCCCCGGGCGTAGGAACCGAAGATGGCCAGCTCCCGCACGCCGAAGCGCGCCCGAAGCTCCGGCTTGTGCCGGGCCAGGATGCTCAGGATCTCGCCCAGGGTCCTCATGGTCCGCCACCCCGAAAGGGGCCGAAGCGCCTCCGTGCCTCCAGTATACCCCCTTCCTTCGCCTCCCCTGCCCCTTCCCTGGTACCCTTAAGGGCATGATCGCCCGCTACCAGACGCCGGAGATGGCCCGCCTCTGGTCGGAGGAAAGCCGCTACCGGATGTGGGCCCGGGTGGAGGCCTACGCCCTCGAGGCCTGGGAGGCCTTAGGGGAGGTGCCCAAGGGCCTTTCGGCGAGGCTTCTCGCCAAGCTGGAGGAAAAGCCCCTGGACGGGGCCTTCGCCCGGAGGGTAGCGGAGCTGGAGGCGGTAACCCGCCACGACCTCGTGGCCTTCACCCGGGCCCTCGCCGAGTGGACGGGGGACGAGGAGGTGGGGCGCTACCTCCACCTGGGCCTTACCAGCTCCGACATCGTGGACACGGCGCAAAACGCCCTCCTGGTGGAGGCCCTAGGCCTCGTCCTGGAGGAGCTTAAGGGGGTGGAGGAGGCCTTAAAGGCCCTCGCCCTCCGCCACAAGCACACCCCCGCCATCGCCCGCACCCACGGGGTCCACGCCGAGCCCACGAGCTTCGGCCTCCGCTTCCTCTCCTTCCTCGCCGCCTTCCAAAGGGACGAGGAAAGGCTTAAGCGGGCGAGGGAGACCATCGGGGTCGCCATGCTCTCGGGCTCCGTGGGCAACTACGCCCACGTCCCCCCCGAGGTGGAGGCCCACGTGGCCTCTAGGCTTGGCCTCAGGCCCGAGCCCCTTTCCACCCAGGTCGTCCCCCGGGACCGGCACGCCGAGGTCATGGCGGCCCTCGCCATCCTGGGGGGGAACATAGAGCGGGTGGCCGTGGAGCTACGCCACCTCCAGCGCACGGAGGTCCTCGAGGCCCAGGAGCCCTTCCACGAAGGGCAGACGGGGAGCTCCTCCATGCCCCACAAGAAGAACCCCGTGGGCCTGGAGAACCTCACCGGGGTGGCGAGGCTTTTACGGGGCTACCTCTTTCCCGCCCTGGAGGACATCGCCCTCTGGCACGAGCGGGACATCTCCCACTCCTCCGTGGAAAGGGTCATCCTCCCCGACGCCACCACCCTGGCCCACTACGCCCTGAGGCGCCTCAAGGGGATCCTCGAGGGCCTCGAGGTCTTTGAAGAGAACCTGGCCAGGAACCTGGACCTCACCCGGGGCCTCGTCTACTCCCAGCAGGTCCTCAACGCCCTCATCGCCCGGGGCCTTTCCCGGAATAAGGCCTACGCCCTCGTCCAGCGGAACGCCTTGAGGAGCTGGAAAGAGGGGAAGAGCTTCCTGGAGCTCTTGGAGGCCGACCCCGAAAACCCCCTCAAGGGAAAGGAGCTAAGGGCCCTCTTTGACCCCAAGCCCTTCCTCCGGCACGTGGACGCCATCTACGCCCGGTTCGGGCTCTGAGCACCCCGCCCGCGGCTTTCGCCGCGGCGGGGGCCCCGAAAGGCTTCCCCAAAGCCCTAGTCCGGGCAATCCCCTGTGGCAAAACCGGGGTGCAGGCGCTTGGTCCTCACCAGAGAGGGGGGAGGCTCAGGGCGAAGCCGGGGAGCTCCGGGTCCAGGGAAACCCGCTCCACCCCCTCCAGGCGCAAGGGAGGTTTCCCCGGGCGGAAGACCTCCACCGCCCGGGCGTAGGGGTCCACCAAAACGCCCAGGAGCACCCCGTTTCTCAAGTAAATGCCCATCTTGGCCCGGAGCTCCTCCGGGTCCTGGGAGGCGGACCGGACCTCAAACACCGCCTTGGGCGCCAGGGGAGGAAAGCCCTCCCGCTCGGCCTCGGAAAGGGCCTCCCAAGCCCCCCGCTCCACGAAGGCAGCGTCGGGGGAAAGGATGGAGCCGTCGGGGAACTTAAAGCCCGTGGAGGAGTCAAAAACCACGCCAAGGCCCCGCTCCTCGTTCCAGCGGGCGAGCTGGTAGGCGAGCTGGAGGCTCCGCCTGCCGCTTTCGCCACCTGTAGGGCTCACCCAGAGCCTCCCTTCCGGGGAGCGCTCCCACTGGTACCCGGGGTTGAGCTCGGAGAGCCGCCGGAGCTCCTCCTCCGAAACCGGGCGGGCGAGGTCCAGCACCAAGGGCACACCCCCATTGTGGCACAAGGCCCCTTACAATGGGGGGAGAAGGGCCCAAGCGCCCCTTTGAGGAGAGGCATGGAGAAGCTCTACGAGGGCAAGGCCAAGGTGCTCTACCGGGAAGGCCCGGACACCTTAAGGGTCTACTTCAAGGACGAGGCCACCGCCTTCAACGCGCAAAAACGGGGGGTGATCCCGGGCAAGGGCGTGGTGAACAACAAGGTCTCGGCGGCCCTCTTCCGCTACCTCGAGGCCCACGGGGTCAAGACCCACTTCCTGGAGGAGGTCTCCGACCGGGAGATGCGGGTGAGGCGGGTGGAGATCCTTCCCCTGGAGGTGATCCTCCGCTTTAGGGCCGCGGGAAGCTTCGCCCGGCGCTACGGCCTAAAGGAGGGGACCCCGCTGAAGATGCCCCTTCTGGAGTTCTCCCTCAAAAACGACGCCCTGGGGGACCCCTTGATCTGCGAAAACGCCGTCCTGGCCCTGGGGCTCACCACAGAGGGGGAGCTGGAAGGGGTGAAGGCCGCCACGCTCCGGGTGGGGGACCTCCTCAAGGCCTTCTTCGCCGAGCGGGGCCTAGAGCTCGTGGACTTCAAGCTGGAGTTCGGGAAGGTGGGCGGGGAGATCCTCCTCGCCGACGAGATCAGCCCCGACACCATGCGCCTTTGGGACGAGAAGGGGGAGCCTTTGGACAAGGACCGCTTCCGCAAGGACCTAGGCGGCGTGGAGGAGGCCTACCGGGAGGTGCTCCGGCGGGTCCTGGGGTAGACTTGGGCCATATGCCGCGCTACCAGGCCACCCTGCTCATTGAGCTGAAGAAGGGCATCCTGGACCCCCAGGGCCGGGCGGTGGAGGGGGTGCTGAAGGACCTCGGCCACCCGGTGGAGGAGGTGCGGGTGGGGAAGGTGCTGGAGATCGTCTTCCCGGCGGAAAACCTCCTGGAGGCCGAGGAGAAGGCCAAGGCCATGGGCGCCCTCCTCGCCAACCCGGTGATGGAGGTCTACGCCTTGGAAGCCCTAAAGGAACTCCCATGAGGTGGGCCATCGTTCGCTTCCCCGGCGCCAACTGCGACGAGGACGCCCGCTTCGCCCTGGAGAAGGCGGGGATCCGGGCGGAGTTCGTCTGGCACACGGAAAGGGACCTCCGGGGCTTTGACGGGGTCTTCCTGCCCGGGGGGTTCAGCTACGGGGACTACCTGAGGGCGGGAGCCCTCGCCGCCAAGAGCCCGGTGATGGAAGCGGTGCGGCGCTTCGCCGAGGAAGGGCGGTACGTGGTGGGGGTCTGCAACGGCTTCCAGATCCTCACCGAGGCGGGCCTCCTGCCGGGGGCGCTTCTTGCCAACCTCAACCTCCACTTCACCTGCAAGGAGGTGGGGGTGCGGGTGGAGCGGAATGACCTCCCCTTCACCCGGCTCTACCCAAGGGGGCAGGTCCTGAGGCTTCCCATCGCCCACGGCGAGGGCCGCTACTACGCCGATCCCGAAACCCTCGCCCGGCTCGAGGGAGAGGGCCTCGTGGTCTTCCGCTACGCCCCCCTGAAGGACGAGGCGGACTACAACCCCAACGGGAGCCTCCACGACATCGCGGGCATCGTGAGCGAGAAGGGCAACGTCCTCGGCATGATGCCCCATCCCGAAAGGGCCGTGGACGAGGTCTTGGGCAACACCGACGGGCTTCCCTTCTTCCTGGGGCTCGTCAAGGAGGTGGCACGATGAAACCCAAAGCCATCACCTTTGACTTCTGGGGCACCCTCTTCACCGAGGGGGAGGCGTTTTTGGAAAAGGTCATGCCCGCCCGGTACGAGATCCTTCTGGACGCCCTCTCCGAGGCGGGGCACCCCGTGGACGAGGCCGAGGTGCGGGAGGCCTACCGCCAGGCCTCCTTGGCCTTTGAGGAGGCCTGGAAGGCGGGGGAGCACATGCCCGTCTACGAACGGGTGGCCCGGATCTTCGCCCTCCTCGGCGCCCCCCACGACCCCGGGCTCATCGCCCTCACCGCAAGGCGCCTGGAGGAAAGCTCCCTCCTCGCCCCCCTCAAGCCCCTCCCCGGGGTGGAGGTCCTGAAGGACCTCGCCAAGAAGTACCCCCTGGCCATCGTCTCCGACACCGGCATGACCCCGGGCCGCCTCCTCAGGGAGCACCTGAAGCGGCAGGGCCTGGACGTCTTCCAGGCCTTTAGCTTCTCCGACGAGACGGGCTTCGTGAAGCCCAAGCCCGAGGCCTTTCGCGTGGCCCTCGAGGCCCTGGGCGTCGCCCCGGAGGAGGCCCTGCACGTGGGGGACCTGCCCCAGACGGACATCAAGGGGGCCTTCGGGACGGGCTACCCCTGGGCGGTCCAGTACGTGGGCCTGAGGGAGGTGAACGGGGAGGTGAGGCCCACGGCCAAGGTGAAGGACCACCGGGAGCTCCTCTCCCTCCTCACGTGATGGAGGCCCTCGCCAAGGAGATCGGGATCCCGGAAGGGGAGTACCGGGAGATCGTCCAGAGGCTCGGGCGGGAGCCGAACCGGGTGGAGCTCCTCCTCTTCAAGGTGATGTGGAGCGAGCACTGCGCCTACAAGAACTCCCGCCCCCTCCTCAAGGCCCTCCCCAAGGAGGGGGAGGCCGTCCTCCAGGGCCCCGGGGAGAACGCCGGCGTGGTGCGGGTGGGCGAGGGTTGGGCCGTGGCCTTCAAGATAGAGAGCCACAACCACCCCTCGGCGGTGGAGCCCTTCCAGGGGGCGGCCACGGGGGTCGGGGGGATCCTCCGGGACATCATGAGCATGGGAGCCCGCCCCATCGCCCTCCTGGACTCCCTCCGCTTCGGGCCGCCCGAGGAGGCGAGAAGCCGCTACCTCCTCAAGGGGGTGGTCTCGGGCATCGCCTTTTACGGCAACGCCATCGGGGTGCCCACGGTGGGCGGGGACCTCTACTTCCACGAGGGCTACCGGGAAAACCCCCTGGTGAACGCCATGTGCCTCGGCCTCCTGAGGGAGGAGCACCTGAAGCGAAGCCGGGCTTCCTTGGGCCGCCCCATCTACTACGCCGGGGCCAAGACGGGCCGGGACGGGATCGGCGGGGCGGCCTTCGCGAGCCGGGAGCTCAAGGAGGAGAAGGCCGAGGACCGGCCCGCGGTCCAGGTGGGGGACCCTTTCCTGGGCAAGCTCCTCATGGAGGCCACCCTCGAGGCCATAGAGCTGGACCTGGTGGAAGGCGTCCAGGACATGGGGGCGGCGGGGCTCACCAGTAGCCTCTCGGAGCTCGCCCACAAGTCGGGCCTCGGGGTGGAGCTCCACCTGGACCTCGTCCCCACCCGGGAGGAGGGGATGACCCCGGAGGAGCTCCTCCTCTCGGAAAGCCAGGAGCGGATGGTCCTCGTTCCCAAGGAGGGGAAGGAAAAGGCCCTGGAGGAGGTCTTCGGAAGGTGGGGCCTAGACTGCGTCCCCGTGGCCAGGACCATCCCGGAAAGGGTCTTCCGGGTCCTCTTTAGGGGCGAGGTGGTGGCGGAGGTGCCCACGGAGGCCTTGGCCGAAGCCCCCACCTACGTGCGGGTGGGGCGGGAGGACCCCGAGGTGCGGAGGCTTAGGGAAACCCCCATCCCCCCCTTAGAGGCCGACCCCCAGGAGGTCCTAAGGAGGCTCCTCGCCTCCCCCAACCTGGCGAGCCGGGAGGCGGTCTACGAGCGGTACGACCACCAGGTGGGGACCCGCACCGCCCTCCTCCCCGGCAAAGGGGACGCCGCGGTCCTCTGGATCAAGGGCACCCGCCTCGGCGTCGCCGCCAAGGTGGACCAAAACCCCCGCTATAGCCGCCTCCACCCCCGCCTTGGGGCCATGCACGCCCTGGCGGAGGCCTGCCGGAACGTCAGCGTGGTGGGGGCGAAGCCCCTCGCCTACACCGACGGCCTCAACCTGGGAAGCCCGGAAACCCCGGAGGGCTACCACGAGCTCGCCGAGACCATCGCCGGGCTCAAGGAGGCGAGCGAGGCCTTGGGCGTCCCCGTGGTCTCGGGGAACGTCTCCCTCTACAACGAAAGCGGGGGCAAGCGCATCCCCCCCACGGCCATGGTGGGGGTGGTGGGGGTCCTGGAGGTGGACAAGCGGGCGGAGATGGGCTTTAGGCGCCCGGGGGAGGTCCTCCTCCTCATCGGGGAGGAACGGGGGGAGCTTGGGGCGAGCGAGGTCCTCTACCTCCTCACGGGAAAGGAGTTCGGCCACCCCCCAAGGCTTGACCTCGGGCGGGAAAAGGCGGTGCAGGAGGCGATCCGGGACCTCATCCAAAGGGGCCTCACCCGAACGGCCCACGACGTGGCGGAAGGGGGGCTTCTTCTGGCCCTCGCCGAGATGACCTTCCCCTACGGGGTGGGGGCCACGGTGGAAGTGCGGGAGGAGGGCCTCGAGGCCCTCTTCGGCGAGGCCCCAAGCCGCGTCCTCTTCACCGTGGAGAAGACCCGCCTCCAGGAGGCCACCCTCCTCCTAGAGGAGCGGGGCCTCCCCTACCGGGTCCTGGGGGAGACGGGGGGGAAGAGCCTCACGGTCCTCACCCCGGGGGGTGTCCTAGAGTGGAGCCTGGAGGAACTGCTTTCCGCCTGGAAAGCGCCCCTCAGGGAGGTGCTGGATGGATAAGCCCCAGGAGGAGTGCGGCATCCTCGGGCTTTGGAGCGAAGGCCCCGTGGACGTGGCGGGGCTTCTCCACCTCGGCCTCCTCGCCCTGCAGCACAGGGGCCAGGAGGCGGCGGGGATGGCGGTCACGGACGGCAAAGCGTTCCTGGTGGAAAAGGACCTGGGCCTCGTGAACCAGGTCTTCACCGAGGAGCGCCTGGGGAAGCTCCGCCTTCCGGAGGCCCGCCTGGGCATCGCCCACACCCGCTACTCCACCACGGGCTCCAACCTGCGCATCAACGCCCAGCCCCTCACCGCCCGCACCGCCCACGGGGTCTTGGCCATCGCCCACAACGGCAACTTCACCAACGCCAAGCTCCTCCGCGACCGGCTCCTCCTGGAGGGGGCCACCTTCCAGAGCACCTCGGACACCGAGGTGATGCTCCTCCTCCTCGCCCGCATGGGCCACCTCCCCCTCCCCGAGGCCGCCGCCCAGGCCATGCGGCTCCTTCAGGGGGGGTATTCCATCCTCCTCATGAACCGCAAGACCCTCCTCGCCCTCCGCGACCCCCACGGGGTGAGGCCCCTCGTCCTCGGCAAGGCCCCCTGGGGCTACGCCTTCGCCTCCGAGCCCCCGGCCCTCCTCCTCATGGGGGCGGAGTACGTGCGGGACGTGCGCCCCGGGGAGGTGGTCTGGGTGGAGGAGGGAAGGCTCCAAAGCCTCCAGGCCCTCCCCCCAGAGCCCGCCCCCTGCGCTTTTGAGTGGATCTACTTCGCCCGGCCCGACAGCGTTCTAGACGGCACCGAGGCCTACGAGGCCCGGGTGAGGATGGGGATGGAGCTCTTCCGGGAGGCCCCCGCAGAGGCCGACCTCGTGGTCCCCGTCCCCGACTCGGGCATCGGGGCCGCCGTGGGCTACGCCAAGGCGAGCGGGCTCCCCCTGGAGTTCGGCCTCTACAAGAACCCCTACGCCGGGCGCACCTTCATCCAGCCCACCCAGGAGCTCCGCGACCTGAAGACGAGGCTCAAGCTCTCCCCCACGGGGGCGGTGAAGGGCAAGCGGGTGGTCCTGGTGGACGACTCCATCGTCCGGGGCACCACGAGCCGCCGCATCGTGCGCATGCTCAAGGAGGCGGGGGCCCTCGAGGTCCACTTCCGCGTCTCTAGCCCCCCCATCCGCTTCCCCTGCTACTACGGCATAGACACCGCGGCCCGCAAGGAGCTCATCGCTGCGGAGAAGAGCGTGGAGGAGATCCAAGCCTACATCGGGGCGGACTCTTTGGCCTTCCTCTCGGAGGAGGGGGTCAAGCGGGCCATCGGGCGGCCCGTCTGCCTCGCCTGCTTCAACGGGCGCTACCCGGCGGGGGTGCCCGAGGAGGGGGAAAAGCTCGCCCTAGAGCTTCTCTAGGACGAAGACCCGGGGGTAGACGCCCCCCTGCTCCACCACCCGGGCGTGGCGGAGGGCGAAGCCCGGGGGCAGGGCCCGCTTGAGGAGGGCGGGGCGCAGGGTGAGGAGGGCGACCCTTCCCCCAGGAAGGAGGAGGGCCAAGGCCCCGCGGAGGAAGTCCCGGTAGAGGCGGAAAAGCCCCTCCTTCCGGCCCAGGCGGAGGCCGTGGGGCGGGTTGGCGAGGATCCGGTCCACCTCGGGGAAGAAGCGGGGGAGGTGGCGGGCGTCGGCCCGAAGGAAGCGGATCCAGGAAAGCCCCGAGGCCAGGGCCGCCTCCCGAGCGAGCCCGAGCCTCTTCTCGTCCAGGTCCCCGGCGTAGACGGGGCTCGTGGGCCCCAGGGTGCTCGCCGCCTCGAGGGCGATGGTCCCCGAGCCCGTGAAGGGGTCCAGGACGCGCATCCCGGGGCGGGCGTCCGCGAGGCGGAGGAGGGCCTGGGCGAGGACGGGGGTGAGGCTTCCCCGGAGGGCCGCCTTGGGGAAGCGGCGGGAGAGGGGCCTTTCCGTGAGCTGGACCCCGAGGAAGGCCTCCTCCCCGCGGACGTCCACCCGGACCCGCACGGCCGGGCGCTTCAGGTCCACGGGCACGCCGTAGGCCCGGTGGAGGGCCTCCCCTACCCGCCTCTCCACCTCGGGGCTCGTGAAGGGGTGTTCCCCCTCCCTCCGGGCCTCCACGCGGAAGCTTCCCGCCTCCTCAAGCTCGGGCCAGGGAAGGGCCAAGGCGGCCCGCTCCAGGGCCCCCAAGGGGTCCTCCCGGGAAAGAAGAAGCCGGGCGCGGAAGAGGACGAGGTGGTGGGCGAGGCGAAGCCCCAAGGCCTCCTCCCCCACCCGGGCCCTGGGGATGCGGACCCGGCCCTTCCGGGCGTCCACCTCCGCCCCTTCGCCAGGGTAGAGGGCGGAAAGCTCCTCCAGGAGGAGGTCCTCCAGACCCGGGTGGGTGGTGGCCTCAAGCCACAAGGGCCTCCGCCTCCTCCCGAAGCCGCCGCAAGGCCTCCTTGCGGGCCTTAAGCTCGTGGCGCCTCTCCGCCAAGGCCTCGCACCGGTCCCGGTAAAGTCCCCGGAAGCGCTCCTCCTGCCGGGCAAGGCCCTCCTCCAAGGCCTCCTCCAGGGCCCGGCGCACGGCGGCGTAGGCCTCCTCGAGGCCTTGGGAGAGGAGGCGCTTCGCCCGCTCCTTGCGCCTCGGCAGGACGGAGAGGGCGAGGAAGGCCACGAAGAACCCCGCCAAAAGCCCGGTGAGGTCCGCGACCAGCCCCTTGAGCACCAGGGTCAGGGCCGCCCCCAGGCCAAGCCCCCCCACGCCCCCCGCCAGGGTGCGCACCACCGCCTCCTGGGCCAGGCCGGAAAGCCGCGCCGCCTCCTCCTCGGGGCGGAAGCGGGCGAGGGCCTCCTCCAAGGGCGCGAGAAGGGGCTCCTCCCCCTTGGGAAGGGGCCGGGCCTCCTTGAGGAGGGTGAGGGCGTCCAGAAGGAGCTCCTCCTCCCGCCGGGCGAGCCAGCGCAAGGCCTCCCCCACCGCCCGCTCCAGCCTCGCCCCGGCGTCCTGGACCACCTCCTTGAGGAAGCTCTCCCGGAAGGCCTTGGCGTTCAGGAGGTCGGGAAGGCGGCCCAGGCGCACCGTCTCGTCCAAGAAGCGGTGGCCCCGTTCCTCCACCTCGCGGAAGACCCGCTCCACCAAGGCCACCTGCCCGGCGAAATCGCGCCGCACCCGGGCCACGTGCCGCCTGAGGAGGTCCTCCAGGGCCTCGCAGGTGGCGAGGGCCTGGCCCACCTCCTCGGCCTCCGCCTCCAGGGCCCCTTCCCCCTCCACGAGGAGGCGCCGCAGGACCCCGAGGGCGGCGGAGAGCTTGAGGGGGAGGGCCTTCATCGCGATGACCTCCGCCACGTGGTCCCGGAGGCGCAGAAGCCCCTCGTCCCTCCCCTCCTTTCCCCGCCGGGCGGAGACCAGGAAAAGGGGCACCTCCTCCCCCAAGACCGCCCTCGCCCCCTCGGCCACGTAGCGGGCCACGGCCTCCCGGTCCTCCTCGGAGAGGAGGTCCGCCTTGTTCACCACCAGGACCACCTTCTTCCCCCAGTCGCGGATGAGGCGGAGGAACTCGGCCTCGGAGCGGGTGAGGGGGCGGTCGGCGCTGGTGACGAAGAGGATGAGGTCCGCCCGGGGGAGGAAGGTCCGGGTCAGGACCTCGTGGTGCTCCAGAAGGGCGTTGGTGCCCGGGGTGTCCACCAGGGCCAGGGTCCGGAGGAGGGGGTGGGGCTTGCGGAGCCTAAGGAAGCCTTCCCCTTCCTCCCTCCCCTCCTCCCCGTACTCCAGAAGCTGGATCCGGTCCGTGGTGGGGGTGGGGCCCTCGGGGAGGAGGTCCTCGCCCAAAAGGGCGTTCACCAGGCTGGACTTGCCGCTGTTGAACTCCCCCACCACCACGAGGAGGAAGGGCCCCTCCAGGTCCAGAAGGGCCTGGCGCAGGGGAGCGGGGTCAACGGGGGTGCGGGCGAGGGCCTCGAGGCCTTGGGCGAGGAGGGCCCGGACCCGCGCCCGCTTTCCCTCAAGCCCTTCTAGGCGCATTGCGCTTCAGGTAAAGCCCGAGCCCCAAGCCCAGGAGGAAGCCGAGCAGGAGGACCACGAGGAAAAAGGTCCCCGTGCCCACCCCCCGCCAGCCGAAGAACCAGTAGCTGCACCGCCCCGGGGCCAAGGCCCCGGCCGGGGCGGCCGGGACGAAGAGGAAGTTGAAAAGCAGCACCAAGAGGACGAGGGCCCCGAAGAGGACCAGGGCCCAGCGCAGCCCGGTTTGCGCCTTCTCCCTCATGCCGCGATTTTACCCGGCTATAATCGCCCTATGGTGAGCACCCTCAAGCGGGACGAGGCCCTCTTTGAGCTCATCGCCTTAGAGGAGAAAAGGCAGCGGGAAGGCCTGGAGCTCATCGCCAGCGAAAACTTCGTCTCCAAGCAGGTGCGGGAGGCGGTGGGGAGCGTCCTCACCAACAAGTACGCCGAGGGCTACCCCGGGGCCCGGTACTACGGGGGGTGCGAGGTCATTGACCGGGTGGAGTCCCTGGCCATAGAGCGGGCCAAGGCCCTCTTCGGGGCGGCCTGGGCCAACGTCCAGCCCCACTCCGGCTCCCAAGCCAACATGGCGGTCTACATGGCCCTGATGGAGCCGGGGGACACCCTCATGGGCATGGACCTCGCGGCCGGCGGCCACCTCACCCACGGCTCCCGCGTGAACTTCTCCGGGAAGCTTTACAAGGTGGTCTCCTACGGGGTCCGTCCCGACACGGAGCTCATAGACCTGGAGGAGGTCCGCCGCCTCGCCCTGGAGCACCGCCCCAAGGTGATCGTGGCCGGGGCCAGCGCCTACCCCCGCTTCTGGGACTTCAAGGCCTTTCGGGAGATCGCCGACGAGGTGGGGGCCTACCTCGTGGTGGACATGGCCCACTTCGCCGGGCTCGTGGCCGCGGGCCTCCACCCGAACCCCCTGCCTTACGCCCACGTGGTGACGAGCACCACCCACAAAACCCTCCGGGGCCCGAGGGGCGGCCTCATCCTCTCCAACGACCCCGAGCTCGGCAAGAGGATTGACAAGCTCATCTTCCCCGGGATCCAGGGAGGGCCCTTGGAGCACGTGATCGCCGGGAAGGCCGTGGCCTTCTTTGAGGCCCTACAGCCCGAGTTCAAGGAGTACAGCCGCCTGGTGGTGGAAAACGCCAAGCGCCTGGCGGAGGAGCTTGCCCGCCGGGGCTACCGCATCGTCACCGGGGGGACGGACAACCACCTCTTCCTCGTGGACCTGCGCCCCAAAGGCCTCACCGGGAAGGAGGCGGAGGAGAGGCTGGACGCCGTGGGGATCACGGTGAACAAGAACGCCATCCCCTTTGACCCCAAGCCCCCCCGGGTCACCTCGGGGATCCGCATCGGCACCCCGGCCATCACCACCCGGGGCTTCACCCCCGAGGAGATGCCCCTCGTCGCCGAGCTCATAGACCGGGCCCTTCTGGAGGGCCCCTCGGAGGCCCTGCGGGAAGAGGTGCGCAGGCTCGCCCTGGCCCACCCCATGCCCTGAAGGCCCCCGCGGCACCCCCTTAAAATGGGGGGGATGCTCCGCCGCCTCGAGGTCCAGAACCTCGCCGTCATCCGCGAGGCCGCCTTGGACTTCGCCCCCGGCCTCAACGTCCTCACCGGGGAGACGGGCGCGGGGAAAAGCCTCCTCGTGGACGCCCTCGCCCTCCTCCTCGGGGGGCGGGCGGAGGGGCTTATCGGGCCCTACGGGGAAAGCCTCCTCGTGACCGCCTTCTTTGAGGGCCCCCCCGGGGAGGCGGTCCTCTCCCGCCGCGTGGGGGCCCGCTCCACCCCCAGGGTGGACGGGGAGGTGGTCACCCTGAAGGAGCTCCAGGCGGAAGCGGAAAGGCGCCTCTCCCTCCACGCCCAGCACACCGCCTTGGCCCTCCTCTCCCCCAGGCGCCAGCGGGAGGCCCTGGACGCCCTCCTCCCCGAGGGCCTCCTCGCCGCCTACCAGGAGGCCTACGCCCGGCGCGAGGCCCTCCTGAAGGAGAAGGCGGCCCTGGAGGAAAGCCTAAAGGCCCGGGCGGAGCGGGAGGACCTCCTCCGCTACCAGATCCGGGAGATTGAGGAGGCCCGGGTGCGGCCCGGGGAGGAGGAGGAGCTTTTGGCCCTGGCGGAGCGCCTCCGCCACCTGGAGACCATCCGGGAAAGGCTCGCCCGGGCCCTCGCCCTCCTCACGGAGCGGGAAGCCCAGGACCTCCTGGCCCTGGCGGCGAAGGAGGTGCGGGCGGCGGCCCGGCACGACCCGGCCCTCGAGGCCCTGGCCGAGGAGCTTTCGGGGGCGGCCGAGGCGGTCCGGGCCGTGGCCCGGGAGCTGGAGGACCACCTGGAGGGCCTGGACCTGGACCCCGAGGAGCTGGACCGGGTGGAGGCCCGCCTCAGCCTCCTGGAGCGCCTGAAGCGGAAGTACGGCCCCACCTTAGCGGACGTCCTGGCCCACGCCCAAAAGGCCCGGGAGGAGCTCGCCCGGATGGAAGGGGGGGAGGAGCGGCTTTCGGAGGTGGAGCGCCTCCTCAAGGCCCTCCACGAGGAGGTAGAGGCCCGGGGGCAGGCCCTGAGGCGGGCCCGGGAGGAGGCGGCGCGAAGGCTTACGGAGGGGATGGTGCGGGAGCTTCCCGCCCTGGGCCTCGCCGGGGCCCGCTTCGCGGTGGTCCTGGAGCCCCTCCCCGAGCCCGGCCCCCAGGGCCTCGAGGCGGTGGCCTTCCGGGTGGCCCCAAACCCCAACCTGCCCCCGGCCCCCCTCGAGGCCCTAAGCGGCGGGGAGCTCTCCCGCGTGGCCCTGGCCCTCGCCCTCCTCACGGGGACCGAGGCGCCCACCGTGGTCTTTGACGAGGTGGACGCCGGGGTGGGCGGGGAAACCGCCTGGCGGCTCGCCGAAAGGCTCAAGCGCCTGGCCGAGAGGCGGCAGGTCCTGGTGGTGACCCACCTGCCCCAGGTGGCCGCCGTGGCCCAGCGCCACTTCCGGGTGACCAAGACCCCCGAGGGCGTGCGGGTGGAGCCCTTGGCGGGCGAGGCCCGGGTGAAGGAGATCGCCCGCCTCCTCTCCGGGGCCTACACCCAGGCGGCTTTGGCCCACGCCCGGGAGCTTCTGGAGGCCCAGGGCGCCCTTTAGGAGGTGGAAGCGTGAAGGCGAGCGTGCGGTGGGTGGAGTGCCCCAGGGACGCTTGGCAGGGCTTCTCCCGCTTCATCCCCACGGAGGAGAAGGTGGCCTTCCTCAACGAGCTCCTGGAGGCCGGGTTCGCCCACCTGGACCTCACGAGCTTCGTCTCCCCCAAGTGGGTGCCCCAGATGCAAGACGCCGAAGAGGTGCTCAAGGCCCTCCCCCCGCCCAACGGGCGCACCTACCTCGCCATCGTGGCCAACGAGAAGGGCCTGGAAAGGGCCCTCGCCGCCCCCAACCTCACCCACGTGGGCTACCCCTTCTCCCTCTCCGAGACCTTCCAGCAAAGGAACACTAACCGCTCCATAGAGGCCTCCTGGCCCCTGGTGGGGGCCATGGTGGAGAGGACAGAGGGGCGGCTCGGCCTCGTGGTCTACCTCTCCATGGCCTTCGGCAACCCCTACGGGGACCCCTGGAGCGTGGAGGCCGTCCTCGAGGCCCTCGCCCGGCTTAAGGAAATGGGCGTGCGGGAGATCGCCCTCGCCGACACCTACGGGGTGGCGGAACCCGAGCGGATTCATGAGGTCTTGAAGGCCGCCGTGGCCCGCTTTGGCCCGGAAGGCCTCGGGGCCCACCTCCACGCCCGGCCCGAGGGGGCCTTGGCCAAGGTGGAGGCGGTCCTTGCGGCGGGGGTCACCTGGCTCGAGGGGGCCCTGGCGGGGGTGGGGGGGTGCCCCTTCGCCGGGGACGAGCTCGTGGGCAACCTCCCCACGGAGGTCGTCCTCCCCCATCTGGAGAAGCGGGGCCTCGCCACGGGAGTAGACCTAAGCCGCCTCCCCCTTCTCGCGGAGGAGGCGGCGCGGCTTAAGGCCCTTTACGCCTGAAAGGTGAGGACGATCTTCCCCCGCCCGTGCCCGGAGTCCATGCGGGCGTGGGCCTTCCTCAGGTTCTCCAGGCTGAAGGGGAGGACCTCGGCGATGAGGGGCCTCGCCAGGCCCCGCTCAAAGAGGGGGCGCATCTCCAGAAGGCGCTTCCTCTCCCGCGTGAGGAAGACGCCGTAGAGGGTCTGGTTCTTGGTGTAAAGCCCGGAGAGGTTCCCCTGCGGGGGGAGGATGGTGGCGATGCGGCCGAAGGGGCGCACCACGGGGATGACCCGCTCCACCAGGCTCTCCCCGGCGGTCTCAAAGGCGGCGTCCACCCCCTGGCCCTCCGTGGCCTTGAGGACCTCCTCCGCCCAGGGGCCCCGGTAGTCCAGGGCGAGGTCGGCCCCGAGCTCCTTGAGCACCGGGAGGTTTTCCGCGCTCGCCGTGGCGATCACGTAGGCCCCCGCCGCCTTGGCGAACTGGACGGCGAAGGAGCCCACGCCCCCCGCCCCGCCCATCACCAGCACCGTCTCCCCCGGGCGCACGGCCAGGCGGCGCACCACCGCCTCCCAGGCGGTACCCCCCGCCAAGGGAATGGCGGCGGCCTCGGCGAAGGAGAGGTTCTTGGGCTTCTTGGCCACGATCCCCGCGGGCACGGGGGTGTACTCGGCGTAGGTGCCGTGGGGGTTCCCGAAGATCTCGGGGGTGTAGTAGACCTCGTCCCCCTCCTTAAGGTCCTTCACCCCGGGGCCCACCTTGGCCACGACGCCGGCGGCGTCGTAGCCCAGGACGAAGGGGGGCTCCACCCCCGCCCAGCGCCCCGCCGCCCGGATCTTGGCGTCCACGGGGTTCACGGCCACGGCCAGGTTCCGCACCAAGACCTCCCCGGGCCCGGGCTCGGGCACCGGGAGGTCCCGCTCCTCCAGCATCTCCAACCCGCCGAAGCCCTTGAGCACCACCGCGCGCATCGGCTCACCCCCCTCAAAAACCTTAAAGGGGGGTCTAGGCCCCCTTTTGTGAAGAAGCTTCCTAGGCCGCCCGCTTGAGGTAGATCCCGGGGTCCGTGGGGTTGGCGATGGCCATGACCCGCTTGAGGAGCTCCTCCGGGGGCAGGTCCAAGAGGGCCGTCATCTCCCCGGGGGAGACCACGGCCTCGTAGAACCTCCTCGCCCCCTGGGCGAGGAGGAGCCCCACAAGCTCGGAGAGGGCCTCCTCTCCCCCGGGAAAGGCGGGGCCGAAGGCGTCGGGGACGAGGAGGTCCTTCTTGCCCGTGTGGAGGAGGAGGGCGTAACGGGCCTGGTCCCTTTTGTCCTGCCAGTCGGTGATGAGGTAAACCTTGGCCTCGGAAAGCTTCAGGCCGCCCAGGGCCGCCTTCAGGGCCTCGAGGCTCACCCGGGGCGCGGCGCGCATGCCCACGCGTACCATGGCCTCATCTTACGCGCTAAAGGAGCTTCCGGGCGTAGATCACCTGGCCGGCGTGGTGCTGGGCGTGCTCCACCAGGTGGTGGAGGACGTGGGCCCGGGGCGCCTCGGCGCCCAGGTGCCCCACGCGCACCACCTCCGCCAAGGCGGCCTCCTCCACCCGGCGGAAGGCGGCGAGGAGGACCTCCCAGGCCTCCCGGAAGCGGGCCTCCACCGCCTCCTTGGGCTCGGGCGCGCCCGAAAGCTCCCCCTCCCTCCCCTTCCTCGCCCACTCGGGAAGCTCCACGCCCAGGGCGTAGTGGGCGAGGCGCAAGGAGCTTCCCGTGATGTGCCGCACCAGGCCGCCGATGGGGTTCGCCCCCTCTTTGGGCCGCCGCCAGAAGGGCTCCTCGGGGAGGTCAAAGGCCCACTTGTCCAGGTGCAGGGCCACCTCCTTCAGGCCCTTGATCCAGGCGGACACCGCCGGGGAGACCCCGGGCTCCAGGGGTTCTAGAAAGGGCGCGGGCATAGGCGTATTCTACGGGGCGTGGAGGCGGTGGAGCGGGCCTTCCGGGCGCTGGACGAGGGGATCGCCGACTACCTCGCCCGAAAAGGGATCCGTCCCTCCTGCGGCCCGGGGTGCTTCGCCTGCTGCTACGGCTGGGTGACGGCGAGCCGCCTCGAGGCCCAGGCCCTCCTCCCCCACCTCACCGAGGCGCAGAAGGCCCGCGTCCTGGAGGAAGGCCCGAGGCGCCTCGCCCTCCTCGCCCGCGAAAAGGACGACCCCGGCTTCTCTCGCCGCTTCTTCCTAAGCCGAAGCCCCTGCCCCCTCCTGGAGGCGGGGCTCTGCGGGGTCTACGCCCACCGCCCCCTGGCCTGCCGGGGGGTCCTCACCGACGAGGACCCCGCCTACTGCGACCCCGAAAACCCCCACCCCGCCCCCAAGCCCCACCACGGGCCCGGGCACTTCCTCCGGGTGCCCCACCGCATGGCCCGCAGGCGGATGGAGGAGCTTTGGGAGGAGGAGCGGGCCCAGACGGGTTTTCTGGTCCTCGGGGAGCTTTCCGGCCTCCTCTACCTCCTCCTCACCGGCCTCCCCGAGGACCGGGAAGGGGTGGAGGCCCGGCTAGAGGCCCTCGGCGTCCTCGGGGGCCGGTTCGGCTTCCAGGTGGTCTAGGGCCTCCACCTTCATCACCTCCCGAAGAAGGCTCGTGGCGTAGCTCCCCTTGGGCAGGAAGAAGGAAAGCCAAAGCCCCTCCGGGGCCTCCTCCACCTTCCACTCCGCGAGGGGGACCCGGATGGGCCTCCGGGCGCCCCGCCTAGCCCTGAACTCCTCCCGCTTGAGGCCGTAGCGGGCGAGGACCTCGTCCTCTATGGCCCTCGCCTCCCCTTGGGCCTCGGGGTACTTCTTGCCGAAGAGGGGGCCCGTGGCGCTGATCTCAAGCCTTAGGGCGCGCTCGGCCTCCCCCGGGTCTTCCACCAGGAACTCCCCTCCCGTGGCGTGCTTTTTGGCCCAGTCCCCGGGGACCACCCGGTCGTAGAGGCCCAGGGCCATCCTCAGGGCCACCCAGTCGTTGAAGAGGAGGCTCTGGAGGCTTCCGATGAGGAAGCGCTTGAGCCAGGGGCTTCCCCGGCCCTTTCCCTCCTTCACTAGCTTGTAGCCCCTAACCGGGTTTAGCCCCCCAAGGCCGAAGCGCTGGGGGCCGTAGTAGTTGGGGACGCCCTTCTCCGCGAGGCGCTTTAGGACCGCCTCCGCCTCCGCCACCCCCCCTTTGGGGCGGCGGATGAGGATATGGAAGCGGTTCCCCTTGAGGTGCCCCGTCCTGAGCTTGTTGGTGTGGAGGTCGGCGGCAAGGAGCCTCACGCCCTGGAGGTTCTCCAGAAGGCAGAGGGCGTCCTCGTACTTCCTCGGGATGGAGAACCACTGGCGGGTTTTGGCGCGCTTGTCCTTTAGGCCCGCCACCCCGATCTCCTTCTCGGGCACCCCCACCTCGTCCCGCAGGAACTCCAAGACCTCCCGGGTGGTGCGGCCCTCCTTCTCCAGAAGGAGGTAGAGGTGCTCCCCCTCCCCCTTGGGGAGGTAGGCGGGCACCTCCTCCACCTGGAAGTCCTCGGGCTCCACCCGGATCTCCCCGCCCACCCCGGGGAGGTCTTGGGTGAGGAAGGGGTAGCGCTCGGGGCGAAAGACCAGGTCCATCCCCCTATTCTCGCCTAGGGAAGGGCCTTTAGCCAAGACTCCAGGACGCCGAAGCCGTAGCGGAAGAAGGCCTCGGAGCCAAGCTCCACCCCGGCCTCGGCCAGGATCTCCTTGGGGCTAGCGCTCTCCCCGGCCTCCAAAATCCGCAGGTACTTGGGCACGAAGGCCTCCCCCTCCTCCCGGTACTTGCCGTAGAGGGCGAGGACCACCAGGTAGCCCAGGGCGTAGCTGTAGGTGTAGAAGCGGTAGTGGACGAAGTGGGGGATGCCCGCCCAGGCGGCGCGGTCAAGCTCCGTCCAGGCCACGGCCTCCCCGTAGAGCCTCCTCTGCTCCTCGTCCCAGAGGGCGTGGAAGGCCTCGGGGGAGAGGGCGGCCTCCTTGCGGGCCTCGAGGCTTCTCTGCTCAAAGAAGGTGTACATCACCTGGCGGAAGAGGGTGTTTATGGCGTCCTCCACCCTCTCCGCGAGGAGGAGGGTCTTTTCCTCCCCGGAAAGCCTCTCCAGGAGGAGGTCGTCCAGGAGGATCTCGGCAAAGACGCTGGCGGTCTCGGCGAGGGGGGTGGAGGCCCCGAAGTTGAGGAGGCGCTGCTTGCGGGCGAGGTAGAAGTGCACCCCGTGCCCGAGCTCGTGGGCGAGGGTGTGGGCGCTGTCCAGGTCGTCCGTGTGGTTGAGGAGGATGTAGGGGTGGGTGGAGGGAAGCCCCCCAGAGCAGAAGGCCCCGCCCCGTTTGCCGGGCCTCGGGTAGACGTCTATCCAGCGCTTCTCAAAGAACTCCCGGGCGATTTCCGCAAGCTCGGGGGAGAAACGGCGGAAGGCCTCCAGCACCAGGGCCCGCGCCTCGGCAAAGGGCACCTTGGGCTTCTCCCCCAGGGGGGCGAGGAGGTCCTCGCTTGGGGTCTTCTCCCGGCCGAGCCTCCCCGCCTTCCAGCGGTAGTAGCGCTCCACCAGGGGGTAGTGGGCCTTTGTGGCCTCCAGGAGCGCCTCAATCTCCCTCACCTCCACCTCGTCGCGGAGGGCCACGGGCTCCAAGGGGTGGCGGTAGCCCCTAAGGCGGAGGTCCTGGAGGTAGTCCAGGTAAACCGCGTTGAAGACGGCGCTCAGCGTGGGGGCCTCGGCGAGGAGCTTCCCGTAAAGCGCCCGGTGGGCCTCGCGGCGCACCTCGGGGTCCGGGTCACGGCGGAGGGCCCGGACCTCCATCTCCGTGAGCTCCCTTTCCCCCACCCGGAAGCGGAACCGGCCCGTGTACTCCGTGTAGAACTGGCTCCAGGCGCTCCTTCCCACCAGGGCCTTGAGGTTCAGAAGCTCCTCCTCCCTTTCCGAGAGGGTGTGGGGAGCGTAGGCCCTTTGCCTTTTCAGGAAGTGGCCGAGGTCGGCGAGGCCCGGGTGGGCGAGGAGCCTCTGGAAGGCCTCCTCGGGAAGCTTCCTCAGGGCCACCTCCAGGGGCACGAGGCGGTTTCTGACCTCGGTGAAGCGGCTCCGCACCCGGTCCAAAAGGGCCTTGGCCTCGGGGTCTTGGGTGCGGGTGGCGAAGTAGAGGCTTGCGTAGTTCAGGGGCTTGTAGGCGAGCTCCAGGGCCTTCTCGTACCGCTCCAAGAGGTCCTGGGCCCCTTTCGGGTCCAAAAGCCCCTGGGGGTCAAGGCCCTGGGCCAGGGCGAGGGCGGCCTCGAGGTCCTGGAGGATCCTCGGGTCTTGGGGGCCTGAATAGAGGTCGGAGAGGTCCCATTCCATGGGAGCCAGTATAATGGCGGATAATGCTTCTTTGCTTTGTGGACGAGTCTGGAGATCACGTCCTAGACAGAATAGATCCATACTACCCCATCTTCGTCCTGGTGGGGCTACTCGTGGACGAGGAGCACTATGAGACCGTCATCGTTCCGGAGATGGCCCAAATCAAGAGAAAGCTATTCGGCCATGACGGGGTCGTCTTCCACACCGCCGACATAACGCGTAACCGCAACGGCTTTGAGCGTCTAAAAGATCCACGGTTCCGCCTGGAGTTCTACGAAACGCTCAACGAGGCCATGGCAAGGTGGGAGTACACCGTGGCGGCTGTGGTGGTGGATAAGCGGCGCCACAAGGAGGTTTACGGAGAAGCCGCCCTGGACCCTTACGAGCTTTCCCTGAAGGTGTTGGTGGAAAGGCTGGTCTTTGAGGTGGAGGAGCGCGGAAGCCAGGCCAAGGTCACTGCGGAAAGCCGCGCCCCCCACCTGGATGGGAGCCTCAAGCGCGCTTGGGAAGACCTCCTACAAAGGGGAACCCGCTACCTGTCAGCCAAGAGGCTCCGAAGGGCTCTGCATCGCTCGGAGTTAGAGTTCCGCAAAAAGCGGGAAAACATAGCGGGGCTCCAGTTGGCAGACCTGGTGGCCACACCCATTGGGCGCTGGTACCTCAAGAAACCCCTAAAAGAAGACTGGCGGATCATAGAGCAAAAGCTCCGCCGGGGTCCCCAAGGGTACATGGGATACGGGCTTGTCGTCCTGCCTAAGCCCCAACAAAAGGATTGAGGCCGGGGACCCGCTACGCAGTTCCCGGCCACCCAGGCTTCATTATAAGGAGGACACCCATGGCCGTCAAGCAAGCCCTTGTCGTCTACAAAGGCAAACCCGCCCTCGCCGAGGAGAAGGGGGGCCGCTTGGAGCTCACGCTGGAAGGAGGCGCAAGGCTGAGGGTGCGTCCCAAGGACGTCCTCTTCCTCCACCCGGGGCCCGCCTCCTTAGGCCTGAAGGTGCCCGAGGGAGAGGAGGAGGCCGCCTGGGAACTCCTGGAGGGGCAGACGGTGAGCCTTAGGGAGCTCGCCGAGCTGGTCTACGGGGCCTACACCCCGGAGGCCGCTCTGGGCGCCTACCTCCTCGCCCAGAAGGGGGAGCGCTTCGTCCTCGAGGGGGAAGGGGTCCGGGCCCGCACCCGGGAGGAGCTTCGGGCCTTAGAGGAGGCGGAAAGGAAGCGGGCCGAGCGGGAACGGGCCTTCCAGGAGGCCCTGAAGCGCCTAAAGGAGGGAAGCCCCGCCCCCGAGGACCGCCCCCTCCTCGCCGAGGTGGAGGCCCTGGCCCGGGGGGAGAGGAAGGAAAGCCCCGTCCTCCGGGCCCTGAACCTCCCCGAAACCCCCGAGGCGGCCCACGCCTTCCTCCTCCGCCTGGGCCTTTGGCAAAGGGAAAACCCCCACCCAAGGAGGCTCGGCCTTCCCCTCCAGCCCCCGGACCTCCCCGCCCCACCCCTCCCCGAGGAGGACCGGGTGGACCTCACCCACCTCCCCGCCTTCGCCATAGACGACGAGGGAAGCCAGGACCCCGACGACGCCGTCTTCGCCGAGAAGGTGGAAGGGGGCTTCCGCCTCTTCGTCCACGTGGCCGACGTGGCCGCCCTCGTCCCCCCCAAAAGCCCCCTGGACGAGGAGGCCCTGCGCCGGGGGGCGAACCTCTACCTCCCCGAGGGAACCGTGCCCATGCTCCCCCCCGCCGTCACCGAGGCCCTCGGCCTGGGCCTAAGGGAGGTCTCCCCGGCCCTCACCTTTGAGCTATGGGTCTCGGAGGAGGGGGAGCTTCTGGAGGAGAGGGTCTACCCCTCCTGGGTACGGGTCACGCGCCTCACCTACCGGGAGGCCCTGGGGGTGGAGGCCCTGAGGCCCCTGGAGGCCCTGGCGGAGGCCTTCCGGGCGAAGCGCCTCGCCGCGGGCGCCCTGGAGATCGCCCTCCCCGAGGTGAAGGTGCGGGTGGAGGGGGAGGAGGTCCGGATCACCCCCTTGCCCCCCTACCCAAGCCGCGTCTGGGTGCGGGAGGCCATGCTCCTCGCCGGGTACGCCGCGGCCCACCTGGCGGTGCGGGAGGGGCTTCCCTTCCCCTTCGCCACCCAGGAGGCCCCCGCAAGGCGGGTGGAGGGGGAGGGGCTTGCCGCCATGTGGGAGCAGCGGAAGGCCCTGAAGCGGGCCCAGCTCAAGGCGGTGCCCGCCCCCCACAAGGGCTTAGGCCTTCCCCTCTACGCCCAGGTGACGAGCCCCCTAAGGCGCTACCTGGACCTGGTGGCCCACCAGCAGCTCAGGGCCTGGCTCAAAGGGGAGAGGCCCCTCTCCCAGGCCGAGGTCCTGGAAAGGGTGGGGGCGGCGGAGGCGGTGGCCGACCTGGTGCGGGAGGCGGAGCGCAAGAGCAAGCTCCACTGGACCCTCCTCCACCTCGAGGCCAAGGGTTACGAGGGGCCCGGCGTCCTGGTGGAAAGGCGGGGGGGGCAGGGGGTCTTCCTCCTCCCCGAGCTCGGGCTTTCCGCCCAGGTGGCCCTGCCCAAGGCCCTTCCCCTGAACGCCGAGGCCCGCCTCCGCTTCCTGGAGGCGGACCTTCCGGCCCTCGAGGCCCGCTTCGCCCTGGTCTAGGCGCCGCATCAGGCTCGGGGCCATGCCGGGCCCCATGCCGGCCCAAGCCGGCATGGGGTGGCCTTAGTCTTCCCCTTGGGCCTTGGTGAAGCCGGGCTCGCCGTCAAATTCCTGGAGCTTCTCCAGGTGCATCCAGCGGAAGCGGCTTGCCACCCGGCTTACGAGGTCCAGGATCTCCGGGTCCTTAGCCTCCCCCTCCCCCGTGTAGAGGAAGCGGCAGCGGTAGTGGTCCACCAGGTCCGTGAGCCCGCCGGTGGGGGGGTAGACCTGGGTGCCCCGGTTGGAGATCATCTTGAGCCGGAAGGGGGTGCCCGCGGCAAGGTCCTCCAGGGCCTTTCCCAGGGCCTCGGGCAGGAGGTTGGTTTCCACGAAGACGTCCACCCCCACAACCCGGCGGCTCCTAGGGACGATGGGGGCGATGGCCCCGTCCACCTGGGGCAGGCGGAAGGGCTTGTAGCCCCGCACCTGGGTCTTCCTTGGGGTCTTGCCCAGGTTCTGGATGATGGCCTCGGTGTACTCCGTGGTCTTGGCCCCCCGGTCGTAGCCCACCACGTCCCCCGTGAGGACCCGGCCCTCCTCGAGGGTGTAGAGGAGGGCGTTCTCTATAAGGTCCGCCGTGGCGAACTCCTCCAGGTAGCGGAGCATCATCACCGCCGAGAGGAGGACCGCGGTGGGGTTGATGACGTTCTTCCCGGCGTACTTGGGGGCGGAACCGTGGACGGCCTCAAAGATGGCCACCTCGTTGCCGATGTTGGCCGAGGGAGCGAAGCCCAGGCCCCCAATGAGCCCCGAGGTGAGGTCGGAGAGGATGTCTCCGTTCATGTTGGTGGTGACGATCACCTCAAACTGCTCGGGCCTTTTCACCAGCTGGTGGGCAGCGTTGTCCACGATGATGTGGACCGCTTCTATGTCGGGGTACTCCTGGGCCACCTGCTCAAAGGCCCGCTTCAGGGTCCCTTCGGCGAGCTTCATGATGTTGGACTTGGTGGCGCAGTGGACCTTCTTCCGCCCCTCGGCCCGGGCCAGCTCAAAGGCGAAGCGGACGATCTTCTCCGATCCCTTCCAGGAGATGAGCTTGAGGGTCTGGGCCACGCTCGGGGTCTGCATGTGCTCAATCCCGGCGTAGAGGTCCTCCACGTTCTCCCGCACCACCACGAGGTCAATGCCCCGGCCCGCATAGGGGGTGGGGACGTTGGGGAACTCCCGCACGGGGCGGACGTTGGCGTAGGTCTCAAAGAGCTTCCTTAGGGTGACGTTGGCGCTCTTCTCCCCGTAGCCCACCGGGGTTTCCAGGGGACCCTTCAGGACCACCCGGGTCTTGCGGATGGACTCAATGGTCTCCTGGGGAACGCCCGAGGCGATGCCCCGCCGGAAGACGCTCGCCCCCGCCTCTCGCACCTCGTAGGCCAGGGGGGCCTTGGCCGCCTCTAGGACCTTGAGGGTAGCCTCCACGCACTCGGGCCCGATGCCGTCTCCGGGGATGACGGTGATGAGCTTGCGCCCGTCCTCGAGAACGTGCATCTTCTTGCCGGTTTCCGTGGTGATCAGGGGCATGGGTTCACCTCCGGGGGCGGAATCGCCCCCCTTTACACTACACCACGGGGCTTGAGGCCTTGTAAACTCGGGGCGTGGCCCGGGTGGTCGTGGTGGGGGCGGGGATCGTAGGGGCGGCCTCGGCCTACCGCCTGGCGGAAAAGGGGCTTAGGGTCTTGGTCCTGGAGAAGGAGGCCACCTACGCCCAAGGGTCCACCGGGAAAAGCGCCGCCGGGGTGCGGGTGCAGTTCTCCGAGCCCTCGAACGTCCTCCTCTCCTACCGTTCCATCCTGGAGTACCGGGAAATCCCCGAGGCCGCCTATCGGCCTACGGGCTACCTCTTCCTGGTGCCCGAGGCCCAGGCCGAGGCCCAGGAAGAGGCCCTAAGGGTGCAGAAGGCCCTGGGGGTCCCCGTGGAGAAGCTCTCCCTGGCGGAGGCCCAAAGGAAGGTGCCCTTTAGGGAGGAGGGCCTGGCCTACGCCACCTTCGGCCCCATGGACGGGACCATAGACCCCCACGGGGCCACGGCCTATTACCTCAGGGAGGCCAGGCGCCTGGGGGCGGAGGTGCGCTTTTCCGAGCCCCTCCTTAGGGCCGAGCGCCGGGAGGGTGTGTGGCGGGTGGAGACCCCGAAAGGGCTGTACGAGGCCCCTTTCCTCCTCCTGTGCACCGGGGCCTGGACAGGGGAGGTGGGGCGAACCTTGGGCCTGGAGATCCCCGTACAGCCGGTGCGCCGCATGGTCTTCGCCACCGCCCCTACGCCATTTCCCCACGCCTTTCCCCTCACCGTGGACCTCGGCACGGGCTTCTACTTCCGCTCCGAGGGAAGCCGCCTGGTCAAGTAGAGCGCACATTAGCGCACTCCGGCCCCCCACCAGGATGAGGACCTAAGCCTCCCCTCCACCCCTCCCACGATCCCCCGAAGAGGATGGGCTTGAGGAGAGAGAGGTCCCTCGGCACCTCGCGCCCGAGGAGGGGAAGGAAGGTGCCTACCCTCGTCAGCGAAGCTACCTTGTGGACCCGCCAGGGATTAACGCCAGGGGAGTTCCTTCCATCGGTGACCTCCCTCCGGCTCCCCGGCGAGCCCTGAAGGCTTGAAAGCAAGGAGAGGTGGCGCTTCGCCCTCTCAAGCTCTTGAGAAAGCCTGCGCCTGAGGTAGGGGTTGGGCTCCGCGCTTCTCTTCGCGCGGAGTTCCTGCACCCTGGAGGCGTAGAAGCCCTGGACGTGGTCCCTGAAGCTTAGGTCCTGGAGAAGCTTCCCGTAGCCTTTGGGGAGCTTCTCCTTGAACCCTAAGGCCCTTCTCCCGATGACGTAAGCGGCGGCCACGTCCTTGGACAGGGAAAGCTGCGGGGCGTACTTGAGCATGCCTATCGTGGAGGTGTCCTGGGGGTTGACCTCCACGACTTGGACACCTTTCTTCCCGGCCAAGGAGTGGACCTTCCGGAGGAGGGAGGCGTAGGCGAAGCGGTGCTGCTTCCTGCGGAAAGCTCTTCCAGAGCCGTCCCCTCTCCTTCCCTTAGGGAGGTGCTTCAGGCGCTCGGTGGCGACGGCTACGCCGTGCTCCTCCGCCAGGGAGACCACCTCGTGGGCGATCTTCCAGAGGACGAGCTCCTTGGCTCCTTTGTTCGGAGCGCGGTCCACTTCTTCCAGGGAGAGGGTGAGGTGCCTCCTGAGGTTTCCATCAGGGGAAACGAGGGCTAAGGCGAGGTGGTAGGGGTCCGAGTTCACGTCCAGGGCAAGGACCCCGTTCTCCTTCGTGGCCACGAGAGGAGCGGGTTCTTCCTCCCAGGTGAAGGTGGCGTAGACCTTGCCCTCCTTGAGGGAGAGCTCCACGTTGTAGGGGAGGGAGGCGTATACCCTCTGGAGGAGGGTGCTCAGGTTGGGGTGCTTCGTTTGGATCAGGGCGTGGGCGTAGCCTCCGTCTCCGAGGTTGATCCGGAGCCACAGGGCTCCGTCCTTGACGAAGAGCCTCAGGTTGAGGTTGCCCCCCTTGGTCTTGTCCCCACGGGAGTAGAGGAGGCCCTGGCGCTTCTCCTTCCACTCCCGCTTGACCTCCTTCAGGGGCTTACCCGAGAGGTGCCTGCGCCTCAGGGTCTCAAAGAGCCTCCTTCCCCCGAAGACGACCTTCCGGGGGTCTTCTCCTCTCTCCCGGGCGGAGTCCAGGAGGGCCTGGGCCTTCATCACCGCGTCGTCGGCGTAGCGGGTGTTGAGGCGGAAGAAGGTGCAGAGGGGTCCATTTTCCCGTTTGAGGGCTTCCCGGCTCCATCCCTCAAGCAAGCGGTTGTAGGCGTAGCGCGGGGCGGCGGAGAAGCGGCGCATGAGGTCCAGGGTGGCCTTGTGGTCTTCTCCGGAAGGGAAGAGGAGAAGAGCCTGGACTCCGGTGAAGGCTTTCGCCCTCTTCTGCGAGGTACGCTTGCGCGTGGCCTTAGGCTTGGCCTTCACCTGTGGCCTCCTGTGGGGGAGTATAGCGCTTCGGGGCTTTTCGTATGTCGCGGGGGCTCGCTGGGGTGAGGTGGCGGGAAGCGGGGACGTACGAGCGTTGGGGTGAAGTAATGTGCGCTATTTCCCAACTGTTTGCACCTCCTCTTCGGCCGCTCCAACCCCGAGGAGCCCCCGGGCTTCCGGGAGGGGATGGACTGGGGCTGGCTTGGGCCCACCCTCGAGGCGGGCCTCGCCCGCTTCCCCTTCCTGGAGGGGCTTTCCCTGGACCGAAGGGCCAGCTGGTGGGGCTACTACGAGATGACCCCCGACCACAACCCCATCCTGGGCTTCGTGGAGGAGGGGCTTCTCGTGGCCGCGGGCTTCTCGGGGCACGGGGTGCAGCAGGCGGCCATGGTAGGCCGCCTCATGGCGGAGGAGGTGGCCTTCGGAAAGGCGCAAAGCCTGGACCTCACCCCCTTCCGCCTAAGGCGCTTCTGGGAAGGAAAGCCCTTGCGGGAGCGGGGCGTTGTGTAACGGGCTTGTGTCCACACGAGGACCCCGGCAAAAGGTCCTTGGGGAGGCTCCCCGGGCCAATGGCGAAACGATTGACCAGAGGCCCAGCCTCCCCTATGATGGGGGTTGCCTGGCGCCTGGCGGCGTAGCTCAGGTGGTCAGAGCACACGACTCATAATCGTGGTGTCGTGGGTTCGAGTCCCACCGCCGCCACCAGGAGGCCCCCCGGGAAACCGGGGGGCTTGCCTATGCGTTTCTTCCACTTCGGTTAGCATTGGCCGCCCCCGCCCCGAAAAGTCGTGAAGAGGGCAAATCGTCAGGGCATAGAAGGGGAAAACCGGTAGTCGTGGAGGTAAAATATGCGGGGCACAATCACGGACTGGGCGGAAGCTTGGCTTCTGGACTGCAGGGCTAGGGGGCTTTCCCCGAACACCATCGGCTACTACCGGGACGCGGTGAAGGCTATGGTGAAGGTGGTGGGCGACAAACCCATGGCGGAGCTTACGGCGGACGACCTTCGGGCCTTCCTCGTGAAGTCCTTTGAAGACGGCCTTAGCCCCGGCGGCGTGGCGGCTAGGTGGCGGGCGGCGCGGGCCTTTGTGCGGTGGGCGGTGAAGGAAGGGGCCCTCGGTGTTGACCCCACGGGGAAAATCAGGCCGCCTAAGGTGCCCGAAGCGGACCTTCCCGTGGTGCGGGAATGGGAAGTGAAGAAGCTTCTTGCGGCGGCGGAAATGGGGAAGAACCCACTAAGGGACAAGGCCCTGGTGATGGTGCTTTGGGACACGGGCCTACGGGCCAGCGAGGTTCTCGGGCTTCGGGTTTCGGATGTCAAGGCGGAAGCGGTGCGGGTTCGGCGGAAGGGCGGGGCCGTGCAATGGGTGCCGGTGAGCCTTCCCACCTACCGGGCCATCCTCGCCTACGCCCGGGCGGAGCGTCCCCCTTCGGACCATGACGCTTTATTCTTGACCCGAAGCGGTTTGCCCTTGGCGTATGACGGCTTGAAGATGGTCCTTCGGCGGCTAGCGGAATACGCGGGCCTTCCCCCCAAGCCGCCGCACGCCTTCCGGCGCGGCGCGGCGGTGGCGATGGTCAAGAACGGGATGCCTTCCTACGCGCTTCAAGCGATGCTCGGGCACAAGTCCCCGGTGATGACCGCCCACTATGTGCGGCTTGCGGAAAAAGACCTCAGGGAAATCCACCGGACAGCTTCACCCGTCATCGGCTTGATAAAGCGGCAATAATCTCGCCCGTGGGGTCCAGAAGCGCCCCGACAACCTCGCGCAAGGGGGCACGCCAATATGCCGACCGCCAGCGGGCGCGGCCCCACCTTGACTGATTGGTGTGGCGGTATGGGGCCCATGCGTCCCGCTTCCGTTCTGCGATGGCGCGTAAGGCGGGAACATGGAAGGCCACGGGCGCATCGGCGTAGCGGACGACCAAGACTTCTGCCCGTGTGGTCCAAAGCCACCCCGGTATGGCGCGGTCAATGTCCGAAAAGTCTTCTAGAAAGACGCACGCTGTGCGGATGGGTGCGAGGGTGCCCCCGTACGCTTTTACCTGCACCCCGACTGAGAACGGGGCGCGGTGAACCACAAGGTCAATCCCTTGAGCGTCAAGCTCCGGCGGGGCGGGGCGCACCTTCCCGTCCGGGTAAAGCTCATGTAGAAGCGCGAGAACGGCGCGGTCAGTCTCCGCCCGCTTCCCCCGGGCGAGGTCCACCGCGAAGGAACGGGCCGCGTTCATGTGCGGCCCCCCTTCCCGGGGGCGGCCCCCGGTCTGGGCGGGCCGCACATGGCAAGGGGCGCGCCTACTGCGGCCGCGTAAGCCGCGAGGCGCTCAATGGCCGGTCCACGGATACGGGGGCTGGGGTTTGCGGCCGCTTCTGCGTTGACCTCGAGGAATTGGCGAACAGCAACGACACGCTCCCCGGGGCCGAGGTCCACGGGGCCGGGGACCACGGGGAGCGGCCCTAAGGGGGTAGGCACCACGGGGACGGATGGCGTGTTTCGTGAAGAAACAAGAGCGGCCGTGGCCTCGGCGGCCTCGGGGACTTTCGCCCAGAACCCCCTCGCCCCTTCAACGCGGTCATAATGCCTCTTCTGGTGCGCCCCGATGGCGTAGCGCGCGGCGGCCCGCCCGTCCCGAACGGGCTCGGCGTAAACAAGCCGAAGGCCCGAACGGGCGGCAAGAACGGCGAGGCGTTCGCGGCGAACGCCGTAAACGATGGCGTGGGCGTGGGGGTGGAAGGCTCCGTTCCCCGCACGTGTGGCGGCAGCGATGGCGAAATGGGCCCCCCGCTCGCGGCGCAAACGGCGGGCGAGGGCGGCGAAGCAGTCTGCCACCCGGGCCGGGACCCGGGCTATGCGGCGGGAGGCTTCATCGGGGGCCTCGGCGGGGACGAGGGTAGCGCATATGGCCCCCGGCATGGCCGCCACGGCCTCGGCCTGGGCTAGGCGTTTTCGCCAAGTCTTCAGACTGGTGAAGGCCCGGAAGGACCGCCGCTTCCGTGGGCGACCACGCTTTCTTGTGGTGCGCGGCGCCGGCCGTGGCGGCCCATCGTCTTCTTCATCGGCGCTTTGGTCGTCCGGGCTTTCGGGTGGTGCGGCGGAGCCCCGCCCGGGGGCGGCGGGGGAAGCCCGTCCATGTGGGCGGTGGGCGGCCCGGGGGCGGGGGCGGCGGACGACCGCGCGGCGCACGCCCTGCCACCAGGCCCACGCCCCCGTCAGTCTGATGACGAGGAGGTGAGCGGGGCGGCGCCGTGAACGAAAGGCGTGGCGGAGAATAGTGCGCGCCCTTCGCCTGCCCCGGCGGCGGTCCCTCCGGTTGGGGATTTCCGGGCTTGAACTTCGGGCGGTCTGTGATATACTGAGCACAGGCATAGGACTTTCTCCTTTCGGCGGGCGGTCAACCTCGCCCGCTCCCTTCATTTTATCACTTTGTCAAGGGGCCAAACCACACTTTACCCGGTCTAACTTTCTAGCGTAAGCCCCGTACTAAACGGCGTTTTCCGCACTTGATTAGGGGAAGATGAAGGGAAGCTAAAGGAAAGCTAAAGGCGAAGTCTTGACTTGGTGCAAAATCACGGGGAAGGCGGAAGTGGGCGAAGTGAAATCTGACGGGGCGGGGTAGGCTACGCGCGCGCGGGGGCCGTGGGGGTGCCCCCGGGGTTCGCTTGGGCGGGCGCGGCCCTTTCTCCGGCGCTTGTGTGCATATCTTTGCGGATATGTTGCAAGTCTATGCGGCATAGCGGCGGCGCGCGCTATATAGCCCGCTAGTCGCGGCGCTCTGTTTCTTGCGGAAACAGACAAAGCGCGGCCCCCGGCTTCGGGCGGCTTGGGGTTCGCGGCCTCCTTAGGGCTTGACTTCCGTCCTTCCGCGCTTCGGGCCTCGAGGCCCGGGCGGTCCTTCGTGGGCTTCCCCGGGGCTAGCCTTCCCCGGGAAAAATCGGCGCGGCTCGTGTCGTTCCTGACTTGCTTCGTTCCCCTTTGCGCGGTCTGCAGGGGACAAGTCCCGGGGGCTTAGGGGGTTCTCCCCGGCGGCCGACTTCCGGGGAAAAATGCTCGGCGTCTTTGCCGTTCTGGACTTGCTTCGTTGCTCGTTTGTGCAGTTTGGAGGCTACAAGTATCGGCGTAGGGACCCCCTAGGGCTTAGGCCGCCCCTGGGTTCGGTGAAGGTCCAGGAGAAAAATCGGGCGGGATTTTGCCGTGTGGAAGGGCGTTTCTCGGGGGTTTGTGCAGTTTGGGGACTACAAGTTTTGGGGACTACAAGTATCACGGCGGCGGACCTCCGGGGTTCATTCGCGAAAGTTAGATTTCGCGAATCGTCCCCCCTACCCCAAAAGCAGGAGCGGGCGGTAGAATATCCCCGTGGGGCAAAAGGGGGGCGCGCCGATGCCAAGAAGGGGGGGAAACGCCCTTCAAGGCGGCGTTTCCGCGCCGTTCTTTGGAAAGGCGATGCCTCATAATCGTGGTGTCGTGGGTTCGAGTCCCACCGCCGCCACCAGGAGGCCCCCCGGGAAACCGGGGGGCCGTGGCATCATGGAAGGCGCATGGATGTCCCGGCCTTCCGCGAGCGCCTTCTTCGCCTCGCCCCCAAAGACCCCCTCGTCCTCGCCGTCTCCGGGGGCGGGGACTCCGTGGCCCTGGCCCTCCTGGTGAAGGAAGCAGGGCGCCAGGCGGTGGTGGCCCACCTGGACCACGGCCTGCGCCCGGAAAGCCCCCTGGACCAGGCCTTCGTCCGGGCCCTGGCGGAAAGGCTGGGCTTCCCCTTCTTCACCGAGCGGGTGGAGGTGGCCCGGATCGCCCAGGCCCGGGGCGAGAACCTGGAGGCGGTGGCCCGGGAAGTGCGCTACGCCTTCCTCCACCGGGTGGCCCGGGAGGTGGGGGCCCGGGCGATCCTCACCGCCCACACCCTGGACGACCAGGCGGAGACCGTGCTCCTCCAGCTCCTCCAGGGGACCGCCCGGGCCACGGGCATCCGGGAGCGGGAGGGGATCGTGGTCCGCCCCCTTTTGGCCCACACCCGGGAGGAGCTTCGGGCCTACCTCCGGGCCCGAGGAGAGGCCTGGCGCGAGGACCCCACGAACCAGGACCCCGCCCTGGACCGGAACTTCCTCCGGCTCTTCGTCTTTCCCCTCCTGGAGGAGCGCTTTCCCGCGGCCAAGCGCGCCCTGGCCCGCTTCGCCGAGGCCCGGGCCGAGGAGGAAGGGGTCCTGGAGCGCCAGGCCGAGGCCCGGCTCCTCCCCGACCCCCGCTTCTTCGTCCCCGCCTTCCGGGCGGCGCCCCTCCTCGAGGCTCCCCTGGCGGTGCGCCGCCGGGCCTTGAGGCGGCTTCTGGAAAAGCTCGGCCTTAGGCCGGAGGCCCGCCTCGTCCTCCTCCTGGAGGAGGCCCTCCGCGGCCGGCCCCAGACCCTCCCGGGGGGCGTCCTGGCCCGGCGCAAGGGGGGCACCCTCTTCCTCCTCCCCCCAAGGCCCCGCCTGCCCCTGCCCCCGGGGTTCCGCCGCCCCGCGCCCGGGGACTACCTGGAGCGGCCTTCCGGGAGGAAGCGCCTCGTGGACTTCCTGGCGGAAAAAGGAGTCCCCCGGGAGCTCAAGCCCCTCTGGCCCGTGCGCGCCGAGGGCAACCGGGTGGTGGAGGTCCTGGGCCTTTACCCGCCCCCTCCCGAGGAGGCCCACATGGCGGAGGCCTTGGCGGAGGCGGCCTCGGCCTTCCGGGAAGGGGAGGTGCCGGTGGGGGCGGTCCTCGTCCTCCCGGGCCGCGTCCTCCGGGCCCACAACCGGGTGGAGGGGCTAAGGGACCCCACGGCCCACGCGGAGATGCTCCTCCTTAGGGAGGCGGGGCCCGAGGCCCGGGGCGGGCGGCTTTACGTGACCCTCGAGCCCTGCCTCATGTGCCACCACGCCCTGGCCCAGGCGGGGGTGGAAGTGGTCTACGGGGCGGAAAACCTCAAGGAAGGCGCCCTCACCCGCTTCGGCCTCCCCACCCGGGCCCGGGGTGGTGTGCGGGAAAGGGAGTGTGCTAAGCTCTTAAGGGACTTCTTCGCCCGGCTCAGGGAGGGGTGCCGGAGCGGTTGAACGGGCCGGTCTCGAAAACCGGTAGGCCCCTCGCGGGGCCTCGCGGGTTCGAATCCCGCCCCCTCCGCCAAAAGGGATGGAGGCGGCTTCTGGCCGCCTCCATCCCTTTTCCCTCGTCCCGCTTGGGCTTTTGCGGGGTGCTCAGAAGCGGTAGCCCACCTTGAACTGGGCGGCGAGCGTCCCGCCCGCAAGGCCCAGGTCGGCGCCCACGAAGGCGGGCGCGTTCAGGAACTGGGCCAGGTCGTACTCGGCGTCGGCGCGGAAGTAGAGGCCCAGGTTGGCGAAGCTGAAGCCGGGAAGCGCCACCCCGAGGCCTACCCCCGCCTTAAGCCCTTCGGCCACCGGGTAGAGGTAGCGGAAGAGGAAGGCGCCGTTCAGGCTTCCACCCAGGGTGTAGGCCAGGTCCAAGGCGGGGCGCACCTCCCCCACGGGGGGCTGGAAGAGGAGGCAGTGCCAGGAAAGCTCCCCGCCAAACCCCTGGGTCCCGCCCACGAGGGCGAAGGAGGGCTTCAGGTTCTCCACCGAGAACTGGGCCGAGGCCAGGCCCAGAAGCAGAACCGCGGTCGCCAAAAGCTTCCTCATAGGTTACCTCCCAGGTCTATGTTACCATAGCTAAGCTTACTTGACAAGACCTCTGCAACCTCCACCCCCTCCGCCGGGAGGGCGCGGAGGCCCAGGGCCTCGAGGTGAGGCCCGAGGGCAAGCCCCAAGCCCCGGAGGAGGACCCAGGGGGCGCCCAGGTTCATCATGACCGCGAAGCCCGCGACGAAGTGGGCGAGCTCCTCGGGGGCCATCCTCGGCCCCTCGGTCCTGCCGTACCCGGGCAGGTCCAGGAGGTAGAAGGCGTACCCCTCGGGGAGGGCCTCAGGCCAGCGGGAGGCTTCCTCGGCCACCAGGAGGACGGGAGGCCCCTTCCCCACCCGGTCAAAGACCAGGTTCAGGCCGTAGAGGTGGAGGTAGCCCGCACGCCTCATAAGGCGAGCCCCCCGGGCAGGGGCCTGAACCCCTCCCCCAGGAGGAAGTCCGCCACCAGGTCCCGGACCTCCTCCTGGGCCTCCCAGGGCACGAGGTGCCCGGCCTCGTCCACCACGAAGCGGAGGGCCTCCCCCTTGGCGAAGTCGGCCACCTTGGCCCCGTGAAGGGGCGGGGTGAAGGCGTCCAGGGCCCCCTGGACCACGAGGACCCGGGCCGCGGTGCCCCTAAGCCAGCGCCTTTCGTCGGCGAGGGCCTCGAGGCGGCCAAGCCACCGCCAAAGCCCCGCCTCGCTCAGGCCCTCCTTCCAGGCCTCGTAGACCTCCTCGCTCCCCGCGCTTAAGGCCCCGAAGAAGAGGGCCCGGCCCACCCGGGCAAACCCCTCCACCCCGCCCCGCTCCAGGCCGAAGCGCAAGGCGCCAAGCCGCGCCGAAAGCAGCGCGTCCCGGAAGAGGACCGGGGAGAGGAGGACGAGGCTTCTCGCCCCCTCCTGGAAGGCCACCTTTAGCGCGTCCAAGGCCCCCTCGGCGAAGGCCACGAGGTGGAGCCCTTCCTCCGAGGGGAGGTCCAAGAGGAAGTCCAGCCCCGCCGGGGGGGCGAGGAGGCCGGGGAAGAGCCGGATCTCGCCCACGGCCCCTTTATACTCCAGGGCATGGAGGTCAAGGCCTTCCTGGAGCGGGAAACCTTGGACCGGACCCTGGGGGTCCGCTACCTCAAGGCGGAGAAGGACGAGGTGGTGGCGGAGCTTGTGGTGACGCCCAAGGTCCACCAGCCCTTCGGCTTCCTCCACGGGGGGGCCACGGTGGCCCTGGCGGAAAGCGTGGCGAGCGTGGGGGGGTTCCTGAACTGCCCTCCGGGGCACGCCGCCTTCGGGCTGGAGATCAACTGCAACCACCTCCGCAAGAAGCGGGAGGGGACGATCCGGGCCGTGGGGAGGCCCCTCCACGTGGGCCGCACCACCCAGGTCTGGGAGGTGAAGGTCTACGACGAGGAAGGGCGCCTGGTGGCCGCAAGCCGCTGCACCCTGGCCGTGGTCCCCCTAGAACCAGCCAAGGAGCCAGCGTAGCCAGTTCCCGCCCAAAAACCCCTCGTCCCCTAAGGCGCGGAGGTCCCGGTGCCGGTCCAGGCCCTGGGGCACGGCCTCGAGGCCGAACCCCCCGTCCCAGTCCGTGCCCAGGCCCACCCGCCCCCCGCCCATGAGGGCCTCGGCGTGGGCCTTGTGCCGGAAAAAGGCCTCCAGGGGAAGCCGCGCCATCCCCCGCTTCCAGGCGGGGTCTAAAAAGGCGTTAAAGGGCACGAGGCCCAAAACCCCCTCCCGCCCGGCCAGGGCCCGCAAGAGCCCGTCGGAGAGGTGCCTCTCGGAGGGCACCAGGGCGCGGCAGTTGGCGTGGGTGGCGCACACGGGGCCTTCGTAAACCCTTAGGGCCTCCCAGGCCGCTTCCTCCGCCAGGTGGGAGAGGTCCAGGGCCACGCCCAAAGCCGCCATCGCCTCGAGGAGGGCCCGCCCCTTGGCCGTGAGGGGGCCAGGCTCGGCGTTCCCGCCGGCGTAGGCGTTTCCCGTGGCCCAGGTGAGGGAGAGGAGCCTGAGGCCCCGCTTGCGCAAGGGGCGGAGGTCCTCGGGGGCTTCCAGGGCGTGGGCCCCCTCCAGGAGGAGGACGAGGCCCAAGACGCCGTCTTGGGGGAAGCGCTCCAGGTGGGCCAAGAGGTCCTCCCGCTCCCTTAGGACCCTCACGAGGCCCCGCCTCTCCCAGGCCTCGTAGAGGGCGAGCTGGGCGTAGACCTCCTCCTCCCAGTCCTCCTGTGCCCCTTCCCGAGGGTCCACGAAGAGGGTGGCGAAGGCGAGGGCCACCCCCGCCTCCTTAAGGCTCGGGAGGGTGACCAGGGGGGTGTCGGGGTGGGGGTCCTGGGCGCGGAGGGCCTCCAAGGGGAGGGTGAGGTCCCGCCCTAAGGCGCGGGCGTTCCAGGCCAGGTCCAGGTGGGCGTCCACCAGGAAGGGAGGCACGGGGAAAGTCTACAATGGGGGCGTGCGGGCCCAAGACCTCCCTCCCCTTCCCGAGACCCCCGGGGTCTACCTGTGGAAGCGGGGGGAGGAGGTGCTCTACGTGGGCAAGGCCAAGAGCCTCCGCGCCCGGGTGAAAAGCTACTTCCACGCCGAGGGCAAGGCGAGGCGCATCGCCGAGGAGGCCACAGGGCTAGACTTCATCGCCACCCGGGACGAGGTGGAGGCCCTCCTCCTCGAGGCCAACCTCATCAAGGCCCACCGCCCCCTCTACAACGTCCTCCTCAAGGACGACAAGCACTACCCCTTCCTCAAGCTCACCAACGAGCCCTTCCCCACCCTCCTCGTGGTGCGCCGGGTGGAGGAGGACGGGGCCAAGTACTACGGGCCCTTCCCCGAGGCGGGGGCGCTTCGCCGCATCAAGACCCTCATAGACCGCCTCTTCCCCTTGCGCAAGAACTCGGGCTACCCCATGAAAAGGAGGCGCTACCCCTGCCTGAACTACAGCATGGGCCGCTGCCTCGCCCCTTGCGTGGGGAAGGCGGACCCAGAGGCCTACCAGGAGGTGGTGCGCCAGGTGGAGGCGGTCCTCGAGGGCCGGGTGGACGGGCTCCTTCAGGAGCTCGAGGCCAAGATGCGGGAGGCGGCGAGAAGGCTTGAGTTTGAGCGGGCGGCGGAGATCCGCGACCAGATGGAGGCCCTAAGGGCCTTCTTCTCCACGGACCAGCAGGCCTTTGACCCGGAGATGGGGGACCTGGACTTTCTGGGGATGGCCCGCTCCGGGGCCCTCGCCGTGGTGCAGCTCTACCAGGTGCGCTCCGGGCGGATCCTCGGCCGCATCAGCCGCGTGGTGGAGAAGGAGGAGGCCACGGACGAGGAAATCCTCTGGGCCTTCCTCCGGGACCACTACCTGGAGGCCTCCCCCCTCCCCCCCCTCGTCCTCCTCCCCTTCCCCCTGGAGGACCTGGAAAGCCTCGCCGAGCTCCTCAAGCGCCGCGCGGGGCGGAAGGTGGAGCTTAGGGTGCCGAAGAAGGGGGAGAAGGCGCGGCTCTTGGAACTCGCCGAAAGGAACGCCCGCCTCGCCTTGGAGACCGAGCTCAAGCTCCGGGAAAGGCGGGGGGAGCACCCTGCCCTCAAGGCCCTCCAGGACCTCCTGGGGCTTCCCGCCCGCCCCTGGCGCCTCGAGGGCTACGACATAAGCCACCTCCAGGGCCAGGCCCGGGTCTTCTCCATCGCCGTCTTTGAGGGGGGAAGGCCCAAGCGGCAGGAGTACCGCAGGATGCGCCTCAAGGCGGGGAACGACGACTACGCCGCCATGGAGGAAGGGGTCTTCCGCCGCTACACGGGAAGCCTCAAGGACCTTCCCCTCCCCGACCTCCTCCTCATTGACGGGGGAGTGGGCCAGGTGCGGGCGGCGGCAAGGGCCCTGGAGCGGGCGGGCCTCAGGCTTCCCCTGGTGGGCCTCGCCAAGGGGGAGGAGGTCCTGGTCACGCCGGAAGGGCGGGAGCTCCGCCTCCCCCTCACCCACCCGGCCCTGCAGCTTCTCATCCACCTCCGGGACGAGGCCCACCAAAACGGCCTCCGCTACCACCGGAAGCGGCGGAGCGAGGAGCTTTTCCGGGTCCTCCAGGGCATCCCCGGGATCGGGGAGAAAAGGAGGCGGCTCCTCTTGGAGCGCTACGGGGGGCTAAGGGCCCTCAAGGAGGCCCCCCTGGAGGAGCTCGCCCGGCTTCCCGGGATGAGCCTCGAGGCCGCCCGGGCCCTCAAGGCGGCCCTGGCCGAGGAGGAGCCCGCCTGACACCACCTGCGCCCCAAAAGGGCCTCCCCAAGCCTTGGTCCGGGCCCATGTGCGGGCGCACCTCAGATGAGGGCGCTCACCGACTGGTTGGTGTGGACGTGGCGGATGGCCTGGGCCAGAAGCTCGGCGGTGGAGAGCACCGTGTAGCCCCCGTCCTTTAGGGGGATGGTGTCGGTGAACACCACCTCGCGGACGGCGGGGTGGGCGAGGTTCTCCTTGGCCCCCCCCACCAGGACGGCGTGGGTGGCCATGACCACCACCTCGGGGAGGGCCCCCGCCTGGAGGAGGGCCTCCACCCCCCGCCTTATCGTCCCCCCGGTGGAGACGATGTCGTCCACCAGGATGGGCCTTTTCCCCTCCACGTCGCCGATGACGTAGGTCACGGAGGTCTCCCGGGGCCCGAGGCGCCTTTTGGCCAGCATGGCGAGGGGAAGGCCGAGCCTTTCCGCAAGCCTTCTCGCCTCCTCGGCCCGGCCCGCGTCCGGGGAGACCACCACGGCGTTTTCCACGTACCCCTTTTCCCGGAGGTAGCGGGCGAAGAGGCGCACGGCGGAGAGGTGGTCCACGGGGATGTCAAAGAAGCCCTGGATCTGGGGGGCGTGGAGGTCAATGGCGATGACCCGCTCCACCCCCACCCTCTCCAAAAGCCCCGCCACCAGCCTGGCGCTGATGGGCTCGCGCCCCTCCGTCTGCTTGTCCTGGCGGGCGTAGCCGAAGTAGGGGATGACGGCGTTGATGCGCCCCGCCGAGCTCCGCCTGGCGGCGTCGGCGAGGAGGAGGAGCTCCATCAGGTGGTCGTTCACCGGGGGGCAGGTGGGCTGGATGAGGTAGACGTCCTCCCCGCGGACGCTCTCAAGAAGCCTGACCCGCACCTCCCCGTCGGGAAAGCGGTCCACCAGGGCCTTGCCCAAGGGCACCCCCAGGGCCTCCGCCACCCGCCGGGCCAAGTCGGGGTGGGCGCTCCCCGAGAAGAGCCGGATTTCCATGGAACCCCCTCCTCACTCTACCAGGGCCCGGGCGAGGAGCCCAAGGCGCCTTGCGGCCTCCCGCAAAAAGGCCTGGAAGTCCAAGGCCGCCCCCTCCCCGGCCCCGTCCGTCACCACGCGCAGGAGGACCATGGGGTGGCGGAAGCGCCAGGCCACCATGAGGGCCGCGGCCCCCTCCATCTCCACGGCGTCCGCCCCGTGGAGGGCGCGAAGCCTTTCCGCCTCCTCCCTTTGGGCCAGAAAGCGGTCCCCCGTGGCCACCACCCCCCGCCGGAAGGGAAGGCCCAAGGCCAGGGCGGCCTTCTCCGCCCGGGCGAGGAGGGCGGGGTCCGAGGGGAAGAAGGCCACCCCAAAGGCGGTCTCCCCCGGCTTGCGGCCGAAGGGGGTGAGGTCCACGTCCCACTGGACCGCCTTCTCCGCCAGGAGGAGGTCCAAGGCGCGGAGGGAAGGGTCCAGGGCCCCCGCCACCCCCAGGAAGAAGCTCTCCGAGGGGCGGAAGCGGGTGAGGACGTGGGCCACGGCCAGGGCGGCCGCCACCTTGCCCACGCCCGTTTCCGCCACCAAGACCCCCTCGCCCCGGTGGAGGGGGAAGGGGGCCTCCAAGGCCTCCCCCGCCCCCAAAGCCTCCCGGAGGGCGGAGGCCTCCTCGGGCTCGGCGGCGAAGAAGGCGGTCACCTCGCCTCCAGGGGAACGGTGGCCTGGACCCTAAGCCCCGCCTTTAGCACCTTCTCCGCCCAGGCCTTGGCGCCAGGAAGGTCATGGTCCCGGTAGTTGCCGCACTCCCTGAAGCTCGCCCCGGGGACCTCCCCCTCGTGGGCGAGGACGTCCTTCAAGGCCTGGGCGAAGGCCTCGAGGACCTTTTCCTCCCCCACGGGGCCTTCCACCACCAGGTAAAACCCCGTGCGGCAGCCCATGGGGGAGAGGTCAATGACCCCCGGGAGGTGGTCCCGCAAATACCCCGCGAGGAGGTGCTCCAGGGTGTGCAAGGCCCCCGTGGGCAGGGCCTCCCGGTTGGGCTGGGCAAGCCTCAGGTCGTACTTCTCCACCACGCCCCCCGCGAGGGCCTTCCTCCCCGCCAGGCGCACGTAGGGGGCCTTGACCTTGGTGTGGTCCAGGCTGAAGCTCTCCACCTCGGCCATGCCCCCATTACACACCACCCGGGGGCAGGACGGGAGCAGGGAAAGGCCCAGGCTCCAAAGCCCCCCGGACTTTTTCCGCCCCTTGGGTTCCAGGAGGCGTAGTAGACTCTTGGCGTGGTCCTGGTCCTGGATTTCGGCTCCCAGTACACGCGGCTCATCGCGAGGAGGCTCCGGGAGCTCCGGGCCTTCTCCCTCATCCTTCCGGGGGACGCCCCCCTGGAGGAGGTCCTCAAGCACCGCCCCCAGGCCCTCATCCTCTCGGGGGGGCCGAGAAGCGTCTTTGACCCCGACGCCCCCCGACCCGACCCCAGGCTCTTCTCCTCGGGCCTGCCCCTCCTCGGGATCTGCTACGGCATGCAGCTCCTCGCCCAGGAGCTCGGGGGACGGGTGGAGCGGGCGGGCCGGGCCGAGTACGGCAAGGCCCTCCTCACCCGCCACGAGGGCCCCCTCTTCCGGGGCCTCGAGGGGGAGGTCCAGGTCTGGATGAGCCACCAGGACGCCGTGACCGCCCCGCCCCCGGGCTGGCGGGTGGTGGCGGAGACGGAGGAGAACCCCGTGGCCGCCATCGCCTCCCCGGACGGGCGGGCCTACGGCGTCCAGTTCCACCCCGAGGTAGCCCACACCCCCAAGGGGATGCAGATCCTGGAGAACTTCCTGGAGCTTGCCGGGGTCAAGCGGGACTGGACCCCGGAGCACGTCCTGGAAGAACTCCTCCGGGAGGTGCGGGAGCGGGCGGGGAAGGACCGGGTCCTCCTCGCCGTCTCCGGGGGGGTGGACTCCTCCACCCTGGCCCTCCTCCTCGCCAAGGCGGGGGTGGACCACCTGGCCGTCTTCGTGGACCACGGGCTTTTGCGCCTGGGGGAGCGGGAGGAGGTGGAGGGGGCCTTAAGGGCCCTTGGGGTGAACCTCCTGGTGGTGGACGCCAAGGAGCGCTTCCTGAAGGCCCTAAAGGGCGTGGAGGACCCCGAGGAAAAGCGCAAGATCATCGGGCGGGAGTTCGTGGCGGCCTTCTCCCAGGTGGCCCGGGAGAGGGGCCCCTTCCGCTTCCTCGCCCAGGGAACCCTCTACCCGGACGTCATTGAGTCCGCCGGGGGGCACGGGGCGGCCAAGATCAAGAGCCACCACAACGTGGGCGGCCTCCCCGAGGACCTGGAGTTTGAGCTCCTAGAGCCCTTTCGCCTCCTCTTCAAGGACGAGGTGCGGGAGCTCGCCCTCCTCCTCGGGCTTCCCGACACCCTGCGCCTCCGCCACCCCTTCCCCGGGCCTGGCCTCGCCGTGCGCGTCCTGGGGGAGGTGACGGAGGAGCGCCTGGAGATCCTGAGGCGGGCGGACGACATCTTCACGAGCCTCCTCAGGGAGTGGGGCCTCTACGAGAAGGTGGCCCAAGCCCTGGCGGTCCTCACGCCCGTGAGGAGCGTGGGGGTGGCGGGGGACGAAAGGAAGTACGGGTACGTCCTCGCCCTCAGGGCCGTCACCACCGAGGACTTCATGACCGCCGACTGGGCGAGGCTTCCCCTGGAGTTCCTGGACGAGGCGGCCCGGCGGATCACCCGCAGGGTCCCGGAGATCGGACGGGTGGTCTACGACCTCACCTCCAAGCCCCCGGCCACGATAGAGTGGGAATGATGGGCGAACCCGCAAGGCTCAGGCGGCTCACCGCCGAGGAGTACCTGAGGGAGGAGGCCACCTCCCCCGTGAAGCGGGAGCTGGTGGAGGGGGTTCCCTACGCCATGGCCGGGGCGGGCCGGGCCCACAACCTGATCGTGACCAACCTGGTGCTCCTCCTTGGCCCCCTGGCCCGCAGGAAGGGCTGCCGCCTCTACGTGGCCGACATGAAGCTTAAGGTGGGGGAGGCCACCTTCTACTACCCGGACCTCATGGCGGTCTGCGCTCCACCCCCGGAGAGTCCCCTCTACGAGGAGGCCCCCTGCCTGGTGGTGGAGGTCCTCTCCCCCGCCACGGAGGGGGTGGACCGCAGGGAGAAGCTCTGGCGCTACCTCTCCCTTCCCTCCCTCGAGGGCTACCTCCTGGTGAGCGCCCGGGAGAGGCGGGTGGAGCTCTACCGGAAGGAGGGGGATATCCTCCACCAGGTGGCGGAGGAAGGCGAGGTCCCCCTGCCCTGCCTGGAGGGGAGCCTGCCCGTGGCGGAGGTCTACGCGGGGGTAGAGCTGGAGGGCCAAGAGGCGTAGACTGGAGGGGAAAGGAGGCAAGCCATGCCCACCTTTATCGTCCTCAGCACCCTGACCGACGACGGAGCCGAGACCCTGGTGAAGAACCCCGAGCGCATCAAGGAGGTGAACCAGGAGCTGGAGCGGGACTTCGGGGTCAGGGTGGTGGCCCAGTACGCCGTGCTCGGGCCCTACGACTTCGTGAACGTCGTGGAGGCGGAGGACGCCGCCACCGTGGCCCGGGCCATGCTCCACCTGGCCTCCCGGGGAAGCGTGAAGACGATGACCCTCGAGGCCATCCCCGTGGCCGACCTCATCGCCCGGCTCAAGTAGTGGAGGTTCTGGAGACTTCCGTCTACGCCGAGGACCTGGAGAAGGCCCGGGCCTTCTACGAAGGGGTCTTGGGCCTTCCCTGCTTTCAGTTCAAACCGCCCCGGCACGCCTTCTTCCGCGCCGGGCGGGGGGTGTTCCTGGTCTTCAACCCAAAGCTCACGGCAAAGGAAACCCACCTCCCTCCCCACGGGGCCAAAGGCAGCGTCCACGTGGCCTTCCGAGTGGAGGAGGAGGAGCTTCCCGCCTGGGAAGCGCGCCTCAAGGCGGCGGGCTACCCGGTGTGGTGGGCCGAGTGGCCCAAGGGAAAGAGCCTCTACACCCAGGACCCCGCCGGCAACCTGGTGGAGCTCGCCCCGGCGCGGATCTGGGGCCTGGAGGAGGCGTGAACCCCTCCCCCAGGAAACGCGTGGCCCTCTTCACCGACGGGGCCTGCCTGGGAAACCCCGGGCCCGGGGGGTGGGCGGCCCTCCTCCGCTTCCACGCCCACGAGAAGCTCCTCTCCGGGGGAGAGGCCTGCACCACCAACAACCGCATGGAGCTCAAGGCGGCCATAGAGGGCCTAAAGGCCCTCAAGGAGCCTTGCGAGGTGGACCTCTACACCGACAGCCACTACCTCAAGAAGGCCTTCACCGAGGGCTGGCTGGAAGGCTGGCGGAAAAGGGGCTGGCGGACGGCGGAGGGCAAGCCCGTGAAAAACCGCGACCTCTGGGAGGCCCTCCTCCTCGCCATGGCCCCCCACCGGGTGCGCTTCCACTTCGTGAAGGGGCACACGGGCCACCCGGAGAACGAACGGGTGGACCGGGAGGCGAGGCGCCAGGCCCAGTCCCAGGCCAAAACGCCCTGCCCGCCCCGGGCCCCCACGCTTTTTCACGAAGAGGCATAAAAGCGTTATAATCGGGCCATGCTGGAAACCGCCCTGCGCCCGGAGGACCGGGAAAGCCCCACCTTTAAGGCCAACAAGGACGCCTGGGTGGCCCTGGTGCGGGACTTCAGGGAAAGCCTGGAAAGGGTGCGCCAGGGAGGTGGCCCCAAGGCCGTGGAGCGGCAGCACAAGAAGGGCCGCCTCACCGCCAGGGAGCGCATACAAAAGCTCATAGACCCCGGCACGGAGTTCTACGAGCTCATGGCCTTCGCCGGATGGGGGATGTACGAGGAGTGGGGCGGGGCCCCGGCGGGGGGGGTGATCACGGGGATCGGCCGCATCGCGGGACGGGACTGGATGATCGTCGCCAACGACGCCACGGTGAAGGCCGGGGCCTTCTTCCCCATCACCGCCAAGAAGGTGATCCGGGCCCAGACCATCGCCCTGGAAAACCGCATCCCCACGGTCTACCTGGTGGACTCCGCCGGGGTGTTCCTCCCCCTCCAGGACGAGGTCTTCCCCGACCAGGACGACTTTGGCCGCATCTTCTACCTGAACGCCCGCATGTCGGCCCTGGGGATCCCCCAGATCTCGGCCATCATGGGGAACTGCGTGGCCGGGGGGGCCTACCTCCCCGTGATGACGGACGTCCTCATCATGACGGAGGGAAGCGGCCTCTACCTCGCGGGCCCCGCCCTGGTGAAGGCGGCCATCGGCCAGGAGGTCACCTCCGAGGAGCTCGGGGGGGCGAGGATGCACTACGAGGTCTCGGGAACGGTGGACTTCTACGAGCCCACGGACGAGGCGGCCTTGGCGCGCATAAGGGAGCTCGCCGCCCTCTACCCGCCCCCCCGCCTCGCCCCTTGGGCGGAAGGGCGCAAAGCGCCCAAGGAACCCCTCTACCCCATAGAGGACCTCTACGGCCTGGTCTCCCCCGACGGCTCCCGCCCCTACGACCTCCGGGAGGTGATCGCCCGGATCGTGGACGGCTCGGAGTTTCTGGAGTACAAGGGGGGGTACGGGGAGACCCTGGTCACGGGCTTCGCCCGGATCGGGGGGTACCCCGTGGGCATTGTGGGCAACCAGCGCCTCGTCCTCAAGAAGCGGGGGCGGATTGAGGTGGGCGGGGTCATCTACGCCGAGGCGGCGGACAAGGCGGCCCGGTTCATCCTCGAGGTCAACCAGATGGGGATCCCCCTCCTCTTCCTCCAGGACGTGACGGGCTTCATGGTGGGGAAGGAGTCGGAGCAGGCGGGGATCATCAGGCGGGGGGCGAAGCTGGTGAACGCCGTCTCCAACTCGGTGGTGCCCAAGATCACCCTGATCCTCGGGGGGTCCTTCGGGGCGGGGAACTACGCCCTCGCGGGCAAGGCCTACGCCCCCCGGTTCCTCTTCGCCTGGCCCAGCGCCAAGTACGCCGTGATGGGCGGGGCCCAGGCGGCGAAGACCCTTCTGGAGCTTGAGGTGGAGAAGCTCAAGCGGGAGGGGAAGGAGCCCTCGGACGAGGAGCTCAAGGAGCTCTACGAGCGCATCAAGGGCCGCTACGAGGAGACCCTGGACCCCCGCTACGCCGCCGCCAGGCTCTGGGTGGACGGGGTGATCTTCCCCCACGAGACCCGGAAGTGGCTCATCAAGGCCCTCGAGGCCTGCGCCCTGAACCCGGAGCGGGAGCCTTTCCGCATCGGGGTCTTCCAGGTCTAGAGGAGGCCCTTCACCCCGTCCGCCACGTACTGCACGGCCAGGGCGGCGAGGAGGAGGCCCAGGACGCGGGTGACCACGTTCACCCCCGTCCGCCCCAGGGCCCGGCGCACCGCCGTGGCCCCCCGGAGGAAGAGGTAGGCCAGGAAGAGGACGAGGTAGGCGGTGAAAAGGACCACGGCGAAGCCGTAGGGCACCCCCTTGGCCTCCGCCCCCAGGACCAGGACGCTGGCCAAGGCCCCAGGCCCGGCGATGAGGGGGATGGCGAGGGGAAAGACGGAGATGTCCGCCCGGCTCAAGGCCTCGTCCCGCTCCTCCTCCGTCTCCCGCTCGTGGTGGGCGAAGACCATCTCCGTGGCGATGCGGAAGAGGAGCACCCCGCCCGCGATGCGCAGGGCCTCGAGGGAGATCCCCAGGTGCCCCAGAAGCTCCCGCCCGAAAAAGTAGAAGAAGGTGAGCAGCCCCCCCGCCACCAGGACCGCCTTGCGGGCGATGAGGACCTGGGTCCGGTGGGGGCGGTCCCCCGCCAAGGCCACGAAGACGGGGACGAGCCCCACCGGGTCCATGACCACGAAGAGGGTCAGGAAGGACTTGAGAAAGAGCTCCAGCACCCTAGGAACCGGAAAGCGCCCGCCGCAGGGCCCTTCCCTCCACGAGCAGGCCCGCGAACTCGTCCTCGAGGGCCTGGGCCGCCTCCTCGGTTCGGGCCACCACGAGGATGGTGTCGTCCCCGGCCAAGGTGCCCACGATCTCGTCCCGGCGGAGGCGGTCCAGGAGGTAGGCGATGCCGGAGGCGTGCCCCTCCGCCGTCTTCACCACGAGAAGGTTCCCTCCCCGGTCCACGTCCCGCACGAAGAGGCCGAACTGGCGCTTGAGCTCCTCGTAGGCGTTCTCGGGAAGGTCCGCGGCCGGGAGGACGTACCGGTGCCGCCCCTTGCCCAAGGCGATGCGGGCCAGGCCCAGCTCGGCGATGTCCCGGCTCACCGTGGCCTGGGTCACCTCAAACCCCAGCTGGCGCAGCCTCTCCACCAGCTCCTTCTGGGTGCCGATCTCCTCCCGGCGGACGATCTCCTGGATGGCGCGGTGCCGTTCCGCCTTGTTGCCCATACGCGGCTCCTATCGCTTCCAGAGCTCCTTGACGAAATCCAGTATACGGTGGGCCACCTCCCGCTTGGAAAGCCGGGGAAGCTCCACCACCCGGCCGTCCCGCAGGATCAGGGTCACCTCGTTCTCGGGGCTCCCGAAGCCCACCCCCTCCCGCCCCACGTAGTTCAAGGCGATCAGGTCCAGGTTCTTGCGGGCGAGCTTCCCCCGGGCCCGCTCCAGGCCCTCCCGGGTCTCCATGGCGAAGCCCACGAGCACCCGCCCCTCCTTCCTCTCCCCGAGCTCGCGGAGGATGTCGGGGTTGGGCACGAGGCGGAGGAGCTTTTCCGCCTCGGCCTTGGGCTCCTTGTCCTTTAGGGTCTCGGCGGGCCGGTAGTCCGCCACCGCGGCGGCCATGACCACCGCCTGGGCCCAGGGGTAGCGGTCCAGGAGGGCCTTTCGCATCTCCAGGGCGCTCTCCACCCGGACCACCTCCACGCCCCAGGGGTCGGGAAGCGCGGTGGGCCCGGAGACCAGGACCACCTCCGCCCCCCGGTCCCGGGCGGCCTCGGCCACGGCGTAGCCCATCCGGCCCGAGGAGGGGTTGGAGAGGAAGCGCACCGGGTCCAGGTACTCCCGGGTGGGCCCGGCGGAGACGAGGAGGCGGAGGCCCGAGAGGTCCTTGGGCGCGAGGAAAGCCCGTAACCGCTCCACAAGCTCCTCGGGCTCCAGCATCCGCCCCCATCCCTCCCCCTCCCCCACGGCGGCCAAGGGGCCGTAGGCCGGGCCGAAGAAGGCGTGCCCCAGCTCCTCCAGCCGCCTGACGTGGGCCTGGGTCTGGGGGGCGAGCCACATGGCCTCGTTCATGGCCGGGGCCCAGGCCACCCGTTTGGCCCCGGCGAGGAGGGTGGCGGAGAGGAGGTCGTCGGCGAGCCCCAAAGCGGCCTTGGCCAGGGCGTCGGCGGTGGCGGGGGCCACCAGGACCACCTCGGCCCAGCGGGCGAGCTCAATGTGGAGGGCCCTCCCGTCGGGCCGGAACCAGGCCTCCTCCGTGGCCACCTCGCCCCCGGAGGCCACGGCCAGGGAGAGGGGGGTGACGAACTCCAGGGCCCTGGGGGTGGCGAGGGCCCGCACCTCGTGCCCCTCCCGGCGCAGGAGGCGGAGGAGGTGGGGGGCCTTCACCGCGGCCACCCCCCCCGTCACCGCCACCAGGACCCGGGCCACGGCGCGCTACTCCTCCCGCTCCACCGGGTAGAGCCGCTCCATCTCCTTTTGGAGCCGGTCCTCGGGCACCAGGTTCTCGCCGAAGACCAACCGGCCCGTGAGGAGCTCCTTCATGGCCCAGGTCACGGCGTTGGGGTCGTCAAAAAGCCCCTCGAGGGTCTGCATCTTGGGCCTCTCCTCCGGCTCCAAGACCGTGTTCTTGAAGCCGTGGCGGAGGAGCTGCTGCGCCCTTTTGGCCACCACCACGGTGAGCCGGTACTTGGAGTCCACCATGCCGAAGAGCTTGTCAATGCCCGGTTCCGCCATACCGCCTCCTTAGGATCTCGTCCAGCTCGGCCTCGAGGGCCAAATCGCGCCGCAGGGCCATCTCCAAAGCCTCCCCCATCCTCCCGCTCCGCCGCCTCTCCGCGGTGAGGATGGCGAGGAAGTCGGCCACGGCCTCCTCGAGGACGTCGTTCACCACCACGTAGTCAAAGAGGTGGGCGTTCCTTATCTCCCACTCCGCCTGCTCCAGGCGCTTCTGGATCTTCTCGGGGCTGTCCTTGCCCCGGTAGACCAGGCGGCGCTTCAGCTCGGAGAGAGAGGGGGGTAGGAGGAAGATCAGGACCGCCTCGGGCACGGCCCGCTTCACCTGGAGCGCCCCCTGGACCTCAATCTCCAAGAGGACGTCCTCCCCCCGGCTCAAGGCCCGCTCCACCGGGGCCCTGGGGGTGCCGTAGAGGTGGCCCACGTACTCCGCGTACTCCAAGAAGCCGTCCTCGCGGACGAGGGCCTCAAAGGTGGGGCGGTCCACGAAGTAGTAGTCCACCCCGTCCACCTCCCCCGGCCGGGGGGGGCGGGTGGTCATGGAGATGGAGTAGAAGAGCCGGGTGCGCTCCAGCACCTTCGCCCGCACCGTGCCCTTGCCCACCCCGCTCGCCCCGGTCATCACGAAAAGGCGGCCCCGCATCCCCTTCACCCGGGAGAGGATACCACAGGACCGGGGTGTTAGACTCGGAGGCATGGCATGGTACGAAGGCGCCTTCTTTTACCAGATCTTCCCCGACCGCTTCTTCCGCGCAGGCCCGCCGGGCAGGCCCGCCCCCGCGGGGCCCTTTGAGCCCTGGGAAGCCCCCCCTACCCTCAGGGGCTTCAAAGGAGGGACGCTTTGGGGCGTGGCGGAGAAGCTCCCCTACCTCCTGGACCTGGGGGTGGAGGCCATCTACCTCAACCCCGTCTTCGCCTCCACCGCCAACCACCGCTACCACACCGTGGACTACTTCCAGGTAGACCCCATCCTGGGGGGAAACGAGGCCTTAAGGCACCTCCTGGAGGTGGCCCACGCCCACGGGGTGAGGGTCATCCTGGACGGGGTCTTCAACCACACGGGCCGGGGCTTCTTCGCCTTCCAGCACCTCATGGAAAACGGCGAGCAAAGCCCCTACCGGGACTGGTACCACGTCAAGGGCTTCCCCCTAAAGGCCTACACCGCCCACCCCAACTACGAGGCCTGGTGGGGCAACCCCGAGCTCCCCAAGCTCAAGGTGGAGACCCCGGCGGTGCGGGAATACCTCCTCGCCGTGGCCGAGCACTGGATCCGCTTCGGCGTAGACGGCTGGCGTCTGGACGTGCCCAACGAAATCCCCGACCCCACCTTCTGGCGGGAGTTCCGCCAAAGGGTCAAGGGGGCGAACCCCGAGGCCTACATCGTGGGGGAGATCTGGGAGGAGGCGGACTTTTGGCTCCAGGGGGACATGTTTGACGCGGTGATGAACTACCCCCTCGCCCGGGCCGTCCTGGGCTTCGTGGGCGGGGAGGCCCTGGACCGGGACCTCGCGGCGCAAACGGGCCTAGGCCGCATAGAACCCCTCCAGGCCCTGGCCTTCAGCCATCGGCTGGAGGACCTCTTCGGCCGCTACCGCCCCGAGGTGGTCCGGGCCCAGATGAACCTCCTCACCTCCCACGACACCCCCAGGCTCCTCAGCCTGATGCGGGGGAGCGTGGAGCGGGCCCGGCTGGCCCTGGCCCTCCTCTTCCTCCTCCCGGGGAACCCCACCGTCTACTACGGGGAGGAAGTGGGGATGGCGGGGGGCAAGGACCCGGAAAACCGGGGCGGGATGGTCTGGGAGGAGGCCCGCTGGCAGAAGGACCTCCGGGAGACGGTCAAGCGCCTGGCCCGGCTCAGGAAGGAACACCCCGCGCTCCGCACCGCCCCCTACCTGCGGATCTACGCCCAGGACGGCCACCTGGCCTTCGCCCGGGGGCCCTACCTGGCGGTGGTGAACGCCTCTCCCCACCCCTTCCGCCAGGACTTCCCCCTGCACGGGGTCTTCCCCCGGGGGGGAAGGGCGGTGGACCTCCTCTCCGGGGAGGTCTGCACGCCCCAGGGGGGGAGGCTCTGCGGCCCCGTGCTTCCGCCCTTCTCCCTGGCCCTGTGGCGGGAGGCCTAAAGGGCCCCCTCAAAGCGGAGGAGCCAAAGCTTCAGCCCCTCCTGCCCCTGAAACCCCCCAAGCCGCCCGTCGGCGTGGATCACCCGGTGGGCGGGGACGAGGAGGAAAAAGGGGCAGGCCCTAAGGGCCGCCCCCACCGCCCTGGGGGAGAGGCCGAGCTCCCGGCCCAAGGCCCCGTAGCTCACGGTCCGCCCGTAGGGCACAAGGCGGACCCGCTCGTAGAGGCGGAGCCTGGCCGGGGAGAGGCCGGTGTAGTCCAGGGGGAGGTCCAGGAAGTCGGGCCGCTCCCCGGCGAAGTAGGCCTGGACCGCCTCCCGCACCCTAAGGGCCAGCGCCCCTTCGGCCTCCGGACCCCGGGGGTAGAGGGCGGGCTCGAGGCGGCGCACCCCCAGGGGCGAGACCTCCAGCCACAGGGGACCTAAGGGCGTGGGGAGCCACACGGCCCTAGCGCGCCGCCACCTCGAGGGGGGAGAGGAGGGTGCCCGGGAAGTAGTGCCCCAGGATCTCCCGGTAGCCGTAGCCCCGCTCCGCCATCCCCTTGGCCCCCCACTGGGAGAGGCCCACGCCGTGCCCCGCCCCCCGGCCCAGGGCGAGCCAGCCCTGGAACTCCGCCATGGCGGAGGGCAGGCCCATGAGGCGGAGCAGGCGCTGGGCCTCGGGGCCCCGGACCTCCACCCCCAGGAGGCGCACCCGCCAGGCCCGCCCCGAAGGGCTTTTCTCCAGGACCTGGGGCGGGTCGTCCCCCCTCGGGGCGTAGCCCAAGGCCCGGAGCGCCCGGGCCGCCTCCTCGGGGCGCACGGCCTGCTGCCAGACGCTCTTGGGGCCCTTGGCGTAGGGGTCGGGCCGGGGGCGGAGGTAGGGGAGGGCCTTTCGGAAGACCTCCTCGCTCCCCGCCGTCATTCCCCCGGAGTCGGCGTGGTAGAGGGCCGAGGCCACCTGCCCGGCGTAGCTCAGCACCCGCCCCTCCGTGGCCCGGACCGCCCTCTCGTGCCGGGGCGTCTCCGCGGAAAGCCCCAGGTAGACCTGGCAGGCCTCCGTGGCGCAGAGGTCGTAGGGGGCCAAGGGGTTGAGCCGGCGCACGGCGAAGGTGCGGGCCAGGACGGCCTGGGCCTTCAGGGCCTCCTCGGGGAAGGAGGCGGGCATCTCCGCGGGCAGGACCCCGAGGAGGTAGTCCTCCAGGGGAAGGACGTTGACGAGGAGGAGGCGCCCCCCCTCCACCCGGGCCACGAGCCCTCCCCGGTAGGGCCTCTTCTCCAAGGCGAAGTAGGGCCCCTCCACCGCCCAGGAGGGGAGGAGCCGCCCTTCCACCACCACCCCTTCCGCCTGGCCCCGGAGGGCCACCTCCCCCGTGGGGAGGGCAAGCCGCACCTCCTCCCCCAGCTCCACCTCCTTGAGGAGCACCCGGACGAGGAGGGCCTCGAGGCCCGGGGCCTTCTGCCCCAGCGCCGCCAGGACCAAGGCCAATAGCCCTACCCACGCCCAAAGCCGCTTCAACCCCGCCTCCTTTCGCCGAACATCCTAACCCTTCCTCAGCCGAGGTAAAGGGCCACCCTCCCCTCCCAGGGGGCCTCGGCCAGGCGCCTCAGGGCCTCCCCGTGGCGCAGGGCGTACATGGCGTAGGGGTAGACCCGCTCCTGGGGAAGCCCAAAGGGGAGGAGGTGGACCTTAAGCCGCCCGAGGTGGCGGGCGAGGACCTCGTCCCGGGCCGCCTGGGCCGCGAGGAGCTTCCGCCTAAGCCGCTCCGCCTCCCCCCCAACCCGGGCCCGGAAACGCCGGAGGGGCCGGACGAGGTTGGGCTCCAGGGCCTCCGCCTCCTCCACAAGCCGGGAGGCCTCCTGCAAAAGCCCCTCCACCCGGTCCCGGAAGGCGCGAAAAGGGGCCAGCCAGGCCTCCGCCGCCCGGAGGAAGGCCGCCTCCCCCTCGTCCACGAAGGCCCAGGGGTCCAGGCGGTACTTCTCCAGGATGCGCCGGACGGGCGGCTCCACCACCACCCCGAAGGCCCGCAGGAAGAGGGCGGGCATGGCGAGGCCGTAGCGGGCGTAGACCCCGGAGAGCTCGGCCACGTAGCGGAGCTCGTTGGGCCCCACCACGAAGCCCGCCGTGGGCAGGACCAGGTCCTGGAAGACGGGCCTGAGCCCCGCCGCCGGGGTCAGGCGGGAGGGGTCGGCCCGGGCGATCTCCCAAAGCTCCTTGGCCGTGTACCGCCGCACCCCGTCGGTGAAGGCCCCGCCCTCGTAGAAGAGAAGGCGCCTTTGGTCCGTCTCCAGGAAGAGGTTGGTGGCCCCGGGCTTGCGCCTAAGGGGAGGCTTCCCCCCAAGGGCCCGGATCCTTTCCGCCTCCCGGTTGATGGCCTCGGCGCTCCCCAAGGGGTCGGAAAGCTCCCGCTCCAGGGCCTCGAGGAAGAGGGGGGCGAGCTCCTCCGCCATGGGGTCAAAGGGCACAAGCCCCCGCTCCCCGAGAAAGGCGAGGAGGACGCGGGCGAAGAACTCGGAAAGCGTCTCCGCCTCCAGGGCGTAGCCCAGGCGGTAGTCCTTGGCCCAAGGCCCCAAGAAGGCGCGGAGGCGCTCGCGGTGAGGGGCCAGGGGGATCCTGCCCGAGGGCAAAGGGGGGAGGTCCAGGGAGAGGGTCTCCGGCACCTCGTCCCGGAGCAGGTGGAGGTGGCGCACCTCCTCCACGTCGTGGTCCTGGGAGGCCACCCAGAACACCCCGGCCGCCCCCGCCCGGTCGGCGAGGCAGAGGGCGGTGTGGGCCTTGTAGAAGGTGAGGGCGGGCCCACCGAGAAGCCCCGCCTGCTGCCCCGTGACCACCGCCCCCACCTCGAGGCGCTCCAGGGCCCGGAAGGCCTCCTCGGGGGCCTGAAGGCGCTTCAGGTAGGCGGCGAGGGCCTCCCGCAACCGGGGGTGGCCCGGGCGGCGGAGGCGGGCCTTCAGGGCCTCCTCCCCCTGCGGCAGGCCCAGGCTGCGGACCAGACAGGCGGCTTCCATGCTTTAAAGCCTAAAGTTCCTCGGCAAGGCGGGCAAGGGCCTTGGGCTCCAGGACCTCCACCCTGCGGTAGCCCAGGTCCACCCACCCTTTCAGCGCCCACTCCCCGAGGAGCTTGGTGACCGTCTCCCGGGAGGCCCCCACCATCCGGGCCAGGTCCTGGTGGGAGAAGGGGGCGACCCCGTCCTCCCCCATCCGGAGGAGGAGGCGGGCCAGGCGCTGGGCCACGGAGAGGTGGCGCGCCTCCCAAAGCCGCTCCTCCAAGGAGCAGAGCCGCCCGTAAAGGGCCTGAAGGAAAAAGGCCTCTACCTCGGCGAAGCGCGCCCTTAGGGCGGCCAAGCCCTCCCGGGGGGCGAAGTAGAGCTCGGCGTAGGTGAGGGCCTCGGCCCCGGCGCGCCGCCTCGCCTCCCCCCCCAAGGCCTCCTCCCCAAAGACCCCCCCCGGCCCCACCACGTCCAAGACCCCTTCCTCCAGGCCCGGCCCCGGCCGGTGGAGCCCGACGAGGCCCTGGCGCACCAGGTAGACCCCGTCCACGGGGTCCCCGGGGGCGAAGAGGACCGCCCCCCGCCTCAAGCGCAAAGGACGGAAGACCTTGAGGGCCTCTTGGCGGGCCTCGAGGCTCAGTCCTTGGAGCATGGCCCGAGTTTACACGAAAAGGGGCCGGGGGCTGGGGGCGGCAAGCCCCCGGGCCTCGGCCTCGGCGAAGAGGCGGGCCACGGCCCGTTCCCCCTCCTCCCCCACGTCCAGGCTAAAGGCGTTGACGTAGGTGTGGACGTGGGCCCAGATCACCTCATCGGAAAGCTCCTGGGCGTGGGCCCGCATGTAGTCCAAAGCCTCCTCGGGGTGGGCGAGGGCGTAGGCCACGCTTCGCCGCACCGCCTCGTCCAAAGCCCGGATAAGCCCTTCCCCCAGGTCGCGCCGGGCGAGGATGGCCCCCAAGGGCAGGGGGAGGCCCGTCCGCTCCTCCCACCAGGCCCCCAGGTCCACCACCTGGACGAGGCCGTAGCGGGGGTAGGTGAAGCGGCTTTCGTGGATGATGAGCCCCGCCTCCACCTCTCCTTGGGCCACCATGGGGAGGATGCGGTCGTAGCGCACCTCCACGGGGACGAAGCCCTGGGCGTAGAGGGAGAGGAGGAAGTAGGCGGTGGTGTGCCGCCCCGGGACCGCCACCCTCAGGCCCTCCAGAGCCTGGAGGGGGCCTCGGGCCACCACGAGGGGCCCCACGCCCCGGCCCAAGGCCCCCCCGCTCCTTAGGGCCACGTACCGGTCCCGCACCTGAGCGTAGGCGGCGTAGGAGAGCTTGGTGAGGGGAAGCCTTCCCTCCAGGGCCCAGCGGTTCAGGGTCTCCACGTCCTCCAGGACGGGCTCCAAGGGAACGGGGCTTTCCACCCGGCCGTGGACCAGGGCGTAGAAGATGAAGGTGTCGTTGGGGCAGGGGGAGAAGCCGAGCCTGAGCGCCTCCATACCCCCCTACTCTACCCCCTTCAGGGCCCGTTTGAGGACCTCCGGGGCGAACTGCTTGAGGGCCCGGAGAAACCCCGTGGTCCCCCGGGCCCGGCCGGGGATGACGTGGACGGGCACCCCAAGCCGCTCCGCCTCGAGGCGCACGGGCTCGGAGAGGTCGTGCCCCACGTAGCTGGAAACGATCATGAGGCCGTGGGCCTTCTCCAGGCGGTTCAGGATACGCCTTAGGGCCTCCTTCCCCACCCCCACGGTGTCCGCGTCGTACCAGTCCACCCTAAGGCCCCGCCCCTCCAGGAAGGGCACGAGGCGGCTCCTGAGCTGGGTGTGCCCCCCCACCACCACAAGGTGCTCCCCGTGGAAGCGGGGCAGGTCCTCCTCCAGAAGGTCCCGGGGCGCCTCGGGCAGGTGGGGCGCCTCCTCCCCCAAGGCCTTCAGCCCCTCGCCCACCGCCTTTAGCTCCTCCAGGTAGAGGGCCAGGCTCTCGTCGTGCGGCCGGAGGAAGAGGAGGTTCCTGAGGATCTCCCGGGCCAAGGCCAGGTCCTTCTCCCGATAAAGGGCCACCTCCAGGGCCTTCTGCCAGAACTCCGCCGCCCGGCGCCAGTCCCCCTGGGCCTCGTGATGCTCCGCCAGGTCAAAAAGGACCTCCAGGGCCTGGGGGTGGGCCTTGAGCTCCTCTTCCAGGAGGCGGCCCACCTCCTCGGCGCGCCCCGCGGCGTAAAGAGCGGCCAGGTACTGGCCCCGCGCCGTCTCGGCCTCGGGGCTTTCCCGGAAGGCCCGGGAGAGCCGGTAGGCCAAGGCGAGGAGCTCCAGGGGCGGCTGGGGCGTGCGGCTTAGGGCCTGGTAGAGGACGCTGAAGGCGGCCCACGGCCCCTCCAGCCGCTCCAGGAGGTGGATGAGGCCCGTGAGGTCCTCCTCGGCCACCGCCTCCAGCCCCGCGTCCCGCGCCCGGGAGAGGAGCTCCCGGGCCAGCACCTCCTCCCCCCCCTCCAAGGCCTCCTGGGCCAGGCGGAAGAGGTAGGGGGCGGGGTAGGCCCTTAGGGCGTGGGCCCGCTTGTGGTCCCCGAGGACCTCCTTGAGGGGCCGCCGCAAGGCCCGCTTCACCTGGGCCAGGTGGTGGTAGGCCATCCCCGCCACCTCCCCTTCCCCCCGGAAGGCGGCCCGCTCCAGGAGGTGGAGGGCCTCCCGGAACCGCCCTTCCCTCTCCCTTAGGACCCCGAGGAGGAGGAGGGCCTCGGGGATCTCCGCCCGGCTCAGGGCCTCGGTGAGGTAGGGCTCCACCGCCTTCAGGTCCTCCCCCCCGCGGAGCTCCAGGGGGCTTTTCACCCGCAAGGCGGCGAGGGCGAGCCCCAAGAACCCCTCGGCCTCGTCCAGGTCGGCAAGCCTCCGGGCGTACCGCTCCGCCCGGGCGAAAAGCCCCTGGATCAGGGCGGCCCTGAGGCCCAGGCGGAGCATCTCCCGGGTGAGAAGCCCCGGGGAAAGGTCCTCCACGAACTCCGCCCGGCGGCTCACCTCCGCCCACTCCCCCTCCCGGGCGAAGCGGCGCATCCTCTCGGTGATGCGCTCCAGGGTCTCCCGGGTGTAGAGGTCGGCCTCGGGAAGACCCGACTCCACGAACTGCCGCAGGGCATCGGCGTACCGCCCTTGGGCGAGGTAGACCCGGCCCAGGGCCAGGCGGTACCGCCCGCCCCGCACCGCCAGGGCCTCGAGGCGCCCCCTCGCCCGCTCGTACTCCCCGAGCTCCACCAAAGCCAAGGCCCTGAGGTCCTCGGCCTCCTCGGAAAGGGCCCGCCTAAGAGCCTCCTCCGCCTCGGCGTGGCGGGAGAGGGCGAAGAGGGCCCGGCCCCGGAGGTAGGCCGCCTCCCCTTCCGCCTCCTCCGGCAGGAGCGCGAGGGCCTCGGCGTAGCGGCCCGCCTCCAGGAGGGCCCGGGCCTCCTCCAAGGCCACGGCCACCTCCTCCGCCTCCTCCGGCGACGGGGCCTCCCGCTCCTCCAGCCGCACCGCCGCCAGGGCCTCGGGCTTCCGGGCGAGGACGAGGAAGTACTCCCCCTCCCCCACCCGCTCCACCCGGTCAAACCCCAAGCGCCTAAGGCCCTCCTCCACCCCCTCGGGGCTTTTGCCCAAAAAAGGCCCGTGGCCGTAGACGAGAAGCCCCCCGGGGCGGAGGAGGCGGGCGAAGAGGGGGAGGCGCTCAAAGAAGGCGAAGCGCTTCCAGAAGGCCTCGGGCGCCAGGCGGCTCTCCAGGCCCTGGTCCACGAGCCCCTCGGGGAAGACGGAGAGGAGGAGCAGGGTGTCAAAAGGAGGGAGCTCCACCTCCTCCGCCCAGCCCAGGTGCCAGACCACCTCCGGCACCCTCTTTCTCCCCACCTCCACCGCCTCCTCCACGCCGTCCAGGGCGTGCCACTCCAGGTCGGGCCGCTTCCTTTGCAGGAAGCCCACCAAAGCCCCGGTGAAGGCCCCCACCTCGAGGACCCGCCCCTCCACCCGGGGGGGAAGCTCTTTGGCGTAGAACTCCAGGTGGGGGAGGTGCATCCCGTAGACCAGGGCCTCCCCCTTGGGGACCTTGAGGACCTCCCGGTAGAAACTTCGCACCGCCTCCCTCCCCCCTTGGGCCAAATAGGCCCGCCAGGCCTTGAGGAGGGGAGCGCGCCGGGCGGGGCTTCCCAGACGCTTGGCGAGCTCCGCCTCAAAACGCCCCGGGGACAGAGGCCCCTGGACGCCGAAGCGCTCCTTCAGGAAAAGCCTCAACTCATCGGGCATTTGCCGGGAGTCTACCAAAGGACGAGGGGGGCGGTAAAGCCACCCCCCTTGCCTTCAGGCGGGCGCTTTCTCCCGGAAGAGTTCGGCGTAACGGCGCTTGGCCCGCGCGGGGGCCCGGTGCCAGACGTAGGAGGCGAGGAGGGGGAAGGCGAGGGTCGCCTCGGCGAAGACCATCTGGGAGAGGCGCGCGTCCACCTTGCCCCAGCTTTGCGCCTCGCTCAAGGTGGAGCCGGAAAGCCCCCCGTCCCTTTCGTCGGCCACGGTGATCTGGATGGCGTACTTGTGCATCTCCACCCGGTGGCCCAGGACCTCGGCGGCCACCACGATGTCCTGGGCGAAGTTCTTGGGCACCCCGCCCCCGAGCATCACGAGCCCCGTGGTCCCGGCCTTCAGCTTGATCTCGGTGAGCTCGCGGAAGTCGGCCACGGAGTCTATGGTCACGTGGGCCTCGGGGCGCTTCACCTGGTGGTAGACGAGGCCGAAGCCCGCGGAGGAGTCGGAGAAGGCGGGGACGAAGATGGGCACCCCCTCCTCGTAGGCCGCCCGCACGATGCTCTTCTCCCCGAGGCCCCGTTCCGCCAGGTAGCGGCCCATGTGCCAGATGAACTCCCGGCTGGAGTAAGGGCGGGGCTCTAGGCCGTCGGCGATCTCGGCCACCGTGTAGTCCGTGTGGCGGAGCTCCTCCTCGTCAATGTAGGTGTCGTAAATGCGGTCAATCCAAAGCCGCCTCAAGGCCTCGTCGTCCGCCCTCGGGTCCCCCTGGTAGTGGCGGTGGCCCAACGCCTCAAAGAAGTCCTGGTCCACGATGTTGGCCCCGGTGGCCACGATGACGTCCACCAGGCCCTTCCGGATGAGGTCGTGGACGATGAGGCCCTGGCCCGCCGAGACCAGGCTCCCCGCCAGGGTGAGGATGACGGCGCAGTCGTCCTCCAGCATCCTGAGGTAGATCTCCGCCGCCCGGTGGAGGTTCCTGGCCTGGAAGGCCGTCTTGCCCATGGCCTCGAGGATGGGCCCGGCGTCAAAGGCCTTGATGTCTATGGGGACCACGGGCGTAGAGAGGAGTTCCTTCTTCTGCACGCTTCTCCTTTCCACGCGGGGTGGGCGTCGGGCGGCTCCCCCCCTTTAGCGCCCCCTGCCTTTTAGGGCAGGACCCCGAGTATACCACCCCCGGCGATGGGGGGGTAGACCTCGAGGGGGCCTTCCACCTCCTCGTCCAGGCCCACCGCCTTGTCCCCCACGGCGAGAAGCCAGACCTCCTCCAGGGGGATCCCCAGCTTCTCCAGGGCCTCCCTCGGGGTCCTCGCCTCCACCTGGAACCGCTCGCCGAAGCGGCGGAGGTCGCCGTGAAGGAGGACTTCCATCAGCTCACCTCCCGCAAAAAGGAACGGACCGAAAGGATGCGCAACCCCTTCACCTTAAGGGAAAGCAGGGGACTCTTGTCCCCGGTCACCAAGCAGTCCGCCCTTCCCACCAGGGCGATGCCCAGGAGAAGGTCGTCGTCGGGGTCCGGGGAAAGGCCGGGAGGACGGGGGCGGGCCACCACCTCCGCCTGGCGGCGCAACAGGTTGACAAGCCTACCCACCTTGGCGCGGGGCAGCTCGGGAAACTTGTCCCGCAGCACCCGCCGGGGCTCCCGCAACTGGACCTCGGCGGTGAGGAGGGTATACCTGCCCGCCAACCACAGGTCCACCACCTGGGCGGCCACCCCCTGGGTCAACAGGGCCGCCACCAAGACGTTGATGTCCAGGACGACCCTCACCCCTCCAGGCGGCGGGCCACCTCTTCCTCGGTGAGCCCGTGGGAAGCGGCCGTGGCCCTAAGCTCCCACACCAACCGCGCCAGGGCTTTCCGCTCCTCCTCTACCGCGAGGTGGAGGAGCGCCTTGCGCCAGCCCCGGCCCCGGGCACGGCGGAAACGCTCCAAAGCCTCGGCCACGTCCTCGGGCAGGGCAATGCGCCGCATCCTCCTCCAGGGTAGCACCTTTCCCGCAAGGGGGGCCAAGTGCCCGGGGTGGCCTTAATACCCCTCCCGCACCACGTTCAGAAGAGGCTCTCCCCGGAGGTACCGCCCCACCTGCTCGGCGAGGAAGCGGGCCACCCGGCGGGAAAACCCCTCGGAAAGCCCGGCCACGTGGGGGGTGATGACCACCCCCCTAGCCCGCCAGAGGGGGTGGTCCCGGGGAAGGGGCTCGGGGTCGGTGACGTCCAGGAAGGCCCGGACCCGCCCCGCCTCCAGGGCCTCGAGGAGGGCCTCCGTGTCCACGAGCCCTCCCCTCCCCGCGTTCACCAGGAGGGCCCCCTCCTTCATCCGGGCGAGGAAGTCCCGGTCCACGATGCCCCGGGTCTCGGGGGTGAGGGGGAGGAGGAGGACCACGGCGTCCGCCCGGGGCAGGAGGGCGGGCAGGTCCTCCCGGGTGTAGACCCCGGGGCGGGGGTGGCGGGCCACGGGGAAGAGCGCCACCCCAAAAGGCCTAAGCCTTTCCGCCACCGCCTTCCCGATGGACCCGTAGCCCAGGAGGAGGACCCTCTTCCCCTCCAGGTCGGAAAGCCTCCTCGGGGCCCAGCGCCCTTCCTTTTGGGCCTCGAGGAAGCCGGAGAGGTCTTTGAGGAGGGCGAGGAGGGCCAGGACCACCCACTCGGCCACGGGGGCGTCGTGGATCCCGGAGCCGTCGCAGAGCACCACCCCCTCGGGGACGAGGGGAAGGATCCAGTCCACCCCCGCGGAGAGGGTCTGGACCACCTTGACCTCCACCTCCTCCAGGACCCGCCGCACCACCTCCTCCTGCCCGTAAGGGGGGATGAAGAGGTCGCAGGCCTTGGGCCAGGGCTCGTCCAGAAAGCGCACCTCCACCCCCTCGGGCAGGGCGGCCCACACCTCCTCCCTAAGCCTCGGGGCCAAGATCCTCACGGCGCACCTCCATGTGCACGTCCTCCCTCCCCCTGGGGCCCGGCACCACGCCCACCTCGCGGAAACCCGCCTTCTGAAAGGCCCGCCGGGCGCGGAGGTTGTGGGCGAAGGTCCTGAGCTTCACCCGCCTCAGGCCCAGGACGCGGAAGGCGTAGTCCAAAGCCGCCCGCACCGCCTCGGTGCCGTAGCCCTGCCCCCAGCGGTCCTTCCTCCCGATGAGGATGCCCAAGGTGGCCTCCTCGGGGGTGAGGTCGTAAAGCTCCAGCGTCCCCAAATACTCCCCCTTCTCGTCCAGGATGACGAAGGCCACGCGGTCCTTTCTCCGGGCCTCCGCCAGGACGAAGCGCTTGAAGAGCCAAAAAGGCGAGCGCAGGGGGCTTGAGCCGTTCCACTCCGCCACCTCGGGGTCGCGGAAGGTCTCGTAGAGGCCCTTCCACTCCGCCTCGGAAAGCCCGGCGGAGAAGGGCTTGAGGACCACGCGGCCGAAGCGGGGCCATTCCACGGGGATAGCCTAAGGGTATAGGCCCCGGAGGGCCTGGGCCTCGAGGACCCGGGTCGCCGCCACCACGTAGGCGGCGGTGCGCAAGGGGATCTTCTTCTCCTGAGCTACCTGCCACACCGCCCCAAAGGCGTTGCGGAGCACCCGCTCCAGGCGGGCGTTGATCTCCTCCTCCGTCCAGAAGTAAGAGTTGAAGTCCTGGACCCACTCAAAGTAGCTCACCGTCACGCCCCCGGCGTTGGCGATCACGTCGGGGACCACCAGGACCCCCTTCTCCAAGAGGATGTCGTCGGCGGCCGGGGTGGTGGGGCCGTTCGCCCCCTCGGCCACGATCCGGGCCCGGATGCGCCAGGCGTTCTGCTCGGTGATCTGCTTCTCCAAGGCCGCCGGGACGAGGAACTCCACGGGCAGGCCCCAGAAGTCCGCCGCCGGCAGGGGCTCCGCCTTGGGGTAACCCCTCACCCCCCCGAACTCCTGCACGTAGCGGAGGAGGTCGTAAGGGTCAATGCCCGCCTCGTTGTAGACGGTGCCGGTGTGGTCCTGGACGGCGACGACGCGGGCCCCGTGGTCGTGGAAGGCCCGGGCGGCGGCGTTGCCCACGTTGCCGAAGCCCTGGATGGCCACCCTGGCCCCCTCCACCTGAAGCCCGATCTTCTCCGCCGCGGCCGCCGCGGTGATGAAGACCCCCCTCCCCGTGGCGTCCCTCCGGCCCAGGGAGCCGCCTAAGGCGATGGGCTTCCCCGTCACCACCCCGGGCACGGTGCGGCCCACGTTCATGGAGTAGGTGTCCATCATCCAGGCCATCTCCCGCTCCCCGGTGTTCACGTCGGGGGCGGGGATGTCCCGGTCGGGACCGAGGAGGATCCCGATCTCCGAGGTGTAGCGGCGGGTGAGGCGCTCCAGCTCCCCGGGGGAAAGCTTCCTCGGGTCCACCCGTATCCCGCCCTTGCCGCCCCCGTAGGGCAGGCCCACGGCGGCGTTTTTGATGGTCATCCACCCCGCCAGGGCCATGACCTCGGAGAGGGTGACCTCGGGGTGGTAGCGCACCCCGCCCTTGGCGGGCCCCCGGGCGGTGTTGTGGTGGACCCGGTACCCTTCAAAGTAGGCCACGCTCCCGTCGTCCAGACGCACGGGGACGTCCACGATGAGGACTCTCTTGGGCCGCTTGAGGCTTTCCGCCAGGGGGGCGAGCCGCCCCAGGTAGGGGACGACCCGGTCCACCTGCTCCGTGAAGATCTCCCAGGGGCCTCCGTCCTTGCCCAGGTAGGAAAGGGGTTCGCTCTTCATCGCCGCTCCTCACGGGTACACGCCCCGAAGCCGGGTGGCCTCGTCCAGCCGCTCCAAGGCGAGGGCCAAGGCGCCCATCCTCAGGTCCAGCCCGCCCCGCTCCGCCCGCCGGCAGACCGCGTCCACCACCCGGGCCACACGGGTTTCAAAGCGCTCGCGCACCTCCTCCGGGCTCCAGAAGAACATGTTGAGGTCCTGCACCCACTCCAGGTAGCTGGCGAGGAGTCCGCCCCCGCCGGAGAGGAGGTCGGGCACCACCAGCGCTCCCTTGCCCAAAAGGTAGGCCTCGGCCTCGGGGGTGAGGCCGAAGTTGGCCACCTCCACCACCGCCTGGGCCTGGACCTGCCGGGCCCTGTCCCCGTCCAAGGCCCCCTCCCGGGCCGCCAGGACGAGGACCTCGGCCTCGAGGCCGAAGACCTCCTCCGGGGCCAGGTCCAGCCGGGGCAAAAACCCCGTGGCCTCGTAGGTGGAGAGGACCTCGGCCACGTCCAGCCCCTCGGGGGCGTACATGCCCCCCATGGAGGTGGCCACGGCCACCACCCGCATCCCCAGGCGCTCGGCGTGCAGGGCCACCGCCGCCCCCACCTGGCCGAGGCCCTGCACCACCACCCGGGCGCCCCGAAGGTCCAGGCCCCGCCTCTTGGCCAGGGCCTCCAGCACGAGAAGCGCCCCAAGCCCCGCGGCGTCGTCCCGCCCCTCGCTCCCCCCCAGGGCGTGGGGCTTCCCCGTCACCACCCCGGGCACCGTGGAGCCCACGGTCATGGAGTAGGTGTCCATGATCCAGGCCATGACCTGCTGGTCCGCCCCGAGGTCGGGCCCCAGGATGTCGCTGTCGGGCCCGATGAGGCCCACGAGCTCGGCGGTGTAGCGGCGCACCAGGCGCTCCAGCTCCTGCGGGGAAAGCCCCTTGGGGTCCACGGCGATCCCCCCCGCCGCCCCGCCGAAAGGCAGGTCGTAGACGGCCGCCTTCAAGGTCATCCAGGCGGCGAGGCCCGCAGTCTGGCCCAGGGTGACCCCCGGGTCCAGGCGGACCCCGCCCTTGGCCGGTCCCCGGGCGATGTCGTGCACCACGCGGTAGCCCTGGAAGATGCGCACCTTCCCGTCGTCCATGACCACGGGAAGGGAGAGGGTGACCAGGCGCTTGGGGTGGGCCAGGTACTCCAGAGTGGTGGGGTGGGCCTCCGCCACCTTCAGGGCCCGTTCCAGCCACTCCAGGTAGGTGTCCCAAAGCCCCGGGTCCTCGGGGGGCCGGTAGGCTTTTAGCGGCATAGCATCACCGCCGAGGATTATACCCCTAGAAGCGCTCGGCCACCGCCTTCATCTCCAGGAAGAGCCTAAGGTAGTCCAAGGCCCCGGTCTTGGCGTTGGTGCCGGAGAGCTTGAAGCCGCCGAAGGGCTGGACCCCCACCAGGGCCCCGGTGATCTTGCGGTTGAAGTAGAGGTTGCCCACGTGGAACTCCCGCCTGGCCCACTCCAGGTGCTCCCGCTTCCTGGAGTAGACCCCGCCCGTGAGGCCGTAGGGCGTGTCGTTCGCCACCTCCAGGGCCTCGGCGAAGTCCTTGACCCGGATCACGGAAAGCACCGGGCCGAAGATCTCCTCCTGAGCGATCCTGGCCTTGGGCGGCACCTCGGTGAAGACCGTGGGGGCGATGAAGTACCCCTCCCCCTCGAGGCGCTTCCCCCCCAGGACGAGCTGGCCCTCGTTCTTCCCGATCTCAATGTAGGAGAGGACCTTCCTCTCCTGCTCGGCGCTCACCACGGGGCCGAGGTCGGGGTTCTCCTCGGCGGGGCCCACGGAAAGCCTTTCCGCCCGCTTCAGAACCCTCTCCAGCACGGGCTCGTAGGCCCCCTGGGTGAGGATGAGGCGGCTCGCCGCGGAGCACTTCTGCCCCTGGAAGCCGTAGGCGGAGACCACCACCCCCTCGGCGGCCAGGTCAAAGTCCGCCGTCTCGTCCACGATGATGGCGTCCTTGCCCCCGGTCTCCACGTAGGCCCGCTTGAACCAGGTCTGGCCCGGGGCCAGGCGCCCGGCGGCCTCGTAGATCTTCAGGCCCACCTCGAGGCTCCCCGTGAAGTTGATGAAGCGGATCCTGGGGTGCTCCACCAGGTACGCCCCCACCTCCTCCCCCACCCCGGGCAGGAAGTTGACCACCCCGGGGGGGAAGCCCGCCTCGTGGAAGATCTCAAAGACCTTGGCCCCCACCACCACGGCGTCCTCGGCGGGCTTGGCGATCACGGTGTTCCCCACGGCCACGGGGCCCACGATCATCCCAGTGAAGATGGCCACGGGGAAGTTCCAGGGGGCGATGACCACCCCGGCCCCCAGGGGCACGTAGAAGCTCTCGTTGTCCTCCCCGGGGTAGGGGACCACCTCCACGGCGGGGTAGCGGTAGCGCAGGGCGGCCCGGGCGTAGTACTCAATGAAGTCAATGGCCTCGGCCACGTCCGCGGAGGCCTCCACCCAGTTCTTGCCCACCTCGTAGACCAAGGTGGCCTCCAGCTCCCGCTTCCGCCGCCGCATGAGGGCCGCCGCCTTGAGGAGGAGGCGGCTCCGGTCCTCCTGGGGCCAGTCCTTCCAGGTCTTGAAGGCCTTCCAGGCGGCCTCGAGGGCGGCCTCCGCCTCCGCCTTCCCCGCCTTGGCGGTGGTGCCCACCACCTCGCTTGGCGCCGAGGGGTTGAGGGAGACCATGCGCTCCTTCGTGTCCACCCACTCCCCCCCGATGTAGAGGGGGTAGTGGCGGCCGAACTCCTCCCGCACCCGCCTCAGGGCCTCGCGCATGGCGCGCCGGGCCTCCTCCGTCTGGAAGGTCTCAATGGGCTCGTTCCGGAAAGGTTCCACCGTCATCCTCCTCCACCTCCTCTAGCCGGAGACCAGGCTCCTCAGGACGAGGAGGAGGTTCTCCGGCCTCTCCGCGATCCTCCGGGTGAGGTAGGGGTACCAGTCCCGGCCGTAGGGCACGTAGGCCCGCACCGTGTACCCCTCCTGGGCGAGCCGCCTCTGCTCCTCGGGGCGCACCCCGTAGAGGAACTGGAACTCAAAGCGCGACCTGGGGATCCCCATGGCCTCGGTGTAGCGCTTGAGCTCGGCGATGATCCTGGGGTCGTGGGTGGCGAAGGCCACGTAAAGCCCCTCCTTAAGGGCGAGCTTCCCCAGGTGCAGGTACTCGGCGTCAATGAGGCGCTTGTCCGGGAAGGCCACCTCCTTGGGCTCCCGGTAGGCCCCCTTGACCAGGCGGAGGTTGGGCCGGTAGGGCAGGAGGTCCAAAAGGTCCTTCTCCGTGCGGTAGAGGTAGCTTTGCAGGACGATCCCCACCTGGGAGAAGCCCTCCTCCCTGAGGGCCTTGTAGATGCGCAAGGTGGCCTCCACCCGGGGAGAGTCCTCCATGTCCAGGCGCACGAAGACCCCCCGGGGCTCGGCCTCCCTAAGGACCTCGCGCAAAAGGGCGAGGGCGAGGTCCTCGGAGAGGTCCAGGCCGAGCTGGGTGAGCTTCAGGGAGATGTACTTGGGCCAGGGCTTCCCCGCAAGGGCCCAGACGAGCTCAAGGAGCCCCCTTTGGAAGGCCCTGGCCTCCTCCTCGGTGCGCACCATCTCGCCCAAGAGGTCCAGGATGGCGTGGACGCCCTCCCGCTCCAGGGCCTCCGCCGCCTTAAGGGCCTCCTCCAGGGTCTCCCCCGCCACGTAGCGCCGCACCAGGCCCTTCGCCCGGTGCTTGATGAGGCGCTCCACCTGAGGGTGGCCCGCCACGCCGAGCACGAAGGAACGGTAAGCCAGGTCCAGGTTCATCCTCCCTCCTCCCGAAGCCGCCCCACCACCAGGTCGCGGAAGCGGAAGACGTGGGCCTCCACCGCCCGCCTCGCCTCCTCCGGGTCCCTGCGGAGGAGGGCCTCGAGGATCGCCCGGTGCTCCCGCCTCGTGGCCTCGTCCTGGGAGAGGGTGGGAAGGGCGCTCCGGGCCAGGGCCAGGGTGGCGAGGAGGTCCTCGTAGAGGCGGTAAAGGGTGCGGTTCCCGGATAGCCGCACCAAGGCGCGGTGGAACTCCAGGTCGCGGCGCATCTGCTCCGGGTAGTCCTCCCGCGGGGCCTCGTCTATGGCCTGAAGGAGGCGCTCAAGCTCGGCGAGCTCCCAGGGGGTGGCCCTCAAGGCCGCCTCCCGCGCCGCCTCCCCCTCCAAAAGGGCCCGCACCCCGTAGACCTCCTCCACCTCCTCGGGGGCAAAGACCCGGACCCTCGCCCCCTTCCCCGGGACGAGCTCCACCAAGCCCTCCTCGGCGAGGCGCATCAGGGCCTCCCGCACGGGGGTGCGGGAGACGCCGAGCTCCTGGGCCAAAAGGGGCTCGGAAAGCCTCTCCCCCGGGGAGAAACGCCCCGAGAGGAGGAGGTCCTTGAGGTGGCGGTAGACCGCCTCGCGCACCTGGTTGGGGCGGCGGAAGCCCAGGGTCTGCATCCTGTATACAGGATAAAGCAAGGGTCCACGCCCCGCAAGCCTCCCGGCTAGCGCCCGGTCAGGAGGCGCTTCAGCCCCCCGCCAAGCCGCTTCCACACGCCCCCGAAGTGGGCTTCGTAGCTCTTCGCCGCCCCCTCGGGGCCGGGGTCCACCCCGAGCTCCCGGGCCAGGAAGTAGCGGTGGTCCATGACCCAGAGGTAGAGGTCGGCCTCGGTGCGCCCCGGGAAGTCCCTGAGGAGGCCCAGGCGGCGGATGGCCTCCACCGTGGGCTTGTAGAGGTTCTCGTACCAGTCCACCACCGCCTCCTCCCAAGAGATCTCCCGCCCCTCCTCCAGCCCCTTGAAGTAGCGCCGGGTGGCGATGTGGTCCAGGAGGCGGTCGTAGCGGCCCAGGGCGGTGAAGCGGATCTCCTCCGCCCCGGGGACGAGGTCTTTGAGCCGCGTCTTCTCCAGGAAGTGGGCGTACTCCGCCTTGAGGAGGAGGTCTTTGGGCGTGTCCCCAGGCTCTATGGGCACGGGGACGTCCAAGGCGATGACGTGGGCGTCAATGAACTTCTGCCCCGTGGCCTTGGCCAGAGCCACCCGGTGGTTCCCGTCCTTCACGAAGTAGGCCTCCCCCACCTGGTAGACCTCTATGGGGGGGAACTCCGCCCCCGCAAGCTGGAGGGCGCGGAGGCGCTTCCAGCGCTCCAGGGTGTGGGGGGTCTTGGGGAGGAAGCGGTGGTCAAAGTCCTCGTAGCGGTCCACGGAGCCCACCACCTTGTCCACCTCGATGGTCCTGAGGCCCAGATGGCGCTCCCCTCTGGGCCTCAGCGCCAGGGCCTGGTGGAAGGGAAGGAGGACGTTCGGCTCCCCCCTTAAGCGGTGGAGGAGCTCGTGGAGCTTCGCCTGGCGTTCCAGGCGCTCGGCTTCGGTTTCGGCTTGCAGCTCGGCCCTCATGGAACCGCTACCACCCCCATCCCTAGGGTAGCGCCTTTCGGTCAGAGGAAGGTGAGCCCCTGGACAGTCCCGGGGCCCAGGCGGTTAGATAAGGCCATGAGCCTGGATCTGCGCGCACGCGTCCGCGAGGAGCTGGAAAGGCTCAAGCGGGAGGGGCTTTACATCTCCCCCAAGGTCCTCGAGGCCCCCCAGGAGCCCGTGACCCGGGTGGAGGGGCGGGAGGTGGTGAACCTCGCCTCCAACAACTACCTCGGCTTCGCCAACCACCCCTACCTCAAGGAGAAGGCCCGCCAGTACCTGGAGAAGTGGGGGGCGGGAAGCGGGGCGGTGCGCACCATCGCCGGCACCTTCACCTACCACGTGGAGCTGGAGGAGGCCCTGGCCCGCTTCAAGGGGACGGAAAGCGCCCTCGTCCTCCAGTCGGGCTTCACCGCCAACCAGGGGGTGCTGGGGGCCCTCCTCAAGGAGGGGGACGTGGTCTTCTCCGACGAGCTGAACCACGCCAGCATCATCGACGGCCTCCGCCTCACCAAGGCCACCCGGCTGGTCTTTCGCCACGCGGACGTGGCCCACCTGGAGGAGCTCCTCAAGGCCCACGACACCGACGGGCTCAAGCTCATCGTCACCGACGGGGTCTTCTCCATGGACGGGGACATCGCCCCCCTGGACAAGATCGTCCCCCTGGCCAAGAAGTACAAAGCGGTGGTCTACGTGGACGACGCCCACGGCTCGGGCGTCCTCGGGGAAAAGGGGAAGGGCACGGTCCACCACTTCGGCTTCCACCAGGACCCCGACGTCGTCCAGGTGGCCACCCTCTCCAAGGCCTGGGCGGGGATCGGGGGGTACGCCGCGGGGGCCCGGGAGCTCAAGGACCTCCTCATCAACAAGGCCAGGCCCTTCCTCTTCTCCACAAGCCACCCCCCGGCGGTGGTGGGGGCGCTTCTGGGAGCGCTGGAGCTCATAGAGAAGGAGCCCGAGCGGGTGGAGCGGCTCTGGGAGAACACCCGCTACTTCAAGCGGGAGCTCGCCCGTCTGGGCTACGACACCCTGGGGAGCCAGACCCCCATCACCCCCGTCCTCTTCGGGGAGGCCCCCCTGGCCTTTGAGGCGAGCCGCCTCCTCCTGGAGGAGGGGGTCTTCGCCGTGGGCATCGGCTTCCCCACCGTGCCCAGGGGGAAGGCGAGGATCCGCAACATCGTCACCGCCGCCCACACGAAGGAGATGCTGGACAAGGCCCTCGAGGCCTACGAGAAGGTGGGCAAGAGGCTCGGTATAATCCGCTAAGATGCTCTTTCCTCCTTCCCTACCCCCTACGGCCTCCGGGCGAAGCCTGGGCCGAGTAGAAACCCCACCAGGGCTAGTGCGCTTCATGGTGGGGCTCGCCGAGGCCCCGAAAGGGGGAAGGGTCCTGGAACCCGCCTGCGCGGACGGGCCCTTCCTCCGGGCCTTCCGGGAGGCCCACGGGACGGGCTACCGCTTCGTGGGGGTGGAGATCGACCCACACGCCCTGGACCTTCCCCCTTGGGCGGAAGGGGTGGTGGCGGACTTCCTCCTCTGGGAGCCCGGGGAAGCCTTTGACCTCATCTTGGGCAACCCGCCCTACGGCATCGTGGGGGAGGCCAGCAAGTACCCCATCCACGTCCTTAGGGAGGTCAAGGGGCTTTACAAGAAGACCCTATCCACCTGGAAGGGCAAGTACAACCTTTACGGGGCCTTCATAGAGAAATCTGTGCGCCTCTTGAGGGAGGGCGGAACCCTGGTCTTCGTAGTCCCGGCCACGTGGCTCGTCCTGGACGACTTTTCCCTCCTTCGGTCATTTCTGGCCCGAGAAGGGAGAACAGAAGTTTACTATCTAGGCGAGGTCTTCCCCGGAAGAAAGGTGAGCGCTGTGGTTCTTCGGTTCCGGAAGGGAGGAAAAGGCCTCGCCCTTTGGGACACCCGGAGAGACGGGGAGACCTTCACGCCCCTCTTGTGGAGCGAGAAGCCGGAATGGAAGGGAGAGATCATCCGCTTCGAAACAGGGTGGACCAGGGAGATGGAGGCCTCGGGTCCACCCCTAGGTAGCCTATTCCACATCCGCTTCGCCGCCAGGAGCCCGGAGTTCAAGAAGCATCCCGCCGTCCAAAAGGAACCGGAACCTGGCCTTGTGCCCGTCCTGACGGGAAGGAACCTGAAGCCGGGGTGGATAGACTACGAAAGCAACCACTCCGGCCTTTGGATGCCCAAGGAAAGGGCCAAGGAGCTTAGGGACTTCTACGCCACGCCCCACTTGGTGGTGGCCCACACTAAGGGCACCAAGGTGGTAGCCGCTTGGGACGAGAAGGCCTACCCGTGGAGAGAAGAGTTCCACCTTCTGCCCAAGGAGGGTGTGGAACTAGACCCCTTGTTTCTGGTAGAGTGGTTAAACTCCGATAAGATACAAGAGTATGTCAAAACCCTTTACAGGGACTTTGTTCCTCACTTGACGCTTAGAATGTTGGAGCGGATACCTGCGTTGCTTCCCCGAAAGGGGAACACCGAGAGGAGGAAACATGGCCCCTACACAAGCCCAGAAAGTGCTGGAAGCTTTTGAGGATTTTCTGAAGTGTTTGGACCTCGAGAGCTACCAAGAAAAATACCGCCCCATCAAAACAGTAGAGCAAGACCTACCTAGAGAGCTTAACCCACTTCCAGACTTGTACGACCACTATTGGAAGCCCAACGGGAACACCCTTCACTTTCCAGATTTTGAAACTTTCTTCGACCAGTGGTGGGAGAAGCGCCTCCGGCCCCTAAACGAGTTTATTCGCAAGTATTTTTGGGGATGTTCCTATGAATTTGTCCGTCTCGGCTTAGAAGCGAGGCTCTACCGGACCGCTGTTTCCATTTGGACGCAATTTCACTTTTGCTATCGCTGGAACGCCTCTTGTCAACTTCGCTTGACGGCCACCTGGGAGTTGGACGCCCAGGGGATAGATGCACAAATTCAAGCAGAAGACCGCCTGATAGGCATTCAGATAAAAAAGGAAACCTATCGCTCGGAAGCCCGGGAGGGAAACCGCTTCCTAAGAAGGCGCGAACATTCCGCCCTCCTGGAAGTTCCCTACACGCTGCAAAGCCCAGAGGAACTCGAAAGAAAAGCCCAGCGTGCCCGAACCAGAGAAGAAGCCTACCGCTTGTGGGTCAAAATCGCCCACCATCTAGAACGGCTTCCCAACGGATTCGTCATCTTCCGAGAAAGCTACGTAAAGGACTTGGAAAACTTTTTAAAGCAAAACGCCACTACATTGTCCGGACTCATACCCTGGGATAAGGTAGCCCGGGAAGCCCTCACCGGCCCGTGAGGTACACCCGGAGGACGAGCCCCACGCAGAAGAGAAGCCCCAGGGCCACGAAAAGCTCGGGGCGCTTGGGCGGGTCCTTGAGGCCCCGGTAGAACCACCCCCCGGGCTCGAGGCCCCCCAGGTAGTGGAGCCCCGCCGCCAAGAGGAGGCCGTAGAGGAGGTGGAGGCCGTCCTTGGGCCTCAAGCCCTGGAGGAAGAGGAGAAAGCCCAAGAGGACCTGGAGGATCGCCACCCAGGCCACCCCCCGGAGGAAGGCATAGAAGCGGGAGGGAAGGGGGCGGAAGAAGCCTAAGAGGCCCACGAGGGCCAAGGCGGGCACCGCGACCAGGAGGAAAAGGCCCAGGGAGGCGTGCAGGAAGACCCCAACCATGAGGGCAGGATACCCGGGGAACGCCCGGGCGGAAAGCGGCAATACACTGGCCTCAGTCCGATAAACTTTCCGGCCCCAGGCAAGGAGAGCTCCCTTTACAAGGGGAAAAACCCCGCTCCGGTTGTGGTATACTGAAGGGGTGAGCTACGACGCTTCTGCCATTCGGGTGCTCAAGGGCCTGGAGGGGGTCCGCCACCGCCCGGCCATGTACATCGGCGGCACGGGGGTGGAAGGGTACCACCACCTCTTCAAGGAGATCCTGGACAACGCCGTGGACGAGGCCCTGGCGGGCTACGCCACGGAGATCCTGGTGCGCCTCAACGAGGACGGCTCCCTCACCGTGGAGGACAACGGCCGCGGCATCCCCGTGGACCTCATGCCCGAGGAGGGAAAGCCCGCCGTGGAGGTCATCTACACCACCCTCCACTCCGGGGGCAAGTTTGAGCAGGGCGCCTACAAGGTCTCCGGGGGGCTCCACGGGGTGGGGGCGAGCGTGGTGAACGCCCTTTCCGAGTGGACCGTGGTGGAGGTCTTCCGGGAGGGGAAGCACCACCGGATCGCCTTCAGCCGGGGCGAGGTCACGGAGCCCCTCCGGGTGGTGGGCGAGGCCCCCAGGGGGAAGACCGGGACCCGGGTCACCTTCAAGCCCGACCCCGAGATCTTCGGGAACCTCCGCTTTGACCCGAGCAAGATCCGGGCCCGCCTCCGGGAGGTGGCCTACCTGGTGGCCGGGCTCAAGCTCGTCTTCCAGGACCGCCAGCACGGAAAGGAGGAGGTCTTCCTGGACAAGGGGGGCGTGGCCTCCTTCGCCAAGGCCTTGGCCGAGGGGGAGGACCTCCTCTACGAGAAGCCCTTCCTCATCCGGGGCACCCACGGGGAGGTGGAGGTGGAGGTGGGCTTCCTCCACACCCAGGGGTACAACGCCGAGATCCTCACCTACGCCAACATGATCCCCACCCGGGACGGGGGTACCCACCTCACCGCCTTCAAGTCCGCCTACAGCCGCGCCCTGAACCAGTACGCCAAGAAGGCGGGCCTCAACAAGGAAAAAGGCCCCCAGCCCACGGGGGACGACCTCCTGGAGGGGCTCTACGCCGTGGTCTCGGTGAAGCTCCCCAACCCCCAGTTTGAGGGGCAGACCAAGGGGAAGCTCCTAAACCCCGAGGCCGGGACCGCCGTGGGCCAGGTGGTTTACGAGCGGCTTCTGGAGATCCTGGAGGAGAACCCCCGCATCGCCAAGGCCGTCTACGAGAAGGCCCTGAGGGCCGCCCAGGCCCGGGAGGCGGCGAGGAAGGCGAGGGAGCTCGTCCGCAGGCAGAACCCCCTGGAGTCCGACGAGCTTCCCGGAAAGCTCGCCGACTGCCAGACGGAAAACCCCGAGGAGGCGGAGCTTTTCATCGTGGAGGGGGACTCGGCAGGGGGGAGCGCCAAGCAGGGCCGGGACCGCCGCTTCCAGGCCATCCTGCCCCTCCGGGGGAAGATCCTCAACGTGGAGAAGGCGGGGCTCTCCAAGGCCCTGAAGAACGCCGAGGTGCGGGCCATGGTCTCGGCCATCGGCGTGGGCATCGGGGGGGATGGGGAGGCCCACTTTGACCTCGAGGGCCTCCGCTACCACAAGATCATCATCATGACCGACGCCGACGTGGACGGAAGCCACATCCGCACCCTCCTCCTCACCTTCTTCTACCGCTACATGCGCCCCCTCATTGAACGGGGCCACGTCTACATCGCCCAGCCTCCCCTCTACCGCCTCCAGGTGGGGAAGAAGGTGGAGTACCTCTACTCCGACGAGGAGCTCCAGGCCCGGCTCAAGGAGCTGGAAGGCAAGCACTACGAGGTCCAGCGCTTCAAGGGCCTGGGGGAGATGAACCCGGAGCAGCTTTGGGAGACCACCATGAACCCGGAGAAGCGGGTCCTCAAGCGGGTGGAGCTCCAGGACGCCCTCGAGGCCAGCGAGCTCTTTGAGAAGCTCATGGGCCAGGAGGTGGCCCCGAGGCGCGAGTTCATAGAGGAGCACGCCCGCTACGCCGAGCTGGACATCTAATACCGCCCCAGGCCGGCTTGCGCCAGCCTGGGAGGCCCGAGGGGCGCTTAGGTGAGGGCGAGCTCCACCAGGCGCCTGAGAAGCTCCGGGTAGGCCACCCCCCCCGCCTCAAAGAGGCGGGGGTACATGCTGGTGGGGGTGAAGCCGGGGATGGTGTTGAGCTCGTTCAGGTAAAGCTCCCCCTCCGCGAGGAAGAAGTCCACCCGGGCCATCCCCCGCACCCCGAGCACCTTGTAGGCCTTGAGGGCGAGCTCCTGAACGGTCTCCTGGGTGCCGGGGTCCAAGGGCGCGGGGATGAGGAGCTCGGCCCGGCCCGGGGTGTACTTGGTCTCGTAGTCGTAGAAGGGCGCCTCGTAGCGCACCTCCCCCACGGGGCTCGCCTCCCCGAAGACGTTGCCCAAGACCCCCACCTCCAGCTCCCGCACCGGGGAGAGGGCCTTCTCCACCACCGCTTTCTCGTCGTAGCGGAAGGCCAAGGCCAGGGCGGCCTCCAGGTCCTGGAAGCGCTCCACCCGGCTTATCCCCACGCTGGAGCCGGTGTTGGCCGGCTTGACGAAGAAGGGGGGGTCAAAGGGCACCACGGGGGGCTCGCCCTTCCGCACCGCCACCCAGGGGACCACGGGCACCCCCGCCTGGGCGAGGACCCGCTTGCTCAGGTCCTTGTCCATGCAGAGGGCGCTCGCCGCCACCCCCGCCCCCACGTAGGGCTTGCCCAAAAGCTCCAGAAACCCCTGGACCGTCCCGTCCTCGCCGAAGCGGCCGTGGAGCAAGGGAAAGACCACATCGTACCGCTCCCAGGAGAGGGGCGGGGGGAAGGGGTGCTCCCCCTCGGGGGCCGCCTTGGCCTCCAAGGCGGTCAAGGCCTTTTCCCCCAGAAGCCAGCGCCCGTCCTGGGCGATCACGGCGAGGTCCGTGGGGAAGGGGATGTGGCGCAGAACCCCTTCCGCGGAAAGGAGGGAGACCTCGTGCTCGGGGCTTACGCCCCCGGCGATCAGAAGAACCCTCATGGCCTGAGCTTACCCCAAGGAGAGGTCCAGGCCGTTGAAGCGCCCGGCGCAGGGGGGGAGACCCTCCCGCACCCAGCACCAAACCGCCTCCTTGGCCGCCTCGAGGACCCGCTCCACCACGGGAAGCTCCTCCTCGCGGAAGGGGGAGAGCACGTACTCCGCCCCCCGGGAGGGGTCCGGGGGCTTCCCGATGCCGAGGCGGAGGCGGTGGAAGGCCCGGGTGCCCAGGGCCTCCTCTATGGAAAGCACGCCCCGGTTCCCGGCGGCGCTCCCCCCGGCCTTGAAGCGGATCCGCCCCAAAGGGAGGTCCATCTCGTCGTGGACCACCAGGATCCGCTCGGGAGGGATCTTGTAAAAGCGGGCGAGGGGGGCCACCGCCCGCCCCGTGAGGTTGTAGTAGGTGAGGGGCTTGAGGAAAAGCCCGCCCTCCGCCTCCGCCACGAGCGCCTCGCCCCGGGGGCGGAAGGAAAGGCCCAGGCGGTCCAGGACCATGAAGCCGAGGTTGTGCCGGGTGCGGGCGTACCGCTCCCCCGGGTTCCCCTGGCCCACCACCAGGAACACGCCCGGACCCTTGGGCTACTCCTCTTCCTCTTCCTTGCCCTTCTTGATGACCTCGGGCTCCGCCACCTCGGCCGCCGCTTCCTCGGCGAGCTTCTCCACGTCCTCAGGCGGGACCACGGCGGCGATGGTCTCCTCGGGGGAGACGGCGAGCTCCACCCCAGGAGGCAGCTTGAGGTCGGAGGCGTGGAGGCTGTCGCCGATCTCCAGGCCGCTCACGTCCACCTCAATGAACTCGGGGATGTTCCGGGGGGAGACCTTTACCAGGATGTCCCGGTGGATCTCCTGGAGCACGCCGCCCGCCCGCACCCCGGCCGGGGTGCCCACGAAGCGGAGGGGCACGTACATCTCCACGGGCTCGTCGGAGAGGACGAAGAAGTCCACGTGCTCGGGGCGCCGACGCCGCTTGTCCAGGTTCACCTGGCGCACCAAGGTGGGCAGGCTCTGGCCGTCGGGAAGCTCCAGGACGATGACGTGGTGGATGGAGGCCTGGCGGAAGACCTTGTCAAACTCCACCAGGTCCACGTAGACCTTCCGGTTCAGGTGCCGGTTGTACATGACCCCAGGCAGCTTGCCCGCCCGCCTGAGGGCCGACGGCTTCTCTCCCTCGCGGTAGTACGCTTTCAAACGGTACTCCATGGCTCCTCCCAAGCCCCCAAGGGGCACACGGAGAAAAGCTTAGCACATGCCGGGGCCAAGGCTAAGCCCCCCGCCCGCGGCGGGGGCCCCAAAGCGCCTCCCCACCCACTCTGCCCGGCCTAAAAGAGGGGCAGGGGGCGGAGGTCCTGGTCCAGGCGGAGGATCCCCACCACCCGCCCGCGGTGGAGGACGAAGCAGCGGTACTCCCCCTCCACCTCCAGCACCCAGGGGGCCAGGGTGAGCTCCCGCAGGAAGGGGAAGGGCCGCTTGGGCAGGGGCCTCCCCCGGGGCGGCCGCGGGTGGGGCCAAAGCCTTCCCCCCTCCAGGGCCAAAACGAGGAGGGGCCGCTCCCGCCCGAGGAGGACGAGGAGGTCCGGACCCTCCCGGTAGAAGGCCTGGACCTCGAGGCCCTTGAGGACCTCGAGGCAACGGAAAAGCGCCCGCTCTCCTAGGTATTCTCCTGACGGAGAAGCCACCGGCCCGCCGGCCCCCCCCTGGCCCAGGACCGCCTGGGCGAGGAGGAGGAGGCCGGCGAGCCACCGCATCCTTACCCTAGAACCCCCGTTCGGCGGAGATCAGGGCCAACGCCGCCTGGGCGAGGAGGAAGGCCCTTCCGGGCTCCTTGTCCAGCCGGGCCTTGGCCTCGGCGATGAGGCTTCGCACCAGCGGGTCCTGCCCCCGGTAGTAGGCGAGCTCCTTCTCCGCCCGCTCCACCGCCTTCGGGGCCTGGGCCTTCACCCTCTGGGCCAAGGCCTCCCGGCGCTCCCCAGGGCCGAAGCCGGGGTGCCTCCGCGCCATAAGGCCGGGCTTCCCCCGCTCGGGGGCGGGCCGGTCCCGCCGCACCTCTCCACCCATCCCCTCCTTCTCCTTCGGGGCCCCCTGGGCCGCCCGGTAGAGGAGGAGGGCCGCCTGGGCCTCCCGGAGGGCCTTGAAGTGGTCCTGGGCCTCGTAGCTCCGCTCGGCCCGGGCCTTCACCTCCTGGGCCCACTGGAGGAGCTTCTCCTCCCCCGAGGCCTTCTCGGCCACGGTCTGGAGCCGGGCGAGGGCCGCCGCCGCCCGGGCCGCCTCCCGGTAGTCCACCTGCTGGGCCAGGGAGAGGCCCGCCAAAAGAGCCAGCACGCCGACAACCGCTTTCTTCATCCCGCATCACCTCCCAGGACCCAGGCTAGCCCCCCTCCCCAAAGGGCACACCGGGGGAAACCTTAAGCGGAGCCAAAGGCAGGTAAAGCCCCACCCCCGCCCCCCCGCGGTTCTCCACGCGGACCCTGCCCCCGTGGGCCCGGGCCACCGCGGCCACCAGGGCGAGGCCGAGCCCCGTCCCCTTGCCCCCGTGGACGAAGGGCTCCAGGACCCGGGGAAGGAGGTCCTCGGGGAACCCGGGGCCCGCGTCCACGAGCCAGACCCAGACCCCTTCCCCTTCCCGGGAAAGCTCCGCCCGCACGGGAAGCCTGCCGTGGCGGCGGGCGTTCTCCAGAACGTTCTCCACCGCGAGGGCCAAAAGCTCGGGGTCGGCCAGGACCCTCCCCTCCCCCTGGACCTCGAGGCCCTGGGCCTCCAGGAAGGCCCGGAGGTCCAAGGGGACCCTCTGGGGCGGAAGGGCCTCGAGGCGGGAGAGGCGGAGAAGCCCCGCGAGGAGGGCCTCCATGCGCCCGGCCTCCCGCAAGGCCCCCTCCAGGGCCCGGGGCTCGTTTTTCCGGCGGAGCACCTCCAGGTAGCCCTTGAGGGCGGTGAGGGGGGTGCGGAGCTCGTGGGAGGCGTGGCGGGCGAAGCGCCGGGCCGCCTCCTCCTTCTCGGCGAGCTCGGCGAGGAGCCTCCCCACCCGGGCGAAAAGGGCGTTCAGCGCCGCCACCACCGGCCTTAGCTCGGCCAGGCCCGGGTCGGGGAGGGGGCTCAGGTCCTCGGGCGCCCGGGCCCGCAAGGCCTTCTCCAGGTCCCGGAGGGGACGGAGGGTCCAGGAGAGGGCGAGGGCGGCGAGGAGGAAGACCCCAAGCAAAAGCCCCCCGCCCCAGAGGGCGTAGCGGGCGAGGAGGCGCCGGCCGAGCCCGGAAACCCCTTCCAGGGGCACCGCAAGGCCGTAGGCGAGCCCCCCTTGGGCCAGGGCCACATAGAGCGTCCCCCGAAAGACCCCCTGGTAGACCCCTTCCGCCGCCAAAGCCGCGGGAAGCCCGGGGGGCAGAGGCCAGTCCCCGAGCTGGGTGAAGCGGGCCTCCCCCTCCCGGAGGACAAACCCCACCCCGCCCCCGAAGAGCTGGGCCAGGCGGAAAAGCTCCAGGAGGAGCCGCTCCTCGTCCTGGACCCCCTCCGCCTGGAGGAGGTAAAGCCGGGTGTAGAGGGCCCGCCTCAGGTCCTCGCTCGCGGCCCGCTCCGCCTCCCGGGCGGAAAGCCAGGCCAAGGGGGCGAGGAGGAGGAGAAGGGCGAGGAGGAGGAGGGCGAAGAGCCTAGCCCTCAGGGAGGAAAAGGCGGTAGCCATACCCGCGCACCGTCTGGATGGGACTGGGCTCCCCCAGGGCCTTTCTCAGGGCGGAGAGGTGGACCTCCAAGGTGGCGGGCTCCACCTCCTCCCCCCAGACCTTCCGCATCAGGGCCTCCTTGGACAGGACCTCCTCCGGGGCCTCGAGAAAGGCCTTCAGGAGGAGGAAGGCCTTGGGGGAGAGGGCGAGGCGCCTTTCCCCGCGGAAGGCCTCCATGCGCCGGGGGTAGAGGCGGAGGTCCTTGTAGGCGAGGACCTCCTCGCGCCTCCGCGCCCGGCGGACCAGGGCCTCGAGGCGGGCGAGGAGCTCCTGGAGGCTGTAGGGCTTCACCAGGTAGTCGTCGGCCCCCTCCCTAAGGCCCTTCACCCGCCACTCCACCCCGTCCAACGCGGTGAGCATGAGGACGGGGACCTCGGAGCGCTCCCGGATCGCGCGCAAAAGGGAAAACCCGTCCCCCTGGGGCAAGAGCACGTCCAAAACCACCACCTCGGCCCAGGAAAGAAGGCCTAAGGCCTCCTCGGGCCGGTCCACGGCCCGCACCTCGTGCCCCTCCAGGGAAAGGCCGAGCTCCAAGGCCTCCCGCACCCCAGGGTCGTCCTCCACCAGAAGCACCCTCACGGCGTCCGCCTCCAAAGGGCCAGGCCTCGCACGGGCGCGTAGACCTCCAAGGGCGGAAGGGCCTCCCCGGTGTCCAGGGAGATCCGGTGGATGCGGCTAGAGCCCCGGCGGGCGGCGTAAAGGACCCGGCCCACAGGAAGGAGCTCCACGAGGCTCATCCGGTCCTCCCCCTCCAGAAGGGGCAGGGGGTAGGAGGCGAGAAGCCGCCCCGAGAGGTCCAGCACCCGGACCTTGACCGCCTCCACGTCGTAAAGGTAGAGCCTGCCCTCCCCCACCCCCAACCCCCCGAGGAGCCTAAGGGCCCCGTCCTCGCGGGAGCGGCGGAAGGCGTAGCGGGAGAGGTACCCCCCCTCGGGGGTGAGGCGCTGCACCTGCCGGTTGCCGTAGTCCAGGACGAAGAGGTGCCCCTCGGCCGCCACCAGGGCCTTGGGGTCTTGGAAGGTGCCCCGCCCAAGCCCCTGGCCCCCGAAGCGGCCCTGGTACCGCCCCGCGAGGTCCAGCCGGCTCACCGTGGCCGTCTCCCCGTCCAAGACGAAGACCTGGTCCTCGAGGACGGCGAGCCCCACGGGGAGGAGGAACTCCCCCGGCTTCATCCCGTAGGGCCCGGTGGAGAGGAGGACCTCCCCTTGGGGGGAGAGGCGGTGGACGAGCCTCTCCCCGTGCTGGAAGACGGCGACCCAGATCCCCCCCTCGGGATCGGCGGCCACGGCCAAGGGAGGCGAGGGGAACTGCCCCGCCCCCGACCCCACCCCGGAGAGGAGGCGGGCCGGGGTGCCCTCCAGGTCCAAGAGGCGCACCGCCCCCTTCTTCGCCTCCACGGCCACCAGGAGGTACTGGGCCTCGGGAAGCTCCCGTTCCTCCTCCCAGGGGCCCTCGAGGACCCGCACCACCTCGTCCAGGCCCGGCCGCTTGGCGGGGTCCTTCTCCAGCATCCTGAGGACCAGGTCGGAAAGGGCCTGGGGGATCTCGGGCCTGAGCTGCTTGGGGGGCGTGGGCATCTGGAAGATCTGCTGATGGATCACCGTCTCGTACCCCCCGGTGAAGGGGGGCTGGCCGGTGAGGGCCTCGTAGAGGACGATCCCCAGGGAGTAGATGTCCGAGCGGTGGTCCAGCTTCTGCCCCTTGGCCTGCTCCGGGCTCATGTACACGGGGGTGCCGATCCGGGCCCCGGTGATGGTGAGGCGGGTGAGGACCCGGCCCGCGGCGATGCCGAAGTCCATGAGGCGCACCCCTCTGGGGTCCACCCCGTCCTCCCTCAAGGCCCCCTTGAGGACCATGATGTTCCCCGGCTTGATGTCCCGGTGGACGATCCCCTGGGCGTGGATGTGCTTCAGGGCGTCCGCCACCCGGGCCAGGATGGCCGCCGCCTGCCTAAGGGAGAGGCGCCTTTCCTCAATGAGCTTGTCCAGCCCCTCCCCGTCCAGAAACTCCATGGCGATGTAGTGGACGCCCTCCACCTGGCCGTGGTCGTAGACCTTGACGATGTTGGGGTGGTCCATGCGGGTAAGGACCTCGGCCTCCCGGTGGAAGCGGCGCACAAACCTGGGGTCCCCGAGGAAGCGCTCCTGGGGAACCTTCAGGGCCACCAAGCGGCCCGTCTTCCGGTCCTTGGCCTTGTAGACGGTGGCCATCCCCCCGAGGCCCACCTTCTCCAGGATCTCGTACCGCTGGGAGAGGGCCTCCCGCTCGGCCGTGGTCCCCGCCGCGGCGGGGCGCTTCGGGCCTGGGGGCCGCCGCTCGGGCCGCTTCCGCCGCCTCGGGCCCAAGTAGAGGCGGGGGGCGGCGAGGGCCCCGAGCAAGAGAAGCGCCCCGGCGGGCAAGGCCTCCGAGCGGACCCCCAGGGCGTACCCGCTCCCGGCGAGAAGGCCGAGGAGGAGGGCCGAGGCCCAGGCCGGGAGGCGGACGGCCAGGAGGGCCGTGAGGAGGACGAGGAGGGCGGCGAGGAGCAGGGCCATCACTCCACCCGCAGGGCCACGGCGGTGACGTTGTCGTCCCCGCCCCGCCGCAAGGCCTCGGCCACCATGGCCTCCAGGCTCGCCTGGAGGTCCCGCCCAAGCCGCCACTCCTCCTCGGGCACGTGCCCGTAGAGCCCGTCGGTCACGAGAAGCACCCCCTCTCCCGGGGCGAGGCGCACCTCCACGAGGTCAAAGCGCGCCTCGGGAAGGCCCAGGGCCCGGGTGAGGACGTTGCGGTAGGGGTGGCGCTCCGCCTCGGTCCGGGTGAGGACCCCCTCCTTCAGGCGTTCCGCCACCCAGGAGTGGTCCTCGGTGAGGCGAAAAACCCCGGTGGGGCCGAAGCGGTAGGCCCGGGAGTCGCCGATGTGCCCCACCACCCCCTCCTTGAGCCAGTCGGCGTAGAGGAAGGCGGTGAGGGTGGTGCCCATCCCCCGGCGCCCGGGCCGCTCCGCCTCCCGCTCCACCCGGCGCCGGGCCAGGAGGAAACCCTTTTCCATGACCCGGGCGAGGCCCACGGCGGGGCGGCCGCTCTGGAGGTGCTCCGCGTAGCCCCGGGCCGCCTCGGAGAGGGCCTCAATGGCGAGCTTGCTCGCCCACTCCCCGGCCTCGAGGCCCCCCATCCCGTCGGCCACCGCGAGGAGGAGCAAAAGCCCCGCGGGCGTCTCCAGGGGGAGGACCCGGTGGAAGTCCTCGTTGTTCTGGCGGCGGCCCACGTGGGAAACGGCGGCCACGCTCAGCCGGGGACCGATGCGCATCGGCTCCATTGTATAGGATGGAGGCGTGGACCACCTGGACGACCTGGTGGACCTCTACGAGTACCGGGTGGAGGACCTCCTCCAGGGCCGCACGCCTAAAGGGGGGAAGCAGGCCCTCCTAAGGCTCCGCCAACTCCTCATCCAGTCCCGCCTGCCGGGGCCCTTGGCCAAGCGCTTCCGCCAGGCGGACGCCCGCTTCCGCGCCCAAAGGCGGGCCCTCGCCCCCGAGGCCCAAGCCCCCGTGGAGCTCCCCGCCATCGCCGTGCCCGAGGAGCCCGAGCCCCCGCCTCCGGAGGCGAGCCCCCTGGCCGCCCTAGCCCTCAAGGTGTGGCGGCTCCAGGTGGAGCGGGACGTGAAGGCCCGCCTCGAGGCCCTCCTCGCGGGGAGGCGGGAGGAGCTCCGGCTCATCCACGCCTTCCTGGACAACTTCGCCCTCTACCGGGAGACCCCGGGGTTCAAGAGGGACTTCAACCTCTCCCGCTTCGTCCCCACCCGTCCCATCCCCTCCCTCTCCGACACGCTCGTGGACCTGGACGACCCCAAGGTGGCCCAGGCCCTGGTGGTGGACTTCCTGGAGACGGCGCGGGAGCTTCCCAAGCTCCTCCCCCTTCCCCCGGAGGAGACGCGCACCTACGTCCGGCGCTTCCTGAACCGCCTCCTGGAGTGGGAGGGGGCCTACAACCTGCCGCCCAAGCCCGACCTCCCCGCCCTCCGCCGGGCCCTGGAGGAGGCCCGCCGCCTGGGCGCGGGCGAGAAGGAGGTGGCCCAGCTGGAGGAGCGCCTGCGCAAGGCGGCCCAGGAGGCGAGGCGGCGGGACCTCCTCCTGGAGGAGGAGAAGGGACGGTTCCGCGTGGCCCTGGAGAAGGTGGTCGCCCTCCTCAGCCTCCTCCCCACCCCCCAGGGGGAGACCCCCTGGCCCAGGGTCCCCGAGCCCGGGCAAGAGGAGGAGGGCCTCCTCACCCTGCGCCTCGCCCCGGGCCCCGTGGCCCTCGGCCCCCTCACCCTCACCCTGAGCCACGCGGGGGGCACCTGGTACCTGGGCCTCGAGGGGGAGGACCACCCCCTGGAGGACACCCTCGTCCTCCCCTGGGAGGACCTGGAGGTCTGGGCGGTGCGGGAGAACGACCTCCTCCACCTGAGGCTCGAGGCCCGAAGCGGCCTCCGTCTCTACGAGCTTCTGGCCGAGGGAAGGCTCCTCGCCTACCTCCTTCACCCGGGAAAGGACTACGCCTACCTCCGGCTCCTGAGGGGGCTTTCCACCCGCCTCAAAGGCGAGTTCCAGGCCCAGGCCTTCGGCCCCGCCCTGGCGGAGAAGTACCGCAAAGCGCCGGAAGAGGCCCTCCAGGACTTCGCCCGCAAGGGCCTGGAGCTCACCCTCAAGCGCCTGGGCCAGGCCGACCCCCTTCCCCTCCTCCAAGAGGTGGGCCAGGCCCTGGGCCTGGAGGCGGAGGCCCAGACCCTGGGCCAAGCCCTCCGGGAGTACCTGGGCCGCCGCCCCCCCACCCGGGAGACCCTCGGGGGGGAGGTCCACTTCCTGGCCCTGACCCCCGAGCCCCAGGCCCTGAAGCTGGACCAGCACGTCCTCTCCGTGCGCCTGAAGGAGGACGCCGTCTACCTGGGCCAGGCGGGGGAGGTGCCGAGGCGGCTAAAAGACCTCCTGGTCTACCGCCTGGGGGAAAGGGCCCTGGTCCTGGCCCGGGAAGGGCGCCGCCTGGCCTACACCCTCCTCCCCCTCCCTTGACCTGGAGAACGGCCAAGGTATAATCCGCTCCAAGGAGCGGCGATGCGGGTCTTGCGCCATAAGGCCTTCGCCCGCCTGGTGGCGGCCTACCTGGTCTCCCAAGCGGGGAGCAAGGTCCACCGGGTGGCCCTCCTCGTCCTCGTCTACCTGCTCACGGAAAACGCCCTCTGGGTCTCCCTGGTGCTGGGCACCCAGCTCCTCGGCACCGTGGTCTTCTCCCCCCTGCTTTCCGCCTGGGCCGACACCCAGGACCGGAAGCGGCTTCTGGTCTGGTCGGACCTCCTCAGGGCCCCCCTCGTGGCCCTCATCCCCCTCCTCGGGGCCCAAAGCCTTCCCGCGCTTCTCCTCCTCGTCTTCCTCATGGAGCTCCTCCGAGACCTCCACGACCCCATTCAAAACGCCGTGGTCCCCGACCTCGTGCCCGAGGAGGAGGTGGACGAGGCCAACGGCCTCATCCTCCTCGCCGACCGCATCTCCGAGGTCCTCTTCGTGGGGGCGGCCGGGGTCCTGGTGGCCTGGGTGGGCCCCGCCTACGCCTTCTACCTGGACGCCCTCACCTACCTGGCCTCGGGCCTTCTCCTCGCCGGCCTTCCCCCCTTGAAGCCCCAGGCCCTGCCCAAGGCGGGGTACCTGGAGCGGGTGAAGGAGGGCCTGGGCCACCTCTTCCGCCAGCCCGCCGTCCGCCGCACCGTGGGCACCCTCTTCGCCGCCGCCGCCTTCGGCTCGGTAGAGACCGCCTTGGGCGTGGTCCTCGCCCTCAAGTGGCTCGGGGTGGGCTCGGCGGGGTTCGGCTTCATGGAGGCGGCCATGGCCCTGGGGGCCATCCTGGGGGGCGTGGGCCTCCCCTACCTCCTGAGGCGGATCCCCCGGGAGCGCCTCTTCCTCCTCGCCCTTCTCCTCTTCGGGGTCTTTGAGGCCTCGGTGGGGCTCTTCCCCGTCTACGCCTGGGTCCTCGCCGCCTTCTTCGTGAGCGGCTTCCTCAACATGGCCTTCATCGTGCCCGCCCGCTCCATCCTCCAGCTCAACACCCCGCAGGAGATGCGGGGGCGGATCTTCGCCGCCTTCAGCGCCGTGATGAACGCCGCCGTCCTCCTCGGCACCATGTGGGGCGGGGCCCTGGAGGAACCCTTGGGCGCCCCCAGGGTCTTCCTCCTCGCGGGGGCCATGGTGGCCCTCGCTGCGGGCTACACCCTCCTCACGGGGGGCATCCCTGCCCCTAAGCCCAAGGAGGCCTAGGCCTCCTTCAGCCAGCGGGCGGCCTCGAGGGCGTAGTAGGTGAGGATCCCCTGGGCCCCGGCCCGGCGCAGGGCGAAGAGGCTTTCCAGCACGGCCCGCCTCTCGTCCAGCCACCCCTTGAGGGCCGCGGCCTTGAGCATGGCGTACTCCCCGGAGACCTGGTAGGCGAAGAGGGGCTTGGCGAAGCGTCCCTTCAGGGCGGAAAGCACGTCCAGATAAGGCAGGGCGGGCTTCACCATGAGCATGTCCGCACCTTCTAAATCGTCCAAAGCCGCCTCGCGAAGGGCGTCCCACAGGCCCGCCCGGGGGTCCATCTGGTAGCCCGAGCGGTCGCCGAAGCCCGGGGCGCTTTGGGCCGCCTCCCGGAAGGGCCCGTAGAAGGCGGAGGCGTACTTCACCGCGTAGGAGAGGATGGGCACGTGGGCGAACCCCCCCCGGTCCAACGCCTCCCGGATGGCCTTAACCTGCCCGTCCATCATGGCGCTCGGGGCCACCACGTCCGCCCCCGCCTGGGCCTGGGAGAGGGCGGTCCTGGCGAGGAGGTCTAAGGTGGCGTCGTTGTCCACGTAGAAGCCCAGGGGGCCCTCCTTCACCACGCCGCAGTGGCCGTGGTCCGTGTACTCGCAAAGGCAGGTGTCGGCGAGGACGAGAAGCTCGGGGAACTCCCGCTTGAGAAGCCGTATGGCCCGCTGCACCACCCCGTCCTCGGCGTAGGCCCCCCTCCCCATGGGGTCCTTGGCCTCCTGGGGCAGGACGCCGAAGAGGATGACCCCGCCGAGGCCCGCCTTCAAGGCCTCCTCCGCCACGCGGGGAAGCCCGGAGAGGGGGTGGCGGAAGACCCCGGGCATGGAGGAAACCTCCTCCTTCTCCCCCCCCTCCTTCACGAAGAGGGGGAGGATGAGGTGCTTTGGGGAAAGCTCCACCTCGGCCACCAGGGGGCGGAGAAGAGGCGAACGCAGCCTCCTTGGGCGCTCCATGCCTTCCACTATACTCATAGGGGAGGGACGATGAACTTCCAGAAGCTTCTCAAGGAAGCGCAGAAGGCTCAGAAGAAGGCCGCCGAGGTGCAGGAGCGCCTGGAGCGGATGACCGTGGTGGGCTCGGCCCAGGGCCTCGTGGAGGTGGAGGCGAACGGCCACGGGAAGATCCTCGCCCTGAGGCTCAAGCCCGAGGCCCTCAAGGCCTTCCAGGACGACCCGGAGGGCCTCGAGGACCTCCTTCTGGTGGCCATCCAGGACGCCCAGACCAAGGCCCACGAGCTCTCGGAGAAGGAGATGGCCAAGGAGCTCGGGGGCGTGGGGCAGATGCTGGGGAAGCTCTTTTAGATGCGCTACCCGGAAAGCCTCCTCAAGCTCACCCGGGCCCTCTCCCGCCTCCCCGGCATCGGCCCCAAGACGGCCCAGCGCCTGGCCCTCCACCTCGCCTTCCACAAGGAGGAGGCCGAGGCCCTGGCGGAGGCCCTGGAGGGGATCAAGCGGGTCCGGGCCTGCCGCGAGTGCGGCAACCTGGCCGAGGGGGAGCTCTGCCCCATCTGCCAGGACGAGGACCGGGACCGCTCCCTCCTCGCCGTGGTGGAGAGCGTGGCCGACCTGTACGCCCTGGAGCGGAGCGGGGAGTTCCGGGGCCTCTACCACGTCCTGGGAGGGGCCTTGAACCCCCTGGAGGGCATCGGCCCCAAGGAGCTCAACCTGGAGGGCCTCTTCCGGCGGCTGGAAGGCGTGGAGGAGGTGGTCCTCGCCACCTCCATGACCGTGGAGGGGGAGGCCACCGCCCTCTACCTCGCCGAGGAGCTGAAGAAGCGGGGGGTGCGGGTGACCCGGCCCGCCTACGGCCTCCCCGTGGGGGGGAGCCTGGAGTACGCCGACGAGGTGACCCTGGGCCGGGCCCTGGAGGGGAGGCGGCCCGTCTAGGGATGCGGATCGGACCCGAGCTTCTCCAAGACCTACTGGACCGGGTGGAGGGGAGCCTGGCGGCGGCCATCGGCACCGCGGACGGCCTCCTGGTGGAGGGGGTGAGGAAGCGCCCCCTGGACCTCGAGGCCGCCATCGCGGAGCACGCCGCCTTGTGGCGGCAGGCCCGGGCGGCCTACGCCCGGAGCCTGGGGGCGGAGGAGGTGGGCGAGCTCCTGGTGGGGGGGACGGGCGTGGTAGGCTACCTGAGGAGCATGCGCACCCGGGACCCGGAACCCCTCTTCCTCCTTCTCCTCCTCACCCCGGAGGCCAACCTGGGCCAGGCGCGGCTGGCCGCCCGGCGCCTTCTGGACCGGGCAGGGGGGGTGGTGGCATGGCCTACTTGACGGGCTTGTCGGCCTTGGGCGTGGACCAGGCGGTGTTCACGGGGATGGACGGCCTGGTCATTGAGGCCTTGGGCCAGGGGCCGCCTTCCGCCGAGGCCCTGGCGGCGGAGCTCGCCGCCTTGGCGCGGCGCATGGACCCCCTGGCCCAGGCCCTGGGCGGGAAGGTCCTCCGCTTCACCCTGGCCACGGAGGACCGGGAGGTCCTGGCCGTCCGGGTGGGGGAGTTCCTCCTGGGGGCGGTGGTCCACCGGGGCCTGAACCGCAAGGCCGTGGGACAGGAGCTTTCCCGCATCGCCCTGAGGCTGGAGGAAGCGTGGAGGGAAGGCTGAGGGAGGTCCTCGAGGGCCTTTTGGAGCGGGGCGTCCGGGGAGCGGCCCTGCTCCGCCCCGACGGCCTCCTCCTGGAGGCGGTGGGGGAGGCCTCCGGCGCGGCGGAGCGGGCCGCCGCCCTTTTGGGCCTGGGCGTGGCCCTGGCCCAAAGCCAGGGGGAGGAGGTGGCGGAGCTCGTGGTAGAGTACCCCGAGGGCGCCCTCTTCCTGGCGCCCGTGGCCGGCCACCACCTCCTGCTCTTGCTGGAGGACCTCCAGGACCTGGGCCGGGCCCGGGTGGCCCTCAAGGGAGTGCGCCTGCGCATTGAGGAGGCGTTAGCATGAACGAGCTGAAGCTGGACATCAACATTGACAAGGACGTGGCCCAGGGCCGCTACGCCAACCTGGCCCTCATCGCCCACACCAAAAACGAGTTCATCCTGGACTTCGCCCTGCTCCAGCCCCAGGGGGGGGCCCTCGTGGTGAGCCGGATCGTCACCAGCCCCCAGCACGCCAAGGCCCTCCTCCGTAGCCTCGCGGAGAACATCGCCCGCTACGAGGAGGCCTTCGGCCCCATCCCCGAGCCCGTGGCGGAGAACCAGGCCTGAAGCCTCCCCGGTAAAACCCCCTGCCTCCCCCGCCCTACCCGGCGAAGGAGGCAGGGGGTTTACAGGTTTTCCCGCCACCAGTCCAGGTAGGCCCGAAGCCGGGCCAGGCGGCGGTCGGGCCGCCCCGAGCGGGAAAGCTCGTGGCCTTCCTCGGGCACCCGGAAGAAAGCGGTCTTCACCCCGAGGTGGAAGAGGGCGGTGTACCAGGTCTCCCCCTGGTCTATGGGGCAACGGTGGTCCTCTTCCGAGTGGACCACGAGGGTGGGGGTCCGGACCCGGTGGACGAGGCGGAGGGGGCTCTTCTCCCAAAGGACCTCGGACCTTTCCCAGGGCTTGGCCTTAAGCTCCAGGTAGGTGAACCGGGGGCCGATGTCGCTCGCCCCGAAGAAGCTCAGCCAGTTGCAGATGCTCCGGTCGGTGACGGCCGCCTTGAAGCGCTCGGGGTAGCGGGCCGTGAGCCAGTTCGTCATGTACCCGCCGTAGCTTCCCCCCGCCACCCCCACCCGCTTGGGGTCCAGGGGGAAGTGGGCGAGGACGTGGTCCAAGAACCCCATGAGGTCCCGCTCGTCCCGCTCCCCCCACTCCCCCTCCAAAAGGGCGAAGTCCTGGCCGTAGCCCGTGGAGCCCCGGGGGTTGGAAAAGGCCACGGCGTAGCCCGCCCGGCGGAAAAGCTGGAGCTCCAGCATGGGGGCGGCCCCGAAGGCGGTGTGGGGCCCCCCGTGGATGTAGAGGATCACCGGGTGGGGTCCCTCCCCCTCGGGCAAAAGGACCCACCCCGGGACCTTGTGCCCCTCGGGGCTTGTCCACTCGGTGTAGAGGGGCTCGGCCAGGTCCAAGACCCCGGCGTTGGGGTCAAAGGTGCCCAAGGGGCCCTCGAGGCGGGCCGGGTGGGTGAAGTCCTCCTTGAGGAGGAAAAGCCCCCGCTCCGTGAGGGCGAAGGCGAGGACGCTCCCCTCCTCGGTGAGGGCCTCCGCCTTCCCGTCCAGGCCCACCCGGTAAAGCCGCGCCCTCCCCGCCTCGGTGCGCACCACATAGACCCCGTCTTCGCCCCACCTGGGGCCCTGGGGGTGCTGGCCGTAGCGCAGGTCGGAGTTGAGGGAGTTTTGGAGGCTCCCCTCGAGGAGCACCCGGGCCTCGCCCCCCCTAAGGTGGTAAAGCCTCGCCTCCGTGCCCCCACCCCGCTCAAAGGCGTGCCCCAGGAAGAAGAGCCCTTCGGGGCTCCACTCCAGGGCGAAAATGGGGCCCACGCCCCCATAGACCTTCTCCAGCCGCCCCTCCCGGAGGAGGAAGAGGGTGTCCCGGCCCTCCGCCTGGGCCCGGGCGTCCTCGGGCATGACCAAATAGAGCCCCTCGGGGGCGTAGACCATCTCCTTGGGCGGGGGGTAGCGGTCCAGGAGGAGGCGGACCTTGCCCTCCTCCAGGGCGTAGAGGGCCACGTTCCCCTCGGGCAGGAGGCCGCGGCCGTCAAACTTGAAGGGCCAGCCTTGGAAGCGGCGGGGGCCGCCGGGCCTGGGCGCCTCCTTGAGGGCCAGGAAGGCCACCCCGCCCCCGGGGCCCAAGGCGTAGTCCAGGACCCCGGCGGTCTCCGTGAGACGCTCCGCCTCGCCTCCCCGGAGGTCCAGGCGGAAAAGCTCCTCCCGCTCCCCCACCCGGCGCAGGAAGTAGAGGAAGGGGGCGCGGTAGCGGGGCCTTCTCGCCTCCTCCTGGGTGAGGAGGCGCAAGGCCCCGTCAAAGAGGGCGATGCGGGAACGGTAGCGGGGCGGATCCCCCTCCTGGATCTCCGTGAGGAGGAAGAGGGGAAGGCCCTCAGGGCCTGGGGTGAGGTCGGAGAGGAAGCGGAGCTTCAGCAGGGTTTCGGGCTCCATGCCGTCATAATACTGACCGGTCATCCGCCCGCAAAGCCCCCCGGGAGGCATCGGGTAAGCTTTCCCCATGGACCGGGACGAGCTGGTGCGCTACCTGGACGCCTACCTGAGGATCCAGGACTTCCCCCAGGACCCCTCCCTGAACGGCCTCCAGGTGGAGGGGAAGAGGACCGTCCGCAAGGTGGGGGCGGCGGTGGACGCCGGGGAGGCCATCTTCCGGAAGGCCCTGGAAGAGGAGGTGGACTTCCTCATCGTCCACCACGGCCTCTTCTGGGGAAAGCCCTTCCCCATCGTGGGCCACCACAAGCGCCGCCTGGAGACCCTCTTCCAAGGGGGGATCAACCTCTACGCCGCCCACCTGCCCCTGGACGCCCACGAGGAGGTGGGCAACAACTTCGTCCTGGCCCGGGAGCTCGGGCTTGTGGACCTCACGCCCTGGGACGTGGGGGTGAAAGGGCGCTTCCCCCAGCCCACCCCCCTCCTGCAGGTGGCCGACCGCCTGGGCCAGCTCACCGGGATGCAGCCTTTGGTGCACCAAGGAGGCCTGGACCACGTGGAGACGGTGATCCTCGTCTCAGGCTCGGGAACGGGCCTCCTCCCCAAGGTGGACGCCGACCTCTTCGTCACCGGGGAGCCCAAGCACAGCGTCTTTCACGAGACCTTTGAGCGGGGCCTCAACGTCATTTACGCCGGCCACTACGACACGGAGACCTTCGGGGTGAAGGCCCTCGCCGCCCACCTCGAGGCCCGCTTCGGCCTCCCCTGGGTCTTCCTGGACCACCCCACGGGGCTTTAGATGCCGGGGCTCTTCCTCACCCTCGAGGGCCTGGACGGCAGCGGCAAGACCACCCAGGCGAGGCGGCTCGCCGCCTTCCTGGAGGCCCAGGGCCGCCCCGTCCTCCTCACCCGGGAACCCGGGGGAGGGCTTCCCGAGGTGCGGAGCCTCCTCCTCACCCAAGAGCTTTCCCCCGAGGCGGAGTACCTCCTCTTCAGCGCCGACCGGGCAGAGCACGTGCGCAAGGTGATCCTCCCCGGCCTCGCCGCGGGGAAGGTGGTGATCTCCGACCGCTACCTGGACTCCAGCCTGGCCTACCAAGGCTATGGCCGGGGCCTCCCCCTCCCCTGGCTGCGGGAGGTGGCCCGGGAGGCGACCCGGGGGCTTAAGCCCCGGCTCACCTTCCTCCTGGACCTGCCCCCGGAGGCCGCCCTCCGCCGGGTGCGCCGCCCGGACCGCCTGGAAGGACTCGGCCTGGAGTTCTTCCGCAGGGTGCGGGAGGGGTACCTGGCCCTCGCCCGGGCCGAGCCCGGGCGCTTCGTGGTCCTGGACGCCACCCTCCCCGAGGAGGAGATCGCGAGGGCGATCCAGGCCCACCTCCGGCCCCTTCTGCCATAATGGGCCCATGCGCCACCGGCTTTGGGGACTCTTGGGCCTTTTAGGGCTCGCCCTGGCCCTCACCTTCCCCAAGAGCACCCTCTACGTGGAGGGGAACGGCAAGCGCCACCTCCTCAAGGTGGAGGTGGCCGACACCCCGGAGCGCTGGGCCCAGGGCCTCATGTTCCGCGAGCGCCTCGGCGAGGACGAGGGCATGGTCTTCCTCTTCCCCGAGCCCACGGCGGGCGGGTTCTGGATGAAAAACACCCTCATCCCCCTTTCCATCGCCTTCTTTGACCGGCAAGGCGTTATCCTGCGCATCCTGGACATGGAGCCCTGCCGGGCCGACCCCTGCCCCGTCTACTACCCGGGCGTGGTCTACCAAGGGGCCCTGGAGGTGAACCAGGGCTGGTTCCGCCGCCGCGGCCTCGCCGAGGGGGCCCGGGTCGGGGGGGAGGCCCTGAAGCGCTGGCCCCAGCGGTGAGATGAAGCCAGTGGAGCGGAACCCCTTCCTCCCCCTTTTGGCCTTCGCCCTCCTCGTCCTCCTCTCCGTCCTCTCCTTTATGGGCTACCTGCTCGCGGCGCGGCGCCTCCAGGCCCCCCCTCCGGCCGAGGTCCTCACCGTCCTCACCCCGGAAGGCCCCCACACCCTCCGGGGGCGGGTGGCCCGGACCCCGGAGGCCTGGCGGCGGGGCCTCGGCCTGCGGGAGGAGGGGCTGGAAGCCCTCCTCTACCTCTTCCCCGAGGCCACGGACGCCCCCTTCAGCGCCGAGGGCTACCGCTTCCCCGTGGTGGTGGCCTTCCTGGACGGGACCCTGCGGGTGCTCCAGGTCAAGCGGCTAAGCCCGGGGGAGGTCTACGCCCCCGGGACCGCCTACCGGGGCGTGCTGGAGGTGCGGGAGGGGCTCCTCTCCCTCGCCCCGGGGGACCAGGTGGTGCCCTGGGCGCCCCCTACCAGAACGGGGCCGCCCAAAAGCTCCCCGCGCCAGCCGGGCGAAGGAAACGGGGAGAAAGGGGACTAGTCCTCCTTGTCCTTGGTGTCCGAACCCTCTTCCTTCTTGGCGCCGGAGTCCTTCTTGGCGTAGTCCTTCACGTGCCAGCCCGAGCCCTTGAAGATGATGGCCGGGGGGGTGATGACCCGCTTCAAGGGCTCCCCCGTCTCGGGGTGGGCCTTGAGGGGTTCGTCGTGAAAGCCCTGCTCAAACTCGTAGTAGTTTCCCGTCTCCAAGCCCTTGTAGACGTAGATCGGCATACCCTTCCCTCCCCAATGGGATTTTGACGCTTAGCCTTCTTGAGTGTCAAGAGGCGGGCGTGGTACCCTCCCCCCGTGACCAAGGCCGAGCTCCGCCGCAGGGCCCGGGCCGCCTGGCGAAGGCTGGACCTTAAGGCCCTTTCCCGGGCCGTGGGGGCCGCCCTCCTCCCTTGGCTACGGGAGCGGGGCTTCCGGCACATCCTCCTCTACCACCCCCTGCCCCATGAGCTCAACCTCCTGCCCCTGATGGAGGCTTACCCCGCCCGCTACTACCTGCCCAAGGTGGCGGGGAAGGGGCTCACCGTCCACCCCTTCGGCCCCCTCGCCCCCGGGCCCTTCGGCCTCCTCGAGCCCACCACCCCGCCGGAGGACCCCCGGGTCCTGGACCTGGTGGTGGTGCCGGGCCTGGCCTTTGACCGGGAGGGGTACCGCCTGGGGCACGGCCAGGGGTTCTACGACCGCTTCCTCAAGGAGGTGCGGGCCGCCACCGTGGGCGTGGTGCCCCAGGCCCTCCTCTTCCCCGCCCTCCCCCGGGACCCCTGGGACGTGCCCGTGGACCACCTGGCCACGGAGGCGGGGGTGGAGGCGGTCAAACGCCCAGCCCCGGGCCCCGGGGGCCTGCTAGACTAGGCCCCATGCGCGGGGCCCTTTTGGACCGCGATGGGGTCCTCCTCCTTTTGGACGAGAAGGCCCTTTACCGGAAGGCCGTGGAGCTTGCGGCGCGGGGCGCCGGGCTGGAGCGGAGCCTGGCCGCCTTGGCCCGCGCGGTGCGGGCCTTGAACGAGGCGGTGCGGGGGCTTGCGGTGCGGACCCTGGAGGAGGAGGAGGCCCTCTGGCGGACCCTGGTCCTCGAGGTGGCCCGGGAGCTACGGGTGCCGCCCGAGGAGCTTCTCCCCTGGAGGTACTACCGCTTCATGCGGCCCGCCCCCGGGGCCGAGCGCCTACTGCACAGGCTCAAGGCCCGGAACCTCAAGGTAGGCGTCCTCTCCAACACCCTGCCGAGCCTCCGGGAAAGCCTGGCCCACCACGGCCTCGCCCGGTACGTGGACGGCTTCTTCGCCTCCTGCGCCCTGGGGGTGGCCAAGCCCGACCCCCGGGCCTTCCTCCTCGCCCTGGAGGGCCTGGGCCTCGCCCCTGAGGAGACCCTCTACCTGGACGACGACCCCGAGAACGTGGAGGCCGCCCGGAGGCTCGGCCTCCGGGCGGAGGTCTACGCGCCCATAGGGGCGCCAGGGCGCCGGGCTTAGAGCACGGGAAGCTCCGCCACCGTGTCCACGGCGAGGCCGGGCGTGCCCTGGCGGAAGACCGCCAGGCGGGCCACCACGTGCCCTCCCGCCCGGAGGACCATCTTCTCCATGGCCCTCATGGTCTCCCCGCTCGCCACCACGTCGGAAACCAGGACCACCCTCTGGTTGAGGAGCTTTTCCGCGAAGCGCCGGTCCAGCCAAAGCACCTCCCCCACCCCGAGGGTCAGGGTCTGGACCTCCTGGATGATGGGGTCCTCCATGTAGGGGCGGCGGCGCCTGCGGGCCACCACGTAGGGCAGGCCCAGCGCCTCCGCCAGGACGTGGGTGAGGGGGATGGGGCTCGTCTCCGTGGTGAAGAGGATCTCCGCCTCCTTGGGCACCAAAGGCCTTAGGGCCTCGGCCGCGGCCCGGGTGAACTCCGGGTCCCCCAGGAACTCCACCAGTGGGATGCGCCTCCCCGGAAGGGGCTCAATGAGGGGCACGTGCCGCGTCACGCCGCCTACGGTGATGGGGTAGGTCTCCATAGGGTCCTCCTACTCCGGCTTGAAGAGGGGAAGGTGGCCGAGGGCCACGACGTCCTGGCGGGGCGTGCCCTCGGTGAAGACGGCGAGGACGGCGACCACCTCACCCCCCACGCTCTCAATGAGCTCCCTCAGCCCCGCCAGGGTGGAGCCGGTGGACACCACGTCGTCCACGATGGCCACCTTCTTGCCCCGAACCCGGGGGATGTCGGCCCCGTCCAGCACCAGAAGCTGGGGCTTCCCCGTGGTGATGGAGAGCACCTGGCGGCTCACGGGGTTGATCATGTAGGGCTTTTCCGTCTTGCGGGCCACCACGTAGGGCTTGCCCGTGATGCGGGAGAGGGCGTGGGCCAGGGGCACGGCCTTGACCTCGGGGGTGACCAGGACCTCCACCTCCGGGGGAAGCCGCTTGGCCAGCGCTTCGGCGGCCGCCTCGGTGAGCTCGGTGTCCCCCAAAAGGTTGAGCAGGGCCACGGCCACGCCCGGCCCCACCTGGACGATGGGGAGCTCCCTGCGCACGCCGGCGATCTCAACGGGGTAGGTCCTCACGGGCCCAGTCTATACTGAGGGCATGCTGCACGCCAAGATTGAAACCCTGGGCGTGGACCCCCAGAACGGCAGCGTGGTGGTCCTGCTCAGGACGGAAAACGACAAGCTCCTCCCCATCGTCATCGGCCCCCTCGAGGCCCACCACATCGTGGTGGCCCTCCAAGGGGAAAAGCCCCCAAGGCCCCTCACCCCCGACCTCCTCCTCTCGGTGATGGAGATGCTCCAGGCCAAGCTCAAGCGGGTGGAGATCGTTGACCTTAGGGACGGCACCTTTTACGCCCGCCTCATCCTGGAGCACCGGGGGATTGAGCTGGAGGTGGACGCCCGTCCCTCCGACGCCATGGCCCTGGCCCTCAGGGCGGGGGCGCCCATCCTGGTGGCGGAGGAGGTGGTGGAGAAGGCGGGCGTGGAGGAGGCCAACATCCGCCCCCACGGGGCGGCGGAAGCCTAAGCGGCGTTCCTCAGAGCGGGGGGCCGGGGCCATGCTTGGCCACCGAGGGACGGGCGCTCGCCTCCTGCGCCTCTTCGTCCCCTTTCTTTTCGCCCTCACCCTGGCCCAGGCCCAGCGCCTGGGGGTGATCGGGGACTGGGGGGCGGACACCAGGGGGCGGGCCCAGGTGGCGGCCCTCCTCCGCAAGGAGCACGCCCAAAGCCCCCTCACCGCCCTCCTCACCGCCGGGGACAACTTCTACCCTAGAGGGCGGGTGGTGGAGGCCTACCTTCAAGACCTCCCCCCCGTCCCCCTCTACCCCGCCTTCGGCAACCACGACGCCCCGAACCTCGAGGCCCAGCTCCGCCGCTTCGGCCTGGAGAGGCCCCACTACCGGGTCCGCTTCGGCGGCCTCGAGGTCTTCGTCCTCTACACGGAAGGCGACCTCAGGGCCCAGAGGGCCTGGCTGGAGAAGGCCCTGCAAAGCTCCACCGCCCCCCTCAAGGCCCTCCTCCTCCACCGCCCCCTCTACTCCTCGGGGCTCCACGGGGGAAGCCCCGCCTTAAGGAGCCTCCTAGAGCCCCTCCTCCGCCGCCACGGGGTGGCCCTGGTCCTCGCGGGCCACGACCACCACTACGAGCGCCTGGAGGTCCAGGGCCTCCTCCACGTGGTGACGGGAGGCGGGGGCGCGGGCCTTTACCGCACCCGCCCTCCCCTCCCCTGGAGCCGGGCCCTGGCCGTGGCCCACCACGCCCTCTTCCTGGAGGTGGGGCGGGAGGGCCTTTTGGGCTACGCCCTGGACCCCCAGGGGAAGCTCCTGGACCGCTTCCTCATCCCCATCCGCCCATGACGTGCACGTGGACGTGGAAGACCTCCTGCCCCCCCTTCTCCCCCACGTTCACCTGGACCCGGTAGCCCTGAAGGCCCAAAAGCCGCGCCACCCGGTTCGCGGTGCGGAAGAGGGCCCCGAGCTTCCTCTCCCCTTCCTCGGTGTCGGGGTAGTCGGAGAGCTTCTCCACGTGCTCCTTGGGCACCACCAGGACGTGCACCGGGGCCTTGGGCCTGATGTCGTGGAAGGCCACGAAGCCCTCGTCCTCGTAGACCTTTCTGGAGGGGAGTTCCCCGGCGATGATGCGGCAAAAGACGCACTCCATGGAAAGCATCCTACCGCACGGGAAGCTCCAGGGGCCCCCTGGCCCCTTCCTTCACCCCCTCCACCCGGCCCAAAAGGACGTACCCCTCCACCCCGTGGACCCGGGCCCAGACCGTCTCCCCGGGGCGGGCCTCGCCCTCAAGGCGGGCCTCGTAGTAGTCGGGGGTGTGGCCCAGGGCCTCGCCCCCCTGCACCCTTTCCACCAGGACCTCCACCCGCTCCCCGAGCCTGGGGCGGATCCGCTCCTCCGCCAGGCGCTGGGCCAGGGCGATGAGCTCCTTGGTGCGCCGCTTCCGCACCTCCGGGGGGACCTGGGGCATAGAGGCCGCCCGGGTCTTGGGCCTCGGCGTGTAGGTGAAGGCGTGGACCCGGGTGGGCCTGAGCTCCTCCAGGAAGGCCAGGGTCTCCCGGTGCTCCTCCTCCGTCTCCGTGGGCAGGCCGGCGATGACGTCGGTGGTGAGGGCGAAGCCGGGGATGAGGTCGTAGGCCCGCTGCACCAACTCCCGGTAGTAGGCCTTGTCGTAGCGGCGGCCCATGAGCTTGAGGAGCCGGTCCGAGCCCGTCTGCAAGGAAAGGTGGAGGTGGGGCCTGACCTCGGGGGCGTAGCGGCCGATCACCTTAAGGAGGTCCTCCCCCGTGTCCTCGGGCTCTATGGAGGAAAGCCGCACCTTGGCCCCCAGGTGGTAGAGGTCCTCCACGAGCCCGGCAAGGCCCCGGGGGTGCCCCTTGTAGCTCCCGAGGCGCACCCCGGTGAGGACGATCTCCTTGATGCCCATCCGGAGGAGGGCCTCGGCCTCGGCCAGGGCCTCCCGGTGGTCCCGGTGGCGCTCCTTGCCCCTAAGCCTCGGGATGATGCAGTAGGCGCAACCCGCCTGGCACCCGTCCTGGACCTTGAGGAAGGCCCGCACCCGGCTGTTTAAAAGCCCCCTTTCCCCCGCGCCCCAGAACTCGTTGGGCGGGGTGGTGATGGGGTCAGAGGGAAGGCCGAAGCGCTCCAGGATCACCCGGGGAAGCTCGGCCTTCCGGGCGTTGGGGACCACCGCGTCCGCCCCGAGCTCCTTTAGGACCTCGGGGGCGAGCTCGGCGTAGCACCCCGTGACCACGATGAAGGCGTGGGGGTTGTACCGCCTCGCCCGGCGCACCTCCTTGCGGGTGTCCGCCTCCGCCGTGGTGGTGACGGCGCAGGAGTTGATGACCACGAGGTCCGCCCCCCCGGCCTCCAGGGGCACCACCTCCGGCTCCAGGGCCTTGAGGAAGCCCAAGAGGGCCTCGGTCTCCACCTGGTTGACCTTGCACCCCAGGGTACGGAAGGCGGCGCGCATCCTTCTGATTTTGCGCCGGGGGGAAGGCCCCGTCAAGGACGGAGGCCGTATAATCGGCAACCGTGCTGGTCGTGCCCGCCCGCCTCCACCGCTGGCCTCCCGAAGTGCAGGACCTCTTCGGCCGGGAAGGCCCCCTGGTCCTGGAGATCGGCTTCGGCGACGGCCGCTTCACGGCGGAGCTCGCCCGGTCGCGCCCCGACTGGCTCGTCCTCGGGGCCGAGGTCTCGGCGGCCAGCGTCCTCCGGGCCCTTCGCCGCATGCGCCGCGAGGGCCTCGCCAACGTCCGCCTCTACCACGGCCAGGGCCCCTTCGCCCTTCGGAACCTGGTCTTGCCGGGGACCCTGGACCAGGTCATTGTCAACTTCCCCGACCCCTGGCCCAAGAAGCGGCACCAGGAGCGGCGCCTCCTGCGGGAGGCCTTCTTCCGCAGGCTCTCCACCCGCCTGAAGCCCGGGGGGAGCCTCCTCCTCACCACGGACCACGAGGAGTACTTCCGCTTCGCCCTGGAGGAGGCGGAGCGGACCGGGCTCTACCGGGTGGAGGTCCGGCCGCCCCCCGAGGCCCACCTCCGCACCAAGTACGCCCTAAAGTGGAAGGAGGCGGGGCGGGCCTTCTTCCACGCCGCCTTCATTAAGCTTCGCGAAGACCCCGCCCCCTGGCCCCCCTTAAGGAGGTACGACGTGGCCCACGCCCTGCTTTCCGGCGAGCTGCCCCAAGACCTGGCCCTGGAGAAGACCCCCGTGCGCCTGAAGGAAGGGGTCGCCGTCTTCCTGGAGGTGGCCCGGGGCAAGGAGGGGTTTTACGTCCTCACCCACGTGGAGGAGGAGGACCTGACCCAGGACCTGCTCCTCGAGGTCCGCAAAAGCGCCCGGGGGGTCTACGCCGGGGTGAGCCGCTTCGGCAGCCCCCTCATCACCGAGGCCGTCAAGGGGGCGGTGCGGGCCCTGGTGGACCGGCTCGAGGCCCACGGGCTGGAGGTGGTCCAGGACCACACCTGAGGCCGGGTAAGATAAGCCCATGGACCTGCCTCCCCGCACCGGCTCCCTCAAGTGGGGCACCTACCCCGAGGACGTCCTCCCCCTCTGGGTGGCGGACATGGACTTCCCCCCGGCCGAGGCGATCCAGCAAGCCCTCGCCGAGCGGGCCCGGGGCTTTCTCGGCTACCCGCCCCGGGAGGGGGACCGGGAGCTCAGGGAGCTGATCCTGGAGGCCCTGGGCCTCGAGGCGGAGCTCGCCTTCATGCCCGGGGTGGTGGTGGGGCTCTACGCCGCCGTGGCCGCCTTCACCGCCCCGGGCCAGGGGGTCCTCACCCAGGTCCCCATCTACCCGCCCTTCCTCGCCGCCATCCGGGACCAGCGCCGCACCGTCCTCGCCAACCCCTTGCGGGAGACCCCGGAAGGCTACCGGCTGGACCTCGCGGGGCTGGAGCGCCTGGCCTTCGCCACCCGCCTCCTCCTCTTCTGCCACCCCCACAACCCCACGGGCCGGGTCTTCGGCGAGGAGGAGCTCGCCGCCCTGGCCCAGATCGCCCGCAGGCACGACCTCATCGTGGTCTCCGACGAGCTCCACGCCCCCCTCACCTACGAGAAGCCCCACGTCCCCCTGGCCCGCTTCCTCCCGGAAAGGACCCTCACCCTGGTGGGCCCGGGGAAGACCTACAACCTGGCGGGCCTGCCCATCGGGGCGGTCCTCGGCCCCAAGCCCCTGGTGGAGGCCGTGAAGCGCCACCTGCCCCACGTCTTCCCCAACGTCCTGGCCATGGCCGCCTGGAAGGCGGCCCTGAAGGAAGGGGGGCCCTGGCTTAAGGCCACCCTGGAGCAGCTTCGGGCCAACCGGGACCGGGTGGCGGCCTGGGCCAAGGCGCGGGGGCTCGGCCACCACCCGCCGGAGGGAACCTACCTGGCCTGGATCCAGACCCCCTTCCCCAAGGCCGCCGCGTACTTCCTGGAGCGGGCCCGGGTGGCCCTGAACCCGGGGGAGAGCTTCGGCCGGGGGTACGACACCTACGTCCGGCTCAACTTCGCCACCTACCCCGAGGTGCTGGAAGAGGCCCTGCGGCGGCTGGACGGGGCCCTAAAGTAAGCCCCCCCCCTGGGGGAACCCAGGGGGGTTAAGGCCTCACGCCCTTACTGGACCACCTCAATGGGGATCCGCCTGGCGCGCGCCTCGGCCACCTTGGGCAGGGTGAGCCGGAGGATCCCGTTCCGGAACTCCGCCTTCACCCCGGAGGCGTCCACCTCCACCGGCAGGGTGAAGGTGCGGACGAAGGAGCCGTGGGCCATCTCCTGGAGGTAGTACCGCCGCACCCGCTCGTCGGCCACGGGCTTCACCTGGCCCCGGATGGTGAGCTTGTTGCCCTCGAGGCTCACCTCCAGGTCCTCAGGGGTCATCCCGGGCACGGCCATCTCCAGGATCAGGGCCTCGTCCGTCTCGTAGAGGTCGGCCGGGGCCACGTAGGCCGCGGCGGGCCGGACGAGGTCGGAGAAGGCCTCCTCAAAGAGGCGGTTGACCTCGTCCACCAGGGTGAAGGGGCTCCAGGTCCGGAAGGGCGTGAGCTCCATGGGGCGAGCGTCCCTCCGCACCAGGGTCATCGCCATCACCTCCCATCCTCGCTTATATCACATGCGCTTGTTTTTGTCAAGAGATGTGAGGCCATTAACTTACCCGTGAGCCCTCTATAATCAGGGGCATGAACCTTCCCGAGGACGCGGTCCTGGTGGACACCCGCCCCCGCCCCGCCTACGAGGCGGGCCACCTCCCCGGGGCCCGGCACCTGGACCTCTCCGCCCCCAAGCTCCGCCTGCGGGAGGAGGCGGAGCTTAAGGCCCTGGAAGGCGGGCTCACGGAGCTCTTCCAGACCCTGGGCCTAAGAAGCCCCGTGGTCCTCTACGACGAAGGGCTCACGAGCCGCCTCTGCCGCACCGCCTTCTTTCTGGGCCTGGGCGGCCTCGAGGTCCAGCTTTGGACCGAGGGCTGGGAGCCCTACGCCACGGAGAAGGAGGAGCCCAAGCCCGAGCGTACCGAAGTGGTGGCCAAGCTGCGGCGGGACTGGCTCCTCACCGCCGACGAGGCCGCCCGCCACCCCCTCCTCCTGGACGTGCGGAGCCCCGAGGAGTTCCAGGGCAAGGTCCACCCCCCCTGCTGCCCCCGGGGCGGGCGCATCCCCGGGAGCAAAAACGCCCCCCTGGAGCTCTTCCTGAGCCCGGAGGGGCTTCTTGAAAGGCTCGGGCTTCAGCCGGGCCAGGAGGTGGGGGTCTACTGCCACTCCGGGGCCCGGAGCGCCGTGGCCTTCTTCGTCTTAAGGAGCCTCGGGGTCCGGGCCCGGAACTACCTCGGCTCCATGCACGAGTGGCTCCAGGAGGGCCTGCCCACCGAGCCATGAGGGTCTTTCCCGTCACCCTAGGCCCCCTGCAGGAAAACGCCTACCTGGTGGAAACGGGGGAGGGCCCGGTCCTCATTGACCCCGGGGACGAGCCGGAAAAGCTCCTGGCCCTCTTCCAAACCACGGGCCTCATCCCCTTGGCCATCCTCCTCACCCACGCCCACTTTGACCACGTGGGGGCCGTGGCCCCCCTGGTGGAGGCCCTGGACCTTCCCGTCTACCTCCACCCCCTGGACCTCCCCCTGTACGAAGGGGCGGACCTCGCCGCCCGGGCCTGGGGCCTCGCCATCCCCAAGCCCCCCCTCCCCGTGCGGCCCCTGGAGGAGGGCATGAGGCTTTTCGGCTTCCAGGTCCTCCACCTTCCCGGCCACAGCCCCGGCCACGTGGCCTTCTACGACCCCGAAGGCGCCCAGGTCTTCTCCGGGGACCTCCTCTTCCGGGGAAGCGTCGGCCGCTACGACCTCCCCGGGGCCGACCCCAAGGCGCTTTTCGCCTCCCTAAAGAGGCTCCTTTCCCTTCCCCCGGAAACCCGGGTCCACCCGGGGCACGGGCCCGGGACCACCCTGGGCCTCGAGGCCCGGACGAACCCCTTTCTCACGGGGTTAGAATGGGAAGCGTGAACGGGGCGGAGGCACTGAAGGCACTCTACGCGCTCCAGGAAAAGGACCTGGAAATAGACCGGCTCCGGGCTGAGGCGGAGAGCCCGCCCGAGGAGCTCGTGGCCCTCCAGGGCCAGGTGGAGGCCCTGGAGGAAAGGCTCACGAACCTCCTGGAGCGGCGGGCGGAGCTGGAGCGGGAGTACAACCGCCACAGCCTAGACATTGAGGACCTGAGCGCCAAGGAGAAGCAGGCGGAGGAGGAGCAAAAGCGGGCCCAAAGCGCCAGGGAGCAGACCCAGTACGAGAACCGCATCCAGCAGATCAAGGACCGGATCCGGGAACTCCTGGAGCTCTCCACCCCCATCATGGAGGCCATGGAGAACCTGGAGGCGGAGATCGCCCAGGTGGAGGAGGAGCTCGCCGCGCTCAGGCCCAGGCTCCAGGAGCTCCTCGAGGCCAACCGGGCCCGGGTGGCGGAGCTGGAGGCCGCCATCGCCGCCAAGGTGGAGGAGCGGACCACCATGGCGGCGGCGATCCCCGCCCAGATCCTCAAGGAGTACGAGGCCATCCGCAGGGCCCGCCGGGGCACCGGGGTGGCCCGGATGGCGGCCCAGGGCCAGGTCTACCGCTGCGAGGGGTGCAACGTGGTCCTGCCCACCCACGTGGCGCAAAAGGTGGTGCGGGGGCAGGTGGTGCGCTGCCCCTCCTGCGGCCGCCTCCTCTGGAAGGGGGAGTAGCCCCTAAACCAGGCGGGCCGTAAGGACGACCTCCTTCACCCCCGCAAGGGCCCGGGACACGGGGCAGCCTTCCTTGGCGGCCTCGGCGATCTCCAGGAACTTCTCCGAGGAGATCCCCGGCACCTCCGCCTCGGTCAGAAGCTCAATCCGGGTGAGGGTGGGCTTGCCGTCCACCACCTCCAGGTGGACCCTGGCCTCGGTGGAGACCCGCTTCGGGGGAAAGCCCTCCCGCTCCAGGCTGGCCGCCAGGGCCATGGAGAAGCACCCCGCGTGGGCCGCGGCGATGAGCTCCTCGGGGTTCGTCCCCTCCCCTTCCTCAAACCGGGAGGGGTAGGAGTAAGGCCCCTGGAAGGCCTGGCTTTGCAACTCCATAACCCCCTTCCCCTGCCTAAGGCCGCCCTCCCATACCGCCTTCGCCTTCCGGACCGGCATAGAACCTCCCTTCCTCAAAAGGCTACCCCATGCCCGGAAGCGCTTTGGGCATGGGGACACAAACCCTTGGGCCCTTTAGCCCCCGCCTCCCACGGCGCTGGCGATGTGGCCGTAGTAGGCCATAAAGCCGGTGAGGAAGGCCCCCAAGGCCATCAGGGCCAGGACCAGGGCCCCGAGGTAGGCCCAGGTGCGCCGGGCCTCGGGGCGGCTATAGGCGTAGAAGAGGATCCCGAGGCTGGCGAGGCCCGCCGCCCCCCACATGAGGGCGGTGAGGGGAGGGTTGCGGGTGAGGCCGAAGTCCAAAACCGCCCGCGCCCCCTGGAGGAGGTAAAGCCCTAGGAAGGCGGAGGGCCAGGCCAGGGCCTTAAGCTCCAGGCCCTGGTAGAGGTAAAAGCCGGCGAGGACCATCATGAAGGCGAAAAGCCCCGTGGCCACCCCGAAGAGCTCGGTGTACTGGGGCACCGGACGGCCCGCCCAGTTGGTCCAGTAGAGCTGGGCCACCGCCCCCAGGGAGAAGACCCCCAGGGTGAAGAAGAGGGGGCCATAAAGCCGCCCCAGGGCCTTCTCGTCCCCACCCCGGGCCACGGCGAGCAAGTAGGCCACCCCCGAGACCCCGGCCGCCGTGACCAGGCCTAGAACGAAGACCAGCGGGTTGTAGCTTCCCATACCCCATCACCTCCTAAGCTCAGGGTACCTCTATCCCCCTGTGGCAAATGTCCCCCCTTAGGATGGAAAGGTGCTCTTCCTCTTCGTGGACGGCCTGGGCCTGGGAGGAGCCTTGGAGGACCTCTTCCCCTTCCTCCTCGCCCTCGCCCCCACCCCCTTGGACGCCACCTTGGGGGTGGAGGGCCTGCCCCAGTCGGGCACGGGGCAGACCGCCCTCCTCACCGGGGAGAACGCCGCCAGGCTCCTCGGCCACCACCAGGGCCCCTTTCCGAGCCCCAGGCTCAGGCCCCTCCTGGCGCAAGGCCTCTACGCCTGGGCCAAGGGGAAGGGCCTAAGGGTCCTCCACGCCAACGGCTACCGCCCGGACTACCTCAGGCGGGCCACGGAAGGGAAAAGGCTCCTCCTCTCCGCCTTCGCCCAGGCGGCCCGCCTCGCGGGCCTTCCCCTCCTCCCCCTGGGCCACCCCCTGGCCCTTCTCCCCGGCTTCTGGGAGGACCCCTACGGGGCGGGGGCCAAGGCGGCGGCCTTGGCCCGGGCCTTTGACCTCGTGGTCCTGGAGTACTGGGCCCTGGACCTCGCCGCCCACCGCCACCCCGAAAGCCTCCCCGACCGCTTCCGGGAGCTCACCCTTTTCCTCCAGGGCTTCCTCGCCGAAGGCGGCGTCCTCCTCCTGGCCTCGGACCACGGCAACGCCGAGGAGCCCTGGCACCCCCGCCACACCCTAAACCCCGTCCCCCTGGTCTACACCGAGGAGGCCCCGCCCCCACCGGAAGACCTCACGGGCGTCTTCCCCTGGTTGCGAACGATTATCACTTCTAAAACCAATAAATCCGACCGGAATACTTGACATTCCCCCCGCCCCGGGGTACCCTCCTTCCCGGGAGGCGCGCCTCCCGAGGAGAACGGAGGTACCCATGATGAAGCGCTACCTTTTGACCCTTGCGGCTTTCGCGGCCCTAGGCGCCCTTGCCCAAAGCCCCACGCTCACCATCTACTCGGGGCGGGGACAGAGCCTGGTGGAACCCTTGGTCAAGCAGTTTGAGGCGGAGACCGGTATCCGGGTCCAGGTCCGCTACAGCACCGACGCCCAGATCCTCGCCGCCCTCCAGGAGGAGGGGAGCCGTTCCCCCGCCGACCTCTTCTGGGCCAACACCGCCGGGGCCCTGGGCCAGGCCTCGGCCAAGGGGCTTCTCCGCCCCTTGGGGGAGACGCTCCTAGAGAAGCCCATCGCCTTCGTGCCCGCCTCCAGGACCTGGGTCCCCGTGACCGTGCGCCTCAGGGTCCTGGCCTACAACCCGGACCGGATCAAGGCGGAGGAGCTCCCGGAAAGCCTCCTGGACCTCCCCCGCTTCGCCCGGGAGAAGGGGCTCGTGGGCCGGGTGGGCTGGACCCCCACCTACTCCAGCTTCCAGGACATGGTGGCGGGGATGATCGCCCTCTACGGGGAGGAGAAGACCCGGGAGTGGCTCCTCGCCATGAAGGCCCTCGCCCCCAAGGCCTACCCCTCCAACCCCGCCATGCTGGACGCCATCCGGGCGGGGGAGGTGGACCTGGGCTCCACCAACCACTACTACGTGGTCCGCTTCCGCCGGGCGGGGTACCGCCTGGGGATGCACCACTTCCGTGACGGGGACGCGGGCAACCTGGCCCTGGTCACGGGGGCGGGCCTCCTCAAGACCAGCAAGAACCTCGCCGCCGCCACCCGCTTCCTCACCTACCTCCTCTCCCCTCAGGCCCAGCAGTACTTCGTGGGCAACATCGGGGAGTACCCCCTGGTGAAGGGGGTGGCGCTGGACCCCAACCTCCTCCCCCTGGAGGAGGCCCTGGCGAAAAGCCCCAAGCTGGACCTTGAGAAGCTTCCCCTGGACCGGGCCCTGAGGCTTCTGAGGGAGACCGGGGTCCTCTAGCGGGCCCAAGGGGCGGGGTTTCCCCGCCCCTTCCCCAAACGGCCATGACCCTCTTCCGGCGCGCCACCCTTCCCGGCCTACTTCCCTTTCTCCTTCCCGCCCTCCTCACCGGGGGCGGGGTCCTCCTCCCCGTGGCCTACCTGGGGGTGCGGGCCCTCGAGGCCGACCCTTTGGTCCTGCGGGAGATCCTCCTCAGGCCCAAGAACCTGGAGCTCCTCCGCAACACCCTGGGCCTCGCGGCCGGGGTTTTGGGCCTCGCCACCCTCGTGGCCCTTCCCGCCGCCTACCTCACCACCCGCACGGACCTCAGGGGCAAGCGCCTCTGGGCCACCCTCCTCACCCTCCCCCTCGCCGTCCCGGGGTATGTGGGGGCCTACGTCCTCCTCTCGGCCACGGGGCCGGGGGGGCTCCTCCCCCTGCCCCGGCCCGAGGGGTACTGGGGAGCCCTCCTCGTCCTGGGCCTCATCACCTACCCCTACCTCTTCCTCGCCCTCCGCGCCGCCTTCCTGGGGGTGGACCCCTCGGTGGAGGAGGCGGCCCGCACCCTAGGCCACCCCCCGTGGCGGGTCTTCCTCCGGGTGACCCTGCCCCAGCTCCTCCCCGCCTTCCTCTCGGGCTACCTGGTGATCGCCCTCCACGTCCTCGGCGACTTCGGCACCGTGAGCCTCCTCCGCTACGAGACCTTCTCCTACGCCATCTACCTCCAGTACAGCGCCGCCTTTGACCGGGTCTACGCCGCCTGGCTCGCCCTCTTCCTCCTCCTGCTCACGGGAAGCCTCCTCCTCCTGGAGGCCGCCCTCCTCCGCCGCCTGAGCCTGGGCCGGACCGGCCGGGGCGCGGCCCGGACCTCGCCCCCCGCCCGCCTGGGCCCCCTCGCCCCCTTGGCCCACCTCTTCCTCCTCCTCCCCTTCCTCCTCGCGGTGGCCTTCCCCCTCTACGCCCTCCTCCACCTGGCCCGCCGCTTCCCCGCCTCCGCCACGAGCGGCCTCGCGGAGGCCTTGGGCCACGCCCTCCTCGTGGCGCTCCCCGTGGCCTTCTTGAGCGTGGGCATGGCCCTGCCCATCGCCTACCTGGCCTCCCGCTACCCCTCCGCCGCCTCCCGCACCCTGGAAAGGCTCGCCTACCTGGCCTACGCCATCCCGCCCCTGGCCTACGCCCTCGCCTGGATCTTCTTCAGCTTGAGGACCCTCCCCTTCCTCTACGGCACCCTGGCCCTCCTGGTCCTCGCCCTCGCCCTCCACTTCCTCACGGAAAGCCTAGGCCCCGTGCGGAGCGCCCTGGCCCAGGTCCCCCCTAGGCTGGAGGAGGCGGCCCGCACCCTGGGGGACACCCCCACCCGGGCCTTCTTCCGGGTCACCTTTCCCCTGCTTTGGCGGGGCGCCGCCGCCGGAGGCAGCCTGGCCTTCATCGGGGCCATGAAGGAGCTTCCCATCACCCTCCTCCTGGCCCCCACGGGGTTCAGCACCCTGGCCACCCGGGTTTTCGGCTACACTCAGGAAGCCATGTTCGCGGAGGCCGCCCCCTTCGCCCTCCTCATCGTGGGGCTTTCCGCGGCCTTCGTGGGGGTGTTGCTGTGGAACGAGCGCCGCTTCTAGAGCTCAAGGGCATCCGCAAGCGCTTCGGAGAACTGGAGGTCCTCCGGGGCGTGGACCTCGCCCTCTACCCCGGGGAGATCCTGGCCCTCCTCGGGCCCTCGGGCTGCGGCAAGACCACCCTCTTGCGGGTGGTGGCGGGCCTCGAGGTCCCCGACGCAGGCCGGGTCTTCCTGGAGGGGCGGGACATCACCGCCCTCCCCCCGGAGAAGCGGGGCATCGGCTTCGTCTTCCAGGACTACGCCCTCTTCCCCCACCTCACCGCCTTGGGCAACGTGGCCTTCGGCCTTAAGGGCAAGGACCGCCTGGCGCGGGCCCGCAAGGCCCTGGAGCGGGTGGGCATGACCCTCTTCCAGGACCGGAGGCCGGGGGAGCTTTCGGGAGGGCAGCAGCAGCGGGTCGCCCTGGCCCGGGCCCTGGCCCCCGGGCCCAAGCTCGTCCTCCTGGACGAGCCCTTCTCCAGCCTGGACGCGGGGCTTAGGGCCGCCACCCGGGAGGAGGTGCGCAAGGTGCTCAAGGAGACGGGCACCGCCGCCCTCCTCGTCACCCACGACCAGGAGGAGGCCCTCTCCTTCGCCGACCGCCTCGGGGTGATGCGGGGCGGGGAGATCCTCCAGGTCGGGACGCCGGAGGAGGTCTACCTCCGCCCCAAGACCCCCTTCGTGGCCCAGTTCCTGGGCCGGACCAACCTCCTCCCCGGGGAGGGCCGGGGGAGGTACGCCGAGACCTGCCTGGGCCGCGTGCCCCTGGCGGAAGCCAGGGAGGGCCCCCTCCTCCTCTCCCTCCGCCCCGAGGCCCTGCGCCTCACCCCCCCGGGGCAGGGCCCCCAGGGGGAGGTGGTGGCCCGGGAGTTCAAGGGGCACGACCTCACCTACCGGGTGCGCCTCCACGGGGTCCAGCCCGAGCGGGAGGTCCTGGTGCAGGAAGGCCCCACCTGCCCCTTCAAGGTGGGGGACCGGGTAGGGCTAGAGGTGGTGGGGGAAGGGGTGGCCCTGGAGGGTACCCCCCCTGCCCCGGTCCGGCAGGAGGCCTGAGGGCGTGCGGCGCCTCCTCCTCCTTTGCGAGTACGACGGCACCCTCTTCGCCGGGCTGCAGCGGCAGGGGAGGGGCTTGCGCACGGTGCAGGGGGAGCTGGAAAGGGCCCTGCCCGGGATCGGGGCCTTGCCCAAGGCGGTGGCCGCGGGGCGCACGGACGCCGGGGTGCACGCCCTGGCCATGCCCTTCCACGTGGACGTGGAAAGCGCCATCCCCGTGGAGAAGGTCCCCGAGGCCCTCAACCGCCTCCTCCCCGAGGACCTCAAGGTGGTGGGGGCGAGGGAGGTGGCCCCCGACTTCCACGCCCGCAAGGACGCCCTGTGGCGGGCTTACCGCTACCGGATCCTCGTGAGGCCCCACCCCTCCCCCCTCCTCCGCCACCGGGCCCTTTGGGTGCGGCGCCCCCTGGACCTGGAGGCCATGGAAGAGGCCCTCTCCCTCCTCCTTGGGCGGCACAACTTCCTGGGCTTCGCCAAGGAGGAAACCCGGCCGGGGGAGCGGGAGCTCCTCGAGGCCCGGCTCCAGGTGGCGGAGGGGGAGGCGGGCCTCGAGGTGCGCCTCTACTTCCGGGGGAAAAGCTTCCTCCGGGGCCAGGTCCGGGGCATGGTGGGCACCCTCCTGGAGGTGGGGCTTGGGAAGCGGCCCCCGGAGAGCCTAAAGGCCATCCTGAAAACCGCCGACCGCCGCCTGGCGGGCCCCACCGCCCCGGCCCACGGCCTTTACTTCGTGGAGGCCGCCTACCCCGAGGAGAAGCTCAGCCCCTAAACCCCCATGCCGGCGCAAGCCGGCATGGGACGGCCTTAGAGGCGGCTCCTCGGGTCCAAAGCGTCCCTAAGCCCGTCCCCGAGGTAGTTGAAGGCCAGGACCGTGATGAAGATCATGAAGCCCGGCGGCAGGGCAAGCCAAGGGGCGATGAAGATGTACTCTTGGGCGTTGGTGAGCATGTTGCCCCAGGTGGCCACGGGGGGCTGGATGCCAAACCCGAGGAAGGAGAGGGCCGCCTCCACCAGGATGGCCTGGCCCACCTGCAAGGTGGCCTGGACGATGAGGGGGGCCATGGTGTTGGGCACCAGGTGGCGGAACATGATGCGGAAGTCCGTGGCCCCCAGGGCCTGGGCGGCGGTGGCGTAGTCCATCTCCCTCAGGGAGAGGATGCTCCCCCGCACGAGCCTTGCCGTCCCCAGCCAGCCAAAGAAAACGAGGATGGTGATGATGATGAACACGCTGGCGGCGTCCCCAAACACCCCCTGAGCCCAGCGCCCCACCGCCACCTCGGGGTCCCGCAGGAGGGCGGAGAGCACCAAGAGGAGGGGGAGGGTGGGGATGGTGAGCATAAAGTCAATGAGGCGGCTTATGGCCACGTCCAGGTCCAGGCGGATCTCCCCCCTAAGCCCGAACCAGGCGGCCCAAAGGGCGAGGGCCAGGACGAGGCCGAAGCCCAGGTAGCCCCATAGGCTTCCCGCCCGGATCCCCTCCGCCGCCAAGGTCCAGGCCACGGAGACCGCGAGGTACAAGACCCCGTAGTAGAGCACCCAGGAGAAGACCCGCCAAAGCGCGAAGCTCCAGGGATAAAACCCCTCCTTCTCCCGCCGCAAGGGGCCCAGGTAGAAGCGGAGGGGCCGCCCGGCGTAGTAGCCCGCCAGGGTGCCCATAAGGGTCCCGATGATCACGCTGGACAAGGCCACGGCGAACCCCACGAGGAGGGAGATCCTGGAGCCGTAGATGATCCGGGAAAGCACGTCCCGCCCCAGGTCGTCCGTGCCCAAGGGGTGTTCGGGAGAAGGGGGCAGGAAGTAGTAGGCCCCCACGTCCTCGCCCGTGGGCTGGGCCGTGGGGTCGTAGGGGGCGATCCAGGGGGCGAACAGGGCCATGAGGACGAGGAGGACGATGACCACAAGGCTCGCCATGGCCATCTTGTGCCGCCGGAGGCGGCGCCAGAAGAGGCTGAAGAAGGTCCGGGGCTTAGGGGAAGCGGTCGCGGTCGCCATGAAGCACCTCTAGCTGTAACGGATCCGGGGATCCACCACCGCGTAGGCCAGGTCCGCCAGGAGGTTGAAGAGGGCCGTCATCAGGGCCAGAAAGGCCAGGGCGGCCATGGCCACGTTGTAGTCCTTCTCCACCAGGGCGTCAAAGATGGCCCGGCCCATCCCGGGATAGCTGAAGATGGTTTCGGTGATGGTGGCCCCGCCCAAGACCCCGGGAATGGCGAGGCCCACCAGGGTCACGATGGGGATCAGGGCGTTCCTGAGGGCGTGCTTGTAGAGCACCACCCGCTCGGCGAGCCCCTTGGCCCGGGCGGTGCGGATGTAGTCCTGGGAGAGGACCTCGAGGAGAGAGGCCCGCATGAAGCGCGTCCACTCCGCCATCTGCAACGCCGAGAGGGTGAGGACGGGGAGGACGAGGTGCCAGGCCCACTGGCCCAAGAACTCCCAGAGGCTCACCGCCCCAGAGCGCACGTCCTCCCAGAGCACCCCGGGCACCCCGCCCGTGGGGAAGCGGGGAAAGCCCGGGATGCTCTCCGGCAGGACGATGGCGAAGAGGTAGAGGAGGAGGATCCCCAGGAAGAAAACGGGCATGGAAAAGCCCACGAAGGAGAGAAAGGTGATGGCGTAGTCGGCCAGGGAGTACTGCCGCACGGCGGAGAAAACCCCCACGGGGATGGCCACCACGAGGGCCAGGGTCAGGGCGAGCCCGGAAAGGATCAGGGTTTTGGGCAGACGCTGGACAAAGACGTACTCCGCCGCCGGGATCCCGTAGGTGCGGCTGTAGCCTAGGTCGCCGCGCAAGGCCCGGTTGAGCCACTTGAAGTACCGGATGTGGAGGGGCTGGTCCAGGCCGTAGGCCCGCTTCAAGGCCTCAAACTGCTCGGCGGTCATGCGGGGGTTCTGCCGCCTGAGCTCGTCCAAAGGGTCCCCCGGCTGCAGGGCCAGGAGGGCGTAGATCACCACGCTGGCCGCGAAGAGCAGGGGGATCATCTGCAAAAGCCTGCGCACCGTGTAGGCGAACACCCTTGTACCTCCCGTTTGTTCCACCAAAAAGCCCGCTGGGCTAAAGCCCAGCGGGCCTCACTATACCACCCGGGTTACCTGGTGGAAAGGGCGTACTTCGCCTGGTCCCACTTCTTCACGGCGCCCCGGCTCTCCCAGCCGATCTCCCAGGCGTTCCAGCCGGGGTAGCCGTAGCCGCCGGAGTAGGCGCTGGCCACGTAGTTCACGAGGCCCTTCCGCACCACGTAGGGGTTGGCGCGGAAGTAGAGGGGAAGCGCCGGGAGCTCCTCGGCCCAGATCTCCTGGGCGCGCCAGAAGAGCTGCTTGCGCCGCTCGGGGTCAAACTCCAGCACGGCCTGGCTCGTGAGGCGGTCAAACTCGTCGTTCCGCCAGCCGCCGATGTTCTGGCCCTGGTAGTTGTTCTCCTTGGTGGGGACCATGATGGCCCCGGTGTTCAGGTTCTTGTACTGGAAGAGGGAGCCGTCCTCCTGCAGGTTGGAGACCCAGGCGAACTCAAACATCCCCGTCCACTTGCACTCGCTGGCCCGCTGGATGAACTCGTCGGCGAAGACCACGGCGCTGGGGGCGTTGTTGATCTTGACGGCGATGCCGATCTTCTTGAGGTCCTCGGCGAAGAACTGCTGGGTGCGCTCGCGGACGACGTTGCCCGCGGTGGTGACGTACTCAATCTCAAAGCGCACGGTGCGCCCGTTCACGGTGCGCTGGAGGATGCCGTCCGGCCCCTTCCTCCAGCCCATCTCCGCCAGGAGGGCCTCCGCCTTCTTCAGGTCAAACTCGTACTTCTTCACGTTGGGGTTGAAGAGGGGGTTGACGGGGGCGATCCAGGTGTGGGCCACGGGCTGGAGGCCGTCAAAGAAGGCCTTCACCAGGCCCTCCCGGTTCAGGGCGTGGAGGATGGCCTGGCGGGTGCGCTTGTCGTTAAGACCGAGGTCCTTGACCACCTGGCAGTTCTCAAACTTGTTGATGTCAATGTGCTCCCAGATGGCGCCGGGGACGAACCAGATGTCAAAGCGGCCGGGAGCGCGCCGCACCAGCTGGGGCGAGCGGCCCTGGTCAAAGGTGAGGGAGACGCTGGAGGTGGCGTCAATGGAGCCGCCGATCACCGCCACCAGGAGGGAGTTGGTGTTCTGGATGAAGCGGTAGACCACCTTCTGCACGTACTTGCTCTCGCCGCCCTCAGGCTTGATGGGGAAGTTGGGGTTCCGCTCCATCTCAATGGAGTTCCCCGGCACCCAGCGCTTGAGCTTGAAGGGCCCGGAGTAGACCATGGCCCCGCGGTTCAGCGCCTGGGGGGTGGCGAACTTGAGGAAGAAGTTGCGGTAGAGCTCGTTGAGCTTCTCCGCGTCCTTGTCGGGGTCCAGGCCCCGGGCCGCCGCCTTCACCCGCTCCCACTCGGGCCCCATGATGTGCTTGGGGGCATAGGTGTTAATGGGGCCGTAAGTGTCGTAGTAGTAGGCAGGCTCAAAGATGAGGGTGAAGTTGCGGGCGTCCTTGATGCGGACGTTCACCCGCTCCCAGAAGTCGGGGTTGAGCACCGGCATGCCCTTGGCCTTCCCCACCTCAAAGTAGAAGGCCACGTCCTCCGTGGTGATGGGCCTGCCGTCGGACCACTTGGCGTCGGGGCGGATGGTGATGTCCATCTCCAGGCGCTTCTTGCCCCCGCCGATGTCCGTGACCCGCAGGCGGCCGTTCTCCAAGGTGGGCACCTCGGTGGCCAAAACGGGGAAGTTCTGGCTGTCGGCGTTGAAGCCGATGAAGGGGGCGAAGAGGTACTGCTCAATCTCCGACTTGATGGCCTGGTTGGAGATGACGCGGAGGAAGTCCCCCGCCAAGACCCTGGGCTCCTGGGAGGCCCCGATGACGAGGCTGTTGTCCTGGGGCCCCGCCAGGGCCAGGCCCAAAGCGGTTATACCGAGTACAGCCAGCTTACCTAGGTTCCTCATACCGCCTCCTTTCGTGGCACTATCGCAGTGGCCGAGGTTATTATACGGCCCCTCCGATGAAGGTCAATAAGGCCCAAAGCTAAAGGGGCCTGAAGCCAGGCCCCTTTGCCCCCTGAGTGGCCCACCGCGGCGAAAGCCTATAGAAGCCCCGACGAGCCTCCCACGTGGCGAAGCGGACGCTCAGTGCCCGCAGGTGCGGGGGGCCCCCTCCTGGTCCTTGGTGCGGAAGGAGTGGCCGCAGCCGCAGGTGCTGGCCGCATTGGGGTTATGGACGGTAAAGCCCCCGCCCATGAGGCTTTCCACCCAGTCAATCTCCGAGCCCACGAGGTAGGGCAGGGACATCCGGTCCACCACCAGGCGCACCCCGTGCATCTCCACGAAGGTGTCCCCCGGAAGCTCCCTTTCGTCCACGGCCATGCCGTACTGGAAGCCCGAGCAGCCGCCGGACTTGATGTAGACGCGGATGGCCGCGTGCTCCTTGCCGTAGCGGGCAAGGATCTCCTTGGCCTTCTCCGCCGCCAGGGGGGTGATGCGGATGACCGCCTCTTGGGTTTCCACCATGCCGAACCTCCTTACCCCTAAGGCTAGCACGGAAGGGGTAGGAGAAGGTGAGGGAGCTTCCAGAGGTAGGATGGACCCATGGAGCTACGGGCGGTGCAGGAGGTCCTAAAGGAAGAACGCCTGGACGGCTGGCTTCTTTATAGCTTTGGCGGGAGCAACCCCCTGGCCCTCGAGGTCCTGGGCCTCGCCCACCTCCACCTCACCCGCCGCTTCGCCTACCTCATCCCCCGGGAAGGAGCACCCACCCTCCTCTGCCACGCCATTGAGGCAAGCCTCTTCCCTCCCCTCCCCGGAAACCGGAAGACCTACCACACCTGGAGGGGCTTCCTGGAGGGCCTCGCCCACCTCCTTGGGGGGATGAGGCGCGTGGCCTTGGAGTACGTCCCGGGGGGGCAGATCCCCTACCTCTCCCGGGTGGACGGGGGCACCCTGGACCTCCTCCGGGGCCTGGGCCTCGAGCTCGCCTCCTCCTGGCCCCTCCTCCTCCTCTTCCAGACCTGGGACGAAGAAAGGCTGCAAAGCCACCGGCGGGCGGCGGCCGGCCTCGCCCGGGCCAAGGATCTGGCCCTGGACTTCCTGCGCCAAAACCCCGAGGCCAGCGAGCGGGAGGTCCAAAGCGTGCTCGTCCGGGCCTTGGAGGGGGAGGGGCTCATCTTTGACCACCCCCCCATGGTGGCCTTCGGGAAAAACGCCGCCAACCCCCACCACGAACCCTCCGAGGTCCGCCTGGAGGAAGGGGCGGTGGTCCTTCTGGACCTGTGGGCCAAAGCACCTGGGGGGGTCTACGCCGACCTCACCTGGATGGCGGGGAAAAGGCCCCCGGAGGCGGCCCACCGGGCCTTCCAAGCGGTGGCCCGGGCGCGGGACGAGGCCATCGCCTTCGTGGAAAGGGCCTACCGGGAAGGCCGCTACCCCAAGGGCTTTGAGGTGGACCGCCTGGCGCGCAAGGTCCTGGAGGAGGAGGGCTATGGCCCCTACATCCGCCACCGCACCGGGCACAACCTGGGGGAGGAGGTCCACGGCTCCGGGCCCCACCTGGACGACCTGGAAACCCACGACCTCCGCCCCCTGGTGCCGGGCCTGGCCTTCACCGTGGAGCCCGGGGTCTACCTGGAGGCCTTCGGCGTGCGCACCGAGGTGGACGTCTACCTCCACCCCACGGGCCCCGAGGTCACCACCCCCCTCCAGGAGGCCATTACCCCGCTTTAGGGGGGCGTGGTATCTTGGGGGACGGCATGGACCGCCCCCTCTTGATCTTCTCCGGCCAGTCCAACCGGCCCCTGGCCCAGGCCATCGCCGAGGCTTTAGGCCTCCCCTTGGGCAAGAGCACCACCTTGCGCTTCGCCAACGACAACCTCTTCGTCCGCTACGAGGAAAGCCTGAGGGAGGGGGACGTCTTCATCGTCCAGTCCTTTGTCCCCCCGGTGCAGGACCACCTGATGGAGCTCCTCATGATGGTGGACGCCGCCAAGGGGGCGAGCGCCGCCCGGGTCACCGCCGTCATCCCCTACTTCTCCTACGCCCGGAGCGACAAGAAGGACGCCCCCAGGATCTCCATCACCGCGCGGCTCATCGCCGACCTCCTGCAGACGGCGGGGGCCGACCGGGTCCTCACCATGACCCTCCACTCCCCTCAGGTCCACGGCTTCTTCAAGATCCCCGTGGACCACCTCTCCGCCGAGCCCGTGATCGCCAACTACTTCGCCACCCGGGTGGACCTGGAAAACGCCGTGGTGGTGGCCCCGGACGCCGGGGACCTCAAACGGGCAAGCGCCCTCGCCCGCAGGCTCGGCCTTCCCCTGGCCTTCATTGATAAGGAACGGGTTTCCGACACCGAGGTGCGGGTCCGGATGCTGGTGGGGGAGGTGGAGGGAAAGACGGCCCTCATCGTGGACGACGAGATCTCCACGGCGGGGAGCCTGGTGGAGGCGGTGGAGGCCCTCATGCAGGCCGGGGCCAAGGAGGTGTACGCCGCCGCCACCCACGGGGTCTACGTGGGCCCGGCCCTGGACCGGATCGCCAAAAGCCCCGTGAAGGAGGTGGCCGCCACGGACACCTGCCCCCCCAAGGAAGGCCCCAAGCTCAGGACCCTCACCGTGGCCCCCCTGTTCGCCGAGGCCATCTGGCGGATCCATAGGGGGGAGTCGGTGTCCAGCCTCTTCACATGAGGGTGCGGACCGAGCGGCTCACCTTGGCGGGGCTTTCCGTCCTCGCCCGGATCCCCGAGGCGCCCAAGGCCCTCCTCCTCGCCCTCCACGGGCTCCAGGGCTCAAAGGAGCACATCCTCGCCCTCCTCCCCGGCTACGCGGAGCGGGGGTTCCTCCTCCTCGCCTTTGACGCCCCCAGGCACGGGGAAAGGGAGGGCCCTCCCCCCTCCTCCAAGAGCCCCCGGTACGTGGAGGAAGTCTACCGGGTGGCCCTGGGGTTTAAGGAGGAGGCCCGGAGGGTAGCGGAGGAGGCCGAGAGGCGCTTCGGCCTTCCCCTCTTCCTCGCCGGGGGGAGCCTGGGGGCCTTCGTGGCCCACCTCCTCCTTGCCGAGGGCTTCCGGCCTCGAGGGGTCCTCGCCTTCATCGGCTCGGGCTTCCCCATGAAGCTCCCCCAGGGGCAGGTGGTGGAGGACCCCGGGGTCTTGGCCCTCTACCAGGCCCCGCCCGCCACCCGGGGGGAGGCCTACGGCGGGGTGCCCCTTCTCCACCTCCACGGCAGCCGGGACCTCATCGTCCCCCTGGCCCGGATGGAGAAGACCTTGGAGGCCTTGAGGCCGCACTACCCCGAAGGCCGCCTGGCCCGGTTCGTGGAGGAGGGGGCGGGCCACACCCTCACCCCCCTCATGGCCCGGGTGGGGCTGGCCTTCCTGGAGCACTGGCTTGAGGCCCGGTAGCGAGATCCTGGTGGGGCTCAGGGGCTACCGGGGCTTCCCCGGGGGGTTCAAGGCCTACCGCAAGGCCTTCCCCACGGTGGAGCTCTCCTGGTGGCACCGGGTGGGGGACGTGGGGACGATAAGCCGCCTCCGGGCCCTCGCCCCCGAGGGGTTCCGCTTCAGCGCGGTGGGCCACAAGCACCTCACCTTCCGCCCCACGGGGGAGGAAAGGCGCGTCCTTAGGCGGCTTCTCCGGCGCTTCCGCCTCTTCGGCCCCAAGGCGGGCGCCCTCCGCCTCCTCCTTCCCGAAGACCTTTCCCCGGAGGCCCTCGAGGCCTGGCTCCCCCTCCTCGAGGCGGTCCAGAACGAGCTCGGCCCGGTCCCCATCGCCTTCCAGGCCCCCGCGCCCCTGAAGCCCCTCCTCCTTGAGCGGGGCCTGGCCGTGGTGAACGCGGAGGAGGGCCCCTTCCTCTACCTCCTGGACCCCGAGCGCCTCCCCCCGGGGAAGGGGTACGCCTACTTCGCCCCGGAGCGGGTCTTCCCAAACCCACCTCCTGGGCCTACACTCGGGGAGGAGGTTGAGGGGCGTTGAAGGTGGCCAAGCGCTTCACCCTTAAGGACGCGGAGGAGCTTTACCTGGTGCCCCACTGGAGCGGGGGCTTCTTCCGGGTGGGGGAGAAGGGGGATCTGGAGGTCACCCCCTTGGGCCCCAAGGGCCCCGCGGCCTCCCTCCTGGAGATCGTGGAGGCCTTGAGGGACGAGGGTAGGCCCCTGCCCCTCGTGCTCCGCTTTCCCCAGATCCTCGAGGCCCGGGTCCGGGACCTCAACGAGGCCTTCCTGGAGGCCATGGCGAAGTACGGCTACCAGGGCACCTACCGGGGGGTCTACCCGGTGAAGGTGAACCAGCGCCGCCTGGTCCTGGAGACCGTGGCCCGGGCGGGGAGGCCCTACCACCTCGGCCTCGAGGCGGGGAGCAAGCCCGAGCTCGCCCTCATCCTGGCCCAGGACCTCTCCGAGGAGGCCCTCATCACCACCAACGGCTTCAAGGACGACGACTTCGTCCGCCTCGCCCTCATGGGGAGGAAGCTTGGCCGCAACGTGGTGATCACCCTGGAAAAGTTCGCCGAGCTCTTTCGGGTCCTCCGCCTCTCCAAGGAGCTCGGCGTGAAGCCCCTTTTGGGCATCCGCTACAAGCTCAAGGCCAAGGGGGCGGGGCAGTGGGAGGCCTCCGGGGGCGAGAACGCCAAGTTCGGCCTCACCACCCCGGAGATCGTGCGGGCGGTGGAGGTCCTCCAAGAGGAGGGCCTCCTGGACGCCCTGGTGATGCTCCACGCCCACATCGGCAGCCAGGTCACGGACATCCGCCGGATCAAGGCCGCGGTGCGGGAGGCGGCCCAGACCTACGTCCAGCTCCGGAAGCTCGGGGCCCCCCTCCGCTACCTCAACCTGGGCGGGGGCCTGGCCGTGGACTACGACGGCTCCAAGACCAACTTCTACGCCTCGGCCAACTACACCCTCTCCGAGTACGCCGAGAACCTGGTCTACGTCACCAAGGAGGTGGTGGAGGCCCAGGGCGAGCCCCACCCCATCCTGGTCACCGAAAGCGGGCGGGCCATCACCGCCTACCACGAGGTCCTGGTCCTCCAGGTCATTGACGTCATCGCCCCGCCCGGGGAGGCGCGGCCAAGCCCCCCGCCCCCCGAGGCCCACCCCCTGGTGAAGGAGCTCTGGGAGAGCCTGCAAAGCCTCTCCCCCAAGAACTTCCAGGAGGTCTACCACGACGCCTTCGCCGACAAGGAGACCCTCCAGACCCTCTACGACCTGGGCCTGGTCTCCCTGCGGGACCGGGCCCTGGCGGAGGAGATCTTCTACCACATCGCCCGCCGGGTCCAGACCATCGCCCAGAACCTCCCCTACGTTCCCGACGAGCTGGAAGACCTGGAAAAGCTCCTCGCCGACAAGCTGGTCTGCAACTTCTCCGTCTTTCAGAGCCTCCCCGACGCCTGGGCCATCCACCAGCTCTTCCCCGTGGTGCCCCTCTCCCGCCTGCTGGAGCCCCCGACCCGGAGGGCCACCCTGGTGGACATCTCCTGCGACTCGGACGGCAAGATGGACCGCTTCATTGACCTCCACGACGTACGCCAGACCCTGCCTGTCCACCCCGTCCGCCCCGGGGAGCCCTACTACCTGGGGGTCTTCCTGGTGGGGGCGTACCAGGACGTCCTGGGGAGCAACCACAACCTCTTCGGCCAGGTGGGGGAGGCCCACGTGCGGGTGGAGGAGGAGGGCTTCGCCATAGAGCGCTTCGTGGGGGGGGAGACGGCGGAGCGGGTGATAGAGAAGATGGGCTTCACCGCCCGGGAGCTGATGCTCGGGGTGGAGCGCCTGGTGCGGCAAAGCCGCCTCTCCCCCGTGGAGAAGGGCGCCTTCCTGGAGCGCTACGCCCGGGAGCTTCAGGGGTACACCTACCTGGAGGACTAAGCCCCCGCCCTAACCCGTTAAGGCCCGGTTAAGGGGGGGCGTGGCAGGATGGGGCCATGGCCTCCTTGAAGGGCCGTTATACTGGTCTTAACTTGTCCCCCACCCTGGAGCTCCTGGACCCCTTGAACCCGGTGCGGCGGCAGATGGCCCTTTGGCTCCTGCCCCTGGGAAGCCTCCTGGCGGGGGCGGCCTACTGGGCCTCGAGGCCAGGGGGCCTGGACCCCGTGGACCGGATCTTCCTGCCCCCAATGGCCCTAGGCTTTCTCGCCTTCGCCGCCCTCCTATGGCGCTTTCCCACCTCGGCCCGGTGGGTCATCCCCGGCGCCCACGCCCTCATCGCCTTGTACCTCCTTTCCACCCTGACCTACCAGCTCCTCTTCAAGCCTAACCCCTTGGGTCTCTCCCCCGCCGCCTACTGGGTGCCCTTCTTTTACTTCTCCAGCTACCTTTTCTTCCCCGCCAAGAGGGCAGCGCGCCTGGCCCTCCTCTACCTCCTCACCCTCTTTCCCGTGGCCCTTCTGGGCCTCATGCGCAACCCCTTCCAGCCCGTCCACTGGAACGCCCTGACCCAGTTCTTCGGGGCCAACCTGGCCTACGTGGGCCTGCTCTACCTGCTGGTGCGCCTGAAGGAAGGGTACATGGAGGCCCAACTGGACGCCTACACCGACTTTCTCACCGGGCTCAGAAACCGCCGCTATCTAGAGCTCATTTTGGAAAGGGAGCTCTTCCGCCTGCAGCGCTACGGCCGCCCCCTTTCCCTCGTCCTCCTTGACCTGGACGGCTTCAAGGCGGTGAACGACCTCCACGGGCACGAGGTGGGGGACCGGGTGCTCCAGGCCCTCGCCCAACGCATCGAGGCCCACCTCCGGCGAAGCGACCGCGCCGTGCGCCTGGGCGGAGAGGAGTTCGCCCTTCTCCTCCCGGAAACCCCCCTCCCCCAGGCCCTGCGCCTGGCGGAGCGCCTGCGGCGGGCGGTGGAGGCCATGGCGGTGCCCCCCGTGGCGCGGATCACGGCGAGCTTCGGCGTGGCCGAGGCGCGCCCCACCGACACCCCCCTCACCCTCCTCCGCCGGGCGGACGAGGCCATGTACCGGGCCAAGCGCAAGGGGAAAAACCGGGTGGAGGCGGCCCCCAAATAAGTGCCCCACCGCGGCTTTCGCCGCGGTGGGGGCCCCAAAAGGGTCTTTCTAGACGCGCGGACGCTTACCCCCATGCTGGCTTGCGCCAGCATGGGGTGGCCTCAAAGCCCCGCTTCCCGCCTCAAGGCCTCCACCCGGTCCGTCTCCTCCCAGGGGAAGCCCGGGCGGCCGAAGTGGCCGTAGGCCGAGGTGGGGGTGTAGATGGGCCGCAGGAGGTCCAGCTCCTCAATGATGGCGAGGGGCCTCGGGTCAAAGACCTTCTTGGCGATCTCCGTGAGCTTCTCGTCGGGCAGGACCCCGGTGCCGAAGGTCTCCACCCTAAGGGAGACGGGCCTGGCCTTGCCGATGGCGTAGGCGAGCTCCACGAGGGCCCTCCTCGCAAGCCCCGCCGCCACGATGTTCTTCGCCATGTAGCGGGCGTAGTAGCTGGCGGAGCGGTCCACCTTGGTGGGGTCCTTGCCGCTGAAGGCCCCGCCCCCGTGGGGCACCGCCCCTCCATAGGTGTCCACGATGATCTTCCGGCCCGTAAGCCCCGTGTCCGCGTGGGGCCCGCCCAGGATGAAGCGGCCCGAGGGGTTGATGAGGTACTCCGTCTCCCCGTCCTTCAGGTACTCCGGGGGGATGGCCTGGCGCACCACCTCCCGGATCAGGTCCTCCCGCAATTGCTCCTGCTCCACCTCGGGGGAGTGCTGGGCGGAGACCACCACGGTCTTGACGTAAAGGGGCTTGTCCCCCTCGTAGACCACGGTGACCTGGGCCTTGCCGTCGGGCCGGAGGTAGGGCAGAAGCCCCGTCTTCCGCACCTCGGCGAGGCGCATGGTGAGGCGGTGGGCCAGGGTGATGGGGAGGGGCATGAGCTCGGGGGTCTCGTCGGTGGCGTAACCGAACATGAGCCCCTGGTCCCCGGCCCCCACCCGGTCCAGGGGGTCGGTGGACTTGAGGACCCGCCACTCGTAGGAGAGGTTGACCCCGCCGGCGATGTCGGGGGACTGCTCGTCTATGGCGGTGAGGACGGCGCAGGTGTCGGCGTCAAAGCCGTACTTGGCCCGGGTGTACCCCACCTCCCGCACCGTCTTGCGCACCAGGTTGGGGATGTCCACGTACCCCTCGGTGGTGATCTCCCCGGCCACGAAGACGAGCCCGGTGGTCACCAGGGTCTCCGCCGCCACCCGGGCCTTCTTGTCCTGGGCGATGAGGGCGTCCAGGATGGCGTCGGAGATCCGGTCGGCCAGCTTATCCGGGTGCCCCTCGGTAACCGATTCAGACGTGACCAGCCTCAACGCGCGCACCTCCTTTACCCCGATGCCCCCTTCGGGGCAACCCTGATAGTATAGCACCCCCCCCTTTCCGTCCAGAGAGGTAGGATGGGGCCCCGTGAAGGACCCCAAGGCTCCCATCGGCGTCTTTGACTCCGGGGTGGGGGGGCTTACGGTGCTCAAGGCCCTCCGCCGCCTCCTGCCCCGGGAGGAGTTTCTCTACTTCGGGGACACGGCCCGCGTGCCCTACGGCGGCAAGCCCCTCGCCATGGTGCGCCGCTTCGCCTGGGAGATCGCGGGCTTTCTCCTGAGGCAGGGGGTGAAGGCCATCGTGGTGGCCTGCAACACGGCGAGTTCCGCCGCCCTGCCCGACCTCGCCGAGGACCTCTCCGTGCCGGTCTTCGGGGTGGTGGAGCCCGCCGCCAGGGCCGCCCGCGGCTTCCGGAAGGTGGGCCTCATCGGCACCCAGGCCACCGTGGAAAGCGGGGCCTACCCCAGGTACGTGGACCTGGCCTGGGCCAAGGCCTGCCCCCTCTTCGTCCCCCTGGTGGAGGAGGGGCTTTGGGACGACCCCGTGGCCCTCCTCGTGGCCCGCCACTACCTCGAGGACGCCCCCAAGGACCTCGAGGCCCTGATCCTGGGGTGCACCCACTACCCCTTCCTCAAGGGGGCCATCGGCGCGGTCCTCCCCGGGGTGGCCCTCCTGGACTCCGCCGAGCTCACCGCCCAGGAGGTGGCGAGGGCCCTCGAGGCCGAGGGGCTCCTCAACCCGGAGGGCCGGGGCCGGACCTTCCACCTCGTCACCGGGGACCCGGAGGCCTACCGGGCCCTGGCCGAGCGCCTGGGGGAAAGGGTGGAGGCCGTGCGCCGGGTGAGCCTGGAGGAGCTTTAGGCCCCCCAGGAAGGGGTAGGCTTAGGGCATGCCCAAGAAGCCCCTCATTGACCAGCTCCACCACGAGGACAGCTGGCGCCTCTTCCGCATCCTGGCGGAGTTCGTGGAGGGCTTTGAAACCCTCTCCGAGCTCCAGGTGCCCCTGGTCTCCGTCTTCGGCTCCGCCCGCTTCGGCGAGGGCCACCCCGCCTACGAGGCGGGTTACCGCCTGGGCAGGGCCCTGGCCGAGGCGGGCTTCGGGGTGGTGACGGGAGGGGGGCCCGGGGTGATGGAGGCGGTGAACCGGGGAGCCTACGAGGCAGGCGGCGTGAGCGTGGGCCTGAACATAGAGCTTCCCCACGAGCAAAAGCCCAACCCCTACCAGACCCACGCCCTCTCCTTGCGCTACTTCTTCGTGCGCAAGGTCCTCTTCGTCCGCTACGCCGTGGGCTTCGTTTTTCTGCCCGGGGGGTTCGGCACCTTGGACGAGCTCTCCGAGGTCCTGGTCTTGCTCCAGACGGAGAAGGTCCACCGCTTCCCCGTCTTCCTTTTGGACCGGGGCTACTGGGAAGGGCTCGTCCGCTGGCTCGCCTTCCTCCGGGACCAAAAGGCCGTGGGGCCGGAGGACCTCCAGCTCTTCCGCCTGACGGACGAGCCTGAGGAGGTGGTCCAGGCCCTCAAGGCCGAAGCGCCACCACGGTAACCCCATGCCCCCCCTCGCCGGGCGGGGCGTCGGCGAAGCTTTCCACCCGCTTGTCCCGGCGGAGGGCCTCCCGGATGGCCTGCCTTAAGGCCCCCGTCCCCTTGCCGTGGAGGAGGCGGAGGGTGGAAAGGCCCAGGGCCCGCGCCTCCTCCAGGGCCTGGTCCACCTCCAGGAGGGCCTCGGCCACCGTGAGGCCCCGGAGGTCCACCTCCTTCACCTCCCGTCGGGGCTTGGCGAGGAGGGGCTTGCCCGGTTCGGCCTCGGGAAGGGGCTTCACCTCCTGGGGCTTGAGGCTCATCTTCAGGGGGCCCACCTGGACCAGGACCTCCTCCCCCCTGAGCTCCACCACCCGGCCCCGTTTGCCCAAGGAGGGCACCTCCACCAAGACCCCGGGGGCGAGGCCCGGGGGAGGCGGGGGCGGCGGGGCCTTCTTGGCGTAGCGCTCCCGGAGGGCCATGAGCTCCCGGAGGGCGTCCCGCTTGCCCTCGGTCCGGGCCTTCTCCTTGAGGGCCTTGAGCTCGGCCTCCACCTTGAGGAGCTCGGCCCGCACCTCCTCCTCGAGGGCCTTGAGCCTTTCCGCCCGCTCCTCCTCAAAGCGGGCCTCCCGCTCGGCCAGGGCCTTGCGCAGCCTCTCCACCTGGGAAAGCTCCCGCCTCAGGCGCTCCCGCTCCGCCTCCAGGGCCAGGCGCTCGGCCTCGAGCCTCTCCAGAAGGGCCTCCAGCCTCCCCCCCTCGGGCAGAAGGGCCTCGGCCCGCTTGAGGACCTCCTCGGGGAGGGCGAGCCTCCTCGCGATGGCCAAGGCGTAGCTCCGCCCCGGCACCCCGAGGACGAGCTCGTAGGTGGGGCGGAGGGCCTCGAGGTCAAAGCGCATGGAGGCGTTCTGGATCCCCTCCCTTCCCTGGGCGAAGGCCTTCAGGGGGGAGAGGTGGGTGGTGACCATCCCCTTGACCCCCCTCTCCAGGAGGGCCTCCAGGATGGCCTGGGAAAGGGCCGCCCCCTCCTCGGGGTCGGTGCCGCTTCCGAGCTCGTCAATGAGGACGAGGCTATGGGAGGTGGCCTCCTCCAGCATCTCCCTGAGGCGCCTTAAGTGCCCGGCGAAGGTGGAGAGGTTCTCCTGAAGGGACTGCTCGTCCCCGATGTCGGCATAGACCCGGTCGGGCCAGGCCAAAAGGGCCTTCTCCGCCGCCACGAAGAGGCCGGACTGGGCCATGAGGACAGCGAGGCCCAGGGTCTTGAGGAGGGCGGTCTTTCCCCCCATGTTGGGACCGGAGATGAGGAGGATGCGGTTTTTCTCGTCCAGGGCGAAGGAGTTCCGCACGGCGTCCGGGATCAGGGGGTGAAAGGCCCGGTAGAGCTCGTACCGCTCCCCGAAAGCGGGGCGGGAAAGCCCCAGGTCCCGGGCCAAGGCGGCCTGGGCCTGGACGAGGTCCAAAAGGCCCAGGGCCTCCAGGGTCTTCGGCACCCCCTCGTCCTTGGCGAGCCTCTCGGAGAGGTCCCGGAGGATGCGGTTCACCTCCTCCTCCTCCTTTAGCCTCAGGGCCTGGAGGCGGTTGTTGAGCTTGACCACGGAGAAGGGCTCTATGAAGAGGGTCGCCCCCGACTCGGACTCGTCCAGGAGGATCCCCGGCACCTTCTGGGCCATCCCCGCCCTCACGGGGACGCAGTAGCGCTCCCGCCTTAAGGTGACGAAGCGGTCCTGGAAGGCCTCCCTGTGGCGGTCCATGAGGGCGTAGAGGCGGTCCAGGATCTGCTGGCGGAGGGGCCTAAGCTCCCTTCGGATCTGGGCAAGCCTCGGGCTCGCCTCGTCCTTCACCGCCCCCTCCTCGTCCAGGGCCTTCCTCACCCGCTCCAGGAAGGGGGTGTGGTCCCCGATGCCCTCCGCCACCTGGCTTAAGGCGTTTTTCAGGGGAAGGAGCTCCTCCTTCAGGGCCATGGCCTCCTCCAGGGCCTTGGCCGCCTTTAGGAGCTCGGGGCCGGAAAGCCTCGCCCCCGCGAGGGCCCTCCCGTAGGCCTCCCTTAAGGTCCCCGCCTCGGGGAGGGCGTAGGGGTAGCTTAGGGCCTCCCCCGTGAGCTCGTGCCGCTTCTCCGCCTCTTCCCGGGGAAGGGGCGCGAGGGCCAGGGCAAGCTCCCGGCCCAGGGGGGTCTTGGCCCTCTCCGCCAGCAGGGCCCGGACCCGGGGGAACTCCAGGACCTCGAGGACGTCCCGCACAAAGAAAGAGTATACCCCGGGCTTAGCGCTTCAGGAGCTTAAGGAGCAGGGAAAGAACCTCCTTCTTCGCCGCGAGCTGAGCCCCCTTGGCCGCTAGAAGGCCCAACCGCCCAAGCCTCCCCGCGGGAAGCAGGGTCAGGAGGGCCGTGATCTGGGAGAGCAGTTGCTCCCTTTCCTCGAGGCTCAGGGCCTCCCAGCGGCGCTGAGCCCCTTCTATCAGGGCACGTAGCCGCTCCCGAAAGCCCTGCGCACCGGCGCCCTCCTTATGGAGGGCCCCCGCTTCAGCAAGGAGGTCCACCGGGGCCTCAACCTTCTTTCGCGCCACCCGCCGCACCTTCCCCTTAAACCGCTTGAGGCGCATCCCCTTCATTCTAAAGGCTCCAGGAGGAGGTACCGCGCCTCCACCTCCCCCGCCACCTCCCTTCCCGAAAGGAGGTCCACCCCCCGGGGAAGGGAAAGGCGCACCTCTTCCTTGGCGAAAAAGGCCCAGACCTCCCTCCCCCGGTGGCGCCGCCTGAAGGCCAGGACCCCCGGAGGGGCCTTGAGGGGGAGGAGCCCCCCGAGCCTCAAGGCGGGGTGGGTCTTCTTGAGGAGGATGAGGCGCCGGAGGAAGGCGAGGAGGTCCTTGTCCCAAAGGGCCTCGTCCCAGGGGAAGGGGGCGCGGCAGTAGGGGTCTCCCCGCCAGACCTCGTAGGGGTTGGGCTGGGAGAGGCCCACCTCGTCCCCGTAGTAGACGGCGGGGCTTCCGGGGAAGGCAAAGAGGAGGGCGTAGGCGGTCTTGAAGCGCTCCTTGTCCCCCCTGAGGCGCCAGAGGGCCCGGGGGATGTCGTGGGAGGAGAGGAGGGTGTACATCGCGTGGCGGAGCTGGAGGGGAAGGGCGGCGTAGTGGTCAAAGAGGGCCCGCCAAAGGTCCTCGGCCTCCAGCTCCACGGGGTTTCCGTGGAGGTCCCGCCCCGAGAGCCACTCCATCACCGGGTGGGCGAAGCCGGCGTAGTGCATGGCCCCGTCCAGGGTGTGGGCCCTCAGCGTGGGGACGGTGTCGTAGGAGAGCTCCCCGAAGACGAGGGCGTCCTCCCGCTCCTCCTTGGCGGCCCGGGCCAGGGCCCTGAGCCAGCGGGCGTTCTTCCGGTTCGTCCCCCCTTCCCCGATGGAGTGGGCCACGTCCAGCCGCCAGCCATGGGCGAGGCGCATCCAGTAGCGGACGGGGGCCTCCTTTCCGAAGACGAAGCGCTCCTGGGTGAGGGCGGAAGCGTAGTCCAGCTTGGGCATGTGCTTCACGCCCCAGAAGCTGGCGTAGCTCCCGTCCGGATAAAAGGTGAACATCCCCCGCTCGGGGGAGGAGGGGTCCTCAAGGGCCTTCTGGAACCAGGGGTGGGTCGCCCCCACGTGGTTGAAGACCCCGTCCAGGATGAGCTTCATCCCCCGGGCCTCGAGGGCCTCGTAAAGCGCCCTAAGCGCCTCCTCCCCGCCTAGATGAGGGTCCACCCGGTGGTAGTCCTCGGTGTCGTAGCGGTGGCTGGAGGGGCTTTGGAAGATGGGGGTGAGGTAGAGGGCCTCCACCCCCAGGGCCTCCAGGTAGGGGAGGGCCTCGAGGACCCCAAAGAGGTCCCCCCCGTAGAACTCCCGGGCCCCGTCCTCCCCGGGGGGCTCGTGCCAGGCCTTCTTGCGGATGGGCCTCCCCCCGTAAAGCCAGGCCCCCTCCTTGGGGGCAAGCTCCGGGCGCCCTTGGCGGAAGCGGTCGGGAAAGATCTGGTAGAAGACCGCCCCCAGGGCCCACTCCGGGGGAAGGGGCTTGGCGAGGAGGTGGAAGAAGCGGTCGTAGCGGGGCAGGGTCCTCTCCAGGCCGTGGCTGCCCAGGTAGCCTTGGGGGAGGCGGAAGCAGTAGCGGAAGGGGCTCGCGTGGACGGGCACCCGCGCCTTTAGGCCCCGCTCCCAAGGCGCCATGGGCTTTTTCTGCAACTCCCCGTCCCGCTCGTAAAGGAGAACCCCTTCCCGCGCCTCGGTTTCCAGGAAAAGCTCCACCTCCTCCCCGAGCTCGGGAAAGGGGGGGTCAGCGTGTTCCAGGTCGTGGTGGTTCAAGGATCAACCTCCAAGAGGGCTTGCACCTGAACCTTTAGCGCGGGCAAATCCCGGACCACAGTAGACCAGACCTCTTCCAAGTCCACGCTGAAGTACTCGTGGACGAGGAGGTTGCGCATGGCCACCATCTCCCGCCAGGGGATGTGCGGGTGGGCCCCGGGGGTTCCTCATAGAGGGATGGCCTCCCGCAGGACTTGCTCCCGGAGCCTAGGGGCCAGGCCCCTCTCGCTCACGATATCTACCCGCACCCCCAAGAGCCCCTCCAGGGCCAGCTTTAGACGGGCATGGTCCAGAAGCGTGCGCCCCTCCTCAAAGGCCACCAGGAGGTCCAGGTCGCTGTCTTCTCGGGCTTCCCCCCGGGCCACAGAGCCAAAGACCCGCACCCTCACCGCCCCGTGGCGGGCGCAGAGGCTTAGCACGGCCTCCCTTCTGGCCCTGAGGGTCTCCAGGTCCATGCCCTTATTCTTTCACGGCCCCCGCGGTGTAGCCGGAAACGAAGTACTGCTGGAACCCGTAGAAGAGGAAGAGGATGGGTAAGGAGCCCAAGACGCTCGCCGCGGCGAAGACGCCCCACTTGGTCTGGAACTGCCCCGTGGTGAAGCTCCTAAGCCCCACGCCCACGTTCCAGCTCTCCACCCCCGTGAGGACGAGGTTGGCCAGGACGAACTCTGAATAGGTGCCCACGAACTGCAGGAGGAAGATGAAGACGAACATGGGGGCGGAGAGGGGAAGGAGGATCTTGGTGAAGACCTGCCACCTCGTGGCCCCGTCCACCATGGCCGCCTCCTCGAGGCTCGGGCTGATGCTCTCCAGATAGCCCTTGTACACCCAGGTGCCGAAGCTGATGATCCCCCCGGAGTAGGCCAAAACGAGCCCGGTGAAGGTGTTCAAGAGGTCCAGCCAGGAAAGCAGGTAGTAGATGGCCACCAGGGCCAAGAACCCCGGAAACATCTGCACGAAGATGAAGAAGAGGAGCATGGGGTAGCGGCCGGGCAGGTGGCGGAAGCGGGCGAAGGCGTAGCCCGCCGTGGCGGTGAGGAGGACGGCGAGGAGGCCCGTGAGGCCGGAGATGAGGAAGGTGTTCCGCACCCAGAGGAGGAACTTGGTCTCCGTGCCCTGCCCGGTGAACTGCCTGGGCGAGAGGGAAAGGGCGAGGGCGAAGACGAGGAGGGCCATGAGGAAAAGGAGCCTCCCCTGCCAGAAGTCCATCCACGCCTCGGGGGCAAGAAGCCTGCGGAGAAGGCCCACGATCCCCACCCCCAGGAGGGCGAGGCCCGCGAGGAGGGCGAGGGCCACCTGGTAAGGGTAGAGGACCACCCCCTCCACCAGCTTGGCGTAGTTTTCCAGGGAGGGGTTGGGCAGGTAGGGGATCACCTTGGCGTCCACGAGGAGGAAGCCCGTGTCGGGCCTACGGAAGCTGAAGAGGTTGTTGGTGGGGTCAAAGCTCGCCGCCACCACCTGGACCACGGGGTAGTAGACCAAGAGGATCAGGACCCAGAGGAAGAGGTGGGTCACCCCCTGGAGGAAGAGGGGCCAGGGGCTTTTCCGCCTTCCCTGGAGGCGGTTTACGAGGGCGGTATAGAGGAGGCTATAGAGGAGGACGAGGAGGACCAAGGCCCCGAGGAAGCCCAGGGCGTAGGCCCAGCCATAGGGCACGAAGACGCTCCCGAAGGCCACCTGCTTGCGGTAGGACCCCTCGTCAAAGAGGCGGTTCGCCGCGAACCAGTAGGCCCCGTAGAGGGCGAGGCCCGTGAGGAGGAAGGCCACGAGCTTGCGCATCTACCTCACCTCCCGAAGCGCCCCGGTCACCCGGAAGTTCACCAGGCTTATGGCCACGGTGATGGCGAAGATGAGGAGGCTAATCGCCGCCCCCAGGCCGTAGGCCGACTGCCCCTCGGCGCTGAAGGCCGTCTTGTAGGCCCAGGAGATGAGGATGTCCGTGGCCTGGGCCGTGGCGAGCCTGCCCTCTTGGGCCGGGCCGCCCCCGGTGAGGAGGTAGATGAGGTAGAAGTTGTTGAAGTTGAAGGCGAAGGCGGAGAGGAGAATAGGCAGCATGGGCTTCTCCAGGAGAGGAAGGGTGATGCGGAAGAGGGCCTGCCATGGGGTGGCCCCGTCCACCTTGGCCGCCTCGTAGAGCTCGTCGGGGATGGTGGAAAGGGCCCCTAAGGTGGCCGTCATCATGTAGGGAAAGCCGAGCCAGAGGTTGACGAGGAGGACGGCCACCTTGGCCCAGTCGGGGTCGTTGAGCCAGGGGATGGGGTAGATGCCCAGGACCCCGAGAAGGCGGTTGATGGCCCCGAAGTTGTAGTTGAGGAGGGCCACCCAGACCTGGACGGTGATGACCCCGGGCAGGGCCCAGGAGACGATGAGGAGGGTGCGGTAGAGGTTGCGGAGCTTCAGGGCCCGGTTGTTGAGCACAAGCCCGAGGACGAGCCCCACGAGGCCGTTCAGGACCACCGTGGCCAAGGCGAAGACGAGGTTCCAGAGGAAGACGGGAAAGAGGGCCTGGTTGGCCTGGGAGAGGATGAAGGCGAAGTTCTTGAACCCCACGAAGTGGAAGGCGTTGACCCGGGCCACGTACGCGGGCGTGAAGGGCAAAGCCCGGTCCAGGAGGAGGGTGGCCCCTTCCACGGCCTGGATCCGGGCCCGGGCCCTCTGCCCTTCGGCGTAGGCCTCCACGACCTCCCCCACGCAAGGGTCGCAGCGGAGGGCCTCTTGGGCCTCGGCCTCGAGGACGAGCCGCGCCCCCTCATGGGCCACCACCCGGGTCTCGGTGGAGCGGTCGGGGAAGCCGTTCCGCTTCCCCGAGTAGTCGGTGAAGGCCAGGTAGACCGTGAGGCCGATGGGGTACAGGGTGAAGACGAGGAGGAAGGCTAGGGCGGGGAGGAAGTAGTACCAGTCGGTGAGCCAGGGGAAGAGCCGCCCCACCGCCACCGCCCCGGGGACGAGGACGAGGAGGGCGAAGACGAGGACGGACCACCCGGGAAGATCCAGGCGGGCGGAAAGGGCGAGGTAAGCGGCGAGCCCTAGCCCCGTGGCCACGAGGAGGAGGCCCAGAAGAAGCCCCATGGCCAGGAGGAAGCCTTTGAGTCCGGGAGGGTGCTTCATGGTCTAAAGATACGCCCCCCACGGGAAGCGGGAGGTCCCGTGGGGAGCGTCCATAGGGGTTACCTGCCGATGGCCTTCTTGATCTCGGCCACCATGTCCTCCACGATCTTCTTCACGTTGGAGTCGGGCCGCTGGATGGCGAGGCTGATGGCGTTGCCCCAGGGACCCCAGACCTTGCCCATCTCGGGGATGTTGGGCATGGGGGCGCCCAAGGGGAAGACCTTGGAAAAGCCCGCCACCACCGGGTCCTTCTCCAGCTGCTTCACCGCGCTCTTGGAGACGGGGATGCGCCCGCCCGCCTGGTTGAAGGCCACGAGGTTCCGGCCCGTCACCAGGGTCTTGGCGAAGTTCACCGCCTGGGTCTTGTTCTTGGAGTAGGCGTTCACCACCACGCCCTGCACCCCCAGGAAGGGCCCCCAAGGGTTCTTGGCCCCGGGCGGCGTGGGGAAGGGGGCGATGCCGAAATCCACCTTGGCCTTCTTGTAGTCGCCCAAGGCCCAGGGGCCGTTGAGGATCATGGCCAAGGCCCCATCCTTGAAGGCCCCGTCCGCCACCCCGTAGTCCACCCCCTCGGGGACCAGGTTGTACTTGAAGCGGAGGTCCTTGATGAACTGGAGGGCCTTCTCCCCCACCTCGCCCCCGATGAGGAGCTTGGTGGGGTCCAGGTTGCCCTTGGCGTCCTTGGCGAAGACGTTCTCGGCGCCGAAGGCCTTGAAGAAGCCGAAGTTGAAGTAGGGGTCGCCGATGTTGTAGAGGAAGCCGAAGGTGGCCCCCGTGGTGAGCTTTTGCGCCAAGGCCAAAAACTCCTCCCAGGTCCTGGGGGGTTCCTTCACGTACTTCTTGTTGTAGATGAGGGCCACGCTCTCGGCGAAGGCGGGAAGGCCCATGAGCCTCCCCCCGAAGGTGAAGGCCTCCACCGCCACGCCCTGAAGGTCCGCGAGGTAGGTTTGGGTCACGTACTTGCCCACGGGCTCGAGGACCCCGGCCTGGGCCATCTCCCCCACCCAGTCGTGGGGCACGGTGACCACGAGGTCCGCCGCCTGGCCCTGGGGGGCGCCCAGGATGAACTTCTGCTTGATCTCCGCGAAGGGGACCTCCACCACCTCCACCTTGGTGCCGGAGGTCCTCTCAAAGGTCCGGGCCTGCTCCTTGAGCCACTCCAGCTCGGGGCCGCCGAAGTGGGTCCAGACGGTGATCTTTCCCTGGGCGAGGGCCAGGGAAAGGCCTAGGGCCAATACCGGAACGAGCCTCCTCATACTCCACCCCCGGGCGCGTGGTAGCGCTTCCTCAAGGAAGGTTTTTCCCGCGCCCTTCAGGGTAAAGCATACCACCTCCAGACCGGGACACAAGTCCCCTCAGTGGAGGGCCCGCACCACCTCAAAGGCGATGAGGGCCAGGATGGCCACCTCCACCGCCTGGGTACGGAGGTGGGCCACCTCCTCGGTCACCATCTCGTAGGTGGCCTCGAGGACCCTGAGCTTCTCCTCCACGCTCTTTTCCAGCTCATAGGCCCCGTAGAGCTCCAAGGCCGCCCGGTAGATCTTGGCGTAGAAGAGGTCCTCGGTGATGCGCAGGGCCCCCTCCATCCGGGCCTTCACGTCGGCGATCTCCGCGTGCCGGGCCATGAGGCGGCGGCGGAGGCGCTGCAGCCTCCCGTACCCCCAAAGCCCCCGGTGCCTTAGGACCTGGGGCACCAGCTCCAGCTCCTCGGTGAGCACCCGGTCGTAGTAGGAAAGCTCCAGGAGCTGGGCGTGGACGAACTCCACCAGGTCGGCCACGTCCCAGATCCCCTCGGAGTCCAGGATGAGGACGCGGTCAAAGCCCAAGAGGGCCAGGTCCTCCGTGGAATAGCTGTAGCGGTAGCGCTCCACCTCCCGCCGCACCTCGGGGGCGAACTCCTCCTCGGCCCCCATCCATAGGGGAGTGAGGTCCACCGAGGGGCGGAAGGCCTTCTCCCCTTCCAACCCCAGGGCGTGGTAGACCACGAACTCCTCGGAGAGGCGCTTCTCCTCGGGGCGGAGAAGGGCCCCTCGGAGGTGGGGCTCGAGGGCGGCGAGCTCCGCCAGGAAGAACCCCTCCCAGAAGGGAAGCTCGGGGATCCTGAGCCCCTTCTCCAGAAAGGCCTCCCAGGGCACCCGCTCCCCCAGGTGGATGCGGAAGGAGAGGGAGACCACCCCGAACTCGTAGAGCCTGGCGGTGAGGAGGCCGGAAAGCCCCTCCACGTTCCGCACCCCGAGCTCCATCTCCCCCGGCGGGTTCTCAAAGCGCACCGCCCCGAGCCTCGCCCGGGAGAGGCGGAGGCGGGGCGTGGAAAGACGGCCTAGGTCAATCTCGTCGGCCACGTCAAAGAGGCGGTAGAGGGCGATGTGGGGGGAGAGGACGTTCATTCCAGCTTGGAGACCTCCCTCGGGGGCGGCCCGTCCTTGTAGGCCTCGAGGAGGGCCCTAAGGGCCTTTCCCCGGTGGGAGTACCGGGCCTTCTCCTCTAGGCCCATCTCGGCGAAGGTCTTCCCCGCCTCAGGGACGTAGAAGAGGGGATCGTAGCCGAAGCCCCCCTCGCCCCGGGGGGCCTCGAGGATCACCCCCTCCACGCTCCCCTCGTAGGCCTCGGCGTGCCCGTCGGGGTAGGCCAGGACCAGGACGGCCACGAAGCGGGCCTTGCGCTCCTCCCCTTTGAGGTGGCGCATCCTCTCCAGGAGGTAGACGTTCCGCTCCCGGTCCGTGGCCCTCCCCCCGTAGCGGGCGGAGTAGACCCCGGGCTCGCCCCCGAGGGCGTAGACCTCGAGGCCGGAGTCGTCGGCGAGGGCGGGAAGCCCCGTGGCCTTGGCCACGTACGCCGCCTTGAGGAGGGCGTTCTCCAGGAAGGTGGCCCCCTCCTCCTTGGGCATGCGCAAGGCGAAGTCCGCCAGGGTGAGGAGGGTCCAGCCCAAGGGGGCGAGGCCCTCCTTGAGCTCCCGCACCTTCCCGGGGTTGCCGGTGGCCAGGACCACCTTCATCCCCCTAAGCATACCCTAGCGGACCCGCTCCGCCTCCTTCAGGGCGAGCTCCCGCAAGGCCTCCCGGAAGGGGCTCGGAGGCAGGGCCTCCAGGGCCTGGGCCGCGGCCTCGGCCCGCTCCCGGATGCGGCGCACCGCCTCCTCGGCCGCCCCGCTCTCCCGGGCCAGGGCCCGCACCCGTTCCAGGTCCCCGGCCTCCCGGGCCCGGCGCCTGAGCACCTCCCGCACCTCGGGGTAGCGCTCCATGAGGAGGAGGGGGATGAGGGTGGCCTTGCCCTCCCGCAGGTCCCCGCCCACGGGCTTGCCTAGGACCTCCGGCGTCCCCATGAGGTCCAGGTAATCGTCCCGCATCTGGAAGGCCTGGCCGTAGAGGAGGCCGTAGCGGTAAAGGGCCTCCCGCACCCCGCTTTCCGCCCCGAGAAGAAGGGCGGGGCCCTCCGTGGCGAGGGCCATGAGGACTGCCGTCTTGGCGGTAATGATCCGCTCGTAGTTCTCCAGGGAGTAGTCCTCGAGGGCCGCCACCTGGAACTGGAGGACCTCGCCTTCGGAGAGGGTCTTGGCCACCTCGGCGAACCGCTCCACGAGCTCCATCCGCCCCGTCTTGGCGATGACGTGAAGGAGCCTTGAGAGGAGGAAGTCCCCGGAAAGCACGGAAACGGCGTTCCCGTACTTGCGGAAGGCCGCCTCCTTGCCCCGCCTGGTCTCGGCGTCGTCAATGAGGTCGTCGTGGAGGAGGGTGGCGGAGTGGAGGAGCTCCACCGCCAGGGCGAGCTCCAGCTCAAAGGGCGCCCCCCCTAAGGCCCTCGAGGCCAGAAAGACGAGCCTGGGCCGGATGCGCTTCCCCCCCGCCGTCACCAGGTCCTGGTGGATGAGGCGGATGAAGAGGACGTCGGACTGGACGAGCTCGGAAAGGGCCTCTTCAAAGCGGCGGAGGGGGGCCTCGAGATCGGTCACGCCCCCCAGTATAGCCCTAGTAGAGCTCTATCGTGGCGTTCAGGGGGACCACCTTGGACTGCCCGTTGGCCGAAATGGTCCGGTACTTCACCGCCTGCACCGGGGTCAAGGGCGCGAAGGACTTCTTCACCACTTCCCGGGTGTAAGGCCCGCAAGGGTCGGGGTTGCTGGGCGGGCAAGACTCGGGGATGAGGAAGGGGGCCTCCAGTTGGTTCTCCGAGGCGTCCAGGAGGATCACCGTGCCCGCCCCGGAGCCCGGAAGGGCGTAGAGAACGATCTGGTAGCTGTAGGTGTAAACCGTATTGTTGTTTTGGTCCGTCTCCGTCTGAAACGAGAAGTTCTCCCGCGAGGCCAAGACCGTCGGCCCACCCAGGATGACGCCGTCAGCGAAGAAGTTGCCACATCCCCCTAGGGCCACAAGGACCAAACCGCCAAGGAACCTAACCCATATACGCCGCATAAACCACCTCGCTCACCCCATCATCTCTTCCCGCCACTTGGGGTTCAGGATAGCGAAAGAAAGCCGCGTGAGCCCCGCCAAGAAGTCCACGTTCTCCACCGCCACCTCCTTGGGCACCTCGAGGACCACCGGGGCGAAGTTCAGGATCCCCTTGATCCCCGCCGCCACCAACAGGTCCGCCGCCTTCTGGGCCGCTTCCCGGGGCACGGTGAGGAGGGCGATCTCAATGCGGCCGGGAACCCGCTGGGGCAGGAGGTCCACGTGCTCAATGACCCCGCCCCGCACCGGGCGGCCCACCTTCTCCGGGTCCACGTCAAAGAAGCCCCTGAGCTCAAAGCTCTCCCCGAACCCCGGGTAGTCGGCCAGGGCGCTCCCGAGCCGGCCCATGCCCACGATGCACAGGCCCCACTTGCGGTTGAGCCCCAGGATGTGGCGGAGCTCCCGCTTCAGGACGGGGACGGTGTACCCCACCCCGCGCGTCCCGTAGGAGCCGAAGTAGGAAAGGTCCTTCCGCACCTGGAAGGCCGTGACCTGGGCGAGCTCCCCAAGCTGCTCGGAGCTCGTCCGGTGAACCCCCTGGGCCTCCAGCTCCTCCAGGATGCGGAGGTAGGTGATCAGGCGGCTGATGGCCGCTTCGGGGACCTTCATCGCACCTCCAAGGCCTCGAGGCCCAGCGCCTTGAGCCGGGCCTTCACCTCGTCCACCTGGCCCACGGGCACGGGGCCCACCCGCACCCGGTGCAGGCCGTCCTCGCTCAGGACCACGCTGAACCCCAGCCCACGGAGCTTCTCCGCCAAGGCGAGGGCGTTTTCCCGCTTCTGGAAGGCCCCCACCTGGAGGTAGACCCGCTCGGGGGAGAGGGGCGCCGGGCCCTCCCCCCGGTAGACCTGGGGGGCGTAGTCCCGGAGGGCCTCGGCCACCCTCCTGGCCTCGGCCTCGGTGGCGTAGGGGCCCACCACCACCCGCGTGAGGCTTCCGGCGGGCTCCAACCGTGCGGGGTAGCCCTGGTCCGCCAGCGCCTGGCGCAACCTGGCGGCGTTCTCGGGGTTGGCGAAGGCCCCCACCGCCACCCGGTAGACCCCCTGAGGACTTGCGGGCGGGGAAGCCGCGCCGGCGCTAGACCGGGCGGGCTCCGAAGGCGAAGGCGCCGAGACGGGCGCGCGCCCCGAGGCCTCCCCCGGGGAGGGAGCGGGCGGCGCCTCGGGCAGGGGCAGGACGGTGACCACGGGCTCCTCCGCGGGGGCCTCGCCAGCGGGGCCAGGCGCCGTGGCCGCGGGCGCCTGCGGGGCCGGGGGCGGGGCCGGGCGCGCGGCGAAGGGGTTTAGGCCCACGAGGTAGAGGACCACGCCCACCGCCACCACGGCGATGAGGACGAAGATGAGAAAGTCCAGCCAGTTCTCCCTTAGCCAGCGCATCCTACCTCCCGAGAAGGGCCCGGGCCTCCCTCGAGCCCAAGGCGGCGGCCTGCCTCAGGGCCCGGTCGGCCTCCGCTTGGCGGCCCAGGCCCCGGAGGGCCAGGCCCAGGTTGTACCAGGCGGCGGCGGAGGAGGGGTCCTTGGCCAGGACCTCGCGCAGCACGAGCTCCGCCTGGCCGAAGCGCTTGACGAGGACGAGGGCCGCCCCCAGGTTCACCCCCACCTGGGGGTCGCGGGTGGCCTCGTAGGCGGCCTGGAGGGCCGCCACCGCCTCCTCGCCCTGGCCCTCCTCCAGGAGGAGGCTTCCCCGCAAGGCCAGGGCCTGGGGCGAGGCGAGCCCCTCGAGGAGCTTTAGGGCCTCCTGCCGCCGTCCTAGGCCTTGGGCCGCCTGGGCCTGGAGGAAGGCCCCGGCGGGCCCGGCCTCCTTGGCGTAGCGGTAAGCGTTGGCGTAGTCCTTGGCCTTGAGGTAAGCGGCCGCCAAGGCCAAGGCCACCTCGGGATCCTGGCCCTTGGCGTAGGCCTCCTGGAGCCAGCGGAGCCCCTCCTTCAGGTCCCCCGCCTCAAGCCGGCGCCGGCCCAGGAGGTAGGCGGCCTGCCAAAGGTCCGGGTCCAAGGCCAAGGCCTCCCGCCAAAGGGGCTCGGGGTCTTCCACCAGGGTTCCCTTGCGCAGGAGGAGGAGGGCCTTCCCCTTGGGGTCCTGGACCGCCTCGAGGCCCCGCTCCACCTCCCGGCGCGCCCGGTCCGTAAGCCCCACCTCCGCCAGCACCCGGGCGAGGAGGTCCCAGGCCTCCGCCCGGCCAGGCTCCCGGTTGAGCGCGGCGTACAGGTGGGGCACCGCCGCCTCCCGCTCCCCGGCGGCGTAGAGGGCCTGGGCCAGGGCGAGGCGGTAGGCGGGGCTCCGCTCCGGGGAAAGGCCCCGCTCCAGAACGGCCGCCGCCTCCCTGGCCTTCCCCTCCTGGAGGAGGGCCCCGGACCAGGCGAGGTAGGCCTCCTCCCGGGGGGCGATGGCGGCCGCTTTGGCGAAGGCCTCGGCCGCCTTTCCCGCCTCCCCCAGGCGGAGGTAGACCTGGCCCAGGTTGAAGTGCCCCTCGTACCGGTCCGGGAAGACCCGGGTCATCTGGTCAAAGGCGAACCGGGCCTCTTCCAGCCGGCCAAGCCGCACCAAGGCCACGCCGAGGCCGAGGTGGGCCTGGAACTGACCGTAGTCCTGGCGCAGCACCTCCTCAAAGGCGGCCACGGCCTCCGCGTAGGCCCCCTCCGAAAGGAGGCGCTCCCCCCTCTCCAGCCAGGCTTGGACGCCCTGGGCCAAGGCCGCCCCAGCCACGAGCCCGAGGGCGAGGATACGCATCAGAAAAGGTCCCATAGAAGCCCCCTCTTTGCCGCTAGCATAGCACACCCCTGTGCTAAGCTGAGGCCGTGAACCTGGACGCCCCACGGGTCCTGGTCCTCAACGCCGCCTACGAGGTCCTGGGCCTGGCCAGCATCAAGCGGGCCGTGCTCCTCGTCCTCGGGGGCGGGGCGGAGATGGTCTCGGAAAGCGGCCTCTACCTCAACACCCCCTCCACCCGGATCCCCGTCCCCAGCGTCGTCCGCCTCAAGCGCATGGTCCGCCGCAGGCCGGGGCGCGTTCCCTTGAACCGCAGAAACGTCCTCCGGCGCGACCGCTACACCTGCCAGTACTGCGGGCAAAAGGGCGGGGAGCTCACCGTGGACCACGTCCTCCCCAAAAGCCGCGGGGGCAAGAGCACCTGGGACAACCTGGTGGCCGCCTGCCGCAGCTGCAACCTCAGGAAGGGGGACCGCACCCCCGAGGAGGCGGGGATGCGCCTCCTCCGCCCCCCGAAGCCCCCGAGGGTGCCCCTCTTCCTTTTGGACCTCAAGGAGGTCCCCCCGGACTGGCGGCCCTTCGTGGAGGGCCTCCTCGGCTAGCGCCGCACCGCAAGAAGCACCGCCAGGATCACGAGCAAAGCCCCGAAATAGCCCAAGGGCGAAAGGACCTCGCCGAAGAGCAGGTAGGCGAGGACCACGGCCACCACGGGCTCCAAGGTGGCCACCACGCTGGCCACGGTGGCGGGAAGCCGCCTGAGGCCGGCGTAAAAGGCGAGGTAGGCCCCGTAGGTGGAGAAGAGGCTCAAGGCCAGGAGGGCGCCCAGCGCCCGAGGAGTCAAGGGGCCGAACTCCGCCCAGGGCGCAAGGGCCAAAGCGGCCACGGGCAGGGCGTAGGCGAAGAAGGTGGGGGTGGCGTAGCGGCCGAGGTAAAGCTTGCCGAGAAGGTAGTGAAGGGCGTAAAAGAAGCCGGAGGCCAAGCCGAAGAGGAAGGCCCGCACCCCGAAGCGCACCTCGCTCCCCCCGCCCAGGCCCAAAAGCCCCACCCCGAGGAGGGTCAAGGCCACCGCCCCCCAGGACCTGGCCGTGGGGGGCTCCCGGAGGAAGGCCCAGGAGAGGAGGGCCACCCAGGCGGGGGCGGTGTAGAGGAGGACCGAGGCCAAGGCCGCCCCCCCGTAGAGGACGGCGAGCTGGTAGGCCCCGTAGAAGAGGGCCACCCCCAGAAGGCCGAAGAGGGGAAAGACGGGCAGGTCCCGGGGCGCCACCCGAAGGCCTCCCGTCCGGGCCGCGTGGGCCAGAAAGAAGATCCAGCTCAAAAGCGCCCGGTAGAAGGCCACCGTCAAAGGGGTAAGCCCCTCCTGGAAGGCCATACGGCTTAAAGGCCCGATGAGGCCCCAAAGAAACGCCGCCAGCAGGACGTAAAGGTAGCCCATGGGCCAAGTGTATAATCGGCCCAGAGGTTATTGGAGGCTTTATGGGAGTGCGTACCTTTTTTGCCCTTCTCGTCCTGGTCCTGGGCGGCCTCTTCGCCTGGCTCAACTGGCCGGAGGTCACCCGGACGGCCCCCCTCTCCCTGGGGTTCACCCGGGTGGAGGCCCCCCTGGGCCTGGTCCTCCTCGTGGCCTTAGGGGTGGTAACCCTCCTCTACCTCCTCTTCACCCTCGGCCTCGAGACCGCCGCCCTCCTGGAGGTGCGGCGCTACGCTCGGGAACTCCTCCACTACAAAAAGCTCGCGGAGGACGCGGAGCAAAGCCGCTTCACCGAGCTCCGCCGCTACCTGGAAGGGGAGTTCCAGGCCCTAAGGGAGGCGGAGCGTGAGGAGCTTAGGGCCCTGAAGGAGGAGGTGGCGGAAACCCTGGAGAAGCACGGGAACACCCTCGCCGCCTACATCGGGGAGCTCGAGGACCAGATCCTGCGCCTCCTGGGCGAGCGCAAGCAGGACCCCGGAGGCTAAGCGCCCGCACCTTGTCTGGACGGCCACGCGCGGACCCTTGGGGAAAGCCCCCGTGCCCCGCCGGCACGGGGTAGCCCAAAGCCCCCCGGGCCGAGGCTCCGGGGGGGCCGGTCCCGGCGGGGCTACTCCACCAGCTCCACCAGGGCGAGCGGCGCCCCGTCCCCCCGCCGGCGCTCCGCCAGCTTGAGGACCCGGGTGTACCCCCCCTGGCGGTCCCGGTAGCGGGGGGCGATCTCGTCAAAGAGCTTCCGCACCAGCTTCACGTCCTGGAGGTCCCTAAGGACCAACCTGCGGGCGTGGAGGTCGCCCCGCTTGGCCAGGTGGATGAGGTGGTCCACAAACCCCCTGAGCTCCTTGGCCTTGGGCACGGTGGTGGTGATGCGGCCGTGGGTGAGGAGGCTTTTCGCCTGGTTGCGGTAAAGGGCCAAGCGGTGGGAAGAGTGGCGGTTCAGCTTACGTCCGGACTTCAGGTGGCGCATGGTCTCACTCCTTCAGGGTGAAGCCCTTCTTCTCCAGGGCTTCCTTGATCTCCTCCAGGCTCCGCTCCCCAATCCCGGGGATGTTCTTCAGGTCCTTGAGGTTGAGGGCGAGAAGGGCCCGGACGGACTCAATGCCCTCCTCCTTGAGGCTGTGGAGCACCCGGGTGGAGAGGCCGAGCTCCTCCAAGGGCAGGTCCAGCTCCTCCTCCTGCTCTGGCGGCGCCTCGGGCTCCTTGGCCTCCTCGGGGGCCGCCACGGCGGCCGCCTGGGGGTTGGAGAAGTAGGTGAGGTGCTCCCGGAGGATCTCCACCGCCTGGTTCAGGGCCTCGAGGGGGGTGACGGAGCCGTCGGTCCAGATCCTGAGGGTGAGCTTGTCCAGGTCGGTGCGCTGCCCCAGGCGGGTGTCCTCCACCTGGAAGGCCACGCGGCGCACCGGGGAGAAGACGGCGTCCACCGGGATGGCGTTGATCCGGTCCTTGATGCCGTGCTTCTCCGCCGGGACGTACCCCACCCCCCGGTCCACCCGGACCTCCATGTTGAGCCGACCCCCCTCCTCCAGGGTGGCGATGTGGAGGTCGGGGTTCATGATCTCCACGTCGGCCACGGGAAGGAAGTCCCGCGCCTTCACCTCCTTGGGGCCCTCGGCCTTGAGGAGGAGGGTCACGGTCTGGAGGCTGGGGTTCAGGAACCGGACCACCAGCTCCTTGAGGTTGAGGATGATCTCCACCACGTCCTCCTTGACCCCGGGGATGGTGGAGAACTCGTGGAGGACGTCCTCAATGTAGACGCTGGTGACCGCGGTCCCAGGGATGGAGGAAAGGAGGATGCGCCGCAGGGGGTTTCCCAGGGTGACGCCGAAGCCCCGCTCCAGGGGCTCCAGGACGAACTCCCCGTACTCCCGCCCCTGGGTGCGCACCGTGAAGACCGGGGCCTTGAGCTTGGAATCCAACATACGCCTCCTTCCAGGGGCTTACCTGGAGTAGAACTCGATCACCAGCTGCTCGTTCACGGGCAGGGCCAGGTCCTCCCGGTCGGGCAGGCGGAGGAACTTGCCCTTCATGCCCTCCACGTCCAGGGAGAGCCAGGGGCCCACCTTCCGGCCCTTCATGGCCTCGAGGTTCTGGCGGATGAGCTCGAGGTTGCGGCTCTTCTCGGCCACGGCGATCTCGTCCCCGGGCCGGACCCGGTAGGAGGGGAGGTCCACCCGGCGCCCGTTCACGGTGATGTGCCCGTGGCGCACCAGCTGGCGGGCCTGGCGGCGGCTTACGGCGAAGCCCAGCCGGTAGACCACGTTGTCCAGACGGGACTCCAAAAGCCCCAGGAAGACGGAGCCCGTGACGCCCTTCTTCTTGCTCGCCTCCTCAAACAGGTTGCGGAACTGGCGCTCGGAGATGCCGTAGATCCGGCGGAGCTTCTGCTTCTCCCTAAGCCGCACCGCGTAGTCGGAGGGGCGGCGCGCCCGCTTCTGCCCGTGCTGCCCAGGGGGGTAGGGGCGGCGCTCCATGGCGCACTTGGGGCTGTAGCACCGCTCCCCCTTGAGGTAGAGCTTCACGCCTTCCCGGCGGCAAAGACGGCAAACTGGACCAATGTAACGACCCATCGCTCACTCCTTCTAGGAAGCCTTACGGAACTTCTTCTTGGGCCTGCAGCCGTTGTGGGGGACGGGGGTGTCGTCCACGATGGACTTCACCTGGAGGCCGGAGGCCTGGAGGGCCCTTATGGCCTGCTCCCGGCCCGCCCCGGTGCCCCGCACGATCACGTCCACGCTCTGCATGCCGTAGGCCATGGCCTTCTTGGCGGCGTCCAGGGCCGCGAGCTGGGCGGCGTAAGGGGTGCCCTTACGGCTTCCCTTGTAGCCGATGACGCCGCCCGAAGACCAGGTGATGGGGTTGCCGTCCGGGTCGGTGATGGTGACGATGGTGTTGTTGTAGGAGGCGTGGATGTAGGCGCGACCGCTCGCCACCTGCCGCTTGACCTTTTTCTTGCTCGGCTTCTTGGCCATACTCTCCCTCTCCGGAGTATCCTCTGGCCCTCAGGCTCACTTCCTCGGGGCCTTCTTCTTGCCCGCCACCGTCTTGCGGGGCCCCTTGCGGGTGCGGGCGTTGGTGCGGGTCCGCTGGCCCCGCACCGGCAGCCCCCGCCGATGCCGGAGGCCCCGGTAGCAGCCGATGTCCATGAGGCGCTTGATGTTGGCCGCCACCTCGGCCCTGAGCTCCCCCTCCAGCTTCCAGGTGTTCTCCACGTACTCCCGGAGGCGGACCACCTCCGCCTCGGTGAGGTCCTTCACCCGGGTGGCGGGGTTGATCCCCGTCTTCTCCAGGGCCTCCTTGGCCCGGGCCTTGCCGATGCCGTAGATGTAGGTGAGGGCGACGTCCACCCGCTTGTTCCTGGGAATCTCTACCCCTGCGATCCTCGCCACAGTCCTCCTCCCTAACCCTGCCGCTGCTTATGCTTGGGGTTCTCGCAGATGACGTAGACCCGCCCGTGCCGGCGGATCACCTTGCACTTGTCGCAGATCCTCTTGACCGACGCGCGCACCTTCATGCCTGCCTCCTACTTGCGGTAAACGATCCGGCCCCGCGTGGGGTCGTAGGGGGTGATCTCCACCACCACCCGGTCCCCGGGGAGGATGCGGATGTAGTGCATCCGCATCTTGCCCGAGATGTAGGCCAAAATCTCCGGCCCCGAGTCCAGCTTCACGCGAAAGGTGGCGTTGGGCAACGCCTCGGTGACCACGCCCTCCGTCCGAATGGTGTCCTTCTCCTTCGCCATACCCCTCCCTACTCGGCCCGCGCCAGGGCGACCCCGGTGAGAAGCTCGGGGCCTTCTTCCGTCACCAGGACGGTGTTCTCGTAATGGGCGGCGAGGTTGCCTCGGCCGGCGCTCGCCGCCCAGCCATCGTCCAATATTACCACAGGTGCGGGCCTTAAGGTGACCATGGGCTCGAGGGCCAGGGTCATCCCGGGGCGGATCTTGGGCCCGGTCCCGGGCTTGCCGAAGTTCGGCACCTGGGGGTCCTCGTGGATCTCCCGGCCCACCCCGTGCCCCACGAACTCCCGGACCACCCCGTAGCCCCGGCTCTCCAAGAAGGTCTGGATGGCGTGGCCCACGTCGCCGAGGCGGAAGCCCGGGCGCAGGTACTTCATCCCCTCCCAGAAGGCGGCCTCCGTGTCCCGGATGAGCCTCTCCGCCTCCGGCGAGACCCGGCCCACGGGAAAGGTGCGGGCCATGTCGGCGGCGAACCCCTGGTAGATGAGGCCCACGTCCACGGAGAGGATGTCCCCTTCCTTCAGGGGCTCCTTGGAGGGGATGCCGTGGACCACCACCTCGTTCACCGAGGTGCAAAGGGTGGCGGGGAAGCCGTAGAGCCCGAGGAAGGCGGGCTTGGCCTTGCGCTTGCGGATGGCCTCGTAGGCGATCTGGTCCAGCTCCCAGGTGGAGACGCCGGGCTCCACGTGGCGGGCCACCTCCTCCACCACCTCGGTGAGGAGGGCCCCCGCCTCCCGCATGCGCTCAATCTCCCAGGGGCTTTTCAGCTTGATGGCCATCAGATCCCTAACGCCGCCCGGATCCGGGCGTAGACCTCGTCCGGGGTGCCGAGCCCGTCCACCCGCTTCAGCACCCCCCTGGCCTCATAGTAGCCCACCAGGGGCTCGGTTTTCTCCCGGTAGACCTCGAGGCGGCGCCTCACGGTCTCCTCGTTGTCGTCGGAGCGGCCCTCGAGCTCGGCCCGCCTGAGGATGCGCCGGACGAGCTCCTCCTCGGGGACCTCCACCAGCACCACCCCGAGGAGCCGGGTGCCGGTCTCCGAAAGGAGGCGGTCCAAGGCCTCGGCCTGGGCCAGGGTGCGGGGGAAGCCGTCAAAGATCACCCGCTCGGCCAGCTCCTCCCGGATAAGCTCCAGGATGAGGTCGTCGGGGACCAGGTCCCCCCGCTCCATGATGGGCCTCACCCGCTCGCCCAAAGGGGTCCCCCGGGCCACGTGGTCCCGGAGGATGTCCCCCGTGGAGAGCTTCTTGAAGCCGAGCTCCTGGGCGAGCCTCGAGGCCTGGGTGCCCTTGCCCGCCCCCGGAGGTCCCAGGAAGATCACCGCCTGTCCCACGTCCACCTCCTACCGGTTCCGCCCCCGCAGGCGCCCGCGGGAGAGGAAGCCCTCGTAGCTCCTGAGCATGAGCTGGCTCTCCACCTGCCTCAGGGTGTCCAAGGCCACGCCCACCACGATGAGGAGGCCGATGCCTGAGAAGGCGATGCTGTGGATGCCGGTGAGGTTCTGGATGATCTGGGGAAGGAGGGTCACGAGCCCAAGGAAGAGGGCCCCCCAGAGGGTGAGACGGGAAACGATATGCTCCAGGAACTTCACCGTGGGCTCGCCCGGGCGGATCCCCGGGATGAACCCCCCGTACTCCCGCAGCGACTCGGCGATGCGCTTGGGGTCAAACTGGACGGCGGTGTAGACGTAGGTGAAGAGGATGACGAGGAGGACCTCTATGAAGAGCCCCGAAGGCCGGGTGGGGTTGAAGAAGTTGGCGATGCCCTGCAGCACGGGGTTGTCCTGGAAGGGGGCGGCCAGGAAGATGGGGATCTGCAGGATGGCCGCGGCGAAGATGATGGGGATCACCCCGGCGGCGTTGAGCTTGATGGGGATGTAGGTGGCCTGGCCCCCGTAGACCCTGCGCCCCACCACCTTGCGGGCGTACTGGACGGGGATCCTGCGCTCGGCCTGCTGGACGGCGGCCATGCCGGCGAAGGCCAGGACGATGAAGGCGAGGAAGAAGAGGAAGGCCACCAGGTTGACCTCCCCGGTGCGGATGAGGCCTATGGTGCGCAGGATCTGGGGAAGCCATTCCACCACGATCCCGGCGAAGATGATGAGGCTCGTGCCGTTGCCGATGCCGTACTCGGTGATGCGCTCCGCCATCCACAGGAGGAGGGCGATGCCCGCCACCTGGGTCACCACCACCACGAACCAGAAGAAGGGGCCGGGGGACCAGCCCGGGAGGAGGAAGCGGCCCCCCTCGGCCCCCAAAAAGGCCGTGGCCAGGAAGAACCCCTGGAAGGCGCCCAGGGCGATGCCCCCGATGCGGGTGTACTGGTTGATGATGCGCCGCCCCTCCTCCCCCTCCTTGGAGAGCTTCTCCAGCGCCGGCACCACCGTGACCAGGATCTGCATGATGATGGCCGCGGTGATGTAGGGCATGATGCCCAGGGCGAAGATGGAGAAGCGCTCAAAGTTGCCCCCGGAGAAGAGGTTGATGATGCCGAAGACCCCGCCTTGGGCCGTGCGCAGGAACTCCTGGATCTTGTCCAGGTCCACCCCCGGGGTGGGGATGAAGGCCCCGAGGCGGTAGGCGGCGAGGACGAGGAGGGTGAAGAGCACCCGCTGGCGGAGCTCGGGGATCTGCAGGGCGCTCCAGAAGGCCTTGAGCATCTCAGGCCTCCAGGAGGACCGGCTCCCCGCCCGCGGCCTTCAGCTTCTCTAGGGCGCTCTTGGAGAAGGCGTGGGCCACCACCTTGAGGGGCTTGGCCTCGCCCTCCCCCAGGATCTTGAGGCGGTACCCCTTCTTCAGGAGGCCCGCCCGGACCAGAAGCTCCGGGGTGACCTCGCCCTCAAAGCGGGCGAGGTCCTTGAGGTTCACCCCCTGGTACCGGGGGCGCTTGATCTCCCCGGGCACCTGCCCCTGCATGCCCCGCTTGGGCAGGCGCATCAGGGTCGTGGACCGGCCGCCCTCAAAGCGGCGCGGGTCCTTGAGCCCGCCGGAGCGGGACTTCTGCCCCTTGTGCCCGCGGGTCGCCGTCTTGCCGTGACCGGAGCCCGGGCCCCGGCCCACCCGCTTGCGCCGCTTGTTGGCCCCCGGGTTGGGCCTGAGATCGGAAAGCTTCATTCCACCACCTCCACGCGCACGAGGTGCGCCACCTTCTCCACGTTCCCCCGGATGGCGGGGGTGTCCTCGAGGACCCGCTCCTGCTGAAGCCGCCTAAGCCCCAGGGCCTTGAGGGCCGCCTTCTGGTCCTTGGGGTAGCCGATGGGGCTCTTCACCAGCTTAACCTTGAGCCTGGGCATGGGCCTCCCCCTTCCTGAGCCGCTCCACGTCGGCCTTGGTCCTGAGCTGCCGCAGGGCCTCCATGGTGGCGTAGGCGATGTTGATGGGGTTGCGGCTCCCGAGCTCCTTGGTGAGGATGTCGGTCACCCCGGCGAGCTCCAGGATGGCCCGGGGCACCGCGCCCGCGATCACCCCCGTGCCCGGGGCCGCCGGCTTCAGCACGATCTTGGAGGCCCCGAACTCCACCTCAATCTCGTGGGGGATGGTGCCGTTCTGGAGGGGCACCTCCACCATGTTGCGGCGGGCGTAGTACCCCGCCTTCTGCACCGCCAGCGGCACCTCGGGGGCCTTGCCGAAGCCCAGGCCCACCCGGCCCTGACGGTCGCCCACCACCACCAAAGCGCCGAAGCGGAAGCGGCGCCCGCCCGCCTGCATCCGGGCGGTGCGCCGGATCAGGATCATCTTCTCTTCAAAGTCGGTCTCCGGCATGGGTCTCCTCCCTTAGAACTCGAGGCCGCCTTCCCGGGCCCCTTCCGCCAGGGCCTTCACCCGGCCGTGGTACTTGTAGGGCCCCCGGTCAAAGGCCACCTGCTTGATGCCAAGCGCCAGGGCCTTCTCCGCCAAGGCCCGGCCCACCTGGCGGGCCACCTCCGTCTTGTTGCCCTTGAGCTTCAGGGCCAGGCTGGAGGCGGACACCAGGGTAACCCCCTTCTCGTCGTCAATGATCTGGGCGTAGATGTGCTTCAGGCTCCGGAAGACGGAGAGGCGGAGCCTCCCGGTGCGCTTGATGCGGTTGCGCACGCGGAACTTACGGCGCTCGTAAGCGGTCAAACGTGCCATCTCTCCCCCCGCTACTTCTTGGCCCCGGCCTTACCCGGCTTGAGGCGGACCGGCTCGCCCGCGTAGTAGATCCCCTTCTCGTGGTAGGCGCTGGGCTTCCTGATGGCCCGGATGTTGGCGGCCACCTGCCCCACCTTCTGCTTGTCGATCCCCGAGACCCGGACCCGGGTAGGCTCGGGCACCTCAAAGGTGATGCCCTCCGGGGGCTCCACCACCACGGGGTGGCTGAAGCCCACGGTGAGCTCGAGGGCCCGCCCCACGAGCCGGGCCCGGTAGCCGATGCCCTTGATGAGGAGCTCCTTGCTGTACCCCTCGGAAACGCCCTTGACCGCGTTGGCGATGAGGGTCCGGGTCAGGCCGTGGAGGCTCTTGTGGCGGCGCTCGTCGGAGGGCCGCTCCACCCGGACCACGCCCTCCTCCACCACCACCCGCATCTCGGGGCTTACCGGAACCTCCAGCTCCCCCTTGGGGCCCTTGACCTTGACCCGCCCGGGAGCCACCTCCACGCTCACGCCCTTGGGTACGGGAATGGGTAGCCTTCCGATCCTAGACATCACCACACCTCGCAGATGAGCTCGCCGCCCACGCCCAGCTTCCGGGCCTCACGGTCGGTGAGAACCCCCTTGGAGGTGGAGAGGATGGCGATCCCCAGGCCCCGGCGCACCCGGGGGATCTCCTTGACCCCCACGTACACCCGCCGCCCCGGCTTGCTGATCCGCCGGATGTGGTGGATCACCTGCTCCGGCCTGGGGTCAGGCCCTTGGCGCCGGGGGCCGTACTTCAGGTAGACCCGCAGGTAGGGCTTGCCGTCCACGTCCACCCGCTCGTACCCCTTGATGAACCCCTCCCGCGCGAGGATCCTCAGGATCTCCTCCTTGAAGCGGGAGGCGGGCACGTCCGTGCTCTCCTTGTAGACCCGGGTGGCGTTCCTGATCCGGGTCAGCATGTCGGCGATGGGATCCGTCAGCATTTCCGCTCTCCTTTGTCGCTACTCCTGGCCCATGCGGTCTCGGGAGAACCCCCCCGACCGGACCACGGCCTACCAGCTGGCCTTCCGCACCCCGGGAAGCTGCCCCTTGTGGGCGAGCTCCCGCAGGCAGATCCGGCAGAGCCCGAAGAAGCGGTACACGCTCCGGGCGCGGCCGCACCGCACGCAGCGGGTGTAGGCCCGCACCTTGAACTTAGGGGTCCGCTTGGCCTTCTCAATCAGCGCCTTTCTCGCCATCGCAACCTCACTTGCGGAAGGGGAAGCCCAAAAGCTCCAAAAGGGCCCGGGCCTCCTCGTCGGTCTCGGCGGTGGTCACCACCGCGATGTCCATGCCCCGCAGGGCGTCCACCATGTCGTAGGTGATCTCCGGGAAGATGAGCTGCTCCCTCAGGCCCAGGTTGTAGTTGCCCCGGCCGTCAAAGCTGTTGGGGTTGAGCCCCCGGAAGTCGCGGATGCGGGGAAGGGCCACGTTGAGGAGCTTTTCCAGGAAGATCCACATCCGGTCGCGCCGCAGGGTGACCCGGAGGCCGATGGGCATCCCCTTGCGGAGCTTGAAGTTGGAGATGGACTTCTTGGCCCGGGTGACCGCGGGCTTCTGCCCCGTGATGAGGGCGAGCTCCTGGGCCGCCTTCTCCAGGATGCGGGCGTCCTCCTTGGCCTCGCCCAACCCCTGGTTGATGACCACCTTCTCCAGCCTGGGCACCTCCCAGACGTTCTGGTAGCCGAAGCGGCGGATGAGCTCGGGGCGGACCTCCTCGTAGTACTTGCGCTTAAGGGCCACGTCCAAGGGCATACCTCACTCCTCCGTGTCCAGGGCCCCGCCGCACTTGGCGCAGACCCGGATCTTCTTGCCGTTCTCCAGGAACTTCTTCCGCACCCGGGTGGGCTTGCCGCAGGCGGGGCAGATGGGGCGGACCTTGGAGGCGTGCAGGGGGGCCTCCTTCTCAATGAAGCCGCCCTGGGGGTACTTAGGGCTCACCCGCACCGCCTTCTTCACGATGTTGACCCCCTCCACGATGACGGCGTACTTCTTGGGCAAGACCTCCTTCACCTTGCCCACCCGGCCCTTGTACTTGCCGGAGGCCACGAGAACCGTGTCCCCCTTCTTCACGTGCATCTTCACCCGCATTAGAGCACCTCCGGCGCCAGGGAGACGATCTTCATGAAGCCCTTCTCGCGAAGCTCCCGGGCCACGGGGCCGAAGACGCGGGTGCCGCGGGGCTCCAGCTGGTTGTTGATGATCACGGCGGCGTTGTCGTCAAAGCGGATGGCGGAGCCGTCGGGGCGCTTGATCTCCTTCTTGGTGCGCACCACCACGGCCTTGACCACGTCCCCTTCCTTGACCGCCCCCCGGGGGATGGCCTCCTTGACGCTGGCCACGATCACGTCCCCCACGGTGGCGTACTTGGCGTTGGAGCCCTTGAGCACCCGGATGCACATGATCTTCCGGGCCCCGGTGTTGTCGGCCACCTCGAGGTAGGTCTGCGGCTGGATCATGCCTTACCTCCCCGCTTGGAAAGGCTCTCGTAGTTCTGGCGGCGGATGAGGTACTTCTCCACCAGGTCCATCCGGCCCGACTCCACCAGGCGGAGCACCCGGAAACGCTTGCGCTTGGAGATGGGCCGGGACTCAATGATCTCCACCACGTCCCCCAGCTTGTACTTCTCCTCGGGGTCGTGGGCCAGGTACTTCTTGGAGCGCTTGATCACCTTGCCGTAGAGGGGGTGGGGGAACTGGCGCTCCACCAAGACCGTGACGGTCTTCTGCATCTTGTCGCTGACCACCACCCCGGTGAGGACCTTCTTAGGCATTCTGCCTCCTCTTCTCGTTCAAGACCGTAAGGAGCCTGGCGATCTGGCGCTTGAGGTCCCTGATCTTGTGGTTTTGGGAAAGCTGGCCGATGGAGGCCTGGAAGCGGAGCTCCATGAGCTCCCGCTTCTTCTCCCGCACGAGCTTCTCCAGCTCCACGGGGGAGAGCTTCCGGGCCTCCTCCAGCTGCTTCCTCACCTCACTGAGCTTCATCGTAGGCGTCCCTCCTCACGATCTTGGTCTTGATGGGGAGCTTGTGGCCCGCGATGCGCAGGGCCTCCATGGCCTGCTCCTCCGTGACCCCGGCGACCTCAAACATGACCCGGCCGGGCTTCACCACGGCCACGTACCCCTCCACGTTGCCCTTCCCCTTACCCATCCGCACCTCGAGGGGCTTCTTGGTGTAGGGCTTGTCGGGGAAGATGCGGATGAAGATCTTCCCGCCGCGGCGGAAGTGGCGCACCATGGCCACACGGGCGGCTTCAATCTGCTGGGCCGTGATCCAGGCGGGCTCGAGGGCCACGAGGCCATAGTCCCCGAAGGCCACGTAGTCCCCGCCCTTGGTGGCGCCCTTGAGCCGCCCCCGCTGCTGCTTGCGGTACTTCATGCGCCTGGGCATCAGCATGGCTCACTCCTCCTTCTTCACGCGCACGGCAGGGCGACGGCGGCGGGGCCTCTCCTCGGCCTTCGGCAGCTCGGGCCGGGCCTTGGGCTTCTGGCCGCCGATCACCTCGCCCAGGAAGATGTAGGCCTTGACCCCGAGGACGCCGTAGGTGGTCCGGGCCAAGGCAAAGCCGTAGTCTATGTTAGCACGCAGGGTGTGGAGGGGCACCCGCCCCTGGGCGGCCCACTCGGTGCGCGCCTGCTCGGCCCCGCCGATGCGGCCGGAGACGATCACCTTGGCCCCCTTGGCCCCGGACTCCATAACCCGCTGAACCGCCTGCTTGATGGCCCGGCGCACGGCGAAGCGGCGCTCAATCTGCTCCGCCACCCGCTGGGCCACGAGGGGGGCGGAGAGGTTGGGGTTCTGCACCTCCTGGACGTTCAGGGCCACGTTCTTGCCGGTGAGCTTGGCCAGCTCCTCCCGGAGCACCCGGATCCGCTCGCCACCCCGGCCGATGACCACCCCGGGCTTGGCCACGTGGACGGTCACGGCCACGTTGTCGGCGGCCCGCTCAATGTCCACCCGGGCGAGGCCCGCCGAGTAGAGCTCCTTCTCCAAAAGGCCCCGGATCCTCTGGTCTTCGAGGAGCAGGTGGCGGTACTGCTTCTTGCCGGCGTACCAGCGGGACTCCCAGTCCCGGGTGATGCCGAGCCGGAAACCGATGGGGTGGATCTTATTTCCCATGCTTCTCCCCCAGGATCACGGTGATGTGGCTGGTCCTCTTCTTGATGATGTCCGCCCGGCCCCGGGCCCTGGGAAGCACCCGCTTCAGGGCGGGGCCTTCGTCCACGTAGGCCGCCTTCACGTAAAGCCGGTCCTCCAGCATGTCGTGGTTGTTGACCGCGTTGGCGGCGGCGGACTCCAGCACCTTGGCCACGAAGTAAGCCCCCCGCTTGTTGGTGTAGCGCAGGATGTTGCGGGCCTCCTCGAGGCTCTTTCCCCGGATCAGGTCCACCACCAGGCGGACCTTCCGCGGGGAGATGCGCACGTATCGGGCGATCGCTTTCGCTTCCATGGCTACTTCTTCTTGGTGGCCTTGGCCTCTTTGCCGTGCCCCCGGTAGGTCCGGGTGGGGGCGAACTCCCCCAGCTTGTGCCCCACCATGTTCTCGGTGATGTAGACGGGCACGTGCTGCTTGCCGTTGTAGACCGCGATGGTGTGCCCCACCATCTCGGGCACGATGGTGGAGCGGCGGCTCCAGGTCTTGATGAGCCGCTTCTCCCCCTTGGCGTTGAGCTCCAGGACCTTCTCCAAGAGGTGGTCGTCTACGAAGACGCCTTTCTTGAGACTACGCGGCATACCTCACCTCACTTCTTGCGACGGGCGATGATGAAGCGGCTGGAAGGCTTACGCCGCTTCCTGGTCTTGAGCCCCTTGGTCTGCCAGCCCCAAGGCGAGGCGGGAGGACGACCCCGGGGCGCCCGGCCCTCGCCGCCGCCGTGGGGGTGGTCCACCGGGTTCATGGCGGCGCCGCGGACGTGAGGCCTGCGGCCGAGCCAGCGGCTGCGGCCCGCCTTGCCCAGGACGATGTTCTTGTGGTCGGCGTTGCCCACGGCGCCCACCGTGGCGTAGCACTCCCCGTGCACCTTCCTAAGCTCCCCGGAAGGCAGGCGCAGGATCACGTAATCCCCTTCCCTGCCCTGGATCTGGGCGCTGGTCCCGGCGGCGCGGGCCAGCTTGGCCCCCTTCTTGGGCTCAAGCTCCACGGCGTGGACCACGGTGCCCACGGGGATGAAGCGCAGGGGCAGGGCGTTGCCCACCTGAATGGGGGCGTCGGGACCCGCCACCACCTGCTGCCCCACCTGGAGGCCGTCCGGGGCGATGATGTACCGCTTCTCCCCGTCCACGTAGTGGAGCAGGGCGATGCGGGCCGAGCGGTTGGGGTCGTACTCAATGGCCGCCACCTTGGCGGGGATGCCCACCTTGTCCCAGCGCTTGAAGTCAATGATGCGGTACAAGCGCTTGTGGCCGCCGCCGCGGAAGCGCACCGTGATCCGCCCCTGGTTGTTCCGCCCCCCCGTCTTCTTCAGGGGCTTGACCAGGGACTTCTCGGGCTCCGTCTTGGTGATCTCGGAGAAGTCGGCCACCGTCATGAAGCGGCGGCTCGGGGTGTAGGGTTTGAACTTCTTAACGGCCATTTCCTCTTCCTCCTTGCCGGATCAGGGCCGGGCTCCCTTTCCCGGCGAGGTCTAGATGAGGCCCTCCAGGGCCTCAATCTTCTGCCCGGGGGCCACCTGAACGATGGCCTTCTTCCTGTCGGGGCGCTTGCCCAGGTAGCGCCCAAGCCGCTTCTTCTTGCCCCGCACGTGGAGGGTGTTCACCTTGACCACCTTGACCTTGAAGGCCGTCTCCACGGCGTTCTTGATCTCGGTCTTGGTGGCCTTGGGGTGCACCCAGAAGGTGTACTTGCCCTCGGCGAAGCCCGCATAGGCCTTCTCCGAAAGCACCGGGGCCAGGATCACGTCGTAGGCGGTCTTCACGCCTCACCCCCTATGCGGTTCTGGAAGACCTCCCAAGCGTCCAGGTCCATGACCAGCCGCTCCGTACGGACGATGTCGTAGACGTTGAGCCCCTCCGGGGCCAGGGTCACCACCCAGGGCAGGTTGCGGGCCGCCCGGCGGACCAGCTCGTTTCCGGTCACCAGGAGGACGCTCTCGGAGCCGTCCAGGCCCGCCTCCTTGGCCCAGGCCAGGAACTCCTTGGTCTTGCCGTTGACCCCGGCAAACGCCTCCACGAGGAGGAGCTTCCCCTCCCGGGCCCGGTCGGCCACGGCCATGGCGAGCCCCTTCTTCCGGACCTTCTTGGGCAGGGTGTAGCTGTAGTCCCGGGGCTTGGGACCGAAGACCACGCCGCCGCCCACGAAGATGGGGGCGCCGATGTCGCCGTGGCGGGCACGGCCGGTGTGCTTCTGCGGCCAGATCTTCCGGCCGGAGTAGGCCACCTCGCCCCGGGTCTTGGTGCTGGCGGTGCCCCGGCGGCGCTTGGCCAGCTGCCACCGGACCACCTCCCAGAGGAGGTGGGGGTTGATCTCCGCGGGCAGGTCGGCGGCAAGCTCGCGCCTGCCGCTAGGGGAAAGGACGGGAATCTGGTACACCGCTACCTCCTTCACTTGGCCGCCTTCTTGGTCTCGCGGACGATGACCAGGCCGCCGTTGGGACCGGGGACGGCCCCCTTGACCAAAAGCAGGTTCTCCTCGGGGATGACGTCCACCACCTCGAGGTTCATGACCGTCACGCGCTCGGCCCCGTAGTGGCCCGCCATCTTCTTGCCCTTGTAGACGCGACCGGGGGTCTTGCGGTTCCCGATGGAGCCGGGGTGGCGGTGGATCTTGTGGGCGCCGTGGGAGTCGGGGCCGCCCGCGAAGTTCCAGCGCTTCATCACGCCGGCGAAGCCCCGGCCCTTGGAGGTGCCCGTCACGTCCACGCGCTCCCCGGGCTTGAAGATCTCCACCGTGACCGTGTCGCCTTCGGGGTTGAAGTCCCGGATCTCCCGCAGGATGCGCACGGGCTCCACCCCGGCCTTGGCGAAGTGCCCCTTAAGGGGGCGGTTCACCCGCTTGGGGTTTTGGGGAAGGAAGCCCAGCTGCACCGCGGTGTAGCCGTCCTTCTCCGGGGTGCGGCGCTGCACCACGGGGCACGGCCCCGCAAGGATGACCGTGACGGGGACGGCGCGGTCGTCGCGGAAGATGCGGGTCATGCCCACCTTGACGCCCAAGATGCCCTTCACCGGCCACCTCCTACGGTCTTGATCTCAATCTCCACCCCGGTGGGCAGGTCCAGGGTCATGAGCTGCTCAATGGTCTTCCGGTTGGGGTTGATGATGTCCACAAGCCGGTTGTGGGTGCGCAGCTCAAAGTGCTCCCGGGAGTCCTTGTGCTTGAAGGGCCCCCGGATCACGGTGAAGCGGCGCACCCGGGTGGGTAGGGGGATGGGGCCGGAGACCTGGGCCCCGGAACGCCGGGCCGCCTCCACGATCTTCTGGGCCGAGGCGTCCAGGGTCTTGTGGTCAAAACCCCGGAGCTTGATGCGGATCTTGGGCATACCTCACCTCACTCCAGGATCTTGGTGACGACGCCGGCGCCCACGGTCCGCCCACCCTCACGGATGGCAAACCGCAAACCCTCCTCCAGCGCCACCGGCTTGATCAGCTCCACCGTAAACGTCACGTTGTCCCCAGGCATCACCATCTCCACGCCCGGAGGCAACTGCACCACCCCCGTCACGTCCGTCGTCCGAAAGTAAAACTGCGGACGGTACCCCGAAAAAAACCCCGTGTGCCGTCCACCCTCCTCCTTCTTCAACACGTACACCGAGGCCTCAAACTTCGTGTGCGGCGTAATGCTCCCAGGCTTCGCCAGCACCTGCCCCCGCTCCACCTCCTCCCGGCTCACACCCCGCAGGAGCACCCCCACATTGTCCCCAGCAATCCCCTCCTGCAAGGTCTTCCGGTGCATCTCCACACCCGTCACCACCGTCCTCCGCGTCTCCGGAGCAAGGCCCACAATCTCCACCTCGTCCCCAACCTTCACCTTGCCCCGCTCAATCCGACCCGTGGCCACCGTCCCACGACCCGTGATCGTAAACACGTCCTCCACCGGCATCAAGAACGGCTTGTCCACGTCCCGCACCGGCGTGGGAATGTACTCGTCAATCGCGTCCAACAGCTCCCAAATCTTGTCCACCCACTCGTTCTCCCCACGCCTCGTCTTCGGGTTCCTGTGCATCTGCTCAAGCGCCAAAAGAGCACTCCCCCGAATCACCGGAACCTCGTCCCCAGGAAACTCGTACTGGTTCAAAAGGTCCCGCACCTCCATCTCCACCAGGTCCAGCAACTCGGGGTCGTCCACCATGTCCACCTTGTTCATGAACACCACAATGTACGGCACCCCCACCTGCCGCGCCAGCAAAATGTGCTCCCGCGTCTGCGGCATCGGCCCGTCCGCCGCCGACACCACAAGGATCGCCCCGTCCATCTGCGCGGCACCCGTGATCATGTTCTTGATGTAGTCCGCGTGCCCAGGGCAATCCACGTGGGAATAGTGCCGCTTCGCCGTCTCGTACTCCACGTGCGCCGTGTTGATCGTAATCCCCCGCGCACGCTCCTCCGGCGCCTTGTCAATGTCCCCGTAGTCCTTAACCTCTACATTCGGGTTCTCCGCCGCCGCCACATACGTCAACGCCGCCGTCAGCGTCGTCTTCCCGTGGTCCACGTGCCCAATCGTCCCCACGTTCACGTGAGGCTTCGTCCGAACAAACTCGCCCTTCGCCATCTCCGTCCTCCTCGCAAGGAAGGGGCGGGCCCTAAAAAGGCCCACCCCGAAGCCGCGCTATTGACCCTTGATGAGCTTCTCCTGGACCTGCTTGGGCACCTCCTGGTAGTGGTCAAAGAACATGACGAAGGAGCCTCGCCCCTGGGTCTTGGAGCGCAGGTCCGTGGCGTAGCCGAACATCTCCGCCAAGGGCACGAAGGCCCGGATCACCTGGGCGTTGCCCCGGGGCTCCATCCCCAGGATCTGCCCCCGCCGGGCGTTCAGGTCGCCGATGACGTCCCCCATGTACTCCTCGGGGGTGGTGACCTCCACCCGCATGATGGGCTCGAGGATCACCGGGTCCCCCTTCTGCACCGCCTCCTTGATGGCCATGGAGCCGGCGATCTTAAAGGCCATCTCGGAGGAGTCCACCTCGTGGTAGGAGCCGTCGTAAAGGGTGACCTTGATGTCCACCACGGGGAAGCCGATAAGGGGCCCGGACTGCATGGCCTCCTCGATCCCCTTCTGCACGGCGGGGATGTACTCCTTGGGGATCACCCCGCCCACGATGGCGTTGACGAACTCAAAGCCCGAGCCCCGGGGGAGGGGCTCCACCTTGATCTTCACGTGGCCGTACTGGCCGCGGCCGCCGGTCTGGCGGATGAACTTGCCCTCCACGTCCACCGGCTTGGTGATGGTCTCCCGGTACGCCACCTGGGGCTTGCCCACGTTGGCGTCCACCTTGAACTCCCGCTTGAGCCGGTCCACGATGATCTCCAGGTGGAGCTCGCCCATCCCACTGATGATGGTCTGGCCGGTCTCGGGGTGGGTGGAGACGCGGAAGGTGGGGTCCTCCTCCGCCAGGCGGGCCAGGGCCTGGGAAAGCTTCTCCTGGTCGGCCTTGGTCTTGGGCTCAATGGCCACGTCAATCACGGGCTCGGGCACCTCAATGGACTCCAGGATCACCCGGGGCGCGTCCTCGCCCACCAGGGTGTCCCCGGTGATCGTCTCCTTGAGGCCCACCACGGCGCCCAGGTCGCCCGCCTTGAGCTCCTCCACCTCCTCCCGGTGGTTGGCGTGCATGCGGAGGAGCCGGGCCACCCGTTCCTTGCGGCCCTTGGTGGTGTTGTAGACGTAGGAGCCCGAGGTGAGGGTCCCCGAGTAGACGCGGATGAAGGTGAGGCGGCCCACGTAGGGGTCGGCCATGATCTTGAAGGCCAAGGCCGCCAAGGGGCCATTGGGGTCGGGGTGGATCTCCACCACCTCGCCCTCAGGGGTGGTGCCCTTGATGGGGGGGATGTCCAAGGGGGAGGGCAGGTAGTCCACCACCGCGTCCAGGAGGAGCTGGACGCCCTTGTTCTTCAGGGCGGAGCCCAGGAAGACGGGGGTGATCTTGAGGTCAATGGTGCCCTTGCGGATGGCGGCCACCAGCTCTTCCTCGGTGGGCTCCTCGCCCTCGAGGTACTTCAGCATGATGTTCTCGTCAAAGTCGGCGGCCACCTCCACGAGCTTCTCGTGGTACTCCCGGGCCTGGTCCAGGTACTCCTCGGGGATGGGGATCTCGCGGATGTCCGTGCCCAGGTCGTTGCCGTAGGTGTAGGCCTTCATCCGGAGGACGTCAATGATCCCCGAGAAGGTGTCCTCCCGGCCGATGGGGAGCTGCATCACCACCGGGCGCGCCCCCAGGCGCTCCTGCATGGTGCGGATCACGAGCCAGAGGTCGGCCCCGGTCTTGTCCATCTTGTTGGCGAAGGCGATGCGGGGGACCTTGTACTTCTCCGCCTGGCGCCAGACGGTCTCCGACTGGGGCTCCACCCCCTGGCTGGAGTCAAAGACCACGATGGCCCCGTCCAGGACCCGCATGGAGCGCTCCACCTCAATGGTGAAGTCCACGTGGCCCGGGGTGTCGATGATGTTGATGCGGTGGTCCTTCCAGAAGCAGGTGGTCACGGCGGCGGTGATGGTGATGCCCCGCTCCCGCTCCTGCTCCATGAAGTCCATGGTGGCGGCGCCCTCGTGGACCTCGCCGATCTTGTGGATCCGGCCCGTGTAGTAGAGGATGCGCTCGGTGGTGGTGGTCTTGCCCGCGTCAATGTGGGCGGCGATGCCGATGTTCCGGAGCCGCTTGAGGTCGTACTCTACCTTGACCGCCATACTCACCACCGGTAGTGGGCGTAGGCCCGGTTCGCCTCGGCCATCCGCTCCACGTCCTCCTTCTTCTTCACCGCCCCGCCCTTACCTTCGGCGGCGTCCATCAGCTCGTGGGCGATGCGCACCGCCGCGCGCCGCTCGGGGCGCTGGTTGGCCGCCTGAACGAGCCACCTCAAGGCCAGGGACTGCTGGCGCCTCGGGGAGACCTCCATGGGGACCTGGTAGTTGGCCCCGCCCACGCGGCGGGAACGGACCTCCATCCGGGGCTTGACGTTCTCCACCGCCTGCTTGAAGACCTTGAGGGGCTCCTGGCCGGTCTTCTCCTGGATGATCTTGCAGGCGTCGTAGAAGATGCGGGCGGCCAGGTTCTTCTTCCCGTCCCGCATGATCTTGTTGATGAAGGCCGTGACCAGCACGTCCCCGTAGACCAGGTCGGGCTGGAGCTGACGGACCTCTGCTCTCCTTCTCCGTGCCATAGCTCACCTACTTCTTGGCCGCGGTCTTGGCCGCCTCCTTGGGCTTCTTGGTCCCGTACTTGGAGCGGCTCTTCTTCCGGTCCTTCACCCCGGCGGCGTCGTAGACCCCGCGCACGATGTGGTAGCGCACGCCCGGCAGGTCCTTCACACGGCCGCCCCGGATGAGGACCACCGAGTGCTCCTGAAGGTTGTGCCCCTCGCCGGGGATGTAGGCGGTCACCTCGTAGCCGGAGGTGAGGCGCACCTTGGCCACCTTACGGAGCGCCGAGTTGGGCTTCTTGGGGGTGACGGTGCGCACCACGGTGCACACCCCCCGGCGGAAGGGCGCCCCCTTCAGCGCCGGAACCTTGCTCTTTTTGCGGACCTTCTCGCGGCCCTTTCGGACGAGCTGATTGATCGTCGGCAGTGCCACCACTCCCTTCTTCTTGGACTTGCCCCCTTGTTCTCAAGATCCCCCCGGAGGGGAACGCCCTCCGTGATGCCCCACACGGGGCCCACCCTCAGGGCCAGGGGCTGGCCCTGAGAGCCCTCAACTGCCCTAGTGTACAGGCAAAACCCTTCCTTGGCAATACCTTCCAAGGCGAGGCCCTGCCATAATGGGGGCCATGGAAAGCCTTCGCTGGATGGAAGCCCGCCTCCCCGAGATCCTCAAGGACCTGGAGGCCTTCGTCCGCCGGGAGTCCCCCTCGGGGGACCTGGAGGGCCTGGAGGCCGCCGCCCGCTTCCTGGAGGAGGCCTTCGGGCCCCTCGAGGGCCGCCTCTCCCGCAAGGACACCCCCGCGGGCCCCGTCCTCCTCCTCAAGCGGGAGGGCGAGGGCGCCCCCGTGCTCCTCCTCTGCCACTACGACACCGTCCACCCCAAGGGGAGCTTCCCCGAGCCCTTCCGCCTGGAGCGGGAGAAGGCCATTGGTCCCGGGGTCTACGACATGAAGGGGGGGATCATCGCCCTCCTCTACGCCCTGCGCTACGCCGAGGCCACGGGGCGGAGGCTTCCCGCCCTCGAGGTCCTCTTCACCCCCGACGAGGAGGTGGGCTCCCCGGAAAGCCGCCCCCTCATTGAGGCCGCCGCCAAGAAGGCCCGGGCGGTGCTGGTCCTGGAACCCCCCACCGCGGAAGGCCACCTGAAGGTGGCCCGCAAGGGGGTAGGGCTTTACCGGCTTAGGGCCATCGGCAAGGCCGCCCACCAGGGGGTGGAGCCGGAGAAAGGGGTGAACGCCATCCTGGAGCTCGCCCACCAGGTCCTCAAGGTGGCGGCCCTGGAGGACCGGGAGAAGGGGACCACCCTGGGGCCGAACCGCATCCGGGGCGGCACGGCCACCAACGTGGTGGCCGAGGAGGCGGAGGTGGAGATTGACCTCAGGGCCTGGACCCTGGAGGAGGTGCAGCGGGTGGAGGAAGGGCTTAAGGCCCTAAAGCCCGTCCTGCCGGGGGCCAGGCTCGTGCTCTCGGGTGGCCTCAACCGCCCCCCCATGGAGCCCACGGAGGCAAGCCTCGCCCTCTTCGCCAAGGCCCGGGCCATCGGGGAGGCCCTTGGCCTGAGGCTCGAGCCCGGCCGGGTGGGCGGGGGGTCGGACGGGAACTTCACCGCCGCCCTGGGAGTGCCCACCCTGGACGGCCTGGGGCTTTTCGGGGGCAACGCCCACCAGAAGACGGAGTACGTGGTGGTGCCGGAGATCCCCCGCCGCACCGCCCTCCTCGCCGAGCTTCTCGCCGCCCTATGAGCCTCTCCCCCTCCGCCCGACGGGTCCAAGGGGCCCTCGAGACCCGGGGCTTCGGCCACCTGAAGGTGGTGGAGCTTCCCGCCTCCACCCGCACCGCCAAAGAGGCCGCCCAGGCCGTGGGGGCGGAGGTGGGGCAGATCGTGAAGAGCCTGGTCTTCGTTGGGGAAAAGGGCGCCTACCTCTTCCTGGTGAGCGGGAAGAACCGGCTGGATCTGGGAAAAGCCACGCGTCTAGTGGGCGGCCCCTTGCGCCAGGCCACGCCGGAGGAGGTGCGGGAGCTCACCGGCTTCGCCATCGGGGGCGTCCCCCCGGTGGGGCACAACACGCCCTTGCCCGCCTACCTGGACGAGGACCTCCTGGGCTACCCCGAGGTCTGGGCGGCCGGAGGCACCCCTAGGGCCCTTTTCCGGGCCACCCCCAAGGAGCTCCTCGCCCTCACCGGGGCCCAGGTGGCGGACCTGAAGGAGGGATAGCCGTGTGGCTTTTCCGCAAAGACCCCCACGTGAAGCCGGAAGGCCCCCTGGCCTTCCGGGTCCGGGTGCGCACGAAAAGCGGGGAGGTGGTGGAGCTCAGGCTCTCCAAGAGCGCGGAGATCTCCCCCACGGAAGAGGGCTACTACGTGCGCAAGGAGATCGTGGCCCCAAAGAGCCTGGACCGGGCGGTGCTGGAGATCTGGTTTGACCGCCGCTACCGCCCCGTGCGCAAGGCCGTTGAGGGAGGCGAGCTCATACCCATTCGGGAATGGTAAAATGGGGCCAAATGGAGAAGGTTCTCCTTGTCCTCGGCCTCTTGGTCATGGTCTACAACCTCCTCTATGGCCTTCGGCTCAAGCGGGCCGTCCCCGGTGGGGTTATCGGGGAAAGAAGCGGGCAGATGCTCTTCCTCATCGCCTTCTTCGCCCTCGCCTACCTGGGGGTCCTGCTCCTCACCTGGAACGAGCCCAGTAGTCTTCTCCTGTTCCTCCTCTCCCTGATCCTCCTCCTGGGAGCGGTCTTCGTTTACCTGGTGCTCCGCCTGGTGGACGCCATCGTGGCCTCCCTGTAGCCATGGTCTTCCGCCGCAACCCTACCCCTCCTGAGATCGAGTGGAAGCCGACCCCGGAGGAGTGGCGGGTCTACGCCCTCTGCGACGGGCGGCGCACGGAGGAGGAGGTGGTCCGGGAAAGCGGCCTGGGAGAGGAGGCCTACGCCATCCTGGCCGCCCTCCTTAAGCGGGGGCTCATCCTGCCCGTGGAGGGGCCAAAGGAGCTCTGCCAGAGGCTGGTGGAGCTCCTCAAAAGCCGGCTCGGCCCCAAGGCCGAGCCCTTCGTGAAGCGGCTGGAGGAGTGCCCAAGCCGGGAAAGCCTCGAGGAGGAGGCCCTGAGGGTGGCCCTCAAGGTGAAGCTCACCCTGGACAAGAAAGCGGGGGAGGAGCTGGAAAAGGCGGTGAGGACCCTCTTCCGCTGAGACCGCCCTAGGCCGTGGCCTTAGCGGGGGGGCACCCAGGGCTCCCCGCGGAAGAAGCCGTAGACCAGGCGTCCCACCACCCCGCCCAGAAGGACCAGCCCCAGGAGGTTGGGAAGGGCCATGAGGCCGTTTAGGGTGTCGGAGACGGCCAAAAAGGCCTCGAGGCCCCCCAAGGGCCCCACGAAGGCGAGGGTGGCGAAGGCGAGGCGGTAGGGCCAGCGAACGCCCTCCCCGAGGAGGAAGGCCGCGGCCTCCTCGCCGTAAAACCCCCAGGAGACCATGGTCCCCAGGGCGAAGACCGCCACGGTGAGGGCGAGGACCACGCCTCCCAAGGGGTGGGCCTGGAAGAGGGCCTGGGCGGCCTCGGCGGCGCCACCCCCTTCCCGCCAAAGCCCGGAGGCGACGAAGGTGAGGGCGGTGAGGGAGGTCACCAGGAAGCTCACGAGCATCTCCGTGACCCCCCAGAACCCCTGGCGCACGGGGTGGTCCACCTGGGCCTGGGCGTGGGCGATGGCGGCCGAGCCCAGCCCCGCCTCGTTGGCGAAGATGCCCCGGCCAAGCCCGGCGTTGATTACGGCGAAGAGGCTGTAGCCCGCGGCCCCGCCCAAGGCCGCCTCCGGGGTGAAGGCGGCCTGGAAGACCAGGGCCAGGGCCTCGGGAATCCTCCCGGCGTAAAGGACGAGGAGGGGCCCCAAGGCCACCAGGAAGAGGAGGAGCTTCAAGGGCACCACCACCTGGGCGAAGCGGGCCACCCGCACGATCCCCCCGCCCAGGACGAGGCCCACCAGAAGGGCGAGGAAGAGGCCCACCAAAGCGGGCGGGGCCCCCAAGGGGGCCAGGGCCCCCCCCACCGCCCCCGCCTGGGAGAGGTTGCCGATGCCAAAAGCGGCCACCGCGGCGAAGAAGGCGAAGAGGTGGCCCAGGAAGCGCAGCCTAGGAAGCCCCCGGGAAAGGTAGTACATGGGCCCGCCGGAAACGGAGCCGTCGGCGAAGCGGCGGCGGTAGTGGACCGCCAGGGTGGCCTCGGCGAACTTCGTGCCGGTGCCGAAGAAGTAGCCCACCCACATCCAGAAGACCGCCCCCGGCCCCCCCACGAGGACCGCCGCCAGCATCCCCAAAAGGTGGCCCGTGCCCAGGGTGGCGGAGAGGGCCACCATGGTGGCCTGGTAGGGGGTGATCTGGCCGCCGAAGCCGTAGGCCCGCTCCCGGATCGCCCCCAGGGTCTCGCTGAAGGCCACCCGCGCCATCCTGAGGGGGGCGCTGAACCAGCGGATCCGGAAGATCACCAGGTAGGCCCCCACCAGGAGGTAGACCAGCTTCATGGGAAAGCCGAAAACGATGCGGTTCAAGGTTTCGTTCCAGGCCAGGATGTCCATGGGCTACACCTCCGGCACGGCCTCCACCTTGTCCCCCCGGCGGAGGCGCAGGCGCTTCAGGTCCTCCTCCATAAGCCCCACCCTCCCCTGGAGGTTGGGCCGGGGGCGGACCTCGAGGACCGCCCCCAGGGGCAGGAGCCGCACCCTAAACCCTCGGCGGATGGCCCGGGCCCACTGGGCGTAGAGGGCCTCGTCCACGTAGGCCACCCCCGAGCCCGGCCCGTAGATGGGGAGGACCACGAGGGGCTCGGGGGGAAGGTCCACCTCGGGGTAGGCCTCCAGGGCCCCCACCTCCAGGAGGGTGCTGAGGACCCGGGCCTGCCGCAACACCCCGGGGGCGAGGAGGACCTCGGCGATCCGCTTCCCCTCCACCCGGGCGAGGAGGCCTAGCGCCTCCGGGGGAAGCTCCACCGCGCTCCCCTCCCGGGGTAGGCGGAGGCGGAGGCCCCAGTCGGCGGGCAGCTTGACCTTCTCCCAGGCGGCCTGGGCCTGGGCGAGCCGGGCCGGGACCTCGAGGCCCCCAAGCAGGGTGGTGTGGGGCGGAAGCGCCTCGGGCTCAAAGACGAAGGGGGCCCGCCTGAGCCCCACCAGGAGGTCCAGGGCCTCCTCCCCTTCCAAGGCCCTCTCCCCCGCCTGGGCCTTGGCGTGGACCACCTGCCCGCCCCGAAGGTAGACCTCGGCCTCCAAAAAAGGGGGACGCAGGTGCAGCCTCCCCGTGCGCCCGGCGCTCATCAGCGCCCCCACCAGGGAGGGAAACGGGAACTCGGCCAGATCCCCCGAAAGCATTCGCCCCACGTTTTACCACGGGCGCACCCTCCCGTCCAGACGGGGTATGCTTAGGCATGCACCTTCTCCTCCTCCACGGCTTCACTTCCCACCCCGTCCTCACCCTCGGCCCCCTGTCGGAAAGGCTTAAGGAGGCGGGGTGGGAGGTGCGCCAGCCCGCCCTGCCGGGCCACGGCACGCGGCCCGAGGACCTCCTAAAGGTGCGCTTTCAGGACTGGCTCCTGGCGGCGGAGGAGGCCTACCTGGAGCTTCCCGAGCCCCGGGGGGTGGTGGGGCTTTCCATGGGGGGGCTTCTCGCCGCCCACCTCGCCGCCCGCCACCCCACAAAGGCCCTCGTGGCCCTGGCCCCCGCCTTCGCCCTGAAAAACCCCTTGGCGCCCTACCTCCACTGGCTCATCCCCCGCTTTCCCGGCCCGCCCTCCATAGAGGACCCGGAGCTCAGGAAGCGCAACCCCAACTACCCCTACTTCCCCACCCGGGCCGTCCTGGAGCTCCTCGCCCTCATGCGCAAGACCCCGGAGGTCCTCCCCCGGGTGAAGGCCCGGGCCCTGGTGGTGGAGGCGGGGAAAGACCGGGTGGTGAAGGGGGTGGACCGGTACTTCGCCCTCTTGGGAAGCCCGAGGAAGGACCACCTCGTCTTCCCGGAAAGCGGCCACGACCTCCTCCTGGACCGGGACCGGGAGGAGGTGGCCCGGGCGGTGCGCGACTGGCTTCTTGCAAGTGATAACTACTTGCAATAAAATGGGCCCGGTATGGAAGGCCTGCCCATCACTCCCTGGACGGTGTTCCTCTACGCCTTCCTCACCGCCGTCGCCACAGGCCTCGGCGCCCTCCCCTTCCTCTTCACCCGCGGGATCACGCGGCGGCACCTCGGCCTCGCCAACGCCGCCGCCGCCGGGCTCATGGTGGCGGCGAGCTTCGGCCTGATCTACGAGGGGGTGAACTACAGCCTGGGGCGGACCCTGGTGGGCGTGGGCCTCGGCCTCCTCTTCATCCTCCTCGCCCACCGCTACCTCGAGGGCCGGGAGGTGAACCTCGGCGACCTCAAGGGCCTGGACGCCCGCAAGGCCCTGATGATGGTGGGCATCATGACCCTTCACTCCTTCGCCGAAGGGGTGGGGGTGGGGGTGGCCTTCGGGGGCGGGGAGGCCCTCGGGGTCTTCATCTCCTTGGCCATCGCCGTGCACAACATCCCCGAGGGACTCGCCATCAGCCTCGTCCTCGTTCCCCGGGGGGTGAGCGTGCTCGGGGCCGCCTTTTGGAGCGTCTTCTCCAGCCTGCCCCAGCCCCTCATGGCCGTGCCCGCCTACCTCTTCGTGGAAACCTTCCAACCCTTCCTGCCGGTGGGGCTTGGCCTCGCCGCCGGGGCCATGATCTGGATGGCCGCGGCCGAGCTCCTCCCCGACGCCCTGAAGGAGGCCGAGGCCGAGGGGGTGGCCACGGTCCTCACCCTCTCCGTGGCCCTGATGGTGGCCTTCCAGATCCTGATCGGGGGCTAAGCGCCCGCGGTGGGGTCCTTAGAGCCAGACCCAGGGGAGGGGGGCCTCGAGGCGGAGGGCCTCCAGGCTCGGCCGAACCCTATAGGCCTCCAGGACCACCCCGGCCTCCCGCGCCGCTTGGGCGGCCTCGAGGAGGGCCCGGTCCGCGGGGTCCAGGGCAAAGGCCTCGGCCAGGGGGTGCTGGACGAGCCAGACGGCGAAGGCCCCGTACCCCTCCCGGGCCAAGGCGGCGAGGAGGCGAAGGTGGCGCGCCCCCCTCGAGGTGGGGGCGTCGGGGAAGAGGGCGAGGGCCCCCTCCAGCCGGTTCGCGTTCTTGGCCTCAAAGAAGGCCTCCCTTCCCCCCACCCGGGCCCAGAAGTCCAGCCTTTCCCCTTGTAGCCCCACCTCCCGCCGCAAGGCCTCCAGGGGTCCGTAGCGCCCGGCGCGAAGGAGCCTTTCCAGAAGGGGCCCCGCCAGGGTGGCGTCCACCCCCACGAGGACGCCTTCCCGCTCCACCAGGTAAAGCCGCCCCCGGGTCTTGGCCGTGGGCCTCGGGTGGTAGTGGCCCCGGGTTCCGGGGAGGAGAAGCTCGGTGAGGCGGCCCGTGTTGGCGAGGTGGAGGGGGCCCACGTCCGCCTCCACCACGAACCGGTTCGCCCGCCGGAGGATCCGGCAGGGAAGGAGGGGAGGAAGGGGAAGCTCCATCCCCCCAAGGCTACAAAAGGGAAGGCCCGGGAGGTCCCGGGCCTTTTGGCGGAGAGGGCGGGATTCGAACCCGCGGCACCGGTTTTCCCGGTGCAACACCTTAGCAGGGTGCCGCCTTCGACCACTCGGCCACCTCTCCAAGCCTTTGGCGGAGGGTGAGGGATTCGAACCCCCGGTGGGCTTCGCGCCCACAGCGGTTTTCAAGACCGCCGCCTTCAACCGCTCGGCCAACCCTCCAAGGTATGGCCGCACCCCCTACTATGCGGGAAAAGGGGGGGCGGTGTCAAGGCTACCGCCGAAGAGGGCCACCGAAATCCGGACCCGCACCACAAACCAGGCGAGGAGGAGGGGCACCCCCAGGGCCAAAAGCCCGTAGATCAGGAAGGCGGGCTTGGCCCCCAGGGGCTCGGGGAAGCCGGGGAAGCGCTCCAAAAGGCAGATGACCATCGGATGGACCAGGTAGATCTGCAGGGAGTAGCGGCCGAGGAAGCAGGCGAAACTCCGGTAGAAGGAGGCCCCCAGGACCAGGGTGGTCATGAAGAGGAAGGCGGGCACCGCGAAGTGCAGGGTGCGGTTCACCCCCGCCAGAAGGAGCCACTCGGGACTCCCCTGGGGCAACTCCCGCAGGAACCGGCCCGTCACGTGGTACAGGACCACCTCGAGGATGGCGAGCCCCCGGAAAACCTCCACCCAGGGAAGGCGCTCCACGGGCTCATTATGGGTGAGGTTCATGAGGACTCCCCAAGAGGGGGGCGAGCTCCTCCCGCAGGGCCCGCCTTCGGGGATAGGCCCGAACCAGGCCCCAAGCGGCCTCCCGGGCCCTCTTGGGGTCCAGGCGGGCAAGCCGCCCAAGAAGCCCCGCCGCCTCCCGGTAGGCCGCCCGCCCCCCCGCCTCCACCCGGGCCTTGGCCGCCTCCAGGTAAAGCCGGGCCGCCTCCTGGGGAAGCCTCTCCTCCAGGACCGCGGCGAGGGCGGGGTAGGCCTCCGGGGAAGCCCGCTTGAGGAGGCGGTCCAGGGCCTTCCAGTCCTCCTCCAGGAGGTGGATGCGGGCGAGGAGGGCGGGGTCTTGCACCTGGCGCAGGAGGCGGGGCCGCTCCTCGGCGAAGCCCCGGCCCAGCTTGGCCTTGAGGGCCAGGTAGTCCTCGAGGTTAGGCCTCAGGCGAAAGCGGGCCCGGTGGTCCCCCACCCCGCCCCGGTGGGCCACGAGGAGGTCCAGGAGGGGAAGGAGCCTTGGGTCCCTGCCGAACCAGGCCACGGCCTCCTCGGCGTACCGCAGGGCCTCCTCCCGCCTGCCCAGGCGCAAGAGGCGCTCCACGAAGGCCAGGTAGTCCTCCACCCCCTCAAGCCCCTCCCGCAAGACCCCCAAGGCCTCCTCCTCCCGCCCGAGCCGGAAGAGGAGCTCCGCCTTAAGGGCGCGCTTCAGGGGCTCCCCCCCCGCAAGGAGGGCCAGGGCCTTCTCCGGCGCCTTCTCCCCCAGGGCCAGGAAGGCCTCCCCCAGGGCCTCAAAGGGGTGGCGGAGGTAGAGCTTGAGGAGGAAGGCAAGCTCCCCTCCAAGGTCCAGGTAGCGGCGGAGGACCGGCCCGAGGTAAGGCCCGGGGTCAAAGGGAGCCTCGAGGAGGGCCTCCAGAAAGGCCGCCACCTCCTCCCTCCCCGCCTGGGGGAGGCTAAGGAGAAGCGCCTTGGCCTCCTCCTCCCCCCCGCCCAGGCGAAAGGCCTGCCTTAGGCGCCGAACCCCTTCGGCAAAAACCTCCTCGGGAGAAAGGAGCTCCTTGAGAAGGAAGGCCACCTCGGGCAGGGTGGCAAGCCGCAGGAGAAGCCCCTTGGCCTCCTCGGGGGAGAGGGCCTCGAGGCGGGGCCACAGGTCCTCAGGCCGCCTTTCTAGGTAAGCGTAGAGGAGGGCGGCCGCGTGCTTGCAGGGAAAGAAGGGGTAGGGGCAGGTGCAGCTCCCCACAAGCCCCGGCCCCACCTCCACCCGGTAGGGCCTGGGCTCCGAGCCCTGCACCTCCCCCAAAAGCCTCTCCCCCACCCGGAAGACCCGCCTCACCCGGCCCTCCCTGGCGTAGGCCAGGCCCCGGCGGAGGACCTCCTCGGGGAAAAAGGCGGCGAAGTCCTCCTCCTTCTCCGGGGGAAAAAGCGCCACGGCCCCAGTTTGCTACAATGAGACCAGCGGTATCAAATGACCCTGGCCGCCACCCTAAGGGAAGCAGACCTCTTCCGCTCCCTTCCCAAAGGCTTTGTCCAGTGCCGGGCCTGCGCCCACTACTGCGCCCTCCCCGAGGGCGGGGCGGGGAAGTGCGGGGTGCGGCGCAACCTCGGGGGTAGGCTCTACCTGGTCACCTACGGCAAGGCGGCCGCCCTTCACCTGGACCCGGTGGAGAAGAAGCCCCTCTACCACTTCCACCCCGGGGAAGGCATCCTCTCCGTGGGCACCGTGGGGTGCAACCTTTTCTGCGCCTTCTGCCAGAACTGGCAGATCTCCCAGTTCCGGGAGTTTCGGGTCTCCCCGGAAGGGCGCCTGGACCGCCCCATCGGCGAGGACTGGCCCCCGAAGCGCCTCGTGGCGGAGGCAGAGGCCCTGGGCGTGAGGCTTCTCGCCTACACCTACAACGAGCCCGCCGTCTGGATAGAGTACGCCCACGACACCGCCCGCCTGGCCAAGGCCCGGGGGATGAAGAACGTCTTCGTGACGAGCGGGTTTGAGACCAAAGAGGCCTGGGACTACATCAGGCCCCACCTGGACGCGGCCAACGTGGACCTGAAGGGCTTCACGGAGAAGTTCTACCGGGAGGTCTGTGGGGCCCGGCTCAAGCCCGTGCTGGAAAGCCTGGGACACCTGGTGGCGAGCGGGGTGTGGGTGGAGGTCACCACGCTTCTCCTGGAGGGCTATAACGACTCGGACGAGGAGGTCCGGGCCATGGCCCGCTTCCTCAAGGGGCTCTCCCCCGACATCCCCTGGCACCTCACCGCCGCCCATCCCGACTACCGCATGCTGGACCTGAGGTCCACCCGGCACGCCACCCTGGTCCGGGCCCACGCCATCGCCAAGGAGGAGGGCCTGAGGTTCGTGTACGTGGGCAACGTCCTGGACGAGGAAAGGAACTCCACTTATTGCCCCAACTGCGGCAGGCTCCTGGTGCGCCGGCGGGGCTACCGGGTGGAGGCCCTGTGGGAGGCCCCGGGGGTCTGCCCCGGGTGCGGCCAGCGCATCCCCGGCGTATGGACCTGGTGAGGCCCCCTCAGGTGGCGGGGTATTTTTACCCCGGGGAAAAGGCGGCCCTGAAGGAGGAGGTGAAAGCCCTCCTGGCCGGGGCCCGCACCCCGCCCCTACCCGGGGTCCGGGGGGTCCTCTCCCCCCATGCGGGCTACGCCTACGCCGGCAGGGTGATGGCGGAAGCCTTCCGGGCCCTCTCCGCCTGGCGGGGAAAGGCGAGGCGGGTTTTCCTCCTGGGTCCAAGCCACTTCGTGGCCTTCCCCGGGGTGGCCTTCTTCCCCTACCGGGCCTGGCGCACCCCCTTGGGGGAGGTGGCGGTGGACCTGGAGGGGGGGAGGAGGCTTCTCGGCCAAGGAGCGCCCTTTCGCGCCTACCGGGAGCCCTTCCTGGAGGAGCATAGCCTCGAGGTCCTCCTCCCCTTCCTCCAGGTGGCCCTCCCCCAAACCCCCATCCTCCCCCTCCTCTTCGGGGAGGTGGACCCAGGGGAGGTGGCGGAGGCCCTCCTCCCGGAACTGGGCCCAAAGGACCTGGTGGTGGCCTCCAGCGACCTCTCCCACTACCACCCCGACCCCGTGGCCCGGAGGCTGGACGCCAAGACCCTAAAGCGGGCCCTGGCCTTGGACGCCGAGGGGGTGGCCCAAGGGGAGGCCTGCGGCCGGCTCCCCTGGAGCACCCTCACCGCCTTGGCCCGGGCCCTGGGGTGGAAACCCCGGCTCCTCGCCTACGCCACCAGCGCCGAGGCCAGGGGAGGGCGGGAGCGGGTGGTGGGGTATGGAGCCTTGGCCTATGTATGGAGCCTTGGCCTATGTAGGATGAAGGAGATGACCCCGGTGCGTCGTCGCTTCAGCGTGGAGGAGTTCCACCGCATGGCCCGGGCGGGCCTCCTCGGGGAAGACGACCGGGTGGAGCTCCTGGAAGGGGAGATCTGGCAGATGAGCCCCATCGGTAGCCGCCACGCCGCCTGCCTCCGCCGCCTCCGCCGCCTCTTCACCCCCTTGGAAACCCAAGGCCTATGCCTCCTCGCCGTGCAGGACCCCCTGCGCCTAAGCCCCCATAGCGAGCCCCAGCCCGACCTCCTCCTCCTCAAGCCCCGGGAGGATCTCTACGCCGAAGCCCACCCGGGCCCCGAAGACGTCCTCCTCTTGGTGGAGGTGGCCGACGCCTCGGGGGCCTACGACCGGGAGGTGAAGGCCCCCCTCTACGCCCGGCACGGGGTCCAGGAGGTCTGGGTGGTGGACCTCGTGGAGGGAAGGGTCCACCGCTTCCTGGACCCTTCCCCCGGGGGCTACCGGGAACACCACGTCCTGGGCCCCGGGGACACCCTCTCCCCCAGGGCCTTCCCCGGGCTCTCCGTGTCCGTGGCCTCCCTCCTCTAAAGCCGCACCAGGGGCCGGAACCAGGGGACGGAGAGGAGGAGCACCCCCAGGGCCAGGCCGAAAAGAAGCCTGGCCCCGGGCTTCCCTCTCCGCGCCCGGGCAAGCCCCGCGTGGGCCAGGCCCAGGGCCACAAGCCCCCCCACCCAGTGCTCCGCCGCGAAGAAGCGGGCCTCCCCTCCGGCCCGCATGGCCTCCCCAAAGGCGGCGAGGAGCCCTTGGAAATAGGGGCTCACGAAGGCCAGGATCACCCCCAGGACCACCTGCAGGGTGAGGGCGTGGGCGAAGAGGGCGCCGGGCCTAGGCTCCGGGCGGAAGAGGGCCCAGAGGCCAAAGAAAAGGACCAGCCAGCGCACCAGGTTGTGCAGGGCGAGCACCGCCTCGTACATGGGGAGAGTCTACCCCGGCTCCCAAGGCGCCCAGTGTGGCATCATGCCCATATGGAAGGCGTGGTGCGCCTCGAGGTCCCCACCCCCGAGGAGGGGTTCGTGAACATCACCCGCAAGGTGGAGGCGGCCCTCTCGGGCCATACGGGCTTGGTCTACCTCTTCGTCCCCCACACCACCTGCGGCCTTACGGTCCAGGAAGGGGCCGACCCCACGGTGGCCCAGGACCTCTTAGGCCGGCTCGCCGAGCTCGCCCCCCGGCACCGCCCCCAGGACCGGCACCTAGAGGGGAACTCCCACGCCCACCTCAAGAGCCTCCTCACCGGGGTCCACCTCCTCCTCCTGGCGGAGAAGGGGCGGCTGAGGCTTGGGCGCTGGCAGCAGGTCTTCCTGGCGGAGTTTGACGGCCCCCGGGTGCGGGAGGTCTGGGTGCGCCTCCTCTAAAGCCCGAGGAAGGCCCGCAGGGCCTCCTCATCCAGGTACTTGCCCACGAAGAAGGGGCCGAACTCCCCGTAGCGGGCGGAGACCTCGTCAAAGCGCATCTCGTAGACGATCTTCTTGAACTGGACGGGGTCCTCGCTGAAAAGGTCCACCCCCCACTCCCAGTCGTCCAGGCCCTGGGCCCCGCTGATGACCTGCATCACCTTTCCCTGGTACTTCCTCCCCGTCTCCCCGTGGGCCTTCATGAGGCTCGCCCGCTCCTTGGCCGGAAGCATGTACCAGTTGTCCTGGCCCTGGCGCCGCTTGTTCATGGGGTAGAAGCAGACGTACCCCGATTTGGGAACCCTCGGGGTGAGGCGGGGCTTGACGTAGGGGGACTCGGGGTCTAGGGGCTTCTCCTGGCTTCCCAGCTCCACCACGGAGTAGAAGCTGTAGCTCCGCCCCAGGTACCGGGCGAAGGCGGAGCGGGAAAGACGGGCCTCCGCCTCCAGAAGGGGGTCAAGCCCGGGGCGGAGGTTGAGGAAGAGGAGGTCGGCCTTGTGGCCCACCACCTGGTAGATGCCGTAGGAACCCTGGCCCGCCTCCTCCAGCTCCCGCCACTCCCGCACCAGGCCTTTAAGCTCCTCCCAGGCGTCCTCCCGGGCCTCCAAGGGGGCGGAGAACCAGCGGGCGAAGTCCAAGAGGCGGAAGTCGTGGAGGACGTGCCAGCCCTCGAGGGTGTGGGTGGGTTCGGGAACGTGCCGCTCCATCTCCCCCACTATAGCTCCGGTATACTTGGCCCATGCTGGCCGCGTTGCACATCGCCCTCACCCTGGCGGCAGTGGTCCTTTTGGGACGGCTCGGCGCGAGGCTTTTGGGGAGGCTCGCCGCCCTCACCCCGAGCACCCGGGACGACGCCTTCTTCCGCCTCCTGGGCTACGCCTGGTGGGGGGTGGTGGCTGTGGCCGGGGCAAGCTACCTGAGCCACGCCCTAAGCCTTCCCTACGAGCCCCTGGCCACCTGGGGGCGGAGCCTGGTGGCCTGGCTCGGGGGGAAGGGGGTGGCCGGCGGGGCCGTCCTCCTCGCCACCTGGACGGCCTACCGCCTGGTGCCCCTCCTCCTCAGGAGCCTCCCCTTGCCGGAGACGGAGGGGGAGCTCACCCGGCAGGCGGTGCGGGCCAAGACCCTGAGGAACGTCTCCGAGTCGGCCCTGAAGGTTGCGGTGGTCACCGTGGGCGGCCTCCTCTTCCTCTCCAACCTCGGCCTCAACGTCACCGCCCTCCTCGCCGGGGCCGGGGTGGCGGGGCTCGCCTTAAGCTTCGCCGCCCAGAACCTCATCCGCGACTTCATCAACGGCTTCTTCATCCTCCTGGAAGACCAGTACGGCGTGGGGGACATCGTGAAGGTGGGGGACCTCGCCGGCGTGGTGGAGAAGTTCAACCTGCGCCTCACCGTCCTCCGCGACCTCGAGGGCAAGGCCCACTTCATCCCCAACTCCCAGATCCAGCAGGTCACCGTCTTCACCCAGGAGTGGAGCCGGGCGGTGGTGGACGTGGGGGTGGCCTACAAGGAGGACGTGGACCGCGTCCTCGCCATCTTCCGGGACGAGGCGGAGCGCTTCTTCCAGGACCCGGAGTGGCAGGACAAGCTCACGAACCCCCCGGAGGTCCTCGGCGTCGAAAACCTGGCCGACTCCGCCGTGGTCATCCGCACCCTCTTCGGCACCAAGCCCGCCCAGCAGTGGGCCGTGGCCCGGGAGTTCCGCCGGCGGATCAAGAAGCGGCTGGACCAGGAGGGCGTGGAGATCCCCTTCCCCCACCGGACCCTCTACTTCGGGGAGCCCCTGCGGGTGGTTAAGGAAACGCCATGAGGGAAAGCCCTTACCGGATCCTGGAGGAAGCCCTCAGGCCCCACCTGGGGGCCCGGGCCCAGGTGGTCTTGGAGGAGGGGCTCAAGCGGCTGGGCAAGCGGCCGGAGGAGCTGAGCGAGAAAGACGCCGAGACCCTCCTCAAGGGCCTGATCTTCCGGGAGCTCCAGGCCCGCCTCCCCGCCGCCCAGGCCCGGCGGGCGGTGGAGGAGGCCCTGGCCCGCCTGGCCCCGGCCCCGGAAGGGGGCCTGGAGGCCCTGGAGCGGGGGCTGGCCCGCTTCGGCCTCTACGTGGACTGGCCCGAGGTGGGAAGGCTACGGGCCCTGGTGAACCGCCTGCGCCGGGAGCCCGACCCCAGGCTCCTCCAGGAGGGGCTCGCCCTCCTGGACCACCTGGAGGAGAAGCTGGAGGAGGCCCTCCTGCGCCAGGCCCAGGACCTCGCCCACCTGGAGGAGGCCTTGGAGCGGGTCCGTCCCCTGGGCGGCCCCAAGGTGCGGCGGCTGGAAAGCCTTATCCAGATCGTCCGCGAGGCCCACCGGGAGGGGACCTTGGCCCAGGGGGAGGTGGAGCGGGCTAGGGCCCTGGCCCTGGAGCTCCGCAAGTACCTGGCCTCCAGCGCCGTCCAGCCCGCCACCCTCCCCGAGATGGTCTTTGAAACCCAGGAAGAGGACGTGCTCGTCACCGTGGAGGAGGCCCCGGCCCTCGAGGAGGAGCTGGTCATCGACCTGGAAAGCCTCGCCGAGCCCCAGGCCCAGGAGATCCGGGCCCTGGAGGTGGCGGAGGAGAAGCGGCGCCTGGAGGAGCTCGTCCTCCGCTACGCCCCCTTTTTGGACCACCCCCGGGCGGCCGCCTTGCGGGCGGAGGTGGAGGCCCTCCTGGAGGCGGACCAGCCCGCCCTGGAGAAGCTCACGGAGCTGGAAGCGGCCCTGAAGGAGGCGGAGGCGGAGGCCAAGGCCGCAAGGCGGGCGCGCCTCATCCAGCTGGAGGAGGCCCTCCGCCGCCTTCCCCTCCCCCAGGAGGCCAAGGCCCCCCTGGAGGAGGGCCTCCGCCTGGCGGAGGAGACCCTGAGGGAGGGGGGGCTTCCCGACCTCGCCGCTTTGGAGGCGGAGCTTTCGGCCCTGGAGGAGGAGGCAAGGCGCCTTAAGGAAGAGAAGGCGCGGCTCTTAGAGGAGCTTTCCGCCCTGGGCGAGGCGGCGAAGCCCCTCGCCGAGGAGCTTGCCCACCTCGAGGGGGAGGCGCTCGCCCAGGCCCTGCCCGGGATCCGGGCCCGCTACGCCGAGCTCCTGAAGGGCGCGGGGGAGGAGGCGCGGCGGGCGCGGCTAGAGGAGAGGAAAGCGGCCCTCAGGGCCCTCAAGGAGGAGGCGGAGGCCCTGGGGCTCGGCGAGGAGGTGGCCGAGGCGGAAAGGGCCCTGGCCCAGGGGGAGCTTCCCGACCTGGAGGCCCTGAGGCGCCGCCTGGAGGAGGCCCAGGCCCTCCGGCGGAGGCTCGCCCTGGAGGAGCTCGCCCGGCTCCAGGCCCTGGCGGAGCGCTTCCGCCCCTTGGGGGGCGAGGCGGTCCTCAAGGCCATAGAGGCGGAGCGCCAAAAGCCCCTCCCCGACCCCGCCCCCATCGCCCGGGCCCTCCAGGCCATGAAGCGCCGCCTCGAGGCCAAGCGCCAGGAGCTCGGCACCCGCCTCGCCGCCTTTTTCCGCCGCTACGCCCCCCTGGAGGGGCTCAAAAGCGACACCCAGCGCCGCATCCGTCCCCTGGTGGAGTTCCTCCGCCCCGCCCAGAAGGCCCTGGACCGGCTGGGCCCCCGGGGGGTCTTGGAGGTGGAGCGCGCCCTGGCCCAGGCGGAGGAGGCCCTCAAAGAGTTGGAGAAGGAGAAGGAGGCCGCGGACCGCCTCCTCAAGGAGCTGGGCCAGGAGGACCTGGAGGCCCTCCTAAGCTCCCTGGAAGCCCCGGGGGGCGAAAGGCCGGACCTCTCCCCCCTCCGCCTCCCCGGGGTGAAGGCCCTGGGGCTTCTGGACGACCCCCTCCCCCTCCCCCGCCCCCAGCTCAAGGCCCTCCACCAGGCCCTCAAGGCCCTGGAGGCCGCCACGGGAGAGGCCCTGGGCCCTGCTCTCGTCCGCCTGGGCGGGAGCTATTTGGTCCTCGCCCCCTGGAGGGGGCACGAGGCCGTGGCCCTGGTGGAGCCCGAGGCCTTGGACCCCTTCTTGAAGGCCCTCTCCGGGTAGGGGTGCTACACTAAAAGTAGTGGTCGGCGCGGATCTCGGCCTCTGGAACCGCCTGGAACCCGCCTTGGCCTACCTCGCTCCCGAGGAACGGGCCAAAGTGCGGGAGGCCTATCGCTTCGCCGAGGAGGCCCACCGGGGGCAGCTACGGCGAAGCGGGGAGCCCTACATCACCCACCCCGTGGCCGTGGCCGAGATTCTGGCCGGCCTGCAGATGGACGCCGACACGGTGGCCGCGGGCCTCCTCCACGACACCCTGGAGGACTGCGGGGTGGCGCCCGAGGAGCTGGAGCGCCGCTTCGGCCCCACGGTGCGCCGCATCGTGGAGGGGGAGACCAAGGTCAGCAAGCTCTACAAGCTGGCGAACCTCGAGGGGGAGGAGAGGCGGGCGGAGGACCTCCGCCAGATGTTCATCGCCATGGCGGAGGACGTGCGCATCATCATCGTCAAGCTGGCGGACCGCCTGCACAACCTCCGCACCCTGGAGCACATGCCCCCCGAGAAGCAGAAGCGGATCGCCCAGGAAACCCTGGAGATCTACGCCCCCCTCGCCCACCGCCTGGGGATGGGCCAGCTCAAGTGGGAGCTGGAGGACCTCTCCTTCCGCTACCTCCACCCCGAGGCCTTCGCCAGCCTGTCCGCCCGGATCCAGGCCACCCAGGAGGCCAGGGAGCGCCTCATCCAGAGGGCCATCCACCTCCTCCAGGAGACCCTGGCCCGGGACGAGCTCCTCCAGAGCCAGCTCCAGGGCTTTGAGGTGACCGGGCGCCCCAAGCACCTCTACTCCATCTGGAAGAAGATGGAGCGGGAGGGGAAGACCCTGGAGCAGATCTACGACCTCCTGGCGGTCCGGGTCATCCTTGACCCCAAGCCCGCGCCCACCCGGGAAAGCCAGGCCCTAAGGGAGAAGCAGGTCTGCTACCACGTCCTCGGCCTGGTCCACGCCCTCTGGCAGCCCATCCCCGGCCGGGTCAAGGACTACATCGCCGTGCCCAAGCCCAACGGCTACCAGAGCCTCCACACCACGGTGATCGCCCTCGAGGGCCTGCCCCTGGAGGTGCAGATCCGCACCCGGGAGATGCACCGCGTGGCCGAGTACGGCATCGCCGCCCACTGGCTCTATAAGGAGGGGCTCACCGACCCCGAGGAGGTCAAGCGGCGGGTCTCCTGGCTGAAGAGCATCCAGGAGTGGCAGAAGGAGTTCTCCAGCTCCCGGGAGTTCGTGGAGGCGGTGACCAAGGACCTCCTCGGCGGCCGGGTCTTCGTCTTCACCCCCAAGGGCCGCATCATCAACCTGCCCAAGGGGGCGACCCCCGTGGACTTCGCCTACCACATCCACACCGAGGTGGGCCACCACATGGTGGGGGCCAAGGTCAACGGCCGCATCGTCCCCCTCTCCTACGAGCTCCAAAACGGGGAGATCGTGGAGATCCTCACCAGCAAGAACGCCCACCCCTCCAAGGGCTGGCTGGAGTTCGCCAAGACCCGGAGCGCCAAGAGCAAGATCCGCCAGTACTTCCGCGCCCAGGAGCGCCAGGAGACCCTGGAAAAGGGCCAGCACCTCCTGGAGCGGTACCTCAAGCGCCGGGGCCTGCCCAAGCCCACGGACAGCCAGCTGGAGGAGGCGGCCAAACGCCTCTCCCTTCCCCCCTCCCCGGAGGAGCTCTACCTGGCCCTGGCCCTGAACCGCCTCACCCCCCGGCAGGTGGCGGAAAAGCTCTATCCCAAGGCCCTCCTCAAGCCGGAGAAGCCCAAGCCCCAGGCCCGCAACGAGTGGGGCATCCGGCTGGAGCAGGACCTGCAGGCCCCCATCCGCCTCGCCTCCTGCTGCGAGCCCATGAAGGGCGACCCCATCCTCGGGTTCGTGACCCGGGGCCGTGGGGTCACGGTCCACCGGGCCGACTGCCCCAACCTCCGCCGCCTCCTCCAGGGGCCGGAGGCGGACCGGGTGATCGGGGCCTACTGGGAAGGGGTGGGAGGGAAGGTGGTGGTCCTCGAGGTCCTGGCCCAAGACCGGGCCGGCCTCCTCCGGGACGTGATGCAGGTGGTGGCCGAGGCGGGGAAGAGCGCCCTCGGCTCCGAAACCCGGGTTTTGGGCCCTCTGGCCCGGATCCGGCTCCGCCTGGCGGTCCAGGACGGGGAGGAGGAGCGGATCCTCCAGGCGGTGCAGAAGGTGTCCGGGGTCAAAGAGGCGCGCTGGGCCTGAGGCCACCCCATGCCGGCTTGCGCCAGCATGGGGCCCCGGTAAAGGGGCTTCCTCGGGCTAAGTGGCTGCGCGTTGATTTCGCAACACGGGTTGCCCGCAATAAAGCTTGGAAAGCTTCCTTTTGGGGCCCCCACCGCGGCGAAAGCCGCGGTGGGGTGCTTAGCCGAGCGGAGACACCGCCCCGGCGGAAGGGCCTCCTCACGGGCCCAACGCCCTGAGGGCGCGAGTCCCTTGCGCGCGAGGGAAAAAAGAGCTAGGGTAAAGGCGTACCCCACCCCACCTGGGGTGGGGTAGGAGGTGGAAGGATGCTGAAGCTCAAGGTGGAAGGCATGACCTGCAACCACTGCGTGATGGCGGTGACCAAGGCCCTGAAGAAGGTCCCCGGCGTGGAGAAGGTGGAGGTCTCCCTAGAAAAGGGGGAGGCCCTGGTGGAGGGGACGGCCGACCCCAAGGCCCTCGTCCAGGCGGTGGAGGAGGAAGGGTACAAGGCCGAGGTTCTGGCCTAACCATGCCCCACTCCCATCTGCACTTGGACCCCAAGGTGAGGGAGGAGGCGAGAAGGCGCCTCCTCTCCGCCAAGGGGCACCTGGAGGGCATCCTCCGCATGCTGGAGGACGAGAAGGTCTACTGCGTGGACGTCCTCAAACAGCTCAAGGCGGTGGAGGGCGCCTTAGACCGCGTGGGAGAGATGGTCTTAAGGGCCCACCTCAAGGACCACGTGGCCACCGCCCACGAGCGGGGAGACGTGGAAGAGATCGTAGAAGAGCTGATGGAGGCCCTCAAGTACCGGTGAAGCCATGGCCCAGGAGATCAAGGTAGGCGTCAGGGGCATGACCTGCGCCGCCTGCGTGGCCCGGGTGGAAAGGGCCTTGAAGCGGGCGGAAGGGGTGGAGGAGGCCCGGGTCAACCTCACCACCGAGGAGGCCTTCCTCCGCCTCCAGGAGGGCGTGGACCTCAAGGAGGTGCTGAGGCAGGTGGAGGAGGCGGGCTACGAGCCTGTGGTGGCCCGGGCGGAGATCCCCGTGAAGGGGATGACCTGCGCCGCCTGCGTGGCCCGGGTGGAAAGGGCCATAAAGCGGCTTCCCGGCGTGGTTTCGGCCACGGTGAACCTCACCGCGGAGAAGGCCTTCGTGGAGTACCTGCCGGACACGGTGAGCCTCGCCCGGATCCGGCAGGCCATCCGGGAGGCGGGCTACGAGCCCCTAGAAGGCACGGAGGAGGCGCGTAAAGAAGCGCCCACCTACCGCAAGGACCTCCTCCTCGCCCTTCCCTTCGCCCTCCTCACCCTCCTCCTCGCCATGGGGCCCATGCTCCTCCCCCTGCCCCACTTCCCCGGCTTCCTCCAGGCCCTCGCCGCCCTCCCCGTCCTCTACGCGGGGAGGCGGTTCTTCCGGCAGGCCCTGGCCGAGGCCCGCCACCTTGCCTTCGGCATGAGCACCCTGGTGGCCCTGGGAGCAGGAAGCGCCTACCTCTACTCCTTTTTGGTCCTCCTCTTCCCGGGGCTTTTCCCCGAGGAGGCCCGCCACCTTTACTTTGAGGCCGGGGCGGTGATCCTCACCCTCATCCTCCTCGGCAAGCACCTGGAGGAGGGGGCCAAGAGCAAGGCCTCGGAGGCCATAAGGAAGCTCCTCGCTCTACGGCCCAAGACCGCCCGTGTGGTCCAGGACGGGGAGGAGAAGGAGGTCCCCGCCGAGGCCCTGATCCCCGGGGATGTGGTGCGGGTGTTGCCGGGGGAGCGCATCCCCGCGGACGGGGTGGTCCTGGAAGGGCAAAGCCACGTGGACGAGTCCATGCTCACCGGGGAGCCCATCCCCAAGGCCAAGGGCCCGGGGGACGAGGTGGTAGGGGGAACGGTGAACGGCGAGGGGGCCCTTCTCGTGCGGGTAAGCCGGGTGGGCGAGGCCACCTTCCTCGCCCAGATGGCCCGGATGGTGGAGGAGGCCCAGGGCCACAAGCCCAAAGTGCAGGAGCTCGCCGACCGGATCGCGGGCGTCTTCGTGCCCGTGGTCCTGGGGATCGCCCTCCTCACCTTCCTCCTCTGGCTCTTCCTGGGCCCCGGCCTCGCCCACGCCTTCGTGGCCGCCCTCGCCGTGCTCCTCATCGCCTGCCCCTGCGCCATGGGCCTCGCCACCCCGGCGGCCATCGCCGTGGCCACGGGGCGGGCGGCGGAGATGGGCCTCCTCTTCCGCAAGGGCACGGCCCTCGAGGCCCTGGCCCGGGCGGACACCGTGGTCCTGGACAAGACCGGGACCCTCACCCGGGGGAAGCCCACCCTGGTCCGGGTCCTCCCCTTCGGCCTCTCCCAAGAGGAGGCCCTAAGGCTTGCCGCCGCCCTGGAGCGGGGAAGCGAGCACCCCCTGGCCAAAGCGGTGCTGGAGGCGGCGGAAAGCCTACCCCAGGCCCAGGCGGAGGAGGTGCGGGCCCTGCCCGGGGAGGGGGTGGAGGGCCGGGTGGAAGGCAGGCGCCTCCACCTGGGAGGCCCCGCCCTCATGGAGCGCCTCGGCGTCCCCCTCCCCGAGGAGGCGAAGGCCCTCCCCGAGGAGGGGTACACCCCCCTTTACCTGGTGGAGGGAACGAGGCTTCTCGCCGCCTTCGCCGTCTTTGACCCCCCAAGGCCCGAGGCCCAGGAGGCGGTGGCGGCCCTGAAGGCCCTGGGCCTGAAGCTCGTCCTCCTCACCGGGGACCACCCCGCCCCGGCCAGGCGGGTGGCCGAGGCCCTAGGCATCCCCGAGGTCCTCGCCGGGGTGAGGCCTGAGGGGAAGGTGGAGGCCATCCGCAGGCTCCAGGCCGAGGGGCGGAAGGTGGTCTTCGTGGGGGACGGGATCAACGACGCCGCCGCCCTGGCCCAGGCGGACGTGGGCCTCGCCATGGGAAGCGGCACGGACATCGCCCTCGAGGCCGGGGACGTGGTCCTCCTCACCCCCGACCTCCGGGGGGTGGTGAACGCCGTCCGCCTCGCGAGGCGCACCTTACGCACCATCTACCTCAACTTCTTCTGGGCCTACGCCTACAACGTGGTCCTCATCCCGGTGGCCGCGGGGGCCCTCTACCCCTTCACCGGCCTCCTCCTAAACCCCATGCTGGCCGCGGCGGCCATGAGCCTAAGTAGCCTCTTCGTCCTCACCAACTCCCTACGCCTAAGGGCTTTCCGCCCCCAGGCTTTACCGTCCCTTAACCCCGCGGCGTCAAGCTAAAGGAGTGAGGTGAAGGGCATGTGGTGGTGCGGAAACGGCTGGTACATGGGCTGGTGGGGGCCCATCCTTGGCCTCCTCTGGTTCGTCCTCCTGGGCCTCTTCGTCTACTGGCTGGTGCGGGCCCTGGCCCCGGAAAGGCGGGACCGGGCCTTGGAGGTGCTGAGGGAGCGGTACGCCCGGGGGGAGATTGACAAGGAGACCTTTGAGCGGATGAAGCGGGACCTCGCATGAAGGTCCTTTTGGTGGACGACGACCCGGCCATCCTCGAGGTCCTCGGGGCCTTTCTGAGGGGGGCCGGGTTTGAGGTCTTGGAGGCGGAGGACGGGGAAAAGGCCTTGGAACTCTTTCCCCAGGCCGATCTGGTCATCCTGGACCTGATGCTCCCCAAGGTGGGAGGCCTCGAGGTGGCCCGCCTCATCCGCCAGGAGCGCCCCGAGCTTCCCCTCCTCATCCTCACCGCCAAGGGGGAGGAGGAGGACCGGGTTCTGGGCCTGGAGCTTGGGGCGGACGATTACGTGGTCAAGCCCTTCAGCCCCAGGGAGGTGGTGGCCCGGGTCAAGGCCCTGTTGCGCCGGGCCGGGCTAAGGGAGGAGCTCGTCTACGGTCCCTTGCGCCTCCTCCCCACCCGGCGGGAGGCCTACCTGGCGGGAAAGCCCCTCCCCCTCTCCCGGCTGGAGTTTGACCTCCTCTTAACCCTCGCCCAGCACCCGGGGGTGGTTTTCAGCCGGGAGAGGCTTTTGGAAAGGGTCTGGGGGCCCGGCTTCCCCGGGGTGGACCGGGTGGTGGACGTCCACATCGCCGCCCTTCGGAAGAAGCTCGGGGACGATCCGGAAAACCCCCGCTTCATTGAAACGGTGCGGGGCGTGGGTTACCGCTTCAAGGACCCGGATGCGCCTCTTCCTTAAACTCTTCCTGAGCCACCTCCTGGTGGCCCTCCTCGCCCTTTTGCTCCTCCTGCTGCTGGCGGAGGCCTTCGCCCCCGCCTTCTACCGGGGGCACGTGGAGCGCATGCTCCACGCCCTCTCCATGATGGGGGGCGGCATGATGGGCGAGGCCCTGAGGCGGGACCTGGAGGAGGGGCTTCGCTCCACCCTCACCGCCGCCCTTCTCGCCGCTTTACCCCTCGCCGCCCTGGGCGCCCTCCTCACCGCCTCCTTCGCCAGCCTGCGCCTCGCCAGGACCGCAAGGCTCCTCGCCGAGGGGAGCCGCCGGATGGCCGAGGGGGAGTACGGGGTCCGCCTTCCCCTTTTGGAGCGGGACGAGCTCGGGGAGCTCGCCCTCCACTTCAACCGCCTGGCCGAGGCCCTGGAGAAGGTGGAGAAGACCCGGGCCGAGCTCATCGGCACCGTGGCCCACGAGCTCAGAACCCCCCTGGCCGCCCTCCAAGGGTACGCGGAGGGGCTTATAGACGGGGTCCTTTCCAAGGAGAAGGCCGCGGAGGGGATTCTGCGGGAGGTGAAGGCCATGCGCCGCCTGGTGGAGGACCTTTCCTTGGTCTCCCGGGTGGAGGCGAAGGCGGTGGAGATCCGTCCCAGGCCCCTGGACCCCAAGGGCCTCCTCGAGGAGGCCCTGGCCCGCTTCCAAAGCGCCTTCCAGGCCAAGGGGGTGGCGCTTTCCCTGGAGGCCCAAGACCCCCTTCCCCAGGTGTGGGCCGACGAGGAAAGGGTCCTCCAGGTGCTGGCCAACCTCCTCACCAACGCCCTCCGCCACACCCCGCAAGGCGGCGAGGTGCGCCTTAGGGCCTTCCGCCAGGGGGAGGCCGTGGCCTTCCAAGTGGCGGACACCGGCCCCGGCATCCCCGAGGAGCACCTGCCCCACATCTTTGAGCGCTTCTACCGGGTGGACAAGGCACGTAGCCGCAAGGAGGGAGGAAGCGGGGTGGGGCTCACCGTCGCCAAGGGCCTGGTGGAGGCCATGGGGGGGAGGATCTTTGTGGAAAGCCGGGTGGGCGAGGGAACAACCTTCACCTTCACCCTCCCCCTTTACACGGGCTTAACGCTCAAGGGTTAGGGTTTGGGGCATGAGAAGGATCCTGGCGTTCCTAGGCGTGGCGTTGGCCCTGGGGCTGGCCCAAACCCCCTCTCCAGAGGCCCTAAGGGGCGCCTCTCCCGAGGAAGCCCTGCTCCTTGCCAAGCGTTTCCGGGAAGCGGGCGCCCAGGTGATTAAGCTACGTGACCCCTGAAGCCTTCTTCTTTGAGTTCCCCGACGGCCGCAAAGCCCAGGTGGCCTTGGGGGACCGGTTCTTGGTGGCCGTGGCCCCCTACCGCCAAAGGACCCACCCCTGCCAGGTCCACTACTTCTCCAGCTGCACGGGGGAGCTTCGGGAGGAAACCTTTTCGGTGCGGGTTCTGGAGGAAGGTAAGGAGGTGCTAAAAGCCCAGGTGCGCACCGGCAAGGACGGCTTCTTTGAGCTTTGGCTTCCCCGGAACCGCCGCTATACCCTCGAGGTCCGCCAGGGGGACTGGGTGGCCCAAGGTGCCCTCACCACCTTCGCCCAAAGCCCCACCTGCCTCACGGAGCTAAGGCTTTCCCGGAGGTGAGGGATGCGGCGCCTCCTCACCCTCTGGGTTTTGGGACTGGGCGCCCTGGCCCAGGTTCCCGTGGGCCAGGTGGCCACCCGGGACGTCCACGCCCTCCTCTGGCTTCCCGACGGCCGCCTCCTCTTCGGCCACCACGACGGCCTCCAGGTCTCCGAGGACGAAGGCCGGACCTGGCGGGACCTGGTGCGCAAAACGGGCTTTGACGCCATGGCCCTCGTTCTGGAGGGGGACCGCCTCCTCGCCGCCGGACACTGGGTGCTTTCGGAAAGCCGAGACGGGGGCAAAACCTGGCGGAGCCTCCGCCCCAGGGGGCTTCCCGCCCTGGACCTCCACGGCTACGCCGCCTCAGGGGGCCTCCACTTCGCCCTCGAGGCCACCCACGGCTACTTCGTAAGCGAAGACGGCGGGAAAACCTTCAAGTCCACCGCCCCTAAAGGGCTTCCCAAGGCGGGCATGGCGGCCATGGTCTTCCAGGGGAAGACCCTTTACGTGGCCCCCATGGGCCAGGGCCTCTACCAAAGCTCCGACGGCGGCCGGACCTTCACCCAGGTGCCGACCCCAGAGCGGGAGATCTACGCCCTCGCGACAGGGGCGGGGACCCTTTATCTGGGAGGGAAGACGGGCCTCTGGCAGAGGACCCCGGCGGGCTGGAAAAGGCTCTGGCAGGGCGCGGTCCTGGCCCTCGCCGCCCATCCCCAGGAGGCGGGAAGGCTCGTCTTCATAGATGGCCAGGGACGGGTGTGGAAGCTCCCATGAGGGCACGGGGCCTTCTTCCCTGGCTAGCCCTGGCGGGGCTTTTGAGCCTCCTTCTCCTGCTGGGCCCCTGGCTTGCCCCGCTGGCAGGGGCCCTCTACGGTCTCGCCTCTCGGCCCTTTGCCCTCCTCGCCGAGCCCCTGGATGGGCTCAGGCGCAACCTCGCCCTCCCTGAAGCGGGGGCGCTTCTCCTCGGGCTTCTGGGAGCGCTTGCCCCCTGCCAGCTATCCACCAACGCCGCGGCCCTAGCCTGGCTCGCCCGGCCCAGCCCGGGAAGGTTTTGGAGCCGGTTGGGGGCCTTCCTCGTGGGCAAGGCCTTGGTCTACTCCCTTCTTGGGGCCTTGGCCCTCTTGGGCCTCACCGCCTCCGGGGAGGCCCTAGCCTGGATACGGAAAGCCCTTGGGCCCCTCATGCTCCTTTTGGGCCTTCACCTCCTGGGCCTCCTTCGCCTTCCCGCCCCCACATGGGGCCTCGGCAGGATAGGGGATTGGGCGGAGCACCAAGGCGGCCCCCTGGGCTCCTTCGCCTTGGGCGTGGCCTTCGGCCTGGCCTTCTGCCCCACGCTCTTTTGGCTTTTCTTCGGCCTCCTGCTCCCAAGCGCCGCCACAAGCCCCTTGGGCTTTCTCTTCCCCGCCCTCTTCGCCCTGGGCACGGGGGTTCCGGTCCTCCTCCTCCTCGCCCTTTTCCGGCGGGGGTACGACCGGGGGTCCACCCTTAGGGGTTTCAAAAGGCTAGGAAAGGTGAGCGGGCAGCTAGCGGGCGGGCTCTTCCTTATGGCCGGGCTTTACGACACGGTGGTCTACTGGTTCCTTTAGGGGGTTCTATGCGCTTCGGGATCGTCCTTGCCCTCTTGGTTTTGGTGGCCGGGCTCTTCCTTTTCGGATTGCGCCGGGATCCCTCCCTCCTCCCCTCGGTGCTGGCGGAAAAGCGCAAGCCCGCCCCCGACTTCACGCTTCCGATCCTTCCCCCCTACCGCAAAGCTTGGGGAGAAACGCTCCGGCTTTCCCGGCTCTTCGGCCGGCCTATCGTCCTTAACTTCTGGGCCAGCTGGTGCCCCCCCTGCCGCCGGGAGGCTCCGATGCTGGAAGCCTATTGGCGACGGTACCAGGACCAGGTGCTCTTCATTGGCGTAAACTTCCAGGACACTGAGGAAGCCGCCCTGGCCTTCATCCGGGAGTTTGGCCTGAGTTTTCCCAGCGTGGCCGATCCCAGGGGCCGGGTGGGGATTGACTATGGGGTCTACGGCCTTCCCGAAACCTTTTTCATAGACCCGGAGGGCCGCGTCCAGGCCCGTCACGTGGGGGAGCTTAAGCCCAAGGACCTTGAAGGCTACCTCCGGACCCTCCTTCCTTGAAGGCGAGCCCCGCCACGTGAGGGGCCACCACGGGAAGGGGGAGGGGAAAGGCTTCCGCCTCCACCCGGGGAAAGCGGGCCTGGATTAGGGCGAGGGTCTCGCGGTTCGGGTGGCACCCGTCCCCGAAGAAGGCGAAGAAGGGTGTGGCCACCTCCTGGAGGAAGCGCAGGGGGGTCCGCTTGGGGGCCGCCACGTGCTCCAGGAAGAGGTAGGCCCCGCCCGGCCGCAAGACCCGGTGGACCTCTTCTATGGCCTTTTCGGGGTCCGCCACGGAGCAGAGGACCAGGGTGGCCACCACCAGGTCCACGCTTCCCCCGGGGAGGGGAATGGCCTCGGCCCGCCCGGGGAGCAGGGTAAGGGCGAGGCCCCGCTTCCTCGCCTCCTCCCTTAGGCGGGGGTGGAAGAAAGGGTTGGGCTCGAGGGCCAGGTACGCCACCCCCTCGGGCAGGTGGGCCAGATTGGTTCCGGGCCCGGGACCGATCTCCAGAACCCTTTCCGGCCGCGCCCGCCTAAGGGCCTCCCGAAAAAGGGCCCGCTTCCTTTCCGCCACCAACGCCTCGTGCCGGGCGGAAAGGCCGGGGTAAAGGTGGGCAAAAAGACGTTTTCGCCAAAGCACGCCTCCACCATACTCCGGCCCCGGTAAGCCCGGACTAAGCGCGCTTTACGCAAGCTTAACAATACCGGGCTAGGGTATAGGTGGAGGTGAACGATGGGCATGATGGGTTGGGGTGGAATGGGCGGCTTCGGAGGCTTCTTCGGGCTTTTCAACATGCTCCTCTTCCTGGCCCTTTTGGCCTTCCTGGTCTACCTGGGCTTCAGGGCCCTGGAGCGGTGGGAGGGCCGCAAGGGAAAGGACGAGGCCTTGGAAGCCCTTAGGCTCCGCTACGCTAAAGGAGAGCTGGCCGAGGAGACCTTTAAAAAGCTCAAGAGGGAGCTGGAAGGAGGGGAGGCATGAAACGGACCGGTCTGGTTTTGGGGTTGACGGCCCTCGGGCTTTTGGGGCTCGCCCTCACCCAGGGCATGATGGGAGGCTACGGCCCCGGCTATGGGATGATGGGCCCCGGAATGATGGGGATGGGCATGGGCGGCATGGGCATGATGGCCGTATACCCCCCCGAAGCGAAGCCCATCCCCGAGGAGGTGGCCAAGGCCCGGATGGAGGCCTACGCCAAGCGGCTTTACCCGGGCGCGCGCCTTAAGGACTTCATGGCCTTCAGCCAGAACTACTACGCCCAAGTGGTGGACGAGCGGGGCCAGGGGCTTTTTGAGCTCATCGCCGACCGCTACACCGGGGTGGTCTCCCCGGAACCCGGGCCCAACATGATGTGGAACACCCGCTACGGAATGCACGGCCCCATCCAGGCCCCGGTGCGCTACGGCCTCGAGGAGGCCAAGAAGCTGGCCGAAGCCTTTCTCAAGGGCTTCCTCCCCGGGGCCCGGGTCATAGAGGAGGGCGCCTTCCCCGGGTACTACACCTTTGACTTCGGCCGCAAAGAGGTGGAGGGGATGCTTTCCGTGAACGCCTACACCGGGGAGGTCTGGGTCCACACCTGGCACGGCCCCTTCCTCGGCGGGCACGAGGAGTAGACTATAGGGGTAGGAGGTATCTATGACCGGGATGCGCAAGACCTTAAAGGCCACCCTCGCCGAAGCGCGCGCCCAGGTGGAGGCCGCCCTAAAAGAGGAAGGCTTCGGGATCCTGACCGAGATTGACGTGGCCGCCACCCTAAAGGCCAAACTCGGCCTGGAAAAGCCCCCCTACCTGATCCTCGGGGCCTGCAACCCGAACCTGGCGGCGCGGGCCCTCGAGGCCCTTCCGGAGATCGGCCTCCTCCTCCCCTGCAACGTGGTGCTCCGGGAGGCCGAGGAGGGGGTGGAGGTCCTAATCCAGGACCCCAAGGAGATGTTCCGGGTCCTCCCCGAGGCCACCCAAAGGGCCCTCGCCCCCGTGGCCGAGGAGGCCCGCACCAGGCTCTCCCGGGCCCTTTCCCGGCTCTGAAGCCCCTTCCCGCTTTCTCTTCCCCACCGCCCCTCCCCCAGGGAGGGGTAGGCTTTTAGAAAAGCGAAGGAGGGCCCCGATGAAGGACAAGCCTACTGGTCACGCACACGAGCATCGTCACCATCCTTCCCACTCCAAACCCGAGCACGCGCCCCCCTCTGGGGGGCACGCTTCCCGCACAGGCCACGGCAAGCACGCCGGCCATACCCCGGAGATGTTCCGGGACCGCTTTTTCGTAAGCCTCCTCCTCACCCTCCCCATCCTCTACTTCTCCGAGCAGCTCCAGACCTGGCTCGGCTACCGGGCGTTGGCCTTCCCGGGAAGCGCCTGGGTGAACCCCGTCTTGGGCACGATCCTTTACTTCTACGGGGGCCTGGTCTTCCTAAAGGGGGCCCTGGGGGAGCTCCGCGAGCGGGCGCCGGGCATGATGACCCTCATCGCTTTGGCCATCACCGTGGCCTACGGCTACAGCCTCGCCGTCTCCTTGGGGCTTCCCGGCATGCCCTTTTACTGGGAGCTCGCCACGCTCATAGACGTCATGCTCCTCGGCCACTGGCTGGAGATGGCCTCGGTGCAGGCGGCAAGCCGAGCCCTGGAGGAGCTCGCCAAGCTCATGCCCGCCACCGCCCACAGGATCACGGGGGACCGCATAGAGGATGTCCCCGTCACCGCCCTGAAGGAGGGGGACCTCATCCTCGTCCGCCCGGGAGAACAGGTGCCCGCGGACGGGGTGGTGGAGGAAGGGGCCTCCAGCGTGAACGAGGCCTTCCTCACCGGGGAGTCCCGGCCCGTGCCCAAAGGCGTGGGGGACGAGGTCCTCGCCGGCGCGGTGAACGGGGAAGGGAGCCTCAAGGTCCGGGTCACGCGCACGGGCGAGGCCACCACCCTAAGCCAGGTGATGCGGCTGGTGCAGGAGGCCCAGGCCTCCCGGAGCCGCTTCCAGGCCCTGGCGGACCGGGCCGCGGGGTGGCTCTTCTACATCGCCGTGGCCCTGGGCATGCTCACCTTCCTCGTCTGGCTCGCCCTGGGACGGGACTTCAACTTCGCCCTCTCCCTGGCGGTCACCGTGCTCGTCATCGCCTGCCCCCACGCCCTAGGCCTCGCCATCCCTCTGGTCACCGTGAACGCCACGGCCCTCGCCGCGAAAAACGGCATCCTGGTGCGGAACCGCGAGGCGTTTGAGCGGGGCCGGGAGATCCGCTTCGTAGCCTTGGACAAGACGGGGACCCTCACCGAGGGGCGCTTCGCCGTCCGGGCGGTCTACGCCCACGAGACCTCGGAGGAGGAGGCCCTCTCCCTGGCGGCGGCCCTCGAGGCCCTCTCGGAGCACCCCTTGGCCCAGGCCATCGTGGAAGCGGCGGAAGGCAAGGGGCTTCCCCGCCCTGAGGTCCGGGACTTCCAGGCGGTCCCCGGAAAAGGCGTGGAGGGCACCTTGGGGGGCAAGCGGTACCGGGTGGGCCGGCCCGAGTGGGCGGAGGAGCTCGGCCTAAAGGTCTCCGAGCCCTTGAAGCGGGGGCTGAAGGAGGCCGAGGCCCGCGGGGAAAGCGTGGTGGCCCTGATGGACGAGGCGCGGGTTTTGGCCTTGCTCGCCTTGGCCGACCGCATCCGCCCCTCCGCCAAGGAGGCCATCCGGCGCCTTAAGGCCATGGGGATCACCCCCGTCATGATCACCGGGGACGCCGAGGCCGTGGCCAGGACCGTGGCCCAGGAGCTGGGGATAGAACGCTACCACGCCCGGGTCCTCCCGGAGGACAAGGCCCGGCGGGTGCGGGAGCTCAAACGGGAGGGCCCCACCGCTTTCGTCGGCGACGGCATCAACGACGCCCCCGCCCTCCTCGAGGCCGACCTCGGCATCGCCATCGGGGCGGGGACCAACGTGGCCATAGAGGCGGCGGACCTCGTTCTGGTGGAGAGCGACCCCCTGGACGTGGTCCGCGCCCTGACGCTCGCCCGGGCCACCCACGCCAAGATGGTGCAGAACCTCTTCTGGGCCACGGGCTACAACGCCATCGCCCTGCCTTTGGCCGCCGGGGTGGCCTACCCTTGGGGAATCGTCCTCTCCCCGGCGGTGGGGGCCCTCCTCATGAGCCTCTCCACGGTGGCGGTGGCGGTGAACGCCATGCTCCTCCGCCGCGCCGCCCTAACCGCCCTCTAACCCCTCCGGTCTACCCTAAGGCCAGGAGGTGGGAGATGACGGCATGGGCCCACGGGTGGTACGGCTACGCCCCCCACATGGGCTTGGAAGTTTGGGGCTGGCTTTGGCCCTTCCTTTGGCTGGGGCTTCTGGTTCTCGGGGTGTACCTGGTGGCCCGCGCCCTTACTCGCCGGGAAAGGACGGACCGGGCCCTGGAGATCCTGAGGGAGCGGTACGCCAGAGGGGAAATAGACAAGGAGACCTTTGAGCGCATGAAACGGGACCTCGCCTAAGCGCCCGTCTGGGCCCCTCTAAGGGGTAGGGGCAGGGCGTAAACTTAGGGCATGGACCTAAGCGCCCTGAGGGAGGACTTCCCCCTCTTCGCCCAGCGCCCGGAGCTCGTCTACCTGGACTCCGCCGCCACGAGCCAGAAGCCCAGGCGGGTCATAGAGGCCCTGAGGCGCTACTACGAGACCTTGAACGCCAACGTCCACCGGGGGGCCTACCGGCTCTCCGCCGAGGCCACCGAGGCCTACGAGGAGGCGCGGAGGCGCCTGGCCCGCTTTCTCAACGCCGAGCCCAAGGAGATCGTCTTTGTGCGCAACACCACCGAGGCCATGAACCTGGTGGCCTACGCCTGGGGCCTTAGGAACCTTAAGGAGGGGGACGAGGTCCTGGTCACGGAGATGGAGCACCATGCGGGCCTCGTCCCCTGGCACCTGGTGGCAGGCCTCACCGGGGCCAAGGTGAAGGCCATCCCCCTCACCGAGGAGGGAAGGCTGGACCTAAGCGCCCTGGAGGACCTTCTCACGGAGAGGACCCGGGTGGTCTCCCTGGTCCACATGTCCAACGTCCTCGGCACCATCAACCCCGTGGCCGAGATCGCAAGGAGGGCCAAGGAGGCCGGGGCCCTCGTGGTGGTGGACGGGGCCCAGTCCGCCCCCCACCTCCCCGTGGACGTCAAGGCCCTTGGCGCCGACTTCTTCGCCCTTTCCGGGCACAAGATGCTGGGGCCCACGGGGGCCGGGGTCCTTTGGGGGCGGTACGAGGTCCTGGAGGGGATGATGCCCTTTTTGGGGGGCGGGGAGATGATCCTCGAGGTCCACGTGGACCGGTCCACCTACGCCCCCCCGCCCCAGCGCTTTGAGGCGGGCACCCCCCCCATCGCCGAGGCCATCGCCCTGGGGGAGGCCGCCTGCTACCTCATGGAGGTGGGGATGGAAAAGGTCTTCGCCCACGACCGGGCCCTTCTGGACTACGCCCTAAAGCGCCTGGAAGAGGTGCCGCGCCTCCGGGTCTACGGGCCTAAGGGACTGGACCGGGGCGGGGTCATCCCCTTCACCTTAGGCCGCCTCCACGCCCACGACCTCGCCACCTTCCTGGACCAGGAGGGGATCGCCGTGAGGGCGGGCCACCACTGCGCCCAGCCCCTCCACCGGAAGCTCGGCCTTGCGGCCACGGCCCGGGCGAGCTTCTACCTCTACAACACGAAGGAAGAGGTGGACCGCTTCGTGGAAGCCCTTCTAAGGATAGAGGCCAAGTACCGGGCCTGGCTATAATGGACCAATGAGCGTCCTTGACGAGCTTTACCGGGAAATCCTCCTGGACCACTACCAGAGCCCCAGGAACTTCGGGGTCCTGCCCCAGGCCACCAAGCAGGCCGGGGGGATGAACCCCTCCTGCGGGGACCAGGTGGAGGTGATGGTGCTCCTGGAAGGGGACACCATCGCCGACATCCGCTTCCAAGGCCAAGGGTGCGCCATCAGCACGGCGAGCGCCTCCCTCATGACCGAGGCGGTGAAGGGCAAAAAGGTGGCGGAGGCCCTGGAGCTTTCCCGCAAGTTCCAGGCCATGGTGGTGGAAGGCGCCCCCCCGGACCCCACCTTGGGCGACCTCCTCGCCCTCCAGGGGGTGGCCAAGCTCCCCGCCCGGGTGAAGTGCGCTACCCTGGCCTGGCACGCCCTGGAGGAGGCCCTAAGGTGAAGCGCTACCCGGCCCACAAGGTGACCCCCCTTCTGGTCCAGCACCCCGACCTCATGGAGGCCTGGAAGGAGGCGGCCCAGGAGGGCAGGATCCGGGCCAAGACCCTGGGGCGGGAGAACGTGGTCATCGTGGAGGACCCCGCCCTCATCGCCCGCCTCGAGGCCTTGGGCCTCAAGGGCGAACCCGTGGTGGAGGAAGCATGAGGGGTGTGGTCTTTCTGCACGCCTTCCCCTACAGCCCCAGGATGTGGGAGGGCGAGGTGGCCCTCCTCAAGACCCGCCTCCCCGTCCTCGCCCCCCACTACCTGGGCCTTTCCCTGGGGAAGGCCGCCGAGAAGGTGCTAGGGGAGATGGACGAGGCGGGGCTGGAGCAGGCGGTCTTCGTGGGGCTCTCCATGGGAGGGTACCTCGTCTTTGAGCTCTTCCGGAAAGCCCCGGAGCGCTTCCTGGGCACGGTCCTCTCCAGCACCCGCGCGGGGCCCGACAGCGAGGAGGCCAAGCGGAACCGGTACGCCCTAAGAGAGCGGGTCCTGAAGGACGGGGTGGGCTTTCTGCCCGAAGCCCTCCTCCCAAGCCACCTGGGCCGGACGACCCAGGCCACCAAGCCCGAGGTGGTGGAGAAGGTCAGGGCGATCATTCTAGAGGCGAGCCCCGAGGCCGTGGCGGAAACCCTCGTGGCCCTCGCGGAAAGGCCCGACTCCACCCCCCTCCTTTCCCGGATGCAGGTGCCCGCCCTGGTCCTCGTGGGGGAGGAGGACACCCTCACCCCCCCGGAGGAGGCCCGGCGCATGTGGAAGGCCCTCCCCGACGCCCGCATGCTCATCCTCCCGGAGACGGGCCACCTCGCCAACCTGGAAAACCCCAAGGCCTTCCGCACCGCCCTTTTGGGCTTCCTCGCCGAGTTCTTTTAGAGCCGGAAGGCGTCCTCCAGGGTCAGGCGAAGGTCCAGGCAGGGCACGTCCACCTCCTCGCCCTCCTCCTCCACGAACCCCTCCGGGGTGAGGCGGTAGGCGGTAAAGCGGCGCCTCTCCGGGTCCACCAGGAGGTAGACCTGGAGGCTATCCAGACTCAGGTACATGGCCCGTTTCTCCCTGCGGTCCAAGGCCTCGGTGGCGGGGGAGAGGACCTCCACCACAGCACAGGGGGCTTCCTCGTAGTAGGGGTGGGGCGGGCCTTCCCCGCAGACCACCATCACGTCCGGGTAGTAGACCGCCTCGTCCCGGATGCGGAGCTTCATGTCGCTCATGTAGACCCGGCACCCCCGGGGCCTGGCCGCCTCCAGGAAGCGGGCGGCGATGTTCAGGGCCACGCGGTTGTGGAGGGCGCTGGCCCCGGCCATGGCGTAGGGGAAGCCCCGGTAGAACTCCCGCTTCACGGGGCTTTCCGCCTCCTCCTCCAGGTAGCGCTCCAGGGAAAGGGGCTTTCGGGCAAGCATTTTCTCCATGCTACCTCCGGACCCCCTCCCCTTTCGCTTCCTTCGCCCGGCTGGCCCGAGGAAGCCCCTTGAAAACCCTTTGCCGGGGCCCCCATGCCGGCTTGCGCCGGCATGGGGTGGCCTCACTCCTCCTTGGGCTCCCGGGCCATGAGGGCCTTTAGGGCCGCCAGGGGGTCCAGGCCCTCGTGGGCCACCCGGTGGACCGCCTCGGCCACGGGGAGCTCCACCCCCTGCTCCTTCCCCCAGGCCACCATGGCCTTCACCGCGTAAAGCCCCTCCACCACCCCCCGGGCCTCGAGGGCCTCCCGGTCCACCCCCCGCACCAGGCTCTCCCCCGCCATGCGGTTGCGGGAGTGGAGGCTGTAGGCCGTGGCCAGGAGGTCCCCGAGGCCCGCAAGCCCGTAGAAGGTGGCCTCCTCCCCCCCAAGCGCGGTGCCGAAGCGGACCATCTCCTTAAGGCCCCGGGTGAGGAGGGCGGCCTTGGCGTTGTCCCCGAGCCTAAGCCCGTCCACCATGCCCGCCGCCAGGGCCAGGACGTTCTTCACCGCCCCCCCAAGCTCCACCCCCCGCCGGTCCCGGCTGGTGTAGACCCGGAAGGTGGGCCCGGAGAAGAGGGCCTGGACCCGCCGGGCGAGGTCTTCCGGCCCCGCGGCCACGCTCGCCGTGGGGAGGAAGCGGGCCACCTCCTCGGCGTGGTTGGGCCCGGAAAGGGCCACCACGGGCCTTTGGGTCAGGGCCTCCACCACCTCCGCGGGCGTCCGGACCCCCTCCTCCCCGTAAAAGAGGCCCTTGGTGGCGGAGACGTACCAGGGAGCCGGGGGAAGGCCGGCCACGGTCTCCCGGAGGGCCTTGGAGGGCACCGCCAGCACGGCGAGCTCCGCCCCCTCCAAGGCCTCCTCAGGGTCATGGGTGGGGTAGAGGTAGGCCGGGAGGGCCACCCCAGGGAGGTAGTCCCGGTTCTCCCGCATGGCCTTCAAGGCCTCCGCCTGCGCCTTCCGCCGGGCCCAAAGCCGGGTGGGCACCCCTTTGCTGGCGAGGAGGACGGCCAAGGCCGTCCCCCAGGCCCCCGCGCCCAGGACCGCCACCCTCATAGGAGGAAGACCACCTCCCAGGCCTCGTACCAGGCGGCGGCGAGGAGGAAGAGGGCCCCCAAGTAAAAGGCCAGGAGAAGTCCCTTAAGCCCCTCCCGGTACCCCTGCCCCCCGGCCACCCGGGCGAGGAGGACGAGCCCGCCGAAGGTGACGAGGATGTAGGCCTGAAGCTCCAAAAGAAGGGTGGGCAGGTGGAAGAGGAAGGCGCTTCCCAGAAGGGCCGGGGAGAGGGCGAAGCCGAAGGCGAAGTAGCGGAGGGCGTTGAGGAGGAGCACAGGAACCCCCAAGAGCAAGGCGGGAAGGAGCCCTGTGAGGAAAAGCCCCTGGCTGAAATTCCAGTGAAAGATGACCCCAGCGAGGACCAAAACGCCCTTCCCCACCGCCTCCTGGAGGCCGATGGCCTCCAAGGCGCCCCCGAAGAGGACCTGCACCGCCCGGGCGAGCTCGGGCATGGCGTAGGCGAGAAGGCTCCCCAGGGCGAAGAGGCCGTAGAGGAAGAGGTTGGTGAAGAGGTAAAGGCCCCTCTGGGACCGGACCAAGGCCCAGGCCTCAAGAAGCCAGGCCCGGAAGGGGGAGGGCCTGAGGAGGAGGAGGGCCCAAAAGAGGGAGAGGAGGAAAAACCCAAAGCCCGCGAGGGGCGTGAGGAGGTAGGCGGGCACCCCGAGCCCCTCGGGGCGGAAGTAGACCCGCCTGGCCTCCCCCCCTTCCAGGACCACCACCACCTCCCCCACCTCCTCCCCGAGGGCGGCCGGGAAGGAGACCCGGTTCCCCTCCACCTCGGGGCTTTCCAGGTTGACGGTAAGCCCATCGGGGGGCGGGGGGAAGAGGGCGAAGCGCTCGAGGAGCCTCGGGGCCTCCTCCGGAGGGGCCCTAAGGACCTCCTCGAGGCTCGGGGAGAGCTCCCCCCTGAGCCACCGGGCGACGGCCTCCCTCGCGGCCTCCTCCGGGGCCGCGAGGGCCAGAGAGAAAAGGCCGAGAAGAAGGGCAGCGAGGAAGCGCACCCTAGACCTCCTCCAAGGGCACCCCCTCCCGGCAGAGGGGGCAGGCCTCCTCGGGATAATGGGGAACCTCCAAGGCGAGGAGGGCGCGGAAGGGCACGCCGAAGGCCGCCCTGCCCCCGCTCCGGTCCACGATGGCCCCCACGCCCACCAAAACCCCGCCCCGGGCCTCCGCCGCCCGGATCGCCTTGCGGACGCTCTCCCCGGTGGTTACCACATCCTCCACCGCCAAGAAGCGGTCGCCCGGGTTCACGGTGAGCCCCTTGCGGATGAGCATCCCCCCCCTTCCGTCCTTCTCGGCGAAGAGGGCCCGGGCCCCGAGGGCCTTCGCCACCACGAAGGAAAGGACCACGCCCCCGATGGCCGGGGCGATGACGAAGTCCACCTTCTCGTCCTTAAAGAGCTTTCCCAAAGCCTCCCCCACGGCCTCGGCGTAAAGGGGATGCTGGAGGAGGGCCGCCGACTGCAAAAAGAAGGGGGAGTGCATCCCCGAACGCAGGAGGAAGTGGCCCTCTAGAAGAGCCCCCGTCCTCCGGTAAAGCTCCAGGACGTCCATCCCCCCTACTCTACCAGAGCCTTCAAGAGGGCCTCCGCCGCCTCCAGGGCGGCCTTTAGGTCCGGCCTTCCCCCAGGGTAGTAGAGGGCCCGGCTCGCCGCGAAAAGAAGCCCCTCCCCCTTGAGGGGCCTCCCCCCCTGGGCCCCCACGCCGGGGAGGAGGAGGGGGGCGTGGGGCGCCCTTTCCCGCACCCGAGCCACGGCCTCCGGGTAGGTGGCCCCCACCACCATCCCCACCCGGCTCCAGGTACCCTCCCGGTACCCCTCCCCCTCCCGCTCAAGAGCCTCGGCCAGGTGAAGGTAAAGGGGCTTCTCCTCCACAAGGAGGTCCTGGAGGAAGCCGGAGCCGGGGTTGGAGGTCTTCGCCAGGACGAAGACCCCGCCCCCTGTGCGGGAAGCGGCCTGGAAGAAGGGCTTGAGGGCGTCTAAGCCCAGGTACGGGTTCACGGTGAGGGCGCTTCCCGGGAAGGCCTCCAGGTAGGCCCGGGCGTAGGCCTCGGCGGTGGAGCCGATGTCCCCCCGCTTCCCGTCAAAGATCACGGGAAGCCCCATGACCCGGGAGGCGCTGGCGAGCTCCCAAAGCAGCGCCGTCCCCTCGAGGCCCAAGGCCTCAAAGAACGCCAGCTGGAACTTCGCCGCCGCAAGGCGTGGGGCCAGGGCCTCGAGGAGCTCGAAGGTGTAGCGGCGGATATGGGCCAAGGGCTCGGGGCCGTGGAGCGTCGGCCTCGGATCCACGCCGAGAACGAGGGGCGGCCGGGAAAGGGCCTCGAGGAAGTCCATGGGCTTCACTATAGGGGTTGACGCCCCGAACGCCCAAGAGAACCCAGCCCTCCTGCAAAACGCCGAAAGCACCGCGGGCTGGAACAACACCTCCGGCCACCCCCACCCCGAGCCCTTCCTCAACGTGCGCGGCCTTTAAAAAAAAGCCCCGCCGAGGCCTGGCCTCGGCGGGAAAAAAAGCACCCCCCTAACGGGGGGTGCGCTGCCGGCCAGAGCGGGGCGGCTTGAAAGCGCGGGAACAGGCTTTGGTTAGCTCCTTAGAAAGGAGGTGATCCAGCCGCACCTTCCGGTACAGCTACCTTGTTACGACTTCGCCCCAGTCACGGGCCCTACCCTCGGCGCCTGCCCGTAGGCTCCCGGCGACTTCGGGTAGAG